>Ga0213881_10000005_pt1 | contig 288391 bp, 255 predicted proteins | sample BarmaccoBMER_R08_FD_160104 | JGI IMG/M metagenome (GOLD analysis project Ga0213881, IMG submission 160104) | Barbacenia macrantha exposed rock microbial communities from rupestrian grasslands, the National Park of Serra do Cipo, Brazil - ER_R08 ...
CGCGATTTTTCAGTATCTCGTTGTCGTGGTCTTCATCTTTCTCGTGTCCGGCTTTTGGAAGCTCCAGGTCCAGAACCCCGACGTCTACAGCGAGGCTGCTGAGCGAAATCGAATTAAGAGCACCCCGATTTTAGCTCCTCGGGGCAAGTTTCTGGATCGCGATGGGCGGGTCATTGTGGACAATAAGGCCTCCTACTCGCTGCTGTTGAACCGGGATCAAATCAAATGGGAGCACCTTCCCGCGATCGCGGAAGCATTACAGCTCGATTACGGCGATCTCGCCGGCAAAATTCGCCGAATGGGATCCACGCCGCAAATCATCATCAAGGATCAGCTGACGCGGGATGAAATCGCCTTTGTAGAATCGCACCGCGATGCCAACACATTCCCTGAAATGGAATTGATAAAGGCCTGGCGGCGCCAATACCCGCAGGATGGCTTCGCTGCTCACGTCATCGGCTACGTCGGCGAAATCAGCGAATCAGAGCTGAATTCTGCGGCCTTCATCGATTATCACCAGGGCGACATCATCGGCAAAGACGGCCTTGAGCGCCAGTACGATCACGCCCTTCGCGGCGTGGATGGAAAACAGCGGGTCATGGTCGATAACATGGGTCGCGAACGCCAGATCGCAGAGCCGCAACCCGCCGTCCCGGGCAAAGATTTGCAACTCACGATCGATCTCGACCTCCAGGCCGTCGCCGAGCTCGCCATGGAAGATAAGCGAGGCGCAGTCGTGGCGCTTGATCCCCGAACCGGCGAAGTGCTCGCAATGGTAAGTCGGCCGACGTTTGACCCAAACAAGTTTACAGGGCGGATCAGCCGCACGGATTGGAATGAGATCGCGAATGATCCGTACAAACCGCTAATGAATCGCGCCACTCAGGCCGAATTCGCGCCGGGCTCAACCTTCAAACCCTTTGTTGCGCTTGCGGGACTCGAGTCGGGCGTGATTGACGACGAAACGGAATTCCACTGCCCGGGCGGAGCATCTTTCTATGGTCACTATTTCGCGTGCTGGCGGCAAAAACAGGGAGGCCACGGCAAGATCTCGTTACACCGAGCCATCGCCCAATCGTGTGATGTTTACTTCTATAACGTTGCCAATCGCCTCGGCATCGATCGATTAGCCCATTACGCCGAGCTGGCAGGTTTCGGCCACAAAACCGGAATCGATCTCCCCAACGAGCGCGAAAGCACAATGCCATCGAGTCACTGGAAGATGCGTATGTTTCGACAAAAGTGGTACGCCGGTGAAACAATTTCGGTCGGAATCGGGCAGGGGGCCGTAACCGTTTCACCTCTCGAGCTGGCGGCCGCTGAGGGCGGCCTCGCCGTGCGCGGCAAATGGTACAAGCCTCACTTACTAAAATCCACGGCCCCAATCTTGATGAGGTCCGGCAACTTGCACTCGGAAAACTTGGAAGACGTGGTTTACGGAATGTACGGTGTCGTGAACGAAGGCGGTACAGGTCGAGTTGCGCAACTGCCAAACATAAAGGTCTGCGGTAAAACCGGCACAGCACAGCTCGCTTCAAACCAGTTGCTGAAAGGCACAAAGCTCGGCCAATCAATGAAAGACAATGCCTGGTTCGTAGGCTTCGCTCCTGAAGAAGCGCCGGAGATCGTTGTCGTCGCCCTGTTTGAGAACGGAGAACACGGCGACAGAGCCGCGCCCATTGTGCGAGACGTACTGAAAGCCTATTTCGATAAGAAAGCGCGGCTCTCGGCATCGCATTTCGCGGAGCTTCGACGCTTATCGCCGCCCCGACTTTTTGCGGATGCGCAGGACCTCTATCCGAAAGGTAATGTGCAGCCGGAGGGAGTAGTTCTTCAATAATGCCGATCTACCGCAGCCTTCGCGAACTCGATTGGCCGCTCCTTTTCATCACCCTTGCTTTATGCGGCTTGGGCGTATTACAGATCTATAGCGCGACCTCCGGAAGCAGATGGCAAGATGCCTGGTGGAAGCAGATCATTTGGATTGCAACAGGCCTTGCCATGATGTGGATTGTCTCGCTTGTCGATTACCACTCTTTATTGGGACACAGAGTTTTCTATCTGTACGTAGTCTCGGTCGTGCTACTGATCGCCACGGCATTGGTCGGCAACAAAGTTTTCGGATCAACGCGTTGGATAAAAGCGGGCGCCTTCACATTTCAAACGTCCGAGTTCGTAAAGATTGTTTTGATACTGCTGATCGCCAGTTATCTGACCACCCTGAAAACGGAATCGCTGGAGTGGAAGGACATCCTGAAGCTTGCCGGCCTGGTTGCCGTTCCCATGGTGCTCGTCATGAAGGAACCCGATCTCGGCACGGCGCTAACGTATTTACCCATTCTTGTTTGTGGCGTTTTGATGGCCGGTTTGCGATGGAAATACCTCCTCGTGGTCCTAGGGATACTAGTCGTCACTTTGCCAATCGGATATCATTTTCTTAAGCCGTACCAAAAGGATCGGCTGGTAAGCTTCATCTACCCTGACCGGGACCCCAAAGGAACGGGTTTTCAGGTTATCCAGTCGAGAATTGCCGTCGGCAATGGTGGAATGTGGGGTCGCGGCGCCAAAGAAAGTTCCCAGACCCATCTGGGCTTTCTGCCGGTTCCTCACACAGATTTCATCTTCTCCTCGTTTGCTGAAGAACACGGGTTTGTAGGAGTTGTGATCGCGCTTGTTTTGTATTTTCTTTTGATCATGCAGGTTGTGCAGAATGCGCAGACGGCGACAGACAGAGCGGGCCTTTATATCTCGATGGGCGTCGCCTCATTGTTGCTGTTCCATGTATTGGTCAATGTCGGAATGGTGGTCGGGCGTATGCCGATCACTGGAATTCCGCTTCCGCTGATGAGCTCGGGAGGCTCGAATACGTGGTCGGTTTTTCTGATGCTGGGCCTGGTGAACAGCGTCAGGTTGAGAAGGTTTGTGAATTGAAAAATTGACGGTCTAAGTAGGCCGATTTTGATAAATAAAAGGGTCGAACTGAGTAGGACAAACAGAGTTTTCGGATTGCCTACAAGATTTTCTTGTTTACTCGAAACTGATGTAAACGTATCGGGCGAGGGTGTTGTCGAGCAAGTCTCCGCCGCCGCCCGAGGCAACGGATTTTGCGTTCAACCGCTGCGCCGAAGTGCTCTGAGCGCGGTGTAATCCGAAGGTCTCTGTACTCTCACCATCGGCCTGATGAAGGTGGTGAACATGAGTAAGGAGTTGGTGATTGGATCCAATCGCCACGAAACAAAAGTAGCTGTTCTCGAAGACGATCAGCTCGTCGAGATCTACTTTCAGCGCGGAAATGAGTATTCGCTCGCCGGGAGTATACATAAAGGCCGAGTAACACGCGTGCTCCCCGGGATGCAATCGGCATTCGTCGATCTTGGTCTGGAGCGCGATACGTTCCTCTATGTATCGGATTTTTTTGAGGAACATGAAGACATCGACGCAGTAACGGACGATAGGCCTGTCCGCAGCGATCGCCGCGATTACACGCAACCGCGCAGTGTAGAGCGTGCCTCCGACGACCGAAACGGCGATGCGCGCGACACGCGGGCAGAAGCTTTATCGTTTTCGGAATCCGAATCTGTCGCGGCAGAAGAAACACCAAATAACACTCTCCAAATTAGTGGCGAGCCGGTCCCCATTAAGCCGATCGAGCGCACAGAAAACGAGCGGGGCCTGCGGGGCGATCGCCGAGGAAGACGTTCGCGGCGCCGCCGTCCCAGAGGACAGGGATTCCCAGAGAACAAATACGCACAGCCTCCTGCTGCACAGCTTCCGCAAGAACCGCGACCGGATCAGCAAGCAGGGGAGCCACAACCTTCGCCCGACGTCATCCTCCTTCCGGGCGAGTCGCTCGCAAAGTATCGAAATCTCGAAACGAGACCAACTGACTCTGAAGTCTCGCCGCCTTTCGAAACTGTAATAGCGCAGCCAGAGAGTTCAGACAAACCCGCTGCATCCGGAAACGGACCTGAAGAGGAACAATCTCCTCAGGGCAGTTCGGACCAACCCGAAGATCTGGACGCCGAAGCTGACGAGATCGAAACCGCTGACAAGGTTCTGTCGCACTACGAAGACCCTTCTGCTGAGGAAGAGAAATTAGAGGAAGTGAAGCAGGATGCTCCTGGTCCGAGCTCATCAGAAGATCTCGAGACTTCTGGACAGCAAGACTGCGGAACCGTTCGATTTGAGGATGGGCATGCAGTCGATGAAAATCCGTCGAATGTCTCTGCTTCTCGGGAGCTCACGTTATCATCGGGCGACACCGAAGTTCACCAACAGGACATCCCTCCCACCCAATCCCTCGCCGCGCAGACAGCGGTGATGCGCGCGCAAGGCGGACGGTACATGCATCGTCTCTCGCGGCGCATGCGCCGCAGACGAGGGGGAAATCGCTTCAATAATGTCGGCAACGCCAGCGCGGTGACCGAGGTAGCGTCCAGTCCGAGTGGCGCCACAGCAGCCATCCACGAGCAAACTCGCCCCGAGCCTTTTCCAGAGGATCAGGAAGCGCGCTTATTGAGCAGACCGGAGCGTACGGCGCCATCTATCTCAGATCTGCTCAAACCGGGCCAGGAAATCATTGTTCAAATTGCGAAAGAGCCGCTCGGCCAAAAGGGAGCGCGCATCACTTCGCATGTCGCCCTGCCGGGCCGCTACGTCGTCTTTATGCCGAGCGTCGCCCAAGCTGGTGTCTCGCGAAAAATCGCTAGTGAAGAGGAGCGTCACCGGCTCAAGCGCATTCTGCAGAAACACAGCGCAGGCATGTCAGGTGGCTTCATCGTCCGTACCGCAGGTGAAGGTGTGTCCGAGGACGAAATTGCCTCTGACATGGAGTTCCTTTACAACCTCTGGATGGACATTCGTGCAAAAGCGGAAAAGAAGCCTGCACCTGCGTTGCTCCATTACGATCTGGACATTGTGCAGCGCATTCTGCGCGATAGGCTGACTGAAGATTTCAAAGCGATTTGGGTTGATAACGAAGAGCTCTATGAGAACGTGCTGAGCTTTATGCAACGCTTTCAGCCCGCGCTTGTGAGCCGCGTGAAGATGTACACGCGCTCGGCTCCGATTTTCGATGCGTTTAGCATCACACAGGAGTTAGAGAAGGCGCTTCGCCCCAAAGTGTGGCTGAAATCGGGTGGTTACATTGTGATCAACCAGACCGAAGCGCTGGTAGCCGTGGACATCAACACTGGCAAGTTTGTGGGCAAATCGAACCGCCTCGAAGATACTATCGTCAAGACAAACACGGAAGCGGCAAAGGAGATCGTGCGGCAGATTCGCTTACGCGACCTCGGCGGCATCATTGTGTTGGACTTCATCGACATGGAGGAGCGCAAGAATCGCCAAAAGGTAATGCAGAGCTTGGAAGAGGCCATGCGTGCAGACCGTGCGCCTTACAAGATTCTTCAATTTAACGACTTCGGGTTGGTCGCCATTACACGCAAGCGAGTGAAGCAGAGTCTCGAGCGCACGCTGTGTTCACCTTGCCCGTATTGCGAGGGCGCCGGTTACATCAAGAACGTTCAAACCATTATCGGTGAGATCCTTGTCGAAGCACAGAAAATTGCCAAGGCTATAGAAAGCAAGGATGTCGTGCTGCGCGTGAACCCGGCGGTTGCTAAGGTATTAAAGGCCAGCAGCAACCGTTATCTGGAAGAAGTTGAGGAGACTCTTGGCCGCCCCGTGCTGGTGACAAGTGATGCTAATCTGCATCACGAGAAATTCGATTTGGCCTAAGCAGTCGTCAATCCCGGAGAGATGGCCGAGTGGTTGAAGGCGCACGCTTGGAAAGCGTGTTTAGGGGAAACTCTAACGTGGGTTCGAATCCCACTCTCTCCGCCAAGTCTAATTCTTCAGTTATTTACAGCAACAAATGTAAAGGGTTATGAAAGGTTTGTCAGCTGTTCTGCCGAATTATAGGAAAGAAATACGGACGAACTTCGCCGCGACTGCTGTCAGACTTGCAGAATGTGCGAGGGCACCACGAATATGAAATGTTAAGCAAGTTGATGTCTTGGAAGTCTTTGGGGAGTATTTTTGTTCAAAAAGGCTCGTACCTTCCGCATTACCTGTTCACGGTGCGAAAGCCGTACTCCTCCATGTCTTCTTCGTTGCCCTTGTTCCCTCCTAAGATTCCGCTCAACTTTACGATGTAGTCGCCGGCCTGGATTAAGCATGACGATATCCGCAGATCCACTACTTTGTTGCCGCCCGACAACTGGCTCTTGAGCCCACCAATACGCCTAATTTCGCTACCTTTTGCCGTTTCCACTACAGCCTCATAAACTTTGTAGTCGTCGTTCTCCAGAGTTAACCGGATGTTGATCCACCGCGTTCTGAGGGGCACAGCAAACACCTTTGCTGAAGTTCCTCCACTCCTCGATATAAGTCACGCGGCTTGGTGCGGCCTGATGCGATCTGAGATTTCATTACCGTGCGCATCCTGAGCCATTTCCAGATCGTAGTTCGCCTGGAGATTCATCCAGAATTGCGGTGTGGTCCCGAAATACCTCGCTAGACGGAGAGCCGTGTCTGCAGTAATTGCTCGCTTACCGCGAGCGATATCGTTCACCCGAGTCACCGGTACTTGTAACTGGATGGCAAGCCGATTAACAGTCAGACCGAGCGGTCTCAGAAAGTCTTCACGCAGCGTTTCACCGGGATGAATAGGCGGCATTGTCTTCGGTTTCTTTTTCATGCTCCGAACTCCTTAATGGGAGTCTGCAATTTCAACTTCAACGGCGTCAGGATCGGCCCATCCGAAACAGATCCGCCATTGGTCGTTCACTCGAATGCTGTACTGCCCTTTGCGATCGCCTGCAAGGGCTTCGAGGCGATTGCCTGGAATTCTTGCAAGATCTGACAATGCCGCGGCTGCATTAATATGGTTTCGTTTGGCCACTCTAGCAATACGCTGAAACTTTCGGCTGAACTGGCGCCGGAACACCTTCTCGGTTTCCGCATCACGGAAGGACCGAATCACACATCGATGATACTACCGATTCCCGTTTAACGCAAAACGTTAGAATTGTGCAGTGGCGGTGGGCAAGGGTAGGCAGTGCGGCACGGGATTGCTGGAATCGGCAGCAACGGGGAATCTGCATCACTGCCATTTGATACGATGCGAGCGGAACCATATGAGCTTCATTGCATCCGTATGAGGCGGTCGTGGGCATTTCGCTAACTGGCCGTAAACAAGAAAACTCATTCCCGGTTGGCGCGCCGGCGCGGCACAACCACGTCGATGGAGCGGGCTCGGATTCGGCGGGAATCGTTTCGAGTCTGACCGTGATCGGAAGGGCCATGGTGATCAGGGGCCACATTGTAAGCAGAGAAAGTCTGCTCGTCGATGGCCAAGTCGAGGGCACCCTGGAACTCCCGAATTCTCGCCTTATCATTGGAGCGAACGGAAGAATCGGCGCCGACGTGAAAGCGCGCGAAATTGAAGTGCTCGGCACGGTATCGGGCGACCTCGAAGCGACGAAGAAGATTACCATTCGCAAGGGCGGCCGTTTGGTCGGTGATCTCCGCACTCCCGGCATCGTGATCGAAGAAGGCGCTTACTTCAAAGGCAAAATTGAAATAGTCGACGCCGAAGAGCCGCCTAGAATCGCGACAGCGGCACCCGAAAACCAAAAGACGCCAGCACGACCGTAACTGCGTGAACTGATCCTATAACCGAGGCGCTCGTAGCCCAAAAATATATCAGAACAAATAAGCGGTTCGGGAGCGGAAGTATACTGTCCCTCATAGACTCACGTACGGGAGCTGTGAGGCGCGTCGTGAGGGCGGGCGGGAGGTGATATGAGAGCCTTTATTTTTCCTCTTTTGTTGTTATCCGCTTTACTCGCGGTCAACGCATACGGGCAAGGCGGCGCCACGGGCGCAATTAGTGGGACGGTGGAGGATCAGAGCTCGGCTGTAGTTCCTAAGGCACAGATTGATATTTCGGGAGTGGCCGGCACGATACGGCACGTTGAGAGCGATGCGCATGGCGAGTTCACCGCGCCGTTGCTGCCGGTTGGCACCTACACGATTACGATCAGCGCGCCGGGATTTGCGGAAACGAGGTTCTCAGAGGTGGAAGTTCGGGTAACGGAGACGACGCGGCTTACCGCGGTGCTGCGGCCAAGATCGATTGCGACACAGGTGGATGTGCAGGCGCAGGTTGCAAACGTAGAGACCACGACGGCGGTGACGGGGCAATCGCTGACGGCTCAGACTATCGGCACGCTGCCGCTGGCTACACAAAACTTTCAACAGCTTTTGGCGTTGTCGGCGGGCACGGCATCGAACTTGAACGCGTCGGCATCGCTCGGGCGCGGCGATACGCGAATCGATGTGAACGGGCAGCGCGAGGATAACAACAACTATCAAATCGAAGGCATCACGGCGAGCGATTACAACGTCGCCGAGCTGACGAACACGCCATTGCCGAGCCCCGATGTAGTGGCGGAGTTTAAAGTGCAGACGAGTTTGTATGACGCGTCGCAGGGGCGCAACGGCGGAGGCAATATCAATGCAGTTTTGAAGAGCGGGACGAATAATATCCACGGCGATGTGTTCGAATTCTTCCGCAACGACGACTTGAACGCGAACGAATTCTTCCTCAACTCGCAAGGACATCCGCGGCCTACCGTGAAGCAGAACATCTTTGGCGGGAGTCTCGGCGGGCCGGTTTTGCCGAAGGGGAAACTCGGCTATTTCTTTTTGAATTATCAGGGAACGCGGCAACTGAGCGGACTTTCGTCGGGGACGATAATCGGCACTTCGCTTCCCGTGCTGCCGCTCGACCGGTCGGCTGCTTCATTGGCAGCGACGTTCTTTCCGGGGAATCCGAGTGTAAGCGCGGCGAGTATCGATCCAGTTGCGTTGAAACTCTTGAGCCTGCAGGGAACGCAGTTTGGAACATCGCCAGGCGGGTACTTGATTCCGACGGTTGCAGGAACGCCGGGCAGCACGGCGCAGTTTCACGTAAGCCGCGCCGGCAAATACAACGACGATCAGTTCACCACGAATTACGACAAGGAGCTGGGGCCGAAGGATAAGATTTCGGGCCGATTCTTCTTTTCGGACTTCGAATCACTGCTTCCGTTCGGAGCTGGAGGCTTGCAAGCCTCGTTCGGCGGCAGCATCTCACCGAGCGATTTGAATTTTCCATATGATCTGCCGGTTCGGGACCGCTTTCTGAACGTCACGGAAACCCACACGTTTTCGCCGCATTGGGTGAATGAGTTCCGCTTCGGATTCGTGCATATAGATAGCGGCGACATCAACACGCCGATTGTTACCGCAAATCAACTCGGAATCGACAGGCCGAACAACAACGTCGACAATTTGATCTATAAATTCACGTTTAACAGCTCGGGCTTTCAGATCGGCCCAACGCCGGCCGCCGATATCACGCAACTGCAGAACAATTATGTGTTCCTGAATACGACGAGTTGGACAAACGGGAAGCATCTGATCCGCTTTGGCGGCGAGTTCGACCGCGTCAATCTGGACAAGAACTTTCCGCAAGTGTTTAACGGTCAGTTGTTCTTCAGCCCGGGTTTTACTCCGAGCGGACCATGTGCGCTGGGTTGCTCAGATTTTCAGGAGTTTCTGTTGGGCGCTCCTTCGTTCAGCTATGGCGGCAGCGGAATGTCGAATCACGAATACCGGATCAACGATTTCGCGGGCTTCTTGCAAGATGACTACAAGGTGACTCCGGATTTCACTCTGAATTTGGGTGTGCGCTGGGAATTGAACGGAGCGGTGCGGGATGATCTGTGTCACATCGGGAACACGTTCGCGATCCTGGCAAATGAAGGGATCAATCCGTATGTGTATCCCACATGCGTGAACAAGTTGAATGTGCCTGGCTTGGTTGGCACGCGAAATGCCACAACGCTCAACAATGAATACGCTTCGGATTGGGGGCCGCGCTTTGGTTTCGCTTACAACTTGTTTGGCAGGAGCACGACTGCACTTCGCGGCGGATATGGAATCTATTACGTCCGAGAAGATGTGGGCGCGGTGGATCAGCTTTCGTTCCAAGCGCCGTTCTTGCCCATTCCGAGCACCGTCGGAACGCCCGGGCAGATGGCGACGATTTTCGCGACGGGAATTGGGCGGCTGCCGGTCGGCGGCGTGATCGATCCTTCGTTCGTTCCGGTTTATTCGCGGCTGATCGGATTTGTGGACGCGAACGGGAATCCGACAAACGACACGACGCAAACACCTGTGTATACCGGAAACACGGTCAACATTCTCGGACTGGAAGTTCCGCCGCACTACGTGAATCCGAGCACGCAACAGTGGAACTTGACGTTGCAGCAGAGCTTGGGCGGAGGCTGGATGATGGAGCTCGGTTATGTCGGAACTAAGGGGACGCACCTGCGAGATACCCGCAATATCGATCAGGCATATGACGCGCGAGTGAATCCGGTAACGCTCACGGCAATAGATGGGAAGACTTACACGATCACCCAAAACTCGCTGGCGAACATCAACGCGCGGGGGCATTATTTAGGCCTTGACGTCGCTGGGTTCCAAGTGTTCGCCGATGATGCAAACTCGATTTACAATGCTTTCGAAGCAACGCTGTACCATCGCTTCTCGCACGGCCTGCACTTGCAGGCGGCTTACACCTGGTCGCGCGCGATTGATGAGACGTCGACGGGCAACACTTCGCTAAACTCGGCTGTGAACAATCAACTCACGCTGCAGGACTCGCGCGGACTGGCGGATTTCGACCGCGCGCACAGAGTGGTCGTTAATTACACCTGGGAGCTTCCGTTCTTCGCTAAATCAAAGGGGATCGTGCATGCGGCGCTAGGCGGATGGTTTTTGAGCGGGATCACGACTTTCCAATCGGGCGCGCCGTTTACGGTACTTGATTCGGCCGCGGCATCGGCATTCGGGTTACTGGGAACGGGAACGCCGACAACTCCCGACCTGATTCTTGGGATTGATCCACTCACGCACGGCAGTACCGAGAGCCGGTTGAATGGTTACGTGAATCTCAATGCGTTTCGGCCGGCGCCGGTGGTGGGCGTGGATGGATCGACCGGATTCGGCGATCTGGGGCGGAACACGTTTCGCGGACCGTTCCAGCAGAACTGGGATTTCTCGGCAGGCAAATCGTTCGCGATTACAGAGAGTCAGCGGCTGCGCGTGACCGCCGATTTTTTCAACCTATTTAATCATCCAAATTTTGCCAATCCGGCGTTTTTGGATATTGAGAGCCCATCCAATTTCGGGCAGATCACGAGTACGGTAGGAACGCCACGGTTGATTCAGTTTTCAGCGAAGTATTCGTTTTGAGAGACTTCTCGAGGAGTCGTATCCATATAAGAGCGCCGGGCCGGGGCACATGCCCGGCCCCCTACTTGCGTCTGCTGGCGATTGCTATCGAGGTGTAAGCTTCGATCGCGAATGGAGTTGAACAGTCAAGCTGCTGGCGATATTTCGATTTCTTTAGCGATGCTCGTAGGCTGCGGGATGGGATCGCCAAACTCTTGTAAGGCCCTCAAGTGCCCTTCAATGGCTTCCCGAATGTTGATTTCGGTCTGTTCGAGCGTTTTGCCCGTTGTCATGCAGCCTGGGAGATCAGGAACGTATGCGGCCCAGTTGTCTTCGGCCTGCTCAAACAAAACCGCATATTTGATTTTCATTGCTTCTTCTCCAAACCTGCAGCTTTCAAGATCGATTTTAGAGTACCGAGCGGAACATCATCACCTAGATGTCCAGGTATTGTCACAACGTTCGGTTTTGATGGATGCTTGTAATGGCGATGACTGCCGGTTGTTCGAACATGCCTCCAACCGTCTGCTTCGATCAGCCTCATCAGGTCTCGAACCTTCACTCACTTCACTCTAGAGCAGCCACGATGGTCACTTAAAGTGAAGAATGAGCACCTGAAAGTTTGCGTGTTTAGCGCTCTATTGCTCACCGTCAGGTCGGGAGTTGGGCAAATCAGTAACGAGGACATCAATAAACTCCCTTCGCGTCCACCGACTGCGAAGATGGCGTACGGGAGCGCGCCGCAGCAGTTCGCGGAATTGCGGCTGCCGGAGGGACGCGGCCGGTTCCCCGTGGTCGCGATTTTGCACGGAGGCTGCTGGATCGGATATGCGGGAGTCGAGTATACGGCGCATCTTGCGACGGCGCTCACAGACGCAGGATTCGCGACGTGGAATGTGGAGTACCGCCGCGGGCATGAGGCTGGCGGCGGCTGGCCGGGCACGTTCGAGGATGCCGAACGAGGAGTAAACGCCTTGCGCGATGCCGCCGCGAAATACGCGCTAGACATGCGGCGCGTCGTGTTGCTTGGACACTCGGCGGGCGGTCAGCTCGCGCTCTACGTTGGCTCACGGTTGAAGTGGCCGGCAATTTCGCTGGCGGGAATTGTCGACATGCGCGCGTATGCCAGGGGCGGGCCGAAGCACTGTGTCGAGGGCGAGTATCAAGTGATGGGGGGAACCCCCGAGGAGCATCCGGATCGCTATGCAAAGGTTTCACCCGCCGAGTTGCTACCGCTCGGTATTGCGCAAGTGCTGATATGGGGCGAGCGGGACAACATCGTTCCCGAGTCGCTCTTCGCGGATTACGAAAGGCGCGCCGATCGAGCGGAGATTGTACGTGTGCCTGGCGCCGGTCATCATGAGTTTGGCGCGGCAGAGGGGGCAGCATGGAAAGCGATCCTTGCGGCGGTGTTGCGTCTGACGAACACGCAGACACCCTGAAAAGGAACGGAGACAGCGAGTATGCCGATCAGAGTTGTGAGGCTTGGGTCGCCGCGACAGCAGAATGAGGGATTGCGGCTGAGCACGGTGCTTGACGAGCGCCGGGCAAAATTCGCCAAGGCCAATGTCTAATACTGACGCCATCATTATTTATGCTTGGATGGCCCTCGGCATCGTTTGGCTCGTCACGGCGTTCACTTCTAAGCGAACCGTGCGCAGGCAATCCGCAGGGTCGCGACTGATGGAGGTGGCGCTAGGGATTCTGGCCGGCGTCTTTCTTGCAAACATCTTCACCGTTGGATTCCTGTACAAACGCTTTACACCCATTTCCCCTTTTTCGGATGCTGCAGGAGCTTCATTGACGCTCGCCGGGATAGCGTTCTCCTTGTGGGCCCGTTTCCGCCTGGGAAGGAACTGGAGCGGAGCGGTCACGCTAAAACAAGACCATCAACTTATCCGAAGCGGGCCGTACTCGATTGTGCGGCATCCGATATATTCCGGCTTTCTGCTTGCGTTAACGGGAACCGCGATAGCGCGTGGGACGGTCAGCGCATTGATAGGTGTTGGAGCAGCTACCGTCACACTTTGGCTGAAATCTCGTACTGAGGAGGCGTTTATGACTGACCAGTTCGGCTCTGAATATCTGGAGTACAAGCGCGAGGTCAAGGCGCTGATTCCGTTCATTTGGTAGACGCCCCGGAATGATGGAGAAGCTTCCCAGCATAGGTGAAATTGCGCAAGAGTTTGCGCTGCCCGATTCGACAGGAAGGCTGCGGCGGTTATCGGAGCTGGTTTCACAGGGTCGATTGGTGCTGCTCTTCTACCGGGGCAGTTGGTGACCATTCTGCCTTCGCCAGTTGGCGGATTATCGAGAGCACTACCAAGCAATTCAACAAGCCGGCGCAAGCGTTGTGGCTGTGTCAGTGGACGCGCCGGAGAAATCGGAAGCGATGCGGCAGGAGCTTTCGCTTCCTTTTCCGATTTTGTGCGACACAGAGCGGCGCCTCATGAAGGACTGGGACATCTACAACCCGCGCGAGAGAGGCGGCATCGCTAAGCCAGCCGTATTTGTGATCGAACCCAACCGTATCGTGCGGTACGCAGCAGTGGACACAGTTGCTACGCGCGTGCCTGCGTCGGAAATTTTACATGTGCTGCAAACGATTGCTGAGCCGCAGCGTGTTAGACGCAGAGTTCACATCCCTTCGATGTATGACTGGCTTCGCGCGATTCGGAATAGCTTGAGGCGCTAGGTTGAATGCTCCTTGCCCTCGCGCGCCGGATTAAGCGCCGGATGTTGCCTCCCAAGACCAGAGCTTCGTCCCTCGGTCGCAATCCCAGCAGGCGAATTTTATGCAGTTCTACGCCTGGATGAAGCCATGGCCCGTCTGAGCCGAAAAGCAATTTCTGCGCTCCCGCGCGCTTAATTGCTTGCACTATGTAGTCATAGTGCCGGACCGATGAGGTATCGGCATAGACGTTCGGGTGCCGAACGATCTGATCAATTACCTGCTGGTGCGCCTTCCAATCACCGATGAAACTCCCGAGATGGGGAACGATAAAATTCACGTCCCGGTATTGCGGTGCAAACATCTCAACGATATGAGGCTTCGCGCCGACATCAACCAGGACAGGTAAACGAAGCGCACGGGCTGTTTCGCACACTTCGCGCGTCGGTGGCGACTCGAAGCCATGAACTTTAATGCCTCGAAAGCGCCACTTCACCATTGCGTGTTTCACCAGTTGAAACACTCGCCCGGCATCACGGCGAGCATGAAGCATCGCGAAGCCAACCAGGCGGTCGGGATACCGGGCAACAATGCTGGCGACGCGCCGATTCGCTTCTGCGTAATTTGTATGAAACGTTGAGAACACGATAGTCTTGTCGATACCTGCTGCTCTGGCCCGGCGCAAGTAAGGCTCGATCGGCGCATCTGTGTTCCAGGGCGCTGTCATCAGATCACCTTGACCGGTGTGGCAATGGCAATCAACAATCATGTCGTCAATTGCAGTTCCCGTTCCGCCTTTCGGCTGCAACAGTGTTGAATCTTCGAGGCCATCGAAAGAAAGTAAATCGATGTCTGGATTCCACGATAGAAGTTAGGCAGAAGAAAGTTTTCATTGGGTGCGTGAATTCGGTCTTCGGGCAATCCAAAGCCCATCAGGATAGCGGGAGTGCCGAGCGCGTGCTGAAAAGTACTAACGATGGGAATCGTTCCTCCGGACCGGACGAGAACTGGCGGCGTTTCGAAAACGGAGCGATACGCAGAAAAGGCAGCTTGTAAGAAGGGCTCACAGCGATCGATAAGCACAGGTTCGGCGCGCGAAAGCGTACGGACTTTACATTTCACTGCGGGTGGCGTGATGCGAGCCATGTGCTTTCGAAAGAGATGCTCGACCTCATTGGGATTCTGGTCCGGCACCAATCTAAAACTCAGCTTGACCAGAGCGCGCGCGGGAATTATGCCTTTGCCGCCAGGGCCTTGATACCCGCTCAAGACACCATTCACAGTGAGTGCGGGACGAATTGTCGTTCGTTCATGAAGGCTGTAGTCGCGCTCCCCCCACCCGCTTTCTACTCCAGCATCTTTGAGGATCTCGGCATTGCGAGGACCAGAACGAGCCATGTATTCGCGCTCCTTTCCGCTCCATTGACGGACGCGGTTGTAGAAACCGGGAACCGCCACACGTCCGCTTGAGTCGTGCAGTTTGGCGATAATCTCACACAATGCCTGAAGCGGATTGTGAATCGCACCGCCGAAATTGCCTGAGTGCAAATCTCTATTCGGCCCGCACACCTCAATTTCGAGGCTCACCATTCCCCTCTGCGCGTAACTGATGGCGGGACGTCCTCGAGCGAGCATTTTGGTGTCCGAAATAATTACGGCACTCGCCTGCAGGGCATCTTTTGTAGTTCCGCCCGTGCAATCTCACATAGCCGATGGTGGAAGTTGCTAGGCCGCTCGATTTGACAGATCTTTTGAACAGCGGCTGATCGATATTGCACAATCCGATTCCGAGCTGCTCGAGCATGTCAAGCGTGCCGGGTTTACTCCAGCTTCCGTGACGAACTTCAAGCACCAGCGGATATTCGGAAGAGCGGGCGCGAAGCCGTGCAATGTATTCGCGATTCTCGTCGGTGTTGCGGAAAGACCACGGAAACTGTAGCAGAAGCGCGCCCAATCGCTCTGCTTCCAGCAGAGGAATGATGCCATCTTTGAATTCGCGCTCATCATTTGCCGTCGCATTCCGCTCGTGCGTAAAGCCGCGCCACAGCTTCGCCGTGAATCGGAACCGGGCATTGTGCTCAATTCGTTTAAGCCAAGTCTCAGCCGTTTTGGCGGGGACTGGGCGATAGAACGACACGTTGATTTCGATCGTGTCGAAGTAGTTTGCCAAATAAGAAGGCTCGCTGAAACCGCGAGGCTTTTGCGCGGGATATGCGATCCCCCAACAGTCCTTAGGACCAACCCGCCGGACCGATTCGAATCACATTAACTAGTTGGCCCTCGACTGCTCAAAGTTATACGCGATGCGAAACATCGTAGCTTCATCGAAATGCTTCGTGAAAATTTGCAGGCCGATCGGCAAACCGTCCGATTCGCCGCACGGCACGCTCATGCAGGGCACACCCGAGAGATCGCCTGTCAACGTATAAACATCGGACAAATACATCGCTAGCGGATCATCGATCTTTTCGCCGATCTTAAATGCAGGAATCGGCGATACCGGCGCGACAATTGCGTCTACCTCTTCGAAAGCATTGCTGAAGTCTCTCGTGATCAAAGCACGAACTTGTTGAGCCTTCCGATAGTATGCTTCGTAATAACCCGCGCTGAGGACATACGTGCCGAGCATAATCCGGCGCTTCACCTCTGCTCCAAATCCGCAGCCCCGCGTATTCCGGTACATCTCCGAAAGCGTTTCTCCGTCGTTGCGGGTCGTATAGCGCACGCCGTCGTAGCGGGCCAGATTCGAGCTAGCTTCGGCAGTCGCAATGATGTAGTAACACGAAAGCGCATATTTGGTATGCGGCAAGCTAATCTCGCGTAGCTCGCAACCCAAGCTCTGAAGTTGTTTGATCGCCGCGCGCACGACGTCACCCGTCTCCGCGCCGAGACCTTCAAAATACTCCTTCGCTAAACCCAGCTTCAAACCGTTAACTGGGTGCTTCATAAGCGCGCGATAATCATCCACCGGCGCAAATGCGGATGTGGAGTCGAAATCATCGCGGCCGGCAATTGTTTGGAGTACAGTGGCGGCATCCTCCACATTGCGAGCCAGCGGCCCGATATGATCTAACGAGCTTGCGAATGCAACTAAGCCGTACCGCGAAACCCGCCCATACGTTGGCGTGACACCAACCACACCACAAAAGCTCGCGGGTTGGCGAATAGAACCTCCTGTATCTGATCCGAGAGCAGCTACAGCCGTCCCTTGCGAAACTGCTGCCGCTGAGCCTCCGCTCGACCCACCAGGCACTCGATCGAGTGCCTTTGGATTGTGCACAGGACCAAAGGCTGAATTTTCATTCGAAGATCCCATCGCAAATTCGTCGCAATTTGTCTTGCCGATGATGACCGCGCCTTCCGCCTCGAGCCGGAATACTGCCGTGGCGTCGTATGGCGGGATATACTGCGCCAAAATTTTCGAGCCGCAGGTCGTCCGTAAATCCTTTGTAATGATGACGTCTTTAATCGCAACCGGGACGCCGGCCATTGCTCCGGCATATTCACCTTTCGCAATTTGCGCGTCCAGCTTTGCAGCAGCCTTAAGCGCGCGCTCCGGTGAGAATGTCAAATACGCATTTGTCGCCGCATTCTCCTTTTCCGCGAATGCAAGCGCAGCCTTCGCAAGCTCGGTGGCAGTGAATGCCTTGCTCGTGAGTCCTTCACGAATGCTGGAAATGGTAAACGACGGCAGAGACTCGATGTCCGTCATCGTTCAATGACCCGTGGCACCTTAAAGTACCCCTTACCGCTCGCTGCTGCATTATGAAGAGCTTCGTCATTGCTGAGTGTTGCGCGCGGAATATCTTCTCGAAGGGTGGCAATCTCGTCTTCTTCAAACAGCACTTGCGCCATTGGCTCGATGCTGGTCGTGTCGAGCTGATTCAACTGTTCCATATGAGTTAAGACTTGCCCGAGATCGTGCGACATGCGGTAGACTTCCTCTTCCGTAAGCCGCAAATTCGCGAGATCAGCGACATACCGGACCTTCTCATCGCTTAGTTTCACTTGGGATGCCTCGTTGCGATTTTCGCATTCGAGGTGTTCTGAATCCGAGTTAGGAGCCGAATTTTGCTGTCCCGCGCGCCGTTCCGGACGCATCCCGCTCTTCCCGATGCGCTTGGATTCTCGGAACAGTGATTCGGAACTCCAGTTCCTGAATACGATCGGTTCCAGTGATTTTCCGAAGCCGTTCCATGATTTGCGCGCTTAGCCGGTAAAGTTGTTGCTGCCAAATAGTGTCTTCCACTTCCACAACTAGCTTCGAGCGTACGAGCGTGATGCGCGATGTGTGCGAAGATATCGCCTTCCCCACTGCGGCGGGCCAGATGGCACGCGCTAAATCCTCATCCGCGAAGAACTTGCCAGTGAACTTCGCGTTCTTCACCAGTCGGGCAACACGTTCCATCGAAGTAAAGCTGTCCTGGAACTGCAGGACGCAGCGGGGGAAGAAGTCGGAGATTTGAGTCTACCACGCACTCTAGAGGATGCGATCTTACGCGCTTGCACCAAGCTCCTCGCGAATGGCGTCAGCAATGCGGCCCGTCCATTTGTCGACTTTTTCCTGCGATTCAGCCTCGACCATCACACGAGCAAGCGGTTCAGTTCCCGAGAACCGAACGACCACACGGCCGCTATCCCCAAACTCCTGTTCCGCCGCTTCAATCTCGGCTTGAACTTTCGGAAGTTCCGTGAGTGGCCGCTTCTGCTTCACTCGGACATTCACCAGCTTCTGTGGAAATGTTTTTATTTCCTCGACCAATGTATCGAGTGTCTGGCCGGAATCCTTGATAATTTCGAGCACTCGCAGCGCGGTTAGCAGGCCATCCCCTGTCGTCGCGTATTCCAAAAAAATCACGTGACCTGATTGCTCGCCCCCCAGCACGGCGCCCCGGTTCAGCATCTCCTCCAGCACATACTTGTCGCCCACAGGCGTCCGCAACATAGCAATCCCGTATGCTTCGAGCGCTCTCTCCAGCCCCAGGTTTGACATCACCGTAGCCACGAGAAGGCTACCCGGCAGCCGCCCTGTGCGTTTGAGTGCCGTACCAGCCAAGAACAGCACTGCATCGCCATCCACGATTTTTCCGTCTCTCGAAACGAACAGCGCGCGGTCCGCATCACCGTCGAAGGCAATTCCCATCTCCGCGCCCGTCTCGAGAACCCGCTTCTGAAGGCTGTCGAGATGCAACGAGCCGCAATTCAGATTAATGTTGCGACCATCTGGTGAGGCGCAGATCCAATCTACTTTCGCCCCTAGGCGGTCAAACAACCTCGGCGCAATCTCTGTCGCCGATCCGTTCGCGCAGTCGATCACCAGGCGCAACGGAAACCGCGTCATTACTGAGTTCGCCAGGTAATTGATGTAAAGGTCGTCCAAACTCTTATCCATTTCGAGCTGCGCCGGGGCCGCCTGCTCTTGACCCGCTAGCCATTCGGCCATCAGTTTTTCAAGCTCGAGTTCGACTTCATCCGCAAGCTTGTATCCCGAGTGGCTGACAACTTTGATGCCGTTGTCCTGATAAGGATTGTGTGAAGCGGAGATCATTACGCCTGCAATAAAGGGACCCGTTCGAGTTAAGTAAGCAATCCCGGGGGTGGTGATCACGCCCGCAAATCTCGCTCTTACACCCGAGCGGGACAGCCCGCCAGCCACTTGATCTGCCAGCCATGGCCCGCTCTCGCGGGTATCCATGCCTATCAAGACTTCGGCGGAATCCGTTTTGGCTAGTTGTGCACTTGCCTTTCGCGCCCAAGCTCCAAGGGCAACGCCCAACGCATGGGCAGTCCTAGCATCCAGCGGCGGCTCACCGGCAACGCCCCGAATGCCGTCGGTTCCAAAAAGTTGTCTCGACAGAAATTACTCCGATTGCGGATTAACCTCTTCCCCCATCTTATAGTTCTTCAGAAACTTGCCCGTCTGTATCCGGAGAAAATCCTCAACCGGCCTGGCCCGCAGGGCATATCCCGCTTGAGGCAGTAAAATCGATATGGGCAACGGATGAACATCTCGGTCAAGAGCGAATACGCGCTCAAGGCTGTTTTTGATCTCGCTGCGCAATATTTGGTCGGCCGTGCGGCCGGAGCAAACATGCCCCCGATCAAAATTGCGGATATTGCGAAGCGCCAGAAAATTCCGCAAAAGTTCCTCGAATTGATCTTGGCTGGTTTGAAGCAAAACGGTTTTGTAGATTCCCGCCGGGGAGCCGAAGGCGGATATTTGTTGGCGCGACCGCCCGACGCGATTACGGTCGGCGAAGTCCTCAGGGCCGTGGAGAATGTAAATCGAGCTTCTCGCCCGCAAGCGAACGATCCTTTTGCGGATATCTGGAATCGCGTCGACAATGCAGTCTCCGGAGTTCTCGATCAGACCACTTTTGCCGAGCTGGCCCGCGCCTGGCAGGAAAAGTACACTCAGTACGTGCCCAATTGGGAGATCTAATTCATTGCGCTATCCGGACGCGTCGTTTAGCATCGGCCGCACACCATTGGTGAAGCTCAACCGGGTAGTCAACAGCGCTCGCGCGACGGTGCTCGCGAAGATCGAAGGCCGCAATCCCGCCTTTTCCGTTAAAGACCGAATCGGGGCGGCGATGATTTGGGATGCCGAAGAACGCGGGCTCCTAAGACCTGGCCGCGAAATCGTCGAGCCCACCAGTGGAAACACCGGCATCGCGCTCGCCTACGTCGCCGCTGCTCGCGGCTACCCCATCACCCTCACCATGCCCGATACGATGTCCATCGAGCGCCGCAAAGTATTGAAAGTCCTCGGAGCGAACCTGATCCTGACTGACGGCGCCACCGGCATGGAAGGCGCCATGCAGAAAGCCGAGGAGATCCGCGCCTCCGATCCTGAACGCTATTTCATCCCCCAGCAATTCAGCAATCCCGCGAATCCGCGCATCCACTTTCGGACCACGGGGCCCGAGATTTGGGAAGACACCGAAGGTCGGGTCGACGTGCTCGTCTCAGGCGTCGGCACAGGCGGCACGATTACCGGGGTGTCCCGTTACATAAAACAGGAGCGCCATCACCCAATCGTTTCGATTGCCGTCGAACCCTCCGGGAGCCCGGTCATAGCGCAAGCCTTGAATCACGAGCCGCTCCGGCCGGGACCGCACAAAATTCAGGGCATTGGAGCTGGCTTTATCCCGGAAACTCTCGACCTCTCGGTGGTTGATCGGGTAGAGCAGGTAACCAATGAGGAATCAATTGAAATGGCCCGCCGCCTTGCGAGAGAAGAAGGGCTAATCTGCGGTATCTCTTGCGGGGCCGCAGCCGCTGCGGCTGTCCGTATCGCGAAAGAGCCGGAGATGAACGACAAAACGGTTGTCGTCGTGCTCCCCGATGCCGGCGAGCGATACCTCACCTCCGCGCTTTTTGAAGGAATGTTCGATTAACCTCCCTACTCGTAAGGAGGGGATGGCCCATACGAGTTATAGACGTACCTTCAAGTACCGCTGGGACTTACGTAAATTCAAGACCGCCGATGAGCGAAGCATGAACACGATCTGCTCACTCGCAAAAGCTCTCCTCAATGAGGAAAACGGCCAGGACTTGGTGGAGTACACGCTGCTGCTCGCTACCATTTCGCTGGGCGCCCTCGCTCTTCTCGGCGGTACCGGCAACACGATAAAGAGCGTCTGGACGCATATCAATACAACGCTTACCAGCGCGGCGTCGTAGGTTGCAGATAAGCGTTTTGCGCCGAATATAAGGGGTAACGAGATTATGGGAGTCATTTGTTGGATCTTCGGACATAGAGTCCTCTGGATGATGGACAAGCAAACTCGGGTCTTTACGCCGAAATGTGATCGGTGCAAGCAACACATTATTGCCTCGGCCTCCGCCCATCTCGACCCCTTCTTTTTATAGGGCCACGCGGTAAGTCAATTGAACCCCTTGCTGCCGATAAGATAATCGAGATCCGTGAAACGTTGTTTGCTTGTGGGCGTTTGGGCCTTTATAGGGTTCAATTGCGCCACGTCTTTTCATGTATATGGAGGCTGCACGATATTTGATGCGCTGGCTTCGGTTACCGCGCTGATGATCAATCTCTTGTGGCGACTCGTTTCGTGATGGCGGATCCTCGTTGGCCTGGGTAGTCCAACTCGGCCTGTTCATTCTTCGTCTACAGCAGTGCCCCGAGAATCGCGCCTACCAGAAGGGGTCCGATATGAGCGAAGGCAAGCGTCACACCGCCTGCTCCGGCAACCACTCCAAACAGCGGGAATCCCGTGAAGAGTGAAGCGAGAAAGAAAAGCGCGAGACCGAGGAGAAGCCCTGGCAAAATTGCTGCTAGAATCGCGTTTCCAACTGTGCCCGCCTTTCTGCCGCCCACGAAACCGGCTATAAACGGACCAATCAGCGGCGCCCAAAATAGGAGCACCGAGAGTACAAACATCCAAAGCGCAGCACTTCCAACACTGCCGGGTTGTTTCGCCATGAGACTTAGTATCCCTTGCTGCCGATGGTGTAGTGCTTTCGATCGACGCAGCGACCCGTGAGACGCTTTCGTGAGAGCGGCCGGCCTTGGCGAGGCGGCTTATAACGACGCCAGGTAACGATCTCATTTCTTGGCTTGCGTGAGGGCATCTTCAGCTCGAATATCGCAGGCAAAATCAGGACGCTCCGTGGTCAGCATGTTCTGGATAATCACCACCCGGTACAGCACCCCCTTTCTTCTTCACACCCTCGGGCAGACGTAAATCCCTTTTTTCAATTGGCCAAAGGCGGAGCGGAGACCAATCGTCACTGACGTAGACGTCCAGCGCTGGATAGGTGCGCCCTGCTTCCGGAGCGCGCCCGAAGCAATAGAGGGTGTAAATCGAATCGCTTCCGGATGCGGTGACCGCATACGTTGTGGGGACCCTGCTGAAACCGACTCGCTCACGCGCTCTTGGCAACGCACGAACCTCAGAAATCTTTAGGTCAAACGCGTCGTCGCCCTTGTGCCCGTAAATTTCCCGTTGCGCGTCGATCTGACTCGCGAAAACTGCCAATAGCATCACTAGAGCTGAAATCCGCATGGGCTACTTATCGACCCGTTTAAACGCTTCCTGCAAGTACGGACCGTAACCTGGTACTCACTTCGACGCTTTTTTCTTCGTGGGCCGCGTTTTTCGGGCGTCCATGGCGAGCGCCGCATCTTGAAGCACGCTCGCGGCTGTTCCGGGGTAACCCAGCAGGTTTTGCCCAGCAGGAACGATCTAGAGCCTCGGGGAGTCACAACTTGCTTAGCGAGTTTTTTGCACATCAAATCAATAACTTAGCTAGCTTAATGCAAACTGAAGCTGCTTAGAGCTACTAAACTGCCACACACGCTATGAGTAGATATCAAGTCAGAAACCTGCGTTGCGTAGCTTGCCCGAAGTGCGGCGATCCAGTCGAAGCGCGATTTAACGAGAGCGCCAGTGTCAAATGCCTCGGCTGTGCTCACGAGTTCGAATGTTCCGGTGACAATCCTCCCCGGGTACGACCCGTGGTTTATGACCTACGGAGTGAGCGTTACAGGTTTTCAGCAAACGTGAACGTACACGCCGTACGCCGAAGGCGATAGCGCCTGAATTTATCCTGTCCAATGCGGGCCCTAAATTCGCAACCACGGGTGACGTTTGTTAGGTAAGCATGGCTTGCGCCGCGAAAATTGAACTATCACACTTGGCCATCACCGAACTAACCGGGTTTAACGGCTTTCGTGAGAGCAGCCCCGCGGGTGCACGACAATTGAAAAGCTTGGTAGCGCTAAGGGGAATCGAACCCCTATTTGAGCCTTGAGAGGGCTCCGTCCTAACCGTTAGACGATAGCGCCGTTCCCGTTGAAAACACTCTCAGTATAGCCAAGCTCGATTGCTATCCGGAGCGATCGCTGCCGCCTGAAATCCGAACCGCTACAAAGCCGGGGGCATCGGCAGGTTACATTTGGCCAGCGCGCGTTGAATCAGGTCCTCCGCCTCGCGCTGGGGAACCGATTTCGCAATAGATGTCTCGAGAACGAGCATGCTGCGCGCCCTCTCCAACATCCGCTTCTCACGAAACGACAGCGTTTTTGAAAGCTGAATAATCAAAAGCGCCTTAAATACCTCGGCAACCTTGACCAGGTTGCCGCCATGCATTTTGTCCGAGTTCTCTTTGAAGCGGTCCTTCCAATCCTGCGTGCTCCCAGAAGACCGGCCGGCGGCGAGGTAGGCCAGCACGCGATTGACCTCGCTACATTTGGTAACTTTCCGCAGCCCCACATCCTGCGCATGCGAAAAAGGCACCATCACGGTCATCCTGTTGGGGGACAGCCGTAAGAGGTAAAAGCGTTCCTGGTGGGCGCCAAAAGAACGGGAACTAATGTTCTCGATAGTTGCGATGCCGTGATTCGCGTACACGACTTTCTCACCCACCTGGAAGGCCATGCCAGACCTCTTTTCTAGGAAAACTCCTAGTTAAACTAGACAGCCACTCGAAATAGTAAACCTCCCTTAATCTTTCGTCAAGGATAAAAGCGTTGTTTGCTTAGCCAATCGGTTCACGATAGTGGCTCGCGAACGGATATAGGGTGGCAGAGCCGTCGCAGATAGGAGTCGATTAAAGAATTTCCCTCGACCAACTCTCTAAAATTGACTTCACCTTCTGGCAGAACTGATCCGCGAGCGCCCCATCAATCAGACGATGGTCAAACGTCAGGGCCAAATGCGCTTGAGATCGGATTGCGATAGCATCCCCGTCCACTACAGCCGGTATTTTTTCCACCGCGCCGACCCCCAAAATCGCAACTTGAGGCTGATTGATAACGGGAGTTGCGAAGATACTGCCAAAACTGCCGAAGTTCGTGATAGAAAACGTGCCGCCCTGGACCTCTTCGGGCTTCAACTGCCGTGAGCGCGCCCGCGTCGCCAAATCCACAATCGCGCGCTGCAACCCAGCCACGTTCTTCTCATCCGCATTGCGGATTACTGGCACGATCAGCCCGCCCTCGAGCGCCACCGCAATCCCGATATTGATATCGCGGAAATAAACGATATTCTTGCCGTCGATTGATCCATTGAAGATCGGGAAGGCTCGCAAACTCTCGGCGGCCGCTGCCGTCACGAATGGTAAGTACGTCAACGAAAATCCGTTTCGAGCCTGAAATTCGGCTTTGGACCTATCCCGCAGTTTGGCGATTTTCGTCATATCCACTCGGTGCACGGTTGTGACATGAGCCGATGTGCGCCTGCTCATCACCATGTGCTCGGCAATCTTTTGCCGCATGATGCTCATCGGCTCTACGCGCGTTTTCGCAGACTCAGCCAGCGGCATGGGAGCCGGAGCAGGCGCTGCTGGCGCCGGAGCCGCGGTCCGTTGCGTCGGAACCGGCTCGGCTGGAGCACTAGTAGCCACCCCGCCATATGCCTTGCCGGCCTGGGAAGACATATACGACTCGAGATCTTGCTTGGTAATACGGCCCCCTGCGCCCGTCCCTTTCACACGCGAAAGGTCGATATTGTATTCGCGCGCCATTTTACGCACCAGCGGCGACAATGGCCCTTGCTCCTCGCTTACCGGAGCGCTGCTCCCGTCCGCCTGAGCAGAAGGAGACGGCGGTGTTACGTCCTCGACCCGAGGTTCCTCCGGCTGAATTGGATAGGGTCCCGCCGAAGTTGCAACCGGAGTATGGCGGCCCGGCGGCGGAGCCGGTTGAGGCGGAGGCGGCGCTGATTTCGCCCGACGCGCTTCCGGAGAGGCGGCCGACGGGCCCACCTCGACATCGGTTTTAGTGTCGGGTGCGGGCTTTGCTTCTTCGTTCGGCGGTTCCTGCTTGGGGGCAGAAGCTCCCGCCGAAGCACCGTCACCCTCACCGATTCGTGCAACTACGGCATTAATCGCAACTGTCGCTCCCTCGTTGACTAAAACCTCGCTCAGAACTCCCGATACGGGGGCGGGAATCTCGGTATCTACTTTGTCGGTTGAAATCTCGAAAAGCGGCTCGTCCCGCTCCACCTTTTCGCCCGGCTTCTTCAGCCATCGCGTCAACGTTCCTTCGACGATGCTCTCGCCCATCTGGGGCATTACGACGTCAGTCATCGGGTCTCCTGCAATTGCTTACGCGGCACCTCCAGCTCGTAGCCGAAAACCTCCGCAAACGAACCGGCAATACACTCTTGTATTTCTCCACGCTTGGCCGAACAGCCGGCACTGCGAACCGAGCAAACGGGTTTGGTCAGACCGCACGGAACAATATATTTGAAATAGTTCAGGTCAGTGTCCACGTTAAGCGCAAATCCGTGTGATGTGATCCAGCGGCTGATATGTATTCCAATAGCCGCGATCTTCGCCCCATTCACCCAAACGCCTTCATATCCGGGCTCGGGAATCCGTTCAGCCGGAATTCCAAATTCCCTCAGCGCATTGATTAGCGATTGCTCGACGCCTCTGAAATACGCCCGCACATCGCGCCTCCATTCTCGCAGATCGAGAATCGGATAACCCACTATCTGGCCCGGGCCGTGATACGTCACGTCTCCCCCGCGATCCGTCTCGAAAAGCTCGATTCCGGTACGTGCAAGAATCTCCTCGCTTGCAAGCAAGTTTTGAAGTTTCGCGTTTCGCCCGATGGTTACCACGTGCGGATGCTCGACAAACAGCAACGTGTCGACCCCCGCGCTCTCTTTGCGCTGCTCAACGAGCAGCCGTTGCTCCTCGAGCGCGTCCGCGTACCGCATGCGCCCGAGATCCAGAACCTCCAGTGGTCTCCTGGTGTTCAACATGCACTGCGGAGTTTAGCTAGGCTCTCTCTTCGAGATGCGTACGTATGAGCGCCTGAATTAGGGCGAACAACCACTGCTTCAACTCTGGATTCATACCTACTTAAATGTTAATCGCCAACCCATGCACGTTATTGAAGGCCTCGCCCAGCGCTTCATAGAGCGTCGGATGCGCGTGAATCGTCGACATCATGCTATCCACAGTCGCTTCCGATTCCATTGCCGTGACCGCTTCGGATACCAGCTCAAACGCCTCCGGCCCGATGATGTGGACCCCGAGAATCTCGCCGAACTGCTGGTCAGAAATCACTTTTACGAAACCCTCGTGCGAATCAAGAATCGTCGCCTTGCTATTCGCCGCAAACGGAAACTTCCCAACTTTGACTTTGAATCCTTGCGCTTGCGCTTGCGCTTCTGTAAGTCCGACGCTGCCAATTCCAGGGTCCGTATAGGTCGCGCCCGGAATGCGATTCCGGTTAATCGGCCGTACCGGTTTCCCAGCGATGTGCCCCACGGCGACCATGCCTTGCATGGTCGCAACATGAGCCAGTTGCGGTGTTCCGGCCACCAGGTCGCCTATCGCATAGAGGGTCGGCTCGTCGGTTCTCTGATACGAATCTACAATCACGAATCCGCGATCGATTCGAGCCTTCGTATTTTCCAGCCCGATGTTCTCAGTGTTCGGCTTGCGCCCTACCGCGACCAGCAGCTTGTCGAATTCAAACTCTTCCGTCTTCCCGTTCGAAAGCGTTGCGCTGAGGCTGACGCTATTCGTGTTTTTGCGAATGCTTCCGGCCTTCGCTCCGGTCTCCACCCGGATACCGCTCTTCTTGAACCTGCGCTCCAGTTCCTTTGAGACCTCCTCGTCTTCCACCGGCACCACTCGCGGCAGCATTTCGAGGACGGTCACCTGCGACCCGAAACGGTCAAAAATCGAGGCAAATTCCACGCCTACCGCGCCCGCACCGATGATCCCGATCGTTCTTGGTATCTCCGGCATATCGAGGATCTCGACGTTCGTAAGAATCAGATTAGGATCCGGCTCCAGTCCCGGCAGCATTCGCGCTTCCGAGCCCGCGGCCAGAATGATGTTCTTCGTTTCAACCGTTTGCGGCTCTTCCCCCGTCACTTCAATGCGCCCGCCGCCGAGCAAACGCGCCTGGCCTTTGATCACGTCGACCTTGTTCTTGCGCATCAAAAACTCGATGCCTTTCGAATTCTTTGTGACGATCTTGTTTTTTCGGTCGAGCACCCGGCCATAGTTCAGCCGCGGATCCTTGCATTCAATTCCGTCTGCCTCCGGATGCTTGAAGTGCTCCCAGACGTCGGCCGTGTGCAGGAGCGCCTTGGTGGGAATACAGCCGACCAGAAGGCAGCAGCCGCCGAGCCTCGGTTGGCGCTCGATCAGTGCCGTTTTCAGACCATATTGCCCAGCCCGCACCGCCGCGGAATAGCCGCCTGGCCCACTTCCAATAACAGCGACATCATATGTCATTTTCGAATCAAGTGTATCATTCAGCCTTATTTTTCAGCGACTTCCCGTCAAAGACCAGGACCCCTTCAGGGATTCCGCCGCACTCCTGTTCCGGCAACCACAGCCCCCGGCGCTACGTATGATGAATAAAGCAGTATGCGCGTCGCTTTTCTCGCCTTGGTAGTCTGCGCGTCCTCCTTGACAGCGTTGGCCCAGGAGCCTGCTCACAAATCTTCGCCCAAAAGAGAGCCGCCGCCCGGCACGTTACATTCAATTGCGGTTAAAGGCAATCACCTATATTCCTCTGCCGATATCATCAAATACTCTGGTCTTCAAGTCGGCCAGCGCGTCACCGGGCCCCTTATCGAACAGGCCCGGAGCAAACTCCAAGCCTCCGAGCTTTTCAACAATGTCTCGGACCGCTTTCAATTCTCCGCGAGCATTCCTCCCGATTACGATCTCACCTTCGAGGTAGTCGAAAACGACCAGCTATTCCCTATGCGCTTCGAGCGGCTTGGTGTTCCTCCTGACGCGGTCCGCCGCTATCTTCAAGATCACGTCAGCTTATACGCGGACCGGATACCCGCCACCGACACCGTGCTCAAGCGCTACGCCGCCGCAGTCCAAGAATTTATCGCCCAAAGCGATCCCTCATTAAAGGTCAAGGCACACGTTTCGAACGACGATCCCAAAGAGTTGACCGTGCTCTTCTCCCCCGACACGCCCCCGCCCACCATCTCGCAAGTCGTCGTGACTGGGAATCAGGCGGTCGACACCGGGACCATCTTGCGCGCCGTGAATCAGGTTGCCGTTGGCGTTCCGCTTTCGGATGCGCGACTCAAACTGATCCTCGATGGCGCTATCAAGCCCTTATATGCAGCTAAAGGGTACGCGGCCGTAACGTTTCCCAAAGTCGAAACAGAGCCCTCCAAAACAAATCTCGGCGTAGTAGTAAAAGTGGAAATCAAAGACGGACCACAATTCAAGTTCGGCGCGATTCATTTTCACGGCAGCGGCATGGATCAAGATGAGATTCGCTCCAACATTCCATTCAAACCAGGCCAAACCTTCAGCGGACAACAAGTCGACAACTTCCGCCTGGATCTGCTCCATCGCATGAAGCGCCGCGGTCTTCTCGATGCCAGCGTGAGCACCGAGACTCAGCCCGAAGACGGCCGCCGAGTCGTCGATGTCACCTATAACGTCTCACCCGGCTCCGTGTACACATTCCAAACTTTGGATATCCGGGGCCTCGACGTCACAACCGAGCCTGTCGTGGCTCGCCTGTGGGGTGAGAAGCCCGGCAAGCCCTTCAACCCCGATTACCCGGATTTCTTTTTAAAGCGCGTGCAAGAAGAAGGGTTGTTCGACAATCTCGCCGATACGACATCGGATTACACGGCCGATCCCGCATCACACGGCGTGACCGTGCATCTGTATTTCAAAGGTGGCAAATCCAAACAGCAGGCCGAGAAGGAAAAGAAGGAAGAGGAAGAGCGCAGACGAAGTGATGGCACCTGGTCACCCTTCCCGCCTCTCATCTGACGTGCCTTCGTCTGAACGGCGTCTACTCGCCATTTATCCCGGTTCTTTCGATCCGCTGACGAACGGCCACCTCGACCTGATCTCTCGCGGCTCGCGTCTCTTCGATCGCCTGATCGTCGCTATTCTCAGCAACACACAAAAGCAGTCGCCTCTTTTTGGTATCGGCGAACGGAGTGAAATGATCCGCGAAGCCACCGCGGAGTTTTCGAATGTGGAAATCGATTCCTTCGATGGCTTGCTTGTCGACTATGCTGCGCGTCGGGGTGCAAACGCCATACTTCGAGGTATTCGCGCCATTTCCGATTACGAAGCCGAGCTTCAAATGGCGCTCATCAACCGCCGCATGCGCCCGGAAACGGAAACCATTTTCTTAATGTCAGGCGAAGAATATTCATTCATCAGCTCGCGCCTAATCAAGGAAATCATCACCCTCGGAGGCGACGTTTCAGCTTTTGTCCCCAAAAACGTTGGCGACCGCCTCCGCGCCCGATTTCTGCTGTAAACTCCAGATTCTTGGAGCCGGTTCATTGTCGTAAATTGAAATCAGAGGCTGTCGAGCATTGGGTCATCATCACCATCACGTCCATAGCACCGGTTGGATTCTCCGGCTGTCACTCATTGCCACGCTAGCATTCACCGCCTTCGAGGCCTTTGCCGGCTTCCGGTCCGGAAGCTTGGCGCTGCTCTCGGATGCCGGGCACAACTTCACCGACGCGCTTGCGCTTCTTCTCGCGGCCGTGGGTCTGTATCTGCAGGAAAAACCGGCGAACCAGGTCAAAACCTACGGCTACCAGCGCGCTGGCGTAATCGCGGCGTTTCTCAACGCTTCGACCCTCATCATCATCGCGCTCTTCATCTTCTTGGAAGCGGGGCGAAGAATCTTGCACCCCCAAATGGTGGACGAGCGGGTCATGATCTGGGTAGCCGGCGCGGCGGTGATTCTCAACGGAGCGATTATGCTCGCGCTGCATCGCGGCCAAAAAGGCGACATCAACATCCGCGCTGCATTTGTCCACATGCTTGGTGACGCGATGGGTGCCGTGGCGATCATCATCGGGGCGATTGCAATTCGTTTTACCGGCTGGAGCTACATTGACCCTGCGCTCTCCATTGCGCTCGGCTTTCTGATTATCTACACTGCCTGGGATATCATCCGCGAATCGTTGAATATTCTGCTCGAAGGCCTCCCCCGCGGGCTTGAGTTAACGCGGGTCACTCAAGCGATGGGCCAGATCGAAGGCGTTCTGGATGTGCATGACTTGCACATCTGGAGCCTCGGTTCAAGTACGCATGCTCTCAGCTCGCACGTGTTGATTGACGATATGCCCCCTTCGGCAAGCGACCGGATTCTCTGTCGTATTAACGAGGCTTTGCGCGGCTTCAACATCCATCACACGACGATTCAATTCGAGCACGTGCCCTGCGTCTTATCCGATAACGGCTGCAACATGATGACCGATCACGCGCATCGCCGCGATACAACACACCATCACTGACCTTCTCAGCCCGAAATCATCTCCAGCATTCTTGCCTGAAAACTTGCGGCAGTTTCGCTATCGGGTGTGATCACGAGCACTGTATCGTCGCCGGCAATGGTGCCGACCACTTGGTTTAAGCCTTCCCTGTCAAGCGCGATGGCAAGCGTATTCGCGTTTCCCGGAGATGTCCGAAGCACGACCAGGTTTTGTGCCAGCCGCATGTCCAGAAGGAACTCGCTGGCAATATTTACGAGCTGGGGACCGGCTGGTTCCGCCTGCAACTGCCGGTAGCCATCGGCCGTTTTGACCAATCCGAGCTCGCGAATATCTCGCGAGAGCGTTACCTGCGTTGTTTGAATACCCAGATTCCCAAGCTCCCGGCCCAATTCTTCCTGGGTATAGATTTCTCTGTGGCGGACGATGTTCAAGATCTGACCCTGCCGGAAGCTCTTGTTCATGTCTCACTTCTTCATCTTTCACCCGAAGATTCGCGCATCTGCTTAAGCCGCTGCTCTGCTTCTTCAAGTGCGCGCCGCACAGCCTGAGCGCCGGTTCCGCCGGGCAACTCGCGCATTTCCATGCCTTCAGATGGCGCAAGCAGGCGCGCCATTTCCGGCTTGAACTCGGGAGCAAACGCTGCCAGCGTGTCGCCGGTCCAGTCCCCCGGCTTTTTGCCCGCTTTCAGACTCTCCAGAACCAATCGTCCCACAATTTGATGTGCTCGATGGAACGACACTCCGTTTCGCGCTAGCTCCTCGGCGAGATCCGTTGCAACCGCCCAACTCTCTTCGACGGCCGCCAATGCTTTGCCGGGATTGAGCGTAGCCGATTGGGCGACGATTTTCGCCATGGCCAGCGATTCGGACGTGTGATCAAACGCCTCAAATAACGTTTCCTTGTCCTCCTGCAGATCGCGGTTGTAAGTCATCGGCAGGCCTTTGATCGTTACAAAAAGAGATGTAAGGGATCCAAAAACCCGGCCGGACTTGCCGCGGATCAGTTCCAGCGAGTCCGGATTCTTCTTTTGCGGCATTAGACTCGAGCCGCTTGTGACGCCGTCTCCGAGAGTGATCCAGTTGAACTCTTCGCTCGAATACAAGATCCAATCTTCTGCTAGCCGGCTCAAGTGAAGCATAATGACGCTGCACCCGTACAAAAAATCCAGAGCAAAATCCCGGTCGCCAGAGGCATCCATGCTGTTGCGCGAAATGGCTCGAAATCCAAGCTCCTGCGCGAGAGCCTCACGGTCAAATGGAAAACCGCTGCCGGCGAGAGCGCCCGAGCCGAGCGGCATCACATCAATTCGCTCGCGAGCTTGCCGCACTCGCTCGCAGTCGCGCGCGAACATTTCGAAAAATGCAAGCAAGTAGTGCGGCCACAACACTGGTTGAGCGCGTCGGAGATGCGTGAAGCCGGGAATCACCGCGTCGGGATATTTTCGGGCCAGCGCCAGTAACTCGCTCATCAGATCGCCGAGTCTGTCGAGCAATGTGTCTGCCGCGGAGCGCAAATATAGGCGAAGATCCAGCGAGACCTGCTCGTTTCGGCTTCGTCCCGTGTGCATCTTCTCCGCCACGGGCCCAACCTTCTCTCCCAGCTTCCGAATGACAAATGTGTGGATGTCTTCGTCTTCCGCCCCGTCGAAGTAGCGCGGATCTTGCGCTTCGTCCGCAATTTCTGAAAATGCCTCCAAAATGCGCCGGCATTCGTCAGGAGTAAGAACGCGTTCCCTCAAAAGTGCTTGCGCGAATGCGCGCGAGCCTTCAATATCCTCGAAAACAAGTTTGCGATCGAAATGTAAGGAATTGGAAAACTTTTCGAAAAATGTGGAGGCTTCGCCTTCGAACCTCCCGCCCCACAACTTCATACCTTAGATTTTCGGTGCGGGCGTTTCCGCACGCTACGATGCGGAGGCTGATTTCTTGAGCAGCGCTCGCACTTTGATGGGCAAGCCGACCAGGTTATTAAAGCCAAGTGCGTCCTTTTGATCGTAGCTTTCACCCATCGTGAAGCTTGCGATATCCAGACTATACAGCGAATTCGGACTTTTGCGGCTCACCGGCTCGGTCGTTCCCTTGTGAAGCCGGAGCGTGACTTCACCTGAGACGGGCTTCGAAACTTCAGCGAAAAACGCGTCCAGCGCCTCGCGCAAGGGCGTGAACCAAAAGCCGTTGTAGATCATTTCGGCATAGTCCAGCGCCAGCTTCTGTTTGTAATGCAGAGTAGCGCGATCGAGCGTAAGCGCCTCCAGCTCACGAACCGCGGCGATCAGGATCGAGCCTCCTGGCGTCTCATAGCACCCTCGCGATTTCATCCCGACAAAACGGTTTTCGACCAGGTCAATTCGTCCAATGCCGTGCTCACCACCAAGCGCGTTCAGCGTTTCGAGCAAAGCCACTCCGCTGAGTTGATGCTGCCCATCCAACGAAACCGGCACGCCCTGATCAAATCCGATCACTATGTCCGCGGGCTTCGATGGCGCGTCCGCGGGATTGTTGGTCAGCATCCAAATATGCTCCGGGGCCGGGTCCGCCGGGTTCTCAAGTTCTCCGCCTTCGTGCGAGATATGCCAGATGTTGCGATCACGACTGTAAATCTTTGTCGTCGATTGACTGATCGGAACGTTGTGCTTTCGCGCGTACTCGATTGCGTCCTCGCGCGACACAATGTCCCACTCGCGCCAAGGCGCAATTACTGCAAGCTGCGGAGCGATGGCCTTGTATGTCATCTCAAAGCGGACCTGGTCATTGCCCTTGCCGGTGCAGCCGTGCGCGAGCGCATCGCAGCCGGTTTTGAGCGCGACTTCCGCTTGGCGCTTGGCGAGCAGCGGACGCGCAATTGATGTGCCTAGCAGATATTTGTGTTCGTAGACAGCGCCGGAGCGAACCAGTTTCCAAAGGTATTCATGAACGAATTCCTCGCGCATGTCCTCGATGTAAACTTCGGAAGCTCCCGTCTTCAGCGCCTTCTCGCGCAAGCCGTCCAGTTCTTCGCCGCCTTGCCCGATGTCGCCGCACACGGCGATCACTTCGCAGTTATAGTGCTCTTTTAACCACGGAATGATGATGGAGGTATCAAGCCCGCCCGAATAGGCGAGCGCCACTCGTATTGGAGCTGCCATTATTGCAACAGCATCAAGAGTAGCGCTTTCTGTACGTGCAAACGATTTTCGGCCTGCTCGAATGCGACAGATTGCGCCGATTCCATTACGGAATCGGTCACTTCTAACCCGCGCTTGGCCGGCATGCAATGCATGAATACTGTGTTCTTTCGAGCCTTGGACAGCAGCGCTTCATTCACTTGGTATGGAGAAAAAACCTTCTTCCGCTCTTCGATTTCTGATTCATGCCCCATGCTCGCCCAAACATCCGTATAAACCGCATCGGCGGATCGCACTGCAGCGCTGGGATCGTGAGTTATTTCGACCTCCACTCCGGATTCGCGGGCCAAACGCTTCGCCTCGGCTGCAATCTCAGCCTTTGGCTCATAGCCAGGCGGTGTTGCCACTGAACAACTGATACCCAACCGCGCACAACACAGCAACAGCGAGTGCGCCATGTTGTTGCCGTCGCCAACATATGCCAGCTTCAATCCCCACAACTGCCCGAAGCGCTCCTTCAAAGTGAACATGTCCGCAAGCGCCTGACACGGATGATATAGATCGCTCAGCGCATTCACGACGGGTATTCCGGACCATCTCGCCAGCTCCTCGATCGTTTCCTGCGAGTAAGTCCGCGCCACAATCGCATCCGTCCATCGAGCCAGATTCCGCGCCACATCTTTGAGCGGCTCGCGATCCGCAATCATGCCGGTTTGGAGCACGCAATCTCCTCCTAGTTGCTTAATCGCCAGCTCGAATGTCATGCGTGTGCGAAGCGATGGCTTTTCGAACAAAAGGCTGAGATAGCGACCTCTTAATGCCGATGCGTAGCGCTGCCGCCCGTTCTTCACCTGCTGTGTCAAATCGAGCAGGCGTTTCAATTCCGGGATCGAGAGATCTGCGTCCCGGAGCAAGCTGCGAACGCTCCGGCCAGGATGGAGCTGTACGACGGATCCCAGTGACGTTGCCAGCGCTTTATTCATAACCGTGAATAATTATAGCATTCCAGTCCAGCGTCAAACTAGCCCCGCGACCTTCTTTTCTGGATTGAAGTACTGCGCTTCTCGGGGCAGTACGGGGCTACTGAAAAGCTAGTACTACGGATGCGTGACCGGTGTTAGATTCTTTCCTTAAACGTAGTAGCATAGAGCCATTCATTACTGAAGCTTACCGGCCCTCCCGTCTGCGTGGAGATGCGCCGAGGCCGAATGCACGCCGGATCACGGCGTATGACTGGGAACGCCCATTAGCGGTGTATCCGCAAGTTAGGAAAGGAGTTATTTTGAAAATTCATCGCACCCTCTTATTCATATTCGCGATCGCAATCGTATTCTTTTTTACTAATTCACAAGCAGCTTTCGGACAACAAAAAAGCCGCCTGCAACCATCCAAGAAGGTCAAGCGAGCCGACCCGATTCACCACAAAGCAATCCCAAGACCCAATTCGCCAAGACCCAATGCGGGGTTGAACAGCCCAAATGGACCGAGTTCTCCCTCGCTCCCCCTCTGGACCTACAACGTCGTAGCAGGCCAAGACAATAACAATTATTCGGGCACTATCGTGGGCCGGAGCCCCTTCAATAACGGCAAGAGAACAACCACAATCCAGGCTTATCTCGTTCCCGTGATCTTCAATTTCTCGGATGGCTCCGTTCAGGACCCCACCGCGTTCGATCCTTGTGCCGGCGACACTGTTGTCGATCTGGTCCAAAAGTCGCCAATGTTTCAGACCACCGACTTCACGTTTACTGACGCCAATGGCAACAATCCCGTAGATGTGGGCACCACGCAGTACGCGGACGCGTTCCAGCGCGCCAATTTTTGGCAATATGTCTCTCCAAACTCGAACTTGATCACGCCCTATCACACCATCTTGAACCTCAACAATGTTTTAGGCCAGGTTGTTCAAGTCCCGGCTGCTGATGGCTACATTATCGGAGGCTCATGCCAGTCTGGCGAGATTGATTACTTCTGGTGGGACAACTATGTCACCACTACGCTTATCCCTGCATTAGAGAGCCAGGGAACCGGCGTTGGCCCGGGTAGCGTCCCGATTTTTATCTTCGACAGCGTGGTGATGAATTACAACGGCTCAACGGCGTTTGGCGATCATGGCGCCTACTACGATTCTTCCAATTCGCTGCAGACCTATGTCGTGGCTGATTTCGATACCAGTGGAGAGTGGCAGGATCTGTACGTATCGGATGTTTATGTCCTAAGCCACGAAGTTGCCGAATGGATGAATGATCCGGATACCGGCAACCCCACTCCAGGGTGGACAAACCCCGCTGATGGGAGTTGCGATAACAACTACGAAGTGGGTGATGCCTTCTTCGGCAGCCCCCCTCTCTCTCCTCCTGTGACTATGCCTAACGGCTTCAGCTACAACCTGCAGGAGCTGGCCTTCTTCTCGTGGTTTTACGATCAGGATCCTTCGATCGCTGCAGGCGGCATGTATTCCGACGGCGGCTCGTTCACCAGCGATGCAGGCGCCGCATGTACCCCGTAGAGGAGATCGAGGAGATAGACATGCTGCACACATCTTGGATTGAAAAGCAAATGAGCGCACGCACAACTTCTCGTTTCGCGGCACTATGTTTGGTCGCGATGCTCTTCGGGGCCGCTTCTGCTTCGGCCGATTCGCTCACTCTGGTTACCAGTCAGAGTGCGCAAAATGCCACGGATTTCGTAAATTGGTCCCAACTGGGCGCCGACGGGACCGTCGTTCAGGCCAGTTTCAATGTCACCTCAACCAAGGGCAATTCGGTGAGCGTGAGTCTCGCCGGTCCTAATAGCATTGTTTCGGTTGTCTGCGGAGGTTCGCCTTGCAGTTGGACCGGCTCGGGATTTCCAGCGCAGGACGCTTTGCTTTGGACGTCGGATGCTGCGAACGGAGGTAATGGGCCGGTCGCGCTGACTTTCACGAATCCTGTTGCCGGCGCCGGTGCCTTGATTCAGACTGACACGCCGGGTCAATTCACTGCGCAAGTCCAGGCCTTTAACGGAGCTACTTCGCTTGGCGTCTTCACGGTGCCAAGTGACACGAATGGTGACGCAGTCTATATCGGATTGCTCGATCAGTCTGGCGCGAACATCACCTCCGTTGTGTTTACTCTTTCGCAGTGCCCCGGAACCTGCAGCGATTTTGCGTTAGATGCGGTGGGCTTGAATGCTGCTGCTGCTGCCGTGAGCTTGTCGACCACGAGTCTTACCTTCCCTGGCCAGCAGGTTGGCAGCACAAGCAGCGCGCAACCGGTGACCGTTACCAATAGTGGGAGCGCGGCGCTTACCATCTCCAACATCGCTGTCACCGGCGACTTCGCGCAAACGAATACCTGCAGCGGCTCGATTGCGCCCACTGGTAGTTGCACGATCAACGTCACATTCAGTCCCACGACTACAGGCACTCGCACAGGCGCAGTAACAATCACCGACAATGCGTCGGGGAGTCCGCAGACCGTCAGCCTGACGGGAACAGGGGTGGCGGCGGCTGTTAGCTTATCGACGACCAGTCTCACCTTTGCGAGCCAACTGGTTGGCACAACCAGCAGTGTCCAGCCCGTTACCCTCACGAACAACGGCACCGGAACTCTTACCATCTCGAACATCGCCGCCACCGGCGACTACGCGCAATCCAACACGTGCGGTAGTTCTGTTGCAGCGGGCGGCAATTGCACAATCAACGTCACGTTCCATCCGACCACTACAGGCACGCGCACCGGTACAGTCACGATCACCGATAATGCTTCGGGCAGCCCGCAATCCATCAGCCTGACGGGTACAGGCGTCGCGCCTGCGGTCAGCCTATCGACGACCAGCCTCACCTTTGCGAGCCAACCGGTTGGCACAACCAGCAGTGCCCAGCCTGTCACCCTTACGAACAGCGGCAGCGCAACTCTGACAATCTCCAGCATTGTTGCTACGGGCGATTACTCCCAGAGCAACACCTGCGGTAGTTCCGTCTCTGCTGGTGGAAACTGCACTATCAACGTTACGTTTAAACCCACAACCACGGGCACGCGCACCGGCACTGTCACCATCACCGACAATGCTTCCGGCAGCCCGCAATCCATCAGCCTGACGGGAACCGGCGTCGCGCCGGCGGTCAGCCTATCCAAGACCAGCCTCACCTTCGCGAGCCAACTGGTTGGCACAACCAGCAGTGCTCAGCCCGTCACACTTACGAACAGCGGCAGCGCAACTCTGACAATCTCCAGTATTGTTGCTACGGGCGACTACGCACAAACCAATACCTGCGGTAGCTCGGTGGCAGCGGGCGGAAATTGTACGATCAGCGTCACGTTCCATCCGACCGCTACGGGCACGCGCACCGGCACTGTCACGATCACCGACAACGCCTCGGGCAGCCCGCAATCCACCAGCCTAACCGGTACGGGCGTAGCGCCTGTGGTCAGCTTATCGAAGACCAGCCTCACCTTCGCGAGCCAACTGGTTGGCACAACCAGCAGTGCCCAGCCCGTTACGCTTACTAACACCGGCACCGGAACTCTGACGATTTCCAGCATCGTTGCAACGGGCGACTACGCACAAACCAACACGTGCGGTAGTTCCGTTTCTGCGGGCGGCAACTGTACCATCAACGTCACGTTCCACCCGACCGCTACGGGTACGCGCACCGGCACTGTCACCATCACCGACAATGCCTCGGGCAGCCCGCAATCCATCAGCTTGACCGGTACAGGCGTCGCGCCTGCGGTCAGCCTATCCAAGACCAGCCTCACCTTCGCGAGCCAACTGGTTGGCACCACGAGCAGTGCCCAACCCGTTACGCTTACGAATACCGGCACCGGAACTCTGACGATTTCCAGCATCGTTGCAACGGGCGACTACGCACAAACCAACACGTGCGGTAGTTCCGTTTCTGCGGGTGGAAACTGTACTATCAACGTCACGTTCCATCCGACCGCTACAGGCACGCGCACGGGCACAGTGGCAATCACTGACAATGCGTCAGGCAGCCCGCAATCCATCAGCTTGACCGGTACAGGCGTCGCGCCTGCGGTCAGCCTATCCAAGACCAGCCTCACCTTCGCGAGCCAACTGGTTGGCACCACCAGCAGTGCCCAACCCGTTACGCTTACGAACACCGGCACCGGAACTCTGACGATTTCCAGCATCGCCGCAACCGGCGATTACGCAGAAACCAACACGTGCGGTAGCTCCGTGGCAGCGGGCGGTAACTGTACCATTAACGTCACGTTCCATCCGACCGCTACAGGCACGCGCACGGGCACAGTGGCAATCACTGATAATGCGTCAGGCAGTCCGCAATCCATCAGCCTGACCGGTACGGGCGTTGCGCCGGCCGTAAATCTGAGCGCAACCAGTCTCACGTTCAGCACCCAACTGCTGGGCACCACCAGTGCCGCAAAGCCGGTCACGCTCAAAAACACTGGGACAGCTACGCTGAACATCACCAGCATCGCGCCGAGCGGAGACTACTCCGAGACCAACACATGCGGCAGTTCCCTCGCTGTAAACGCGACTTGTACCATCAACGTCACATTCAAGCCCACGGCTGAAGGCACCCGGACGGGAACAGTGAAAATCACTGATAACGCCGCCAGTAGTCCCCAGTCGATCAATTTGACGGGCACCGGGACGCAGGTTAAGTTATCGGCATCAGGTTTGAGCTTCCCGGCGACGAAAATCGGAAGTAGCTCGAGCCCGCAGAGTGTGACGATCACCAACGTCGGAACAACCACACTTACCTTTACAAGCATTACCTTGACGGGCAGTGATTCAGGCGACTTTGCCCTATCGAAGACATGCGGCAGCGTACTCGCAAAGAATGCGAGCTGCTCTGTAAGCGTGACCTTTAAACCGAAGACCACAGGGACGCGGACAGCCGATGTTTCGATCGCAGACAACGGAGGGGGGAGCCCGCAGTTGATTAGTTTGACTGGCTCCGCCACCCAGGCCAAAGTCTCTCCGACCAGTTTGACCTTCCCCTCCACCACGGTAGGCAAAAGCAGTATGGCTCAGAGCATCACGTTAACCAATGTCGGAAAGACCACGTTGACCATCAAAAGCATAGCCCTTGGCGGGAGCCATTCGGCTGACTACCACCTTTCAAAAACATGCGGCAGTAGCCTTGCCGCATCCAAGAGTTGCACGATCACTGTGACCTTAATGCCAAAGGCCAAAGGAAATCGAACAGCGGAAGTAATCATCACGGATAGCGACATAACCAGTCCGCAAATTATCCCTTTAAAGGGAACCGGATTGTAGATCCAACGAGTTGCCGCTTATGGGCCTAGAGGAGGGGTCCTTAGGCGCAAGAGCCGGGTGCATGCAAAGTGACGTCAGAGGAGGACGCGCATGCACCCTCGCTGCTCTTGCTCTTCTTATCGTCCAACCGAAAGCCGCGCCTTAGGCACCGATTTCTGTGGACAGATTCCTGCTGTATAGACGTTGCATGACGTCGCTTTGATGACAACTTTTCGCAGCTAGATCCTATAAAAGTACTAGAGGCCCGGTTGGCACCACATGTTTCCTGCCAACTCACTTGCCTGTGCCAACGAGCCTCAATTCGTGGGGGCCGGTTCCGGCATCGTCGTTAAACCAGAGTGTTGCCTTGCGGGGACCGGGGCTCGTCGGACGGAACGTGAAAGCCAGCACGCAACTTCCCCCCTGCGGAACCGGACGCGTACACGTGCCCACCTTGGTGAAATCAGCGACTGCCCTTCCGCTCAAGGTCATATTGCGAATCCTGAGCGCGGTCGCTCCTGTGTTCGTTAAGCTCACCTTCTTTGGAGGGCTAGTATGCCCAACAGGTGTCGTGGGAAGAGTCACAACCCAGGGGTTGGGGCGAGCATATTGCGCCACGGCGATTCGCCATTTATCCTCCTGCCGAGTCAGAACCCTCGTATACAGGAATTCCGAAGGTTGTTGCGCGTTGTCAGCCGGAGTCAAGCGTGAGAGCCCCTGCGTGACGATGACGTCGCGCGAAACGGCCACCGAGTTTTGCGGCGTATTTTCGAGTTTGGCGTCTTTGCGCTGCGCAAAACCTGCGGCGAGAGCTTTTTCAATCCGTTCCCGGCCAATGATCGTAATACCGGATTCAGTTAGCAGAGTTGCATTGTCCGTGTAGAGGTCGGCGACTCGTTTCGCATCGCCGCCGTTATAGCCGGCTGCAAAGGCCGCCTCGAACTGCTGAACCGCAGAGTCCACTTCCGTCTGCGGGAGCAGAGGTGTTTGTGAAGACGTCGCTGGCGCCGTGCCTTGCTGCGCCATCAGCGTGGCGACAAAGCTAAAGGTCACCCCAAACAATCGTTTCATAATGGCTTCGAATATCATCTCAGTTCTCAGTGCCATCCTAGCTTGATACGCCGGTCGCGATCGGGCAGAGTCGCGGATTTCGAAATCACAGATGCCCAGTTGTTCACAAGGTTGTAAGCGTTCACTGTTCCGATGCCCGTCGCGAAATCCCAGCCTATTCCAGCTTCAAAAGCCGGCTGATATGTGTCGGAGGATAGTGAGAGCACACCCGTTTCGCCCGAAGGGATGAAGCAGTTATTATTGCCAGTACTTTTATTCTCGGAACAGGCGACGTCGTTATCCCCCATCGTAATATCGTGGAACGTACAACTTTCCGCAACCGCCCTGCCGTTTGACGAATCGCAGTGTTTGCTGCCTTTGGCGCCGTATTCTTCGGCAGCGAGCTTGTAATACATGTAATTTGGATTGCCCTGGCGTTCTCCGACCTTTTCATTCACTAACGCCTGAATTCCCGCCATTATGGGCGAGCCAAATGACGTCCCGCCGTCGTAAGACCAAGTGTCGGGCTTATCCGTGCAGGGAGCAAATGCGGAATCGCAATACACATAGAGGTGATCCCACATGCCTTTGCCGGCAAAGAGGGAGATGTCGGGGAGGTCGCGAACCCCGTCGTTGGAGATACCGCCCACGCTGGCTTGCCAGGAGGGCTTGGGCCAACCCCCACATGTCTTCTGATCGAAAGTGGCGCAATTGCTCGGTCCGCCGCCGCCGGCGTGTGTCCAGTTGAGGCGAGCGCCAGTGTCACTGTTGCAGAAACCCTTTTCACCATACGTCGTTTTGTACCCGCGTGATTCGGCGAGGAGCACACTGGCGCAGGTGTCATTCCATGGAATCTCCGGGACGTAACTCTTCGCGGAGGCGTATACCGCGCTGTTGTTTGAATTCCAATAAGCGCTATTCGCCTGGCTATAAGTGTCTCCGAAGTCCGTACCACCAACTGCAACGTTATATGCGGTTGAAGCTATCCCGTTTACGGCGATTCCTGTCACGCTGCCATAATTGCAAGCGGCCCCAGAATCGCCGGCGGCGACGTAAACTGAAACACCCTGCGCAACAGCCTGTTGGAAGGCCGAACTGTACGCGGAGTTTGCGATTGTGCTGTTCGCCTCGCAAGCCCCGTAGCTGATGCTGATGATGTCGGGCGATACAGCCGTGCCGTTGATCAAGTTCTGAACAGCAATCAAAGCGCCGAAACTGGTTGTGGTTGTGGCGCAAGAAGCTAATTCGATGGTCGCGTCAGGGGCAGCAGCGCTGGCCCATTCGGCGTCGAGAACGGCCTCTGCGTCGGAGCCAATGTAACCCGGGTCGGCACAGTTGTTATTGCCGCTCTTCGGGGCCGGATGGATCGTTGTCAAGGAACCCGAGGTATAACTCGCGAGCCCGAACGTACTGCGGAACGTGTTCCAGTCGGAAGAATTGTAAATATCCATCACTTCCACCACAGCGATGGTCTGGCCCTTTCCTGTATCACCAGCCTCGAACAGTGGCGTGAGGTTATAAATTGTGGCGAGATCCCCAGGCACAATGCCGTAAAGCTTCTCTTTCTCCAGAACAAAGGTGTAACCCGCGTGTGGCTCACGTAACGGTTGTGGCATGAAGTTATGGAGTGAAACCGGGCCTGCAACAGCCGGTGCCAAGGCAGCGGGGATTTGGGGATCGCTCATGTTAGCGATATGCTCTTCGCCATTCACCATCAGGCGGTGAATTTCAGTATGCAGAGCGGCGCGTATCTGTCCGGCCGTGCCCGAGAAGTCGATAAGCTGACGGTTTGAATAGACCACGTTGATCTGAAAACCGTGCGATACCAACCAGCGTTCGATGACGTCGAGATCTGGCTGCGCCAGGCCGAACTGTTTTCCGAATTCATCCGCGCTTAGCCAGTGATGGAAATTTGCCGATGCCGGATTATGCAGTTCGTCAATGAAAGCACGAAGGGCAAGCTCTTGCTTGGGAGAGCGCTTCAACTGCAGCAGCACGTGTTCCATTCGGAAGCCGTCCGCGACGCGGCCATGATCGGTGTCCACGTTGGCTTCAGGGCGCGTGTTTCCAGCAAGGGTGACAAGTTGACGTTCATCGATCGGGCTTGTGATCAAGCCGGGCAAAGATGCCGTCGGGCGCGCCAATTCATGGACAAGCAACACGCAGCTTACAACGATGCCTAGTGGCCAGCAGCGTTGCGAAGTTCGTAGTATTTGCGTGAAATCAAGTGGCCGCGGCCGGCCTAAGGAAGAAGGCCCGCCAACCGGCCAGCGTGCGGGCCTACTCAATTCTTCTTTTGCTGCTGACAAATCAGCGTCGAGCGGTCTGGCGGGGGCGCGCAGAAGCTGCTGCTAACTCCTGCTGGATTGCATCGCGTATTGCCTCGTACTTTGCACCCGCAATGAGTCGCCCGTTGACGAACACCGTCGGAGTGCCACCGACGCCCAGGTTCGTCGCTTCAGCAGAATCGTGCTTAATTAATTGATCTTCGGCGTTCGAGTCCAGGCACTTATCAAACCGCGCCGAGTCTAATTGGAGCGCTCGGGCGTGCTCTTTCGCCTGTGCGATGTCGAAGTTCTTCACGTCGTTGAAGAGATAATCGTGAAATTCCCAATATTTGCCTTGTTCTCCGGCGCACCTTGCTGCCTCGGCCATGGGTTCGGCGTCATGGTGCATCTGCAATGGGTAGTCCTTATACACCAAAGCTACTTTGTCGCCGAATTCATTTTTTATTTTCTCGATCTGCGGTTCGAGCTGCTTGCAATACGGACACTGATAATCGGCAAATTCAACCACTATGACGGGCGCGTTTCGCGGGCCGCGCACCGGCGTATGCTCGTTGAGCGCGATCTCCGCGCGCGGCTCCGGAAGTGTGACGTTGATCTTGGCCTCGTCCCGAAGTGTTTTCAAGTATGCTGCGCGAGCCTTCGAAGTGCGCAACTGCCGCAGATTGTTCAGTAATCTCTCGCGTACCGAAGCAAACGGCTGATCGGTTTGGGTAGCTTCATACAGTATTTGAAGCTGCTCGTCGCTCGGGTCCTTAGCTACCTGGCTGTCCACGTGGCGTCGGAGCAGCTCGTCCACCGTTACGTTCTCACGGCGCGCCCGAATGTCAAGCAAGCGCTCATCAATCAGGTCGTCAAGCGCTTTACGCTCTTCCTTGTAATACTGAGTGCGCGCGTGAAACAGGTTGTCCGCCCGCTTTTGTTCCAGCTCACCTAAGGTCACGGCAGTGCCGTTAACTTCGGCTACTACGGTTGAGGGATTCTCGGCTGGGCCGGCCTGCGCATTGAGCATGCCTGTCAAGCCGGAAAGCATGATAAGAGTGCAAAAAATACGAATGTTCAATGTAAATATCCTTAATATGAAGTTCTTTGGGGAGTGTATATCTATCTCGAAACCTGAGTCAATAGACCACACGGGTGGCCAGGTACTCCTGGTCACCCGTAAATGGGTACTGATTTGTACTCGCGGCGATGCGCCTTACTTAAGGTGCGATCGAACCGCTGGTGCCTCTACCGGACCTACGCATGTCCCTGCGCCGCTGAGACCGGCAAAGGCGGCGCAACCATTTACATCGAGACCCTCCTCGGCAGCACTCAGCGTTCCAGGAAGGAATTCCTCTTCCGTCGCTTCTCCGTCGCTAAAGCCCGAAAACCCAGCGGGGAAGAGATGCACCATCCAGGACAGCAACTCTGGAGTGACTGCTCCGCCTCCACTCTTGCCCACGGTTGCGGGATTGCAGTGTCCGCCGCTCGGAACGGTGGACGAGATGATCTTGATCACCCCGCTGTGAGGTGTCGTATCTTTCGCGCTGGCTGGGTTTGTAAGCAGCCCCCCAACGGTGGTGGTCACCAGTTCGTTCGGCGTGATCGCGGTAGCGCAGCAGGAGACGAGCTCTTCGGAAGGATCCCACACGTAAATATTCGCGCAGAGATTCCCGCCGCTGGTTCCTGGATTGACAATGTAGATGTGGTCGTCCAGACCGGGCGCTATACCGGTAGGCGTACAATTGCCCCCGGTACAGCTAAACGTCTCATTGACGAAATACGAGAGCCGAAATACATCTGGCCCGCTAAGGGCTGGTTGCGTGGCCGCCGAAGCGGCGATGGTGAACAGCGTTGCCGATGCGAACGCCGCAAGTACTGATTTTAGGATAGACATGACGTTTGATCTCCTTCCGGCGGAACGATCAGTAAGTCCGCGGGTGAGCCATTAATTTCCGTGGTTCACCCGCGATACTACAACCGTGCCGCTGTGAGGTGGTCTCCCCCTACCGCAGGCTCTTGCGAACCGCTGGTGCCTCCACCGGACCTACGCATGTGCCTGCGCCACTGAGACCGGCAAAAGCGGCGCAACCATTTACATCGAGGCCCTCCTCGGCAGCGCTCAGCGTTCCAGGAAGGAATTCCTCTTCCGTCGGCTCGTAAGCACCGTTGACGGTAAAGATATGCACCATCCAGGAGAGCAACTCTGGAGTGACTGCTCCGCCTCCACTCTTGCCCACGGTCGCGGCATTGCAGCCGCCGCTAGGAACGGTGGACGAGATGATCTTGATCACTCCGCTGTGAGGCGTCCTATCCCTCGCGCTTGCCGGGTTCGTAAGCAGCCCCCCAACGGTGGTGGTCACCAGTTCGTTCGGCGTGATCGCAGTGGCGCAGCAGGACACGAGCTCTTCGGAAGGATCCCACACGTAAATGTTCGCGCAGAGATTCCCGCCGCTCGTTCCTGGATTGACGATGTAGATTTGGTCGTCAATGCCGGGCGCTATACCGCTAGGCGTACAACTGCCGCCGGTACAGGTAAACGTCTCATTGACCCAATAAGAAATACGAAACACATCCGGCCCCGAAAGCGCCGGCTGCGTAGCCGCTGAAGCGGCTACTGTAAACAGAGTCGCGATCGCGAAGGTCGCGAGCGTTGATTTTAAGATAGCCATGACTGTTGATTGTCCTCCTCTGGACAGAGTTAGGATAACCGTGTATTATTTTCCGGGTCAAGGGATTTCTGTAGACCGGCGTACCACTAACGGATTATCTAGTACCATTCGCGTGGGTTAAACGACTGGAACGGTGAGGCGTCAGCCCGCTTTTGCCACGAATCCTGCAAGCCCGCATTCCGAACACGAGGGCTTTTTGCTCGTAAAATTTACCTTCCGCCGTGCAGAGCCTCGCGCCGGCACCGGCGTGGTACTTTATCGCTAATATGCCGGGCTCATACCTGAGACGTCGCGCGTTTCTGATTGGCGCGCTCCGCGCTTCTACCCTTTCGGCTACCACTTTTTTGGTCCAGGAAGGTACGCTTTCCGCCGAACAAGCGCGGGATGCCTCCTTCGGACCGGTATTCGGTCCGCTCGATGATTTCATACAGGCATACATGCGGGCCATGAACTCGCCTGGTCTGACGCTCGCTCTGGCAGACAAGGACCGGGTCGTCCGGACCGCTGCCTTCGGCTTTTCCGATCTTGAAACCAAGGCACCTGTTACGCCAGACCTGCTGTTCGAGGTCGGCTCGATTACCAAATCCTTTGTTGCTCTCACTCTGCTCCAATTGCGCGGAGAGGGTAAGCTCGATCTGGACCGGCCGGTTCTCGAATATCTCCCCTGGCTCCCCATCGAGGCAAATCACGGGGTCATTACCGTCCATCACCTGCTGACCCACACCTCGGGCCTGCCCGACGCGCTGGGCCTCTTTCTGAGCGATCCGCGGGCCCGCCACGTTCAGGCGTTCAAGCCCGGCGAGCATTTTCATTACTGCAATGTGGGGTTTACCGCGCTCGGATATTTGGTCGAAAAACTCGATGGCCGGCCCTGGGCGGAAGCGGTTCAGAAGCGGATCTTCGAGCCGCTCGGCATGACCTCATCGGCCCCAGTGATCACAAACCGCACCCGCGAAAAAACGGCTAACAGTTACGTCCCCTTTTTTGATGACTTGACGTACATCAGGCATGGAAAACTCGCGCCGGCGGGAAATCTGGTTTTCGAAGATGCTGCCGGAAGCATTCTTTCCACGCCGGGCGATATGGCGCTGTATCTCCAAATGCTCTTGCGGCGAGGCCAAGGACGCGGTCGGCGAATCGTCTCGGAAGAGAGCTTCGCCTTGTTTAGTAAGCCCTACGTGAAAGCCCCGGCGCTGAGCCCGACGGCTTGTTACGGCTATGGCATCGGAGTCGATCAGCTCGATGGGCACACGGTTCTGCGTCACACGGGCGGGATGGTCTCCTTCATGTCCGCGATGCACATCGACCTGGACGGCGGTGTGGCCGCGTTCGCATCGATTAACGCCGGGCAAGGCTACCGGCCCAATCCCGTGACGCAATTCGCCGTGAAACTAATGTGCGCCCAAGCGGAGCGAAAGCCGCTGCCGAAGCCGCCGGAGCTGAGCGATCCGATGCACGTCAAGAATGCGAGCGAGTATGCGGGAACGTATACGTCGCCCGAGGGCCGCGAGGTCGTGGTCATCGCGGAAGGGGACCGCTTGACCATGCGCGTGGGTGCGGAATCAATTCCGCTACAGTCGGGCGGAGGCGACACGTTTCTCGCGATAGCACCAGCGTTCGAACGCTTTCCCATCTTGTTCGGGCGCGCGGAAGAAAACCCGAAAGAGAAAGAACATGCAAACGAGAAGGATGCGAAGACGCTGGCCCCCGTAATCGAGATGATGCATGGCGCGGATTGGTATGTGAATGCGAAGTATTCAGGGCCGCGCAGCTTTGCCGTCCCGCCGGATCTCGCGGCGTTCACCGGCTATTACCGGGCTGAAAGCGTCTGGCTCGGCAGCACGCGGGTCGTGATCAGAAAAGGCGCATTGTGGCTGGACGGCGTGGCCCGGCTCGAGCGCCTGGGCCAATCTTTATTCCGCATAGGCGAAGAGCCCTACAACCCCGATACCGCCGAGTTTTTCTATCCGGTCGAGGGAAAAACGCAATTGCTGAAACTGAACGGCGCCGACCTGTGGCGCATTGACATTTCGTAGGGGCCGGGGCCTATCGGCCCGCCGAGAGGTGCGTGGGTGAACACGGTTTGAGAAACGATCTCCGAGAGCACAGTAGCATGGCGGAACAAGCGTTTCGGAATTGTATACTTGACAAACCCTCACCGCTTGTTAAATGTCTGCAAGACTGAGTAGGTGATTCGCATCGGCCCGGCTGGCTGGGCTTATAAAGACTGGGAAGGGATCGTCTATCCGGCGCAGAAACCCAGAGCGTTTCATCCACTCACCTACCTGGCGCAATACTTCGACGCGATTGAGATTAATTCGAGTTTTTACGGTGCTCCGCGACCGTCCACGACAAAGACGTGGACCGAACGTGTGGAAGCGAATCAGCGATTCCGGTTTACAGCAAAGTTGTACCAGGGATTCACACATAAGCGGAATGCGACCGCCCAGGATGAGCGCGATTTCAAAGACGGCCTAACACCGTTGATTGATTCGGGCCGTTTCGGTGCGCTATTGCTCCAGTTCCCTTGGTCGTTCCATTTCGACATGGACAATCGGCAGTACTTAGTTGATCTCGCAAAGCGCTTTCGGGAGTATCCGCTGGTCTTGGAAGTCAGGCACGCGAGTTGGGCAGAACCTGAAGTTTTGGATTTGCTAGCAGAACTGGACATCGGTCTAGCGAACATTGATCAACCGCTGTTCAAACGCTCGATCAAACCGGGCGCTGAAGTCACATCGCCAATTGGCTACATCCGTTTGCACGGACGGAACTACAAAATGTGGTTCTCGGATAAAGCTGATGTTAGGGAGCGTTACGACTACCTTTACAAGGTCGATGAGCTAGAGCCTTGGGTCACTCGGATCAGATCTGTCGGTGAGAAGGCTACGGATACATACGCGATGACAAACAATCACAACCTTGGAAAAGCCATGGTCAACGCTTTAGAAATCACGTCCATTCTGAGAGGCAAAGAAGTAAACGCACCGGCCTCGCTCGTTGAGCACTACCCGGAGTTGCGTGAGTTTACGAAAACCGATGCTTAAGAGCGATTGCCGCGGGTTGCCTTCTACGGCTCTGTTTTTGTGCTGTCGGGAATTTCTTTTCCGGCTTCACCTTCAAGATGTCCGAAACGGCTTCGTCAAAGTTGAGAGGGTGAAGCGAGAGCGGTCTTTTAGCAACTCGGCGCTTTCGGGTTAATCCTGTATTCCGCTTCTTCACTGCTTACCTACAACACTGCCGTTCAGGTTCCATCTTGAAGCGGTCCAACCCCAGTTAACAGGCTTATCTGCGATTTCCTGGGTACTTTAATGACCAAGGGATAACCAGCGACATTTCCATTTAGGGCAAGGATGTCACTAGGACGCCTTCTTTTGCCACTTCCGTCAAACGTGTGAAATTCGATCACTCTGTACAGGATCGCTGTGGCAAGGTGAATAGAGTCAGGTGTGCGAACGTTGATTGAGCGATTGGCCTAGGTTGTTGAAAGGACTAAGTAAGGTTGTTGTGATCGCGCGACGCGCCCTCCTTAGCGTGTGAAGGTGACGCGGCGGACGAACTTGAAGGCTTTGTTCTCGAAGAGTTGTGAAATCACTGGGTCTGTGACTGGCTCGTCGGTTTCAACGATAGAAATCGCTGTGAGCGGCTCGTTTTTATTGCCCTCGGTTTCCGCGGCTACATCCTCTCGGCCGAGAGCGAAGTTCGCGATGTTGATTCCGTTCCGGCCGAGAACCGTTCCCAAATAGCCGATCACGCCGGGCACATCTTCGCTTTTGGAAAATATGAGATTACCATCGAGCGTCGCTTCGCAGGAGATTCCTTCGACTTGCAAGAGACGCGGCTTGTCCAACACAATCGCGCCAACCACAGAAAAGACACCGGCGTCTGATTCGAGTTCGATGCGAATGGAATCCATGTGGGACCGACCCGGCTCGCGCTGCTCGACGACCCTGAAGCCGCGCTCCGTCGCGATCTGCATTGCGTTGACCATGTTGGCGCGATGTTCCATGGAGCGGCTTAGAACACCGGCGAGGCCAGCATTGCGCAGGATCTGAGTATTGTGGTCGGCTAACCTTCCTAAATAAACGAAGCGGACGGTGTGGGGATTGCCGACAGCTATGTGGCTCAAAAAAGTTCCGAGCCGCTCGCCCAGATTGATGTAGGGTCCCAAAGCCCGATACTGCTCCGCCGTAAGCGCCGGCATATTTACCGCATTCAGAGCGACACCGGTTTTCAAATATTCGATGAGCTGCTCGGCGATACGAATGCCGACGATTTCCTGCGCCTCTTCGGTAGAGCCTGCAATATGAGGGGTGGCGACAACTGCGTCTAGCTTCAAAAGGGGATCTTCACCGGGCGGCTCTTTCTCGAACACGTCCATGGCGACACCGGAGACGCTTCCGCGCTCAACGGCATCGCGAAGAGCCGACGTATCGATCAACTCGCCACGCGCGCAATTGATGATACGAACACCGGCTTTCATTTGTCCGAACGCTTCGGCGTTGAGCATGTGGTCGGTTTCTGGAGTTAGCGCGACGTGCAGCGTTATATAGTCGCTTTTCGAGTAGAGCTCCTGAAGCGGTAGGAGATCGACACTGAGATCGTGCGCTGTATGTGAACTGACGTAGGGATCGTGAGCGATGACCTGCATCTCGAAGGCTTTGGCCCGCTTCAATACCTCGCGACCGATGCTGCCGAGGCCGACGACACCGAGAGTTTTGCCGCGCAGCTCATTTCCGAGAAATTTCTTTTTCTCCCATTTGCCCGATTTTGTGGAGATGCTGGCTTGCGGGACGGAACGGGCCATAGAGAGCATCAGTGCAAGCGTGTGCTCGGCCACAGAGACGGCATTGCCTCCGGGTGTGTTCATGACCAACACGCCGGCATTGGTAGCCGCGTTCAGGTCGACGTTATCCACACCCACTCCGGCACGGCCGATGATTTTGAGCTTCGGGGCCTTTGCGAGCACTTCACTGGTTATTTTGACAGCGCTTCGGACGAGAAGCGCGTCGCTATCGGCGAGATGGCTCTGGAAGGTCTTCGGATCGGCTTCGACGATATCCCAAGAGGGCTGGGCGCGGAGCGCATCCATAGCCGCCGGCGCGAGCGGTTCAGCAACAAGAATTTTCATCGATGAGTTTGTGAGCTGGATCAGGTGAGCGCAACAGCTTCTTTCGGCAGCGCGGCCTCGGCGTAAACGTTTTGCGCAGCGGCTACGCCGGTTCCGAATTGCACAGGATAGCCTTGCGCGGCGAGAATCAACTCTAGCTCGGCGATAATCGCGAAGAGATCGTGAAAATCGAAATAGCCCAAATGCGCGAGCCGGAAGATCTGGCCCTTCATCGAGCCTTGGCCGTTGGTAATAATCGCGTTGAAGCGAGTACGGAATTCTTTGACGATAACGCCGGAATCCATGCCGGATGGCGGGCGCACGGCTGTTACCGATGATCCAGGAGAGTTGGAAAAGAGCTGCAGACCGAGCTCGGTTACGGCTTCCCGGGTCGCTCGCGCGAGAAGCTGCGCGTTTTCCACCAGCTTGGGCATGCCGATTGATCTAATAAATTTCAGCGCTTCGGCGAATGCAAGGAGCAAGGCAGTGTTGGGCGTCCAGGCAGACTCGCCATTCACGGCGTTCTTTTTCTCTCGCTTGAGATCGAAGTAATAGCGGGGAGACTTGGCGGAGTCAGCCATTGCCCAGGCTTTCGGGCTGATAGACAAGAAAGCCAGGCCCGGCGGAATCATGAACGCCTTCTGGGATCCGCCAACGACGATATCTAAACCCCAGCCATCCACATCCAAGGGCATTGTGCCGATGCCGGTGATGGCATCCACAACAAAAATTGCTTCGGTCCTTTGAATTGCCTTGCCCATGGCTTTGACATCGTGCTGGGCGCCGGTGGATGTTTCAGAAGCTTGGACAAACACGCCCCGTAAATTTTTGTTCTGCCTCAGCGCTTGCTCGACTGATTCGGGGTGCACGGCCTCGCCATAAGGAGCGGTCAGGACAGTAGGGTGGAGACCAAAGGCTTTCGTGATTTCTACCCAGCGCTCGCCGAATTTTCCAGCCGAGCACACGAGCACTTCGTCTCCGGGTGAAAAGAAGTTCTGAGCAGCGGCTTCCATAGCTCCTGAACCGGAAGACACGAGAACGAGTACATCGCTTGATGTGCCTAGGATTTCTTTCAAATCCGCCAGAACTCGCTTATAGAGATTGCGAAAATCATCGGTCCGGTGATGGATATCGGAACCCATCATGGCGTGGAGGGCCGAAGGAAGAAGGGGCGTTGGCCCGGGCGTGAGAAGACGTTGCTTTTTGATGTGCATGTGTTTCGTTACAGCGGTATATCGCCTGGGGCACCCCATTGCTGAATAATGGGCGTGACGGGATTCGCGCTCGGGATCACGAACCAGATTCCGGTGGAGGGGCGCCAGACGGTTAGATCAGCTTTGCCATCGCCATCAAAGTCGAGCGCCAAGGGAGTGTCTCCCGGCGCTCCCCATTGCTGGATGATGGGCGTTCCCGGATTGCTGCTCGGAATGATGTACCAAGTTCCGTTGCCGGGGCGCCATACCGCTATGTCAGTTTTCCCGTCTCCATCATAGTCGGCAGGGACGGGCACATCGCTTGCGACGCCCCATTGCACTGCATATGGGATTCCTGTCGAACTGGGGAGAATGTACCAAGTTCCATCGGATGGACGGAACACAGCGAAATCGGTTTTGCCGTCACCGTCAAAATCGCCGGAGACCGGGATGTCGGTGGGAAGTCCCCACTGCTGGACAATCGGGGATGATGGATTGTCGCCAGGAATGATGTACCAGTTCCCGTACGGGGGACGCCAGATGGTTATCTCCTGCTTTCCGATTCCATCGAAATCGCCCGTCAGAGGGATATCGCCCGGGTTGCCCCATTGGAATGCCTGTGGAGTGGGGTTTGAACTCAGAAGGAAAAACCAGAAGCCGTTCGAGGGACGCCACACTGTGAAGTCATTTCTGCCGTCGCCGTCAAAGTCGCCGACAATAGGCGTATCGCCAGGCGCACCCCACTGCTGAATGATCGGTGAGCCCGGATTGCTGCTCGGAATCACGAACCAAGTACCGTTCGAAGGACGCCAGACAGCGAAATCTGCTTTTCCATCGCCGTCGAAGTCGCTGGCGACGTGCGGAACTATAACGTGAACTGTAACGGTCGCGAGTGTGGCTGCATCGCTGAGGGGATTCGGATTTGTGTTGTCCTGCAAATAGAAAGTCATTCCATCGGTGACGAATCCATTTGCAGCAGCGCTTCCGCTTGAGCCCGCATTAGCAAGTAGCGTCCCCCCGTTAGCGGGATTTCCGACATAGACTAGAACGCCCCCGGGCGCTCCACTCCACGTGAGCATCGTGCTTCCCCGGTCGGTTCCAGGAACGGCCTTGATAGTAGAGGGAGTGGCCGTGAACGTTACCTGCGTCACCGCGGCTGTACCCACGGGAATGGTGACGATGTTGCTGATAAAAGCATTCTGGGCAACAGAAATCTGAGCGCTGGTAGGGCTCGCGAGGCCAGGCGGAATGAGAAGTTGAATCTCATAAAGTCCCAACGAGCCACTCGGCAATCCTGCGGTGATCACCTGAGCCGTAGTGCCATTTATCGTGGCGCTCACAGAATTGGCTGCGGAGTTCGGCTGAGGTCCGGAGTAGGGAGCTCCGGTGATTTGATTGTTCGCAGCTCCGCCGGCCAAAATTCCCAGTCCGGTAGAGGTGAGAGAGATGATTTCTCCGGGCATTGCCGAATTGCTACTCGAGATGACGGAACCAAACACGACCGCGCAACAAGTAGATTTTGTATACGCGGTCAATATCACTTGGGCACCTGAGCTAATGCTTGTTGAGACGGGAATCCCAGTTCCTGCTGCTCCTGTCTGCTTCGAAACCAGAACGACTCGAGCGAACTGCCCTCCCATGAATGCGGTGACTTGGGGATCGGGCTTACTATCGATGGCGGTTATCAGACCTGCCGCAATGCCTCCCAGCGTGTCGCTACTTTTAACGGTGTAGCTGTAAGCTCGGCCATTGATGGTGATTGTGGCGACATCGCCAGCATGCGCGGTTCCATCGACTGACACTACCGCAGAAGGAGGACCATGAGTGGCATTCAAAGCCGGCCAGGGCCGCGGCTCACCTGGATACACGGGCGCGCCATACAGGCCTGGATTAGCGGGCGAGATGATAAGTGGAGTCGCGTTCGTTACAGTCGCGCCGCCGGAGTGGAGCGTTCGAACATAAACACTGGTGCTGGTTCGATTTGCGAAGCTGTACGGCACCTGCGCAATGATCTGCGTAGGGGAAATGGACCACAGGGGAACCGCGAATCCGTCCATAAAAACCTCGGCGCCGGTCTCGGGGGACAGAAACAAGCCTGTGAGCGGGGTGCTTACTGTGATGTCGGACAAATTAGTCCCGTCGATCTCGACGAAAGTTCCTGGAGCAACAGTTGCGGCAGTGCCGGCGGTTAAATAACTATTCGAAACGGCTGTCGTGATATCCGCTGTGTTGGAAGTTGAGGCGGCGAGAGAAATCGAATCGTACGCCAAGTTGGTGCCCTTGGAGCTTAAATAGACGACACCGGCAACTGGCCCGAGCAGCGCGGTAACGTTCGGATCGCCAGCACCGGCATTGATCGCGTTAACGATGCCTTGAGCGATTGAAGCCGCAGTATCGCTGCTGACGATTGTGTATGTGTACGCCTTCCCGGCGATGGTGACCGTTACCGTATCCTTCGCCACGATCTTGATTACACCCAACGTTACGGTCCCTTCCTGCCGGATGATTTCGCTCGCATTGTTCAGGACGGACTGAGGAGCAAGATACGTATCTCCGGGCGAGAAGATCAAGACGCGGCGGTTGTAGGGATCGCTGACGTAGAGATTCAGATTCGCCTCATCCCAGGCAAGCGCCATCGGAGAGGGAACTGTGTCAACGCTTCCCGCGTTGCTGACTCCAGTTCCGATAGTACTCGTCTGATTCGTGACTACGTCATGCAAGAAATCCGGCTGGCCCAAGACGGCGTCGGCGCCGGTCCCATTACTCGTCGGAATCGAATTGAAGACCAAGACGCGATCGTTGCCTCCGTCAGCAATGAACAGTTGAGTGCCGTTTGAGAGCGCGTAACGCGGGAAATTCAGTGTCTTATTGCATGCGGGCGCGCCTACAGACGGACACAGCGCCGCCTTGTTGTTCACGGCTGTGCTGACCATATCGGGCTGGCCGACCACCACATCTGCCGATTGATCGATGGCGGTGGGAATGCTATTCCAAATAAGCACGCGATTGAATCCCAGATCAGCGACGTACAGGCGAATGCCATCCGAAGTAACGGAAACCGGGGTAAACAATTCGTTTGCGGCGGCGGTTGGGTTAGATTGGCCGGGAGGCGGACCATTCGCCGAGGTAAAGTTTGGCTGACCGAGAACGACGTCTGCGGCTTGATCGTTTTGGGTAGGCATACTCTTCCAGATCAGCACGCGATTATTCTGCGTATCCGCGACAAATAGCTTTCCGTTCTGGATCCAAACTCCGCTTGGCCCACGCAGGGTTTGAGCCGTAGGAGCGCTTGTGCTTCCTCCAGACGTGAAATTGGGCTGTCCAAGAACGAGATTGGCGGGCGCATTGATGCTCGAAGGAATCGAGGTCCAGATCAAGACGCGGTTGTTGTTAGTATCAGCGACTGCGAGGATGTTGCCGTCGCTTGCCACTCCCGTCGGCATCTGGAGGGCTTGACTACTGATGCCTGGAGTTGTCGAGGTGTAATTCGGTTGGCCCAACACATTTTCAGCCGGGTAACCGCAAACATTGCACGAGCTATTGAAAACGCCCAACGTGGCCAAATCGGCTTCGCGCCCGGGAATTAGGTTGGCGTTAAACATGAGGACGCGATTGTTCACAGGCGAAGCGCCCACCTGATTTGAGTCGGCAACAAAGAGGGTGCCGTTGGTGAAGGCTAGGCCGCTCACGCCGCCTACGATCTGCTGGCCTGCGACATAATTAGCGCCTGTGAATGTGAATTGCCCGATTTCCGCGCGCGCTGCCTGGCCGTTGCTGAAGCTCTGCGCGTGAAGGAGTATGGCCGATGCCAGACCAAGAAAAACCGATTTGTACTTACTCAATCCAAAGACCCCGAGGAAAGCTCAGTATAACAGCGCGTGGGACGTATTGTTTGCCGCTCTGGTTACGGCCGGCCGTGGCTTGAAACACTTTGCGGCTGGCAAAAATCCCATTTATCAGGAAGGTAAAGATATGGCGATCACGGTATGGCGTGGATTCATTACGTTCGGTCTGATTTCGATTCCGGTGCGATTGTTCCGCGCGGCCCGCCCTGAAAGGGTAAGCTTTCGCCGGCTATACCGTGCGGAGCCTGACAAGGATGGCCCAAACAGGAGATCGTTGGTTGCCCGGGAGCAGCCGCAGGAGCGAATGGCACCTGCAAAGCAGCAGACTGAATCCATTACGTCTTCCCGGCCGTCCAGATTTGAAGCGAGACCCGCGCCGGAGCCGATTTTGGCTCCTGTTGAACAGGCGTCGGTCCGAAAGGGAACGGGCGAGGTAGTGTCGCGGCAGTCGCTCGTAAAGGGATACGAGTACGAGAAGGACCGGTTCGTTGTGGTCGAGCCGGAGGAATTGAAGAGCATTGCTCCAAAGACCGCAACCGAGATGGAGATTCAAGAGTTCGTGCAATTGGCTGAGATTGATCCCGTTTACTTCGAGACCTCCTATTACGTGAAGCCGGAGGAAGCGGGTGAGAAGGCCTATGCGCTCTTGTATCGTGCATTACAACAGTCCGGGTTAGTTGCGATCGCAAAATTTGCAATGCACAACCGCGAGCACGTGGTTGTTGTACGAGCGGCGAAGACCGGAATCATTGCGCACACAATGTACTTCGCATCGGAAGTCCGAGCGGATGAGGAATACCGCGCCGATACGAGGCTCGTGACCCCGAAAGAGCTTGAGCTGGCGGGGGCGCTGATCCATTCACTGGCTGCGCCGTTCGAGCCGGAGAAATATCGGGACACTTACCGCGAGAAAGTTGAATCGATGATCGCGAGCAAGGTGCAAGGCCGACCCGTTGAAACGGTCGAAGCGCCGAAGCACGCGGCGGTCGTCGATATTGCAGATGCGCTGAGGAGGAGCCTGGCAAATCTGAAGAAACCGGCGGCTTCGGATGAACGGCTTCGCACAGCGAACGAGATGCCGAAGCGAACGGCCACAAAGAAGGTGCGCGGGGCAGGACAGAAATAGTGATAGAGATCAGCTTTCAAGCCGGTACTTGGTTTCCGCAAGACGATACAACGGCCGCCAGACCAGGCGATTGATCGACACCACCAAGGCCGCCATAATGACAGTCGCGAGCAGCAGGATATCGAAACGTCCGGCATCGGTCGCCGCGCTGATTTGCGCGCCCAACCCCACCGTAGACATGACTTGATTTTTGAAGTGGAAGTACTCGGCGACAATGCTCGCGTTCCACGCGCCTCCGGATGCAGTCACGAGGCCTGTAACGAGATATGGAAAAATGCCGGGCAGAATCACCGTTCGCCACCGATCGAGGCTGCTGAAATGGAACAGGTCAGCAACCTCCTTTAGGTCCGAAGGAACTGCGCTTGCACCGGCGATCACGTTGAACAGGATGTACCATTGCGTGCCAAGCAGCATCAACAAAATGGACCCGACTCCCAATCCCCCGCCAATTTGCACGATTCCCAGAAGCAATACCGGGAAGAGCGCAGTCGCGGGGACGGAAGCGGCGATCTGGGTGAGTGGCTGGGCGATGCGAGCGAGCTTTGGATGAAAGCCGATGAGGACTCCGGCGGGAATCGTCCAAACGGAGGCGATGACGAGCGCTGAGTTGACTCGCAGGAAGGTGGCTCCCGCCGCTTGAAGGACGCCCAAAATTTGCGCTGAGTGGAGATGGGCCAAGAGGGCCAACGCCTGAATGAGGCAATAGACAATTGCAATGATTGCGATGAACACACAAACAACTGCGGAGATCCAGGCCGCGAGCTCTTTACGGCGCGAGGCGCCCACGGAATGCTCGGTATGGGCGGTTGCAAGTTTCGCAAAGTAGAGATCAAGTCTTTCGGCGATAGGCGCCAGGGTCTTTCGCCTTAGAATTTCGAGAGCCGGCGAAGTTCTCAGAATGTGCAGCAGTGCCGAGCGGGGCGCCTCGCCTTCCACCTGCTCGAATTTGAACTTATCGGACCATGCGATAACGGGCCCCCAGATCAGTTGATCGATAAGGATAATGACACCGATCATCGTCGCCAGGCCCCACAGCATGGAGCGTGTATCGCCGGCGCTTGCGGCAATTTGCAGATAGGAACCAAGCCCCGGCAGCCGGAAATCGCGGTTGCCGAGCACGAACATTTCGCAAGCCATCAGAAAGAACCAACCGCCTGCTACCGAGACGATAGAGTTCCACACCAGCCCGATTGCTCCGAACGGCAATTCGAGCTGGAGAAATCGCTGCCATTTGCTGAAGCGTGATATTGCGGCGGCCTCGCGCAGCTCGCGCGGAATGGATCGCAAAGAAGAATAGAAGCTGAAGGCCATATTCCAGACCTGGCCGGTAAAGATCAAGATGATAGATCCCAGTTCTATGCCGAGCTGCTTTTGCGGAAACAGAGCAACCATTGCGAGCATTACGCCGGGAAGGAAGCTCAGAACCGGTATCGACTGCAAGATGTCCAGCACGGCGACCATGAAGCCCTGGAGTAAGCGATTGTACGCGGCAATATACCCATAAGCCACTGCAAAAAACAGGCTAGCGACGTACGCGACGGCGATACGCATAACCGAATAGAAGGCGTAACGCGGCAGTGCCCAGGGCGAGCGCGAAATGTCAGTGACCGGGATCGCCGCTCCGACCCAGTAGCGAGCCATCGCCAGTAGCCCATAGAAGGCGGCGAGAATCGCGGCGAAGATGAGTGCATCGAAGAGGACCGGCGTAGTGCGCCGGAGCAGAACCGGCCGCGCGAGACGAGGAATGCGCGAGATCATTCGATGTTCGTGCGTCCTGAAAAATCGAACACGCTGGATGTTTACACCCAGATCGAGTCGTTGTCTTCGATCGCCGGCCGATTCTCTTCGGAAATATAGAACGAGTCGCTTCCGGCGTCGTAATCGAATAGGTCAGCATAGCGGCCCCAGTGGATAGCGGTCTCGATCTGACGAACCGTTTCTTCCTCACTGAAATGTTCGTCCAGTGTGTCGTGGAAGAACTCCGCGGGCAGCCTGCGATCGGATTTCGATTCAAGCGCTCGCTTGATCTGGCGCATGAGCACGGCTCCCTCGAGCGCGGCTTTATTGAACAGCCGCTTACGCTTGGCCATGTCCGCCTCCAAGTATTCGCGCCCGGCGGTGGTCAGTTCCACGTCTCCTTCGTGAACGCGTACGAAGCCAAGCAGCGAAGCCGCCTCGACGATGGGCAGGAGATCATCGATTTCGAACGTCAAATCCTCGGCCAAGCGGTAAAGGTCATCGTGGCCGCCTCGATCCGAAAGGATCTCGAGCATTCCGTTGATTCCGCCGGGACGCGCATGCGGCAGCATTTGAAACTTTGCGCCTTTACCATCTCCGGTAATTTGTGGCACGCTCACCGCCGGAGCGAGTTCGGGAGTGGCGTCAGGCTGTGTCAGCACCTTGTAAATGTGATCGACAAGCTGAACGAACTCGGCCGATTTACGGTCTCGCGGATGCGGGAGTGGAACCCGAAGATCGGTTCGTATCCGGCCTGGATTCTTTGCGAGAACGACGATGCGGTCTGCCAGAAGCACGGCTTCTTCTATGTTGTGAGTGACCATGTAAATGGCCCGCGTCGGAATCGATTGACTACGCCAAAGATCGAGAAGTTCGCCGCGCAAATTCTCCGCGGTCAGCACGTCGAGCGCTGAGAAGGGCTCATCCATGAAGAGAACTTCGGGTTCGATCACGAGCGCGCGGGCGAATCCAACGCGCTGCTTCATGCCGCCGGAGAGCTCTTTGGGGTATGCAGCCTCGAAACCATCCAGGCCAACGGTTTCGAGAATTTTCAGGCTTCTCTTGCGGCGCCGAATGGCATCCATCGCGCGGGCCTTTAACGGCGCTTCGACATTTTCCAAAACGTTGAGCCAGGGAAAGAGAGCAAAACTTTGAAAGACGATTGAGACGTTCAGCGACTGGTTGTCAATCGGCTTCCCGTGCCACAGCACTTGGCCGGCGGAGGCTTTGGATAAACCGGTCAAGATTCGCAATAGTGTTGATTTGCCTGATCCCGAGGGCCCGAGAACGGCCAAGATCTCGCCCGCGTAGACGGTCATGGTAGTGGGCGCGATCACCTGGACGGGGCGGTTGTCGGGATGATCGTAAAATTTTTCGATATTTCGTGCTTCGACAATCGCTTCGTGGGCCACGACGTTTACCCGTTATGATGGCACCTGGAAGAATTGAATCGTTGCGGCGTGGACTTAGAAAACTGGTTTTATGAATTCGATTTAGGTCCGCTGGGCCGCACACGTTCCGTTTTGCCGCCGGAGGTGCGGCCGATCCATGCGAGCCGACTTGCGATGGTGAACATCGCGATTGACCGGCACTTTTCTCGCGATCGCTTGCGCACTATTTCCTGCTTGGATGCCGGATGCCATGAAGGCTTCTATTCGATTGAGCTCGCAAAGCGCGGCGTTCCCCGGGTCCTCGGAGTCGACGTGCGCGAGGAAAGTCTCGAGAGAGCGCGTTTTGTGGCGCGAATGCTTGGGATTAGGAATGTCGAGTTCAAGCAGATGAACGCGGAGCAGGTAAGCCCCGCGAACACGGGTCCGTTTGAGCTGACGCTCGCTTTGGGATTGCTCTATCATTTGGAGAATCCGATGCTGTGCCTGCGCAAGATTTGTGCGGTCACGAAAGAGCTATGCGTACTTGAGACACAGGTCATCGAAGATGTCGAAGGGGCCGCGGAATGGGGCGCGAGAATGTGGACACGTCCCTATCAGGGGATTGTCGCGCTAATCGATGAAACGTCCGAGTTCGATTCCGACAATCGCGAGACGGGCGCTACGCCCCTGGCATTCTGTCCTTCTCGCAAAGGGCTCACAACGATGCTGCTGCACGCCGGGTTTCAGCGAGTCGAATTTATCGAGCCGCCTGCGGGAGCTTATGAGCAATTGGCGCGAGGCAAGCGCGTGGTCTGTGCGGCATTGAAAGCTTAGATCAGCGCAGCAGGTCTTCCAACTGAATTTTGGCTTCAGTCCCTGCGTCGCGATACTTCACGATCACAGCCGCTTGAAGCGAGATTCCCCATTCTTTGCCGGGGCTCGAGGTCAGGCTTCGCGAGCCAGGAACCACAACGGAGTCTTCCGGAACGATGAGCGGCACATCAGCTTCGGCGCGATGTATGGTTCCACGGACCAAATCGTAAACAGGAGTCGAGCGATTCAGAATGACGCCGCTGCCGAGCACTGCCCGGCGCTTCACGACCGTGCCCTCGTAGATCCCGCAATTACCTCCCACAAGCACATCGTCTTCAGCGATCACCGGAAGAGCGCCGACGGGCTCCAGCACGCCGCCGATTTGCGCGGCCGCCGAAATGTGACAATTTCGCCCGATTTGGGCGCAGCTTCCAACCAGCGCGTGAGAATCGATCATCGAACCCTCATCGACGTAGGCACCGACATTGATAAACATCGGCGGCATGCAGACGACGCCCCGGCCGACGTAGCATCCATCGCGGATACTCGAGCCTCCCGGCACAATGCGCACACCTCCGGCAAGTGTGAAGTGTTTCAGCGGATAGGTGGATTTATCAAAAAACTGCGAATGCCCAACCCAGCCCGACATCTCGATCGTTTGCCCGATCCGAAAACCTAGCAGAATGCCTTTCTTGACCCAGCTCTCGACGCGCCATCCGCCGGGCTGCGAGGGATCCGGCTGCGCTGCCCGAACGATGCCCCGATTCAGCAGATCGCGAAATACTGCAAAGAGCTGCCGGTGTTCGTCCGAATAATGCACGGGTTTTTCGTCGAAGAGATGCTCAATGATCTGCCGCAATCGCAGCAGATCGGGCGTATCGCTCAAACACGAACTCCGGCGAGCAATCCGAGCGCTTCCAGCGCGTTCTCGATTCTCTGTTGGGATGCGGCTTGAGGCGGGACCATGGGGAGACGCCATACCGGCTCGAGGAGTCCCATGCGGGCCATCGCGAACTTCACGGGTCCGGGACTTGTTTCGATGAAGTTGATTTCCATCAAAGCTTGATATTTACGCTGCAGTTCGCGGGCCCGAACGAAATCGCCGTTCAGGGCCGCGCGGGTAAGCTCGCCGAATTCAGCGGGAATTTCGTTCGACACGACAGATACCACACCGCGGCCGCCGAGCGCGATGAGCGGTAGGGTAATGGCATCGTCGCCCGAAAGCACCAAAAACGATTCAGGAACTCGCGCGAGGATGCTGGCCATTTGCGAAATGCTGCCGGAGGCTTCTTTGACCCCGATGATGTTTCTGATTTCGGAAAGACGTACGAGCGTCGCGGGTTCAATATTCACGGCCGTGCGCGATTGAACGCTGTAGAGAATGACCGGCAGCGACGTGGATTCTGCAATGCTCCGGAAATGCTGATATAGGCCTTCCTGCGTCGGTTTGTTGTAGTACGGGGTGACTGAAAGGATTCCGGAAAGGCCGATGGTCTCTAGCTCGCTTATCAGCTCGATGACCTCATGCGTGTTGTAGCCTCCGGCGCCCGCGAGCACAGGAACACGCCCGCCAGCTTCCTGGACAGTAATCTCGACAACCCGAAGATGCTCGCTGCGCGTGAGCGTCGGACTCTCGCCGGTGGTGCCGCAGGGAACCAGAAAATCGATCCCAGCGTCGATCTGCCGCTTTACGAGCGAACGCATCGCGGCCTCGTCCAGCGACTGATCGGCCCGAAATGGGGTTACTAATGCAGTTCCGCAACCGGTGAACATCTTGGTCCCTCCTTCGGGAGCGTTATCGATCATGTGCTCCCGCCTGAACCGAAAAGGACGTCTTCGAACGTATAGACGCCTTTGCGGTCCAAGATCCATTGTGCGGCCTTCAAAGCACCGCGCGCAAAACCTTCTCGATTTCGGGCGACGTGCCGGAGTGTGATGGTGTCGGCGGCAGAATCGAAGCCGATCTCGTGCGTGCCGGGATGCCTGCCGGCGCGGTTCGAGGCCACATCAATTTTTCGCGAGTAGCCGGCCTTCTCCATCCTTCGCACGAGTTGCAGCAGCGTTCCGGACACAGCGTCTTTTTTCGTATCGTGATGAATCTCCCAAGCCCAGGCTCCGTACTCCTCCTGGTCGCGCAAAAAGTCCGCAGCAGCGGCGGCGAGCCTACAGAAAACCGCTACACCGGCTGAGAAATTCGGACTCCAAACCAATCCGGTGCCGTTTGCCTCTACTGTCTTGCTTACTTCTTCCAACCGATCGAACCAGCCGGTCGTTCCTGTGACGGCGGGAATTTTGGCTTCGGCAAGACGCACCAAGTTTGCGGGCGTAGCATCTGGCGTTGTGAACTCAATGGCAGCGTTCACATCGCGAAATCCGTGGGCAGTGATTCCGCTACCGTTCGCATTGTTTTTCGAGCTGAGGCGCAAGACAACCTCGAAGCCGTGTTCAGGCGCAAGCTGCTCAATCAGCCGGCCCATTTTGCCTTGACCGACTATTGCGAGTTTTGCCAGGCCGCCCAGGTTCTTCATGGATGTCACTCGAAGACGGCTGGATCGACTTCCGAAAAGAATTCTTTATGGAGCGCAGCGGCGGCAGGCTTTAAATCGTGCTCCGAAATCGCAAAGCCGAGGTTCAATTCCGATGCGCCTTGAGAAATCATTCGGATATTCGTGTCATGGAGCGCGCGGAAAGCTCTGCCGGCGATGCCTGGCGTGTGGCGGATGTTTTCCCCGACGAGACACACAATCGCCTGCGCCTCTTCCAAGCTCACCTCGGCGAAATGACGTAGCTGCTCACAGATGGGCTCGAGATTCTGCCGGTCATCAATCGTCAGCGAAACACTGACTTCCGAGGTTGAGACCATGTCGACGCTTGTGTCATAGCGATCAAAGATCTCAAAGATGCGGCGAAGAAAGCCGTGCGCCATCAGCATGCGCGTGGAGTGAATATTAATTACGGTGATGTTTCGCTTGCATGAGATGGATTTCACCGGATTCTTGCACGGCGTGGGTTGCGAAGTGATCCTGGTTCCCGGGGCTTCGGGGCGGCGCGAATTGAGAATCAGCACGGGAATATTTTTTTCAATTGCGGGAAGCACCGTCGCCGGATGCAAAACCTTGGCGCCGAAATATGCCATTTCCGCCGCTTCTGCGAATGAAATGCATTTCACGCGCCGGCCGCCAGGTACGAGGCGGGGATCGGCGGTCAGCATACCGTCCACGTCGGTCCAGATCTGGATCTCTTCCGCACCGAGACCCGCGCCCACAATGGAAGCCGTGTAATCGGAGCCGCCGCGGCCCAGAGTAGTCGTCTGGCCGTTTTGCGTCGCTCCGATGAAGCCGCCCATGACGACAACGGCGCTTTCAGCAGCAGGCCGCACGGTTTGTTGCACGGCAGCGTATGTGTTTTCGAGCAGGGGCTGCGCTTGCGTGAAACGATCATCGGTCACGATGACTCGGCGCGCATCGACGTGTTGGGTTTGCATCCCGGCCGAGCGGAATGCGAAGGTAATAATCAAGCTGGAGAGCCGCTCACCGGCGCTCGCGATCAGGTCCATGCTGCGCGGCGACAGCTCACCGACGACCGATAAGCCTTTGATCAATTCATCGAGCCACTCGAAGTGGGCCCGGATGTAGCGATCGAGTTCAGCCGCCCCTGCGCAGGCAAGCGCGAGGCCATGGGTCACATGATGCGTCCGCACTTCATCGATGAGCGCCAGCGCCTGTTCGCGGCGTCCGGCGCCCGCTTCCGCCGCTGCTTCCAGCAGCTTATCCGTCGTCCGGCCCATAGCGGAAACAACGACGACAGGGCGGCGATGCTCGTGCTTTTTGACGATGCAAGCGACGCGAGCCACAGCCTCCTGCGACTCGACGGACGTGCCGCCGAACTTCATCACGATCATGCGCCTGACCTAATCGAGGAAACCTTCCGAGACCATAAGCTCGGCATTCAACACAGCGGCTCCCGCTGCGCCTCGGATCGTGTTATGGCCGCAAGCAACAAATTTCGCATCGAGCACGGGGCATTCGCGCACACGCCCGACGAATACGGTCATCCCATTCTCCCGGGAGGCATCGCGCCGGGGCTGCGGACGATCTTGTTGCGGCATATAAACAATGGGCCGCGCGGGGGCGCTTGGCAAATTGCGTTCCTGCGGAATTCCCCGAAACTCATCAAAGGCGCGCTGCATATCCTCGATTCTTGGCTTCGAAGAGAAACCAACCGAAGCCGCCACCATGTGCCCATCCGCGACCGCCACGCGGTTGCAATGCGCGCTCACTGTCGCGTTCAGCGCGACTACGCGGCCTTGTGACATGCTGCCCAAAATCTTCTGCGTCTCTCGTTCCATCTTTTCTTCCTCGCCAGGGATGAAGGGGATCACATTCGCAAGCACGTCCATCGAGGCCACGCCCGGATAGCCGGCTCCCGAGACGGCCTGTAACGTTGTCGCGATGACCTTCTCAATCCCGAACCGCGACAGCGGCGCAAGCGCCATCGTCAGCACCACGGTCGAACAGTTTGGATTCGTGACAATCATGCCCTTCCACCCGCAATGCTTCTGCTGGTGATGTATCAGCGAAAGATGGCTCGGATTGATTTCGGGAACCAGCAGCGGAACGTCGGGTTCCATGCGGTGATTGCGTGAGTTAGAAACCACAATGTGACCGGCTCGCGCAAAATCGCGTTCGATCTCAGTCGCAACGGAAGCATCCATCGCAGAAAATACGAGACGCGGCGCCCGGTCCGGCTTCGACTCAAAAACAAAGAGTTCCGCGGCGCTGTCGGGCATCTCGCCATCCAGACGCCAAGCCGTGGCATCTTTCAGCTTTTTGCCCGCCGAGCGGTCGCTTGCTCCAAGCCACGCGAGCTTAAACCAGGGGTGCCCTTCGAGAAAACGTATGAAATGCTGGCCGACCATGCCGGTGGCGCCAAGAATGCCTACTGGAATCTCTTTCATGCGCTTGAGGAAAGCCTTTCGACGAGACGCTGGTATAAGGCGACGGAGTCCAGCAGCTCCGATTTCGATATCCGCTCCTCGGCCGTGTGGGCTACATGAATGCTGCCAGGGCCAATCAGGAACGGCTCGCCCCAAGCTCCTCCAAATGCTGGAATGTCCGTCGTGAACGCCACCACAGTTGTTTCAAACCCCTCAAGCGCACGGAGGTGGGCTGAAGGAATCATTAAGACTTCTTTGGCCGCGACATCGGGCTCTGCGGCATTTTTGACTTTTTGCCGGATTCGCGAGATATCTCCTGCCACGCGGACGAAAATCTCCGCCATTGCTTGATCGGCGATGACATTGGGCGCCCGGCCTCCGCGGATAGTTCCAATATTGAGGGTACTCGGTCCGAGAACGTCATCAGCAGGCAATTCAATGCGCCGGATGCGTTCCAGCGCATCGAGCAGCTTCTCAATGGCAGATTCGCCAAGCTCAGGATAAGCGGAATGCGCCATGTGGCCGCGCGCGATGATCTCATAACGCAGCGCACCTTTGGATCCCAGCGCGAGTTTGTTTTCCGTCGGCTCGCCATTTACGAGAAACCTGCTGCCGCGCGGATTCTGCGCCGCCACAAGCGCTCCGGCGCTGTTGCGTTCTTCGCCGACTACAAACAGCAGCCCGAAATGGCGATGACCCGCGGCAAGCAACCGCTCAGCAGCCGCAATCATTGCCGCCATAATGCCTTTCGTGTCGCATGCGCCGCGGCCCCAAATGTCCTCGTTATCTTGCGATGAAGGAATAAAAGGGGGCACGGTATCCATGTGGGTTGAGAGAACCACAACGGGCTGATCGAAATGAACGAATATGTTGTCGCGATCGGATTCAACGGGCATTCGCTCGGCATTCCCGTCGAAGCGATCTGCCATCTCTGACAGGAGTTTCCAGAGAAAATTGCCGATCTCGCGCTCGTTCGGCGTAATCGATTCGATGTCGATCAGCCGGCGGGTTAATTCAAACACGTGCATAGCAATCACAGCCGCGGGAACAATCGCGGCTTATCCCGTCTGAGACCAAATGTAATCTCTTTGCATTTTCGAAGATTTGACTGTTATCGTGAGTCGAGGGCCGGAAAACTCATGGCGGAGAGTGCGAGCACGTCTCCTCAAACCACGCCGTCCGAGGCGCTATTTGAAAACGTCATCATTGGACCGAGTCCGCTTGTTCGAGCGGTATGGCTGCTCCGCCGAGCCTTCGTGGCGGCATATGAAGATAACTGCTTCGGGATCGCAAAGGGCGCTGCATATTCGTTTTTACTGTCGCTATTTCCGATACTCACTACACTGACATCAATTTTGATCCAGGTCCGCGCGCAAGCCGTGGTGCACGTGATTGCGACCTTCCTTATGCAAGTCGTGCCGCCGGGTACCGAAGAGTTGATCCTTTCCCGGCTGCGGGAAAAAGGCGGACCGTCGGGCTCGCTGCCCGTAGTGGCTGTGATTGTCTCTTTATGGGCCGGTTCGGGAGCCATGATGAGCCTGATGGAAGGCTTCAGAGCCGCTTACCGGATTCCAACGGGACGTCCCTTTCTGAAAGAGCGAGGAATGGGGATTCTTTTGGTGCTGATCGCAGCCCTTCCGGCGGTCGGCGCATCGTCACTGATCATCATGGGCGACCGCGGCGCATCGGCTTTCATTCATTGGATTGGCTCTCCCCGCGTAAGCGAGATCAGCACGCCGGTTTTGATGTTGTGGGGAATCGCCCGGTATGGCGTCGCGTTTTGTACGACTGCGTTTGTGACGGGACTCCTATACTATTTCGGGCCCAACTACGTGCCCGAGCCGCCGACGATAAAAGGTCCTCCGCCCTCCCGGTTTCTCAGGGTCTGGCCGGGTGCATTCATCGCCACAGTTCTCTGGCTGCCCGCAACCGTCGGGTTCGCATGGTATGTGGCCCATATCGCCAATTACAACTTCTTCTACGGAAGTCTCGGCACGGTGATCATTCTTTTGGTCTGGCTATATCTGACTGCCTGCATCACGCTAGTGGGCTGCGAATTCAATGCCGAGCGCGACCGCATTGAGGCGATGCCGTCTTTGTATTGATCAGATAAATCGGGCCGCCGTACTCCCCTTCCGCAGTCCCTATACTGAGTATTTCGTGCCGTTCAAATTAAGTATCGATTACCGGCCGCGCGGCGATCAGGCGGGCGCGATTCAACAGCTCATTCGGGGCGTCGCGGATGGCGAAAAACACCAGGTTCTGTTGGGCGTGACAGGCTCCGGCAAAACGTTCACGATGGCAAAGATCATAGAAGCCTTCGACAAGCCTTCGCTTGTTTTGGCGCATAACAAAACGCTCGCCGCGCAACTCTATCACGAGTTCAAAAGCTTTTTTCCGAAGAACGCAGTCGAATATTTTGTCAGCTACTACGATTACTATCAGCCCGAAGCTTACATCCCGTCTGGCGACATCTACATCGAGAAAGAAGCCACCATCAATGACGAGCTAGACAAGCTGCGCCTTTCCGCAACCCGCTCGCTGTTTGAGCGGCGCGACTGTGTGATTGTCGCGAGCGTGAGCTGTATTTACGGCCTTGGATCGCCCGAGGCATATTACGGCATGCTGGTGATGCTCGAAAAGGGCCAGCACATCACGCGCAAAGAATTGCTGAAAAGCCTGGTCGACATTCTCTACGAGCGCAATGACCACGATTTCCGCCGGGGCACATTCCGCGTGCGCGGCGATGTTGTCGAGCTTTTCCCGACCTATGACGACAACGCCTACCGTATTGAATTTTGGGGCGATGAAATTGAATCGCTCAGCCAAATCGACCCGATCCTCGGGCAGGTGAAGCAGACCTATTTGCGCCTGCCGATTTACCCAAGAACGCACTACGTCATGGATGTGCCGACAAGGGAACAGGCCATGCGCAGCATTGAAAACGAGCTTCAATGGTGGCACAAGGAGCTCGAAGCGAACGGGAAGCTTATCGAGGCGCAGCGGCTCTACCAGCGCACGATGTTCGATCTGGAAATGATCAAGCAGATCGGGTACTGCCACGGAATCGAGAACTATTCGCGACATTTTTCGGGGCGTCTGCCAGGCGAAGCGCCTCCCACGCTGCTTGACTATCTCCCAAACGATGCGCTGATCTTTATCGACGAGAGCCATCAAACGATTCCGCAGTTGCACGGCATGTTTCACGGCGACCGGTCACGGAAGAACATTCTGGTGGACTACGGCTTTCGTCTTCCGAGCGCGCGCGACAACCGGCCGCTCACTTTCGAAGAGTTCGAAAATCGTGTGAATCAAGTGGTCTACGTTTCAGCTACACCAGGGCCTTATGAGCTCACCAAATCCGCCGGAGTTGTCGTAGAGCAGATTATCCGCCCGACGGGGCTGGTCGACCCGCAAATCGATATCCGGCCCATCCGCGGGCAAGTAGACGATCTGCTGAACGAGATTCGGTTGCGAAGCGAGCGGAACGAACGCGTTCTTGTAACCACGCTCACTAAGCGTATGGCCGAGGATCTGGCGGAGTACTACACAGAGGTCGGGGTGAAATGCGCCTACCTCCACTCGGAGGTAAGCACACTGGATCGAATAAAAATCTTGCGCGATTTGCGGCGCGGGGCATATGATGTCCTGATCGGAGTCAACCTGTTGCGCGAAGGACTGGATCTGCCCGAAGTATCACTTGTAGCTGTGCTGGATGCAGACAAGGAAGGATTTCTGCGCTCAACGGGGTCTTTGATTCAGACTATCGGCCGCGCGGCACGCAACGTGAACGGGCGTGCCATTCTATTTGCCGACGTATTAACAGAAAGCATGCAAAGAGCGATTCGCGAAACGGAGCGCAGGCGGGCGCTGCAAGAAGCATATAACGAAGCAAACCACATCACTCCGGAGACGATTGTCAAACCGATCGATATGAGCCTGGTCGCGGTCGCCGAGGCGGATTACGTCACGGTGCCACTGGAGCCCGAAGGCGAGGCCGGCGGAGAGCTGACGCCCGAGCAGCGCGACGCCCTGATCGTGGATTTGGAACGAAAGATGCGCGAGGCAGCCAAGGCATTTGAGTTCGAAAAAGCAGCTCAATTCCGCGACCGAATGAATTCGCTCAAAGCCGGCGGTATCTATGAGGAGGCAGTTGCAAGCCGGGCTGATTATCGAAGGTAATTCCACCGGTTCCGCCATCCTGCGCCTTCCGAAAATCCCCGAAACACTCGGGCCGATCAAGTGCAAGGCGCTGCGCGTCGCGCGCCGTGTTTCGAATCTGCTTCGAGCGGGCTACCCCGTTAGCGATTACGAATCGCTGGAGCAGGCGGGTCTCATTCTTCTTCGAGTTCCCGATGCTGCGGTCCCGCGAATCGTCGAGGAGCTGGCCGCGTCTGAGCTCGCGCTCAAAGGCCTCTCATTTCTACTCTGCGAAAGCTGGCTCCCGGCGGACGTTCTCAATGTCCTGCGCGCTAGCGGCGCATCGGTTGCAACGCTTGTCAAAGTTCCTGAGGCCGGGCGCAACTGGTTCGTAATTGAAGGAGAGCCCCACGCGGTACGGCTGGCCAAACGGTTCATTGAAATGAACGAGAGCCGCGCTCTCGAGATTCGCCGTGATACGAAGCAACTTTACTTTGCGGCGGCGTTACTCTCGACCGCGCTGCCTGTGCCTTTGTTCTTAGCGGCTCGAAAGGCGCTGCGCGCGAGCGGCATTTCAGGAAATCATCTCCCCCAACTTCTGAATGAGATGGCTCAGAGCATGTTTCGCGAGTTTTCGAAGGGTGCGCGCGTGCGTTGGGGCGGTCCGCTCGCCGAGTGTTCTGCCGACACCGCACGGAGGCATCTCGAAGCATTGCGCCTGAACGACCCCGAGCTTGCGGATCTTGTCGCCGAGCAGTTGAATTGGGCTCGGCGACGAATGATCAAGGCGAAGGCCTCGGGGATCTGAGGGTCAGGAATAGCAGTCGAGGAGGCGTGCTGCGAACAATGCAGTTGTGGCTGGCCGGCGGCGCAGCGACACTCTCTTACATTTGCAGCATACGGATTACGGCCGGCCAAAGGTACGTCCACGCAAGGAGCAGAGGCAACCGCGCGATCCAGAAATTTGAGAGATTCATCAGACGTGTTTCATTTGGCTAGATGCCTCTGCCGTTTCTTATCGGCAACTGAAGCGCCAATATCAGAAAAGTCGGAGATGGTGCGATTTCGGGGCGATCACGTGTGTCAGCTTACTCTTCTGATGAACCAATCGGATAAAGCTTGGTATCCAGGGATGATGTTCGATTAGCGGAATTCAGGATCGTGTGCCCAGCGCAGCGGATTTTCGTCAATGTAGATCCGGGTGCGGTTTAGCTCATCTTCGTTCCGGATGATACGTTCCCAATAGCCGCGTTGCCAGATCCGAAGTCCAAGGTGTCTGCTTACGCTGACTTGAAGGAACCGATAACGACCGGTAGGGTGCGGGCATGCCCGCACCGGGTCACACAAATCCAAGCTAACGGCGCCAACGCTCAGCTCTCCACCGGTCCGAAAACGTCGGAAGGTAAAGCCAAATCTTCGTCGTGCGATTTCAAGAAGTGCTGCCCGAAGCGGTCTGGCAGCGCTGCTACGTGCATTTTCTGCGGAACGCACTCGATTACCTGCCACGCAAAGCGGACGATGATTGCTTGCAAGAGCTGCGCTGGATCTATGATCGTCGAGACGCGCAGGAAGCACGGCAGGACTTGGCTGCTTGGCTCACGAAATGGGGCAAGCGCTATGCCAAGCGGTGCGCCTGGGTGGAAGCCAACATCGAGGAGACCTTAGCTTCTATCGTCTGCCGCGACAACATCATAAAAATCTAAAATCGACGAACATGCTGGAGCGGCTCATGGAAGAGATCAAGCGGCGAACTCTGGTCGTGCGCATTTTTCCCCATGCGGCCGCTTGCCTGCGGCTGATTCGCGCACTGGCCATCGAAACCCACGAAAACTGGATTGAAGCCATGCAGTACCTGAACATGGAACCCCTGCGGGAGCAGAAGAAAGAGCTATTACGAAAACTGGGAGATGCGGCGTGAAGGTCTCTACATTGCTGCCCCAGGGCAAGATACTCAATTGCCGCCCTTGCCCTGGACCCCATCCAGGCTCATAAAGGCTGAAATGACTCACCTCCAATTTGCAGAATTTGACAAGCACAACTTGAACGCCGTCAAAACTGGGCTCACCGGGCGCACCGTCTTGCTGCCAAGCGACGATGCCGCGGCCTACCAGAAGCACGTTCAGCGCTTCTTCCATCAATACAAGCCGGCCGGCGATGAAGAATCTGCTCTCACGCAATCCCTCGCCGACACCGAATGGCGCTTGCTCCGCATCCCATCACCCGAAATGGGCATCTACGCCATCGGCCGCCTCGCGCTCGCCAAACAGTTCGAGCACGAAGAAGATCCGCAGGTCCGCGCCTCGCTGATCGAAGCGCAAGTCTTCCTCACCTATCGAAAAGACCTCAACAACTGAGCATTCAGGAAGCCCGCCTGCGCAAGCAGCGCGAAAAAGATCAAGCCGAGCTACAGAAGCTGCAACACGAGCGTAAGCAACGCCGTGAGAATCAGATGACGCAAGCCCGGCAGCTTTATTATCAGGCCCAAAAAGCCGGAGAGGTGTTCGATGCTGCCGAATTTGGGTTCGAATTTTCAACTGAAGACGTCGAGCGTCACGCCGCCGAGGTGAGCAAGAAGATGGCCATCTATAACCACACGTATTACGACAAAAAATGGGCCGCTTGAAGCGTATAAATCGGCGCACGTCCACGGCTAACCTCCATGTCGCGTGTGAACTCACTTCCAGCGCATGCCTCGCAGTCCCGTCATGGCGTGATATGTGCCGAGAAACATCGCCGCGTTGATCATCGAAAAATAATAAGGCAGCATCAGGAACTTCGGCCGTAATCGAATCATCGCTCCCGCGCCTGCGAGGAGATAAACCCCAACTTGGGCAACAAAACTCGCTTGATATGCGCGTTCTCCAAGCAGAAACAAGTTAGCTGTGAAGGCCGCGATCATCGCGAACGGAACCAATAAACGGAGAGCCTTATGACACAGAAAGAAAAATAAAGGCAACGGCCGGAGCGGTCGAAGCAACGCTCGAATTTCCCGCAACTGCTGAATATTGCCGGCCATGATCCGAACCCGTCGCCGGAATCCTGTCATCTCGTGTGCCTCTTCGCGGATCACGGCCTCAGGTTCATACACAGCCCGCCAGCCTTTCGCAATTACCGACGCATGAATGATGTAATCGTCGTTAATCGTCCCTGCCGGCGGATACGGATACAGCTCGGCGCGAATCGCATGCAAATGGCCGTGGCCCCCCAGCGCAGATGACAGCTCCGCTTCTTGTGTCTTCAGAAACGTTTCGTATCGCCAGTAAAAATCCTCTGAAGTACCAATAGCCACCTCATGCGGCTTAATCACCGTATATTTGCCGCTCACCGATCCCACGCTCGGGTCTGCGAAGCTGCGCACCAGCACGCGAATCGCATCTCGATTCAAAATCGCTGATGCATCGGAGAAGACGATGATCTCTCCGCGAACTTCCTCAACCGCCGCATTCAGAGTCACGATCTTCCCGCGATTAATCGGAAAGTTGAGCACGCGAACTCGCCCCTCAGCTTCTGCCGATTCCGCCATGCGCTCTGCCCGCTGCGGCGTATCGTCCTTTGATCCATCGCAGGCAATAACAATCTCGATCCGGTCCGGCGGATAATCAAGCTCTAACGAATTCCGAATCTTCCGCTCTATATTCGAGCTCTCATTAAATCCAGGTATGATCAGCGACACGCGCGGAGTAATGTCGCGTTTCTGCACGGTCCGGTGAAGCACGCGCCTTAGCGCTAACAATGTGACGGGATATCCCAGGTATGTGTAGATCGGGATAGCAACCCCAATCCAGAACACGATTTGCCAGAAAAAGATAGAGGAAGTCAAGCCATACTCAGAAGTCGGATATCTAAGCGCACCAATCCTGGCCGCGTGCTGCGATCTTAAAATTAGTAGTCCGGAGGCCGCGAATATATCGTACTTTCACCACTCTCCGTATCGAAATGGGTTTATGCGCGCGTTGGTACAAAGGGTCTCGGAAGCAAGCGTCTTTGTCGACCGCTCCCTCGCCGGTCAGATCAAACGCGGCTTACTCGTCTTATTGGGCATAAAGTTCGACGACACGCGTGATCGCGCCGAGCTTCTCGCCCGGAAAGTCATTCAGTTACGTATTTTTCCGGATGATGTCGGTAAAATGAACCGGAGTTTAGCCGATATCTCTGGCGAGCTTCTTGTGGTACCACAGTTTACGCTATACGGAGAAACATCCAAAGGAAACAGGCCATCCTACTCGGAGGCCGCGAGACCTGAGATAGCCGAACCTTTGTACGAGTACTTCGTCACAATATGCCGCGACTTCGGAATATCGGTTTCTACAGGCGTTTTCCAGGCCCATATGGAGGTTCGCCTAGTAAATGACGGTCCTGTTACCCTCATGTGCTACACCGAAGGGTAACTTTACCCTGGCGGCATACGTAAATACTACTTTCTGTGTTACTATGAGTTACTAACTCTTATGCCAAGATCATCCTCGGCGCCCAATAGAGAGATTCTTCAAGCCGCTCTTCAAGGATTGGAAGCGCAGCGGCAAAAATTAGACGAACAGATCAACCAGGTCCGCGCCATGATGGGCGGCCGTTCAGGAAGAACCGCTAGGTCCAGCGGCTCTGAATCCAACGCGTCGGGACGAACTGGCGGTCAAAGCCGGAAAAAGCGCACGCTTAGCGCTGAAGCTCGCAAGAGAATTGCGGCCGCGCAAAAGAAGCGCTGGGCAGCTTTTCGCAAGAGTCACGCATAGGGATTCCAATCGAATCGCTGAACAATTTCCCGAAGCTCGCCATCCGCCACAAAACGTCCGCTCTCTAGAAACGCGGCTCGCTTACTGAGCGCCGCCGCGAAGTGGATGTCGTGAGTCGCAATCACCTTCGGTTGGGGCAGCTCCTTAAGCAAATCGAGCAGTGCGCGTTGTCCCGTCGGATCTAGGGAGGTTGTCGGCTCATCCAAAAGCAAAAGCCGAGGCTCCATCGCTAGTACCCCGGCCAACGCTACGCGGCGCTTTTCGCCGGCGCTTAAATGATACGGCGGCCGCCGCAGCAGATCGCCGGAGATCCCGACCTCACCCAGCACCCGTCGCGCGCGATCCTCAGCCTCAACCGCGCTCCGTCCTAAATTTAAAGGTCCGAACATCACATCATCTAAAACCGTCGGCATGAACAATTGCTCGTCAGCGTTTTGAAATACAATACCCACTCGCCGCCGTATCTCGGGCATATTAGCCTTATTGATCTCTAAATCTGTGACGCGAACGCTGCCCGAGCCTCTTAAAGTCCCGTTCAGGTGAAGCAATAAAGTTGTTTTCCCTGAGCCATTCGGCCCCAGTAACACTAAGTTTTCTCCATCCTGCACCTGGAGTGACACACAATCCAAAGCCCTCGTCCCGCCGGGATGCTCATAACTTAGCTTCCTGATGTCAATCAGCATACCCGTTTGTAAGAGGCTTCGCGTAAGTTAGGCGAAGTGTAACGCTAGCTCCAGCGCTAGGCCGCCCGTGATAAGTGCCAGATCAATAGTTCGAAGCGAAGCAAATTCCATTCGCGTCAACTCTCCTGCGAATCCACGCGCGCACATGGCATTGTGGACCATCGCAGCTTTTTCGTACGATCGGCTAAAAAGAACGGCAATCATCCCCGAAGATGCCTTGATCGCGCGTAGACCCGGCCGCCCAGCCCGTGCGCCGAATGCAATTTGCATCTGTTGCGCTTCACCGGTTATCACAAACAGGTAGCGGTAGATCAATCCCGCAACCTCCACAAGCATTCTCGGAATGCGAAAAAACCGAGCTGCTGAGAGCAGCTGAGGTAACGGCGTGGTCGATACCGCAACTATCACGCTGAATCCAGAAAGATAACTTCTAGCCAGAATGGTCCACGCCCGCGCGTGATCTCCGGACAAGTACACGATTAAGGCAAACACTCCAATCACTGGAAGCACAAGCAAGGAGACGCTCAGAACCCGGAAGAACGGAAGCCGCGCGGCCCACGCCACACCAAGAAGAAATGTGAAGCAGATCGCGAGCTGAACCTGCGAATGCTCCCGAAGCAGCGCTACTGAAACAACAAACGTTATCAGCAGCACCAGCTTAACGCGCGCGTCAAGCTGGTGAATCACGCTGCTTTGGTTACTCCACTGCGCAAAGCTAGCGTGTCGCAATCATGCTCCAATAAGTTCAGCTAAGAATAGGATCTGCGCGTCCGTCCTAGAAGATGGCTGCCCAGCGCGCAAATAAGATAAACGAGAACAAGACCTATAAGTCCTGCGCCCGCTCTACTGATCCAGTTACTCCCAAGCGCCTGAATATTGTAATCACGCAAAGGCGAATGCAAGGTTGGGGGCGCGGCAAGAGGCAGCCCGATCTTTTGCCCCAAATGCTGTACTCCGTCCGGAAGCGTCGAAGCCACCATGATGCCAAGGCCTGCCAGCGTCACTGCGGCCAACCCTGCGGAAACAACGAGCTTTGGCCAGAGCAACCTCGCGTTTCCCGTCCCCTTGCGGTCGCTAATCAATCCGCGTGCCGCGCTCGGATCCAGTCGCTCCATCGCGCCTAAGACAGAAACCGTAATGCCGCCTTCTAAAACCGCATTCACCGCAAACAAGCCAAGGGACACGGCTACGAGAGGGCTCGACATGCGAATGCCGGAAAGCAGCAGCTCAGATAAGGCCAAGACCCCGCTCACCAGCACGGAACAAGTTCCGCCGAGAAACACGCCTACTCCCTTCCACTTCGTCCGAGACAGCGCCCGCGCGGGCAAATACCCAAACACCACTCCGATCAGCGCCATGTTGATGACATTCGCTCCCAAAGCCAGCACGCCCCCATCTTGGAAAATGAGTGCTTGCACGATGAGAATCGCGGTTATAACCAGCGCCGCAGCCCATGGTCCCAACACGCAGGCGAGCAAGGTCCCACCAACCAGATGCCCGCTCGTCCCCAGCCCTACGGGAAAGTTGATCATCTGCGCCGCGAACACAAAAGCGCCCATCACGCCGAGCAGCGGCAAACGGTTGCTCTCCGTTGCGCGTTGCGCCTGGCGCGAAACAATCGCAACCGCGGGAATCGCTATGCCGTCGAGAGTCGCCCAAACCGGAGTCGAGAGAAAATTATCCGGAATGTGCATCGGATTATTATTCTCTCATCAATACGTGAACTATGAAGTTTCGGATTAAGGTGCCCCGAAAATGATCCTCGGTATTGGCAGCGATCTGGTGCATGTCGAACGCATCCGTCAAAGTATCGCGCAATACGGAGATCGTTTCTTGAGCCGCATTTACACCGATCGCGAGCGTTCCTACTCCCTCAGCAAAGCCAATTCAGCCGAGCGATTCGCTGCTCGGTTCGCTGCCAAAGAAGCAGCCATGAAAGCCCTTGGCACTGGTTGGCGCAGCGGGATCACGTGGAAAGATTTCGAAGTGGTCAATGAAGCCTCAGGGCGTCCCACTCTTGTTTTCAGCGGTGTCGCGCTTCAGATTGCGAACGGCATGGGTGTCGAGCGCATTTCCATTTCGCTTACTCACACCTCCGAAACCGCATTTGCCGTGGTGATTCTTGAGAAATAAGCCGCGGCTATCCGCCCGTGCTCTTTCCGCTCCGCGCCGCAACTGTTCGTGCTCGCAACTGCGCGTCTTCAAGCCGCTTCGCTTCCTGATACGTGAACACCATGCGGTGCGCGACAGTCAAATTCCCGAGCACTGCAATCACCCACAGCACCGGCGCCATGCGATCGAATAGCGCGCCGATGATCAGCAGAACCACACGTTCCGGTCTCTCGAGAAAGCCCACCTTACAAGTTGGAATGATGTTTTCCGCTCGCGTGCGCGTGTAGCTGATCATCACCGAAGCTGCCATCACGATCGCAGTCAACACCACGTATGATGGCCGGTTTATCGTTCCGTAGTACACAAGCAGCCCAACCAGCAAAGCCACATCCGAATACCGGTCGAGCACCGAATCAAAAAATGCTCCGAAGCGCGTCACCCGGTTCGTCTCGCGCGCCACCCGGCCATCCACCATGTCGAACAGTCCGGCAAAAATGATAATGAACCCCGCCGTCCTGAAGCTTCCGACCGCCAGAAATGTCGCCGCCACCATGTTGATCACCAGCCCGAAGAAGGTCAGTACGTTCGGATTGATCTTCGATAGCGCCAGCCCGCGGACAATCAGCGTGATGATTCGATCCGCAGTAATGCCGATAGCGCGGGTATAAGTCATCTCAATACGTCTAAGAGGCGGCTAAGTCGTGAATCGTCGTGAGGCTAAGTATCTCCAGCTCCTTCGTGCCGTCGGGAATCTGTATCTTTACCGTGTCTCCAACCTGCTTGCCTAACAAGCCGCGCCCAATCGGCGAGCCCGTGGAAATTTTTCCGTTCGCCACGTCAGCCTCTTCGCTCAATACCAAGCTGTACGTCTGCTCCTCGTCCTTTTTCACGTCGAGCACCGTTACTTGCGACCCCAATCCCACCCGGTCGCGCGGAATTTTCGACATATCCACCATCGCGAACTCCCGCAGCCGCGCCTGCAGTTGTCCCAACCGCGCTGTGACCCACGATTGTCGTTCTTTTGCCGCATGATACTCGGCATTTTCGCTTAAATCGCCATGCGCCCGCGCCTTCAAAATCTCCTTTGGCAGCTCATTGCGCAGTTCGTATTCGAGAGCGGAGACCTCCTCTTGCAGCTTCTTCTTCAGGTCGTCCATGTTTTAGGTGAATCTATTAGTTCCTTGCTGAATCCATTATAGGGAAGAAGTTTCTTGCGTATTTAACGCATTGGAAACGTAATTGTTACAATAACGTAGGAGGAATTTTTACCATGGCCAACAAACCGGCTTTCGCTCAAGGAGCGCAAGTCGAGCATGGAAAATTCGGTCTCGGCTCTGTGCTGGCGTGTAATGACGATTATCTCGTGATCAAATTCGATGACCATGGTGAAAAAAAGTTCGTCACTTCCATCGTTCTACCAGCCTTGAAGAAAAGCGATCGGCAGCCGCCCGTCGAAAAGCGGCGAGCTAGCCGCAAGAAAGCCGCTCCAGCAGTCGGTGGTGCTGCCTAACTAAGTGAACCTGCCTTCCCGCTGATGAAGGTTGGCGTTGTCGTATTTCCCGGGAGCAATTGCGATCACGACGCTTGGTTTGCCGTCTCCCAAAATCTCCATCATCAAGCTGAATTCATCTGGCACGAATCGGCCTCCTTCGGCGACGTAGACGCGGTCATTTTGCCCGGCGGGTTCTCTTATGGAGACTATCTGCGCTGCGGCGCCATCGCGAAATTCTCTCCGGTGATGAACGCCGTAAAGCGGTTCGCGAAAGACGGCGGTTTCGTCCTCGGAATTTGCAACGGCTTCCAAATTCTCACCGAAGCCGGGTTACTACCGGGCGCGCTGGTGCGCAATGCAAATCGCAAGTTTGTCTGCCGCTCCGTCGCTTTAGAAATCGTAACTACTAACTCTCCTTTCACCCATAACGCAGCGAAAGGCCAAACCCTGAAGTTACCTGTCGCGCACGGCGAAGGCTGCTATGTCGCGGACAAAAGAACTCTCGATCAACTCGAATCCGAAGATCGCATTGTATTTCGCTACCGCGATAATCCTAACGGATCGGTACGTGACATCGCCGGAATCCTGAGCTCGGAGCGCAACGTGATGGGCATGATGCCTCACCCCGAGCGTGCTTCGGATTCGTTGGTCGGCAGCACCGATGGCGCCGTTATCCTCGCCTCAATGCTAGCGCCGGCTCCGGTAAATACTCCCGCCCTTGCATTCTCCGGCTCATGAGTGAGATCACTACCGAGCTGATTGCCGCCCATCAACTAACCTCCTCCGAATACGAAAAAATTCTGACGCTCCTCGGGCGCGAGCCCACCCTGACTGAGCTCGGCATTTTCAGTGTCATGTGGAGCGAGCATTGCTCTTACAAGAGCACCCGCATTCACCTCAAAAAGCTTCCCACTCAGAGCAAATACGTCTTGCAGGGGCCGGGTGAGAACGCCGGTATCATTGACATCGGCGGCGGCATAGCTATCGCGTTCAAAATCGAATCGCACAATCACCCCAGCTTCATCGAGCCCTTCCAGGGAGCGGCAACCGGTGTCGGCGGAATCCTGCGCGATATCTTCACCATGGGCGCCCGCCCCATCGCCGTTATGGATTCTCTACGTTTCGGCAAGTTGGATGACGGGAAAACTGGCGCGCGGAACCACCGCATTCTCGAAGGCGTAGTTTCCGGAATCGCGCATTATGGCAATTGCTTCGGCGTCCCCACCGTCGGCGGCGAATGCGTTTTCGAAGAGTGTTACGACGGCAACCCCCTGATTAACGTCTTCGCGCTTGGTGTTTTCCGCCACGACGAAATCTTCTACGGCAAAGCGACAGGAGTCGGCAACTCTGTCATCTACGTTGGCGCTAAAACCGGCCGCGATGGCATTCACGGTGCATCTATGGCCTCTGCCGAATTCACCGAAGAATCAAAGCAGAAACGGCCCAACGTCCAGGTCGGCGATCCCTTCATGGAAAAGCTGTTGCTCGAAGCCTGTCTCGAGGCGATGAAAACAGGCGCGATCGTCGGCATCCAAGACATGGGTGCCGCCGGCCTCACATCTTCAAGCTGCGAAATGGGCAGCCGCGCCGGTACCGGCATCGAGCTCAATCTCGACCGTGTGCCGCAGCGCGAAACCGGCATGACGCCCTACGAGATTATGCTGTCCGAATCGCAGGAACGCATGCTTCTCGTCGCCGAGCAGGGCAGGGAAGAGGAAGTACTGCGCGTCTTCGCGAAATGGGGATTGGACGCCGTAAAGATCGGCTCCGTCACCTCCGACGGCGTCCTGCGTGTGAAAAATCACGGCGAAATCTTCGCCGAAATTCCGAATCGCGCTCTCGCGAACGAAGCGCCTGTCTACAGCCGCCCCTACACCAAGCCTCTCCGCGCCGCCCCTTTCGAAGGCCCGCAGATCCACAGCAGCAACTTGCTCGCCGATCTGAAAACTCTGCTCGCTTCAGGCGATCTGTGCTCGAAGCGATGGATCTGGGAACAGTACGATTACCAGGTACGAACCAACACGGTCTCAGGCCCGGGCGCGGACGCCGCCATCGTTCGGATCAAAGGCACCGAAGAATCCGTCGCGATGTCCCTCGATGGCAATGGTCGCTACTGCTTGCTCGATCCGCGCGAAGGAACCAAATTGATCGTCGCCGAATGCTGTCGTAATCTCTCTACTGTCGGCGCGCTCCCCATCGCGACAACCAACAACCTGAACTTCGGAAATCCCGAGCGCCCCGAAATCATGGCCCAGATCGTCGAATCTATCGAAGGCCTTGCCGAAGCGTGTCGTTTCTTTGAAGTTCCCGTAACGGGCGGCAACGTCAGCTTATACAACGAAACGCTCGGCAGCCCCATATTTCCCACGCCGGTCGTCGGCATCGTCGGCACGCTTCCGACTGCGCCGCCCATCGGCATACCGTTCCATCACGCCGGCCGTGCCGTCATCTTACTCGGGGGCCTGGGCTCTCCCGATCCCGGCGAATTCGGCGCCACTCAATACGCCAAAGTGATCGCGAAATCTCTCTGGGGCAATGTGCCGCGCCTCGATATGGATTACGAGAAGCGAGTCCACACCGCTATTCGAGAGCTTGTGCGGGATGGCGGGGTCGAATCGGCCCACGATCTTAGCGACGGAGGTCTCGCTGTCGCGCTCGCCGAATGCTCGTTCGGTCCAGAAAACATCGGCGCGGACATATCTCTTGATTCTGATCTAGCTCCGGAGCTGCTTCTCTTCCACGAAGGACCATCGCGAATTCTCGTTTCGACTGCAGAACCCGAGCGCGTATTCGCCTCTGCCAAAAAGAACCGCGTCGAAGCGCTCCAAATTGGCGCTACACTGGAATCGAGAGTGCTCATCCGCAATCGAAACGAGAGCCTGATCGATTGCCGCGTCGCCGAGCTGAAAGTTCTTTGGAGTAGCGCTCTCGAACACCTCCTCCAGTCCCCCGTGATGGTCTAGAACAATCAATGTCAGATTGGCACGAGGAAAATCCATTCGATAAACTCCACGAAGAGTGCGGCGTCTTCGCGCTCTACGATCACCCCGAAGCGGCGAATCTCGTTTATCTCGGTTTGCATGCCCTGCAGCACCGAGGTCAGGAAAGCGCCGGTATTGCCTCCAGTGACGGTCGCAAAATCCATACCGTGCGCAAGATGGGCCATGTCGTCGACATCTTCACGCCCGGTGCTTTGAACGAACTCCCGGGCGCTCTGGCGATCGGCCACACGCGATATTCAACCGCCGGCGAAACCATTCTCCAAAACGCGCAGCCCTTTTCTGTCGTCTGCAGTAAAGGTCATCTCGCGGTCGCCCACAACGGCAACCTAACCAACGCCATCGAGATCCGCCGCGAGCTCGAACAAGACGGCTCCATTTTCCAAGGCACGAGTGATACCGAAGTCATCCTCCATCTCGTCGCACGCTCGCGCGAACGAACCTTGGCCGGCGCTCTGCGCGATGCGCTCTTACAGATTGAAGGCGCATTCTCGCTCGTCTTCTTGGCCGAGGATCGCATCATCGTCGCCCGCGATCCGCATGGATTCCGCCCCTTGGCAATGGCCCGGCTCGAGCTCTCTGATGGTCGCGAAGCCACCGTCTTCGCTTCGGAAACCTGCGCCTTCGATCTCATCGGCGCAACTTATCTCGGCGATGTCGAGCCCGGCGAAATGGTCATCGTTGCGCCCGAAGGAACGACACGTGAGCGCTACACGCCTCCACAACCCGCTGCTCACTGCGCCTTCGAGCATGTGTATTTTTCGCGTCCCGATTCCATTGTCTTCGGTAAATCCGTGGCGCAATCGCGCGAGTTGATGGGAAGCCTCCTCGCTCGCGAGCATCCCGTCGAAGCTGATATCGTCGTGCCTGTTCCCGATTCCGGCGTCGGTGCAGCTATCGGCTACTCGGCCGAATCGGGCATTCCTTACAAACAAGCGTTGATCCGCAATCACTACGTCGGCCGCACATTTATCGAGCCGTCCCAAGCCATTCGAGATTTCGGCGTTAAGCTGAAATTGAATCCCGTCCGCGACCTGCTCGAAGGAAAGCGCGTCATTTTGGTTGACGATTCCATTGTCCGTGGAACAACTAGTCGAAAAATCGTCCGCATGGTCCGCGATGCCGGGGCGCGTGAAGTGCACCTTCGCATCTCGTGTCCTCCGACAATTTCTCCCTGCTATTACGGCGTCGACACGCCATCGCACCGTGAGCTGATCGCCGCCAACAGCACCTTGGAGCAGATCTGCGACTTCATTGGCGCCGATTCCCTCGCCTATCTCTCTCTCGAAGCCCTGCGGGAGTCACTCCAAGATTCGGATCACCGGTTCTGCTACTCCTGCTACACCGGTAAATATCCTACTCTCGTGCAAATCGAGGAGATTGTGCTTGCGAAAACGGGCTGCTGCTGAATTCAAGCTCGTTCAAAATCGAATTCCGAGCTTCCTCCGTCAGCCTTGCTCGATCTTTTAACGTCAAGCCTGTTGTTTCGATCGGCTTCAGAATTCTTAAGCTCACGCGTCCCGATCTCACGATTCCTGAGCCCCACGGAAGAAGCTCACCTGTCCCGATGATTGCTACGGGAACCAGCGGAACACCGGCGCGAATTGCAATATAAGCTCCGCCTTCCTTAAACGGCTGCAGCGCGCCATCATGGGAGCGTCCTCCCTCGGGAAAAATCAGCAGCGAAATCTTCTTTCGCTGGATCGTTTCGGCCGCTCGCTGCATCGTTTTGACTGCGGCTCTTGCATCTTCGCGCGGAACGGGAATGTGCCCGGCTCGGCTCAAATGCTGGCCGAGAAAAGGAATCTGAAACAATCCGCGCTTTGCAAGAAATCGAAATTGAACCGGAATATTCGCGAGCATCACCGGTGTGTCCATGTAACTCACGTGATTGGCAATGAAAACGTAGCTGCCGGTCGCGGAAATCTGATCGAGTCCGTGCGTTTCAACTCGAATCCCGCTCGCGCCTAGCAGCGTCTTCGCCCAGGCGCGCGCGATTTTAATTTGAATTGCGCCCGTCCGGTCAAAAAAAGAAACAACAAGGCTTGCGGTGCCGAAAAGAATGGTTGCTAAAACAACCACGGGATCTGCAATAAATAGCCCCCGCAGCAGTCTCATGCATGCTTATTTTACGAGACCGGCCACAGGCTCTCACATCAAGAGCCCGCGCGCCTCCCCCACCAAAAACAGCGAGCCTGTAAAGAATATGGCTGCATCTGGAGGCGCGCTGCGCGCCATCTCGATTGCTTCCTCGATTGTTTGCGCTATGCGAGCATCCGGATGCTCAGCTACGGCCAGGATTGCCTCTGGACGAAGCGCTCTCGGGAAATTTGGCTTCGTCACAATCACGCGATCGGCCAACGGAAAGATCTCGCCTGTCATTTCCTCAACCGCTTTATCGCGCATCGAACCAAATACAATCCATACCGGACGCTCGCTGCAGAACTCGCGAATATACGCGCCCAATGCCGCCGCTCCAGCCGGATTATGCGCTCCGTCCAAAATGAAATCCGGCGTGCGCGAAATCAGCTCCAGCCGCCCCGGCCACGTGACGTCCTTCACTCCGGCTTGAATGTGCCGCTTCTCCACTCCCCATTCGCAACACGCCAGAATCGCCGCTGTCGCATTCTCAACCTGATGTCGTCCCGCTAGCCCGCACTCATAAGGCACGCCGTCAACCATAAACTTCGCGCCATGCGCGGTCGCGCTCACAATCGACACGGGTGCATCCGCGGCTCGTACAATCTTCGATCCAACCTGATGCGCCCGCTCCGAGATGACTCCCTCGGCCTGCGCCGGTTGTCTTGCTAAAACTACCGGAGTTCCGGGCTTTAAAATGCCTGCCTTCTCAGCCGCAATCGATTCGACTGAATTGCCAAGATACGACTCGTGATCGAACGAGATCGATGTAATGACGCAAAGCTCGGGATTAATCACGTTCGTCGCGTCGAGCCGCCCTCCCAGCCCGACTTCCAGCACGGCCACATCACACTTTTCGCGGAACGTCACAAGCGCCATCGCCGTCACCGTCTCGAAGTACGATGGGTGCGCGTCCAGCCGGCCTTGCTCCATTAGCCGCTCCGCCGCCGCATGAACCGTCTCGAAAGCGCGAATGAATTCCTGTTGTGTTAGAGGCTGCCCGTCTATCTGTATTCGCTCAGTCGGTTCCACTAAATGCGGCGAAGTATAAAGTCCTGTGCAATAGCCGGCATGCCGCAACGCATTCGCAATCATCGCGCACGTCGATCCCTTTCCGTTCGTCCCCGCAACATGTATGAACCTCTGCCCGCGTTCCGGATTTTCCAGTCCATCGAGTACCTTCTGCATCCGCTCGAGTCCGAATTTCGCGCCAGGACGCAGCTCGTTCCCGAGTGCGTAAAGATAGCGGACCGAATCCAGGTAGCTCACAGGGCGTGTGCTCGTGCGCGATAACGCATGTAAAAGATCCGCGGCACAGCGATGAAGATAATTGAGCCTCCAATCAGCTTCGCTTCAAACCACCATGCCGACCTCACATCGGCAGTCGGCAGGAAAGAAAAGAGAATTGCAATCGCCGAGACAAACAAGCCGCACAATGCCGGCCACTTCTGCCCAAATTTCCAAGCCGCGCCGAAGAGATACAAAAACGGAATGAACAGGCTGATGACGCTCAGATCAACACCCAACTGGTATGCTCCACGAAACGTTTCGCCGAGTTGACTGATGAAAAGCAGCACGCCGCCTGTGATGCCGAGAAACAAAATCGAAAAATACGGCGTTCCATATTTCGGATGCAGTTTCGCAAACGACTGCGGAAGCAGGTTGGCGATTCCCAGCACAAACGGCAGCCGCGCGCACGCGCCGACATACGTCCCAAGCTGGCCGCCCACGCTGAGCACAATGCAAAGGCCAATTGCGAAAGCTGGCCACCTCCATCCCAAAATATTCGAAGCTTCTTGACCCGCTTGCGCCAATCCCACCACCGGGCTAACCTTATCCGGCGGCAATAAAGTCAGTATCGAGCCGGTGCCGCCCACATAGTAAAGCACAACTAATACGGCGCAAATCCAAGTCGCGCGAAAGATGTTGCGGCGCGCATCGCGGATCTCGCCCGCCAAAATCGGACTCAGCTCCAGTCCCGTCATTGCGAACGCGAACTGCGACCAGAAGTTCAATTTCTGCAGGTCGAAGCTTGGAACCACGTTGAACTTCGTGGCGGGGCCGGGCCTCATCCACGCCGCAACGGCGCACGTCAGCAGCACAATTACGATGACGTACGCGCCCAACCCGCCAAAATTATCCACCCATTTCGCCACTCGCAAGCCGACATAATTCGACGCAACAACTAGAACGAGCAGCGCTACCGCGATGGGCAGCACGAAACTCGGGTTTTCGGCGAATCTTTGAAAGCTCGGGCTAAATGCGTATGTCAGCATTCCAATCGACGCCACCAGCACGCCAGGAATCCAGAACACGTTGCTCAGGTAATAAAACCAGCCGCATGCGAACGCATGCCACTCACCAAAGGCTTCTCGCGTCCAGATATACAACCCGCCCTCTTCCGGAAATTTGCGCGAGAGATTGGCCACTACAAACGCGCAAGGCACCAGAAACAGCGCCGCCGCAAGCACCCAAATTCCAATCGCTCCCGGCCCCACGTGTGCCGCAACCCCGATCCATCGGGTGCTCAGAAGCGCCGCCACATTGAACAGAACCAAGTCCCGCAACCCCAATTCTTTTCGAAGCGCAGGTTTCGTTGCTGCCATTGGAGGGCGCTATCGCCGCTGGCCTTTCGTCAGAAATGGTTTGATCAGATCGAATACGTCCTGCGCCAGGACTTTGTTGCCGGTTCCATTCGGATGAATTCCGTCCGGCTGCATCATCTGCGAATTCTGATAAACGTGCGCCAGAAAGAATGGAATCAGCTTCAACCGGTACTTCTTCGCCAGATCCGGATACATTCCTGTAAACGTCTTCACGTATTCCGGACCATAATTCGGCGGCAGCGTGATCCCGACCAGCACTAACGGTAGATTAGCCTGCTTCAGCCGCTCAATCATCTGTTCGAGATTCGTCCGGATCGCATCTACCGGCGTCCCTCGCAACCCGTCATTCCCTCCGAACTCTAGAATCACAAGCGCTGGATGCGCCGCGATCACGTTCTCAATCCGCGCTAGGCCGTCACTTGTGGTATCGCCCGCGACTCCTTGATTGTCCACGCGATACCGGTACCCGTTTCGATCCAGCAGGTCTTGCAAATCGTCCGGATAGCTTCTGTCTGCGACGCCTTGTGTCAGACTATCGCCGAACGCGACAATCACGGGCTCGCGAGTTCCCTGATGTGGGTTGGAACTCGCCGCCGTCGCCGAACGTTGTTCATTAGTAGGGGCGACAAATGCGCGGCTGCTTGCGTTCCCGAGAATGCCGCAAATGAATCCGGCTGCAAAAATAAAGATTGACCGCCTTCCCACATGTTTAAGACTGACACGCTGTCCTCTACGGTTTCGAATGACATCATCCAAGTCACCCGGCTCTCGAAAATCATCGAGAATCCGCCCAACCGCGTCGAAATTCTTCGCGACGTGACATTCTCAGTGCCCCGCGGCCAATTCCTTGCCATCATGGGTGCATCCGGTAGCGGAAAGAGCACATTGCTTGGTCTGATCGCCGGGCTCGATACCGTCACATCCGGCAGCATCGTTTTGGATGGCACCGACATCACTAATATGCGGGAGGATGCGCTCGCTCGCTTGCGCGGCCGGAAGATTGGCTTCGTTTTTCAGTCCTATCAACTGGTCCCAACGCTTACTGCAGAAGAAAATATTCTGCTTCCCGCCGAATTAAGCGGCTCCAATGGCGACCCTCGCCCTCGCGCAAGAAATCTTCTCGACCGCGTAGGTTTGAGCAATCGCGGCCATCATTACCCAGTGCAGCTATCCGGCGGCGAGCAGCAGCGTGTTGCGTTGGCTCGCGCTTTCGTCACCGAGCCGCCTATCCTGATGGCCGATGAGCCGACCGGCAATCTCGATAGCGCGAATGGGCAGCACGTTTTGGATCTGCTGCTCCAGCTCAACCGTGAAGAGAAGACCACGTTGATTCTCGTCACGCATGATCCCCGCCTCGCCGAAAACGCCGATCGCATCATTTCCCTGCACGACGGCCGCATCTTCTCCGACGAACTGGCTCGCCCACCCGTCTCAACTGGAATGGAACTGTAACCGTGTTCCTTCGGACTGCTTCCAAAATCGCAGCTCGCGAGCTGCGGGCTTCCCCAGCGAAGTTCCTGTTCGTCATTTTGGCCGTGGCGGTCGGCGTTGGCGCGCTCACCGGGGTTAAGGGTTTCGGATACGCGTTCAAAGGCATGCTGTTGCGCAACGCGAAACAGTTGATCGCCGCAGACGTTCAAGCACAGACTTGGAATGCACCCACGCCCGAGCAGATCGAACGCGTCCAGCAAATCGCAAGCCACTACGGCACACTGACCCGCGCCACCGAAACCATCTCAATGGCCGGATCCCAAACCGCGCGCGTGCCGCAAATGATTTCGGTCAAAGCAGTCGATCCGTCCGTCTATCCCTTTTACGGCACGCTTACGCTGCAACCCGCGCGCTCTCTCGCCGATCTGCTCGCCAACGATTCTTCCGTCGTCGCCACCCCGGAGCTCCTCATGCGCCTCAAAGTTCATCCAGGCGATTCCATTCGACTCGGGGGCAAAGATTTTCGCATTACGGGCACGCTCCTCGGTGAGCCCGACCGCCTCGCATCGGGCTTCGGCCCCGGCATGCGCATCCTCATCAGCCGCTCCGGACTCGACCGCACAGGTCTGATCCAATTCGGCAGCCGCGCCGCCCAGCGTTTCCTTTTCAAGCTCAAGCCGAACGTCAATCTCGACCAGCTCAAACGAGAGCTGAAATCAACTTTGCCCCGCGTGTTCATCAGCGATTACCGCGAAGGTAGCCCGATCGTCGGCAAAGCTATCGACAACACGACCACGTTCCTTAGCCTCGTCAGCTTGATCGCGCTTATCGTCGGCGCTTTAGGCGTGGCGATGGCCATGTACTCGCATCTCCAGCAGCGCATGGACACCATCGCCACCATGAAAGCAGTCGGCGCGCAATCCAATCAAGTGTTGAAGATTTATTTGATTCAAACGCTATGGCTCGGAATCGCGGGCGGCTTGATCGGCGTCGCAATCGGCTCTCTTGTTCAGAAATCCTTTCCCTGGCTCATTCAGCGCATCTTCTCACTTTTGCCGCCGGTCACTTGGGATTGGTCTTTCAGTCTTCAGGGCATGAGTCTCGGAATTTTAGCAACGCTGCTCTTCACCCTTCCTCCGCTTTTAAACATCCGCAATGTACGTCCGAGCCTCGTCTTCCGCAGAAACATGGCCGACGCCGCGCTCGAAACCCGCAAGCATTGGCGCGAGAAGCTTCCGAGCCTCGCCGGCGCACTGCTCATCCTAATCGGCCTCAGCGCAATTGCGGTCTGGCTCGGCGGCTCCTGGAAAATGGGGGGCTACTTCATCGCCGGACTCCTGGCCAGCCTGCTTGTGCTCGCTCTCATTGCCGCCGCTCTGCTCGCTTCGCTCCGCAAATTCGTGAAGCTCTGGAACCGGCGCTTGCCTCCATCCTTCCGTCATGGTTTCGCCAATCTCTATCGACCCGGCAATCAGGCCCGCTCTATTCTCGTCGCCCTCGGCATAGGCGTCATGTTCACGCTCACCACATACCTGCTGCAGCAAACTGTTTTGCGCGAGGTCACGAGCGAAGGACCAGGCAAATCGGGCAATCTGTTTCTTCTCGACGTTCGCAACTCTTCCGAAGTCACAAATCTGATCGAAGCGCAGCCTGGCGTCAACGGCAAAGTCGAGATGGTGGGCTACATCGTCGCTCGAATGCTCGGGAAGAACGGCGTGCCGACCGAGCAACTTCCGCTGGCTACCCAGCGCAAAAATCAGCTTCAGACTGTTCGTATCACGACCGCCGAAGCTCTCCCTGGCGGTCTCGAGCTCAAAGCGGGACACTGGTGGAGGGCCGGCACTCTCGATCCCCAACTCGCCGTATCCGACGAATCGCAGCGCGAGTTCGGTCTCAAATTGGGCGACCGCGTGCAATTCCAGTTGGCGGGCCATACGCTGAACGCGCCGCTTGTCGCCGTTTTTCACCGCTCCATCCGCGCGCCTGTACGCTACGATCTGGTCTTCCCACGGGGCGCCCTTCGTAATCTACCCGTCGTCTACTACGGCGCTGTTTACGTCGATCCAGCCAGAATCCCGCAAATTGAAGAAACCCTATTCGAGCGTTTCCCGACGATTACTGTCATGAATCTTGCCGACGTTCTCAAGCGCATTCAGGATGCCGTCGATCAGGTCGCCGTCGTGGTTCGCTTCCTCGCGCTTTTCGCTATTGCCGCGGGAGTCATTATTCTCTCCTCGAGCGTCGCCGGCACGCGCTACCGCCGCATCCGCGAAGTAGCCATTCTCAAAACACTCGGCGGAACAAAACGCCGTATCACGTCTATCTTCTCGATCGAATTCTCTATTCTCGGCGCAGTCTCCGGACTCGTCGGCGGAGTACTCGCCAACGTCTTCACCCGAATCCTCTCTGAAAAATTCATCGAGACTTCCTTCGCCTTTGACTGGCCCTCCTTACTCGTCGTGATGATCGCGACCGCCCTACTCGCCAACCTCGCCGGATGGCTCGCCAGCTTCCGCATCCTCGATCAGCGCCCACTCGAAGTATTGCGGGGCGAATAGCCGCCGCTGGCATGCACGGCGCTTGCCCTCTTCGCGCTTCCCTGTCAGTCACAACAAATCAAAATAAAATCTCCGGTCTCCAAGCCCTGTAGCTCGAAGAAGTTACGTCGTTTAAGCGGCATAATCTGTACTCCCGCCTTTTCGGATTCTCCCGCCCCCGCACTATCTTGAAGCCGGTGAAATCGGCCCAACACATCTAGCAGCGCCAGTATGCTTGAATTCCTCAAAAAATTATTCGCGAGCGATTTCATGCCGCACGGGACGTGCTATCTCTGGAAGCCAGCCGTCCTTTGGCTGAACGTCGTTTCCGATGCCCTGATCGCGACCTCATACTACGCCATCCCGGTTCTCCTCTTCGCGTTCGCTCGAAAACGCAAAGATCTCACCTTTAATTGGGTCTTTTTGGCTTTCGGCATTTTCATCCTCGCTTGTGGAACCACTCACCTGATGAACGTCTGGACAGTCTGGCACGCCACCTACAGGCTCGATGGGCTGATCAAAGCCGTTACCGCGATCTCTTCGATAACAACCGCGATTCTCCTCGTTCCGCTTCTTCCTGTTTTGGTCCGCCTCCCCACCCCTACACAACTGTGCCTCGCAAATCAGGAACTGACCCGTGAAATCGATCTTCGAAAACAAATCACCACTACATTAGAGCGTCAGTCCAGTCTGCTGGATCTCGCCCATGACGCCATCCTGGTTCGCGACTCCGAGGGCACAATCAGCTATTGGAATCGAGGCGCCGAAAAGCTGTACGGATGGTCCAAAGAAATCGCCGAGGGCTCCTTCACGCACAATCTGCTCAAAACGAAATTTCCGGAGCCGCTCGAAGACATTCTCCGCGAGCTAACCGAAACGGGCTCCTGGGCGGGCGAGCTGGTTCACACCAGGCGCGACGGCGAGATCATGACTGTTTCAAGCCGCTGGGTGCTTCGCTCTAATGAAGGCGGCGACCCCGAGATTCTCGAGATCAATCGTGACATCACAACCCAAAAGCAGGCCGAGCAGGAGCTGCGCCGTGAGATGTTAGAGCGCCGCATCGCCGAAGAAAAGTTCCGCGGACTCGTGGAGTCGGCGCCCGATGCCATGGTAATCGTAAATCGCGATGGCGATATCGTCTTGGTCAACACACAAACCGAAAAACTGTTCGGCTACTCGCGGGCTGAGCTAATTGGCAACAAAATCGAGATACTGGTGCCACAACGATTTCGCGAGCGCCATCCCAGTTATCGTGACAGTTATTCCGCCGAGCCGAAAGTACGTCCCATGGGCGCGGGAATAGAGCTCTTTGGGTTGCGCAAGAATGGCCAGGAGTTTCCCGTTGAAATCGCTCTAAGTCCGCTCTATACCGATGAGGGACTGCTCGTCAGTAGCTCCATTCGCGATATCACCGATCGCAAACGCGTCGAAAGCATCTTGAGAGAAAAGAATCTTGAGCTCGAAAAAGCAAAACAAAAAAACCGATTTCTCGCGACAATGAGCCACGAGCTGCGCACCCCGCTGAACGCAATCATAGGCTTCACGGGAACCCTCCTCATGCGATTACCCGGTCCGTTAACGCCGGATCAAGAAAAGCAGTTGCGAAGCGTGCAAACGAGCGGTAAGCACTTGCTGTCGCTGATCAACGACCTTTTGGATCTCGGAAAAGTAGAAGCGGGAAAGGTTGAGCTGAGGCGGGAGTCCGTAAACTGCCGGGAGCTGCTCGACGAGATTGTCGGCCATTTTCGGCAGATCGCGGAATCCAAGAATGTCGTGATCTCGCTCGAAGTACCCCCAAACGAGATTCTGCTGCAGACCGACCGCCGTACGCTGTACCAAATCCTCCTCAACCTGGGGAGCAACGCAGTGAAATTCACGGAAAACGGCTCCGTGCAGTTTCAATTACGGCAAAGGCTCGATGACGATCGTTCCGTCGTTGAGGTCGCTGTCATCGATACTGGCATCGGCATACGCCCTGAAGACTGGGATAAGCTGTTTGAGCCATTTGGAAAAGTCAGTGAAGCGCGATACGAAGGCACGGGCCTCGGTCTTCATTTGAGCCAGAAGCTGGCCGGCTTGCTCTCAGGCCAGATTACTTTTGAGAGCGAATTCGGAAGCGGCAGCACATTTCGATTAATTTTGCCGAACCAGTGAGATGAGCGTGAAGGTTCTCGTGATTGAAGACAATCCAGGCAACTTGTACCTGATCGAGTACTTGCTTGATGAGTTTGGCTATAAGCCGATCTGTGCCCAGGACGGCCAGGAAGGCGTCGAAGCGGCCCTCGAGCACAAGCCTGACCTGATCCTTTGCGACATACATATGCCCAAGATGGACGGTTTCGAGGTGCTGCGCCGGCTAAAAACCGACCCTGACTTAGGCTCGACCCCTATCGTCGCCGTAACAGCGCTTGCAATGGTTGGCGATAACGAACGCATTCTTCGTGCCGGGTTTGATGGTTATCTGCCAAAGCCGATAGATCCGGAAAAGTTCGTTCAACAAATAACCGGATTTGTCGAATCGAGATCGAGTTAGTGGGGCTTCGTGAAAAAATCAAAACGTCGAATTTTGATCGTCGATGACGATGTCTTCTACAGCTATTATGCGGCGAACCTGCTCACTGATTTGGGCGGATATACGGTCACGGAATCACACGATGTGGACGAGGCCCTGCAACTTGCCCGGCAGCGAAAATTCCCGCTCGCAATCGTGGATATGAAAATGTATCCCGGTCAATCGCTCGATCCAATCGATACTTCGGGCGGACACAGGACCGGTCTGGTACTGGCGCGTGAAATCCGGAAAGCGTCCCCCTCTACAAAAGTGATCATTCAATCGGCGGCTCTGGAACCTGAAGCTGAGCGAACTTTGTCCCAGCTCGGCGGCGTGACCTTTTTGCGCAAGTCCCCGAACCCGGCTGAGCTGATTCGCGCAGTCAGGCAGATCCTCGATCCCAAAGGCGCGCGCGCAAAGTCATTCATCGTTCACGGGCGCGATAAGAAAACCGCGCTCGAATTGAAGAATTTCCTGCAGAACTGGTTAGGTTTCGATGAGCCAACCATGCTTGCCGAACAGCCTTCACGCGGTGCAACGATTCTCGAAAAGTTTGAAGCCTACGCCGCTGACGCCGATTGGGTCTTCGTCCTACTGACTCCCGACGATGCTGGCCATTTAGCCGATACGCCTGAGTTGGCTCGGCCGCGCGCCAGGCAAAATGTCATCTTCGAGCTGGGCTATTTCCACGGTCTTATGCGCCGCCAAAGCGGCCGGATCGTTCTGCTGCACAAAGGCGCGATTGAAATCCCATCCGACTTGGACGGAGTCGTCTACATCGACATCAGTCACGGAATCGAAGCTGCAGGCGAAAACATCCGCCGCAACTTGGTCGGCAAATCTCCGCTCTGAGCTTTTGTGAGGTAGCGTGGGGCAGACGATTCGCCTTTTGTCGTCTGCCTAAAACTGAACACTAACCTTTCCCATGCAGCTTCTGCTTTGCTTCTTTACCCAGCTTTGAATCCGGAGCTAATTGCACCACCTTCTCAAAAGCCGCTTTCGCTGCGTCCCGGTTTTTCAACTTCTCTTGCGCCTCGCCCAACCGAAAAAACGCTTCCGCGGAATTTGGATTGTACTTCGTCGCGTCCTCGAACCGTCCGGCTGCCGCCCGGTAGCCGCGAGCCGTCCGCTGACGCATATAGAAATTTCCCACCCTGATGTTACGGTCCGATTCGAGCGGATCGAACGGATACACCTTCGGCGCAACTAAAGCGTCCTCTTCCGGCGGATTATCTTCCTCTGCAGGCTGTTGGGTTGCGGGTGGATTGGCGTTCTGCTGGGCCGCCGTTGTATCCCGATTCTGCGGAGCTGAATCGCTCTTCGATTGCGCCAAAGCGCCGCTATGGAGCATCAAAGCGAGTAGACATGCAGAACACCACATGCGTGTCACAATTGAATTATAAAGCTGCGGATGGAGTTAAAAGATCAAGTTGCGCAGCTTCCCACCCGGCCTGGCGTTTACCTATATAAAGACGCAGAAGGCAGCGTGCTTTACGTCGGTAAAGCCAAGAACCTTCGCAGCCGTGTCCGGAATTATTTCAGCGAAGACAAGCTGGCCGAGGCGAAGACGGGAAGCCTGATTCATGAGGCGCGCCACGTCCATTTCATTCAGGTCGACAACAATAAAGAGGCGCTCGCGCTCGAAAACAATCTCATCAAGCAATACAAGCCGCGTTTCAACGTCCTTCTGCGCGATGACAAAACCTATCCGTATGTCAAATTAACCAACGAGAAATATCCGCGCGTTTACGTGACTCGCCGCATTTTGAAAGACGGCGCGGGCTACTACGGGCCATTTTTCCCCGGCAATCTGGCGCACCGTTTGGTCCATTTCATTCACCGCCATTTTAAAGTTCCGTCCTGCAAAATCGATTTCAACCGCAAACACACGCATCCCTGTCTCGAATTTCACATTCATCGATGTCTCGGCCCCTGTGTTACAGGTCTCACGACCGATGATGCCTATCGAGCCGCTGTCCGTGACGTAAAGCTGTTTCTCGAAGGGCGTCATCGCGACCTCGCCGACGAGCTGGAACGGCGAATGTCCACCGCCTCCGACCAGATGCGCTTTGAGGAAGCCGCTAGTCTTCGGAATCTCGCAGCTACCGTCCGCGAAATGGAAGAGAAGCAAAAGATGGCGGCGGCGGAAGGCGACAATATCGATATCTTCGGCTATCACGCTGAGCCGCCGCTCGTGGCTGTGAATCTGTTCCATCTCCGTAACGGAACGATTGTCGATCGCCGCGAATTCTTCTGGGAAGATCAAACCGAATTCGATCCCCCCGAGTTCTTTGAAGCACTTCTCAAACAGGTCTATCTGAACAGCAAGTTCATCCCGGGCCGCATTCATGTGCCAGCCGACTTCGAGGGCCGTGCCGAGCTCGAAGACTTTCTTTCCGACGCGCGTGGCAGGAAAGTCGAAATTGTGACCCCGCAGCGTGGCTCAAAAAAAGCTTTGCTCTCGCTCGTCGAAACCAATGCGAAACACAGCTTCGATCAGCGCTTCCGCGTTTTGAAGCCAAGCTCCAAAGCCATTCAGGAGGCCCTCAAAGATGCCTTGAACTTGCCGGAGGCTCCGCGCCGCATCGAATGCTTCGATATTTCGCACATTCAGGGCACGGACAAAGTCGCCAGCATGGTCGTTTGGGAAGACGGCAAAATAAAGAAGGCCGATTACCGCAAGTTCATCATCCGTACGGTTGCGGGCAACGACGATTTCGCATCGATGCGCGAAGTAATCACGCGTCGCTATTCAAAACTTCAGGCGGAAGTCCGTCACTTCCCCGGGCTGGTGCTCGTTGATGGCGGCCTCGGGCAATTGCATGCCGCCGCCGCTGCTTTAGAAGAAATCGGCGTCACATATCAGCCGGTTGCCTCCATCGCAAAACGCGAGGAATGGATTTACGTCTACGGCCAGGAAGACGAACCCATTGTTCTCGATAAGTTCTCGCCCATTCTGCATCTCGTCCAAATCATTCGCGATGAAGCTCATCGATTTGCAGTCACGTTTCACCGCACTCGCCGTAATGCAAAACGCCTGGCATCAGAGCTGCACGACGTGCCTGGCATCGGCCAAAAAACGGTCGAAAAGTTGCTGCGCACATTTGGAAGCTTGGAGCGCGTCCGGCAAACGGCCGATGAAGACCTCGCGAAGGTTATCGGCAAAGCTGCGGCCAGCCGCCTGAGAACCTACTTGAGCGTCAATGCGTCGCCAACTTCACTCGTTCAGATTGCTGAAGTAGTGACCACGCCATCCGAATGCGAGCCCGTAGGGGCGGTGGCATCGCCCGGCCAGCAGCGCCGGATCTCCCCCTCACATTCCTTGAAATAACCGTAGCGCTAGCACGCCGGGCAAGCGCGCCTTCATAATTTCATCCGCTGTCTCTGAAATCGGATACTCCACTCGGCGCAACGAAACCGTCTTCTGTTCCGAGTCATAAATCGCGTAAGCCGCCCGCGGATCCTCATCTCGCGGCTGCCCGACGGCTCCCGGATTCACCATGTACAGCGTGTCAGGCTCCAGTTCGAAGGTGACTTCCTGTTCCTCTCGCGGAACCTGGTTTATACTGCCCGTCCGCCGGCGCTTGAAAAAGAATCCGCCTTGCAAATGCGTGTGTCCGAAGAACGCAAGCGACAGCTCAAACGAGGCAAAGCACCGGCTAGCTTCTCTCCGCGTAGTTACATACTCGTCTTCATCGACCGGTGAGCCATGCCACAGATGAAAGTGCTCCAGCTTCACCGGCCCGCGCTCCAGCTCTCGCAAATAGCGAAGCTGCTCGTCTCTTAATTGCTGCATGGTCCAAACCGCTGCCGCCTTAGCGGTTTCGTTGAACCATTCCAGATTTTCAATCCCCGACACTACCTTGTCGTGATTGCCGCGAATAACCCGCGCGCAATTCGCTCTCGTCCACTCGACGACTTCCGAGGGTTTCGGATTGTACCCGACAAGATCGCCGCAGCAAACGATTTCTTGATAATCGCCGGCCGCATCGGTGAGCACTGCCTGGAGCGCTGCCCAGTTGGCGTGAATATCGCTGAGGATCAGGTACTGCACAGGCGTATCAACGTGATCTCCGGCGGAGCGCCAAGTCTCACGGGCATGCCGATTGTACCGAGTCCTGAGTTCACATACAGCGATGAGTTGTTCAACGTATAAAGCCCTTTTGTGTAGGGCGTGAAGAAATCTGCGACGTTCAAGCTCTTCCTGAGTATCTCGACATTCACTTGCCCGCCGTGCGTGTGTCCGGCAAGTGTCAGATTGAAGCCCATCTGAGCGGCTCTGGGAAAGACATCCGGATTATGCGATAGCAGCAGGTTGAACGCATCTCGCGAAACAAGCTCTTCCACACCCTCGAGATATGGCCGATGAAAGCGCTGATAATCGACGCCGGCAATATTGAGCCTTTCATCTCCAAATTTCATCGGCGCAGCTTCATGTCGCAAAAAGTGTATCCCAAGCTCTCGCGCCCTCGATTCCGTATACTTTTCCACGTCGGCGAATCGTTCATGATTACCCATGCAACCCCATGTTCCGTATGTTGCCCGAAGCCGGCGCAGCTCTAACAAACATCTATCCAAGGGATCCTTAGCCGATGTAATAAGATCGCCGGTGATAAATGCAATATCAGGGCGCAGGTTGTTGCTTTCATCAACGACGCGAGCCAGATCGGTTGCCGTATAGAAGGTCCCGATATGAATGTCACTGAGCTGCAGCAAGCGCAATCCCTGCAAGTCCTTCGGCAAATTTGCAAATTTCACGTCGACAGTTTTGACCTGAACGTTCTTGCGCGTGATCACGCCGAATACTGCCGCCGCAGTGGGGGTGACACAAAGAGCCGCAGTTGCTTCTTTGAAAAAATCGCGGCGATCCGCTCGAAATCCCGATACGCGATCTCTCAACAGAATCAAAACCGACACACAGATCATCAAAAGAAACCAGACGCTGAAGAGTGCGGGAACCCAATCTGAGCGATAGGCGGCCGGCAACATGCGCCGGACAGCCGGAATCATATTCTCTTCATCGCAAAAATAGATGAAAACCATCGCGGCGGTAACCGCGTGATTAAGAACGGGCCGAACCTTGAGACGTCGTCCGATAAAAAGCTGCGCGACTGCCCCGAGCACGCACACAAGCGCGTCGGCAACATCCGGAAGCAGCAAAAATTTGTCTCGGCTCACAACCTATTTTATCGGCAGATTCCGTCCCTAAGTTCAGCGCAATCATTGAATTTCCGATCGATCTGATAAGCAGGCCGCGATTGTGTAACTACAAAATGTAGTCAAATCTTCTAAGATGGAATTCGAATGGGACGAGGCGAAACGAGAGAGAACAATCCGCGAGCGTGGCATCGATTTCCGTTACGCCATCACCGTCTTTGCCGACCCCAAACGCATCGAGAGCTTCAGTCGCAGCGTGAGCGGCGAGGACCGCTATTTTGTGATCGGCAAAGCGGCGGGTGGCGAACTGTTGTTCATCGTCTTCACCTGGAGGCAATATGAGAAACAAGGCGAAAACATCTGCTGTATCATCTCCGCGCGAGCGGCTCACGCGGTGGAGCGAAGAGGATATGAAGCACTATCTTAAATCGCCGAAAGTAAAAGAGGACTCGAAGCGTCTCCGCGCTCATCTCGCCAAGCATGGCGGCGAGCCCTCACCCGAGGACTTGGCCGAGATTCCCCTCCTCACCGAAGAAGAACTTAAGCAAATGCGCCGGGCGAAAGAGCAGCTTACGATCCGCCTCGATACCGACATACTCGACTGGTTGAAGTCGAAGCCGGGTCCATATCAAACCCGCCTCAACGGGATTTTGCGCGCTGTCATGGAGCACCAGAGGCGCTCTGAACGCCCAGCAAAGGCCGGATCGCGTCAGCGACGCCTGAAATGAAGCATATTGTTCCGTCCAGTACAATCAATCACGATGTCCTTAGTCGTGGTGGGCTCCGTCGCTTACGACGCGATTGAAACGCCGAACGGAAAGCGTGACCGCGCGCTCGGCGGCTCCTGCACCTACATCGCGCTCAGCGCCAGCTACTTCACCAAACCTTGCATCGTCGCCGTTGTCGGCGAAGATTTCGCCCCTGAAGACCGCGCGCTGCTCGAGAGCAAAGGTGTCGACCTCGAAGGACTCGAGCGGCTCCCTGGCAAAACATTTTTCTGGTCCGGCGTCTACTCCGACGACATGAACGAGCGCACCACGCTTCGCACTGACCTGAACGTTTTTGCAGATTTCCGGCCCAAGCTCCCGCCATCATACGTTCATCAGGACTACCTCTTCTTAGGCAACATTCAGCCCACGCTTCAGAGCGAGGTTCGCGAACAAATGCGCGAGGTCCGATTCGTCGGTGGGGACACCATGAATTATTGGATGTTGCATACGCGGGACGATCTGCTCGCCACGATTCGCAACTGGGACTTTCTGCTGATCAATGACAGTGAAGCCCGCATGTTGGTCCATGAACATAACCTTAGACGAGCCGCCCAGAAGATTCTCGACCTCGGACCCCATACTCTCGTAATTAAGCGCGGCGAATACGGTGCCATGCTGTTTCGTCGCGACACGTTGTTTATGGTCCCAGGCTATCTTCTCGAAGATGTTTTCGATCCCACGGGTGCCGGCGATTGTTTCGCGGGCGGTTTCGTCGGCTATCTCGCCGAGCGCGGATTCGATCTTCGCAACAACCACATCGATGTTCACGAGCTGCATCGCGCCGTCATCTACGGATCTGTTTTAGGAAGCTTCTGCTGTGAGCAATTCGGAGTTGAACGTTTTCACACACTCACCCGCAAAGAGATCGACCAGCGTTTTGACGAGTTCCGCCGCTTCACCACGTTCTAGCGACCCCGGAGCTGCGCCGCAAACCCTAATTGTCTGCGCTTCTCTCTGTCTTCTCGTCACACTCTCCGTGTTTTGGTGTTTCCATTCCGGCTGCATCCTTTATTACGGTGACGCCCAGTCCCACCTGAACCTCAGCCGCAGCATCATAGATTCCCGCACGCCGGGATATGACCAGCTCGGAACCGTTTGGCTGCCCGTTCTTCACATCCTTTGCTTACCTTTCGTAGCGAACGACACACTCTGGAGTACCGGGCTCGCGGGAAGCATTCCGGTCGCTCTCTGTTTCGTGATCGCCGGTCTGTGCTTCTATCTCGCGGCTCGCGAAATCTTCAAAAGCTTAACGGCGGCCATCGTTGTCCTCGCCTGCTTCGCCCTGAATCCGAATCTTCTCTATCTCGCCTCCATTCCAATGACCGAAGTCGTCTTTCTCGCCGGTCTCGCCGCCCTGTTTCTCGCTTTGTTCCGTTTCCGCGCGACACAGCAAAATAGGTTCATCGGCTTGGGCATCGCCGCCTCCTGGTTCATGAGCTTGACGCGATACGAAGGTTGGTTTTTCATACCTTTCGCCGCCCTTGGTTTCACTGCTTTTGCGAAAAAACACCGCCTCTCTCTACTAATTGCATGCGGAGGCGCTATGAGCCTCGCTCCGCTCTATTGGCTCGGGCACAACTGGTGGGAAACTGGGCATCCATTCGATTTCTACAGCGGGCCCTTTTCGGCTCTCGCCATCCAAGCCGCAAGGCCCTATCCGGGGTATCACAATTGGCCGCTCGCCCTGCTCTATTACGTAAAGGCGTGCCAGCTCTGCACCGGTTGGCCGCTCCTCCTGCTCACACCCATCGGCATGCTTTGCGCAGTATTGAAGAAAGTATTTGCCCCCTTACTATTCCTGCTCGCCACGCCAAGCTTCTACATCTGGAGCATTCACTCCTCCGCACAACCCATTCACGTCCCGCAGCTTTGGCCCTTCAGCTACTACAACACTCGATATGGCATCGCAGCCATACCGTTGGCCGCATTCGCGGCAGGTGCGATTGCTTTCTTCCTGCCCCCGCGTCTAAAGCGCCTCGCTTTTCTTCTTCCCTTGCTTTCAATCAGCCCCTGGATCCTTCATCCCTCGCCCGAAAATTGGATCTGCTGGAAAGAGTCGCAGGTCAACTCCGTCTCTCGCCGTGCCTGGACTGTGTTGGGCAGAGACTTCCTTCGTGGCCATTACCGAACGGGCCACGGCATTCTCACTCCAACAGCGTCCGGCGATCTAGCGGGCATTTTCTGCCAAGCGCGCATCCCGCTGACCGAAACGCTCAACGAAGGCAACGGACCAGCTTGGTTTGCCGCCACCTCACGGCCCGACATCCTGCACCCCAATCTGTGGGCCGTTGCACAACAGGGCGACTTCGTCTCTATAGCGCTCAATCGCGATCCTCGTTCGCCTTATCGCATCGATCACATCATTCAGGTCGAAGACGCGCCAACTCTCGAAATCTTTCGGCGGAACGCCGGGCGGCAATGATCGAAATCCCGTTTGCGAAACTTCACGGCACGGAGAATGATTTCCTGTTGACTTGGAACGCCGAGATCTCTGCCGGGATATCAGAAACAGCTTTCCCGCAGGTTGCGCGCCACATCTGCGCTCGAAACACCGGGATCGGCGCTGATGGGTGGATGCTGGTTTGGCCTGAAGCCGGAGCGCTCGGCACTCGACTATTCAACTCCGATGGCTCCGAGCCTGAAATTTCAGGAAACGGCACGCGGTGCGCCGCGGCATTCGGTCTGTTCAAACAAGCCCTGATTCCGCCGCACGTCTCAATCATCACCAAAGCAGGAAAAAAAGAGCTTCACCTTATCTCGCGCTCCGATAAGCACTTCATCTTTGAGATGGACATGGGCCTACCTGAAGCCGAAGAGATTCATGCGACCATTCGCCTGGATGGAAGCGACTTCGATGCCACAATCCTGAACGTCGGAAATCCGCAATGCGCTATTTTCGTAAAAGATTTTCCAGGCAACTGGCGCACGCTGGCGCAACAAGCAGAGCGGCACGATCGTTTTCCCCAGCACACGAACGTCTCATTCGTCCGAGTGCTAGATCGCCACACAATTGAAACCATTTTTTACGAGCGCGGGGCGGGCGAAACCAGAAGCTCCGGGACTGGATCTACCGCCGCTGCTGCGGCTGCTATCCTCAGGGGTATAGCCGAAAGTCCAATCAATGTCGTCACCCCGGCGGCAACCCTTGCGCTGCGTTGGAGCGACAGCATCTATCTGACTGGACCGGCGGAAATGATTGGAGAAGGCAGGTTCTTTCTTGACCTCTGAAGTACTGAACCATATTGACGAGAGGACCTCGGAAATCGCTGCCAAGTTAAAGGAGCGAATTTCGAAACGAACGGCACGGGTCGGCGTGCTGGGTCTCGGCTACGTAGGGCTGCCTCTTGCTGTTGAGTTTGCCAACGCCGGGTTCGAAGTAATCGGTATCGACGTCCAGCAGAGTAAAGTAGACCAGTTCAATCGCGGCTACTCCTATATCAAAGACGTCGATGATAATGTCTTTCGTCCGCTGATCGAAAGCGGAAAACTGCGCGCCACCTCCGATTATTCGGTAATCGAAGAGCTGGACACAATCGACATCTGTGTCCCAACTCCGTTGCGCAAAACGAAAGATCCGGATATGAGCTATGTCGTTTCGGCAACCGACGCAATTGCCGAGCACCTGCATCCCGGTTTGCTCGTGATGCTTGAGTCAACTACTTATCCGGGCACGACCGACGAACTGCTGCTACCCAAGCTCGAAGCCACGGGGCTCAATGTAGGCCAAGATTTCTTCCTCTGTTTCTCGCCCGAGCGCGTCGACCCCGGCAATCCGAAATTCCACACTCGCAATATCCCGAAGGTGGTCGGCGGAATCACTCCGGCTTGCACGCAAATGGGAACCTTGTTCTACAAACAGGCCCTCGAGACCGTCATTCCCGTTAGTTCCACGCGCGTCGCCGAGATGGTGAAGCTGCTCGAAAATACATTCCGCATGATTAACATCGGCCTGGTGAACGAGCTTGCCCTCATGTGTGATCGCATGAACATCGACGTTTGGGAGATTATCGATGCCGCGGCGACGAAACCTTTTGGGTTTATGCCTTTCTATCCTGGCCCCGGCCTTGGCGGTCATTGCATTCCGATCGATCCCTTCTATCTCTCATGGAAGAGCAAACAGGCCGGCATCGAGGCTCGATTCATCGATCTCGCCGGCTACATAAATGGCCGCATGCCCGAGTTCGTCGTCGAGAAAATTCAAAACGCGTTGAACGACGTTGCGAAACCTTTGCGCGGCTCACGAATTCATATTCTAGGAGTTGCGTATAAGCGCGATATCGAAGACGTCCGCGAATCCCCTGCGCTCGACGTAATTCAGCTCCTGCAACGCCGCGGTGCGTCAATCACTTTTTCCGATCCCTTTGTCGATAGAATTCAAGTCGATGGGACAAACCTCCAAGCGGAAGATGTGCTATCCGAAGTCCATTCGGCCGATTGCGTCGTGATCATCACAAATCACAGTTCCTTTGATTACCCGGCCATCGTCGAGCGCAGTAAGCTAATCGTCGACACAAGAAACGCGCTTAAAGGATTTCGCTCGGAAAAAATCGTCCGGTTGTAATTCGCGTCAGGTTAGCTCCGCTCCGCCGGATCGCCGTTCGATGACTCGCCCTCCAGCCCCATCTGCGACAAGCGATATCGCAATGCGTTTCGTGTCAGCCCCAGCATCCGCGCAGCTTGACTCTTATTGCCATTTGCTCGCCGCAGCGCCTCGCGGATCATCATCTGTTCCCAGTGCTCCAGTGTTTCGCCCTCGGGCAGCAGCGGTGTCTGCTGTGATGCCAACGCAGCGCTCTGCCTCGGGGCTTCAATCCTGATATCGGCCGGTTGCAACACCTCGCCTGATGCGAGTACCAAACTCCGCTCAATCGTGTTTTCAAGTTCCCGCACATTGCCAGGCCAGGAATGCTCGAATAATCGATCCAGCGCGGCAGGGCTGATGGCCTTAGCAATTGAGCCAAGGTCGTTCGATAGCTTATTTACAAAATGCATGGCCAGGAATGGAATATCTTCTTTCCTTTCCCGCAAAGGCGGAATGTTGATGGGCACGACATTCAGCCTGTAATACAGGTCTTCCCGGAACCGGCCTTCTTCAAGCGCAGCGCGTAAATCAGCATTGGTCGCCGCAATCACTCTCACATCGACATTGCGCGTGACATTCGATCCAAGCCGCTCGAACTGCCGCTCTTGAAGAATGCGCAGGAGTTTCACTTGCACATTCCCCGGAACGTCCCCTATTTCGTCGAGAAACGCTGTCCCGCCATCGGCTTGTTCGAACTTGCCCGGCTTGCTCGCGGTAGCGCCCGTGAAAGCTCCCTTCTCGTAGCCGAACAGTTCGCTTTCCATCAGATTTTCGGGCAGCGCCGTGCAATTGATCTTCACGAAGGCGTGATTCTTCCGTGGCGAATGCTGGTGAATCGCGCGGGCAATCATATCTTTGCCCACCCCGCTCTCGCCCGCAAGCAGTACCGTCGCCCGCGTAGGCGCCACGCGTTCGACCGTATGAAATATTTCGCGCATTGCAGAACTCCGCCCGATGATGTTGTCGAACTGGTACCGCTCGTCTAATTCTTCGCGCAGGCGCTGATTCTCTGCGCGGAGCGATTGCACGGCCATTACCTTTTGCACGACGGTCGTCAGGTGATCGAGCGAAAAAGGCTTCTGCAGAAAATCTGCAGCGCCAAGTTTCATTGCCTCAACAGCAGCTTCAACCGAGCCGTGCGCCGTAACGACAATAACCGGAGCCTCAATCCCTCTGGCTTTCAACTGCTGGATGAACTCGATGCCGCTCATTCCTGGCAAGCGCAAATCCGTAATGATCAAATCCGCCAGCCCAGCTCGTGGCATCGCCTGTTCGGCGCTCGCCGCCCCATCTGCCTCGAATCCCGCCGATTCGAGATGCAGGTCGATAACCCGGCGCAGCTTATCTTCGTCTTCGACAACCAGTATTCGTCCAACGCTCATCGAGTCGATCTGTGTTGTTCTTTGGGCAGTGTGACTTCAAATGTTGTGCCGTTTCCGGGCTCGCTAAACACGTTGATTCGTCCTTCGTGCTCATCGACAATTTTCGATACTATCGCGAGTCCAAGCCCTGTTCCTTGTGGCTTTGTCGTAAAGAACGGGTTGAAGATGCTCTCCAGATGATCTGGCTGTATCCCTTGCCCGTGATCGCTCACCAGGATGATTACATTGCCGTTTCGGTTCTCCGCTCGAATCTCCACTCTTTGTCCAGCAGCGCTCGCCTGGATCGCGTTCTGCACGAGATTCGAAACGGCCAGTTTCAGCAAATCGGGATCGAACTCAAAGGACAACGGTCCGTCATTCATGCGAAGGGCCAGTTCCACATTGCTAACCCGAGCTGAATCCGATTGCTGCCGGACAACATCATCAAGAGTAGAACGGAGGTCCGCAGTAACGGCGCGAATTTGGAGCGGTCTCGCAAAATCGAGAAAACTCGCGATCAGCCCGTTTACTCTATCCACCTCGCTCACGATGTATCCCGTCATTTCCGACATCACTTCCGGGCGGTCTTTTGTGGAAGCTCGTGTCAACATCTCTGCTGATGCTTTTATGGTTCCCAAAGGATTTCGCAGCTCATGCGCCAATCCAGCCGTAAGCTGCCCGAGCGCGGCAAGGCGTTCGCTGCGTCGGAGTGATGCTTCTGCCGCCCGCAAACTCCGGTTCGATTCCGCGAGGCGCTCGGCCGCTTGCTCGGTCCGCTTCATCTCCTCGCGCTTCGCTTTTGCCTGGTGATAAACGAGAAACGCGACGATCGCGTAAAACGAAACTCGCAGCGACATCACACTGATGTGGTGCGGTGGCAATTGATACAGGTTGTAGTTATAAAAACCTGGAAGGAGGAAAGAAAAATAAGCAAGAGAGGCGACAGCGGTAACGAGAATTACGCCCGGAAGCTCGAAAAGGGTGGCTGCAGAGACTACAGGAATTAGAAATATAGGGTAGTAATAGCTCTCCGCTCCGTCTGAAAAGCCGATCAATAGGTAGCTCAAAATCAGCTTCAGAATGATCGAGATGATTTGGCCGCGCCGCGAGGAAAACAATTTTAAACGCGGCTCCACAATCTGAAATGCCCCGATGATCGGCAGCAGAATGAATGCGTCGTAGTTTGTTTCGGGCGCGGTGGCAATAAGGACAGCTACGAACAGCAGCCATGCGAAACCCTGCGGCTGAAACAAGCGCGCGGCTCTGCGAACCGGACCTGACTGGAGAGTTGCCGCGCTACTCATGTGTTTGGCTCTCTATGCCAGAATAAAATCAATCCCCGCAAGACATGAGCAACCTTCATTCTGATCCGCTATCCCCCGCCGCCAATACAGCAGAGCAGGAAGAGTCGAGCTTCGCGGAGATGTTGTCGGATTTCGATCAGCAACATGCTGACGGAAAGACAGGCGATACCGTTACCGGCACCATCGTTTCTGTTAGCTCGGACGCCGTTCTCGTCGACATCGGACGCAAAATTGAAGGCTCTTTGCCGCGCGCGAAATGGGACGAAGTCGAACAGAACGAACCGAAGCGTGGCGCTTCCGTAACCGTAACCATCGGGCCTCGCAATGAAGAAGGTTATTACGATCTCTCGATGCTCCGGATCGAGCGGCCAAAGGATTGGGCAGGATTGCAGAAAGCATTCGACGAAAAGCGAACCATCGCAGGTGTCGTTGTCGAACAGGTGAAGGGCGGATATCGCGTCGACGTCGGTGTTCGAGCGTTTATGCCCGCCTCGAGAAGCGGTGTCCGCGATGCTGCCGAAATGCCCGCTCTTGTTGGTCAGGAAATCCAGTGCCGCATCACGAAGCTCGATGTTGAAAAAGAGGATCTAGTCATCGACCGCCGCGTCGTTTTGGAAGAAGAAGAGCTGCAACGCCGTGAGCGGGCCTTTGCTGATCTCAAAGAAGGCGCTGTGGTTCGCGGTAGAGTTCGGAGCGTAATGGATTTCGGCGCTTTTATCGATCTCGGCGGCGTGGATGCGCTGCTGCACGTCGCCGATATCTCTCATTCTCGTGTTAACAAGGCCGGTGACGCAGTCAAGATCGGCGATGAGCTCGAAGTCAAAATCCTGAAAACCGACCCCGCCACGAAAAAGCTTTCGGTTGGCCTGAAGCAACTTCAAGAAGACCCGTGGACGGTCGCAGCGCGCACCTTTCATGTCGGCGATCGCGTAAGCGGGACTGTTTCCCGCCTCGCTGATTTCGGCGCATTTATAGAATTGCTCCCCGGCGTTGACGGCCTGATTCATCTTTCTGAGCTGTCCTGGGATAAGCGCGTCCGCAAGCCGGGTGATCTGCTCAAAGTTGGAGAGCGGGTCGAGGCTGTCATTCTGCAAATGAACATAGAGGAGCGAAGGATCAGTCTCGGATACAAGCAAGTCTTGGGTGATCCCTGGGACGCCGTTTCGCAGAAATTTCCTGTCGGTTCTGTCGTAGAAGGACCTGTTACGAATCTCACCGCCTTCGGCGCTTTCGTCGACCTCGGGGACGGCATCGAGGGAATGGTTCATATCTCGGACATCACGCATGAAAAACGGCTCAACCATTCTAAGGACAAACTCGCGAAGGGCCAACCGGTCAAGGCTGCGGTTATTGAAATTGATCGAGACCGCCGGCGCATCCGCCTAAGCATGAAGCAGCTCGAGCCCACCAGCGTCGATCATTACATCTCGGACCACCGGCTTGGCGACACCGTGAACGGTCGCCTCGTCGAGGTGCGCGGCAATAAAGCTACCGTCGAGCTGGGTGAGGGCGTTCTCGCGACCTGCCAGTTGAAACCAGCCCAAGACAAGACTCCGATTCAAGAGAAGCCCAAAACTGCCGACGTGTCTTCCCTAAGCGCGATGCTGGCCGAGAAATGGAAACAGGGCGGATCGGCAGCGGCAACTAAAGAAGCCGCTCGCGAGGGACAAGTTCGCAGCTTCCGAATCGCAAATCTGGACCCGGCTAAGCGCCTCATCGAGTTGGAGTTAGCTAGCTGAGTCAATTAAATAACGTTCTCCTCGTGACAAAAGCAGGATTCATCCGTCCATCACCTCGGTGGACGTACAAACTGAAGTAACCGGGAACATAGCCGTGGGAAACATGGCCGTGCCTGGCGCGTCCGAGCGGATGGACGAATCGGCTCTCATCCGTGCCGCTCAGCGTGGAGATTCAGCCGCTTTTGAACAGTTGGTCCGCTCCTATGACCAAAGTGTCCTCAGAATGGCTCTCAATTTGTTGCATTCCAAAGAGGACGCGCGCGACATCTATCAGGAAGCCTTTCTTCGTGTCTATCGAAATCTCTCGCGTTTCCGCTTCGACTGCAGCTTCAGCACCTGGCTCTACCGCATCGTCGCCAATCTCTGCCTCGACCAGATCCGCAAACGCAAAGTTCGCAAAGAAGAGCCGGCTTCGCTGAGTACAACCGGTGGCGAGTTAGATCGTTTCCAGTTTGTCGCCGAGAACCGTGCCGATGTCGATCCACAACGGCAACTGATGAGCGCCGAAGTGAATGAGCGCGTGAAGGAAGTTTTGGACCGGCTCACGCCGCGCGAGCGCATTGTTTTCGAGATGCGCCACTTTCAAGGCATGAGATTACGGGCCATCGGCGAAGCGCTCGGAGTCACTGAAGAAGCCGCCAAAAATTGCCTTTTCCGAGCCACCCAGAAGATGCGTGCGGCATTGGGGGATCTGGTATGACTTGCCACGAAGTACAAACAAGCCTCTCGCTCTATCTCTACAATGAGCTCGACTTCGCCCAGGAAGAAGAACTCGAGCAGCACTTGAGCGAATGCGCCCTGTGCAAGCGTGCTCTGGACCGCGAAAAGACCTGGCATGCTTCGCTGAACGCCGAGCAGGCGGAATCGCCGCTCGATCTCCTCTCCGAGTGCCGGCAAGAACTGAAGAGTGCGATTTCAAAATCAAAATTGGAAAGCAAGGCTCCAGCTTCGCATTGGTGGAGCTGGGGAAAACAGCTCGGATTTCTGCATTCAGCCTGGTCGACGCAAATCGCTTTCGCGTCCTTTCTAGTATTTGCCGGCTTCACTACGGGACGGTTGATCAATCGAACCAGCCTGCTAAACGGCAATGGCATCTCTGAAGCGAGTTTATTGGGTTCTGGAGCTGCCCGGGTTCGTGATATCCAGCCTAGCGACGACCACCGCGTCCGAATTGTTGTGGATCGAGTCAACGAACAGGAGATCACGGGATCTCTAAATGAGCGCGCGATACGGGACCTGCTGATGGCTGCCGCAAGGGATTCATCAGATCCCGGAATACGCGTCGATTCTTTCGAAATGTTGAAAGATCAAAGCGGTGCTGACGTGCGTGATGCGTTGATCTATGCTGCAAGCCACGATGCCAATCCTGGCGTCCGGTTGAAGGCGTTACAAGGTCTGGGGCGTTTCGCTAACGATTCGGCGACACGCCAGAGTTTGGCCGCTGTCCTGACGAATGATGATAATCCGGCTGTACGATCCGAGGCGATCGACGTCCTTGCTCCGCCGGCCGGGGCCATCCAAGTCACCCCTGAGCTAGTTGGCACGCTTCAAGAAATCATGCGCTCCGGCCAGAGTGACGACTATGTTCGCCTCCGCTGCATGCAGTTGCTGAGTCAGATGAATGCTCTGCCTGATGCTTATTAATTCGTTGTCTTGATCGAGAGGAACTTATGCGTATTTCTGCTTTAGTACTTGCGCTCGTCAGTGCGGCCGCCCTGAGCGCACAGGTTCGAATTGATTCTGAAAAACCTGAGTGGTTCTCCTACGGTTTTCTTCAATCGCAAGGCAGCTATCTCGGTATAAACTTGACTGACATTACTGCCGACCGCGCCCAGGAGCTCAAGCTCGGCGAACCGCGCGGCGTAGAAGTCAAGAGAGTAACTGAGGGAAGCCCGGCCGACAAGGCAGGCGTAAAACCCGGCGACGTCATTCTTACGTACAACGGCGAAAACGTCCTCGGCGCTCAGCAACTCGGCCGGCTCGTGCGGGAGACGCCGGTCGGGCGAAAAGTACGAATCCAGCTCTGGCGAGATGGCAGAAGTCAAACAGTGACGGCTGTTACCGAAGCCGAGCGATCCCCCGAGCTCGATCTCGCGCGGGAGCTAAAGCACATGCAAATTCCGAACTTTAATAAAGATTGGGTCCTGCCTGAGATACCCACTCCCCTGATGCTGTGGAACAGTACGCGCTTAGGAATCGAGTGTGAGGAAGTGAATCCGCAGCTTGCCGAGTATTTCGGAGTTAAACACGGATTACTCGTGCGCTCCGTGACGAAGGGATCGCCTGCTGAGAAAGCTGGGGTGAAAGCTGGCGATGTTTTGGTCTCAATTGGCGACCGCTCCATCACCAGCGCCCATGACTTGACCGGCTTTCTCCGAATGAAGCAAGAATCGGATAAACCGATTTCCGTGGCTCTTGTGCGAGAGCATAAAGAGCTCACGTTCAACATCGTGCCGCGCGAGAATCCGGAATAGCTGTCCTATCAGACGGGACTCATGCGCAATTGCGCTGCACAGACCAGCGCTTCTGCATATAGGACCGCAGGCGCAAAACCGCTTGGGACTTCAGTTGTGAAATTCGCGATTCGTGCAAATCGACAATCTTGGCGATCTCACGAAGCGTCATCTCTTCGTAGTAATACAGACTGAGCACGGTGCGCTCCAGGCCTGGCATTCTTCGAATCGCCTCGGCCAGTATGCGCTCAAGCTCGGCCCGTTCGACGATCTGGGAAGGCCAGTGTTCGTCATTGTCCGCAAGGTAGCGGAGCAGGTCGCAGCCTTCATCCTCTGTGCCGGCGTTCTCAAGACTGCCGAGCGTTAAACCCCGAGCCTCAGAAAGCCAATGATGGTACTCCTCTATCGAAATTCCAAGGTACTCCGCAATCTCTTCTTCGAGAGGTGTCCGCTGGTGCTCTTGTTCTAATGCCGCGATCGCTGATTCGATGAGCTTCGCGCGCCGGCGTTGCTGCCGGGGAGCCCAATCCAGCCCTCTTAAGCTATCGAGAATCGCGCCCCGGATCTTGTACTCGGCATAAGTCTTTAGTTTGACGTCGTGCCGGGTATCGTAGCGATCAATCGCCGCAATCAGTCCGACGATTCCCGTCGAGATTAGATCGTCCAAACTGACGGATCCCGGCAGCCGCTCGTGAATTCGACGTGCGATCAGTTTCACTTGCGGGAGATGCTCTAATATGAGCTTCTCTCGCATTTCCGGCGTGAGGTGCGGTTCACAGCTCTGTAACTCCGTAACGTTCGCGCTAGTCATCTGGGTGCGTTGTTGTCGGCAATAGAAGGTTCGGCAGATTTTCGCCGAAACTTCAGCCGCTACACGCAGCCAATGGGCTGGACTAGGAAGATCCGGTAGACTAAGTAGAGCCGATGAGCACGAAGGGACAGCGAGTTCCAGCGAAACTCGTGGATATTCAATCGCGCAAGATCCGAATTGCTGAACTTCGCCGTCAGTACAGAGAAGGACTGTATAGAGTCAACGAAGAAAAGCTAAGCGCTAAGATCATCGAGAGTCATCTCCGACGCTAATCGAGCGCTGTCATCATCTAAACCGTGGGGACCTCCCCAACAACCCGTGACTTTTGACCTGAGTAATCCGGAGGTTGCCGCCTCACTTATTGATCACACGCTTCTCAAGCCGGAAGCCGTGCGCTCGGATATCGTTCAACTTTGCGAGGAGGCGGGTGCTTTCAGCTTCTGTTCGGTTTGCGTGAATCCTTACTGGGTCTCCGTGGTTTCACAGATCCTGCGCGGCGCGTCCGTGCGCGTCTCGACTGTTGTGGGTTTTCCGTTGGGGGCAAACGACACCGGCGCCAAAATTGCTGAAGCGGACCGCGCGCTATCTCAGGGCGCTCAAGAGCTCGACATGGTCCAGAACCTAGGCGCTCTGCGATCGCAAGATTTGGATTTCGTTCGTGAGGAGATTGCCGCTCTTTCGCGCCTCGCCCATTCGCGCGGCGCCATTCTGAAAGTGATCCTTGAGACCTGCCTGCTCTCTAATGAGGAAAAGATCACAGCTTGCAAACTGGCCCTTGAAGCCCAAGCGGATTTCGTGAAAACATCGACGGGTTTTTCAACCCGTGGCGCGACAGTCGAAGACGTCAGGCTCATGCGCAAAACCGTCGGACCTTCCATGGGCGTCAAAGCATCGGGCGGAATCCGGACGCTCGATGCTCTACGTGACATGGTTTCCGCCGGTGCGAACCGCATCGGAACAAGCGCGGGCGTAAGCATCTTGCGCGAGATCGAAGGCGCTCATAAAATCTCTGCTGGAACCCCTGCTCCGCGAGGCGCTTACTGATGCCAACGACCCGCAAAGAACCGCCGGTAAGCGCAGATCAACCGAAGGTAAGGTTTCGACACCGCGCCGAGCTCCTCGATTTCCTGCTCGAAGTGAGCGCGATTACCGCCGAAACGCTTGATCTTGATCGTGTTCTCGCAAATGTCGCCGAGATCGTGAAAGACGTCATCCCTTATGACCTCTTCGCGATCCTGCTGTATAACGAGCGCGCAGGCGGACTCAGCGTCCGTTATTCCATCGGTCATCGCGATGAAATCTCAAAGAATGTCGTCCTTCCGCTTGGTGAAGGAATCACCGGCACGGCTGCTGCTATTCGCCAGCCGATCCTTGTGCCGGACGTCCGCGCCGATTCCCGCTATCTGAACGCGCTCGATGCTGTTCGCGCCGAGCTCGCTGTCCCCATGCTCGTTCGGGGCAAGCTCGTGGGCGTCATCGATCTCGAATCGACTCAGGTGAACGCCTTCTCCCAGCAACACCGCGCGCTGCTTGCTCTCATCGCAAGTCGTATCGGCGTAGCCATCGATAACGCGCGATTGTATCGCCGTGTCGAGCGCCAAAACCGCACCCTCAGGCTATTGGCCCATGTCTCGCAGGAATTCAGCTCCATCCTTGAGCTTGACGAGCTACTTACGAAAATCGCCATTCGTCTTCGCGCTCTCGTCGAGTTTGACGCCTTTAGCATCTACTTGGTCGACGATGGGAACAACTTGCTTCGATGCCGCTTCAGCCAGCGTTATGACAACGAAAAAGCAGCGGAAGAAAACGTTCAGATGGGAAAAGGAGTCACAGGAGCCGCGGCCGAGCGGCGCGAAGTTATCAACGTCCCTGACGTAACCCAGGACCCGCGATATATCCCAACCCACTTCGATACGCGGTCCGAAGTTGCTGTCCCCCTTGTTTTGCATGATCGCGTCATTGGAGTCGTGGATCTGGAGAGTGCGCGTCTTGGCTTCTTTACAGAAGAGCATGTGCGTATGCTGACGCTGCTCGCTCCACAGATTGCGACATCGGTTGAGAATGCCCGTCTTTATGAGGAGCTGGCTCTTCGCGAACAGCGCATGGAGGCGGATCTGCAGGCCGCCTATAAGCTGCAATCCGTTCTGCTGCCCCGCGCGATTTCAGATATCCCTGGGCTTGAGGTCGCTATCAGGCGAAGACCGGCCCGCGAGATCAGCGGCGATCTCTACGATTTCTTCGAGCACAGCGACGAATACACCCTCATCGCTTTTGGAGACGTTAGCGGCAAGGGCGCAGCGGCCGCTCTCTTTGGCGCGCTCATCTCCGGTCTGCTCCGCACTCTTGCGCCCCGTCGACGCAGTCCTTCACACCTGATGAAGCTGCTAAACGAGGCGTTATTGGAGCGCAAAGTCGATGCCCAATACGCGACGCTTGCACTACTTCTTTGGGATTCGCGCAATTGCTCGCTCACCATCACGAACGCGGGAGCCCTGCCTCCCTTGCTGTTCCGCAAAGGAGAGATCGTTGAGCCGCGGGCGGAGGGTGTTCCCATCGGACTGCTTGAAAACCAAGAGTACGATCAGGTCAAAATAGCTGTCGAACGTGACGATTTAATGCTCCTGTACTCCGACGGTGTGGAGGATCAACTTCGTGAAGACGAGGAAGAGTACGGGCGCGAGCGGTTGAAGAAGCTTCTCGAATCAGTAGGCGGCCGGAATCCTCAGCGAATCGTGAACTCGATTTTCGAAGATCTCGACGCGTTCCGCGGGGCAACACCTCTTACGGACGATCAAACTGTAATAGCGCTCAGAGTGGTTTGATGCTCAAACAAGACGAATTTTCGTACCGCCGCGGCGTTCTTGCATGCGAGAAAGCAAATCTATCGGGGATTGCCGAGATACACGGCACGCCCGCCTATATCTATTCCAGACGTGCGATCGTGAGCCGGTTCCGTGAATATGAAGACGCGCTCGCCGGTCTGCCTCATCACATCTGCTTTTCGGTAAAGGCCAACTCGAATCTCGCTGTGCTTCGCGCACTCGCGAGCGAAGGAGCTTGGTTCGATATCGTTTCGGGTGGCGAGCTCTATCGCGTGCTATCTGCAGGTTCGCCGGCGGGTTGCGTTGTCTTCTCAGGCGTAGGAAAAACCGAAGCCGAGATTCGTTTCGCTCTCGAGCAAGGGATTCACAGCTTCAATTGCGAGTCTGAAGCCGAGATCGAAACCATTTCGCGCATTGCGAGTTCTCTCGGCCGTGACGCCTCTATCGCCATTCGAGTAAATCCCGATGTCGATCCCGCTACGCATCCTTATATCTCAACCGGCCTGCGCGAGCATAAGTTCGGTATCGATATAGCTTGTGCCGAAGCGGTTTATCACCGCGCTTCGCAATTACCCGGCGTCGTGCCCGAAGGAGTGAGCTGCCACATCGGTTCGCAGATTCTCGACGCCGGTCCCTTGCTCGAGACGGCGGAGAAGGCGATCGCGCTCATCGAAAGGTTGTGCGCTCGGGGGCTGCGTATGCGATATCTCGATTTGGGCGGCGGTTTGGGTGTGCCATATCGCCCCGCACAGTCTGCGGCATCTATTCCTGCTTTCATCCAAGGCTTGCGAGAGAAACTCAGCGGCCTCGATCTCGCTCTCATGCTTGAGCCCGGCCGCTCCATAGTCGCCGAAGCGGGCGTGCTCCTCACCCGCGTTTTGCTGGTAAAGCAGAATGGCGGGAAAACATTTGTAATCGTTGACGCTGCGATGAACGATCTGATTCGCCCTGCTTTGTATCGCGCGCATCACGAAATCATTCCGGTTAAGGAGCCTGCCGGCGGCGAGCTTATGGAAGCGGATATTGCCGGCCCTATCTGCGAAACCGGAGATTTCTTCGCCCGGCACCGGCAGATGCCGCATGTCACGGCTGGAGATCTGCTCGCCATCTGCACTGCCGGCGCGTACGGATTCGTCAGCGCCTCGAATTACAACTCCCGTCCGCGGCCTTGCGAAGTGCTGGTCGAGGAAGCCCGCGTTTTGCTCGTACGCAAGCGCGAAACGTATGAGGACCTGATCCGCGGAGAATCACTCGACCGGGATCCCGGAGCTAAGCAACGCTTTGACCCTTCAAACCCAAACATCGTGCATACTGATCTAGAAGATGACCGACTCACTTGCCATTTCCGTCCAGGATCTGCATAAAACTTACGGGCAACTCCATGCCGTTCAGGGCATCGATCTCGAAGTTCGCGCCGGCGAAGTTTTCGGACTCCTTGGCCCCAATGGAGCCGGGAAAACGACCACTATAGAAATTCTCGAGGGTTTGCGCCCGCGCACCAGCGGCAAGGTCTCGGTGCTCGGTTTCGATCCCGCTGTAGAGGTCAAAGAAATCAAGAACCGAATCGGGGTTTGCCTGCAGGCCACCAATTTGCCCGATAAGATGAAGGTCCATGAGGCATTGGAATTGTTTGACGCTTTTTACACGCGCCACACTGACCGCGACGCGCTCCTCAAGCGCCTTCAACTTTGGGAGAAGAAAGACGCGTTATACAAATCTCTTTCCGGGGGCCAGAAGCAGCGAGTCGCGCTGGCTCTCGCTCTGTTGAACGATCCCGCGCTGTTGTTTCTCGACGAGCCCACGACGGGTCTCGATCCGCAAGTGCGCCACGAGATCCACGGAATCATTCAAGAGTTAAAGGAGAATCGCCGCACGATTCTCATCACGACGCACTACATTGAGGAAGCTGAGCGCTTTTGCGATCGCGTGGCGATCATCGACAACGGAAAGATCATCGAGCTGGGGAGTCCGCGCGAAATTCAGCAGCGTGTCCTCGGACGTACGCTCGTTGAAGTGACGACTGATCAGCCGATTGCTCTCGAGCTGCTACCCGATGGTTTGCGTGATCAGAAGTGCATGCTGCGCGACGAAAGCCGCACGCTTGCCATGCAAACGGATGCTCCGGCTGCAAGCATCGTCGAGCTGGTGAAATGGCTTGACCGGCAGAATTTTCGCCTGGTAGACATTCACATGACCCGCCCCACGCTTGAAGACGTTTTCATCGAGCTCACTGGAAAGAAACTCCGCGAATAAATGAAACCCTACATTGCCCAGATCAGAAGCAATCTGCGCCTGATGGGGCGCGACCGCTCGGTTCTGTTTTTCAGCTATCTTTTCCCATTGGTATTCTTCTTTCCCTTCGCGCAGCTTTTTGGCGGCAAACAAAGCCCCGCGGCAATGGCGCAGGTAATTTCGATGGTGTTGATCATCGGCGTTCTCGGAAGCGGGTTCTTCGGCGCCGGAATGCGCGCCGTGCAGGATCGCGAAACGAACGTGTTGCGACGCTTCAAAGTCGCGCCCATCAATGCCGGGCCAATCATAATCGCTTCTCTCGTATCCGGGCTTGTCGCATTTCTACCTACGGTTTTCCTGTTCATCTTTTTCGCGCGCGTGATTTACCACATGCCGGTTCCACACAACCTGCTATCGCTTGTTCTCTTTGTGTGCCTCGGGGTGGTGAGTTTCCGCGCTATGGGCATGATCATCGCCGCGACCGTAAACTCGGCCCAAGAAGCCGGAATTCTGACTCAAATTCTCTATTTGCCTATGCTGTTCATGAGCGGCGCAACGTTCCCCATGAGCTTCATGCCGCTCTGGATTCAAAAAATCGCGCAATTCCTCCCGGCGACTTATCTGTTTCAGGGTATGCAGTCGATCATGATTCAGGGTGAGAGTCTTGCTCAAAACATGGCGTCTGTCGTCGCGCTAATGATTACGTTGTGCGTTGCGGTGTTCGTGGGAATCAAGCTCTTTCGCTGGGAAAAGGAAGACCGCATCAAGAATAGCGCCAAGCTCTGGATCTTGGCTGTGCTCGCCCCGTTTCTTTTTATGGGCGTCTATCAGGCCCGTACTCAGCAGAACATCGAAAAGGCCAGAATCCTGGCCCATAAAGCCGAGCGTAATCGTTCGCTGCTCTTCCAAAACGCCCGAATTTTCGTGGGCACAGGAAAGGTGATCCCCAATGGCGCCGTGCTGATCAGAAGAGGCAAAATCACGAACGTTTTCGAAACGCCTCCCCAGGACACAAAATCACTGGATGCCGAGGTGATCGACGTTAGCGGTAAGACGCTTATCCCTGGACTCATCGATATGCACGTGCATCTTGGCGCTCCGGGCGGTGTATATCAGGATGCAAAGGCGTACATGGACCCGAACGCTCCAAAACGGAGGCTGGCGGCTTACCTCTACAGCGGCATTACCGCAGTCCGAAGCACGGGCGACTGGCTGGACAATTCCGTCCAGCTACGGGCCACAATAAACTCGGGTGAGTACCTCGGCGCGGAATTGTTCGCTTGCGGGCCTTTGTTCACTGCTCCTGGCGGCCATCCCACAGAGCTCATCAAGTACTTCCCGGAAAACATTCGAAAAGATGCGGAGAGGCAGTTCGTACGGCTGCCTAAGTCTGGCGATGAAGCGCGCAAACAGGTCGACGACCTGAAGAATGCGGGTGTCGATTGCATTAAGGCCGTGCTCGAATCCGGCAACTCCGAGTGGGGTGTCTTCAATCGCCTGGACACAGGAATTTATCACGCCGTTATCGCTGAGGCGATCAAAGACAATTTGCCTTCAGCAACTCACACCGGTAGCGCGTCGGATGTCAAAGACGCGGTCGATGCAGGCACGAATAGCATCGAGCATGGATCCATGGTCGACACGATTCCTGTTGCGACGCTCGAAGAAATGAAACAGAAGGGAATCGCGTATGATCCCACGCTGAGCGTCTTCGAAGGTTTGGCGGATTTGCGAACCGGGAATTTTGAGCTGCTGAATCGCTCGCTTCTCCAGCAGGTTGGCCCCGCCGATCTTCTAACTTCCACGCGTGCCGTGCTCGGGAAAGAGAAGCCGTCCAAAAAGCCGGAGGATTACAAGCCTATGCTCGATCGTGACAATCAGAATCTGTTAGCGGCTTACAAAGCAGGCGTTCTGCTTATCACGGGGAGCGATGCAGGCAATATGCTCGTGATTCATGGCCCGACGGTTCAGCATGAAATGGAACTGTGGGTGAAAGCCGGTATTCCCGCGGCCGAAACGCTACAAGCTGCAACGTATAATGCCGCTCGTGTTCTCCGGGCCGACGATCGCATCGGTTCCATTCAGGCCGGACGCGACGCAAGTTTTGTCCTACTCGACGGAGATCCGGCTCAAGACATATCGAATAGTGAACGCATCAGTATGGTGATATTTCGCGGGCAGCGTGTCGATCGCTCCGAGCTCTTTGACCAGGAGAAGTAACTGAGAGGGCCTATAAATAGGTCCTAAACTCGATCACATCACCGTCTTGCACAACGTATTCCCTGCCTTCCGTCCTGAGCTTCCCTAATTCGCGGGCTCGCGCAAACGATCCCGCCGTGACCAAATCGTTGTAGGAGACGCACTCGGCTGAGATAAAACTCTTCTCGAAATCCGAGTGGATCACTCCGGCCGCTTGGGGCGCCTTGTCCCCCGCATGTATGGTCCAGGCGCGCGTCTCTTTCTCCCCAGTCGTCAGAAACGTGCGGAGCCCTAGCAAGGTGTAAGCTTCGCGGATCAGGTTGTCCGTCCCAGTCTCTTTCACGCCTAGGCCTTCGAGATACTCGGCGCGTTCTTCCGGCGACAACGTAACGAGCTCAGACTCGATTTCTGCCGAAACGATCACCGCCCCGGTGTCGTGATGCTCAAGAACGTAATCCCGAACCTGCCGCACGTATTTGTTCTCATCGGCTCGCGCGAGATCTTCTTCCGCCACGTTGCAGGCGAATAGCGTCGGTTTTGCTGTCAGCAGAAAGAATCCCCTCACCAGCGCTTTCTCTTCGGGGCTCAGCTCCAAAGTCACAATTGTCTTTCCAGTGTTCAGATGCGCTTCCAGCTTCTTGAGCAGCTCAACCTCCGCAAGCGCCTTTTTATCTCCGCTTTTCGCCGCTTTCTCCTGTTTCATTCGCCGTTTTTCAACCGATTCCAGATCCGCCAGCACCAGCTCTGTGTTGATAATGTCGATGTCCCGAACAGGGTCTATGGAATCCATTTCGTATTCGATGTTCGGGCTTTCGAAGCACCGAACCACTTGTAAAATCGCATCCACCTCGCGAATGAATCCCAGGAACTGATTTCCTAATCCCTCGCCTCTGTTCGCGCCCTTAACCAGACCGGCAATATCGACAAACTCGAAGGCAGCCGGTACAACTTTTTTTGAGCTGCTCATTTTCGCAAGGACGTCGAGCCGCTCATCAGGAACCATAACAATGCCTATGTTCGGCTCGCGGGTTGAAAAACGGTAATTCGCTGTCGCCGCTTTTCGGGTCTGTGTTGCGGCATTGAAGAGAGCGCTTTTTCCCACATTGGGAAGTCCGACAATACCCGCGCGTAGCATTCATCCTTATATTCGCTCGAAGGTGAGTCCGTACGCGTGGCGAGGCGCGCTTCCGCCCCCTCAATGCCATGATGTTGCTGTGCGATTTGAGGATGAGCTTCAGCGGGTACTGCCGGCCGATATCCCGAATCGTGACCGCTTGATCGAGAAGGCCGCCGCGCATCTTCGGCTAGTGGCTGCGGCGAACGAGTATATGAATCTCACTCGGATCACCGATCCGCAAGAAGCTGCTATCAAGCACGTTTACGATTCCGTCGCGCCGTGGCGTCATTTCAAGAACGCAAGAAGAATCTTAGACGCGGGTACAGGCGCCGGTTTTCCGGGAATTCCACTCTCGCTGGTATTGCCGAAGATCCGATTCACGCTTTCGGAGTCCATTCAGAAGAAGGCACGATTCGTTGAATCCGTCGTGGATTCACTCGAGTTGCCAAACGTGGATGTGGCGGCACGGCGCGCTGAAGAGAGCGCCGCCATATCTCGCCCGGACATTATCGTCGCTCGTGCGCTCGCGCCGGCAGGGCGCGTCTTGGACCTTTTCAGTAAACCGCTCAAAACTGGGGCGCGCGTCATTCTTTATAAAGGTCCATACGTGGCCGATGAGCTCGCTGAAGCGCAAAGAAAGGGTACGACTGCGGAAGTCATCTGCCATTACGACTTACCGGATAATCTAGGCGCACGTACGCTGATTGAGCTACGAGCTCCGTCAGCCACAAGGCGAAATCAGAATCGGGGAGGGAACGGGAGAAAGGAGAGAACGACGGCCGGGAGGGTTTGAGAAGTGGAAGGAGTTAACTTTGCTGGTTAGCCGATCCGATTCCAGCGATCCATGACAGCGTCATCGCGTTAGCCGGAATATACATATTGAAGTCAACTAAGCTGTGAAGCAGCACGGCAGTGAAAGCGCTGAAACAGGCGATATCCAGAAGTCTGCGGTTCTCGTCCGCTGTACGGAGCGTTGCGCGAAAAATCGGCCGAAAGACTCCTGCGAGAATCGCCGCGAGAATCGAGAAGCCGAAGAATCCAAGCTCGGCAAGATACTGCAGGTAATCGTTATGAGCGAATTGGACGCTGAAATTTGCAGCGACGGCTTGATATTTCAGGAACACGGATTCAAAACCTCCGAATCCACAGCCGAACAGCCGGTATTCGGAGATCAGCGGTAGCGTCTCTTTCCACAAGGAGAGGCGCGTATCGGCTGAGATTTTATCAGTTGAGGAGATCTCCGCGAATCGCTGAATTAGCTGAGTGGGGGGGAAGAAAACAAACATCAGAATAACTGCCGCTGTAATCACGCCGAGCGAGGACCAGCGCCAAGTTGGAGATTGAAGCTTGGGCCTGATCGTGAGCGCTCCGGCAATAAACAGCACGGCTAGCGCGACCAGAAATCCCATTCGCGAAAGCGAATACATGATCGCGAGAAATATCATCGCGGCAATCGCCCATACGGCGCACGCTTTCATGGCAGATGATGCTGTAGAGACAAGCCGGTTTCTTGACGAGCGAAGAATTGCCAACCCGCCGAGAGTCGCAAACGGAAGAACGATTTCGAGCAAGCCAGCGAAGTGGTCTCGATTTCCGTATGTCCCGGTAGAATTCGCCGACGGCCATCCGGCGAAGACTTGGAACATCCCGAGTGCCGCTTCAAGAGCGCCGATGACTATTAGGGGAATCGCCGTCCCCCACCGCTTTCCAGGGAATCGCCAGGTGATCTCTCGAATAAGCAAGAAAGTTGCAATACAGCCGAGAATCATCATCAACCGCAGTACGGATGCGGGAGGATTCACGCTTAAGGGAGCGATGTTTACGTTCGAAATGGCTCCTTCCAGATTCCGGAGCAGGCTAGCGCGGCTCGGAGAAAGGATTTGCAACACGCTTCCCGGCAATGGGACTAGCTGAGCGATCAGGTAAACAGGCAATAAGAGAATCAACCAGCGAAGCCAAGCGGCAAGCGGCGGTGCGCGTCGAATCCGTCTGCTGAATAGCCAATAGCATACGGAAACGCAGCCCAGGATCAGAAGCGTGACACCCCAATCCGATGCTTCGATGCCGCCGTTACAGAATACGGACCAGGCGAGCGCCAATGAAGCAAGAAAAAGCGCGACAATGATTAATCGCGACATGGAGAGGCTGCGGCGGATACCACTTGCCAGCGTTCGGTCTGAGTCCGGAGGTGTTGCAAGTCGCCGGGCAGCGGTGTCTCGATCGGCGGGAGAGCATTCAGCTTCGATTCCAAAGTGCTTCTGAGCGCATCGGCGAATGGAGCTACGGCGGTGTGCTGGAGATTGGGCCCAAACTCGCGCGCGAGATGCACATGGCCGCCGTCCGAGAGCGGAATGTCAACGTGCCACGCCTGGAACACGTCGGGCTCACCGCTGCTATCTGAATACTTTCTTCCGGCAAACTGCATCTCGATGTAGTGAAAGCCGAAATCTTTATAAGCTTTCTTGACTACGGACCAACAATCATCGTGCGTTTCTGCGAGCGTCAACGATTTCTCAAAAGCCTGAATAGAGAGTCGGGCGTTCAACAAACCGCGAAATGATCCTTGAAGGAGCATTCGACCCGCCATATCGAATTCCACATATCCCAGGCGCTGAATGCCGAGCCAGGTCACGCCACAGAAGACTACAAGCACGAGCATCTCGAGATGTCCGTTTAGCATGAACAAGGAGAAGGTCGCGGCGAGCGTGCAAATACCGTATAGAAGCAGGGCTACCTTTCTTGGGCTTAATCCAAGATCAAGCAGGCGATGGTGAATGTGGCCTCGATCTGCCCCGAAAATTGGTTGGCGTCGCAGAAAGCGGCGAACAATGGAAAGCGATGTGTCAAGCAGCGGAATTGCGAAGGCAATGAGGGGAGCGGCCATGCCCAGCACGGTGGCGGATTTTTGGCTCCATAACACTCCGTAGCAGCCCAACAAGAACCCAATGAAAAGACTTCCGCAATCGCCGAGAAAGATGCTTGCGGGATTGAAGTTGTAGCGTAGGAAACCTAACAGGCAAGCTGCCAGCGGCAGGGTGGCTAAAGCGAGTTCCATGTTGTGCTGCATGAGACCGGCTAACAGGCTCGTTGTCGTAGCGAATAAGCCCACGCCGGCTGCCACACCGTCCACGCCGTCGATCAGATTCACGGCGTTCATGCACGCGACAAGCCAAATAACAGTAACAGGTAGCGACCACCAATGCCCGAATGTTTGGCCGCGAAAAGCGACTACGTGAATGCCGGCCAGGTAAGCTACCGATGCCGCTGCAACTTGGCCCAACAACTTACAAACGGGCCTGAGGCCGAGTAAGTCATCGAGCAATCCAATTACAAAAACTAATCCAGCAGCGGGGAAGAGTTTGCCGGCGAAGGGTAACGCGTCCCAAACAATATTTCCGCCCTTGAGTTTCGTTAACAGCAAACACCCGAACGCGAGCGCATAGGAAAGGGCAATCGCGATCCCTCCGACTCGCGGAATCGGCCGCTTGTGAAGCTTGCGCTCGTTATCCGGATGATCAACAATCCCTAGGCGCCCGAAGACATAACAGACGAGCGGAGTCAGCAATGAGGATAAGACAAACGCTGCCGCGCCCAGAAATAAAAGCGAATACATGGACAGAGAGAAGGTGAGCTATCGATTACTCGTGGGCTCGTAGGTGTGGAGGAAATGCTGTCTGCCCAGGCGGCTCACCGCTTTCTGGAGCGAGAGAAGCATCTCTCGCGCCTGCCGTTCCCTGCTGTACTTGGGCGCGGCTTGAAGACTTCGGGTTGCGAGCTCATGAACTTTGGTTCGGTCGTTTGCGAGCGCCAATGCGACAGCGGCTAATTCTTTGGGATTTTCGGGAGAGACGATTATTCCACAGGATTCGCGCTCAACAATTTCTGTTGCTTCACCTTTGGGGCTTGCGAGCAAGATTGGAAGTCGCATGGCCATTGCTTCAAAGATTTTTGAGGGGATGACAGTTCGGAACAATTCGGCGTTCTTCAGATGAACCAATGCGACATCACATAGGCTCCAGACTGCGGGCATCCGCTCTTTAGGTTGAGCTGGAGCAATGATCACGTTTGTAAGGCGGAGCTGGCGGGCGTCCGAAATTAGCCTGTCTCGCTCAGCTCCAGGCCCGACCAAGAGAAAGCGAATTCGAGGATCAGTGGTTTGCCTCGCCGCTTCCAATACATTGCTAAGGCCGTGAGCCATTCCCAGCGTTCCGATGTAACCAACGACAAAGTGCTCAGGTACAATCCCGAATTCTTTTGCAAGCGATGGATCCCGGGGTTGCGGGGCATACCGGGACAGATCGACACCGTTAATTACGACATCAATCTTTTCCGTATCGATCCCGCGACTTACCAGATTCCTTTTGAAAGCGTAAGTCAAAACGACAATGCGTTTGGCTCTTCTGTATAAGAAGAGCTCGATTTTCTCAAGAAGGTGGAGCGCAAGCCGCTTCTTCATCGCACCCACGGCAACGATCGAGTCGGGCCAAAGATCCGAGAGCTCCATCACAAACGGGACGCGATGAACTAGCGACAGCCACCATCCTGCAATGGCAGCGAAGAATTGAGGAGAGGTGGCTACCACGACGTCTGGTCTTTTCTCGAAAAGACCGAAGAACATGGCGCTATACATGTAAGAAAGGAAATCGACGATTCTCAGCAGCTTGCCGATATTCGCAGCTATGAATGTCTTGACTCTGACCACCCGGATTCCGTCGAGCGTGCTTACAGATCGTATTTCATTCTTATAGCCAGAGTAGATCTTTCCTTCAGGAAAATTCGGGAAGCACGTAATTACCGTAACTTCATGCCCCCAGCGTTGCCAATAACATGCGCGCTCATAGACGCGTGACGCCTGCGCGTTTCGTTCAGGCGGGAAATTGTCAGCAACAAAGAGAATTTTCATCTAGTAAGGTCGCGACGATTCGCTCGCCCGAGTGCCCGTCCCATTTTTCTGGAATGGACCGTCGCCGTGAAGTATTAGTCAGCGCGGAATTCACGGCAGCGCGAATTCTTGCGCCATCAGTGCCGACAAGCACGTTCGTTCCAACTGTGCAAGTGATCGGCCGCTCTGTATTTGCTCGCATCGTGATGCAGGGCACACCCAAGACGGTGGTCTCTTCCTGTATCCCGCCGCTATCGGTCAGCACCATTCGCGAACGAGCGGCGAGGCCGATGAATGGCAAATAGCTCAGAGGCTCAGTGAAAAGGACCTTTTGTGATAGGCGGTCCATGAGGCCGAATTCGCGAAGGTTTTTTCGTGTGCGCGGGTGGACAGGAAAAACAACGGGCAACGTTTTAGAGAGCTCGTCGATCGCCGACGATACGGAGGCAAGCACCTCCGGCGAATCGACATTGGCGGGCCGGTGAAGTGTCAGGACCGCATATTTTTCGTTTTCGACTCCATCAGGTAGCGGCGTATCGAGAGCGCGATGGAGATTTCGCAGAAGGGTGTCAATCATGGTGTTGCCAACGAAGTGAACACGGCTGGGGGAAATGCCCTCGCGGTAGAGGTTCTCATTGGCAATTGTGTCGGTCGTGAACAGCAGATCCGAGATCGCGTCGGTGCAGATTCGATTGATCTCTTCGGGCATTGATCGGTCCATCGATCTCAAGCCAGCTTCCACATGCGCGACGGCAATGCCCAACTTTTTGGCGCTGATCGAGCAAGCTAGCGTCGAATTTACGTCGCCAACAACTAGGACCCAGTCCGGCTTTTCGGCGAGGCAAACCGATTCGAAGCCGACCATGGCGCGTGCCGTCTGCTCGGCGTGTGAGCCGGATCCGACACCAAGGTTGATGTCGGGGCAGGGAATTCCCAGCTCTGAAAGAAAGTCATCGGACATCTTTGCGTCGTAGTGCTGCCCGGTGTGGACAAACCGGACTTGGATGTCGCCGGAGCATTTTCCGCGACGCGCAAAGGCGTGGAGGATCGGCGCGACCTTCATAAAATTAGGCCGCGCGCCCGCAACAACGATGACTTTCATGAAAGGGGGATCACTGTCTTAAACTGGACTGGAGTTTCTCCCGTCCAAGTACCAACCACCGTAGTATTCGGAACAGACGTATTGAATTGCGGATACCAATGCGAGGGCTTTACGTCCTTAGTAAGTTTCGGATCTAGAGCGATGTTTGGCTGCGCAGATGGATGAAAGTGGAAGAACAGCTCAATAATGTGGCGGCCGCGACCCTCGATCTGATCAGTTACGATGACTTCGGTTCGGCTGATCTCTAAGCGGCGGCGATGCACAACTGGATCGGAAAGCCGTGAGTAGCCGTCATGCGCAGCCTCAGCGAAGCTTTTGCCATCACTTCGGATATCGAAGGGAAAAGCCCGGCGAGCGACCCGGAAAGCGCTCCAAACTTCGGATTGATCCAGGCGATCGATTCTGACTGTGTTGTGAGCGGCGGTGCCACGTTGCCATTGCCGATCCAAACCTTTTTCGTAAGTGGACGTGCCGGAATTAACCAGTACGCGCCGACCACGATGAGAAAGTTCAAACGACAGCGTGTCTGCATGGGCGTGTCCAGGCTGATGGTCAGGCCCAACGGGGCCGGCGTCGAAGAGCGCGAGCGTTTCGTCCGCGGATAACCGACGATAGCCGCTCGACGAAAGCGGCGATTCTGGGGGCTCGATCCCGAGCCGTGAAGCGTACGCGAGCAGTTCGGAAGGTTCGGGAGCCACGTCAAAAGCGCAGTCATTGAAGAAAGCGATTTGACCGTCGGGATGAGTCATCTTGAGTAGCCAGCCGAGCATATTACCGGCGCATTTACGCCATGAACACCGGTTGACCTCGAGAAGAGGATTAAGGGTCTGCGATACGTTGATAAGATCGAGTAAACTTTCGAGAAGAACAGCTTGATACATGGGGCTGCGCTCGTAATGACCGCCGTCCGAAAGTATCTGTTCGTCAAGCTCACCAGCAAGTAGGTTAGTGCCCAGTTGCGTCCATCGCTGCGCGGGCTCGCCATTGAAGTGTAGGCCCGCAATTGTAAGTGCCACTGCGTTTGCGAGTAAATGATTGCCGCCGAGATGGTATTCGAGCGATTGCGAAAGATACTCGGATTGCAATTGCAGGCTGTTTAATACAGCTTGATTTATAGGGGCGTGTGTAATTGCCCATTTAATCCAGTTGACGATCCGAATTGAAAGCGGGTAAGGCTCCCAACCATTTCCCATTCCGGTTGGGTTTTCGCGAATCCAACGTTCGATAAGGTCTGCGGTTGGATAGTCGAAATAATGTAAGTTATAGAGCCAAAGCTTTGGAAGCTCTTCATCGTTCCAGGATTCAATTGTGTGCTCTTGATTTAAGAATCGGAACCTATTATTAGCGATTTGGTTTGACGGACGCGAAATGGGCTGCGTCCAGGTACCCAGAGGTTCGCGCACTGATACGTCTAAAACGATAGGCAAGCTAGGCCGCGGCCTATATAAACGCCGGTAGACCTGTACCGGCCGCAGATACCGAACGGTATGAAAAACGGTGCCGATGGAAGACGTCAAAGATTTGCTACTTGAAGAGTGGTGCGACTTACTTCGAGGATTTCTTCGAAAGGTATGGGAGCCGGTTTGCCGTCCCGGATAGACGTGACGAAGGCTTTGGCCATGTTATTTGCCCCTTTATCCTGGCGCCAAAGCTTCCTCCGTCGAAAGTTCTTCCAACCCCAGCCGCGAAGTGTGTGGAAGTTATCGAGCTGAAGGATTCGCCCGCCGCAGAATACCTCGACTCGCTCCTTTGGAAACGCTCGATTTCCGCAAGCGAAGTAATGGATGGTGGCGATTGAACCTCCGGCGAAAGCGATCGAAAAGCTGAGAGTATCGGGAGCAGATCCGTTGATGCCTTGAGCATGCATTGCCTGAACTGAGATTGCCGGAGCGCCAGCCAAGAATCGTGCAAGATCGATGAAGTGACAGGCTTCGCCGATGACACGGCCCCCGCCGATCTGGGCATCCTGCGTCCAGTGATCGGGGGGAATCGCGCCAGCATTCACGGTCAGGATGATGGCTTTGGGCTCTGTTAATCCCTCAAGCAGGGACTTCATTTTGACAACTTGCGGCGCGAAACGCCGATTGAAGCCGACCATTACGCGGCCCGCAGAGCCATTGCGAATTGCCGAGATGTAATCCTGCTCGATTTGATCGACTTCTTCGGTAGATATCGCGAGCGGTTTTTCTACAAAGACATTCTTGTCGGCACGGATGGCTTGCCGCACGTATCGGGCATGGGAGTCATGGCGGGTTGCGATAACAATGGTGTCGACATTCGGGTTAGAAAAAGCCGATTCCGGTTCGGTGCTGGCTTGATTGAATCTGTATTTGCGGCCGACGTGCGCTGCCGACAGGCCGGTGTTAGAGACAGCAGTTTCAAGCTGCGCGCCGGTCGCTTGAAAAGCCGGCATCAGAACTTTTGTTGCGTATGCTCCTGCGCCTACAAAGGCGATTTTTGGGCCACTTGAGAACGGAGTCGAGTTGCCGGAAAGAGCAATCGTGCGACGGATCAACGTAGGAACTGGTCGATGGGGTTCCGCCGGGTATTTGAGTAGCACGCCCAGTTGCGGCTCATTGCTCTGAATAAGCCCGTAAGCGTCGTTCGCGTCATCGAATGGGAAGCGATGCGTGATGAGAGGCTCAACATTCAAGCGGCCTTCGGCGAGCATCTCGAGGACGGCTTCGAAATTGCGCTGGGCGGTCCAACGGACGTATGGATATGGGTAATCTTGCCCCGCTTGCTCGTAGGAGGGATCGTAACGGCCGGGGCCATAGGAGCACGAGACCTGGAACGAGAGCTCCTTTTTGTAGAAATCATCGCGCGACAGTTCGAGACCAGCGACACCGACCAGGACGATTCGGCCTCGCTTGCGGCACATCAGCGCGGCTTGGTGAACGGGCTCGTTGCTTTTGGTTGCGGCGGTGATCAGGACGGCGTCGACGCCGTGGCCATGCGAGAAATGCTCGGCTGCAGAGACTGGATCTTGTCCGGCGGAAAGGTTGACAGTTGTTGCGCCAAATTGCTCGGCCAGGGCGAGCTTGTGTGAATCGAAATCGAGGCCAAGCACGCGGCAGCCGTTGGCTTTCAAAAGCTGGACGGTAAGCAAGCCGATGAGACCAAGGCCGGTGACAACGATGCATTCGCCGAGAGTGGGCGCCACGAGCCGGAGTCCTTCGAGCGCGACGGCGCTGACGACGGTGAAACATGCCGCTTCATCGCTGACCGAATCCGGAATGCGCGCACAGAGATTTTTCGGAACGCTGACGACTTCGGCATGGGGACCATTGGAGATGACGCGATGGCCCGGCTGAAATTCTGTGACGCTCTCGCCCGCTTCGATCACGACACCGGCATTCGAATAGCCGAGCGGAACCGGCTGGTCGAGCTTGGAGCGGACCGATTCGATGGTGGGCAGGAGTCCGTCCGTTTTGACTTTGTCGAAAATCATGCAGACTTTGTCGGGCTGCTGCCGAGCTTTCTCGATCCAGTTGGCCTTTCCGAAATCGAGGAGCATGCGTTCGGTGCCGGAAGAGATGAGAGTGGTGGAGGTGCGTATCAACAACTGCCCGGCTGAGGTGCGCGGGCAGGGGACGGAGGCCAACTGCACCGTGCCGTTACCGAGATTCTGGAGAACCTGTTGCATTGGCGATAAGTTGACGAGTTTAAGCTGACATGGCCAGGAGATCTGAAGCTGGCACCGCACACGTCGAACGGTCGATATCCTCTTGTACTGATTCCCAGTTTTCGCCATCGATATACAGACGGAACCAGAGTTCAAGGACCATAAGGGCCCAAATATGCAGCGAGTGGTCGCGCGACCGGCTAGCATGCCGGTTTAAAAGATCCTGGACTGCGCTCGCGCGGAACAAACCGCGCTCGTTGATGCGGCGGGAACTTAGTAATTCATCCGCTAAGTTGTGTAACTCGCCATTTAGCCAAGTGCCGATAGGCGGATTGAAGCCGAGTTTCCGTTTATTCAGAATGCTCGCGGGTAGCAGCGGCTTCATCGCTTGCCGTAAAATCCATTTCGATTGGGCACGGCAAAATTTCATGTTGAACGGTAGACGAAGCGAGAATTCAACAAGCCGGCGATCGGTGAAGGGCGCGCGAAGCTCTAAGGCGTGGGCCATCGACATGCGGTCGGCATATTCGAGCACGTTACAGCAGAGGAACGATTTGACGTCGACATAAGCCAGGCGATTGAGAGGCTCCAGGCTTTCCGATTCGGCGAAGAGGGCGCGCAGAAAGTCCCCTGAATCGTGATTGCCCACGCGGGCGCGCGTTTCGGGCGTGTAAAGCGCAGCACGATCTGTGGGGGAGAAATAGCCCACCCAACCGAGATACATTTCAATCAGCGGCAGTCCCGCTTCTTGCAGGAATTCACGAACTCTGCGAAATTGATGGCGGCCCGTGGCGTCATCGGAAATTTTGCCGGCGACCCAAGGCAGCAAGCGGTTGCGCACGAATCCTGGCAGCGAGCGCGGAAAACGGCTCAAATGAGCGCCGATATAACGCGGGTAGCCACCGAACAGCTCATCACCGCCGTCACCTGCGAGCGCGACAGTTACCGATTGCTTCGTCAGGGCAGACAAGATGTAAGTCAAAATTGCGGTGGGATTCCCGAATGGTTGATCGAAATGGCGGATAACGTTTGCCAAGTAGGTTGAGCACGAGGGCTCTGCCTGGAGGACGGTGTGCTCGGCGCCACAATGATCAGCAACTAACTTAGCGAACGGAATCTCATCGTAATTCTTGTTCTGCGCGAATCCGATGGAGAACGAGCGCACACGTCGGGTTGACGAATTCGCCATCATGGCTGTGATGGTGCTCGAATCAATGCCGCCCGAAAGCAGAACTCCAAGAGGCGCATCGCTGATCAGCCGGGAGTGGACTGCGCCAGCGACCAACTCCCGTACTTGAGACTCCAACTCCGGCAATCGGGTCGCAACGGCGGGTCTGCCATCGAGCGGATTCCAATACTGCACGGTTTCCGCGTGGGTTTCGTTCCCGCGCACTTGCAATCTCATCCAGGTCGCTGGCGCAAGCTGCCGGATTCCCGCGAAAATCGTTCGAGGATACGGGATATACAAATAGGTCAGGTAATCATCGAGCGCGCAGTAATCGATTTCAGGCGTATGGTTGAGCGCGGCGAGAATAGCCTTGATCTCGGAACCGAATGTGAACGATGCTCCGGAGTTGTGAAAGAAGAGCGGCTTCTTTCCGATCCGGTCGCGCGCAAGAATCAGCTCTTTCTTCGAGTCGTCCCAAAGCGCGAATGCGAACATCCCTTCGAGGCGAGGGATGGAATCAACGCCCCAGCGGTCGTACGCGGCCAAGATAACTTCGGTATCCGAGTTAGAAGAGAACGTGTAACCCTGTTGCTCGAGCGAGCGGCGCAATTCGAGAAAGTTGTAAATTTCGCCGTTGAAGACGATCGTGTGGGGACCGCGAGTCATCGGTTGATGGCCGGCTGCGGATAGATCGAGGATACGGAGGCGGCGATGTATGAGGGTTAATGTGAGATCGCCGGTTGATCCAGTCCAGATGCCTTCATCTTCCGGGCCGCGATGGGCGATGGAGGAGGAGACGCGGCGGGCGACAGCAGGCGCGAGGGTTTTTCTAAAGTAACCAGCTATTCCGCACATTGTATTCGCGCATTTTCTGCGATGTGAGTCTTGTTATGCACTGTCGTTTTAGCGAGTTTCGCTTCGTGGATCTTGGCTTGAACGTGCAGCACTTGAATTGCTTGAAAAGCGCAATAGTAGAAGCCAGCCTTTCCGTCTAACCAGCCGAACCGAACCAGGTATTTATAAAGAAAGATGAAAAGCGGACATAACGACGAGCGCATGCCTGCCGATTTCAGGAAACGCCGCCGCTGCGCTTGATTGCCGAATAAGGTTGGCTGCAGTTGGTCAGCCGAGCCCTCTAAAAAAACCCGGGATTCCCAATTCGAGTACTGATTATGTTTTTCTATGTAGCGATACAGCGAATTGACATTGACGTGCTCGATTGCATGCTTCAGCTTTGCGGTTCGGCCGTTTACGATTACGTGCTCGTGGACCTCCATGTCGCACATCGAGTCGTCTTGGGATTCAAGCCGCCGTTCAAATTTACCTTCGCCGAGACGAAATAACCACAGTTTCCAAAGGGCGGTGTCCCCGAATCTGAGTCGCTTGGATAAGAAGAGGATTTCGTAACGAAGATAATATCCGGAGATATCATCGCGACGGATCGCTTGAGTTATCTCATTCTTGATGCCGGGCGTCAGGATCTCGTCCGCATCAAGCAATAGCAGCCATTTGTTTCTAAATGGGTAAGTATCAATGGCCCATTGGCGCTTTTTAGGCCAGCCGCCTTTGTATTCGAATTGGATGACCTCAGCCCCGAACTGTTTCGCAATCGCGACTGTGTTATCGGTGCTGAAGGAATCGACGATGATCACTTGATCAGCCCAGGCGTAAACCTGTTGCAAACAGCGCGGTAAGTTGAGTCCGTCGTTTTTGACAGCAACGAGAACTGAAATGGGTATTCGCTGGCTCATGTATTAAACGAAGCGGACACAAGCCGAAGGTTCCGCAGTGTCAGCAAGCCAGGAGTAAAGATTGACTAAGCGCGAAACGATTTCACTCCATTCGTAGCTCTCTGAAATCATGCGACGCGCTTTCGAAGCCATGTCGGACCGTTCCCCATGCGTGAGTGTCAGAAGCCGCTTTATTCCAGCCTTTAACGCATCAACCGAAGGGGTAACTTCAATGGCTGCGCCGCAACGTGCGGCTTCAGGCAAGTTACACCGACTTGTTAACAGTGTCGGTAGGCCGTAGCTTAGAGCTTCAAGGAGTACAACGGGCGCACCCTCACTCAGTGAAGGCAGCACAAAACAATCGGCGTTGCGGAACCAGGAATGCTTATCGTCGCCGGTCTGGCGGCCCGGGAACGCGACGTTATCGTTAATGCCTAGCGAAAGTACAAGCTTTTTGAGCTCTTGTTCATGTCCGCCGTCATCGGGTCCGGCGAGCACAAGTTTCCAACCGGCACGAGTCTTCCCGAGCGAACTCCAGACTCGGATCAGAGTGTCGAGATTCTTGATCGGGTGCAGACGGCCGAGATAGAGGCATGTTCTAAGGCCTTTTTTGCTTTCGGATATCGGAGTTACTTCGGGGGGAAGCTTCGCTCCGTTGGGTATTACGGCTACTGGCTGCTTTAGGCCATAGTTACGAACGTGCTCATATTCGGCTTCATTCAAAGCATGCAGACAGGATGCGTGCTGGAGAACGTAACTGGTGTACCAAGCCTTAGCTAAACGCTTTTTCCATCTGGACACAGACAGCGCTTTAGGGCTTAGATTTCCGTGAAGGGTCACCACATAGGGGATTTTTTGGCGAACGCACCATTTTGCAGCCGCGTAATTATTGAAGTTCCAGAGACTCTGTAAGCTGACGACATCGGTTCGCGGCGCTGCGGTCCGCAGCCACGAAGCGAATTCGGGAGCGTAATGAAACGAAAATGGACCGGCCTTTCGAAACGCGAGGGCTCGGGGCCATCCGTTTGGGTGCGAAGGCTGCGCGGGAAGGTCTTTTGTTCCGACTACCATCGTGTTGACGCCCTGCCGTTCCAGGCCACGAACGGTTTCGAGAAGTGTCTGGAAAGGCCCGCTCTCTTGGGAATAGAGCGATCCGGTGACGAAGAGAAGGTTTCTCAACTGTACGATCGGAGTTTGTGGAATGGCAGTGATATCGCCGACAATGCGAGTTGTGGTTTTCAAATTGATAAGTAATGTGAGCGCTTATGCGCTCGTGACTAATTCTTGGGCTCGGGTATTTCGCTCGGCAAGATGGGATTGAATGTCGGACAAAACTTCGGCTGCACGCTTTATGTTGCTATGCTGATCGCGAGTGCATCTGCGATAGCCCGCCTCTGCGATGCGGTTACGCCAATCTGGATCTGCGAGTGCGTTGCGCACTTTGCTTAAGAGTTGGTCGGGAGTTGAGAAATAGAGGGCTTCTCGATCTTCCTCGAAGAGCATACGCAACTCCGGGGTACGGGGAGCAACCATCAATGTTCGGCAGGCTGGAATTTCGAAACAACGCTGAGTGTACGTGTCTCGATTCCGTCCGGACAGAAACACGAGTGCAATCTCGGCTCCTGAGATCGATTGAACGTATTCGGGTCCCCAAACTGCACGAATCGGCTGTTGACGAACAATCGACCTTCTGTGTAATTCATTCCATCTGGGTCCAAACACTTTTACGTGAATGCCGTTGCGTTCGAGGTGTTCCAGAAACAGGTGTCGCCCGTCAGGCTCATAGTGCCCCGAAAAGACTACCTGATTGCGAAACTCGGGTTGCACCCAGCGCTGCGGTCTGTGTAAATCCTGGACAAAATAAGATAGCAGGAGTTTTGGGTTGGGAATACCCATTGCCTTCGCGTGGTTCACATCTGAGCTTCGAAAAAAATAATTTATATGGCAATGGTAGACGTTTCGTAGATAGTGTCGCCAGCAGAGCCAGGCCCTGCCATCCTCGAACGGGTTGTCGTTACAGTAACTGACTAAAACAGTTTCAGGGCGCTCACGTCGTATTCTTCCCAACGTGCTTGAAAAGATGCAGGTCGGGTTACGAAGAAAAATCGCATTCGGGCGCTCCGTTCGTACGGTAGCCTCAAACTTTCGATTCAGCTTCCCCAGGACTGGTCCTGTGAGGCATCTACGTTGAACTTTCAATGCAAGGCTCTCACACTGTGGCTCAATCCGAAAGGGAATGACTTCGATTCCTCGCCGTCGAAAACCGGACGCGAACGCTTCTTCGTACACGTCAAATCGCCACTCACCGGCTAGAAGCAGGCGCGTATGAACGTCCTCCAAAATTGGCCGTTGCTCGCAGCGAGTATTGGCGGCGAAGCCATTTCAGACCCATTCCTAGACAGAGGGACACCTCAAGCGCTTTGACGAGAGGCTGCATTCCGTAAAACAACATGAAGCCGAAGCTTCCAGCAATGGGCAGATATGTCATGCTGAACAGCGGGCTTTGCCGCCTGTACCAGCGCTCTAGTCCGATCGCTATTCCTGCGAGTGCAGCCGAGGTAGCCAGCGAGCCCCAAACTCCGCTGTTCCAATAGGCCTCGGCGATGACGAAAAATCCCCCGGAGGTTATGCGATATTGGCTCAGTAGCCACGCTCCATTTATTGGGCGCTCGTAGCCAAAATAATCGGAGATGAACTGAGGAATGCTCTGCGGAATGAGGTCGAAAAACCTCCGTAGACCAAGAGCGACGCCATTTTGATAAAGATCAATCGAGTGTAGCAATTGCCAGTAACTCTGCGGAAGTAATTGCACTGCTAGTGGATCGAACGCTCCACGTGAGGCGCTATTCGAGCTCGTATTGAAATACTCTTGAATAGCACCAACCAGTCCATAAAATACGGCATTCCAGCGAACAAACGCCCAGAGTTGGTAAAACTCAAAGACGGCAGCACAGTAAATAAGTAAAACCAGGCATTTGGTGGCAGTCTTGTTCTTTGCGTCGAACCAGAATAGAAATCCGAGCGTGGTAAGGATAACTAAGGTCCCACTTCTATCTCCATGCATCGTCAGAAAGTAGGCTATACAAGAGACTACGATTGTGGCGACGATAATGAACTGAAAACTTCTGAGTCGAAAAACCCGAGCTGTTGAAACCAAAGCGAATGCAAGGAGGAAAAGTGCAATCAGTTGGAGGCCTGAAGATTGAACTATAGGATTTCCTTGCGAATCCTGCGCACCATATGCGACCTGACGGATATCGATCCCCAGGGAAGTCAAAGCTAAAAGGAGAATGCCGGCGGGCAAAGATAAGTTTCTTACTAATTTTGCAAATGCGATTTCGCCTTTATCTGGTGCTCGCCAGACCCAGGTTTGTTTGGGTGCAAGCCAGCAGACGAGGCCGTAATAGATGCTGCTGCAGGAAAGAAGCACTGCGAACGCAGTGTTGACTAAGTGCGGCGTGTAAACCGCTGGCGTGTAAATTGCATCAAAGTTAAGCGATTCTGCGCATTGGATTGCGAGCGCAATCCCGAGCACTGCCGTTTGAGCGAAGCCAAATATCGCGCACAAAACGTTTCCTTTTAGAAGTTGGAGCAAGCAGGTAACTGCTTGGATCAGACAAAAGCCAGCGCAGATCGCAGCCGGAGGTTGCTTATCGTATAGATAAACATATCCACCGGTCAGGAGGCCCCCAAGATTGAAACATAAGAGGAGAGTTTCTCCAGACCACAAAAGGCGACGACAACGCGGGGGCTCGGCGTTCTTAAGGGCTTGTAAAAGGGCTAAGCTGTGCGTATTCATCTGTAATCAGCGCTAAAGTCGACCGGCGCTTACGAGGTTGTGCTCCAGTCGTCGCTCAAGCAGGGAGTCGTCTAGAATTCCGAGAATTTCGCAGATTCTCTGATAGCGATGTAACCAGCGGTGCTCTCGAACGCAGCGCTGTCGGGCTCGGGCGGCAATCGCTCGAGCTTCGTGCGGGTGCGATAGGTAATAGCGGATCAGCTCCAACATTTCGATTCGATCCCGGTAACAAAGAATCTCTTCGCCTATAACGAAGTGCTGGGCAAGATCGGAATTGAAGGATGTTAAGTAGACGCCTCCACCCGCCGCGGGAACTTCGAAGTCTCGCGTTTTTACGTTGGTCAGCGTTTCCGAGTATCCGATGCCGCCCATACCGAGGTTCATCAGACTCCGATTCATCACTCCAGCAGCATCTTCTCCCCACACACTCGCAGTTCCCCAACCAGGTCCGAATACCGCGACAGGGATGCCGTATTTACGCAAGTAGCGGATCGTCTGCTTCCGAAAGCCATAAGCTGCTCCGATGAAGCTGACCGCAAGATCGCGATGACACTTGATGGGTCGGAACGTTGAGATATCACAGCCTTCGGGCATGTAAATCGGTCTGCCGCCTTCGGCGATGTACCAGTCGCAGGCGATCCGGGCGGAGGTCCAGGAGAGATCGAATGCAGACGCGAGGTCGATTTGTCCGGCGCGCTCCTCGCCGATCAACCTTCCCGCCCAGCTCTGCTTGTCATCCAGGCACATGTTGACCGTTGGAACGCCAATTTCATCGGCTACTCTTCTCACTGCGGACGCTGATACTTCAGCGCCGCCGGCGTAAACAAAAATCCAGTCGACGGGACACTTTCGATGGGTCCGTAAAAGAGTATTGACCCACAGTTCATTTAGCTGACTTCGATGTCCCAAATCACCCCCATAAAGCCGTTGAATATCGAACCCGTGTGAAACATAGTCAAAATGAGTAACTGACCCAAGCTCACGAAGATCAGGAAGTAGGTGGCGGTGCCAGCCGAGGTTCGGAATAAATGCAAATGTATGAACAGCCCCTATAGGGCGAGGATGGGCATGATAGCCTCGGGTTCTGAGGTGTTGCTTTATTTCCGCCCTAATCTTGGGCTCATTGTAAGTGCCGTTGGATAGAGCGAAATACCGGTCGCGCCTCCGTTCATACTCATGGAGAACTTGCGCGCGCCTAAATCTTGCCCATATGGCGTGGGAAGCGGGCCAGGATGTGATTACTCTTCTGGCTATGTCTCGCATCAGAATTGGGTCGCAGTAGCGATAGAGTGCCGCAGACTTAGGTTAAAAGGGGCCCCGCATTGCACGGTTCCGCGATTACGGGGAGACTGCCTCTGAGTGCATGCGGAGAGATGATCGAGAGCATCCAAACAAGCAATAGTAATGATTGGAGCAGACTGGAGACGGCTACCCCCAGGAGACCGTACCAATATGCTCCAGCAACATTAAGGAGCACGCCCACAACTGCAACGCCGATCTTGGGTTTCAGGAGTGTCCTGCTAGCCCCGTTGATCATGGGAAGCAAAGATGCTATTTGCGCACTCCCGAACAGACCTCCCGCAAACACCATCAGGGGGAGGAGCCGGGCAGATGATTGGTAGGGCGCGCTCGCAACCAGAGCCACAAGCCGATTGCCCAGACCGAGGCTAAGAATTCCGGCAACAAGCGTGGCGCCTAATGAGCATCCGACCAGACCGATCGTGGCTCGCTGCGCTAACTGCACCCGACGAGCCGCGCTTCCGTCGCCTGCCATTTTGAAGAGAATCGGTATAAATAGCTGCATCGATACACCCGAGAGCAACTGAAGAGGGTAATAACCGAGCTGATAAGAGACCTGAAACAATCCGACTTCACGAGCTGATCGAAACGCTTCGAGAGACCAGCGATCAGAGGACATTTGAAGCCACGTGAACAGTCCCCACATGGCGAAAGGCCAGGCGTAAGATCGCATGGCTCCTGTAAGTTCCCCATTTCCCTTTGAAGACGCGGGATTCCCAGCCAACAGCCTGTCCAGAACTCTTCGAAGAAAAAACCACTGTGAGAGCAGAACCGCAAGTGCCGCCAGAGTGTAGCCTGCCATAGCTGCGGTGCTTCCGCCGACGAAAAGATATACGAAAGCGGCCGCTAACGAGAATCGAAGCCATTGGGACAACGCCTGGTGCCAAGCGACAATCGCTCTTTGGCGCGCAGCCATCTGAACTCCATCCATTACGGAGTTGCAGCCGCAGATTCCGGCAAATACACCCGCTATGATTCCGAGTGATATCGTCTTGTGCTGACCGGAAAGCGCAAGTATTAATACGCCAAGTCCCAGCGCTAGCCCGAGAACCGCTGAGCCGGTGCGTAATAAATGCGTTAAGCCGGCAAGAAAACTCGGAAGGCTCTTCCGCTCGAGGGACACTGGGAGATAACGGACTGCCGCCTGCATCACCGGGGAAAAAATGACTTGTTGGCCCACGGTCGCGACCGTCATCGCGAGGGCGACAGCGCCATAGTCCGGCGGGTCGAGACACCGAGTCAGAAGGCGCACTCCGACAATCGCTCCGAGCGCAGCCACGATCTCGCCGCTCCAAATCAGGCTCGCTTCTAAGGAAAGCTTTCGGAGGTGAGATAAAATACCGTTCGGCCGGACGGTCTCCAGAAGGTTCACGTCGCGCACTTCGACTCAGTCGCTTTACTACACAAGTTCGGCATAGCGATGAGATTCCGGCTTCCGGAGCTGCCAGTTATCCCACACGAAATAGTAATGGTAAGTTAGCTCGTGGGTTCGCGCCAGAGACTTCTGTAGGGCCTCGTATCTAATCTCGGAGTCTTCCCGGATCTTGTGGAACTGTACCTGCAGGTCTCGAATCTGCTTGATGAGCCCGGAATCGACGAGGTGCTTAACTAAATCGAATTCTCCACCTTCAATGTTTACTTTCATCACATCAATGGTCTGAACGTTGAGTTCACGTAGAACCGCCCCGATGTTTCGGATGCGGACTTGAATCGGCTCACCGTTCTGCCGAAATACGCTCGATCCATCGCCGTTCTGGTGGAGTGTGAGGAAATTGTCGATCCTGCCGACACCGTAATCGAATATACGGATCTTGGGCTGTGCGGCGAATCGAGCTCGAATAAATGATGCGAACTCAGGAACGGGTTCGAAGATGAAGATATTACATCCAAAACGGTCGAAAATATTGTTCGCCCAATCGCCCCGGTATCCACCACAATCTAAAACGACACTGTCCGAGGTAAGGGGATAGTTAAGCCTGAGTGTTGCATCTCCCCGGTCGTTATGCCACCGGGCGAGGTCTCGGATCATCCGATCACGAACCGCATAAATCTTCCAGAGCCAGACTAGCCTTCTCCCCACTCGCCGAAGAATATCGCGAACCACAGTCATCGATTCTGAGTCCGGGCAAGCCTTTCGCATCGCATTACAATGAGTCGCTATTGAGTCGTGCTCGATCAAGTGACCTGAGCTACGTGGACCTGGGAAGAGCGCGCTTTCGCGCCACGCAAAAAATATTCGCTCGGAACTGATCGAGAATAGACCAGCGGTTAACAATTCGCTCGTAAGCCACCATTGGCATGAAGGCGATTGGGTGACACCGTCCGTATGATGGCTCAGCCTCGACCATTAGCATGGTTTGAATATCCAGATTTGATTTACGACACACGCGCCGCACGGCCGCGCGCGTGTTTGCCCGATAATGCGTCGGGTACGGCTCGGGTGCATCCGCTGACCGCCCTCTTAGCGGATTCGACATCAGGCGATGGATTCCATGCGGGAGCAACCAAGAGGCGAATGCGACGTAATGGAATCGGTTCGGTGTGCGGAAACAGTAATGGCCGCCCGGCTTCAGCACGCGCGCGACTTCCCGAAAATGAGCGCCCGGTTCTTCTATATGTTCAATCACGTAATCCGACACGCAGGAATGGAAGGAGGCATCTTCAAATGGAAGAGACTTGCCATCGTAAACAATGGCGGCACTTGCGTTGCTATTCAGCCGCACTTCTTCCGAGATATCAACCGCAACCAGAGTTCCCAGGCGCGCTAAATGGGCGGACGTCATGTTGTCGAACCCAGCGCCGATTTCTAGGATATGAGTTGCGCGAGGGATGACCGCGTTGCAAAGCTCGTGGAAGGTGGCGGTACCATCAGCGAAAGTGGGGTTCGAGTAGTAATACTTCTCGAAGAGATAGTCAGTTGAAACCATTTGTCATCATTTGACGCTGTCGCAAGTTACATGTCCTCGGTGGATTTGCAGGCACTGGGCGAACAAACTTGACCTCGCGACGCACGCGGACGTAGGCCCACCATAATCAAAAACGATCCTAGTAGCAGTACTGGAAAAAGCTCTATTTCCCGCACGCACTAGGGTGAAGGTTCACCACAGGACCCTGTGAAAAACGGCCTTTACGAGATAAGAAGGTACTTGAACCGCGAGTTCTCCGCCCAGTACGTCGTCAATTTCGTTTCTTTGATTCTGCATTTCTCCGCGCAGTTTGACCCCTAATCCCAGACGCAAGGAACTCCCTAGTCTCTGGCAAGAACCGTCGATTGCTCGATATGCTCCCTTGCAGATACTATTTGGAGCCCGATATCATGAACACAAAAATCCTAAGCTCGACATACAGCAGAAATATTCTTGTGTCAGCCCACGAACCGCGATTTTGTGAGGGACGCCTCATTAATCGAAGTGCACAAGCGACTTTTTCGAAACTCGCCGTCGCTCTATTCTTCGTAGGGCTGGCTGCCGCGCAGCAGCAGCAGGTTGTAGGCCCGGCCACCGGTCCCGCATACCTGGTGCCAAACGACGGCTTCGTTGCAGTCGGCACGAGTCAATACAGCGATTTACCGTACCCGGAACCGTCGAGCGGCGGCTTGGTGATCGTGCATGATAATAATCCGGAACTGGATTTCTTTGCCCGTGCCAACGCACCCAATACTCAGCAGTGGCAGCTTACGGTGAACCAGAGCGGGGGCTTTGAGATCAACAGTTTTATTCAAGATTGGCAAGTAGTACAGACTCTTTTGTATATTTCAAATCCGATGGGCACATCGGGCGGTGGCGTCGATACGACTCTTCCCTTCAGTGCCGCAAGCGTGAATACAGCGACCGGGTTCAACTGGGACAATCCGAATGCTCCCGCAGATTCTCAAAGGTGGTGGTTCACGAGCGAAGCTGACGGGAATCTTAGGTTGCGGGTTGCGAGTGACAATGAGAGCACCAGCAACGTCGTGATGGAGTTTGACCGCAAAGGGTTTCAGCCAGGCGCGCTGAAGATTCCTGCACTCAAAGCCTCGAGTGGTAAGCGCTACTTGTGCATTGACACGGCCGGAAACGTGACATCGAGTGCGACCGTTTGTTCAGGAACGTAGCTCAGGTAATCACTATTCTGTTTCGAAGTTGCTGCATCCATCGAAGCATGAACACTTGGGAAACGTGAGTCTTTCACGGCCAGGGAGAATTCATCTCACACGTCGGCCGTTGACTCACGCTTCCCATAATAGCCCTTGTAATACTTGTAATATTTGTCGTAATACCCGTAGTAACCGTTGGGCGCGGATTTGGGATTCCAGTCGTTCAGAATCGTCCCGAGGACATCGATGCCGTCTTCGCTGAATCGCTGCGAGGCGGCAAGCCCGGCGTCTTTCGTCGTATGTCCGGCGCGCACCACCATAATCACTTTGTCCGCCAAGCGCCCAAGCACGCGCGCGTCGGGCATCTGCAGCATCGGCGGCGTATCCAAAATTACGGTGTCGAACTCATTCCGCACATAACTCAGTAGCGCGGGCATATGCGAGCTATGCAGCAGCGTGCTGGCTGCCGATGTGCTCGGGCCGCTAGTTAAGACGAATAACCCGGGAACTTCTGTCTCGCGAATCAGGCCGCCGAGCGATCTGTCGCCGTTCAACGTTGTCTTTTCGCGAAGAATCGTGCTCAGGCCACGCTCGTTGTTCATCGTGAAAATCTCGTGCTGGCGCGGCTTGCGCATGTCGGCGTCGATCAGTAGCACCTGCTGTCCCACTTCCGCAATCGCGATGGCGAGATTACTGGCGATCGTCGATTTGCCTTCGCCGGGACTCGGACTGGTCAAGACAAGGATTTTCGGCCGGGGGCCTTTTTCGCCCGCGAATAATATGGATACCAGCGTGGAGCGGAAGCTCTCAGCAACAATGGACGGCTTCGATTGCCAGGTCACTAATTCCAAGCGCTCGGTATGAGCCCCTGCGGACGCCTTCTTGAGGGCGCCGCCCAGAATCGTCAAGTCTTTCGAAATGGAAGCGCCGCGTTGACGGCGACCCCCGGTGGCGCTCGATGGAATAATGCCGAGCTCGGGCAGGTTCAGATAGGCGCTGACTTCGCCGGGCTGCTGAATGGTGCGGTCGGCGCGGTCGCGCATAACAATGAATGCTGCGCCCAGAAAAATGCCGCTCAGCAAGCCGAGAGCGGCGCTTTGAGGCGCGTTTGGCTGGTAGGGACGATTGGGAGCTTTGGCCTGATCGACCACGCGAATGTTGCTCGCGCGCATGGCTGAGGCGATGGTTGACTCCTTCAACTGCTGGAGCATGGCTTCATAAAGCTGGCGATTGCTGTCCGCCTCGCGCTTCAAAATGTTGTACTGGATGGCCTTCTCGCCCTGGCCGGTGACCAGCTTGGTTTGGGAATCGTAAGCAGCCGCGAGAAGTTTCTCTTTGCGGCCGGCCTCTTGAAATTCGTTCTTGATGCGCTCGAGGATGTCGGCGCGGTCGCGCGCGAAGGCCGCTTCAAGCGTACTTAACTGGGCCTCGACGCGCTTCACCTTTTCATGCTGGGGCGTGTAGATGGTGCTCAATTCGGCCACTTGCCGCCGCAATTCGGTGAGCTTTGATTGCGTGTCGCGGAGCCCCGGGTCATTCAGCACGTCAGGCAATGCCTCGGGGGGGCTGCTCTGCGCGATCTCATAGCGCGACTGCTTGGAAATGCGCTCGCCTTGAGCGGCAGAAAGCTCTTGCTGGAGCTGCCGGAGCTTGTCTTCGGAGACGTTGGTCTTTTCGTCGGTGAACAGGAGGCCCGAGCTGCGAGCATAAGTTTGGAGCGCGTCTTCGGAGCGCTCAAGCTTAATCTTCATGTCATCCAACTGATGCGCGAGCCAGTCGCTGGTGCGTTCTGTGGTCTTCCAGCGGGATTCGAGGTTCTGCTCGATGAATTCGTTTGTGAGCGTGTTGGCGAAGCGCGCGGCGAGCTGCGGATTCGGGGAGTCGGCTGTGATTTCGACGATCCGGGTCTGGCCGGCGGCGCGGACTTTGAGGCTCTTTGCCACGCTTCTTATTGCTTCTTCGCGGGTGTTTGCGGACGGCGCTTCAGTCAAATGCAAGAAACTGCGCCAAGCGGAGATGCGGGGGGAAGCATCGGCATCGGACGCATCGCCTTGGTTCAGCTTGGCGGAGACGCGATCAATGAGCGAATCACTTTGCAGAATCTTGATCTGCGTTTGGATATCGGAGGCTTCCGCGGTGGCGCCCGTGTCAGCGACAGGGCTCGTCTGCTTGAAGTTCATGAAATTTTCGTTGAGGCCGACGATTTCGAGCGAAGTGCGGGCCTGATAGATGGGCGTTTGGGGAAGCGTGATCAGGAAGCCGAGCAGCGCGCCGAGGAACGCGAAGACGATCCAGGTGCCTTTGTGCCGGCGCAGAATCCGCCAGTACTCGATGAGGCCTGGCGTTTGTTCTTCGTCTGCGGCATCCCGAATTGGCGGGCCGGACGGGATCTCTACATATTGACTGCGAGCGAGCGTGTGCTCGCCCCACCTGCCGCGGACGGCGAGATTCGATGTGCTTTCTGTTTGACTCTGATGTTCCATGATTCTTAGAACCTGCCGTAGACCGCGAGGCCAGTGGCGATTTGAATGACTGCTTCTGTGGTGCGCGTTGTGACACTCTTCGCCGCGCTATCGGGAACAAACAAAATGTCGTCGGCTTTGAGGGGCATGTCGGTGCCTTTGCCTGCCATGAGCTTCTTGAGATTGACTGCCAGCTCAGTCCGGTCGGACTTGCCCGGTTGCGCGCGCATGATTTTGGCTTTGTCGGGAGCGGCGGTTTTGTCCAGCCCTTCCGCCAAGGACAGGACCTGCAAAGCGGAAAGCGATTCATTTTCGCCCAGCACGAAGCCGCCGGGCTTGTGCACCGATCCGACAACATAGACCAAATCCGCTTTGGGCACCGAGATGACGTCTTCGGGCTTGATGCCGATGTTTTCAGTGGGATCCGTCGCGTTCATGACGCTCTTGACGGTCACGGAAGCCACGCTGAAGTTTCCTGTCGGATCATCGGCGGCGTTGGGCAGAGGAATGCGTCCCCAGCGGATGTCGCGCGTAATTTTGATTTTGTTGCCTGCATCGGATCGCAAGCCGCCCGCCAGCGAGAGAACTTCGAATAGTGTTTTTCTGCCCTGAAGCTGGTGAACTCCGGGCGTATTCACCGCGCCCAAGACCGAGATGGGCTGGCTGCGGAACTCGGTGATCGACACCACCACTTCGGGATCTTTGAAAAACTTCTTTAGCCGATCCTGAATCGCTGTCTCAAGCTGCTCGGCAGTCAGGCCCCCGGCATGAATGCGCCCGGCCATCGGCAGATTGATATCGCCCTTCATGTCGATCCGCATGGGTTTACCGCTGAGCTCTTCGGCATCCGAGACGTAGAGGGTTATCTGATCATCCGGGCCGAGCATGTAATTTGACGGAGCGCTGTCGAGGTGCAGAAAGGGACCCGGCGCGGCAGTATTTTGGACGGGGGCTGGGGACGGAGTTTTCTCGGCTGGCTGTTGAGCGAAAGACACCGGCGCTAGCAAAACCGCCGCAATGGGAACGAAGAACCTTTTATATTGCATGCAAAGCTATCTCCTGAGGTGTGGAAATTCTGTTAATGGGTGGGCTGCACCGTCCAACGGAACGGGTTCGGAGAGGTGACTCAATCTCTTAATTTCGAGCGCCAGTATGTGCAGCCGCGCTTCAACTTCGGCAAGCCGGCATTCGATGGTTCCGGCAGCCGTGCGCGAGGGCTGATCGAGCAGAAGGTTAATTGCAACCCGGGCCATTTCCGACACACTTCGCAAGCCGTTACGGAAGCAAAGGTCGCGGCACCGGTCGAATTCTTCCTGTGTCAGCCGAAAGCTGATCATCCTACTGCGGGCCTCGATGGACATGAAAAGTTTGGAAGCGGCCGTCGGAAACGCGAGGTTTAGAGCTTACTTGGAAAGCGCAAATAGAGTAGAGATCTTGGACTCACGAGGTAGATTTGAGGAGACCGGCTCGCCATGAAGGACACAAAACGGATTAGAAATGAAGAGTAACTCAGCGCGCTCCGGGCTGTATTTGGATGAGATGTACTTATAAGCTGCCGATAAGTCGGGAGTGCGGTCCACACAATCGTGCGCATCGCTAGCAATGAAATGGACTAACTCTGCGTTCATCAGCTTTTCAGCCGAGTTTTTCGCCGCGGGCCCGAAGCGTCCCAGAAAGGATTGCGCCGTCACCTGCACGAGGCAGCCGTCCTTAACCCATCGCAGTAGTTCGTCTCGCTTGTGCTGAAGCGACATGTTTCTTTCCGGATGGGTAATTATCGGGGTAATGCCGGCTCTGATCAATTGATTCAGCCCCTCACGCACACTGCCGAAAGCTACTAACTCGGGCAGCTCGACCATTAAGTACTTGCCTTGATTGATCGTGTACTTTTGAGGAGCGCGAAGCGCGTCGACCAAGTTGGCATAACTTAGATGGAAATCACAGCCTAAGTGCAGCGAGATGAAGGCCTTGCATTTATCAGACAGCTCACGATAAAAACTTCTTACTCGCTGCGAGTCGAACGTGAACTCGGGGCTTGCGTGCGGCGTAGCGACTATGTCCGTAGTACCCGAAGCGGCTGCGAGGCGAAGCATCTCGACGCTTTCTTCAAGAGTGCGCGCGCCGTCATCGACGCCTGGCAGAACGTGGCTATGAATGTCAATCATTTAGGTAAGCGGTTCCGGGGCTGTCAGATTTCTTCGAGCCAGTCGTGGTCGATTTCAACCGACACCGAACGTTGAAGCATTGTCACGGAGACGACCATCCGCCAATCGGTTTTCTTTTTAAGCAGAATACCTTCTAGGCCTTCGAGCGAACCACGGACAATCCGAATGCGCTGCCCTTCTTGAAGGAAGGGACAAGGTTCTGCGGCAAGGCCGGAGGAAAGGATCAGTTGAATGGCCTCAATTTCGCTGTCCGCGATGGGTGTAGGACCCTTTCCGAAGGCGACGATTGAGAGCACACCAGGTGTGGTGAGAACCGGGAGCCGGCGGGTTGCATCGAAGCGGCAGAAGACGTAACCGGGAAATAGCGGCAATGACGCATCTACGACGCGGTCCGACCAGCGACGCCGCGAGCGGTAAACCGGTGCATACGGCTCGTAACCTTTATTACGCAATGCTGTTGCTGTGACATTTTCATGATTCGGCTTGGTTCGAACGCCATACCAAGGCAGCCGGGCAGGATGAGCCGCATCACTCTCGGCGTAATCCGTAAGGCTGCGATGTTCACTCATTTCTTGCGCGTTATTCGTGAGCGGAGCCAAGCTACCGCCCTTTTGGTCCCATGCCGGAGTGTCGATACAAGGCTCAAAAAACTAAAGTCCTGTATCGAGCGTCTCCTATGTAGTACCGGGTTTACGCGGATTGCTCTCAGGCTTCTTGCGGGAATATTCGAGACTTATTGGGCCATTCGCCGAGCGGGTCGAAGCTCGAGCGAATCTATCCAAGCCCGACCAGCGATCTTACTGTCAAATTTGAGGGAAGCGTGGCGCACGATCTCGACGTGAACTAAGTTGGTGCGCGCGCTGGCCTCGAAATCGCGGTCGACTTTGGTCCAGTTATGCGTTCCGGTCAGGGGAGGCGTCTGAATGTCCAGATTTCGGGTATCAACCGCATCATAAATCCGCAGCGAGATGCCCTGATCGCTTGTGATTCCATCTGTTTTGATAAAACCCTGGAAATGCCATTTCCCGGGCCTAATGACGGTCTGCTCGACCAGGCCGTGATAATCGATATTTTCCTTTGCCGAGAAGGCCACTTCCATTGCGCATCGCCCGTCTCGCGAAACATTGCACTCTCGATTCGTTGCGACACTTTCGGCGGGTTCGATCCGCCAATCGAGCGGCGATGGCCGGGGCAGAAATTCAAAGCTGCCATTGAAGATCCAATTCGTATTAAGGTACTCCGGGAGACTGCTGCGATTCAGTTCCCGCCAGCTTTCGGCGGCGCGGAAGGCCTGCTTTTTGCCGATCAGAAATTCCATATACTCGCCCGTGATCCGGTCATCATTGAGCGATCGGTCGGCGATCCAACTCCACGCAGTTTCAGCATCGGTGGCCCGGCCTTGCTCCATAAGAAACCGGAGAAACGATTGAGCCGCGAGAGGCTTGGGCGGGATGCCATCATTGAGAATCCTGGATATCGGCAGGCCCATTCGCGAGTAGGTTAGGAATGCCGGCCAATAGTATGTGTCCAGGTCCGGGTTGCTGAGCACGGCTGAGAGACAGCGCAGAGTAGCGGGATAGTCGCCGCTTGAAAAGTAGAAATTCGCCGCGCGGCACAGAATCGCTGGATTATGCGGCCCTGTTGCAAGCGCTCGTTGAAAGCAGTAACGGGCGCTTTTGAGCTGCTTCGAGTTGGCCAGCACTTCAGCGAGATCAGCCCATCGATACGGAGAAGCGGAGTCGTAGATCAAGGCTCGCTTCAGCTCGGATGTAGCCTGACTCGACGTGCCATCCCAGGCCTGCTGCTGAAGTGTGGCGAGACGGGAACGGGAAAACTCATCCGGGCAAAACCAGGCGCCGCAAATTCCGCCGTTTGTCCGGTCAGCCGGTTCCCATCTCGCCGATAGCCCTGCTGCGCCGTAGACGAGAATGCTCAATCCGAGAAGGCAGGCGTAAATCCTTATAAGAACCCTCTGAGCCTCCGATATGTAAGGTGGGAGTGCGCGACAGAAAATATAAGCTCGCTGAGGACAAAGACGCTCGTTTTTTGCGAGCGAAACGTTGTCAAACGGCGTTTACTCGATCGGCTAGCGGGAAAGTCCCTGTTTTGCTGAGAGAAGCGCAGGTTGTGGCGCACAAGCTCATGGAGGCTTTTCGATGAATCGTTCTGTATTGATGATGGCTATGGTGACCAGTCTTGGATTCGCCTGCCTCGCTTCGACTCCGCTGGCGACGATTTCCAGTCCCCAACCTTTTAATATTGACGGCCACCCAGTCTCAGTCCCGGGTGTTTCCTCATGGCCGCTTGTTATCGGCGATGAGGTCACCACCTCGACAGCTCCCGGAACGATTCTATTTCAGGACGGCAGCACCATTAAGTTGGGCGCGAAATCCGCAGCGCGGCTGGCGGGAACGAATGCGCACCCGAAGCTGGTTTTGATGGCCGGAAATCTCGATTACAAGCTTTCGCCGGGATCCAAGCTGGAGCTAGGTAGTCCCGGAATGCCGGACACCGATGCGCCGGCAGCGACGGGAGCGCCTGCGAACGCGGGACAAGTGCCCGCCGCGACGGCCGGAGGAGCTGGAACAGCAGGAACGGCCGGAGTCTCGACTGCGGCAGTTGTGACGGGTACGTTAGTGGCGGCAGGAATGGTGGCGGTAATTCCGGCACATAATGCCGTTGCAACTCCGGCATCGTCATATTTGCCTCCACTGAGTACGCCGTAGGAACTGCAAGTTTTTTAGGCGGGCGGAAATCGATTCTTCGAAATCTGCTCGCCCTCCCGCTAAATTAGTCCCTGAGTTCCTTTCCTCGTTCGCATTCTCGCGTCTAACTCGGCCCAGATCTCACTAACATCGACCGCCGAGCCGTTTCGCAATCGCAACGCCCGAATGCGTTCCAGGTTGCCTGTTTCCCGATTCCATTCCCAGGCTATTCGCGATCCCGGATCGAACACGAAGATTTGAGGAATGCCAATCCGCGCGTAATTGCGGCATTTCTCAAAAACCTTCGTCATCGGATCATCTGACAAGATTTCCGCGACGATATCGACCGGTTTCGTCGGGTAGGGCTGTTCGATTTCGAGTGCGGCCGTTACGTCAGGGCGCGGCTGCCAGTTCGGATCGATGCGCAGGTCAATTTCAGACCCGGCTGCATAGCCAAGCTTATGAAAGAGATCTCCCAAAATCAATTGAAGCAGGCCGTGTAACCACGTCGGCATGCCCTTTTGTACCGCTTCTCCGAACCAGTATTCGTATCCGTGCTCGTTTCCGTAACGTGCGTTGAACTGATCCAACGTGAGAAGGGTCGTCGTCGCGGCCATATCCCATTATGGCTAGCGAGTATGTGAAACGGGAAACGCCCCGTTTCTAATCCAAACTGAACAACACTCGCTCTTGCAGGATCTTGCGAAGAGCTTCGGCCTGAGCCTCGCGCTGTTTTGCTTCCTCGCGCAAGCGATCGCTTAGAGGCGCTTCAAACTGGTCGGCAAATCGCGCCGCGAGAGATGCGCCTTCTTCCAAGGTGACAATCGCGCTGTAAAGCGTTTTCTCTTGCGCGGCGAAATGCTCGGAAAGCATGCTCTTCGGCGAGAACGTGTGCCCGACGCGGCATCTGTACTCTTTTCCGTTTCCCCGCGGCACCTCCCAGATCGTTCCTCGACAGTCGGGGCATGTCAGATCGGTAATGTTCGGCTCCATGTTCGCACTCTCGACTTCAGTACGTTTCCGTTCTCGGTTATCCGATGCCAGGCGATTGAGAAGCTCGCCCATATTGCCTATATTGGCGATGTAGTCAGCCTCAACTTCACGCAATGCGCTAAGCGGCATGGATGGGAAAGTGGCCTCCTCAGGATTTTGGATCACGGCGGTTCCACCCCGCCGTTTTATTTCCCAAAGGCCGGCGGTGCCGTCATCCAATTCACCGCTCAGGACAACCCCGGTAACGCGCGGCCCATGGGATAGCGCAGCCGATCGGAAGGTAACATTGATGCACGGCCTGTGGTGCTGTTCTTTGGGACCGAGTCCTAAATGCACGTGATCGCGCGCAAGGATCAGGTGGTGATCTGGAGGCGCAACGTAGATGTGGCCTGGTTCAATCCTCGCGCCGTCTTCGGGATGAATCGCGCGCAAGTTTCCTGCTCTCGTCAGTAGCTCGGGAAGAAAGCTCTTGGTCCGAGGGGCCAAGTGGAGCACAACAAAAAGCGACCCCTGAAAGCCGGAAGGTATTTCGCGGACGAGCTGGTCGAGCGCTTCCACACCTCCGGCAGAAGCTCCGACAGCAAAAATGTTGTGTTCCGGCATGGGTCAGTTTTGTGGCAAAGCAGTTGATGGAAGCGGAACCTGAACCGTGAGCCTCGTGCCTTCCCCAGGAGCGGATTCAATCCTGATGACTCCGTTGATTAAACGGGCGCGTTCCCGCATGCTAATCAGACCCAGGCCGGACGATTTCTGTTCCATATCAAATCCCTTTCCGGCGTCCGTCACTTGAAGCTCAATTCGATCAGCATTGCCGGTCAGATTGACTTTTACGTGTGTTTTTCCGGCGTGTTTCGAGACATTTCGCAGTGCCTCTTGCGTAATCCGGTAGAGACCAGTCGAAATATTCAGCGGGAGCTCTCGGGGCACATTCTGGGCGAAAAACGTAGTAATCATCTCTTCGCGCTCCCCGAACTCCTCAGTCAGCGAACGCAAACCAGCCGCTAACCCGAGATGTTCGATTAAAGACGGATGCAGGCGATGCGATAGCGTACGCACGTCGTCGGAAAGTTGTCCGATTTGTTTTATTGTCTGCTCCAGCTTCTGTCGGGCGGCTTGGGTATCCGAAGTCAGGTTTCGCAAAACCTCATCTCCTAGCATGTTCAGGGCAGCTATTTGCTGACTGATGTCGTCGTGTAGCTCACGCGCTAGCCGCCGCCGCTCCTCCTCCTGCGAGGTCATTAGATTTCCGGTGAGCGCTCTTAGCTCCTCCCTACTTCGGTCCAGTTCCTTCGTCGTGAATTCAACTTCGTTGGCGAGCCGCTTCCCCTCAGCCTTGAGCAGGCGCTCGACTTCTTTTTGCGCGGTCACGTCCTCGAAGGTCGCAAGGAGAAATTCCTCTCCATCGGGCCGCAGCACCCGCCCGCGCACGAGAAAGACTTTTGGATTCTCACCCGAGGTTTTATGCTCGAATTCGAAGCCCGTGGCCTTGCCGGCACTGCCGCGCAGACTTTCCAGTTGCGATCGCAGCGGTTGTTCCATTCCCCACAGAGCGGCTGTCAGGTCAGGCAAGAACCGGCGCTCGAGGGCTTGGCTGCTCATGCCGGCCACCGCGCAGAAAGCTTCGTTTGTCGAACGAATCCGAAATTCAGAATCAACCACGGCCAAAGGTAGCGGAATACACTGGATAACTGAACCCGCGAAGTCACGGGCTTCTCTCATTTCCTGTTGCGATCGACGGACCTGGTCGATGTCCACCAGTGCCACCACCAACCCATCGATCTTGTTGTCCGTTGTTCGATAGGGCCGCACGCGCAGCAGATACCAGTGACCCTCGCGATCCTGGACTTCAATTTCGCGGGAACCGAGTGTGTCTAAGACCTCGGCGAAGAGGGGCTCCAGATTATCGATATTCAGGTTCAGGCGGATGTCCGCGAACGGCCGGCCAATGTCGGTGGCCCGAAGATTCATCAAACGCTGAGTCTGGGGCGTGAAATGGCGAATGTTGAAGTCGCTGCTGAGCATGAGCACCGGCAGGTTCACGCTATTCAATAGATTTGATAGATCATTGCTGGTTTGCCGCAGAACCGCATTCCGGTTTTGCAGCTCTTCATTTACGGTCTGCAGCTCTTCGTTCGAGCTCTGGAGCTCTTCTTTGGTGGTCTCCAGTTCCTCGTTTGTGCTTTGGAGCTCTTCATTGGACGACTGAATCTCTTCGTTCGCCGAGACCAGCTCCTGGTTCTTGTTATCGCGGTCTTCGAGCAGGGACTGTAGATAAAGCCGAGTTGACGAGAGATCTTGCTGGAGTTGAGCAATCACACCCTCTTGATCACCTTCGCTTATTTCTGTCCACGCGTGATCGACTGGTCCGAGAACAGGAGCATGCGAGCCTGCCTGCGAGGGCACGAACAAAACAAGGAAGCATCTCGAACGGGAGCCTACATTGTGCATCGGCAAGACTTCGAGCATCGCCTCGCGGGTCTGATCGCCGTCGCAGATCTTTAAACTCTCGACTTGTACCCCCGAATCCTGCTCAACTGCTCGTCTCACGGCCGAGGTGACTTGAGAAGCAATGGTTTCACGCACCATGCGCGTTAACTGTAGGGAAGCAACGCCTTGAGCCATTTCCAAAAATGGGCTGGTGTGGCCGCGTGATTGTAGGATTTCTAGCTTTTCGTTGACCACGACTCCAGGAGGGCCATAGCGGGATAGCACGATCCGGTCTGCCGCGCGTTGCAATTCGCTATCACTCCAAGTTGAGCCGGGGATTGGCCGTGGGGCTGCGGTTTCGGTGATGAGATCCGGAGTAAATGGGCGCGGATTTGCCACCAAGAGAGCACGTGCCGGGGTAGCGCCGATTTTCGAATAGAGCTTGTGCTTGCGATCGGTTAAGTCGAACAGATCGGTAAACTCGCGAATCGTCTCCGATGCGCCCAGGAGTAAGAAGCCATCCGGGCGCAGTGCGTAGTGGAAGGTCGGGATGACTTGCCTCTGTAACTGAGCGCCGAAGTAAATCAGAACGTTCCGGCAACTTATGAGGTCTAGCCGGGCGAATGGCGGATCACTACAGAGGTTCTGGCGCGCAAAGATGCACAGATCGCGAATCCGCTTACTGACCTGATATCCTTTTTCGGTTTTTGTGAAAAAACGCCGGAGGCGCTCGACGGACACCTCGCTGCGGATAGTCTCGGGATAATTACCCAGCCGTGCTTTTTGAATACTCGCATCGCTGGCATCGGTGCCAAAAATTTGGATGGATGGTTCGAGTGCATTGCCAGTGAGGAACTCTAGCAGGCATATCGCAATGGAATAGACCTCTTCGCCGGATGAACAGGCGGGCACCCAGACTCGCACCTGGTGGCTGGTGGCCCGATTCTCAAAAAGCTGAGGGAAAACGCTGCCCTTGAGCGTTTCGAAGACCTCCGGGTCTCGAAAGAACTGCGTGACGTTGATGAGAATGTCTTCCTGTAGTTCGCGAAGCTCCTTGGGATCGCCTTGCAGAATCGATGCGTACTCGCCGAGCGTGTCGATGCGATGCATGAGCATGCGGCGGGCGATGCGCCTTCCTAAGGTGGTCTGTTTATAAAAGCGAAAATCTATGCCGGATACGTTCTTCAGTTGTTTGAGGATGCGGGCCAGATGCTTTTCTTGATCCGGCAGGGGCTTACCCTCTTCCAACCGGCGCAACCCCGGGCTTTGGGATTGCTGCGCGACCTGCGAAAGGTGATATGCGATCTGACTTGGAGGCAGAACCATATCGACGTGATCGGCCGAGATACTGCTGCGGGGCATGTCAGGAAAGCGCGCGGACTCGGGCGCCTGCACAATGACAATCCCGCCCTCACCCTTGATCGCTTTCAAACCGGTCGAACCATCGGCATCCATGCCGGACAGAACGACGCCAATCGCGAAGGTCTTTTGTTCAGTGGCTAAGGATTTGAAAAAGTGGTCAATGGGGTGGAATGCGCCGTCGCCTGCCCGCGCTTCCAAGTGAAATACTCCGCTCCGCAAAGAAGCGAGCGCATTAGGCGGAAGAATATAGACGTGGTCCGGCTCTGGGCGGGCGCCGCTTTCAATTGGAGCAGCCTGCATTTTTGTGTAGCGCGCGATGATTTCCGGCAAATAGCTTCTTTGATCTGCCGGGAGATGCGGGATGATGACGAACGCCATTCCAGTATCCGAGGGCAGGTGTTGAAAAAGTTCGATATATGCTTCGAGACCTCCCGCGGAGCCGCCGATCGCAACAATGGGAAAGGCCAAGGGACGGCGAATCTCAATTTGATCGGCAGCATCGCTGACGACCGCCCCGCCTATGCCGATGGCGCTATCCGAAGTCGCCCACGCGCCTTCGGTGGATACCACAGGCGGCAGTACCTCGCCGTCTAGGATCTCTTCTTCGGGGAACGCCGAATTTTCTTCTTCGGAAGGCTGTGGGGCCGGATCCTCTGCCATTTGGATGACCTCCGAATTTCAGATTTACGGAGTATATCCATTGTCTTCCAACTGGCGTATGGATGAGTCAAGAAATTTACGAAATTTAGGCGGGCACCCCAGGCGATCCCCCGCCCGGGAAAGCGATGGAACAGGGGCCGGTAACCCGACCAGCCCCTTACACAAGCAAGTGCTTAATTGCCGGAATCGGCGCTGACCGGAACCGTCGTGCTCTGGCGGTTCGCAATTACTGCGTTCCGGACCGATTTGGGTACCGAAAAAGTAAGTAAGCGACCCGTCACTCCCGAATTGAACTCTCGGACTACATAGGTATCGCCGATCTTGTCGAGTCGCAAATAGCTCCGCTCGGAAACGGCATCGCTGGCTGCTGAGCCCACGCCGACGAAAACCGTCCTCCCTTCGCCGCTTACGGATATTGCCGGGATATTCGCTGTTGCTGTTGGAATGTGCACGGTATATTGCCCGGGATGCAAAACGGCCTGTCCCCAATGTGCCTCAAAAGGCAGGTCGAAGGTTCCTTTGGCTATATCTTGCGCACAGGCGTGTGAGGTGGTCACAGCAAGTGCAAGGGCGAACAGACTGGCCGGGGCGGCGCAGTATTTTACAAATTTCATACAACTCATCTCCTTTGGTGGGCTGGTAATTGGTAACGGCTCCCGTTTGGGATTCGTACAAGGCTACAGACGAAGAGTTCGGAATCTGCGCGTCTCAGGAAAACATCAAACAATTTCGGAAGCGATTGTTAATGACCGATACATCGATTCTCGCGGCCCCTACCGTTCGCTGGCTGGGCTTTGGCGCTTTCGAAGTTGATCTTCGCGAGCGCGAATTACGCAAGTCTGGCGTGAGGATCAAGATCCAGCGAAAGCCGTTTCAAGTGCTCGAACTGCTGCTTCGCACTCCGGGCACGCTCGTGACGCGCACAGAGCTCTGCCGGCACCTCTGGCCTGATTTGCACGTGAGCTATGACCGCAGCCTGAATACGGCTGTCAACGTACTCCGGCAGGTCTTGGGCGACTCATCGGATTCCTCTCAATTCATCGAAACTCGGCCGGGACTCGGCTACAGGTTCATTCACCCGGTAGAAGAAATTCGGGAGTCCGCCGGGAGCCGAAGCGGGATTTCGAAGAGATCCTCCACAACCAACCTGGACGCCGACGAAGAATACCTCAAGGGCGGCTACTTCTACAACAAAATGACGGAGGACAGTCTCCAAAAAAGCTTCGCGCATTTTGAAGCCGCGCTTCGTCTGGATCCGGCTCATTCACTGGCCCGCGCGGGACTCGCGGATGTGCATAGCGCGTTTGCATTCTGGGGAGTTCTCACGCCTGCAGTGGCGCACCGGCGCGCTAAGCAGCTCGCTGTTATGGCCGTCGAACTCGAGAACGAGAGTGCCGAAACACACGCTTCGCTCGGAAATGTGAAGGGAGCCTTCGAATGGGATTGGTCTGGGGCCGAAGTAGAGTATCGTAGAGCGCTGAAGCTTGATCCGAGCTACGCGGAAGCGCGCCGGCTGTATGCTCGACATCTGTTGGCGCTGGAGAAAAGCGACGACAGTCTTCGCGAGATCAGGGCGGCTCACGACCTCGATCCGCTTTCCTTGGTTGTGAACACGGATCTTGCTTGGATTCTTTATGCAGCGCGCGATTTCAAGGGCGCGGTCGAGCAATGTTGGAAAACGCTGGTCTTGGATTCGCGATTTGCGGCAGCGCAGCTTACACTCGGGCTCGCTTACGAGCAGCTCGGAATGAATGAGGAGGCGCTGACGGAATTTCAGAATGCCCACATCTGTTCGGACGGACAACCCGCGGCTGTGGCGGCTTTAGGTCACAGCTTCGCTATGGCCGGAAGGGAGCATGATGCAGAGCAGGCACTCAGCGAACTAGACCGCCTCTCTCGCTACAGATATGTGTCGCCGTATTGGCGAGGCATCATTCACGTCGGGTTGGGGACGCGTGATCTCGCGTTTGAATCGCTTGACCAGGCGCTTAGTGAGCGCGACGTATGGCTGATGTGGTTAAAGGTCGAGCCGCGTTTCGATCTCCTCCGCTCGGATCCTCGCTTTGATCGGCTAATTCGCAGCGTGGGTTTGAATCAGTAATTTCTCTCCGTACCCGACCGCTTTACCGTAGCTGGCCCTGTACTTCTTCGAGCCAGTCCGGACGCTTCAACACTTCTCTCGGTTTACTCCCATCAGGTGGTCCAATGATTCCTTCGCGCTGCATCATATCCAAAATCCGAGCCGCGCGCCCGTAACCTAGCCGCAATCGTCTTTGTAGTGTAGAGGTTGAAGCTTTGCCCATCTCGAGGACCACGCGCACTGCATCCTCGTACATGGGGTCCTGTTCCCCATCGAATACTTCTTCCTCTTCGTCATTCTCTTCCGAGGGAGGTGCAATCAAGAAGCTTTGGTCGTATTCGGGGGCCGCTTGCTCTTTCCAGAACTCAACGACACGGTTGGTTTCCGCTTCCGTGACAAAAGCTCCGTGAACGCGGGTAAGCCGCGACGAGCCCGGAGGCAAAAACAGCATATCGCCTTTCCCGAGCAAATGCTCGGCGCCCATGACATCGAGAACGGTTCGCGAATCCACTCGGGTGGCCACGCGGAAGCTGATTCGGGAGGGAAAGTTTGCCTTGATCAAACCAGTAATCACGTCAACGCTCGGGCGCTGCGTTGCGAGCACGAGATGCATTCCGACCGCGCGTGCCATTTGCGCGAGACGCGTAATGCATTCTTCTACATTCGCCCGCTCAATCATCATCAAATCGGCCAGCTCGTCGATCAAAATCAAAACGTAAGGCAGCGGGGCGAGCTCGTCATTATCTTCATCGTCGAATAGGTTTCTCGGCTCCGCGCGAAGCTGTGCCACTCGCTTGTTGTACTGATCGATATTGCGCACGCCTTGCGCGGCAAGCAGCTTGAGCCTACGCTCCATTTCAAGTACGGCATTTCGCAATGCATAGGTTGCCTTCTTTGGCTCAGTGATCACGGGCGTAAGCAGGTGAGGAATCCCCTCGTATATCCCAAGCTCGACACGTTTCGGGTCCACCATGATCATGCGAACCTCCTCCGGCGTCGCCTTGTAGAGGAACGACATAATCATCGCGTTCAGCATGACGCTCTTGCCCGAACCGGTTGAACCGGCAATCAGCAGATGAGGCATGGTTTCGAGCGATGCAACTTTGATCCGGCCGTTGATGTCCTTGCCCAGCGCGATCGTCATTTTCGACGCAGAGTCTTCAAATTCTCTCGATTCCAAGATCGCCCGCAAACTGATCAGCTCCCGCCGGGTGTTCGGAACCTCGATGCCTACGGTCGGCTTGCCCGGGAGTCGCTCGATCAGAATGGATTCGGCTTGTAATCCGAGGCAAAGATCTTCGTTAAGCGTCGTTATGCGGCTGTACTTTATGCCCGCTTCGGGCTTGTATTCGAACGTGGTGACCACCGGCCCGGGATTGATCTGAACCACCGATCCGCGAACGTTGAATTCCTCGAGCTTTGATTTGATGCGGGCCGCAACGTCTTTAAGCTCCTGGCTGTCGTACGGATTTCCGATCGGTATCTCGTTTAGCAGAGTGGTCGGGGGAAGTTTATATATCGGATTGCGCCTTGTCGCAGGGCGTGACTCTTTGGCCTCAACTAGGGAAAAAACGTCCTCCTCGTCGGGCGATCGCGTGTAAGTCACCGGCTGGTGTTCGAGAGTTCGGATCGGAATCTCTTCCGCCTCGGTTTGAACCGGCTCGGCAGGTGATTCGAAATCCCGAGAAGGTTGTAAAGGCTGCCGGGTGGTTTTGCGCTTGGTGCCTTCGAGTTGAGAATTCGCCTCTGCGCGGGCATTGCGTCGTGCAGTGCGCTCCGCGGCCCTCACCTTTGCCGCTTCGATCGCGCGTTGACGTCTCGCTTCCCTCGCGGCTCGCCATTTCACGTGCCATTGCCGCCATTTCGCAATCGGCCCGCTAAGCCAGCGCGCGAGGGTCGACATTTCGAAGGTCGACGCGAGATAGAGTGCCAGCACGCCCGCTACTGCCGTCGCGATCGCCGCGCCGATCACATTGAGCCGGGCTACAAGAAAGTCGGCGATCACTCTTCCGATGATTCCGCTGATGGGAAGAGTCCCGGCAATCACTATAGGTGCAGTGATCAGTCCACACGCGGCAGACATGCAGAACCACAACGCTAGACAACCAAAGATCCGAATCCATGGACTATCGATTGGGGACAGGCGCACCCATTTCCACGCAAGCGCCCAAATGTAAATAGGAAGCAAGTAGGCGCTAATGCCAAAGCCCTGCAACAGAAAATCGGCAAAGACCGCGCCGAACGGTCCAAGTAGATTGTGCGTTCTGACTACGCCGCTCGCAGTGTCCCAAGAAGGATCGCTGGGCGCGAAAGAAAGCAGCCCAAGGAGCACCGCCAGGCCAAGCAGAAACAGAATTAGACCCGCGGCTTCATTCAGCCGCGCGTGGCGAGACGAAGAGAAAAGGATCATCCGCCGATGCGGAGGAAAAATGCCAGAGCGATTACTATTATGCCAAAAATGATGCGATACCACACGAATACCGACAGGCTGTTCCGGCGCACAAATTTGAGAAAGAAAGCGATCACAAGAATCCCGACCACGGCGCTCACGAGCATGCCAAGCAGATACGGCAACCTCATTCCGGGCGGCACGCCGCCTTCTTTGTGAACGTCATAGAACTTCTTTAACGCGGCCCCGCCGATGAGAGGGGCCGAAAGCAAGAACGAGAATCTGGCCGCTGCTTCGCGATCTAAATGAAAGAAGCGGGCGGTCGCAATCGTGCTTCCGCTGCGCGAAACGCCGGGAATAATCGCGAACGCCTGGGCAATGCCGACCGTCAATGCAGTCGACCAAGTTACCTTATCCAGCCCTTTTCTTTCCTCGCCTCTGCGGTCCCCCACGGCCATGTAGATTGCTACCAGGATTGCCGCTGTTCCGATGATGTACGGGCTGCGCAATGCGTGCTCGGCGTATCGATCTAACTTCCAACCTGCGATCGCGCCGGGAATCGTTCCAATCACTAAATACCAAAGCAATGTGCGGCTGTTTTCATCCGGCCTAGAACCCGTATAGGAGAAGCCGAGCCCGTTCGCGACGACCTGCACCCAGTCCTTGAAGAAGTAAATAATAATTGCCGCAAGTGTGCCCACATGAAGCGCGACGTCGAAGACGAGGCCCCCATCTTCCCAGTGCAGAAATTCCGGAATGACGATTAGATGCGCGCTACTGCTGACGGGGAAAAATTCAGTGAGACCTTGCACAACCGCGAGTATGATCGCTTGGTAAAGCAGCATAATAATGTGTGTACAATGCGATCCTGATTGTCTCATTCGGAGGCCCCGAGAAAGCGGAAGACGTTATTCCGTTCCTGGAGAATGTGACTGGCGGGAGGAACATACCCGCTGACCGGTTACGAGAAGTTGCGGAACATTACCGACATTTCGGCGGGAAGAGTCCTATAAACGATCAGTGCCGCGCATTGATCCGAGCATTGCGCAAGGAACTGGATCAGCACAAGCTGAACCTCCCGATTTATTGGGGCACGCGGAACTGGCATCCCGCGCTCGCCGAGACAATCCGGCAAATGCGGGATGAAGGAATCAGACATGCTCTGGCGTTCGTAACGTCGGCATATAGCTCCTATTCGAGCTGCCGCCAGTACCGAGAAAACATCGCCGATGCACGCGCGCAGGTCGGCGCGGACGCGCCACACATCGACAAACTTCGCGCTTTCTATAACCATCCTGGATTCATTGAGGCTTCGGCCGATCGCGTACGGGAAACGTTGGCGGAATTTTGCGAAAGCGAGATGAGCAACATTCGTTTTGTAGTCTCGGCACATAGCATTCCCTCGTCAATGGCTGAAACCAGCGACTACCAGCGTCAGCTACGCGAGACTGCTCGGCTGGTAGCCGAAGCCGCCGGGTTTGTTAAATGGGACTTGGTGTTTCAGAGCCGCAGTGGGCCGCCAGCACAGCCTTGGCTCGGGCCCGACATCCTCGACCATTTGAAAGCTTTGCATTCGCAAGGCGTGAAAGGCGTACTTCTCGCCCCCCTCGGTTTTCTTTCCGATCACGTCGAGATCCTGTACGACCTGGATGTCGAGGCATCTCGGCTTGCACAGGAGCTCGGCATGAAAATGTTGCGAGCGAAGACAGTGGGCACCCACCCGGCATTTATAGGAATGGCCCGCCAGCTCATCGCTGAGCGCGTACTGAACGAACCCCAGCTCGCGATGGGCGCATACGGTCCTAGTGATGACGTCTGCCCGCCCGACTGTTGTCCGGCGCCGCAGCAAGCCGGTAGACCTCTCGTTTTGGGAGACCGAAGCGCTTCGCAACTGCCTTGACTGCTTCCATCCGGTCCAATCCTTCTTCGCGTTGAAGCTTCAATACTTCCGTCGCGGGATCGTTGGTTTTCGCCGATGCCTCCTCGGGGCGTCCTATTACCAGCGTGATCTCGCCCTTTACAGAAGGTCGGCTCTGGAATTGCTTCAGAATTTCGCCAGTCGAGCCCCGCAGAAATTCTTCATGCATTTTCGTCATCTCGCGAGCAAGTACGATGGGACGTTCGCCGTAGAGTTCCCTCATCTCAGCTAGCGTCTCAAGAATACGATGCGGGCTCTCGTAAGCTACAACAGTTGCGGTCTCATTCAGAATTGACGCTAGAACCTTCCGCCGAGCGCCGGTTTTTGAAGGAAGGAAACCGATAAACCGGAATTCGTCCGTCGCTAGTCCCGAACCAATCAGGGCCGCGAGAATTGCCGATGGCCCGGGTACCGGGACTACGTTGAAGCCGGCTTCGATTGCCGCCTTGACCACCCGGTATCCTGGGTCCGAAACTAAAGGCGTGCCTGCATCACTGATCAGCGCAACGTTTTCCCCGCGTTCGAGACTAACGACAATTTGCTGCGCCCGATCCTTTTCGTTATGTTCGTGATAACTGATCAGCGCCTTGCGTATTTCATACCGATCGAGCAGCTTTCGCGTCTGCCGCGTGTCTTCGCACGCGATTATCGATACTTCCTCGCGAAGAATGCGAACAGCGCGGAACGTGATGTCTTCCAAATTTCCGATCGGCGTCGCAATTGCGTAGAGAATGCCGGGCAAGCATTAAGCAGTGTATCGTTTCGAGCTGCTGCTGAGACCTGAGCCAATATATGGCCACACCCTCCCAGCAACAATCTATCGAAGAAGCTCGGCAATATGTACGCTGGACTCCGCATAACTCGCCTTATGCGATCGAATTGAAGCTTCAACTAGTCCCGGCTCTGATCGGTGAGATCGACGACGCCGAAACGTTGGCGATTGAGATCGGCGGAGTACTGCTGGGCTCAGTCATAGAACTGCCAACGCCCACGCTTCGCATTCAAGGGTTCGAGTTGATCGCACGAGATCCGGCGGACGGCCCGGTTTTCATGCTCGATCCTGCAGAGCAAGAACGCTTTTCAACTTTGCGACAGGGGGCAACTGAGCGGGGCGCATCTGCCGTCGGATTTTTTCGAACTCACATTCGCCCTGGCCCGCTCAGGCCGTCTTTAGCTGACAAAAGCCTGCTTCTGGGCCATTTCACTGAACCGGTTTATCTGGTGCTGCTGATTGAAGCGCGAGAGCCGCGCCTGGCCGCGTTCTTTTTGGCACTGAATGGCCAATTACCAAGCGAGCCAGCAGTCCCCGAGTTTCGGTTCGGTGAAAAAGCGTTGAGATCCGCTCGGGAAATTCAGCCAAGCCTGTTCAGTGAAACTCGCGCCTACGAACCGGTAAGGAATCAATCGCGTCCGTCCAGTGCTGTGGCGCGTAGCCGCCGTTATGCCCTTGTTGTCATTTTGTTGGTTTTAGCTTTGGCGGCTGGGGCCATTTTGTGGCCGCTCCTGAATGGGGTTTTGTCTTCCTGGGATCGCCTTGACGTCCAGATTGAAGGGAGCGCACCGATTCTGAAGGTATCTTGGAATCACTCTGCGCCCGAAATCGGGCGCGCCAACGACGGCGTGCTCGTCATCTCGGACGGAGCGAGCCATCGCACAATTCAACTCGGCCCGGATGAGCTGAAGTTCGGAATCGTTCAATACCAGCCCCGAACGCAGCTCGTGCGCGTCACTTTGACGTTAAATATGCCGGGCTCTACTTCCGTGAGTCAATCCGCCGAATGGCAGCCCAACTCGTGACGGCGGTGTGCGGACTTCGCAGTGCGCCTCGGCACACCGCGCGTCACGATTTACATTTAATGGCGAAGTAAAACGTTGAATTCACCCGCCTTGGCATCCAAAATGACCGTGCTGCCCGAGGGCACCTGGCCTTGTGCCACGAGTGCCGACACCGGTTGTATGAAGTTTCGTTGTACCGTTCTCTTCAATTCCCGAGCGCCAAATTCCACGCTCGTACCGTTCTCGAGCAGCAGATCGCGTCCGGAAGGGGTACATTGCAGCCGGAAGCCGCGGATTCCGAGCCGGGTCCGAATCAACTCAGAGAAATTAGCAAAAATTTGATCGAGGATCAGCTCACATGCAGCTCGTCCGAGTGGCTTATAGGTGATCACGGAATCGATTCGATTGACGAACTCCGGTGAAAACTTTCGCCGGACAGCGCCCATGCCGATACTTTGAACTTTTCTCGTGTCCTCAATCGAAGGTCGCGGCAGCATGGCCTCAAACCCGAAGTCGGGCGTGTTTGTTCTTTGAATTGCCTTCGCGCCCAGGTTACTCGTCAGGAAGATAAGAGTTCGTTCGAAATTGACGCTCGTATTATCGCCAAGCCGTAATGTTGCCTTATCCAGAATTCCGAGCAGCAGTCGCGTCATGGAAGGCGCCGCCTTCTCGATCTCATCGAACAGCACAAGTGAGATGTCGCTTGTTTCGCTTGTCAGGCTGTTCAGCTTGGCCTGCGTCAACATGGGTTGGGTTTCGCGATGTCCCAAATAGCCTGGAGGCGCGCCGACAAGCTTCGCCACCTCATGCTCCATCTGAAACTCACCGCAGTCGACCCTAAGTAGATGCTTGCTGTTGCCGTGCAATACTTCGGCAAGCGCTTCCACGGTGCGTGTCTTGCCTGTCCCGGTGGGTCCCAATAGCAAAATTACGCCAATGGGCCGGCCTTCCGGTGAGAGTCCCGCCTGGTGCATCTGGATAAAGGGGATGATTGTGTCAATGGCTTCACTTTGCCCGACAAGCAAATCTTTTAGCTTTGCGCTCAACCCCTCGGGTTCTTCTGCCACGCGGGGACGCTTAGCAAGGCCTGCTGAACTGTACGATTGCATCTGCTCCTCTCATTGAGTCGCGCAGGTAGCTCGTTGAGTTATTGCCTCGCTCAAGAAATCGCCAAGGCAATCACAACGGCCGCCTCTTTAAACGCTTCTGACCTGGAGTCTAACTTCTGAATCGGAAAGATTTGCTCGATCGCAGGTGCAGTTCGCGCACTGCAAGACGGTCACTCGCGATAAAAACCATTCGAATGAGGCGGTTGGAACATTTGTTCGCCTGCTGTAAATATTTCTTGAACTGCTGTGATGACCTTCTTGACGGGGGACAAAATTACATCATGGCCACCGGTGGAGCGGGCTCGTCAGGGCTGCCAGCGCTGGTCATGGGGCTTCGAATCATGATAAAAGCGAGTATTCCGAGAACCGCGAGACCGACAAAATAGGATGGATGCGCGAGCAACTGAAGGTGTTCACGAATATTAGGTGGCGTGAATTGCAAACCCGCCCAGACTAAGCCTAAGATTGCTTCTCCTGCAATCAGACCCGAAGCGGTCAGTACGCCGGCGTTCTCGACACGCGCTCTTTGCGCCTCGTTGTAGCCGCGGCGCTCTGCCCAGCGGTCGCCCATCCACCGGATCAGACCGCCGACAAAGATTGCTGCAGTGGTTTCAAACGGGAGATACATACCCACGGAAACCAGCATTGGGCTTTTCACTTGCATCATGATCAGTGCGAAGCCCATGAAGATACCAACGAGAACAAGCGCCCAGGGCATGTCGCCGCCAACGATGCCTTGAGCTAAAAGTGCCATGAGGCCGGCCTGGGGGGCCGGAAGCTGACGATCTCCGAAACCGGTTCCGCCCGCTTTGATATTGCCCTCGTGCAGAAGCACCAAGGGGAAGTACATGACCAAGCTTGCTACGAGTACTGCAATCAGCTCTGCAACCTGAATATTGCGCGGTGTCCCGCCGAGAATGTAACCGACTTTGAAGTCCTGCAACAACTCTCCTGCGACCGCCGACGAGACACACACCACGGCTGCTACGCCTAGAACAGCGGCTACACCGCCAGTCCCGGCTATGCCGAGCGCCACCATCAAAACGGCTGCAATGATCAGTGTCGAAATCGTTAGACCCGAAATCGGATTGTTCGATGAGCCAATGATGCCGACCAGGCTTCCCGAAACGGTTGCGAAAAAGAAACCCATAATCAGCATCACGACTGCTGCAACGACGCCGCCCACAACTTCGCCCGAAAGATGAACGTAAAGCCCGAGCATCACGACGAAAACCAAGCCGATCAGACCGAATACCACCTTTGAGCTCATGTACCGTTCCGTACGGCTCAATCCAGCCTTCTCTTCTGCAGTCTGGCGAATATCAGCGATCCCGCGCTTTAATCCGGAAGCAAGGCTGGTTCTCATCCGAAACAGCGTATAACCCGCGCCGACGAGCATGCCGCCGACAGCGATTGGACGAACAATGTATCGCCATACGCTGCCTGCCACATCGCTCCAAGAACCACCTGCAGCGCCCGCCGGAAGGAAGTTCTGCAACTGCGGGCCAAGGAAATAGATGAGAACCGGAACCATCAATCCCCAAGCGAGTACACTTCCCGAGAACTGCAGTGCAGCAAGACGGACGCCGATCACATAACCCACCCCCAGATACGCAGGGCTAACGCTAGGTGCAGAGAACGTCGAAATCCCGCCGGTGTTCAGAATATTGTTAGTGCCGGCTCCTCCCAACCGCACACGCGTTGAACCGAGCCGGCCGACTCGGACCGCGAATTCCGAATCCGCTGCGAAAAATCCAAAACGGCCCAACAGAAAGATTAGGCCGCCCAAACCCATGCTCCAGAACAGATATTTCGCGGCCTCAGCGCCGCGCTGTCCGGCTTTATGGATTTCCGAAGCCGCGACGGATTCAGGGAAGGGAAGCTCGGGATCCTCGACCATTACCCGCCGCACGAGAGAAATGAAAAGCACGCCGAGAACGCTGCCGACGATGATGAGCATCGTCGATTTCCAATACGCTTCGCGGAAGCCAAGCGATGCCCACGCGTGTGAAATCAGGAATGCAGGAATTGTGAAGATCGCCCCAGCCGCCACGCCTTCGCCGATCGAGCCGCTGGTCCGAGCAATATTCTCTTCGAGAAGAGAACCGCGCCACGCTCTCAGGACAGCCATGCTGATTACTGCCGCAGGGTACGTCGCGGCTATCGTAATTCCAGCCCGCAAACCGAGATATGCGTTTGCCGCTCCCAAGATGACGGTCATGCAGAGGCCTAACAAAACCGCCCGTTTTGTCAACTCGCGCATCTCGAGGTGTTCCGGGACGAAGGGTTTAAATGGCCGGGCTTGTGTGCTCATGAAACAGGTTTGGTGTTGCTATTGTACGTGTTCATGCTGGCGCGGTTGCACGGCTTGTGGGCTCGCAGTTTGAGCCGGCTCAGCGAGCGGCTCCAGTTCTCCAAGGATTGTCGGGATCAACTCCGACACAGTGGGGTGAATATGCATGGCTCGCTGAATTACTGTGTAGGGGGCTCGCGCGTACATGATGTCAAGAATTGAATGAATCACTTCATCACCTCCCGTGCCCAAAATTGCTGCTCCCAGAATTTGCCGCGTATCTGCATCAACGGTGATTTTCATGAAACCTTGTGTTTCGCCTTTTTCAACCGCCCGGCTCACCTTCGTCATCGGCCGTTTTGCGACCAGCGCATTCCTGCTGCTCTTAAGAACTTCGGCATCAGTAAGACCTGCGCGTCCCAACGGCGGATCGATGTAAACCGCATAGGCCTGAATGCGATCACTCACTCGCCGCGTGTCCTTGTCGAGGAGATTTGCCGCAATAATTTCGAAATCATTGTATGAAGTGTGGGTGAACGCTCCTTTGCCATTGCAATCGCCAAGAGCCCAAATACCCGGCACATTCGTCCGCAGTTGATCGTCAACCAGAATGTAGCCATGTTGGTCAAAGGTTATGCCTGCCTTGTCAAGATCTAAATCATCCGTGTTCGGGCGCCTGCCAGCGGCAATCAGGAGATGGGAGCCGCCAATCTCCGGCTCGCCGCTTTGGCAGTCTACTCCGGCAGCGATTCCGTCGCCGCGGTTTGAAACTCCAATGCACTTCGAATTCAAGCGAACCTCGATGCCTTCACCTTCCAAAATCTTCTTGATCGCTTCAGAAACATCCGCGTCTTCGCGCTGAATCAATCGCGGGCCCATTTCAATGATGGTGACTTCGCTGCCGAAGCGCCGGAACATCTGACCGAACTCGAGACCGATATAACTTCCGCCGATAATCACCAGATGCCGCGGCAAGAAATCGACATTCATCATCGAGCTGTTCGTTAGGAAGGGAACCTCTTCCAAACCTTGGATTTTCGGGGTGGATGCTCGTCCACCGACATTGATAAAGATGCGCTCGGAGCTGAGGTGATCGTTCCCGACGCTCACTTCACGCGGAGACTCGAAGCGCGCGTGACCCTCGAAAACCGTGCAATTCTCCATAGTCTTTAGCCATTTCTCAAGTCCGCTGCGCGATTCTCCTGAAACGATATCCTTCCGCGCTTTCACGCGCTTCATATCTGCCGCTACACCGCTATGAGCGGTGAATCCAAAGTCAGCACCTCTCCGTGCGAGATGGATCGCGTATGCGCTCGCAACCATTGTCTTCGTCGGTATGCATCCCGTGTTGACGCATGTGCCTCCGAACAGCTTTCGCTCGATTACCGCGACTCTCATTCCGGCGCTCGTCAGGCGCTGCGCCAGTGATGGACCCGCCTGACCCGTGCCAATGATGATTGCATCGAATGACGTTGGCATAGTCATTATTCTCGCGTTCGAGCCGTTGTGCAGTTTACATTAGAACTTGCGCCTCGTCACGTTTGAAACGGAAGGTAAGGCTCGTCCCGGCATTGTTTCCGGGACCGAGACCATCATTGATTTATCAACGCTCGGGTTCAGCTCTCTGCTTGCGTTGATTGAGTCCGGCGCCGATGGGCTCGCGAAAGCAGAGCAGTTGACCCGCGAGCCCCGGTCTGCCAGCATGTACCCGTTACAACAGGTACGATTGCTCGCGCCCATTCCAAAGCCTCGCAAATTAATCTGCGTGGGTTTAAATTATCGCGATCACGCTGCGGAAACGGGCGCGCAGATTCCGAAAGTGCCGACCATCTTTAATAAATTTGCAACCTCTGTAATTGGTCCGGAGGCAAACATTGTGCTTCCCAAGGTTTCTCATTTGATTGATTATGAGGCGGAATTCGCTTTCGTTATCGCGCCTGGCGGACGTAATGTTCCGGCGGACAACTGGCGCGAGCACGTTTTTGGTTACACCCTAGTGAACGATGTCACTGCGCGTGATTATCAACGCGCCACTTCACAGTGGTTGATGGGAAAAACTTTCGATACGTTCGCGCCAATGGGTCCATGGATCGTCACTGCCGACGAGATATCCGATCCGCACGAGCTTGATATCCAGCTCCAAGTCAATGGAGAGCTTTTGCAAGACTCAAATACCTGCGAGCTAATCTTCAAGATCCCCGATCTGATTGCATTCCTTTCAAGCGTATTCACTCTCGAACCTGGCGATATCGTCTCCACAGGGACGCCGGCTGGAGTCGGGTTTGTCCGCAAGCCGCCCCGCTTCCTTCATCCTGAAGACGAAGTCGCTGTCAAAATCCCTGCTATCGGCGAATTGCGCAACCGCGTGGTTGCTGAGACCTAGGTACCTCCTGCAGTCGTCACAAGCTTGCTTGAATTTAGGTATGTCCTCCTTCACCCTCGGACAACTTGCCGAACGCCTCGCTTGCGAGCTTGTGGGCGACCCTGCGACCCAGATTACCGGTGTGTCCACGATTGAAAAAGCTGGGCCGGGAGAAATTACCTTTCTCGCAAATATGAAATACGCCCCCAAGGTCGCATCTTCCCGGGCATCTGCAATCATCGCCGCCGAACCTCTCAAAGGTACGCCAGCCGCGACGCTTGTCTCTTCGAATCCGTATTACGATTTCGCCCGCGCCCTCGCTCTCTATTACGAGCCGCCCAAGCCTTCGTCCGGTATTCACGCAACTGCGTCGATCGCATCGACGGCACAAATTGGGCCGAATCCGTCCATCGGGCCCTACGTCGTGGTGGGCGAGAACACTACCGTCGGTGCAAAGGCCGTCCTTCACGCCCACGCTGTTATCTATGAAGGCTGCAGAATCGGAGATGATTTCACTGCTCATTCCCACGTCTCCGTTCGTGAGTTTACGCGGATCGGAAATCGGGTGACGCTTCACAACGGTGTCGTGGTAGGCGGAGACGGGTTTGGATTCGCCAAGACGGGCGACGGCCGGCAATACAAAATTGTCCAGACGGGAATCACCGTCATCGAAGACGATGTTGAGATACAGACGCTCACCTCGGTTGACCGGGCGACTATCGGCGAGACTCGCGTGCGTCGAGGCGCCAAGATCGACAGTCTAGTGCAAATCGGCCACGCCTGCGTTGTTGGCGAGGATAACATCATTTGCGGGCAGACTGGCCTGGCAGGCAGCACCATTCTTGAGGAGAATGTAATTATGGCCGGACAGACCGGCTCGGCCGGACACCTCACCATCCATAAGGGCGCCGTTGTATGGGCTCAATCCGGCGTGGGGCACGATGTGCCCGCTGGAGCCATCGTCAGTGGCTCGCCCGCATTCGACTCCCGCGAATGGCTTCGTGCTTCGGCGGCTTACACGCGTCTACCCGAATTGGTGAGAACCATCCGGGCGCTTGAGCGCCGCGTTGCCGAATTGGAGGCGCGCTTGCCCGAAGCACGTCACGATTAGCTCCTCGCTAGTAAGTTTGACAGTACCATAGGTACTGAAACCGCCATAGCATCTCTCTGAGGGCAAAGTAGCACGTGTGAGCGGATTCTAAATGGCTGCGTTCGATTTTGCTCCTGGCGAGTCTGAGATCAGTGAAACAGCTCACGAATCGGCCATTGCTGTTGCAGCATCGAGCCCTGCGCCGGCCCAGTTATCTGCAGAATTGACAGCGACTTCATGGCGGATTTGGCTGCTAGTCCCTCTGATGTTCGTCATGGCGGCAACCGGTACGTTTTCAGGATTTTATCTACATGGTAGTGCGTCCGCGCGATTGAATCGTGACAATGTGCTCGCCAGCGCGGCGGCTCTGCCCCGTTTGTCGATGCGGGTTGAAACTAGAGCTGACCGGCTACTCGTGAGTTGGGACCCTCAGCCCTTGTCGCGTACTGCCAAGTACGGAATTTTGTCAATTCACGACGGCTCTCAACAACATGAAATCGACTTAGCGGCCGCAGAGTTGTCAAATGGTTCGATTCTATATAAGCCTGCGTCAAACGATTTGACATTTCGGCTCGAGGTTCATGGGCCAGGAATGCCGCTGATCACGGGCATCGTGCGTACGTTCGATGGCTCGGCCCCGGTTCCCACCATTGTGGAAGCCAAAAGCACGCCAAACAGAACAGCGGAAACACGAAGCCCCTCAGCGCTGAGCCAGCCACAGCATGAGCTTGCTCGTTCCACCCGATCAAGAACGCCCAGCCTCAGTACGAATCGGATGAAACCAATCGCTATGACCCGTACCGCGGTGTTGCCGGAGATCCCCCTTGAGGCTGTTCAGGCGGCAGGGTCTTTGCCATCGAGCTTCGCGCCGCCGCAAGCGCCTGATTTCGCTTCCAAGCAGATTTCCCCGCCGGCTTCAAAGCTCGCGCATCCGCAGCAAACGCCGTCGATTAATAAGGCCCCCGCTCCGCAAACCTCCGCATTATCTCCTGTGTTTAGAAACGCAGATGTGAAGACGTCGTCCATATACCGCCCTCCTAAACCAGTCAGGCAAGTGATGCCGAATATTCGAAGCTTCGCATCGTCAGCGGTTACTGAACCGACACAGATTGACGTAGAAATCAAGATCGACGAGAAGGGTAGGGTCGTGAGCGCACACGTTCCCAAGACTCGGATGAACCCGGGCGGGCCTCTTCTCATGCAGCAGGTAATTGCGGCCGCCAGGCAGTGGGGTTTTGAGCCTGCGAAACTCCACGGGGAGCCTGTCCCGAGTGACTACGTAATTCGTTTTTCTTTCCACCCCGGGCCATAATCGAGGGCGGATAATTGGACCACTCCGCGCACGATTCCCGGCAAATGACCCGAATAGCTCTTTAGCCGTTTCGGTATACTCACGACTCAGGAGGCATTGATCATGCGAAACTTTATGCGCGGAATCGCGCTTCTTTCGCTCGCAGTTCCACTCTTTGCGGTGGATCCTTTCGTTGGGACTTGGAAGCTCGATCCAAAAGACACGAAATATACAGAAGGTACTCCTCCAAAGGATGTCACGCTGGTCATCGAAGCAGAAGGGGCGAATCTGCGCATAAGGGCCACCGGGACTTACGCCGACGGTTCGCCACTTTCAGTCAAATACACTGTTCCGGCGCGGGGAGGCGCAGCAAACGTAGAGGAAGGGCAGTTTGATGCGATGACGGCAAAACGGGTAAGCGATAGAGAGCGCATCAACACGTATACGAAGGGCGGCAAGCAGGTCATGACACGCCGTTTCGTTGTCTCCAAAGATGGAAAGGAACTAACAGAAACTCTCAAGGGTACCGATGCTCAAGGTAACCCGGTTTCGGGCGTAGATCGTTTCGATCGGCAATAGACGAAAAAGAAAGGCCGGCAGCCTTGAGAGCTTGAGGCCGCCGGCCGCACGAGCATAGCCGAAATAAACCGGCGCGCTCGGTCTCCTCCAACCGAAGAACGCCTAGCGTGTGCGAGTGCTCGGAGGAGGGAAGGAAAAGCTCACCCCAAACCTACTCGGGCACGCTTTGGCTCACGAATCGCCTCTACTTGGTAACGCCAGAAACGAGGAACAGTTGGGTCAGGTAAAATTACTAGGTCTTGGCGTCTATCTGATGAGCAACAACCCTGCCCTTGTAGACGTCTCATAGACCTAAGTTGCGATTTTAGTTAAGCTTGCGTAAGAAATGGCCGTTGATAGCGATCCAACGCGGAAGGTCGGCGTCTTGGGGGACGACAAGCCCGCGCTTGACGCCGCAATGCCCGCGCTGTATCACGAACTGCGTCGCATTGCCAAGGATTACCTCTCACATGAACGGCCCGGCCATACGCTGCAACCGACCGCATTAGTTCACGAAGCTTATCTTCGCCTGGTTCAACAACATAAAATCGATTGGTCGAGCCGGGCGCAAGTCCTCGGCGTAGCCGCGCGGATGATGCGGCGTATCTTGGTGAACTACGCCGTTGCACGGTCGGCACAGAAGCGCGATGCCGCTCTGCGAGTCACTGCGGGAGAGGCGGATCTCGCAGATATGCGAGATCTCGAGCTGGAAGATTTGGATTCAGCCCTGAATCGCCTCGAGGAAATCGATCCCCGGCAGGCTTCCATCGTTGAGCTTCGGTTTTTCAGCGGTCTCACAATCGAGGAGACGGCGTCTGTGGTGAACGTCTCGCCGGAAACTGTCAAGCGCGAATGGAGAACCGCGCGCCTATGGCTTGCGCGAGAGCTAGATCGTCCGAAGGCCAATCCGCCCCAACCCGCATGACTCAAAGCGAACTAGGGATAACTACCGCGCATTGGCAAGAGGTCAAGTCCATTCTTGACCGCGTGCTCGACGCGAATCCCGATGATCGCGAAAAGGTTTTGACTGAACTCTGCCGCGGAGATACAGTTCTTCGTGATGAAGTAAAAGAATTCCTTAACTTAACTGACCGCGCCGAAAAGCTGCTACCGGAAAACGGCGTTGAAGCTGCCATGCTGCCGAATGGAGGGAAGCAACCGGACTCGCCCAGGCGCGCAGGTCCCTACCGGATTCTTCGCGAGATTGGGCGCGGCGGCATGGGCGTTGTCTATCTCGCTGGGCGCGACGATGGAGAGTACGAACGTCTGGTGGCCCTCAAACTTATAGGCGACGGCGTCCACCGGGCGAAATTTGCGAAGCTCTTCTGGCGTGAGCGCCAAATCCTCGCGCGACTCGATCATCCGAATATTGCGAGACTCCTGGACGGCGGGACCACTGAAACGGGCCAGCCATATTACGCAATGGAGTTTGTCGAAGGCGAGCCGCTCGACAAGTACTGTCAGCGCCGCTCCTTAACACTTCGCGAAAAGCTGGAATTGTTCATTTCGGTTTGTTCCGCTGTAAGCTACGCCCATGCCAGTCTGATCATTCATCGCGATCTGAAGCCCAAGAATGTCCTCGTGACGGAGGAAGGCGTTCCGAAGCTGCTGGATTTTGGTGTTGCGAGAATCCTGGGTGATAATCCCCAACCCGAAAAAACGACCACTTCTGTGCCGCTCACGCCGCTCTACGCAAGCCCTGAGCAGATCCGGGGCGAGCCTCTCACGGTAGCGACCGACATCTACTCGCTGGGCGTGCTGCTGTACGAGCTGTTGAGCGGCCAACTGCCTTACGATAAATGCGAAAGCACAGCCGCGGCGTTTCGAGCCATTCTCGAAGAAGCTCCGATCCCACTCCGGGAGCGGGCCCCGGATGTGCCGTCCGATCTCGAAAACGTTCTGATGATGGCGCTTCGCAAAGAGCCCGAGCGCAGATATGCCACAGTGGAAGCATTTTGCAAGGATCTTCGAGATTTTCTCGACGGCTTTCCCGTGCAGGCAGCACCAGATACGTTTGTTTACCGATTCAGTAAATTCGCAAAGCGCCATAGTTGGGCGCTCTTGGCGGCAAGCCTCGCGCTCGTGGGCATCACCATTTCGGGCGTGATTGTCTTGCGGGAAAAACAACAAGCCTGGAATGAAAAGCAACAGGCGGAGATGCGGTTCCAGCAAGTCGAGAAATTAGCCCATTCGGTCGTCTTTGAGCTCCATGACGCTATTGAAGATCTGCCGGGTTCCAGCCGCGCGCGCGAGCTGCTGATTGCGCGCGGTCTCGAATACCTCAACGCATTAACGACGAATCGCGGGCGCGATCCTGGGCTGAGCTTTGAGCTAGCGCAGGCGTATATGAAAATCGGCGCGGCTCAGGGTGATTTGGAGCAGGCTAACGTCGGGGATCGTGAGGGAGCGCTCACCAGTTATAACAAAGCGCGTGCCCTTCTCGTGGATCTGCACAAGCAAAATCCTCGAAATCGCGAGATTGAGCGAACGCTTGCGCTTGTGGACAACGACATCGCCGTGCTTGCCCCCCGAGCGCGCGTCGATGGCGAACTTGAAATCCGAAAAGAAGCGGTTTCGCTGTTCGAAGATATCGCCCGCAGCAGTTCTGGTATTCAAGGATTGAAGGATCTTGCGCTAGCTCATTTTTATTTGGCCTTCGCCGAAACTGAGCAGCAGAAATTCAAAGAAGCGCTCCCAATCTGGAATCAGGCTCTCGCGGAGTATGCCAAGATCCAGCAGCTCGACAATAATTCATTCCAGGCTCAGCGAAATGTTGCACTTATTGAAAAGCGCATCGCCGGCGTGTACTACGCTCTGGGCGAGTTTGATAAGTCGCTTGCTCATGGCCGCAGGGCAGCCGAGATCGATGAAGCCCGAGTGACTGCTGACCCGCAAAGCCCTACTGCCCGAATGGATCTGTCGTTCGATCTTGTTGAATTGGGCTGGTCTCTGCACGAGTTACGGCATGAGAAGCAAGCTGTTGATAATCTCAACCGCGCAATTCTACTACGGCGGGAGGTCGCAGCGCAGGATCCGGATGATTTCCGGGCTCAATCCGAGCTGGAGACGGTGCTCCGCATTGCTGGAGTCATAAGATTTCAAGCAGGATCTCTGTCTGAGGCGCTCACACTGACCCGCGAGGCCTCAACGATTGGCGCTTCGCTGCATGCGCGTGATCCCCGAAATACGGACGAAACTGTGAATTTCGCTCTCGATTCCTTTGAGCTTGGCAACGTATACCGAGCGATTGCAGCGAAACACAAGATATCAGATCACAGAAACTGGCAAGCTGCGCTGAATAACTTTCAACAATCGCAGACTTTGGTAACGAGCATTCCGGCGACGGCATTCGATGACCCAAATGACCGCGAGAATCTGACTAAATTGCCGGAAAAGATTGCAGATTGCTTGCAGCACATCGGCGGCTGAGAGACCTTCTCGGCAATCTGGGATCGAGGCAACTAGCCGGTCGGGCAGTATGGATTTTTCACCGTGACCGTGACGCTTCGCGAACTGCGCCCAAATTGGTTCGTGGCGATGAGCAGATATGTCGTAGTGTGAGTGGGCTTTACGACAGCCGAATCTCCACGTACTGCGCCGAGCGTTGGATCGATTATGTTGTACTCAGAATCTTTGACAGCCCAGCATAGTTGAACGCTCGTTCCCGCAGATATTGAACTGGGCTTCGCGGTAAAACTTTGGATCACGGGCGGTGGGCCGGTGGGCACAGTTGCCGGCGTGTAAATCGTGTCCATTTTCACTACTTCGAAGTCCGCCGCGGTCAGGTTCTTCAATGCTGAAAGGTCATCGTTGTTCCATCGATTGTCCGGGGCGCCACTCAGGAAAATCCCGCTGCCGTTGTCGGCGAGAAACATCCCATACTTCTTTAGCGCTGTCAGGATCACTTGATTCGTTTGTGAAAAGCCCGAAACGTCGACCGATGCCTTTAAGCGCAGGCGCATTCCCATGGGCGGGGCGTCAGGATTTGTTTCGCTCGAAGCCCAATGTGTGGCCGGTAAAACAAAAGCTTCTCGTGTCGTAGGTAATGTGTATCGAAATGCATGTTTCACTGCGCCGGAGGAGACTTCGTCGTATCGAACGAGTCCAGGGAAGATGGGAAGACCGGCGGCATCAGCCGATGTCCACGTGTATGGCCGCTGATCGTTTCCGAGCAGATCCCAGAGTGCCGCCGACGCCGCATTCCACGTTCCATCGGAGTTTAGCTGCGCATCATAAAGCTCGTAAAGCCAGCAATCTTTCTTCTCAAGCACCAGCACGTGGCGGTCTCCGTTCCCTGGGTTCGGATAGCCTTCAATCAGCGCATTGCGCGGCACACTCGCAGGCCCAGGATCACTTTCATCCGCGTAAGCGCCGAGGTGTATGTTGACGCGAGGCTGAGTATCAGCTTCCACCTGATAAGGAATGCCAATCGTCGAACCCGCGTACTCTCCAGAGCCGAAATCCGGGTGGAGGGTTGTGGTTGGGCCGATGAATTGGATGATGTTGCCCGAGTTCGGATCTACGGCGGCCTTCGATATTTCCAAATTCCAAAGACTGCTCGAATTAAACGGAACGAAGCCATTCAGGCTAGCTCCCGGTCCGGTGCTCATGACCGCGCATCCGGCGCTCTGAGCTCTAATTGCAATGGGCAAAGCAAGACAGCTCGCCAAAGCAAAGATAAGGCGGAAATTGCTTGTCACAAAACTCTGTGTCACGCTCAACGTCTCCTTCCTGCTGCGTCTTAATTAGGTCATTACTAAACTCTGGATCAACTTTCCACCGTTCTCGCGCCGTCATCCCAGTAGACGGGCTGTTTTCGAAAATACGACTCATTCGCCATATGGCAGGCGATTGCGGCGTGATTTCCGAAGACTGCGTCTTCAATCACCGGCTTTCGCGTCTTCACTGCCTGGAAGAAATTCCAAAGGTGCGGTTTGACATCGTCCCAACTGTTGCCGCGGTAGGTCGTCCGCTCATTGAGCGGCTCGTGACCCGGCTTGGGATCGTGCTCCGCGTGCCACTGCTGCTCATATTCAGCCCGCATTTTCGCTGGAAAACTGCTTGCGTAGTAGCTCGGCTCGGTATCAACCCCAGTTTGTGGGAAATAGTGCAACTCCTGCTCGCTCGCTTCGAGAATGCCCTGGGGACCCATAAACCGGGCCACTTCGGGTGTCTCCGCGCCTAGGCTGAGCCGCACATACACGGGCACGCCGTGATAATCAAACAGAACAGATTGTAAGTCCGGCATGTTGCGCCCGTCTTTCCATCGGAAGATGCCGCCTAAGGCCGAAGCGGATCGCGGCGGTTCATTCCATCCGAGGGTGCACAGCATTCCGCTGAGCAGGTGGACCATGAGATCGCCTGCCACTCCGGTACCATACTCTTTCCAGCACCTCCAGCGCGCAAAACGATATTTGTCGAACGGAATTTTCGGCGCGTCGTTCAGCCAAGTGTCCCAATCCAGCGTCTCGGGTGACAAATCGAAGGGCGGCGGATACTCCCACGCGCCGGTTGGATCGTTGCGCCCCAAGGTTAGCTCTACCATTTCTATTTCGCCGATCGCGCCGCCGTGATATAGTTCTCGCGCTTTGGCGCATAAAACGGAGCTGACGCGTTGCGAGCCAATCTGGACAATCCGCTCATTCTTGTGCGCTGCTTCGACCATTTCGAAGCCTTGCGCAATCGTATGCGACATCGGCTTTTCGCAATAAATGGCCTTGCCCGCGTGGCACGTATCGACGACTATCCGCTGGTGCCAATGATCCGGTACGGCGGCGACAATGCAATCGATATCCTTCCGATCCAGCAATTCGTGATATTGCCGCGTAACCGGCAGGTTTGAATTTCCTGTGATCTCTTTGGCTAAGGTGTGGCGCCCGTCATATAGATCCGCTGCCGCAACACACTCAATCCCGGGAAGCGTAATCGCGTTCGCGAGCAAGCCCGATCCCTGCATGCCAACGCCAATCATGCCGAACCGCACGCGGTCGCTTGGCGGGACTGTTTTCGCATTCACGGCCAGAAGCGGCTGCTCGAGCAGAATAGCGTTCGGGCCGAAAAAACTGCCCGCCATGGCTGCGGTGCTCGTCAGAAATTGCCGCCGAGGAATCTCGTTCTTTCTTGCCATATTTCATTTTCCTCACACTTACACTGGAGAGAGCCGTGCGGAAGATTTTCGTTCAGAGTTTCGGATGCCGCGCGTCGCAGGCCGATGGAGCTGCGATTCAAGCTTCACTCGAGGAGCGCGGTTTCGTAACCGCGAAAAAGCCGTCAGAAGCGGATCTCGTGGTTCTGAACACTTGTACCGTGACGCACGCTGCCGATCTCGATGCCAGGAGGGCGATTCGGAGCCTCCATCGGGAACAACCGCAGACTCAGATTCTTGTGACTGGATGTTATGCACAGCGCGCCCCGGATGAACTCGCAAATCTCGAGGGCGTCCGGTGGGTGGTCGGCAATTCGCACAAAACGCAGATCCCGGATTTAATTCCCGCGCGTCACGAAGATTATCACGGGCAAATATTCGTCACCGATGTGGCGGGGCAAAGGCAATTTCTCGCTACCCGCGTGAAAGATGCCTATGAAGACCGCACGCGGCCCAATCTAAAAGTCCAGGATGGCTGCAGTAACCGATGTTCGTTTTGCATTATTCCTTCGGTTCGCGGGCGGAGCCGCAGCGCAACGCCCGAAAGCGTGATCGAGCAAGTGCGAGATTTGGGTCAACGTTACACGGAAATCGTTCTGAGCGGGATCAATCTCGGTCGCTGGGGACGGGATTTGCAGGAATCGCTGCGGTTCGTTGACTTGCTCAATACGATTCTGCGCGAGACGAATGCCCAGCGTTTGCGGATCAGCTCGGTCGAGCCGATGGACTGGAGCGACGCTTTGCTGGATTTGGTGGCTCGTGAGCCACGGATCGCCAAGCACGTGCACATGCCACTCCAATCCGGATGCGATGCCGTACTGAAACGAATGTTCCGCAAATATCGCACGCGGCATTACGCGAACCGGCTCGACACTGCGCATCGTTTGATGCCTGACGCAGCAATTGGGGCGGATGTTATGACGGGTTTCCCCGGCGAAACGGAAGCGGAGTTTAAGGAATGCCTGCATTTCATCGAGCAGCACCCGTTCACGTACTTGCACGTCTTTACTTACTCGGAGCGGCCCGGGACGCTAGCTGCTGAACGAGGAGTCCCGGTACCGGTGGAAGTGCGTCGCGAGCGGACTCGCGTTTTACGAGCACTTTCGGATCGCAAGAATTTGGAATTTCGCCGCCGCTTCATCGGTAAGACGCTTTCGGCAGTAACGCTCGATCAAAACGGGATTGCACTGACAACTAATTTCCTGAAAATCCACATGGGACAGCCTCGCGAACCTAACCGTATTGTGGAGCTCGAGATCGGCAGTGTCGGCGAAATCGGTTTGCGTGAACGCGCATTGCTGCCGGTTATTTAGCCGCTACCGTTTGTAGCCGAATTTCTGCAGTAATTCGATGCGCGCTTTTACGTGCGGCTCCGTTTCGATGCCTTTCGGTGAAGTTCCGTCGATCACGCCAAGAATTCCGCGGCCCTGCTCGGTTTCGGCGACAACGACCTCCACTGGATTCGCGGTTGCACAATAAATATTCACGACCTCCGGTACCGCCTGGATGCGCCCGAGCACATTAATCGGAAAACCATTGCGGAGTGCGATGACAAAGGCATGACCCGCGCCAACGGCCGTAGCATTCTGAATGGCATTTTGTTTCAGCTCTTCGTTATTACCATCGAATCGCGTGAGACAATCGCCCGAGGCCTCGTTGAATGCGATGCCGAACTGAATATGTGAAGACGTATTCACGATTGCCTCGTAGATGTCCTCGACCGTCTTAATGAAGTGGCTTTGGCCTAGGATGATGTTCCCGTTTTCAGGAATGGTCAGACGGACTGCCTTGATCTCCATTTGATCAATATAGTCAGGTTCCTATAATTTCGATAGTGCACAAGCAAGTTACCGATGCAGAGTTGCTCGAGCACATACGCAAGCTACCCCACGGCCGCGCCACTTACAAGCAATTAGTTCGCGAACTGCGACTTGAAGGCGAAGCACGCAATTCATTAGAAGAGGCGCTTGACCGCTTATGTGATCAGGGCGCTGTGGTTGAGCTACGCTCCGGGCATTATGTAGCAGTCGGCAGCAACGTCGAATACGCGACCGGACGGATATCGGTGCATCGGGATGGCTTTGGGTTTCTTATACCCGAGCACGCGAGCGAACAAATTCAGGGCGATATATTCCTGCCGCCCCGGGAAACCGCGAAAGGAATGAACGGGGATGCCGCGCTGGTGCGAATCACACGAATTGGGGACGGCAACCGCGCGGAAGGCGAGATCATCCGCATTCTCCGGCGCGCGCACATTACGGTAGTCGGAGAGTTTCGCATTCGCAAACGAGGCAATTTTGTCGTGCCCTCGGACGAGCGGATCCGGGAATGGATCCAGATACCGGACGGTCTGGAGTTGCCTCGAGCGGGGTCGTCGCTCCACCGAGTGGGTGCGAAACAGTTGCAGGTTTCTTCAGTTGACGACTTAGACGGCATGATCGTCAACCTCGAGATACTGGAATTTCCGGAGGATGGAGAACAAGCTGTTGGGCGGGTAATTGAAATTCTTGGGCATCCCGATGATTTCGGAGTGGACGTCGAAATCATCATCCGTAAACACCATTTACCGCATGAATTTCCGCCTGAAGTGATTGAGCAGGCGCGGCATGTTCGCCACTCGATTGCTTCCTCGGAGCTTGAGCGACGCCGCGATTTCCGCCATCTCGACATCGTTACCATTGACGGCGAAACGGCTCGCGACTTTGACGATGCGGTCTGGGCGGGTAGGCTGTCCAACGGACATTTTGCGTTGCAGGTCCACATTGCGGATGTGAGTCATTACGTATTGCCCGGAACGCCGATCGATCGCGAAGCATTGCTCCGCGGCACGAGCGTGTATTTTCCGGATCGCGCTGTTCCGATGCTGCCGGTCGAGCTCTCGACCGATATCTGCTCATTGTGTCCTCATGAGGACCGTCTCGTGCTCTCCGCACTGCTCGAAATTGATGGGCAAGGCGATATCGTTTCGCAAGAGTTTGTGCGTGGCGTGATTCGCAGCCACGACCGCATGACTTACACAAACATCTTCCGAGTGCTCGAAGGCGACGCGGCGATGCGCGAGCGGTACCACAAGCTCGCGGATCGATTCGAGCTAATGCGAGAGCTGGCGCTGATTTTGAATCGCAAGCGAACAAGACGCGGATCGATTGATTTCGATATGCCGGAAACCAATATCGAGCTCGACATGTCGGGCCAGATGATCGGCGTGACCCGGGCAGAGAGGAATATTGCGCATCGCATTATCGAAGAGTTCATGCTGGCGGCCAATGAAGCTGTAGCCGGGCATCTGGAGACCGCCGGGTTGCCGGCCTTGTACCGCATTCACGAAAAGCCGGAAGCAAGCCGCGTCATCGAATTCGAGGAAATCGCCGCGCATTTTGGATACTCGCTCGGCGTCGGCGCAATCCCCGTGAAGCGTTTCTCTGTCGGCGACCGAAAACGCGACGGACGAAAGGCTCGCAAAGAAATCACTATTGCGCGCGACGACCTCAAGATCTCATCCCGCAACTACCAGCGCCTGATTGCGAAGATTGCCGGAAAACCCGAAGAGCGAATCTTGAGCTATCTCATGTTGCGCTCCTTGAAACAGGCCCGTTATAGCAATGTCAATGAGGGTCACTTTGCTCTGGCCGCGGCCGCGTACACTCATTTCACTTCACCGATCCGCCGCTATCCAGATCTTGTCGTTCACCGGATACTGGCTCACTGGATCGATACTGCGCAGCCGCTGCTCGAGGATCGAATCCTCAATGAGCTGGGCAACGATACTTCGTTCACGGAGCGTCGGGCCGCTGAAGCAGAGCGCGAGCTCATCGAATGGAAAAAAGTCAAGTTCATGGAAGATCGGGTAGGCGATGATTTCGACGCGTTGATTGTAAGCACGACAAAGTTCGGGTTTTTCGTGGAGCTGATCGAGCTTTTTGTCGAGGGTCTTGTGCCCATGGAGACGTTATCCGGTGACCGCTTTCGTTATCACGAGAACGGCCGCAAGATCATTGGAGAACGGAGCCGGAAAACATACTCTATTGGCGACCGGGTGCGTGTTCGGCTGGACCGGGCCGACACAGTGGAGCGCAAACTGCAGTTTGCGGTACTTGAAGAAAAGTCCGCCAAACGGAAACACCGAACGTGAGCTTTATTCAAGTACTCTTACGAATTCCGCGATGATCTGGTATTTTCCTTCTTCTTCGTCCAGATCCCAGGAGGGGTACGCGGGATTCAGACTCTCCAGCCGAATGCGCGTCTGAGCAAAACCCTCTTCCGTAACCGTCTTTTCGCTTTTGTAGCGTTTGACCGTGTACTGATTATCATCCGCGAGTTCGGAGTTGCGCACCAGCACAAGCCGCCCATTGCGAGACCCCACGACATTGCGTCGAAACACACACAAACTGCCATCGGGAATTCGCGGCTCCATTGACTTTCCCCGGATCTGTGCGACGAACATATTCTCGTCAAGCTTTAGATCGGGCGGCGTTTCGATCCATTCGTGTGCCCGAATATCTTCGGGATTCGTAAGAAATGGCCCGGCGGCGACCGCCAGTGAATAGCGCGGCAGGTGGGTTCGAAACGATAATACCTTCGCGCCAACATGTTCGCGATACAACTCACTTAGAGTCTTATCAAAATTTCTAACCGTGATTGCCTCGCGATCTGTGATGCGAATGGATTGCGCCGCAACGTCTTCAAGATGCTCGAGTACGGCCGACCCGCCACGTTCCCGGGCTTGCGATGCCAGGTCATCCTGCAATTCAGAGAGCACCTCGGCATCCTCAGGGCTGGCGAAAGACTCCCAATCGCGCCGTAACCGGATATGCAGGGTATCAGCCGCGGGATCGAGCAGCAGTACACCGATCGTTTCGACACCGCGCCCGGGCAATTCTGCTTGCAAGAGCGAATACTCGCCCGGCTTGGGCGCGAAATCGTCGAACCGGATGACGCGTGCGGGCGTGCTCATGGCTCTGCTTCAGAGTACCGTTTTTCGCAGGTTCGGAAAATAACCCAGGTAGGCTGCCCGGCTACGGTGTAGCCGCGTAATATCCCTTACGGGCCCGCACACGGACATTGGCCAGATCCACAACAACCTTCACATTCCGGTAGTTTTTTGACGTGTCGTTATCGGATACGTAGCGGATGATGTACTGAGTCGTGACCTCGCCGACGATATCGGCGACCGCGCGATACATCTTGTTATCAACCGCCGATTTGTAAGCGCCTATCCCCACCGTCAGCGCATAATTGCCGTCATCAGAAGGCTTAGAGAGATATCCATCGGTATCCTTGTAAACATCTCCAAGCGGATAAACAACGCGGCCGCCTGTTTCGACAGCTAACCGGACCAGGTTGTCATCACTTGAATTCGTAAAGCCGAAAGCTTGAGTGCTAATGCAATAGATCGTGACCAGATTGCGCTGCGCGAGCTCGATGACTTGGTTCAGCGAGTACTTGCTCGCGTTGTCGTGGCCGTCGCCCACAATCACAATCACTCGACGCGGGTCGATCGGCTCACCCCGGATAGGTTTGCGTTTAGTGCAGGCCAGGTAAATCGCGTCGAACAGAGCCGATCCGCCGCCCGGCTTCAATTTTCGTACTTTTTCAACCAGTGGCTCGGGGTCGCTCGTCGTGTCTACGGCAATTTCGGCGTCTTGCGAATAGGTGATCAGATAGCCGGAAAATTTCGGATCGCCTGTGAGCAGGTTCTGAACTAGTTCTTCCGTGGCGTTTTGGAAATTCTTCCAATGAATACGGCTCTCTGTGCTGAGATCAAGCAGGAATCCAATTACGACTGGCTGACTTCGCTCACGCGTGAAGAAGCGAATGGTTTGCGGTTTGTTCTCTTCGAAAACGTGGAAGTCTTTTCTATCGAGATCGGAGACGAAGCGGCCTTTTTCGTCGGTGACCGTTACGGGCACGATAACCTCATTCACGTTGACGCGAATCGGGGGTTTCGTGCTGCCCTTTTCATCGCGGGGAGGATCAGCCGGAGGTAGGGTAAGGGTAGTTTGGCTGCTGCCTTCGGGTTTGTTCTGGGCGGCGAGGCCGCTGGGCAGGAGTAAACTCGCGCCGAGCACGGCCAGCACGACCATCGGCTTACAAAACTGCATGTAGGGGTGCCTGTTCTGAATTATAACGAGGATTGTAGCCTGCGCTCTTGTCTCACCTCTGAATACGGCCAGCGCCACCGCCAGCCAGTAAAGCTTTGATTTCCTCTACGCTAGTTCGATTAAAATCGCCTGGGACGGAATGCTTGAGGCACGAGGCAGCGACCGCGAACTCGAGCGCATCTTGCGGAGCATCACGGCGCTGAAGTCCATAAATCAGCCCCGCCGCAAAGCTGTCACCCGCTCCCAGCCGGTCTACGATATGCGTGATCTCGTATTTCCGGCTGAGCAGCACTTGGTCGCGAGTGTGCAGGCAGGCTGACCAGCGATTATGAGACGCGCTTCTCGATTCGCGCAGTGTAATTGCAAGCATTTTGAGATTTGGAAACGTCGCAAGCACGCGATCGCCTAATTCGGCAAATTTCTCTCGCTCGAGACTCCGTGATTCGACGTCGATGTCGACGTGAATGTTAAGTGCTTTCTGGCAGTCTTCCTCATTAGCAATGCAGATATCAGCCAACTTGACCAGCTCAGGCATAACTTCTGAGGCTTGCTTGCCCCATTTCCAAAGATTCTTCCTGTAGTTGAGATCGCAGGACGTCTGGAGGCCCATTTCTCGCGCTGTTCGGAGTCCTTCAAGCGCCAGTTCCGCGGCCGATGCGCTGATCGCAGGAGTAATGCCCGTCGTGTGAAACCAAGTGGCACTCTCGAGTGCCGTTTTCCAATCAATGCTGCCCGGTTTTGCGAGGTTGATGGCGCTCCTCTCGCGATCGTACATGACTTTTGAGGAGCGCTGGTTTGCGCCGGGCTCGACAAAGTAGATTCCCATTCGCCCATGGCTTCGAACAATTTGCGTTCCGTCGACGCCATAACGCCGCAGCTCCCCCACGAACGCATCGGCGATGGCGTTGGATTCGGGAAGCACCGTGACGAAGCGGCTCGCCGTATCCCACTGCGCCAGTGAAATCGCGACGTTCGCTTCCGCGCCGCCGAATGTGGCCGCGAGGTGCGGCGATTGAAGAAACCGTTCGAATCCTGGCGGGCTGAGCCGCAGCATTACCTCGCCGAAGGTCGCGACGATAGTTGGCATTTAGCAGAATTCTAGCCTTGACCGGCCAACTCAGCGGGCCAGAGTAACCGGTGTGGCCACGTGCGCCGCCAGAACAGCCTCAATACCCGCTGAGGCGTCGACTCCAGGAAGTCCTTCGACAGGCTGCACAGTAAACGTACTCAAAGGGACGGAGGTGGTTTTCCGCAAGGCCGAGTCGGTGAAGGGATCGAGTGAGAACGCGTTTACCTCTACAGGTACTTCAGTAGCTTCCAGAGCGGAAGCAGCCCGCTGCAGCCGCGCAAATGCTTCGTGCGCGTCGTCGAGGTAATTGCCAAAGGTCAACTGGAGGCCCGTGAAGATCAATTGGTGTGAGTTGACCAGTGTGGCGCGCGCATTTTTTAGTAACACAACTGGTCCTTGAGCAGGCGGTTGAGCCAGTTGAGCCACAGCTTCGCACATGCTTTCGTCATTGGGTGGCTCGCGAAGGGCTTGTACGACGTTTACTGCCGTGTTCGGAAAAACGCCTAAGATCGACGACCTGATGGACGTGAAGTCCGGGATACGCGAAGTGAAGCAGGTGCAGGTCAATACGCGTTCGGAAGACACCGAGACTGCACCGAGGCTGTCTCTAAGGCGTTGGAGCGCTTCATTGAGCGAAGCGCCGGTTTGTCCTGCCAGAAAGGCCAGCCCGTTGGGATTCACTATTCGCTTGGTCGAGACGACTGCCTCGATGACCACTTGTGCGGAATTCTCGCCGAGCGCGCCGACTTGAATAATGCTCAAAACAGGTAGCGGCAGTTTCCGGTCAGCAAAAATCTCCCCAACCAGAGCCTGCACGCGGCGGGCATCGCCGGCACCCGCTACGAAAGCACGCAGCTTGATAATCGTTTCGCCGCGCGTATCGCGAATCAAATCGTTAAGGCTTTGCCTGATCTGCGCCGCGAGTCCGCCGGTTTTGAGTAATGGCGAGATGTGGAAATCCAGCTTCTCCGTATCTGCGGCCAAGGCCATAGGGAGTTCTTTGGGCAGTGGCAGGACTTGGGTCTTCGGTTCCTCATTTTTTCTTTTTTGGGCGTAAGCGGCCGAGAGGCAAAGCAAGGCGCAGGCCGCCAGGACCACGCCCAAGGGAGAGCTCGTGCGGTACATCCGGGTGTTTTTAGGGTAGCCTACCCGAAGTCGATCTGAGCAAATGTCGCTGATTGGACTGGCTCCGGTAGTCCAATTTGGTATGATCAAAGCTGATTGAGCGATCTCTTTCATTTAGCTTTAAACCCTGCTTCGGAGACTCCTGTATACCGTCAAGTTGCCAACGGGATCACTAACCTCATCGCTAGCGCCGCGATTGCGCCTGGAGATCGGCTCCCGCCAACCCGCGAATTGGCTGGGCGACTTGGATTGAACCGGACCACCGTTTCGGCTGCTTACGCCCTGCTTGAAGAAGCTGGCCTGATCGAGGGTCACGTCGGGCGGGGAAGTTTCGTTGCTAAACGGGAAAGCCACGAAAAGCCAGCAATGAATTGGGAAGCGATTCTCCCACATGTTGAATCAGATCTTCTGCACCCCGTTCAGAAAGCAGAAATCAGTTTCGCGAATTCCCGGCCGGCAGAAGACGCTTTTCCGCTTGCGCCATTCCGCCGATTGGCCAAGCAGGTTATTGAAGGTCCGGAAGCTGCAGAAATTCTGCAGCTTGGCTCGCCTTACGGCTATGTGCCATTGAGGCGTTATCTTTTAGAACAAGCGAACGCAGCCGGAATCGCGCGAGACGGTGACGATTTAGTGATTACCAACGGATGCCAGCAGGCCTTAGATCTGCTTGCGCGTTTGTTTACGCCAGGTGGCGAAACAGTCGTATTCGAAGATCCGGTGTACCACGGGTTGGTTCGCGTCTTCTCCCGCGCGGGCGCAAACATTGTCTCGGTTGGAGTTGGCGAATCGGGAATTGACGTGACTCGCTTGGAGGAGACGCTCGAGCAGCACCGCCCGAGGCTGCTGGTTCTGACGCCAAGCTTTCAGAATCCAACGGGCGCCACGATTCCGATCGACTATCGCAAGCGCATTGTCGAGATGGCGCAGCGATTCGCAGTGGTGCTAGTCGAGAACGATATGTATAGCGAGCTTCGGTATCACGGAAAGCCGCTGCCAACGCTGAAGGAACTCGACGAGACCGGTAATACGATTCTCTTGCGCAGCTATTCCAAAGTTTCTTTTCCCGGATTGCGAGTGGGGTGGGTGATTGCGCCGCGCGCCGTAATTGGCCGCTTGGCGGAAATCAAGCAGATTAGCGATCTTCATTCGGATCAACTTTCGCAAGCCGTGCTCTTGCGCTTTGCTGAATCAGGCGAGCTTGCGCATCACATCGAACGGACGCGAAGAGCGGGACGGGAACGGCTGATTGTTGTGCTCCGCGCCTGTGCAAATTACTTGCCGGTCGGAACGAAATTCACGCGGCCCGAGGGTGGAATGAGCTTATGGGTGGAGCTGCCCGCGCCACTCGAAGCCGAAACGCTTCTCAGCCGTGTTCAAGAGCGCGGAGTGAGTTATCTGCCGGGACGTTATTTTTCTGCCCGCCGCAGTCATTTGAGAGGCTTGCGTATCAGTTTTGGCGGATTAACTCCCCAACAGATTACGCGGGGCATTCAGATTATCGGAGAAGCGGCGGCCCGGGAGCTTAAAGCGCGAGCTGAAGAAGCGAGTTTTGAACCCGCTGCTGCCTTGGTATAGATAACGGATCGACAAAGGAGAACGCAAGATGGACTTTCAAAATGATCAGTTTCGGCTCAAAGTTGGCTTAGCTGAGATGCTGAAGGGCGGCGTGATCATGGACGTGGTCAACCGCGAGCATGCAGAGATTGCAGAACGCGCCGGCGCTTGCGCAGTGATGGCGCTCGAGCGCGTGCCGGCTGACATACGCAAGGAAGGCGGCGTCGCCCGCATGTCACAGATCCGCGTGATCCGCGAAATCATGAGCGCTGTCTCTATTCCCGTTATGGCCAAGGTGCGCATCGGGCACTTCACAGAGGCTCGCATTTTGGAAGCCTTAGGGGTCGATTACATCGACGAGAGCGAAGTGCTTACGCCCGCTGACGAGGAGCATCACGTTGATAAGCACGATTTCAAAGTTCCTTTTGTGTGTGGCGCGAGGAACCTGGGTGAAGCGCTCCGGCGCATTGCCGAGGGCGCCGCCATGATTCGGACAAAAGGAGAAGCAGGTTCGGGAAACATCGTCGAAGCCGTCCGCCACATTCGAACCATAGTCAAAGAGATGAAGCAATTGACCGTTCTCGGAAAGGAGGAGCTAGTCCACGAGGCGAAGAACCTCCAAGCGCCGCTTGAGCTTGTTCAATACGTAGCGGAGCACGGGAAACTGCCTGTTCCGAATTTCTCAGCGGGCGGTATCGCTACACCGGCCGACGCAGCATTGGTGATGCAACTCGGGGCCGAGGCGGTGTTTGTCGGATCGGGCATCTTCAAGTCCTCCGATCCGGAGAGACGTGCAAAAGCGATCGTTAAAGCGGCGACTTACTATCGCGATCCAGTCAAGCTGCTCGAAGCGAGTGAGGAACTCGGCGAAGCAATGCCCGGTCTTGACGTTACGAAGATGCAGGAAGCGGAGTTGATGCAAACGCGCGGCTGGTAGGTAGGTCCAGCCAACATGGAACCCAGAATTGGCGTGCTTGCCCTGCAAGGTGATTTCGAAGCTCATCAACACGCTCTTGCTCGCGCAGGAGCGGAGGCCATCGACGTGCGAACTGCCGACGATCTGAATCAGGTAGACGGGCTCATTATTCCCGGCGGCGAGAGCACAACCATGCTCAAATTGCTCGACATGGAGAACCTTTTCGAGCCACTTCGCGAATTCGGAAGAAAGAAGCCCATTTTCGGAACTTGCGCAGGAGCGATTCTACTTGCGTCCGAAGTACTAAATCCGCTGCAGGAATCGCTTGGTTTGATGGATTTGACGGTCGAGCGCAACGCTTACGGGCGGCAGATTGATAGCCGCATCGCCCAGATTGAACTCCAGGGAGAACCGGCAGAAGCGGTGTTCATACGAGCGCCTGCCATCCGGCGCGTGGGGCCCGACGGTAAGGTCCTGGCGAAGTATCAAAATTCGCCCGTACTAGTCGAGCAAGGGAAGCATATGGTCGCGACGTTCCATCCGGAACTGACGGATGATGCGCGTATCCACGAGCGCTTCGTCGAAAAAGTCAAACAAGCTTCTTAAGAATGGCTGCGTTCAGCGCGACAAGTAATGCGAGAAACCCGATTAAGAGCGCGTAAAGCACACTGGGCGGAGCGAGCGCCGTGGTTGAGAGAAGCGCGGAAGGATTTCCGGTCCACCATTTCCACATCTCGGGAAGCGTCGCGCGCACTTGATACCCGCCGTATAGCGGAAAAAGTTTTGCGAGATAGGTGAGAGCTGCAATCCACGCGCTAACAACGCAGAGTACGCCTGCGACCAACCGGCCTACTCTACCGTTTCGCTCTAGCCCAAGACATGCGAGTATCCAGATTGCAGGCATGATCGCCTGCGGATACCAAGGCTCAGCAGCTTGCGCCAGTCCTCCGGTGTCGACCCAAGCCACGCATGTATAGTAAACGAGCGCGAATGTGAAGCTCGCGATTGTGAAGAATATCCATAGCTCCGAAATTGCGATCTGCCGGAATCGAACGAGCAGAAGGCAAAACGACACGGCAAGTAAGAGAAGTTCAATGTTCACCGTGTTTCGCGAAAAGGCGACGAACGACCAGTTTCCAGTCCACAGGCTCCAGCGGGCCAGATCGATAATACCGCTGATCCAGTTGATATGAAAGAACGCGTGAAAGGCTTGCAGAAACGTGACGCCACGCGTGATTTCTTGAATTCCGCTGATATTTCCGTAGAGGCGCAGATTGCGCAAGTACCATGGCCCGGCAACGAGAACGGGAATGCCACCGGCGAACAGGCGCGAGCGGAACGGGATTGTCGAACAGACTCGTTTGTAAAGCAGAACAGCTAGAAACACCGGAACAAACCCCAGGAAATAGGCTTTGGTGAGTAAGCCTGCGGCGAGCAGGAAACCGAGAGCAATGATCTTTTGGGAGGACCGCGTACGAACCAGTGAAGCAAGACAAGCGGCAAATGTGACCACGAGAGGGATGGCGAGCCAGTCGTTCGTTACGTGAGCGATGCTGCCCCAAAGCATCTGGGATTCGAAGACACATACCAATGCAAGCAACCGAAGGGGACCTTCCAGGCCGAGGGTTTGCGCCAGCCAGCGGCTTGCCGCGAAGAGCAGCAGGGTAGACATACCAGCCGCAAACAACCGAATCACGAGAATGCGCTGCGGCAAAGACATGGAAGAGATCAGCAGCTCGAGTGGAACGAGCAAGGCGTATGCCAGAGGCGCTTGCTGAGCTTCGTAGTTGATCAGATCCGAGGGTTGAGCCGCTGCTTTTGAGCGGAGCGACTCGAGAGCGTTGCGGCGGGCGAACCGCTCTTCAGGTGGAAGCGCAAACCAGTCGGAATAAACAATACTTCCGGGAAGGCTGCGATGGAGAATCGGGCCGACCGGAGTCAGCTTGAGCGATTCTCGCAGCTCTGATGGAATTCGAGTGTGCTGGAGGATGGGAAGCCGGCCGGCTGCAAGGGATTCGACATAAGCGTAATGGAAAGGCTCGTCGAAACCCTCCCACAGCGGGAGCAAACACGAATACAAAGCCGCGGTCGTGAGCGCGAACAGGAGAACCAGCCGCAATGCTTCATTCTATTGAGGCAGAATTGTTGGCTACACTGGAGTCACGTGCGGAAGGTGTTGTTCCTGTGCGTTGGAAATTCCTGCCGTAGCCAAATGGCTGAAGGGTTTGCGCGCGCGTATGGAAGCGATGTGATGGAGGCGGCCAGTGCCGGACTCGCGCCCGCTGCGATCGTTCAGCCGCTTACGAAAGAGGTAATGCTGGCGAAGAACATCCGGCTTGACGGCCAATACCCAAAGGATTTGGCGTCTCTCAATCCTGGAAATTTTGACCTCATTGTGAACATGAGCGGAACAAAGCTTCCCGCTAAACCTCCGGTCGAAGTTCGAGATTGGCCAATTGAGGACCCGATCGGGCGCAGTGAGGAAGTCTATCTCGCGGTTCGCGATGAGATCGAACGGTTGGTCATGAGCTTAATTCTGGAACTCCGGCGCAAGGACCGTAAGCCAGAGCTTGAATCGCGCGACAACCCTCGCGGGAAGCGCCGGCCGCCGGGCAGAAAGAAAAACGCGGCGCCGGAAATGTTTATTCCGGAACCGCGTTAACTGTTAGCCGTTAAATCGGCTAATTTACTTCGGATTGCTTGAAGTGTCGCTGGTCGAGGACATCGTGGAGCCCGAGCTGTTCTTGTTCTTCTTGCTCTTCCGATGCTTCTTGGTGGTAGTGCTGCCGCTGGTGTCGGTCGTGCTCTGAGTGGTGCTGCCGGACGTGTTCTGGGCGAAAATTGCTCCACAAGGCAACAGTGAGAGCCCGAGGGCGGCGATCATGATCTTCTTCATTCTAAAGATATCTCCTTGTTAAACGCTTCAGTGATAGCACTTGCGTGCTCTCAGGACTATCCTCGCAGAGTTAGGGTGAAAGAGTCCTGAAACTTACATTAAGATTTCTTAGTATCTTTGAATTAGTACCAGGGTCAAATACGGCAGATCAGAAGCTCGCGCTCATAGACCATTTCCGGCGGCAAGTGGTCGTGCAGATCAATGAAGAGCTCTTCCTGTCCAATAAGCTCCGAGCGCCAGGCGGAGGGATCGAAAGACTGTAATTCTTCGAATTTCTCTTTTGAAAAATCGAGACCGTTCCAATCGAAATCCTCATAACGGGGCATCCAGCCGATTGGGGTCTCTCGGCCCACAGCGCGGCTGCGGGAACGGTCAACAATCCACTTCAGCACACGCATGTTTTCACCATAACCGGGCCAGATAAATCTTCCTTCGGCGTCCTTCCGGAACCAATTCACGTGAAAAATTTTTGGGGTGATGCTGAGCCGCCGCTGCATTTTGATCCAGTGGCGGAAGTAATCGCCCATGTGATAGCCGCAGAAGGGAAGCATAGCCATAGGATCGCGACGCACCTTGCCGATCGCGCCAGCGGCAGCAGCAGTGGTTTCAGAGCCCATCGTAGCGCCCACGTAGACGCCATCGCTCCAATTGAAGGCTTGATATACGAGCGGCGTGGTGGTGGCGCGGCGGCCGCCGAAGATGAATGCGCTGATCGGGACGCCGTTCGGGTCCTCCCATGAGGGATCGATAGTCGGGCATTGAGAAGCCGGCGCGGTGAATCGGGCGTTCGGATGGGCAGCCTTTGCGCCCGTTTCTTTGGCGATCTGAGGTGTCCACCTTTGGCCTTGCCAGTCGAGACATTCGGTCGGAAGATGGTCAGTCATGCCTTCCCACCAGACACCGCCCTCAGGAGTGAGTGCAACGTTTGTGAAGATAGTGTTCTTCGACAACGTAGCCATGGCGTTTGGATTGGTTTTCTCCGACGTACCGGGAGCTACTCCAAAGAATCCGGCTTCGGGATTGATAGCGCGTAGCTGGCCGTTCTCGTCGGGTTTAATCCACGCGATGTCATCGCCGACGGTCCACACCTTCCAGTCCTCGAAACCTTTGGGCGGGATCATCATCGCCAAATTGGTTTTCCCGCAGGCGCTCGGGAATGCAGCCGCAAGATACGTCTTTTCGCCTTGTGGGTCTTCGATGCCGACGATGAGCATATGTTCGGCCATCCACCCCTCATCGCGTGCGATATTCGAGGCGATTCGTAACGCGAAACATTTCTTTCCGAGCAGCGCATTGCCGCCATATCCTGACCCGTAGGACCAGATCTCCCGCGTTTCGGGAAAATGAACGATGTATTTTTCGTGATTGCACGGCCAGGGGACGTCTCTTTCACCCGGCGCAAGCGGCGCGCCGACACTGTGCATGCATGGCACGACACGCTTTATGTCTTGGTCGATCACCTTGAAGACCGGCAGACCGATACGCGCCATGATGCGCATGCTGACAACGACGTATGGGGAGTCAGTGAGCTGAACACCAATCTGTGACATGGGCGAGCAGATCGGTCCCATGCTGAAGGGAAGCACGTACATCGTGCGGCCCTGCATTGCGCCGTTGAAAAGATCCTTGAGCTTGCGCCGCATCTCGTATGGATTTACCCAATTGTTTGTTGGGCCGGCGCTGTCCTTGGATAGCGAACAGATGAAGGTGCGATCCTCGACTCGCGCGACATCGCTCGGGTCCGAGCGAGCTAAGAAACAACCCGGCCAGAGGTCCTGGTTCAATTTGATGAACGTACCGCTCGCGACCATTTGCGCGCAGAGAGTATCGTTTTCTTCCTGCGAGCCGTCGACCCAGTGGATAGCTGCGGGCTTGGTGAGCTCTGCCATCTTGTCCACCCACCGGATGAGATGCTTGTTGCGGCTCAAAGGGGGGGCCATAGTGCGCGTCTTCATAGACTCTCTCAATAAAGGCGGACCCCGCGCGGCCCCGGTTTGCGATGCATGTGCACGGTGTCGACAAAACGGACGGAGTTGGTGCTCGAGGTCATAACCAAGGTGTGAGTGCGGTATCCTTCGCCAAAGAAACGTACTCCTCGTAGCAGCGCTCCATCAGTGATGCCGCAGGCGGCGAAAATAATGTGGCTGCCGATCGCCAGATCTCCTGCTGTGTAGATGCGTTTGGGATTCTTGATGCCCATTTTGGCGACGCGCTCTTCAAGCTCGGGAGTATTGATGACCAGACGCCCTACCATTTCGCCATGCAAGCAGCGCATGGCCGCCGCAGCGAGAATGCCTTCGGGCGCGCCGCCGATTCCCATGACGGCGTGAACACCATTCCCCCGAACGGCCACGGCAATCGCCGCCGAGAGATCGCCATCGCTGATCAAGCGAATTCGAGCGCCTTCCCGGCGGATGCTCGCGATCAGGTCAGCATGCCGTGGCCGGTCGAGAACTATGATCGTGAGATCCTTGACATCGCGATCAAGGCGGCGGGCAATGGATTTCAGGTTCTGCGAAACCGGCGCGTCGAGATCAAGCGCTCCCCGGCAGGCCGGTCCCGCGACAATCTTTTCCATGTAACAGTCGGGTGCGTGAAGCAATCCGCCCGGCTCGGACGCAGCGAGCACGGCGATAGCATTGGGCGCCCCTGTCGCGCATAGATTGGTGCCCTCGAGGGGATCGACCGCGATGTCGAGCCCGGGATATTCGAAACCGGGAAGATCGGGAGCGCCGACGCGTTCGCCTATATAGAGCATGGGCGCTTTATCGCGCTCGCCTTCACCAATGACAATATTCCCAGCGACAGGAACCGTTTCGAAGGCCTGTCGCATGGCCTGCACGGCAGCGTGATCGGAAAGCTTGGCGTCCCCTTGACCCATTGTGCGCGCGCTTGCGACCGCGGCTTCCTCGACCACACGGACGAGATGGAAGCAGAGATCCCTTTCCAGGTTGCTTTCGTGGGAATTTGAGGCTACGTAGCCGGTGCGGTCGAGGACGGGGGGCTTCTCACCAGTCATCTTGGTTGTTCTTCTAACAATCCGAGGCGACGCAATACGCGGCGTACCTTTTTCGGCGAAACAGCAAGCCGGTGGGCCACTCTTGAGATCTTACGACCTTCACGCTCCCACACTCGACGGATCAACAACTCTTCGAATTCGCCGACCACACGTTGAAGCGATTTGTCGCCTACTACTCCTTGCGACCAGGCGCGCAGATTTGGATCCTCTACCCCGGCGCGGAGAATCCTGGATCTTAGTATCGCAAGTTCCTGCCACAGGGCGTCGCTGCGGTCATGATCTAGATAATTTTCGGCTTGGTCGCTGCAGGCCCGCGCGGCTTCGGTGTTGTTGAAAAAACCATTCACTAGCGTGGTCCCTTGACAGATATACGCTTGCGCGGTGAGCCGCCGGTTTTCAGTATGTCCAGCCAGGCCGACCGCCTCGCTCGCGCAGTCATGGGCGAGTTGCGCGAAGCGGCTCGGGTCTTCGCTTTCCCCTATCTGCTCTTCGAAACGCGCATTGGCGATCGTCGCTTGGACGATACGGGCTCGACACATGACAAGATAATCTGCTTTGGTCGCGCCTAGCTCGAACGCCTCGGCGGCTTTAGTTTCAGCGCGGTCTAAATCTCCGAGATCGAGATAGACTTGCGCGAGATTTACAGCCACGTTGCCGGCACCGTGATGGTTGCGGGTGCGTTGATAAATGGCATCGGCCTCGGCCAAGTCCGCTTGCGCGTTCCTTAGCAACTCGTGCATGCGCTCCAATTGGCCAGTTTTGTGCTGCACGTCAGGACGCTGCTCGACGGAATTTGCGGCACGCTGCCGTTCCCAGTTGGCATCGATTGTGCGCCGGAGTTGGAGAGCCAAAAAACGTTTCGCCTGCGCGATGTTGGTCAGCGATCGGGCCAAGTAGCCCTCGAGAGATGGGCGGCGCTTGAATAAATCAATCGAAGCTTCGAAATATTGCATCGCGTGATCGTAGCGTCCCTCGCGAAGGGCTATGCGGCCGTAGGTGGACTGAATGTTTCCTAGAGTAATGAAGTCATCCGTATCGCGAAGGACAGTTTCTGCCTCCTGGAGGATACGGACCGCGTCTCTCGTTTTGCCCTTTTGAAACAACAGCCAGCTTTCGAGGGTTTGGAAAACGGCAGCCACGCAAGACAGACCGATGCGCGCTGCGACACCTTCTCCGTTTTGCGTAATCTCCAAGGCATGATCGTACTCGCCCGCTTTGCGCAAACAACGCGCTTTCCAAAAACTTGCTACTGCGACCGTAGAGAGCTCACCCAACTCTTTGCTGAGCCTCAAGACCGTATCGAGGTGGCGCAGCGCTTCGGGCGAGTCTTCTCGGCGCATCGCGATGGCCGCTTCGGCGAGCTGGAGATAAATGTAGTCGGACACAGGGAGCGTCTGGCGAGAGGGTATCGGGAACCGATTCAGTAGATCAATAAGCAGGTCTTCGCATTCGAAACCGACGTCGAGCCATTGGGCCAAGCAGCCGAGAGCAATGCCGGCGAGCGGCTGTTCGGGTGAAAGCGACCCGAATTCAGCCGTGTGCTGTTCCAGAAGCGTCGTCCCGGCCTGGATACGACGCTCCGCGAGCGCGATGTGAAGTTCGTTTAAGAGCTCGCGAGAGATCATCTCAGGAGCCTTCAGCTTCGCAAGAGCAAGACAATTTAGATTTTAAAGCGAACTGTGCAAGCGACTGCGGTGTGCGTTGGGCGCATTCGGAGGAATTGCATGACTCTGTTCGAGGTTCAAGCTTAGATTGCGTGGCTCGCGGAGAGCGCGGTACTTACGGAGCAGTTCATACATGACAATTGCTCCCGCGCTCGCCACGTTGAGCGAGTGTTTAGAGCCAAGCATTGGTATGCGCACGCGCGTATCGCAGTAATTTAACAACGCCGGTGTGAGTCCGTCTACTTCATGGCCGAAGAGAACAAAGACTGGAAACTGCGGCTGCCATTCGAAAATATCGACAGCGCACATGCTCGTTTCGATAGCCGCGATCTCATATCCTCGCGTCCGGAGTTCATGGACAGCAGTTATTGGATCGTCAACTCCCTCCCACTGCACGACCGCGTCGGCGCCTAGCGCAGTCTTGCTGATCGCTGTTTTAGGAGGGCGGGCAGTAATGCCGCTCAATAAGATGCGTTCGACGCCCGCGCCATCAGCGGTTCGGAAAAATGCGCCAACATTGTACATGCTGCGCACGTTATCGAGAAGAATGCCGACGGGTAGCTGGAGGCCTGAGTATCGCTCTGAAGCCGAAGTTGCAATGTACGGGATCCGTTCCATGATCATGTGCGGTCCAGTCCGGCGCGTTTCCACAATTGATCCACGCGCGCCACTACTTCCGGGGTCATCTCAATTACATTAGGCCAGCGGCGAGTGAAGCCTTCGGACGGCCATTTGGTTGTCGCATCGATGCCCATCTTTGAGCCGAAGTTCGGCATACGACTCGCGTGGTCGAGTGAATCGATCGGACCCTTCACAAATTCAATATCGCGCTCCGGATCGATGTTGTTCAGAGCTTTCCACGTGACTTCGCGAACATTTTGAACGTCCACGTCTTCGTCAACCACGAGAATGCATTTACTAAACATCGCCTGTCCAAGTCCCCAAATGGCGTGCATCACTTTTCTCGCCTGTCCTGGATACGACTTGCGGATTGAAACGAGCACAAGGTTGTGAAATATTCCTTCGGCGGGCATGCACATATCGCGGATTTCGGGGATTTGCATTCGTATGAGCGGAAGAAAGATGCGCTCAATCGTTTTGCCCATGTAGAAATCTTCCATTGGCGGAGGACCGACGATGGTTGTCGCGTAGACAGGATTCTTCGCGTGCGTGATGCACTCGATGTGGAAGACCGGATAATCGTCGTCGAGCGAATAGAAGCCGGTGTGATCTCCGAACGGCCCTTCCCGCCGCAGCTCGCCTAGATTGACGTGGCCCTCCAGGACAATTTCGGAATTGGCCGGGACTTCCAGTTCGGACGTCTCGCATTTCACCATGTCGACTGCTCGGCCGCGCATGAAACCGGCAAACATCATTTCGTCGAGATCGGGCGGGAGCGGCAGGATAGCGGAATACATGGTCGCAGGATCCGCGCCTATGGCGGCTGCAACGGGCATTCGCGTACTTTTCCCTTCCGCGGCCAGGCGCCGGTAGTGCTCGGCGCCATGCTTATGTTTCTGCCAGTGCATTGCTGTTGTCCGGTGATCGTAGACTTGCATTCGATAGGTGCCGCAATTGCGCTTGCCTGTCTCGGGATTTTTGGAGAAGACCATGGGGAATGTGATGAAACGCCCCGCATCACCTGGCCAGCAGTGCAGGATCGGAAACTCACTGAGTGAAAAATCTGTGTGGCGGATTACTTCCTTGCAGTGGCCGGTCGAAACAGATTTGGGAAAAATCGCATTCAGCTCGCCGAGTTTTGGAAGCATCTTCAGCTTGTCTATGAATCCTTCAGGCTTTTGCATTTGCAGAAAGCTCGAAATGCGGTCGGCGATTTGTTGCACGCTTGAAATACCCAGAGCAATCTCCATTCGCCGCATGCTCGCGAAGAGATTAATCGCCGCGGGCACTTTGGAATTTCTTGGCCGCTCGAATAACATCGCAGGCCCTCCGGTCTTCACCGAGCGATCGGCGAATTGAGTGATTTCAAGATACGGATCTACTTCAAACCAGACGCGCTTCAATTCTCCTTGCTTCTCGAGAGCGCGGATAAACTCACGCAGATCGTCGAAGGCCATGAATCACCGTACACCCATTATCATGAGAGTGAATTATGGGCCAGCGGACTGCCTTAATCACTGGCGCGAGCCGTGGAATCGGCAAAGCCTGTGTTGAGGCTCTGGCGGCCGCGGGACATCGCGTGGTTTTGGCCGCGCGATCCGTCGAGAAGCTTGAAGCGGTGGCCGCCGAGATGCGAGCGAGCGGTCCAGATACGTTGGTCGTCGAAATGGACCTGAGTGTAAGCGAGTCGATTGTGAACGGAATCGCGAAAGTGGTCAAAGAATTTGGACGCATTGAGATTCTGGTGAATAATGCCGGAATTACGAAGGACGGACTCGCTGTGCGGATGAGGGAGGAAGATTGGGAAGCCGTACTACGGACGAATTTAAGCGGTTCGTTTTATGCAATTCAACAGGTCCTGCCGGGAATGATGCGCGAACGTTGGGGACGCATCGTGAACATTTCTTCCGTTGTCGGTGAGATGGGGAATCCCGGCCAGGCAAATTATGTAGCATCCAAAGCGGGCCTGATCGGCTTGACAAAGGCCATCGCAAAAGAAGTAGCAAGCCGGAACATTACCGTGAACGCGGTCGCTCCGGGCTTCATCGAAACGGATATGACAACCGGGCTCAAAGACGAGCTTAAGCAAAGAATCATTGAGGAGACGCCGCTGAAGCGAATGGGAACGTCGCAGGATATCGCGAATGCGGTCAAATTCCTGGTAAGCGATGACGCGAGCTTTATCACGGGGCATGTACTCGATGTGAACGGCGGAATCTACATGTAGCCTCATGCCGTTGAACGCCACAGCACCGCACGCGCATCGCGATGCCGCCTTCAGGATCGGACTCGTGCAGATGTCCTGCTCAACCGATCCCAATGCAAATCTGCGCAAGGCCATCGAGCGCATCCATGAAGCGGCGAATCGTGGTGCGGAGATTATCTGTTTACCGGAATTATTCCGATCGGAGTATTTCTGCAGGGAAGAGAATGCAGAGTTATTCGAGCTGGCTGAGACCATACCCGGTCCGGCGACTGAAGCCCTCGGCGGCGTAGCAAAAGAGCTGCAGGTCTCGATCATCGCATCGCTCTTTGAAAAGCGTGCGCCAGGCCTATATCACAACACGGCGGCAGTGCTGGACGCAGATGGTTCCCTCGTTGGGCTGTATCGAAAGATGCACATCCCGGATGATCCGCTGTATTTCGAAAAGTTCTACTTTACTCCGGGCGATCTCGGGTTTCAAAGTTTTGAAACGCGCTACTCGCGAATCGGCGTGCTAGTGTGCTGGGATCAGTGGTATCCCGAAGGCGCTCGAATCACGAGCTTGCAGGGTGCAACGGTGCTCTTCTATCCCACCGCTATCGCATGGCATCCTTCCGAAAAAGCTCAGTACGGCGAAGTCCAGTTGGATGCTTGGCGAACGATCCAGCGGGCGCATGCTATTGCCAACGGCGTATTCGTGGCAGCAGCGAATCGCACGGGATACGAAGGATCTCAGGAAAGCGGATTAGAGTTTTGGGGCAACTCGTTTGTTGCGGATCCATTTGGCCGGGTGTTAGCGCAGGCGGGACCAGACGAAGAAAAAGTTCTTGTGGTGGAGTGCGATCCCAAACAGATGGATGAAGTGCGCCGGAACTGGCCGTTCTTGCGCGACCGGCGTATCGACGCGTATGCGCCCATTGCCCAGCGATGGCTGGGTTGACCAATGCAGCATCGGGGACAATGTCCAGCGCAGCTCGGTTTCCGAGTGGCCGCCGAATGGGAGGAGCAGGAAGCAACTTGGCTCGCGTGGCCCAATGAGGAGGGTGATTGGCCGGGTAAATTCGAGCCAATTCCGTGGGTGTACGGCGAAGTCGTCCGGCATCTCGCGCGTGTAGAAAAAGTGCGTATTCTTGTTCGCGACGCGGTGGTGGAGCAGTGCGCTCGCGTGGTGCTTGATAAATGCCATGTTGAAATGCACAATGTCGAGTTCTTGCAGGTCGCTACAGACCGCAGTTGGACACGTGATTACTGCCCGATGTTCCTTCGCAATGCGCGTGGCGAACGAGCCATTTTGAATTGGCGATTTAACGGATGGGCTAAGTATGAGAACTCAACATTTGATGACGCCGTCACAGAGGTATTAGCGCCCCAGCTTGGAATTCCGATGTGGACGCCTGAGTGGAACAGCAAGCGCGTCGTGCTCGAGGGCGGCAGTATTGACGTAAACGGCGCGGGATTGATTCTAACAACAGAAGAATGCTTGCTGAGTGCGGTGCAAGCCCGTAACCCGGGCTTCACACGCGATGATATCGAGCAAGTATTTGCTAATTATCTGGCCGCGCCCCGCACTCTCTGGCTGAAAAATGGAATCGCCGGGGACGATACTCACGGGCACATCGACGATCTTGCGCGTTTCACGGACAGCCGGACCATCGCTATCGCGACCGAGCAAGACGCGTCGGACCCCAATTACGAGCCACTGAAAGAAAATTTTGCGCTGCTCCGCGAAATGCGCGATCAGCGTGGCGAATCTCTGCGCATCGAGACGCTGCCCATGCCCGAACCGGTTTTCTTCGGTGGCCAGCGGCTACCCGCAAGTTACGCGAACTTCTACGTCGCAAATCGGGTTGTGCTGGTGCCGACGTTCAATGACCCGAACGATCGCGTGGCTCTTAACAAGCTCACGGAATTATTTCCGAATCGCCAGATTATCGGAATCGGGGCGAGGGATCTTGTACTTGGGTTGGGCACCTTGCACTGCATGACGCAGCAGCAGCCTGCCTGAAAGCAAGCAAAGCCGTGTTGCTGGCTGCAGGCGCTGTGATTCCGGTTTTGGTTTGGATTTATCTCCTGTTCTTGAGAGGCGGGTTCTGGCGAATATCGAAGCAGTTCGCGCCGGCAGATTTGCCGACACCCACTGCGAAGCGAATCGCCGTTGTCATTCCGGCGAGAAACGAGGCAAATGCAATCGCGCAAGCACTCACGTCTTTGTTTCATCAGCAGTTCCCCTCGCCGATACATATTTTTCTTGTTGATGACAACAGTGTCGACCGCACGGCGGAGATCGCTGCCACCGCCGCTGAGCGAGCGGGAAAATTGGACTCGCTCACAATTATTCGAGGGCAGCCGCTTTCAGCGGGCTGGACAGGCAAGCCATGGGCGCTTTCGCAAGGGATTGCCGAAGCCGAAAAGCATGCGCCAGATTATCTGCTGCTGACTGATGCCGACATTGTCCACGGACCGAATACGACCGAAGAGCTTGTCGCAATCGCCGAAGCCGGCCGGTACGATCTCACCTCGTATATGGTCAAACTGGCGTGTACGAGCGCTGCCGAAAAAGCGCTGATTCCGGCGTTTCTGTTCTTCTTCTTGAAACTCTATCCACCGAGATGGATTACATCACCGAACCACAAAGCTGCCGGTGCGGCGGGCGGCTGCATACTTCTTCGGCCAGACGCGTTGCGAAGAATCGGCGGGTTAACAACCATCAGAAATGAAGTCATCGATGACTGCGCCCTTGCGCGGGAAATCAAACGAACCGGTGGCCGCATTTGGATGGGGCTGACAAGCACGGTTTACAGCGTCCGGTCTTATCGAACCTTTCACGAAATTGGCCGGATGGTGTCACGCACGGCTTTCAAACAGCTTCGACACTCGCCGCTACTGCTTGCAGCCGTTCTCCTCGGCTTGTTTTTCACTTACGTACTCCCGCCGCTGCTCCTCCTGACAGGCCGACCTGCCGAGATCGTTTTAGGGCTGCTGGCCTGGGCCATGATGTCGACAGCGTATCTGCCCGCTTCGCGATTCTATACGCGATCCATTGCGTGGAGTCTGTCTCTTCCGCTTGTCGCGTGTTTCTATATGGGAGCGACTCTGCGCTCCGCATTTCAATACTGGAAAGGAGTCGGAGGGGAGTGGAAAGGCCGCGTTCAGGACGCGCGTTCCTAGCGGCTCGGATTACCAACGATTCTTGCTGCCGCCGAAATCGCGCTGGCGTCCGCCGCCGCCCTGAGCGCGTTCCCGCCGCTCGGGTGGACGAGCTTCGTTCACCACTAACGCTCGCCCCATAAGCGCTCTTCCGTTACACGTCTGAACTGCCTGAGTCGCCACGCTGTCGTCGTTTATCTCCACGAAGCCAAATCCCCTGGCTTCACCACTGAATCGATCGCGAAGAATGTTCACGCTGTCCACATGAACGCCTGCTTCTTCGAAGAACGCCTGTAAATCGGCTTCGGTAGCCTTGTAGGGCAGATTCCCTACGAAAAGCTTTGTCACTTATCTCTCCTTAACTGTTGTTCGGAAATGCTGGAAACCGGGATGGGACCATCAACTGAGTGATACCAAGAGGAAAACCGACAACTCCAAACTGACTACTCCTATACTGCCATACGCTCGGATATTGAGACCTCGCTAGCGCGGCGTTATTAGACCGCCTAATTTGTCTTGCTCCGCGGCGCTGTGCCGCCGGAACCGGGTCGAGTAAGCCTCCAGGTATTTCAGCCCCGATCCGGTGTTCAAAATCACGATCTGATCGTCTGCCTCCAGAAAGCCCGTCTCAATCAGCTTTCGAGTTGCGGCGACGCACGCCCCACCTTCGGGGGCCGGAAAGATTCCTTCTTTTTCGGAAAGCAAAAGCGCGGCATCTAACATGTCCTCATCGGAGATCGAAATTACAGTACCGCCGCTTTCTCGAACTGCCTTGAGCACCAAAGCATCTCCGAGCGGTTTCGGCACACGCAAGCCGCTCGCGATTGTATAGGCATCAGGCCATGGCGTGCTCTCGGATGCATTCTGCTCGAAGGCGCGTGTGATGGGCTGGCATCCGGCAGCTTGCACCGCGATCATCTTTGGGCGCTTGCTGTCGATCCATCCGAGTTGTTCCAACTCGCCGAATGCTTTCCACATACCAATCAAACCCACCCCGCCGCCGCACGGATAGAGAATGGCTTCGGGAACGCGCCATTCAAACTGCTCGGCAACTTCGTACCCCATCGTCTTTTTCCCTTCGATGCGGTAAGGCTCCTTCAAGGTGGTCACTTCAAACCAGCCCTCTCGCTGTTTCCGTTCGGCGACGAGTCGGCCGCAGTCACTGATCAGTCCATCGACGAGCGTCACGCGGGCGCCGAATGATTTGCATTCGACAAAGTTGGACTGTGGCACATCGGACGGCATGAAGATGTGGGCCTCGAGACCCGCAGCGGCAGTGTATGCGGCAAGCGCACTCCCGGCGTTACCCGCCGAAGGAATGGCTAACTTGGTTTCCCCCAATATTTTTGCCATACTCACGGCGCAGGAAAGCCCACGCGCCTTGAATGAGGCGGTCGGATTGCGCCCTTCGTCCTTAATCCAGAGCTTGCGGGCGCCGATCTGAGGTTCGAGCCGAGCCGCCCGAACCAAAGGGGTCCAGCCTTCCTGAAGAGTTACCGCCTGTTCCGGCTCGCAGGGCAACACAGGGCCGTAACGCCACATCACGCCGAGCGCCCCAGCGAGATCCTCTTTGCGCCAGTGCTGACGAATGTGGGGTAAGTCATAGTCGACCAGCAAGGGCCCCCCGCAGCCGCATAAATTCAGGGCTTGATTTGGCTTGAATAGATTTCCACAGCGGCTGCACGTTAGCTTCGTAACCTGGCCCATGATCTCGCTACATCCTAGCGTCCCCTAGGGATTTTTCCATTGGCAAATAGTGAATATTTGTGTGACAATGTCGTTTAGCCCCACAAAGCTGATTGTTAAAAGGAGTGTACGTGCAGTACCCCTTGAGCCGGGACGAGCACACTGCCGTCAGTCGATACGTTGCCGACATTAAAAAGCAGTTGAAGTATGTTTCTGATCTGTTGTCGGCCCGCTACGGAGATAACACCCGCATCGCTGATCTTGCAGGAAAGACTTTGTTATCATCAACATTGCTTGAGCAAGAAATGATGCTTCTGGAAACGCCGGCCCCGGAACCCATCGAAATACGCGTAAAGCGTGCTGCGGCTGGCATCTGACTGGGTTGCATGATGGTTCCACGCCTCTGTGCGCTTTTGCTTTGCATTCTGTCCGCTGTTCCTGGTTTCGCTAAAGAACTCGTCTTTTTGACAAGCGGCTTTCAATTGGAGGCCCAGTCGCACGCCGAGCAGAACGAGACCATGGTGCTACAAACCGCTAACGGCACACTGGAGCTGCCGGCGTCCGCAATCGCGCGCATAGAGCTCGTCGCCGATGAATCAGCCCCGACGAGAGCCTCAGGGTTGCGATCCGACGTTCCCGCAGAATCGCCCGAAAAGCTTCTCGCAAACGCCGCTCTTGGCCAGGGGCTTCCTCCGGAATTTGTGCGCAGCGTTGCGCGGGTGGAATCTGGCCTGAACCAGCAAGCTGTCTCGCCCAAAGGCGCGCTCGGGCTGATGCAGCTCATGCCTGGAACAGCGGTTGATTTAGGTGTGAATCCGCATTCTGCACAGGACAACGCGGAAGGCGGAGCCAAGTATCTCCGCAATCTTCTCGTGAATTACCGGGGAGATGCGGTGCTTGCATTGGCAGCCTATAATGCGGGACCGGCCGCCGTAGCCAAGTTCGGTGGTGTTCCGCCGTACGCCGAGACGCGACGTTACGTGGTGCGGGTATTACGTGAGTTGGCGCGAGAACAGAGGGCCGCTCGCAAAACTCCCCAGCTTCGGGCTAGTATCCCCACCTCCACAAAATAGCGCCCGCTGTGTAGCCGGCCCCTACGGCCGCAAACAGCACTAAATCCCCTTTCTTCAGCCGGTTTTGGGTAATTGCATCACGCGTAGCAAGGGGAATCGTTCCAGCAGTAGTGTTGCCGTACTTGTCGAGATTGATGACGACCTGATCATCCGGCAAGCCCAAGCGTTGCGCAGTCGCCGCGATGATGCGTTTGTTCGCCTGATGCGGAATTAGCAATTTCACATCTTGCGGAGACAGACCATGCTTTTCCAACAAGCGTTCGCAGATCTCGTACATCTTTCGCACTGCAAATTTAAACACCTGTTGCCCTTCCTGTTTGACATAGTGCAGCCGCTCGGAAACCGTTTCCTGCGAGGCTGGAAGACGGCTACCCCCAGCGGGCATTTTCAGAAAATCGCCTCCTGACCCGTCTATTTCATGAAGATGGCCGATGTAAGCTTCCGAGTCCTCGCCAGACTCGACCAAAAAGGCTCCTGCCGCGTCTCCGAAAAGAATGCACGTTCCGCGATCTGTGTAATCGATGATCCGCGACATGGTGTCGGCCCCAATAACCAGGACGTTCCGGTGAGCGCCGGTCGCAACGAGTTGGGCCGCCGTTGTTAGGCCATACAGGAATCCGGAGCAGGCGGCCACGAGATCGAAGCCCCAAGCCCGCAGTGCGCCGAGCTGGTGCTGGACTAAGCATGCCGTCGAGGGAAACATCATGTCTGGCGTAACGGTGCAAACGATAATCGCTTCGAGCTCGGCTCCGGCCATTCCGCGCTCACAGAGCGCCTGTCGGGCAGCGGCTACAGCCATGTCCGATGTCGCAATCTCAGGATTGGCAATATGCCGCTCGCGGATGCCCGTCCGTTCCCTGATCCATTCATCGCTGGTCTCAACCATTTGAGACAAATCGTGATTTGTCAAAACACGGGGCGGTACGAAGCAGCCGATCGCAGTGATTTTTGCCGTTCTCAACAGAACCTCTCGCTTGGTTAGTCTGGCCTACGGATTCGTTAGGGTCGCCCTACAATCGGTAGGCCAAGAGCGATGTACCATGTTACATTTTGGGCAGATGCAAGTCGAGACGGCTCTTTTTTTTGAGACGATCGAGCAGATTTACGCGAGAGCTTTTTGTGTTATCGCGCCACACATTCCCGTTCCTCCGATCACGATACGTTTTCGCCGATACGCGAATGCAAACAGCCGGATTAAGTTTGACCGGGCAGAGCTGACGGTTTATATCAGCGACTTATTAGAAGGCGCTCCTGCGCCGATCAAGAGGCCTTAGCATTCATTCTTTTAGCCAAACTTTTCCGCAAGACTCTAGCGCCTCAGATGCTCGCTCGATATCGGCGCTATCTGAATCGAGCCGATCTTCGCCGCGCGATGCAGCTTGTGAAGCGGCAGCGAGGGCGCAAGCTGCTCCGAAACCCAAAAGGCGCCGTCTATGATCTTGAGCAAATTTTCGAAAAACTTAACACCCAATATTTCGATGGATCAATTGCGCGGCCTCAACTGGGCTGGAGCAGGCAGTCGTCCCGCACCACTTTGGGGCACTATGACCTTTCACATCATGCGATTGTATTAAGCAAGCTACTGGATTCACAGAAAGCACCCGCATTAATCGTGGAATTCGTCCTCTTCCACGAGATGTTGCACTTGAAATTTCCAATTGATCACAAAGAGGCTAGGGCGCAGGGGCATACCACCCAGTTCAAGAAATGCTGAGCGACGTTTTGAGCCATACAAGGACGCGAAAGCGGCCCTCAAGCGCTTTATCCTAACACTTCCGCTGAGATCGATTAAAGCCTGGGCTTTAAGCCACCCGAAGCGAGACGGCAGTTACGTGAGCGTGTATCTCGTCCAACTGCGCGATCAGTGAACGCACGGCAAGGTATCTCAGGCCAAGGCAACATAGCTGATAATTAGCCTCGGTGCGGACGACGGTGGCTGCAAACCGGAATTTCAGCCAAACCAGCTTGGCGAGGAGATCCGAGTGGTCCTCAGCGCTTTGCGCGATGAGAACACGCGTGACAAGGTGCAAGCGGTTAAAATCATTCACCAACCGCCCGAAGTACTGCCGGAAGATGTGAAGACGTTCACGTCTCAATTTGCGATAGAGGGAAAAATCAAATCCGGCTTGACGCGACAGAAACTTGAAATCTTCGTCTGCCAGGAGGCCCTCCATGGGCTCGTATGATGATACGGAAAAACTCTCCAACCACTCCGGCGTAATTTCCTCAACTCGGCACCTCCGGTAAAGCCTTGCCAGTACCGGACATGCCAGCGCCGCCGAAAGGCCGAACAGGCACAGTGGCGCGACTAACAGAAGCGAGGTCAACGTTTGCTCCGTAATATTAGGCTACAGAATACTGAGCGGGTTTTCAATACCTAATACTAGGTTTTTCCCTTGGAATTCGGTTTTCGGCCAAATCATGTACAAAATTGAGCACGGGTAACGCTTAATTTCAGTCGGCGCCTCGTTCCGGCTCATCTGCGAGCCGCCGCGCGCAACAATGCGGCATTCACCGCCTCAAGTTGTCCGATCAGCCTATCCTGCTCATGCCGGCGCCAGGAATGCCCAATTTTCACCGCGACAGCCGCTCCGGCGCGATTAATAAATACCGCCCAATAGGCAAAGCACGCGCTCGAGATAAACATTATCAAATTGCTGATCAGCCGAAGACTTTCGTGGGACCAAAAACTGCGAGTGAGCAAAAGAGCACTCTTTGCAGCAAAATACACGAGGAACCCAGTGGTAAAGACTATCAAGTTCCTCGATATTTCTACCGGAAACCAAACAACAAAACCTAAGATCGACACTAGCACCAAGAGCGCGATGGTGCATACTACGCGATCCAGCACGATAGCTACTCCTAAAGCCTGCGCCACCGGGTCGCTTTCGCCGGACAGCCCAGATATCGAATATTCCGGCCTGGCGCTCAGCAATCCAACGATGATGGATAGAATAAAGGCGGAATTCAGTAATTTTCGTGAGAATCGTAGGATTCCGGGGAGGCTGCTTAACACGGCCTCTAGTAGCGCATAGACGGTCCAGAGGGTAAAAAGCCAGACCACGGCCCGACTAATCATCCAAATCAGGCGGTAATCAGGAAAGTACTTAGGTTCAATGGAGGCCAAAAAAGCGATTAAGTCGCCGAGAAATTGCACAACCAGGAAGAGGCAGAAGATCCGGTATACCCTCTCCAATCCAAGGACTAAAAAGCGAATGATCAGGATGAGCCCGAGGACGATATTGATGTCTTGCGCGAGGCGCGCCCAGCTCATGCCGGTCACCAACTACTTTAGGATGGTAGTGCCGAACTGCGATCTCAGCAACTGTTTACTGCCGCTTACCGGCAGCAGGTCGGCTTAAACCGCTACTGACGGACACTGCTTGCTGTGCGGATCCGGAATCGGCGAATCTGCGACGAGCTGCGGGCACTGCTTGCTGTGCGGATCCGGAATCGGCGAGTCCGCTACTGCCATCGGTTCGTTGGTATGGCCCGTTGGAAGCACAGCTCCATTCGACGATTTAGCTTGTGCAGTGCCAAACAGGCTGATAATTAGAAAAGATGTTGAAATTACTAGTCTCATATAGGTCCCGTTTTTCTGAATTAAAGGTAGATTTTCCTTTAATCTTCCCTACTGTACGATAGCTTACCTGTTAGGTTTCCGAGTATCTAAGTCCCATGTTTTCCGTGAACAGAACGGTCCTAGTCCTATTGGTACCAGTGCCTCTTGAAGAGTGGATTTATCCGTGTATGATTTATTTAAAGCATTTTTAAATGCGGACATTCACGGGCGGGGCAACGGATCGGGAAATTTTATCTGATCTGTGGCTCCGAGACCTTTCTCACATCCGCACTTCGTACGGCAGACTCGTCTATTTGGCTGGTCTCAGGAACCCCGACACCGGGCGATACGAGCACTATGGTGCGAATACCACTTCCCTGAGTGTACAAGCGAGCCAAGTGTTGAAGGCCCGCCACGAGGCAATATTCAGGGAATGGATTGGTTATCCATTAGAAAAGAAAAAGGCCGATGTAGAGCTTTATATCGCAAGCATCGATCAAGTGGATAAATCGGAACTCATCGATGCATGGCTGCGGCTCACTCCGTACAAGAATCTTGTTCCTGCCTCAATCCAAGGTCCGGAACGAAAAAAGCACGTCTCCGACTTCGAAGCAATTCTGGGCCTGCTTAAGAACGTGTATGGCGTCGCTTCCCCAGATCCAACCTCATAGCGACTCCGACAACCTGTCCCACGATTTCTGCGTCGCCAGGAAACCGGAAAACGTCCGGTAGAACATGCGATGTGGAATGTGACTGGACAATTAGCCTGCCATCCCGCATCGCGCACCAGCCGCAGCGATATCCGCGATGATGTTCGACGAAGTAGATAGGCCGCTCTAATTCGTGAGACCATCCTTCGGTTGAAATTCGCCGCTTGCTTTCATCGACCTGAAGAAAGGAACCCGGAGCAATGACGGGATACATCGACCAGTCCTCCGTACCCATGAATCCATAGCAGTGATTGCGCAAATCGAGCGAGTTTGTAAAAACCAACGGCAACTTGCCCCAGCGATGGATGTGCCTGCTCAGGTACGAAGTTTGCCGGAGGTCAACGTGCTCGTTTAACTCAGCAGGGAAAGCAATGTGCCCGGTATCCGAGGGTTTTAATTCGATTCGATGGGTATCCGAAATAGGAGTGGTTAGCGCATCTGCGGCAAGCGCTCCGAGCTCAATTCCGTACCACCGCAGAACCGTAGCAAAATCCAGCCGGTAGATCGCACAAAGAGAATACAGACGATATACGGTCGGGACCGTGCCTTTATTTTCGATATCAGCGAGCCGGCTCAGGCGAATGAGAAACTCGTCGTTATCTCTCCGGTTCGCTATCCGTTGACTTGCCTCTTCTACGTCCCGATATTTCAAATGAAGTTTTTCGCGAGCTCGCCTGAGTTTTTGACCTGGTTCTTCCATGCGATGGGTTGAAGCGCTTTCAAAATCGGCGTCGGAGAACGTAATCTGCGCTGCGGTTTACGGTGACCTGACTTGCGTGGCTCCTTCGCCAGTGGAGTTACCCACGCCTTTGAGGTGAGCTTACCATAAACGCGTGCTGGTTGTTCCGATTTCAGAACAGTTTCCTGAGTGTCGGCCCGTTGATCCCGTTTCGTTACTGCCCCGAAACGCGCTCGGCTAGCCCCGGAAAGACAGGTAACACAAGGAAGGGGTAATCATATCAAAAAAAAGCGCGCAGGTCTATCATTTCAGGCGATCAAAATGGCTTGCTGTGTGGGCGACAACACGAATATACGAAGGGTTCGTTACAACAAAAACCAACTCAATTCGACCGAATCGGCTAGCGTATCCAGCATAGCTATTGGGGTTACATCTGAAGGAAATAACATGCTGGGCCCCATTACTGGACCTCGAAAGAGTATCAGGTCTTTTCTGTCAACGAAACAGTCGGCAAAAGAACTGAGTTCGGACCTCGCATTTCTACCTGTGTTCCGTTTTCTGACTCAAATATCATAATAGAGAGCAAACTCGTAAGGGTGAGGCCTGAGCCGGACCGCTTCTGCCTCCGCTTTCTGCTTGTAAGAGACGAACGTCTCGATTAATTCCTCCGAGAATACGTCGCCTTTTGTGAGGAATTGGTGATCTTCTTCAAGACAAGTCAGCGCTTCATCGAGAGAGGCAGGCATCGAAGGCACGTTCTTCATTTCCTCCGGTGATAAATCGTAAATATCCTTATCGAGCGGCTCCCCGGGATCGATTTTGTTCATCACGCCATCGAGTCCTGCCATCATCATTGCCGCGAACGCTAGATAAGGATTCGACGCCGCGTCTGGGGGACGGAACTCTACCCGTTTTGATTTCGGGCTGTTGGAGTACATCGGAATCCGAACGGCCGCAGAGCGGTTGCGCCGCGAGTAAGCCAGGTTGACAGGCGCCTCATAGCCGGGCACCAAGCGTTTATAGCTGTTTGTGGTTGGCGCAATGATCGCAGAGAGAGCGCGCGCATGGCGCAGCAAGCCGCCGATGTACCACAACGCCATCTGGCTCAAGCCTGCGTAATTATCTCCGGCGAATAGCGGTGTTCCGTTGCGCCACAAGCTCTGGTGCGTATGCATCCCGCTCCCGTTATCGCCAAATATAGGCTTGGGCATAAACGTGACCGTTTTTCCATATTGGTATGCCACGTTCCGCACAACGTATTTGTAGAGGACCATGTTATCGGCGGACTTCACGAGCGTGTCGAATTTTTGATCGATTTCACACTGCCCGCCTGTCGCTACTTCGTGGTGATGGCATTCCACGTTCAAGCCGCACTCGAGCATGGTTGCCACCATCTCGCTTCGCAGGTCTTGGTAGTGATCGGTGGGAGGAACGGGGAAATAGCCCTCCTTGTATCTGGGGCGATAACCCAAATTGTTATTCTCCCGGCCCGAGTTCCATCTCCCTTCCTCGGCGTCGATGTAGTAAAAACCGCTGTGCTGGTTTTGGTCGAACCGGATGTTGTCGAAAATGAAGAATTCGGCCTCGGCGCCGAAATATGCAATGTCGGCCAAGCCACTGTTTTTCAAAAACAACTCGGCTTTCTTCGCGATCCAACGCGGGTCGCGATCGTAATGTTGGCGTGTAATCGGATCGAGAATGTCGCCCAGCATGACAAGCGTGCGAGTTTCGGCGAAAGGATCCATGAATGCAGTTGCCGCGTCAGGAATCAGGAGCATGTCGCTCTCATTGATGGCAGCCCAGCCTCGAATGCTCGAGCCATCGATCCCGAACCCGTCTTCAAATGAGCTCTCCTCGAGTTGAGTGATCGGATACGAGACATGTTGAGTCAGACCGGGGAGATCTGTGAAGCGCAGGTCGATCTGCCGCGCGTCGTTCTTCTTTGCAAACTCCAAAACTTCCTGTGGGGTCATGCTTCCTTCCTTTTAGTTGGTGGTTGGGGAACAGACGCAAACGAGGCGTTTCCCAATAAGTCGCTAGAATAGCGGATCGTTCCCGCAGAGAGCAATAGCTGGATGGTCGAAACTGGTATTTACGGATGCAACCGAGAACAAACAGGGAAACCGGGCAGATGAAACTGTCACTCGGGTTCGAGCGGCGAGTTTTTCAAGTGAGCGAATTGAACTCCGCCATTCAGGGTCTTTTCGAAACAGAGTTTCGGGGCATTTGGGTAGCGGGAGAAATCTCAGGCTGCCGCGCTGCGAGCAGCGGTCACTATTACTTCTGCCTCAAGGACGCGCAAAGCCAGTTGAAATGCGCGTTGTTCAAAACCGCCGCAAGGCTCGCCCGGTTCAAGCCTCGGGACGGTCTGGCCGTAATCGCGCGAGGAAATCTGGAAGTCTACGAGGCGCGGGGAGAATATCAACTCATTATCGAGTTGCTTCAACCCCAGGGCGCGGGCGCGCTGCAGCTTGCATTCGAGCAGTTGAAAAAGAAGCTTTCTGCTGAAGGACTCTTTGAACAGGCGCGGAAACGCGCTTTGCCCAAACTGCCACGGCGGGTCGGCATTGTGACTTCTCTGTCGGGAGCTGTCCTTCACGATATGCTGCAAATCCTTGAGAGGCGATTCCCGGGTATCCATGTGCGTATCTTTCCGGCGCAAGTGCAAGGTGAGGGAGCGGTCGAGCAAGTCTGTCGTGCCCTGAAATATTTCAGCGAAAGAGCCTGGGCGGAGGTTGTGATTCTCGCGCGAGGAGGCGGCTCGCTCGAAGACCTGTGGACGTTCAACGAAGAGGCGGTAGCCCGAATGATCGTCGCATCGAAGGTGCCCATTGTTTCGGCAATTGGTCACGAGACGGATTTCACTATCGCAGACTTCGCGGCCGATCATCGCGCGCCGACTCCATCCGCCGCGGCCGAAATTGTAATTTGCACGCGTGCGAGTTTACTCGAGCAAATCGCAGCTCACCGCGCGAAAGCGGCGCAATCCATACGCTATCGAGTCCTTACGTGCTCACGCGATTTGCAGCATCGCGGAACAGCTCGCGCAGCTACATTGCTCCATCGAGCGGTTGCCAAGCGAGCACAAGCCCTAGACGATCTCGAATTTCGGCTTCGCACAACGCAGCGGCGGTTGATTCAAGTTTTGGCTGGCCGACTGGGTGCCTCAGTGAGGCGTCTGCAGGCCGGCGATTTGCGATTGTGTCTCGCGCGTAACCGGCACAGGCAAGAACTCTTGGCGGGACAGATGGCCAAGAGCATGGAAACGCGAATTTCGCGGGGCCGCCGCCGGCATGAGACGGTCCACGCTCGTTTGGCGCAACTGAGTCCGCTAGCCGTGCTGGCGCGCGGTTATGCGATCGTCGAAAATGCGGAACGGCATATTCTGCGGTCCGCGGCCGAGGCTTCATCTGGCGAAGAGCTTCGAGTCCGGCTACACCGGGGAGAACTTAGCGCATTGGTCTCAGAAATAAGACCAGCAGAATGAGATGAGCAAAGTGGCTGCGAGAAGTTCTACCAGGAAAGCAATCTGCCTGTTGAGCGGGGGTCTCGATTCTGCCACTTGCCTCGCCATCGCTCGCGAGCAAGGTTTTGCCTGCTACTGCTTGTCCTTTGACTATGGACAGCGGCACGCGATCGAGCTTCGGTCCGCCGCTTTGGTTGCAAGAAGGCTCGGTTCTGAAGAACACCGCACTGTGAAGATAGATCTGCGTGCATTTGGAGGCTCTGCCCTCACAAGCGACATGGAAGTGCCAAAAGCGCAAGCAGGGGAGGCGCAGGTCGCGTGGGATACACATCGCCGCGGAATTCCGCCAACGTACGTGCCTGCGCGCAACACCGTTTTCTTGTCGTTCGCTCTCGCTTATGCAGAGGTGGTGGGCGCTTCAGACATATTTATCGGAGTCAACGCGATTGACTATTCGGGTTATCCGGACTGCCGCCCCGAGTTTATTCGAGCATTCGAAACAATGGCCAACCTCGCCACCAAAGCAGGGGTCGAAGGCAGGACTCAGGTCACAATTCACGCGCCGCTGATACGAATGACCAAAGCTGAGATCGTTCGCAAGGCCGTTGAGCTCAACGTGGATCTCGCTTCGACCCATAGTTGCTACGACCCAGATGAGAGCGGGCGGCCTTGCGGCGCATGCGATTCATGTTTGTTGCGAAGCAAGGGTTTTGCTGAAGCGGGCATAACCGATCCCGCCCTAGCAGCCGCCCTCCAATCCTTGTCGTGAAAATCGCGGAGATCTTTTATTCGCTGCAGGGTGAAGGTGTCCTGCTTGGCGTGCCTTCCATTTTCGTCAGGACATCTGGGTGCAACCTGCGCTGTACCTGGTGCGACACGCCATACACGTCCTGGAATCCTGAAGGAAAAGAGATCTCAGTCGAGCAGATTCTGCCGCGGATCGCTGGCTTCGACACAAAGCACATTGTGATCACAGGAGGCGAGCCGATGATCGCTCCGGAGATCGTGGACCTCACGCTCAAACTCCGCGAATCAGGATTTCACATCACAATCGAGACTGCTGGGACCGTTTACGCCTCCGTTGCTTGTGATCTGATGAGCATCAGCCCGAAGCTCTCAAATTCCGTTCCCGACAATCGGGACGCGGGCCGGTGGGCAGCGCATCACGAACGCTTACGATGTCAGCCGGAGATCCTGCGCCGCTTGATGCGCGAGTACGAATATCAACTCAAGTTTGTGGTCACGTCAGCAAACGATTTAGGTGAGATCGATGAAATGAGGAATGCGCTGTCCGCGGAATCTGGCCGCATCGTCCTTATGCCCGAAGGAACCGATCGAGATTCGCTACGCCAGCGAGGTCTCTGGCTGGCCGAAATTTGCAAGAAAAGCGGCTACCGTTACAGCCCCCGCCTGCATATCGATCTGTGGGGCGATAGGCGCGGCGTATAGCTGGACCTGCTTTAGTCTTCCGATAGACTGTGTATTTGATCCGGAACAGTTCCAAGATTCGCGTTGGAGCGGTGAGTTACTTGAACACTGTTCCGCTCATTTGGGGCATGCTCCATGGAGCAGAGCGAGAGCGAGTTGAACTCTCGTTCGCTATTCCATCCGTCTGCGCTGCGGAAGTAGAGCAGGAACGAGTGCAGATCGGCCTGGTGCCCGTTGCCGAGATCGCCCGTCAAGAGCTTGAGATCGTTCCCGGTGTGGGCATAAGCTGCTCCGGTCCCGTGCGAAGCATTCTTCTGTTCTCCCGAGTGCCCTGGAAGCGGGTCCACAGTGTGGCTGGCGACATTGGGTCTAGAACGTCTATCGAGCTTGCGCGCGTCATTCTGCGCGAGCGCTATGGTGTTGAGCCGCGTTTTACGCTCGAAGAGCCGGTCTTGGATGAAATGCTTGCGACGTCTGAGGCCGCGCTAATCATAGGAGATCCGGCGTTGCGAATTGCGCCCCAGGACACGCCCTACGAATGGCTGGATTTGGGAGCTGAGTGGATGGCCTTGACCGGCCTACCAATGGTGTTTGCAGCCTGGGCAGGTAAGCCGGGCATCCCCATTGACTCTCTCCAAAGGGTGACGCTCGGATCATACGAGTTTGGCAAAGCTAGGATTCAAGAAATTGTCGAACGCGAATCATCGAGCCGCCAAATCCCCGAATTGCTCGCGACCCGGTATCTCCGCGAGCATATTCGCTTTGAGCTTGGCACAAACGAGAAGCGGGGATTACGCGCCTTCCTCGATCTCGCGGATCTCTGTCCCCATACTGCTCTCGCTTTTCGCGCGTAAGAGGACAATGATTACTCGAAAGCAAGCCGCCGACCTGTTTCACAGCGATGACTTGGTCGCCTTAGGCATGGAGGCCGATGCCATCCGCAAAAAGCATCATCCAGAGGGCGTCGTCAGTTACATCATCGATCGCAATATCAATTACACGAATTTCTGTACAGAATACTGTAGCTTCTGTGCGTTCTATCGGCCGCTCGGACACAAAGAGGGTTACATCCTGCCGACCGAGCTCATTCTCGCGAAAATCCAGGAAACGATCGATCTCGGAGGCACAGGGATACTGATGCAGGGCGGCCTCCATCCAGATCTGAAAATCGAATGGTATGAGGACCTGCTCCGCGCAATCAAAGCGCATTCCACCATTTGGTGCCATTGTTTTTCCGCACCCGAAATCGTCAACATCGCCGAGGTGAGCGGCCTTAACCTTCGTGATACGATTGCCCGGCTGCGCGATGCCGGGCTCGATTCTATTCCCGGAGGCGGAGCCGAGATTCTCGACGACGCGGTTCGTCACCGGATCAGCAGGTTAAAGTGCTCCACTCAGGAATGGATCGACGTTCACAAAACCGCGCATTCTTTGGGGCTGCGCACCACGGCAACGATGATGTTCGGAACGGGCGAGACAATCGAACATCGCTTGAATCATCTCGAGATTGTCAGGCGGATCCAGGAAGAGACAGGCGGGTTTACCGCGTTTATTCCGTGGTTTTTTCAGCGTGAGCACACCTCGCTGGGACGTTTTGTCAAACAGGAAGCGACTGCAGTCGAATACTTGAAGATGCTCGCTTTGTCGAGGCTCTATTTGGACAATATTGCGAATGTCCAAACTTCTTGGGTAACGCCCGGTCTCAAGATTTGCCAGTTAGGCCTCCGCTTCGGCGGAAATGATGTCGGCAGCATCATGATTGAAGAAAATGTTGTCTCCGCCGCGGGAACGCATCATCGCGCTACGGAAGAGCAACTGCGCAGACTAATCCGCGATGCCGGATTTATACCCAGACAGCGGGATACACTGTATAGAACTTACTTCTTGAATTAGGCGCGTCCTACATCGACGCGGCTTGTTCTCCCTTTTTCTTCTTGCCTGTGGGAGCAGGGCGAGTCGCCTTGATTCTCTTCATATCGAGCGACTTGTTAGACCAGTCTTCCGCTTGAGCTATGTCAGCCTTCGCCGCTTCGGGCGTGTCCTCCAAGTCGGCCTTCTTGCGAAGCAGGAGGTTCAAATACGACATAGCATCCTCGTTCTCTTTGTCGAGTGACAGGCATTTCTTCAAATCTCCGATGCCGTCCTCGATCATCTGCTCGTACTTAGTCTTCATGTCGGCTCTGATCTTCGGATCCTTAATCGGTCCCGGATCATCGGCTTTCATGTGGAGATCGACGCGAGCCGTCTGAAGTGGTGTGAACGCCTGAGCCCAATCAATTACGCCCAAGTAGTAATAGGGCTCGGGATCTTTTGGATCGACTTCGATTCGACGCTCGTTCCATTTCTTTGCCTGGTCCAAAGCTGCGGTCTTCTGCTCTGGGGTGCCCGCTGACGCGTTCTGGTAGGCCATGGAAGCCATCGAGGCCAGCGCAAGTTTGTCTTTCGGATCCTTTTGCAAGACCTGCTCGAACGTCTGCTGAGCCATGTCGAAGTTCTTTTTGTTATCCGGAGCGTCGGCTCCAGGAATCCACTGGATCATGTACGACGTAGCTAAGTAGAGCCGGGCGCTCTCATTCGTTGGATCCAGCTCTACCGCCTGTTTGAAATGATTCACTGCGTCAGAATACTTGTTGTTTCTGTACGCTTGAACGCCCCTGTTCAATTCGTCTCGCGCTCTGAGCTTAGTGCAACCTGTGCTCAGGAGGATCAAACCGGCACAGAAGGCCAGCGACGACGTCTTAGACTTTCGCATGAGCTGAATCCCCTTGACCGCTACTGTCCTGCCTCCACCTTCGGAGTCATGATTCCTACTTTGTCAAGCCCGGCTCCTTTGGCATCGTCAATTGCCTGGGCAACATATCGATAATCCACGTCTTTGTCGCCCTTCACAAATACGACCTTTTGAGCGCGGGTCTTGAAAATATCTTCCAACCTAGATTGCAAGTCGTGTTCAGCTACAGGCTGACCGTTGATCTGCAAGCTGTGATCTTTGGCGACCTCAATCACTACCGTCGGATCCTGATTCGGCGGGGGCGGGGGCTGATTCGGAGGTGGCGGCTGAGGCACCAGCGTGTCAAGTCCTTTCGGGGTTAATGGAGTTATGACCATGAAAATGATCAATAACACCAGCAAAACATCAATCAGAGGAGTTACATTGATATCGGCTTTGGCGCCGCCGCCAGAGCCGCCAACTGCCATTGCCATAAGACTGACCTCTTTTCACTAATCTCTACAGATTCAAACCCTTCTTTTTGTCCTGGATCTCTTCTGTGAGCAGACCCAATTGATCCACGCCGGCCGTTCGGAGCGCATCAATTGCATCAGTGACGCTCTCAAAACGCGCTCTTGCATCCGCCTTTAGATAAACGGTCTTGTCCGTTCGGTTTGTCTGAAGATCCTTGACCTTACTACCGAGCTGGTCGACTGGGATGAGCGAATTGCCCGGACTGATGAAGAGCTTCCCATCTCGCGTTACCGCGACAATCACCGCATCTTCCTTGTCTGCTTCGGCCATTTTGATCGGGTTGTATGTCTTGACTAAATTGACCGGTATGGTTTTGGACAACATGGGCGTGATGACCATGAAAATGATGAGCACGACCAGCATCACGTCCACCATCGGTGTAACGTTGATCTCAGAAACAACCGGCGGAGCTTTGAGTTTCATCATTTTGATCTCCTCGTATGAAAACTACAGTAAGATCCTCCCTGAATTGCTGCCTTACCGGCGAGACAGGGAACGTTCTGTTCGCTGCTACGATCAACTCGAGCTAAGCTCCTCGCGCCACTCTCTGCTGAGTTCGCTTCAGGAAGTAATCGATAAGTTCAGAGCTGGAGTTACCCATCTCTACATCGAATGCTTCAATGCGGTTACTGAAGTAGTTGAACATCCAGACCGCGGGAATGGCCACAAACAAACCCACGGCAGTGGTGATCAAGGCTTCCGAAATACCGCCGGCGACCGCGCCGATACCTGTCGACTTAGAAGTCGAAATCGATTTGAACGCGTTCATGATTCCGACCACGGTTCCGAACAGACCAACGAACGGTGCCGTCGAGCCAATTGTCGCAAGACTGCTGACGCCGCGTTTCAGCTCTGCGTGAACGATCGCCTCGGCACGTTCAAGCGCCCTGCGCGACGCTTCGATGTCTTCACCCGGAATCTCGGAGCTCACCTGGTGAGCCTTAAACTCCTGAAGCCCGGCAACGACGACCTTAGCCAAGTGACTCTTATTAAACCGGTCAGCAATTTTGATCGCCTCATCCAGCTTGCCTTCACGCAACGCGCCGGCAACCGCGGGCGCAAACGCTCGAGATTGTTTCCTCGCTGAGTTGTACGCAATCAAACGGTCGATCATCACGCCAATCGACCAGGCCGACATAATGAACAAACAGACCACCACGGCTTTAGCCATGTAGCCCATGTTTCCCCACACGGTGCGAGGATCGAAGCTAAGTGACTCTTGTTCCTGTAGCAGCCAAAACGCCCATACTTGAAGTTGTAGTAACATGCTCATCTCCTAGTTGAATCGAACAAATTTCAAAACTCTTTCCGGTTACTGGCTCAACGTAAAGTTAACGATGATATCAGTAACTACTTCTACCGGCTGACCATTCAGCATTGTCGGCCTGTATTTCCACTGCAGAACAGCTTCTTTAGCGGCATTCACCAGCAGCGGGTGCCCGTTGACGAGTGTCAGATTTTCGATATTGCCTTCCTTGCTAATGGTCGCGGTGAACTCTACTCTCCCCTGCACTCGCGCCGACTTGGCGAGCGGAGGATACACAGGCTGAACTCTGCGTATGAGGTTTGCTTCGGCAACTTGGCCGCCTACTCTGACCGGGCCGCTCGGAGCTTTCGCTTTCGGAGGCGGCGGGGGCGGAGGCGCAGCGCTCGGAACACCACCGACAACACCGCCGATCACGCCACCAGCAACACCGCCTGCCTCACCGGTTCCACCGACCACGCCGATACCCGCATCGGGAGGCGGCGCCGTGTCTTCGACCTTGTTCACCGTTTTAGGAATTACTTTCGGCGCGATTAACTGGTTCGCAATAAACTGCCGGACAACCGGCTTAGGCTGAACTTTGGGAGCGGCCGGAGGCGGCGGCGGTGGAGGAGGCGGAGGCGGTGGCGGCGCAACCAGCATGCTCTTCAATTGAGCGCTGGGAAGAGACTCCGTGTAAATTAGCGGAATCAAGATCAGCACGCCAATAATCGAAATTTGTAGTATCAGCGAAAGAAGAATTGTAAATGGCTTCTTCGTCTTCTGCGTGCCATCCACAAATGTTTGATTAAACATTAGATCCTCCTGCGGCCCTCCGGGCCGCCAATGCCTTACTTTGCTGTCTTGGCTACACCTCGTGAGCGGCTATCAATAACCGCCGTTCTTCGTTTTCGTTTCCGGCTTTCCGCCAGATCCTGCCAAAATATCAAAATCGGACTGGCAATGAAAATCGACGAGTAAGTTCCGATGATGATGCCAATCACGAGCGCAAACGAAAACCCGTTCAATACCTGGCCACCGAATAGATACAACGAAAGCGCAGTCAGAAAGGTAAGGCCAGAGGTCAGAATCGTTCGGCTCAGGGTCTGATTGATGCTGGTATTCACAATCTCAGTGAATGACCCGCGCCTTTGCAGCCTCAGGTTTTCGCGGATCCGATCAAACGTCACGATCGTATCGTTCATCGAATAACCCACGAGCGTCAACAATGCCGCAATAACAGTCAAATCGATTTGCTTATTGAAAATCGAAAAGAGTCCAATCGTGATGATCGTGTCGTGAAAAACCGCAATCACGGCGGCCACGCCGTAGATCCACTCGAAGCGAAAGGCGATGTAAATCAACATCGCCCCGAGCGCGATGAGCACGACGTTGATCGCCTGTTGCCGTAAATCAGCTCCAATTTTCGGTCCCACGATTTCTACGTTTCGAATTGTGAAATTGCCCGCCCAGCACTCCTGCTTGATGACATTCAGGATGTTCGGCGTCACACCAGCGACATTCGAAAGTTCATCGAGATTGCGAATCAGTCCGGAGCGGGGCGGCGTGTCACGATAATCGGTAATGCGCTTCACCAGGGCCGTGAGCTGGTCGTCGGACATTGCAATGGAAGCCTTTTGGAATGCGTCGCGCAAGTGATCGGTCAAAGCCGCTTGGCCCGCCGTGTTCATGTCGAGCTTGCTCCCGCTTTGCGGATTGAAGGCGCTGTTCAGGGTAGAAATCATATCCGCCCGAACCACCTGAAGCGCCCTTTCGTCACGCACATCGGTTGAAATGAGCGCCTCTTGTGAATTGCTCACTTCCTGAACTTCAATTTCGCCTGATATTTTCTGGCGAAGCGCGGACCGGATCGCTTCCGCAGGAGGCCGCTTGATAAAGTTCACATCCATAAGCGCTCCGCCGTTAAAATCTATTCCATATTTCGGGCCGCCCTTTACTGCCAGGCTGACCAAACCAGCCGCCGTGAGCACCAATGACAGGATGATAAATGGCCATTTCTTGCCGAGAAAGTCGAAGTTTGTCTGTTTGAAAATCTCCATCGAGCTCTACAGGCCGGCATTCATTACAATAGACACCGGTTCTCCAAAAGTGTTCCCATTGACGATCAAGTATCCGGCCAAAACTCCTTCCCTATTTGACTTAAATACTGAGCGCGGTTACGGGCCGAGGCCGGGTTAACTCCCAATCGAAGATCGCCTTGGACACGAATACTGCTGTAAACACATTTGCCGCCAGGCCGATGACCAGCGTCACGGCAAAGCCCTTCACTGGCCCCGAGCCGAATAGAAACAAGATGGCGCACGAAACAATCGTCGTCACATGAGTGTCGATAATCGTAAGCAGCGCTTTATTGAAACCGGTGTCGACCGCGGGAAGCGGTGTTTTGCCCGCCCGGACCTCTTCGCGAATGCGCTCAAAAATAAGAACATTGCTATCGACAGCCATACCGATCGTTAGGATGATCCCCGCAATCCCGGGCAGCGTCAACACTGCCTCGAAATAGCTTAGGCACGCTATCAGAATGATGGCATTCAAAATCAGCGCCAGGGTCGCGTTAACTCCGCTCTTCTTGTAGTAGATCAGCATGACAAGGATCACGGCCAGCACTCCCGCGATACCCGCGATGAAACCTTCTCGGATGGAATCAGCCCCAAGCGACGGTCCGACAGTGTTCTCCTGAAGGTACACCACGCTCGCCGGAAGCGAGCCCGCGCGCAGATTGAGCGCTAAATCAGAAGCTTCCTCTTGCGTTCTCGCGCCAGTGATTCGCCCAGTGTCACTGATCTGGTTCTCGATCCGCGGAGCGCTTAGCACTTTCCCGTCCAAAACGATGGCTAGGCGCTGTCCCACGTGGCTGCCCGTGTAGGTAGCAAAGCGCTTGGCGGCGTCCTGGCTGAGCACAAATCCCGTATCCCAGGCCGCCGGCAGATCTCCTTGTTGGGGTCGAGCATCGCGAATATCGGGACCTCGCACAATAGGCGTGCGCGAAACCAGGTACACGCCGCCCCCGCGAGTATTCGGATCCGGGCTGCTATTGCCGATGAGCCTTGTACCCGGAGGCAGCACGCCGTTGTTTTGAGCGAGCGCTTCTTCCCGGCTGGCATACGGACCACCACGAACGTCGTACAAGTCGAGAACGGCGGCTGTTTGTATGATCTGCTTGACCCGCCCCGGGTCGTCCACTCCCGGCATTTGAACTAACAACTGCGAGTCAATGTCCTCGCGGCGCTGCTGAACGGTCGCCTCGCTCAGACCGAGCGCGTTGATTTTCTTGTCGATCGTGTTTTTCGTTTGCGCCAGCACTCGGCCCCATAATGTCAACGCCTCCGAGGGTTTCATGGTCAAGCGATAATCCGTGACGTTCAATGGCGCCAGCAGCCACTGTCCGAATTGCTCCGTAACTACGCTTCGAAACGAGCCGGCCTGCGTTGACGGAACTCCCTTCACGAGAATCGCGGCGTTCTTGGCGTCGTCGAGCGATTTGGCTTCAGCCACTTCGATATCGGAGTAGGGAACGGCTGCCTTGCCCAGAGCGTCTTTGAGCCGTTCACTCGCCGTACCCGCTTCGGCGTTGAAGGCATCCTGCTGTTGAACTTGCAGAACTAGGTAGGTCCCACCTCGAAGGTCCAGCCCGAGTCGAATGTTCTTGTGCCAGTTTTCGACAAGCTGATCTTTGCTTCGCGGCAGTCCGATAATCCCGTAAATACCCACGAGAATGACGACCAAGATAAAAACGAATTTGAAGCGTAAGTGGCGTTTCATATTTACATGCGTTCGCGTTGCCGGAGCCTGTTCCCGGGCGCGCCGTAGCTTATTTCTTAACCTGCTCGTCCGTCTTGACTACGTTCGTTACGGCGCTGCGCGACACTTGAATCTTAACGTTATCAGGCTTGACGCGCAGTATCAGCGTATCATCGGCAACAGTGACGATGGTCCCGATGATTCCTCCGGTTGTGATTACCGTTTGGCCCGCAATCAGCGATTTCAGCATTTCCTTCTGATTCCGCTGCTGCCGGCGCATGGGCATGAACACCAGAAAGTAGAAAATTCCGATCATTAAGACGATCGGCAACAGACCGCTTACGAAGGGGCTCGAAGGCGCGGCTTGGAGCAGAACGAGAGCGTCGGGCATGCCGCTACCTTTCGTGTACGGCGAACAACTCGGACCGCACGGATTTCAACAATCGAGGAAACTGCCCGGCCAAAATGGATTCGCGTATCCGGCGCATAGAATCTAAGAAATATTTGACATTGTGGATTGTAGCTAACATCGAGAACAGAATCTCACCGGCTTGGAACAGGTGGCGCAGGTACGCCTTGCTGTAAGTCCTGCACGTATAACAGCTACATTCAGCATCAAGCGGGCTCTCATCCTCTAAGTACTGCGCTTGCTTGATGACCACCTTCCCGCTCGATGTAAACAGATAACCATTTCGCGCGTTCCGAGTCGGCAGGACGCAGTCCATCATGTCGATCCCCTGAGCGACGTATTGCGGCAGTTCCTCCGGCATCCCCACGCCCATGACGTATCGCGGTCGGTCGGCTGGCAAAAATGGCGCCGTTACCGCCGCTATCTCTTGGCTCATTTCCCGCGGCTCGCCCACAGAGAGCCCGCCGATGGCATATCCGGGCGCGTTGAGTTCGAGAAGCGCATCCGCGCATGAGGCGCGCAGATCGGGAAACATTGAACCCTGCACGATGGGAAACAAAGCGCAATCGGGACCCTTTTCGCGTCGCAAATAGTGTTCATATCCAGCTCGCGCCCAGCGGATTGTTCGATTCACCGATGCCGCGGCAACTTCGTGCGTTACTGGATAAGTCAGGCATTCATCGAGCGCCATCATGATGTCACTGCCCAGCGCAAGCTGGATATCTACGACACTTTCCGGCGTAAAAAAATGCAGGTCGCCGTCCAGGTGCGAGCGAAACAACACGCCTTCCTCGCTCACCTTCCGCAGATCGCTCAGACTGAAAACTTGAAATCCGCCAGAATCGGTAAGGATCGCGCGCGGCCAAGCCATAAACTTGTGGAGCCCGCCCAAGCGCTGGATCCGTTCATGCCCAGGCCGTAGAAATAGATGATAAGTATTTGCGAGAATAATGCGCGCATCAAGGTCCCGCTCCAAATCCCGCTGCGTCAGACCTTTTACGGTCCCCTGTGTACCAACAGGCATGAACAGGGGTGTCTCAATGACTCCGTGCGCTGTTTGTAAGAGCCCTGCGCGGGCGCCCGTCTCCGGACACGTGGCTTGAATCTCGAAGCGCAGAGCAGACATTCAAACCTCTATTCTCGCGTGAACTAACGAGTGTTGGCCGTGGTGAACTCAGAACTGCTTGTTACGATTGAGTCTTGATCCAGTGGGATGGCGCTTCGCTTTTATAACACGCTTACGCAGGAAATTGAGACTTTTTCGCCGCTCACCGGCAACACAGTCCGCATGTACACTTGCGGACCTACGGTCTACAATTTCGTCCACATCGGCAACTTCCGGACATTCACCTTTCAAGACATTCTGCGGCGGTGGCTGCGCTATCGCGGGTACGATCTAAGGCACGTCATGAACGTCACGGACGTGGAAGACAAAATAATCGCGAACGCCGCGAAAGAAGGGAAGTCGCTCGAAGACTACACGCAGCGCTACACAAAAGCATTTTTTGAAGATGCAGCCAAACTTCGCCTGGAGCAGCCCGAGCACGTTGTAAAGGCGACAGAGCACATCCCCGTAATGATCGAAGCCATCCAACAACTCTCCCAAAACGGCTGCACGTATGTGAGCGAAGGCTCCACGTATTTTCGGATCTCCACCTTCCCGGAATACGGAAAGCTATCGCACAACGATTTCAGCGGCATTCGTAGCGGCGCGCGAGTCGACATCGATGAATACGATAAAGCCGATGCGCGCGATTTCGTGCTGTGGAAGGCGCGAAAGAACGCCGAGCCTTACTGGAAGACGCCGCTTGGAGATGGCCGGCCCGGATGGCACATTGAGTGCTCGGCGATGGCAATGAAGTACTTGGGCGAAACGCTCGACATTCACGCCGGAGGCGTCGATCTGGCCTTCCCCCATCATGAAAATGAAATCGCTCAATCGGAATCGATCACCCATAGGCCGTTCTCCCGATTCTGGCTGCACTCTGAGCATCTGCACATCGAGTCTCAGAAAATGTCGAAGTCGCTCGGCAATTTCTATACCCTTCGCGATCTTCTTAAAATGGGTTACCGTCCTGAAGCCATAAGATACCTACTTGCTTCCGTCCCCTATCGGAAGAAGCTCAATTTCACGTTCGAAGGATTGACGGCAGCAGGGAAAACGATTAAGCGGCTGCGTGAGTTTGAGCTTCGTCTGGCTTCAACCAAGCTGCGTCCAGGACGGAACGAGCAAGCGAGCGAACGGGCGAGCGAAGCCATTCGCACCTTTGAAGAAAGCTTAGACGACAACCTGAATACAGCCGAAGCGCTGGCCGCCGTTTTCGAGTATGTTCGCGCTATGAACAACGCACTTGACCATTATGAATTTCAAGAGGAGAACCGCTGGGAAGCGGCCCGCGTTCTCCAAGTGTTCGATGGCATCTTTGATGTCTTGAAGCCCTCGCCTCAAGGCGGGGCAGACACCGCTGACTCTGCTTCGGGATCGGCTTACCTGTCCGACTCTGAAATCGAAACGCTCCTGGAAGAGCGGGCCCAGGCGCGGAAAATGCGCGATTTTGCCCGTTCTGACGAAATCCGGGCCCGCTTGCAGAATGCCGGCATCCTCGTAGAAGACACCAAAGACGGCCTTCGCTGGAAAAGAAGATGAAGTTTGAGTCCGAAGTTGTGCATGCCGGCGATCGGAAGCGCCGGGATACCGCGTGGGTTCCGTCCACGACGCCGATTCACCTGGGCACTACATATCTTTATCAGTCCGCCGCTCAGTTGGATCGCGTTTTTGGTCACGAGGAAGAAGGTTTTAGCTATTCGCGCTACGCCAATCCCACTAATCAAGCGCTCGAAGAGCTGACCACAGCAATCGAGCACGGTTTCGGATCGCTCGCAACCGCTTCAGGCATGGCTGCGCTCCAGATCGCGTTTCAAACCGCATTGCTTGACCGCCCGCGCTCCATCCTCGCGGCCCCGTCCATTTACGGAGCGAGCGTGATGCTGCTCGATCAGATCCTCAGTCCGTTTGGGATCGATGTCACTTTCGTCGACGTATACGACATCGAAAAACTCGAGCGTGCAATTGCTGAAAAGAAGCCGGGCTGCGTGTTCACGGAGAGCATTTCGAATCCGCTCTTACGCGTTGCGCAAATCGATCGCATCGCAAAATTCGCCAATTCGAACGGCGCGGCTCTCGTCGTGGATAGCACCTTTGCCACCCCAATGCTGCTGCGGCCTTTGGATCTTGGCGCAAACATTGTTGTTCACAGCGTAACGAAGTATCTGGCCGGGCATGGTGATGTTCTGGGCGGCATTGTCATTACAGACAAACAACACTATGAAGGCTTAAGAATGCTCTCGCGCATCGTCGGCCCGGTTCTCGGACCATTTGAAAGCTATCTCACGATGCGTGGTATCAAGACTCTGGCGCTCCGGTTCGAGCGGCAGTGCCAAAACGCAAAAATTCTAGCCGATTGGCTCGCGGAACATCCTTGCGTGGATCGCGTCTATCACTGCTCGGATCCAAAACATCCTGACGCGGAAGCTATCAACAGGCTGTTCACGCCCGGCCTTTTCGGCGCAATCCTGAGCGTTGAAATCAAAGACGCGAACAAGGATTCGATCATGGCGTTCATGGACCGTTTGAAGATGATCGTTCCCGGCACATCACTGGGGGACGTGCACACGCTTTTGCTTTATCCCGTAATGTCTTCGCATCGCAATGTCTCGCCGAAGATGCGCGAGCGCATGGGAATTCGCGAGAACCTCGTCCGCATCGCGGCCGGAATCGAAAACCCCGACGACATTATCGCTGATCTCGATAACGCTTTGCGGTTATGTTGAACCGTGTTCACGCTAGCTCACGCTCAAATTGCGAACCAAGAGTTCCGGCTTGATACTCTGTGACTTGAGTCTGTGTTTGCCCACCATCGAAAAAAGATCCAGTTACTCTTCGCGGTAACGGACGCACTCTTCACTATCCTGGCTTTTGAAGCCGCCTATTTCACGCGCACGAGCTTAGCCCTCGAGCGCGTCTTCTTCCTTCCTCTTCAGACTCACATTCTTTTGCTCCTGTTTTGCATGGCCGTTTGGGTAGCTCTGGGATCGCTTCAGCGCGTCTATGAATACCTCGATTCCGCAAATCCCAAACGCGTGCTTGTTAATTCGCTGCGCCAATGTTTTTTCGGAACGGCTTTTGTCATCCTGTTTCAGTACCTGCTGCGCCTTGAGTTGAGCCGCAGCTTTCTCGCGCTGTTTTTTATTTACAATCTCGTCCTTCTTGCGATCTTTCGCTGGAACTCACGACGCCTGGTCGGTGTTTTCCAGCGCGGATTCGGCAGTCCGTACCACATCCTGATTGTCGGTAATCGCCAAAAAGCGCAGCGCCTGAGCAAGCAGCTCAGTCAGGGCTCCCCGTTCCGTATTCATGTTTCCGCCACTCTCTGCGAAGACGAATGCGCCGAAGAGCTGCCCAGACTCTTTCGAGAGCAGGTGGTCGACGAGGTTATCTTTGACGTCGACAGCAGCAAGCTCCGTGAATTGGAAGACGTGTTTCTGATGTGCGATGAAGAAGGGGTTCGCACACGTGTCTCGATTGATTTTTTTCCCCACGTCAATAGCCAGATCACTCTCGACCGTGTAGGCGATGCGCAGCTTCTCACCTTCTCCGCCGCGCCCCAGGATGACCTCAGCCTAACAGTGAAACGCATTCTGGATGTTGCGATCTCCTCCGTAGCGCTTTTGATCCTTTCTCCGGTGATGGCGCTTGCGGCAATTTTGATCAAGCTCACCTCGCGCGGCCCCGTCATTTTCAAGCAAGCTCGTTGCGGCCTGAACGGTCGCCGCTTCACGGTTTACAAATTCAGGTCAATGGTCGAGAACGCCGATGAACTTAAGTCTCAGCTCGAACACCTCAGCGAGAAACAAATCGCATTTAAGCTCTCTCGTGATCCTCGGGTGACGCCCGTTGGACGCTGGCTCCGCAAATTTTCCATCGATGAGCTTCCTCAGCTCTATAACGTCTTTCGCGGCGATATGTCGATCGTCGGCCCGCGCCCGCCCGTCCCCGAAGAAGTCGAGCGCTATGAGCAATGGCAGCGCCGCCGCCTTCGCATGCGTCCCGGCCTGACCTGTCTATGGGCTGTGATGGGTCGCGACCATCTGAACTTCGACGCGTGGATGCGGATGGATATTTCTTACATCGAAAATTGGTCTTTAAAACTCGACTGCTCCATAATGCTGAAGACGATCCCGCATGTGCTTGCAGGCAGGGGTGCTCATTAACCCGCAAACGGGCGTTCACTGCCCGATGTGAGCGCATTAGAATTTAGACCGAGTCATCAAATATGCATCTGTTGCCAACCAACGAAGAAGTGATCACGATGCTCAAAGAAACAGGCGCGCTTCGGGATGGGCACTTCGAGTACCCGAACGGCATGCATACGGACGAATACCTTCAGGTGGCGCTTGCGTTCCGATACTTTCAATACGCAAAGATTCTTAGCGTCGGTCTTAGCCGCCGTCTTCGAGCCGACACCGAGCTTCGCGCCATGATCAAGCAATTGTCCATCGTTTGCCCGAATACAGGCGGGCTGCCGGTCGCATACGGCGTTTGCGAAGCCCTCCGCGCTCATCAGGTCTATTGGGCCGAGCAGGACACTGATACCTCTCCCATGCGCTTTCGCCAGTTCGTTGATCCAACGCCGGGCGAAAAAGTTCTGCTTGTCGATGATATTCTTCGCTCCGGACGGCGTCTTACCGAACTGCGAGCGCTCGTTGAGTCAAAGGGAGCCGATATCGTGGGTCTCGCAGTCGTTGTCTACCAACCCAATCCGAGTGTGCTCGAATTTGGAAATCTTCCGCTTTTCTACCTCGCCAAGATGGATGCCATGTATTACAAAGACACTGCGTCCTGCGATCTCTGCAAACGTGGCGTGCCGGTTGTGAAAGTCTGGACGTAAACGCAATTAAGTCTTGAGAGCACGTTTCCCATGTGTTGCAGTAGGTTCCCTCGCGCCATTCCAGAGATACATGGTCGCGTAAGCTCGCCACGGCCGCCATGCTTCAGCATGGGCCTCGAGCTCGCGTGAATTCTGTACATCCACGGCTCGCAAGAGGCCGAGATCGCCGGCGGGAAACGCATCTGTTTCCCCGAGCGCTCGCATCGCAATATATTGAGCCGTCCATTTTCCAATCCCCGGAATTTCGCGCAGTCGCTCGAGAAACGCCGCGGTGTCAACGATCCGCTCGAAGCTGATTTCACCGTCGCACACCGACTGCGCGAGGATGCGGATGGTTTCGGCGCGTGTCTTAGTCAAACCGATGCTGGTAATGTTTGCATCGGCGAGAACCGACGGCGCTGGGAAAAGATGAGTTAATCCGCTATCGACCCGTAAAGGCGTACCAAAGGACTTCACCAGCCGGCCCGCCAGAGCTGTCGCGCCTTTCACAGTGATCTGTTGTCCCAGAACGGCTCGGATTGCCAGTTCGAAACCATCCCAACACCCTGGTACGCGCAAGCCCGGAGCAGCATCCACCCGTCGTTTTAAAACCGGGTCGCTTCGAAGATAGGGAGCTATTCTAGCCCAATCGGCATTCAGATCAAACATCGCGCGTATCCGCTCGATGATGAAGAAGAGCGCGCTAGGATCGCCAAATTGAACACGAACCGCGAGAGAGTGATTCTTCTCATCAACGACAGCTTCGAAGTACCCGTTCCCGCCTTTGAACGAGATAGATCGTCGATAACATCCTTGCTCTACAACCTCAACGCCCGGCGTGGCGCGAGCCGCAAGAAACGCCAGCATTCCATTCCATGCATAAGGCGGGCGGAAGGGAAGCCGAAAAAGATACTGACTTTCCGGTTGCAGAGTGCTCTGTCTGACAAGACGGCGGATTTGCGTAGGCGTTCGATGATATGTCGCTCGTATTGTCGCATTGAAACGCCTGACGCAACCGAAACCTGATGCAAGCGCCACTTGCGTCATCGGCAATGTTGTCTCATCGATCAGCTTTTTCGCAAAGTGCAATCGGCGTGTTTGAGCCACTGCGCTAGGAGTCGCGCCAATATGCCTCAAAAACAGCCGTCGCAGATGGCGCGCGCCAACGCCGAGGCGTTCTGCTAACGCTTCAACGCCGCCATCCTCCAGTCCGCTTTCGCTGATCAATCGAAGAGCCCGCGAAACCGTGTTTGAAGTTCCTAGCCAAGCGGGAGTTCCCGGGGAACACTCTGGCCTGCAGCGCAAGCAAGGCCGAAAACCCGCTTCCGCGGCCGCCGCAGCCGTTGGAAAATATCGCACATTTTCCTCTCTCGCGGTGGGCGCCGGACAAATCGGCCGGCAGTAAATCCCAGTCGTGAGCACGGCAATGAAAAATTTGCCATCAAAGCGTGCATCGCGTGACAGCCTTGCCTTTGAACACACTCGCCAATCGAGATCCATGCGTACAGCGCCGTTATGGTAGTTCGATCTTCGGCCCTAACCTCGCCTCCACGAAAACTGCTCTTGACCAATCATCAGCAACTGAGTCCGCAAATGTCCAGCGTCACCGACGTTGAGGTCCGCTGATGTCCAATCTTTTCGGCGCCCTGGATTTATGTTTCTCGGTAGGTGGGAGGCAATATGAAATCGAAAGTCCTGATATGCGCCATCGCTGCGATTATCTTCGCGGTGCTCGCGCTTGCGGTTCGCTTGAGCGCGCAAAGCCAACAAGAATCTAGTCAGCACGCCACGTATGTCGTACACAACCTCGGTACGCTCGGCGGAACAGCCAGCGGCGCAAATAGCATCAACAACATAGGCTGGGCGACCGGCTTCTCGAACAGGAAGGGGGATAAAACCCAGCACGCCGCAGTGTGGATTTACGGATTGAAGTTCGATCTCGGCACCCTGGGAGGCCCGAACAGCGGAGTTGAATGGCCGAACAAGAATGACCGGGGCGTAATCGCCGGCATCTCCGAAACCGCTGCTCTTGATCCGCTGGGGGAGAACTGGAGCTGTGCCGCTTTCTTCCCCACGATCACTCATCACACGTGCCTTGGATTTCGCTGGGAGTGGGGCAACATGACGGCTCTTCCCACTCTCGGTGGGAACAACGGATACGCTGCCGGAATCAACAATCGCGGCGAAATCGCCGGCTGGGCAGAGAACACCGTTCACGACTCAACCTGCGTGTCTCCGCAAGTTCTTCAATTTGAGGCAGTCGTCTGGGGACCCGAGAAAGACCAAATCAAGCAGCTCCCTACCTATCACGGCGACCCCGATGGCGCCGCCACGGCGATCAATAATAAAGGCCAGGTCGTGGGCATTTCCGGCATTTGCGGTACTGCAGTGGGAGAATTCAGCGCTGCTCACGCGCTGCTTTGGGAAAACGGGACCGTAACCAACATTGGAAGTCTCGGCGGGGTCGCATGGAACACGCCGGCAGCCATCAATGATCGCGGTGTAGTAGTCGGATTCTCTGATTTGCCGGGCGACAAAAACGGCGCGCCAAACTTTCACGCCTTTCGCTGGACGAAAGAACATGGCATTCACGACCTCGGCACGCTCCCCGGAGACGTGCTGAGCGAAGCGCTAGGCATTAACGAGCGAGGGCAGATTGTCGGCGAATCGTGTCAGGCGAGCTTCACGAACTGCCGGGCGTTTCTGTGGGAAGACGGCAAAATGACGGACCTCAATAAGTTGGTTGCAAACGATACCGGCCTTCATCTCGTGTTTGCAAACGATATCAATGACCGTGGACAGATCGTCGGCGGTGCAAGCGATCAGAAAACCGGCACAAGTCCGGCCTTCATTGCGATCCCGAAATGCGACTCGGACGATGACCATAACGAATAGACCTCAGAAGCTCCGTGAAAACAAATAGCGATCCCGGAACTTTCCGAAGTTCCGCGTTCTCAGGCTTGGCGAGAGGAACCATTTTCCCCGTGCACTTTTGTTCTGGGACCACTCTCGCCAGGCCATGCGCGCAATCCTTCTTGCCTTTGCTCTCTCTTCGTGCGTTTGGATCGCTTCCGCAGCCGATATAGGCAGCCGTGCCGAATATATAGGCGGCACTCGCGCTGATATTCCAGCGAATAACTCAGGAGACATCCGAGTCACGGACGAAGTCTACTTCGTGTTTCGCTCGAAGCACACCCAGGTCAAAATTCCTTACGACCGGATTAACTTGCTCGAATATGGCCAGAAGGTTGACCGTCGCTACATTGCAGCCGTGGTGATTTCTCCCCTCTTCCTTCTGGCGAAGAAGCGCGATCATTTCCTAACCGTCGGTTTCCAAGACGACGACGGACGCCAGCAAGCGATGGTATTTCGCGTCGATAAGAACGGCATCCGGCTGACACTCGTAGCGCTCGAGGCGCGTACCGGTCAGCGCGTTCAATACCAGGATGACGAAGCGAGGATGGCAGGAAAAGGATGACACGCGCCAATTCTTCGCTCTTGTTTGCGTTCTTTCTCCTGGCGAGCGTTCTCCATGCGCAAAAATCAGGAGCCGGTGCCGCGCCCGCCGTTACCAGCTTGCTCGAAGTAAAGCGCGTATTTGTTGGACCGCTCGTAGGCGGTTCGGGCGCCGAGAGCCTTCGCGAGCTGATCATCGCAAGTCTCGATTCATCGAAAATCTTCACCTTGACGGACAATCCGGATCGCGCCGACGCGGTTCTGAAAGGCGCAGCCGACGATCAGACTTTCACCGATAGCTTCGATATAGATGAAGGCATAAATGCAAGAGAAAACGGCGGCGTAGGTTCCGGTAGAGGAAGTTCGAGCAGCGGAAGGTATGGTGGACTATCCATCGGCGACAACGAATCACGGCACACCAGAGAGCGTAAGCACGAGGCCTACGCCGCTGTGCGGCTTTGCAATCGAGAGGGCGATGTCCTGTGGTCGACGACGCAAGAGAGTTTGGGCGCCAAATTTCGGGGCGCGAGCGCCGATGTCGCGGCGAAAGTCGCTCATCAGCTTGCGCTTGATGTAGAGAAGGCACGGCATCCCTCCGCCGCTCCTTCTGCCATCACCAAACCCTAGCTTGAACCGGCTCGCCCCGCGAGCAATTTCAATTTATGGATCAACCCTCCCGTCGGCGTGCCCTTTACTACAATCTCCTCGATCAGCTCCGCTTCCGGTTTCTGGACCAAATTCTGGGGATCGCTCCCCGTAAGCACCAGGATGTGAATCGACGGATCCATCCGTTTCAGCTCGGAAATGAGGCGAAGGCCTAGCTCCTCCGTCGGGAGTCGCAAGTCGATTACCGCGCACTCCGGTTTCTGAGCCACAGCAAGATCAACGGCCGAAGGTCCGTCCGCTGCTCCAATCGCGTCAAATCCGCTTTGGTCCAGCAACATGCAGCGCAGGGAAAGCTGTTCTGGATCATCCTCGGCAACCAGAACTTTCATTAATGTCTGCATCTACCGCCGGGCAAATACAATTTGCGCGATCACCAGCGTTGGCATCGCTTGATTCCAACCATCTGGTAAATGGTCAAACGCCAGCCGGAACGGACGCGTTTCCTTTGGCACAAATGGCGCGGGTTTACCACTCACAATTCGTGCTCGCTCGCGATAGATTTCGTGCCCGTCTGCAGCCCGAAACAGGCAGTACACGTCGACTGAATCAATGACACGCGCGCCCTCATTTGCAATCTTTCCCTCAATTTCAACCACTTGCTGCTGCATGAAATTCTCGGTGGCCCTCATACCGACGTCGCTAAGGACAAGATTCCCAGTGTAGGCTTTCGCTTCGGGCGATGCCGGGCCACTTTCAGTCGCAGGCGCAGGTGCACGCAGATATGCGAGTGCCGCAATCAGCCCGACCACCACAAGAGCGCCTATCACTAGCGGTGCGACCGGAATTTTCCGTTGAATTGCACCGGACGACGGCATCGCTCTCCGAGAAATTCTAGATTAATCAATACGAGCCGATTGTGCCTTACTCGCCTGTTTCTACCGCCGTCGCTTCGCCGCGCTCTTTTTAGCTGTGCGTCGTTTGGTCCCAGAACTCCTGGCACCGGAACTTCTGGCTTTAGATCTACTTCGACCGGAACTCTTTTTTACCGGGCCTTTTTTCCCAGCACTTTTCTTGGAAGAGCTTTTCTTGGCCGCGCCTTTTCTCGCCGATGTCTTTTTCGACGAACCCGCGGTTCGTTTTCTAGAACTGCTGCCCGATCCTCCGGCTTTGCTCGCAGCTTTTTTCGAACTAGGTCTGCTGGCCTTCGCAGCTCGTCTGCCGCGGGCCTCCTTTTCTGCTGCCGTCTCCGCGCTCACCAGCTTATTGAAGTTGCTTTTCTGCCCTCCCGCTGTTTCTTCCTGATACACCAGCGCTAAGTCCCGTTCACCGAATTTCTCGAAGAACTCTTCCCACGTGATCGATTCCAGGCTCTCTGCTCCGGTATAACCAGGGAAATCGATACGCAGCATCCCTACGTCTTCACCAGACCCTGTGCCTTTCACGTGCGCCGGTTTCCCTCCTCGTTCTTCTGCCCATCGCCGGATCTCCTCACGGTCCCGCGTCGTTTTCGAAAGATTCGCCATGCTGTCCCCTTTCGGTATAGCGTAGCAACTGCTTCGCCATGAACCGTAGACTCACACTTGTTCGATTTAAGCTCGGAAAAAGGTTTCTCCGCCCATTCGCTCGACCGGAATTTTCCGTCGTGCTAAGGACCGCTGGCTGCGTAACATTGGCTTCCAGTTTGAGTCCCATAATTGGGCCTGCTAAACACGTAAAGAGCGTTCTCTCGGCAGGCCAAGCGAGGTAGACTATGAAACTTTTTTCCAGCACAGAATTTAACTCCTTCGAAGATCTTTTTGTAAACCAACTGGAAGACCTCTACGATGCAGAGCAGCGCCTCACCCAAGCCCTTCCGAAAATGGCCGAAGCTGCTAGTTCGAGCCAGCTTCAGCAAGCCTTTCAGCAGCACCTGGCTGAAACGGAGGGCCATGTCTCTCGTTTGGAGACAATTTTCCGCCAACTCGGTACAGACCCGAAGCGCGAAACCTGCCAGGCCATGAAGGGGTTGATCTCTGAAGGCGAAGAGATGGTGGACGCCAAAGGCGATTCCAGCATCAAGGATGCGGCCCTCATTGCGGCGGCTCAACGCGTTGAGCATTATGAAATTTCCGGCTACGGAACCGCTCGCTCATTTGCCCGCAGATTGGGCTTAAACGAAGCCGCCAACCTTCTGCAACAAACTCTTCAGGAAGAAAAAGCGGCAGACGAGAAGTTGAACCAAATCGCCGAAGGATCCATTAACCTGCAGGCCTCCGCCACTTCGGGAGCTACAGTCGGAGCCGGCGCAACCACCACCGCCGGGTCCAGATACTGATCGAACCTTTCCGAGCGGCCGGTGTGGATCACTGGCCGCTCTTTCATTAGAGTCGCGGCCTCACCAAATAGAGCATCACGTACACAATCACTCCCGTAACGCTCACGTACAACCAAACGGGAAGTGTCCATCGCGCAATGGCTTGATGTCTATCGAACTCTGTCCGAAGAGCTCGCCGCAGCGTGATAATTGCCAGAACGGGAACAGTGGCCGCCAGCACTGTATGCGTTCCTAGAATCCACAAGTAAACCGTCCGCACCTGGCCCGGCTTGTCAAACTTCACCGATCCAACATTCAAGTGGTAAACCACATAACAGATCAAGAAAACGCATGACACGATAAACGCCGCGAGCATCGTACTCGCATGGGCTCGCCATTTGCCTTGCCGGATAAACGCGTAACCGGTGATCAGCAGCAGTGCCGCCACTGCATTCAGGATTGCGTTTACAGCCGGCAGGTCGTGGACGCCAAAAGAAAGCAACAGAATCACGAGGTTTGCTTCCGCAGCGCGTTCGCATCTTGCAATAGCTCCGCGATGCTGTCCGGCTCGAGGCTTGAGTAATAGCCGCGAATGGTCCCGTGCTTGTCAACCAGTGCGAATTTTGTGCTGTGGTCCATTTTGCTGATCACATCGCCCGTGTGAAAAACGTTGTAGGCAAGCAAGTGAACCGTTTCGGGAGATCCCGTCAAGAAGATCCAGTTGTCCGTCGGACCGCCAAATCGACGCGCATAGTCATGCAACACCGCTGGAGAATCATGCTCCGGATCCACTGAAATCGAAACCAGCTTCACGTCAGGCTTGCCCCTTACCTGCTGCTGCACCTTGTGCATCTCGGATGTCATCCGCGGACATGGACCAGGGCAACTTGTATAAATGAAATCCGCAATCCATACTTTGCCTTCGAGGGCTTTGCTATCGAATGTATGCCCCTCGGAATCGGTCATCGTGAACCTCGGGACAGCATCGTAGGCTGGCAGCTTGCTGGCGCCGCTCGCGCAGGATACGAGAAAAACCGTGATCGCCGCGAAAAGGCCCAGGATTGCTCGTGCCGGGATGCTCACGAGCGAACGGGATCGAAAACCATTAGGCAATAGAGGAGAGGCAGATAAACGACAGATGCCAGCAGCACTCTCCGCGCGCGCGCCTTTGTGCGATCGAGCGATACACGCACTCCCGAGTAGAGAAACAACAATCCCAAAGCGATCGCGCCCGCCATGTAGAGGGTTCCCGTCATTCCCATCCATTTCGGCAGCACACTGATAGGTATCAGGAGGACTGAGTAAAGCAGGATCTGCCGCGCGGTGGATTCGCCATCCGGTTCAACCACAGGCAACATTCGGATGCCCGCGCGCGCATAGTCGTCGCGATACATCCACGCGATCGCGTAAAAATGCGGAAACTGCCAAAGGAACAGAATCGCGTACAGCACCCAAGCCTGCGGAGTCAGCCGGTCCGCGGCCGCCGCGTAACCGATCAGCGGAGGCATAGCGCCCGGGATCGCCCCGACCGTTGTCGACCACCACGTCTTCTGCTTGAGCGGCGTGTATAAAAACAGGTACATCAGCAGCGTAGAAACGCCGAGCACGGATGCGAGCCAGTTGACGCCGAATCCTAGTTCTAATCCGCCACAAATGGCGAGAGCAATCCCAAACAGCAGTGCTGTCCGCGGCGACAGCCTTCCCGCTGGTAACGGACGCATTTGTGTTCTCCGCATGTGCCGGTCAGCGTCGCGCTCATACCACTGATTCAGCGCCGCAGTGCCCGAGGCGATGAGACCTGTCCCGACGATCGTGTGAAAGAGCACCCAGAATTGCCAGTTCCCAGTCCGGCCGAAATAATAGCCGATACCGGTGCTCATCAGAATGAGCCACGTAATTCGCGGCTTCGTTAGCTCGATATAGTCGTGCACTGTCGATCGAGAGGAATCGAGGAGCTCTCTGTGAGGCGCCAAACTGTCAGTGTACCCCCTCGCCTTTTGCTTCGCTCTGCTGTAATAGCTCTGTGTCTATGGCATCAAATCTAGTTCCCATCACAGTGGCGCACGGCGACGGCATCGGCCCGGAAATCATGGCGGCCGCCCTCCACATCATGCAAGAGGCCGGTGCGCGGATCGAACCGCACACGATTGAAATCGGCGAAAAAGTTTATCTCCGCGGTATCAATTCCGGCATCGAGCCGAGCGCCTGGGAGTCTCTCCGCCACACTAAGGTTTTTTTCAAAGCGCCTATTACTACTCCGCAGGGCGGCGGCTTCAAATCGCTGAATGTTACCACCCGGAAGACCCTCGGTCTTTACGCGAATGTTCGCCCTTGCGTCTCCTATCATCCCTACGTTCAAACGAAGCACCCCGGCATGGACGTCGTGATCGTTCGTGAAAACGAAGAAGATCTTTACGCTGGTATCGAGCACCGGCAAACTGACGAAGTCTACCAGTGCTTGAAGCTCATCAGCCGCCCGGGATCCGAAAAGATCATTCGCTACGCCTTCCAGTACGCGCGTCGCAACAACCGTAAAAAAGTTACATGCTTCAGCAAAGACAACATCATGAAATTTACGGACGGCCTGTTCCACAAGGTCTTCGATGAAGTGGGCGCCGAGTACCCGGAATTCGAAAAAGAGCATTGGATCGTCGACATTGGGGCCGCGAAGCTTGCTGATACTCCGTCCGCCTTCGACGTCATCGTTATGCCGAATCTGTACGGCGACATTCTCTCGGACGTTGCTGCCCAAATTGCTGGCTCAGTCGGCCTCGCCGGCTCAGCCAATATCGGCGATCACTGCGCTATGTTCGAAGCGATTCACGGTTCCGCCCCGCGCCGCGCAGGACAGAACTTGGCCAATCCTTCCGGTCTTCTCCATGGCGGTCTGCTCATGCTGGTACATATCGATCAACCCGATATCGCCGAGCTGATTCACAACGCATGGCTGCGGACAATTGAAGATGGAGTGCACACGTACGACATCTTTAAGGAGGGGACCAGCAAAGAGAAAGTCGGCACGAAAGAGTTCGCCGAAGCTGTTGTTGCTCGCCTCAATAAGAAACCTGAAAAACTAAAGCCGGCATCCTACTCAAAGGCTCCCAAACAAACCTTCGAGCAGAACCTGAGCTCAACCAGACATTCAAATAAGGAGCTGGTCGGCGTCGACGTCTTTCTCCACTGGACCGAGCGAAATCCCCGCGAGCTGGGGAAGCGTCTCGAGCAATTCAATGGCGACGGCCTGAAACTCACATCTCTCAGCAATCGCGGCGTCAAAGTTTATCCTGACGGTTTTGAAGAAACGTTTTGCACGGATCATTGGCGCGCCGGCTTCATGTCGGATAGAAATCAAAAGCCGGTGAGCCATCAACAAGTTGTTAGTTTGCTCGATCGAATACAAAAAGCGGGTCTCGACTTCATCAAAATAGAAAACCTCTACACCTTCGACGGCCAAAAGGGCTTCGCTGCTTCGCAGGGCGAGTAATGCCGGCACCGAGCCCTGAGCCAAGCGGCGGGTCAACCATTGCTTCAGATCACCCGTTCATCGGCGTCATTATGGGCAGCAAGTCCGATTGGGAAACCATGCAGCACTCTAGCAACATGCTCGATACGCTCGGTATTACTCACGAATGCCGTATCGTCTCGGCTCATCGGACGCCGGATTGGATGGCGGAGTACGCAAAAACCGCCGCAGGGCGGGGCATTGAAGTCATCATTGCTGCCGCGGGTGGCGCTGCTCATTTGCCGGGTATGGTTGCGGCTCACACAACTCTGCCTGTTTTGGGAGTGCCCATCAAGAGCAACACTCTGAACGGCATCGATTCGCTACTCTCGATCGTTCAGATGCCCGCCGGCGTTCCTGTCGGAACGCTCGCGATCGGCAATGCCGGCGCGAAAAACGCGGCGCTTCTCGCAGCCGCAATTCTTGGCAATAAATATCCCGAAATTCGCTCCCGCCTCGATGTTTGGCGTCGCGAACAGCGAGATTCAGTTCTCGGGGATCGCCTTCCGTGACAATAAACCGCTCTCGCTTTCAACCGGTGCTCCCGGGAAGCACGATTGGCGTGCTTGGCAGTGGGCAGCTTGGGCGCATGTTCGCTATCGCCGCTCGCCGCATGGGTTACCGTGTTCACACGCTCTCTCCTGACGAGGACACTCCTACCGGACAAGTAGCGGATGTGGAAATCAACGCCGGCTACAATGATCTCGACGCTGTTCGCAAATTCGCGAGCGCTGTTTCTGTCGTCACGTTTGAATTCGAAAACGTTCCCGCAGCTACCGCCGCAGCCGCCGCTGAATACGCGCCCGTTCGGCCGAGCGGGCATATCCTGCATATCGCGCAGCATCGCCTCCGTGAAAAGACATTCCTTTCTGAAGCTGGCCTTCCCGTCACGCGTTTCCGTGCCATTCGAAGCCGTAGCGATCTCACCCTCGCAGCTTCCGAGCTGGGCCTCCCCGCCATTCTCAAAACCGCCGATTTCGGCTACGACGGTAAGGGCCAGTTTCATCTCACATCTCCTTCCGACTTCGAAAACGCCTGGCAAAATGTAGGAGCGCGTGAGGCCGTGCTTGAGGCCTTTGTCGATTTCGATCTCGAGATCTCCATCGTCGCTGCCCGAACCCATTCAGGCGAGTTCGCGCATTACGGCGCTGTAGAAAATCATCATCGAAATCGCATTCTCGATTTGTCGATCGCGCCCGGCCGGGTGTGCCCCAAAATCGCATCCGAAGCAGTCGAAATCGCCCGAGCCGTGCTCGAAAAACTCGAAGTGGTTGGCGTCCTTTGCGTGGAGTTTTTCGTATGCAAAGACGGCAGGCTCCTCATCAACGAGCTCGCGCCCCGCCCTCACAATTCAGGACACTTCACATTCGATGCCAATCTCACAAGCCAGTTCGAGCAGCAGCTCCGCGCCGTATGCGGTCTCGGCCTAGGGGACACGAAACAGTTCACTCCCGCCGCAATGGCGAACCTGCTTGGTGACGTTTGGGCCGATGGCGGACCCGACTGGGCTGCAGCCGCTTCAATACCGGACGTAAAGCTGCATCTCTATGGCAAGGTGACTCCACGGCCCGGCCGCAAAATGGGCCATCTAACCGCGCTCGCCGCAACTCCAGAGCAGGCCCTCGCAGACGTAGAACGTGCCCGCCACCTCGTTTCGGCACCTCGATTAGCCGTCTCGTAAACTAAACGCAGCGGGTAAATTCGGTCTCATTTTGACAAAAATTTGCCATTTCGATGCCTTTTCAGGCATTAGCGGCGATATGACAGTCGGCGCGCTAGTAGATGCGGGCGCCGAGTGGCCCGCTCTCGATTCGGCCCTTCGCAGCCTGAATCTCAACGTTTCTTTCCACGTTGAAAAGACCACGCGCAAAGGCATTACGGCATCGAAATTCATGGTCGAATGCGACGGACAGACGAGTCATCGCCAGCTTCCGCAGATTGAAAAAATCATCGAAGCGGGCAAAATCTCGAATGGCGCAAGAGAAAACGCACTCGCCATCTTTCGCCGCATAGCTGATGCGGAAGCGAAGATGCACAATGTACCTATCGAGAAAGTTCATTTCCATGAGATCGGCGCAGTCGATTCCATCTGCGACATCGTAGGCGCGTGCGTCGCGCTCGATCTGTTAAATATCAGCGAAATCTCCAGTTCCGCCATTAACGTCGGCAGCGGCACTATCGAGACCTCGCACGGGCGCCTCCCCGTTCCCGCGCCCGCCACCGCCGAGCTTCTAAACAACGCGCCTATCTATTCCGCCGGCCCGCAAAGCGAGCTCACTACTCCAACCGGTGCGGCGCTCCTCGCCACGCTCGCGAGCAACTTCGGTTCCATGCAGCCGATGCGCATCACATCGCAGGGCTTCGGAGCGGGTGAGAAAGATTTTCCATCGCAAGCAAATGTTCTACGTGTGCTGGTCGGCGAACGTACGGATGCCGCCCAATCGACATCCGTAAACATTCTCGAAGCAAACATCGATGATTCGACGCCTCAGATCCTCGGTTATGCAATGGAGCGCCTCCTCGATGAAGGCGCGCTCGACGTGACCCTCACTCCGGTTTTCATGAAGAAAAACCGTCCGGCAACCATGATTTCGGTGCTCTCAGCCCCTGAATTCACCGAGCAGCTCGCTTCCACTCTTTTTGCCGAAACAAGTACTCTCGGGGTGCGCATTCTTCGGGCCGAGCGTCGCGTTCTCGCCCGCGACACCGTCGAAGTCGAAACCTCGTACGGCAGAGTCCGTATTAAATACACCGAAAACGGTACCTTCGCTCCCGAATTCGACGATTGCCGCAGAGCCGCCGCGCAGAACGGAGTCCCGCTGCGCGAAGTCATCGCCGAGGCGAATCAAACATTTCGAAGACTTGGAATCGACAATTCTTGAATGAGCCCAGGTAAGTACTACCTCACAACACCCATCTACTATGTCAACGCTGCGCCTCACATTGGGCATGCATACACCACGATCGCCGCCGAGACCATCGCCAGGCTGAAACGCATGCAAGGCTACGACGTTGTCCTCACGACTGGTACCGATGAACACGGTACGAAAGTGGAGCGTGCCGCCCGTGCGCAGGGTAAAACACCCGAGGAGTTCGTCGAAATCATCTCGAAAGAATTTCGCGCGCAATGGGAGAAGCTCGATCTCCAAATTGATCGCTTCCAGCGCACGACAGCACCCAACCACGCGAAAAATGTGAATGCCCTTTTTGAAGCTTGTCTTAACAATGGATACATCTACAAGGGCACATACACGGGCCTCTACGCCGTCGTCAGTGAATCCTTTGTTACAGAAGCCAAGCCGGGCGACATTGATCCGGAAACCGGCAAAGCCTACGAAGAGCTCACCGAAGAGAACTACTTCTTTAAACTCTCCGCGTTCACCGACCGGCTGCTCGCGTTCTACGGCGCTCACCCCGATTTCATCCAGCCCGATATTCGTCGCAACGAAGTCCTCTCGTTCGTCAAACAGGGACTTAACGATCTCTCGATCACTCGCACCAGCATCAAATGGGGAATTCCCGTCGAATCCGACCCAGCGCACGTCTTCTATGTATGGTTCGACGCTTTGATGGCTTACTTCACCGCGGTAGCGGGTGAAGACCGCTGGCCCGCCGATCTCCATTTGATCGGCAAAGAAATTCTGCGCTTCCACGCCGTATATTGGCCCGCATTTCTCATGGCTGCTGGCTGGGATCTCCCCAAGCGCGTCTTCGCTCACGGCTGGCTGCTCTTCGAAAAAGACAAAATGAGCAAATCGCGGGGCAACATCGTGCGGCCTACCCCGATCTCGGACGTAATGGGAGTCGACGCTCTGCGCTACTTCCTTCTCCGCGAAATCGTTTTCGGCCAGGATGGGAGCTTCAGCTACGACGCGCTGGTTGGCCGCTACAACTCCGATCTGGCGAATGGTCTCGGAAATCTCGCGAGCCGCACCCTAACCATGATTCAGCAAAGTCGTGGGGGCGAGATTTCAGCCCACGCTGGCGATCCGAGAGTCGCCGAATTCTCGCAGACCGTTGCTCAAGCTGTGCTCGCCGCCTATGACGCGTTCGATTTTTCGCGCGGCCTGGAACACGTCTGGAGCATTCTTTCAGCCGTCGATAAATTTATCGTCGAGCGCGCGCCCTGGAAGCTCGCAAAAGATCAATCGCGCGAAGCGCAAGCGAAGCTCGATGAGACTTTGTTCACGGCGGCGGAGGGGTTGCGCCTCATTTGCATTCTGGTCCATCCCATCATGCCCCACACCGCGCAAAAGATTTGGGAGAAGCTTGGCCTCACTCAGCCGCTCGATCAAGTCCGGATCGATTCGCTGAGTTGGGGAGCCGCCGGTTCGCTTCGCGCCGTCGACACTCTCGCTGTCTTTCCCCGGCTCGATCTCAAACCTACTGTTGAAAAAATGCGAGAACTTGAAGCTATCGAACAGAACCGCCAAGCCGAGCTGCTCGGCAAGTCTCCTGAGACTTCCACAGCCGCGCAGCCGCCGAGCACGACGACTCTCATCTCCATCGACGAGTTCGCCAAAGTCGATCTCTGCGTCGGCGAAGTCAAAGCCGCCGAGCGCGTCAAAGGCGCTGATAAACTTTTACACCTCAAAGTTGACATCGGCGAGCCCGAACCGCGTACCATCGTCGCTGGAATCGCAACCGCGTACAAGCCGGAAGACCTCATCGGCAGAAAGGTCGTTATTGTCGCGAATCTCCAGTCTCGCAAGCTGCGCGGTCTTACCTCACAAGGCATGATCGTCGCCGCCACAACGGATGAGGGCTTCCCCGTTCTCGCCGGATTCCACGAAGACATCGCAGTCGGATCCCGCCTAAAATAGGTCCCGATTGCAACTGGTCGACTCCCACTGCCATCTCGATGACGAGCAATTCAACCTAGACCGCGCCCTCGTAATCGACCGTGCCCGCGAAGCTGGCCTCAAATACATACTCGCCATCGGCACCGGCAATGGTCCTCCCGATCTCGAAGCAGCCGTTCGCCTCGCTAAAAAGTATCCGTTCATTTTCGCGACCGCTGGAGTTCACCCCAATGATGCCCCCAAGGTCGATGCAAACACCTTCAACAACCTCGAGGCCCTTCTCCAGCACCCCAAGGTGAAAGCGCTGGGCGAAATCGGTCTCGATTATCACTGGGGCGTTCCAAAGGAGATCCAAGCGCCCGTTTTCATCCGGCAACTTGAAATCGCTGCTCAATTCCGCACGCCCGTCGTAATTCACACCCGCGATGCTTGGTCCGACACCATCGATATCCTGCGCGCGCATTGGCACCCCGCTGCACTCCCCTGCATCATGCACTGTTTCACCGGAGATCCCAAAGCCGCCCGCGAGTGCTTGAATTTGGGCTTCTACTTATCTTTCGGCGGCGTGACGACGTTCCCCAAAGCCGCGGAAATTCGCGAAGCAGCGCGCATTACCCCTGCTGACCGCCTGCTGATAGAAACCGATTCGCCCTATCTCGCGCCCGTCCCGTATCGCGGCAAGCGCAATGAGCCGGCATATGTCGTTCACACCACGACAGTAATCGCCCAAACTCGCGGCATCACGGTCGAGCAGCTCGCCGCCGAGGTCACCTCGAACTTTGAAAGTCTGTTCCAGCTCAATTCCGGCGCTTCCCCGCTCGCTGACCAGTTACACTGAGGATTTCCCTCGCGGGGAACACAATGTTCAGCAACATCCGGCAATCACTCAGCGCTCGTGAAGCGTTCGAACTCGTGCAGTCGGAATTGCGCGAAGTAGAACGAGAGATCGATCTCGAATCCATCGCCTCGGTCGACGCGATTACAACCATTAGCCGCTATTTGCAAGTCGGTGGCGGGAAGCGCCTCCGTCCGATACTGCTTCTCCTTACAAACCGTCTTTTCGGCGCGTCCACCGATTCGGCCCGCCGTCTTGCAGCAGTTGTAGAAATGATCCACACGGCAACCCTGGTTCACGACGACGTCATCGATTTCGCGCAGACCCGCCGCGGCCGCCCTTCCATCAATGTCGTCTGGGGCAACCACAGATCGGTGCTCGCTGGCGACTGGCTTTACATGCAGGCCTTTCAGATCGCCCTCCGCGAGCGCAACTTCCACGTTCTCGATGTGCTGATCTCTCTCACTCAGATGATGGTTGAAGGCGAGCTGCTCCAGCTCGAGCGTCTCCATCGCATCGATCTCACTGAAGCCGACTACATGGAGCTCGTCGATCGCAAGAGCGCCAGCCTCTTCTCTGCCTGTGCCCGCCTCGGAGCCGTCGCGGCACGCGCGAACGAAGCGGCAGAATCCAAGCTGGGCGACTTTGCATGGAATCTCGGTATGGCCTTCCAATTAGTCGATGACATCCTGGACTTTACCTCGACTGAAAAGATTCTCGGCAAGCCCGCCGGCAATGATCTTCGCGAAGGGAAGGTCACGCTTCCCGTTATCTATGCGCTCGAAAATGCTTCTCCTGACGAGCGCCACGCCATCGAAACGGTCATTGCCGACGCCGCCTATGAACATCTCCCGTTCATGCGCATCTTGCAGATCCTCGAACAGCATGACGCGATCTCTCGCTCCTACGAGCGCGCCCACGCGTTCACAAACACCTCTCGCAAGCTCATCGCCGCTTTTCCCGAATCACCCGCCAAGCGCGCTCTTCAGGCGATCGTAGATTTAGTCACTGACCGCGATTCGTAGGAAATTGCGCGGCGCCCCCTTGTTCCGAAACCAGAATCAATCGCGGCGATCCAAGCTGAAATTTCTCGCCAGCTACTGATCCCAACAGCTCGACCATCTTTAACCCCGCTTCTGCATGCATTCGGCATAACTCCGAGACAGTAAACACGTAGCTCGCCGTCGGTCTCGTCTCCACCTTCCCGTTCTGAACGAATGTGTAATCGATATCGAGCCGGCTTTCCGCCGGGTCATATCGGTTCTCGCTCAGCATCAGCATGTCGCCGAGCCTGAACCACCGGTTCCTCGCAAGGCTGGGCAGAATCGATTCCGCCGCCATGCCCGTTTCTATAACAAACCGGCCGCCCGCTTTCAGCGCTCTCGCGATCAGGCCCAGAAACTCCCGCGCCTTCGCATAATCCAAGTACGCAAAACTGTTGCCGAAACAGTAAGCGCCGTCGAACTCCGCAACCCAAGGGAGGTCGCGCATGTCACCCTGGATCCACCTCACCCCAGGCGAACAGTGACTTCGCGCTTCCGCAATGAATTCCTCGCTGAGATCAACACCCGTCATCAAATATCCGCTCTTTGCGAGCTCCAGCGCGTGCCGCCCATTGCCGCACGGTACGTCGAGCAGATGCGCTCCACGCCCCAAGCCAAGAGTTTTCTCTAAGAAATCCACCTCCGCCCGAGTCTGCTCGGGACTCATCGCGCGCCGCCAAGATTCCAGCGCGACACCACGAAAAAATTCAACTTGCCAATTGGATTGCATCTCTTCTCCTTCGGAAAGACACACGTCAGCTGCTTGGTAGCCAGGGCCGCTTAGGAGAAGTTATTGGACTGCGAACTTAGTAGTCAGAGGCGCGTCCCACAGCATACCAGGATCGAGTCCGGAACTCAAAACCGGCAAACCTGCGTTTCTCGATAGACTTTACGTGCTATCGTATATCTCTATGGCACAGTACGTACATCCCGAGGTTCTCGTCGAGACTGAATGGCTCGCAGGCAAGCTGTCGGACGCATCCCTCCGCATTGTCGAAGTCGATGTGGATACGGCGGCCTACGAGCCAGGGCACATTCCCGGAGCCATCGGTTGGGCTTGGAACACGCAGCTTTGCGATACCGTTCGCCGGGACATTATTCCGAAGCAGCAACTTGAGACGTTACTCTCTCAATCCGGAATCACTCCCGAAACGACAATCGTGCTCTATGGCGATAACAACAACTGGTTTGCCGCCTGGGCTTTCTGGCAATTAAAAATCTATGGCCATCAGGACGTTCGCATTCTGAACGGCGGGCGAAAAAAGTGGATCGCCGAAGGACGAGAGCTGACCGATGCCCCGGCATCTCATCCGGCTTCGCAATATCGCGCCAAAGAGCCGGATCTTTCCGTGCGCGCCTACCTCCCGCAAGTTCAGGAAGCCATTCACAACCACTCGGCCGCGCTCGTCGACGTTCGCAGCCCGCAGGAGTTTACCGGTGAGATTCTCGCTCCTCCTGGTTTGCCGGAAACCTGCCAGCGCGGCGGTCATCTCCCGGGAGCTCGGAACATTCCCTGGGGCAAGGCATGCAACGAAGACGGCACGTTCAAATCTTTCGATGAACTCCAGACCCTTTATCGCGCCGAGGGCATCGATGGCTCGCGTCCAACCATTGCCTACTGCCGCATTGGAGAGCGTTCCAGCCACACTTGGTTCGTGTTGAAATACCTGCTCGGCTTGCCCGATATCGTCAACTATGACGGCTCCTGGACGGAGTGGGGCAATCTCGTTGGGGCTCCTGTCGAGCGCGGCGCAGCGGAATCGGCGCACGCCTAGAGAACAGGACCGATTACATGCAGCCGCAACACTTTCAAGAGCTCCGCATCGAAATCGATGGCTGGCCGGTAAAGCTCACAAAGTACCGTCTCGGCGAAAACTACATCTGCCAGGCCGACAACGTTTCCCCCGGCGCGACACTTGCCCGGATATCCGCGCCGACTGCCGAAGAGGCCGAAGCCCAAGCTGTGGCGAAAGCTCGGCACCTGCTGGGCAAAACGCAACGCCGCGAAATCTAGTTCCCCCCGAGTTGCTCCAGCAGCTCTTTCGGATAAAGCTCTTTCAGCTCTGGATGCACCTCGGCTAACCGTATCAAATCCAATTCATCTTTTTTCCGCTTGCTGAGACGGCGCTGCGAGTCGCTATAGGCCCAAAGTTTTCCACGCGCAACATCTTCCAAACACGCAACCATCACGCTCAGCCCTAGCACCTCTCGTCTTTGGGCGCGCAATAAGAAACTCTGATAACGCTCGTCCGTCGTAAACTGAATCCGCAGATCGCTATGCGGCGCATGTGCATTAAGCGAATGCGCATGCGTTTCCGTGGTGAAGCCGCGCTCCCGCAGCAGAGCTAACAATGCTGCAAGATTTTCAGAGACGGCCACAATATCAGCATCCAGCGTGTAAACTGGCTCGACGTAGCAGTTCACGGCTAACCCGCCAATAAGGCAATACGGCATCAATGCCTCGCAAACGGAAATCACTTGGGCGAAATCGCCCAGACCCCCTCGGCTTGTCAACTCATATGCCTCCGCTGCGGTCACATTTTCGAGTATGACAGCCAATCCTCGCCGTTTGACGTTAGCCTATGAAGCGAGAGAATCTTGTGTCACCGTTACTACCCTATTTGCCGCGCCTCCTCCTTGCCCCTCTAGTGCTCGCCACAATCTCGCCGGCCTCCGAAATCACTGACCGCTCTTGGTCCATTCTCCAAGCCGCTCTCGAAGACAAGAGTTCCGACAAGCGCGTGAAGGCGCTCCATGCCTTGTCGCTTCTCACGAACAACGCGCAGGCCGGTGACCTCGCCGAAAAAGCGCTCGCCGATCCAAGCCCGCACGTTCGTAGCGCAGCAGCAAAGTCGTTGGGCCAGATGAAAGCTGCAGCCGCGCGCCCCAAGCTCCGCGAAGCGCTGAACGATCCCGAAATTGAGGTGGTCATCGCCGCCGCCAACGCGCTTTATGTCTTCAAGGATCCGGCAGCTTACGAAGTCTATTACGCCCTGCTGACCGGTGAGCGCAAGAGCAGTGCCGGCATCTTACGCACGGAGCTGAAAAGTCTCAAAGACCGCCACACCATCGAGAAAATGGCTTTCGAAACAGGCATCGGCTTCGTTCCCTTCGGAGGCATGGGTTACGAGGCGTGGAAAACCGTCACTCAAGACGACACATCACCCGTTCGCGCGGCTGCGGCCGAGCGCCTCGCCACCGATCCCGATGCAAAAAGCGGAACCGCGCTCGCGCACGAATGCTCAGACAACAAATGGCGCGTCCGCCAAGCCGCCGTTGACGCCATAGCCGCAAGAGGCGATCCCGCGCTGTCTTATGGACTGATTGCGGTTCTTGAGGATCCGAACGACAACGTACGGTTCGATGCGGCAGCAGCAATTATTCGTTTTAATACGGCGAAACCCCGCCAGCGTATTCACAAACCGGTGCCGAGATAACCCCTCCAACCTGACGTGGCGCGACTTCTCCTATAACAACCGTCTACAGCCTGCCACCGCAATTGACGCTGTAAACGGAGCCGGTACCAACATCGCGTTGTCTCTCACCTGGAACTGGGGAACCAACAACAACAACAACGGAAATCTCCAAAGCATCACGGCCAGCCACGGCGGCCCCAACTACCCGCAATTCCTAACCTTCAGCACTAGCTTTGGGTATGATTTGGCCAACCGATTAACTTCCGCCGCTGACGTAATCACATCGAACAACAACGCTCCCGCTTGGTCGCGCAATTTCTCCTATGATCAATACGGGAACATGTGGACCACGGCCAGCAGCGGCGTTCCAGTATTTGGCACAATGCCGAATGCATCCACAGATTTCAATCCGGCCACCAATCAGTTGGTGAGTGCGCGCTATGATGCCGCAGGCAACCAGACGGATGTCGGTTCCTATTCGGTGGCTTACGACGCCGAGAATCGCCAAACCGTTGCCGTGGACAATGTTTCGGAAGGTCAAGCGAGTTATGGATATGACGGCTTCGGCCAGCGGGTCACAAAGAGCACGCAAGGATCCATCAGCATCGTTTATGTCTATGACATCTTCGGTCAACTTGCTGCTGAATACAACAATTTTCCCGCCCAGCAATCGGCCTGCACAACCTGCTACTTAAGTGTCGATCATCTAGGCAACACTCGCCTGGTTACAGATAGTACAGCAAACATCATTTCGCGGCACGATTACCTGCCATTCGGTGAAGAAATCCCCGCCAACACCGCAGGACGCAAATCCGAATGGGGACCCTTCGGCGACATCATCAACCAGAAATTCACAAGCCAAGAACGCGACGGCGAAACGGGTTTCGATTTCTTCCAGGCGAGGTATTTCTACAGCCCACAAGGCCGGTTCAGTAGCGCGGATCCCGCAAATGCAGGAGCAGATATATTCAACCCGCAAAGCTGGAACGGCTACAGCTACGTGTCGGATCGACCACTCACTGCGGTCGACCCCCAAGGACTTCAAATCATAGACCCAAGCTGGTACATCAGCGCAGGTGAACTCTTCAGCGGAGCATGGGCCTCGGAGATGGTCTCGGGCCTACTGCAGAGCGGCGGGGCGGTGCAGTGCCCGAACAATACGTGTACGGCGCAAATCGGGAATGGGCTTTACCAATTCAACGCCTATAGCAACGGCTTGTCCGGCTTTGTTCCGCTCGGGCAGCAACCCTATGAAATCAAGGAGACAGTTTTCGGGCAGACGTACACATCCTACGGAAATATCATAGCTGCTGGAACACTCGATCCATTCGGGATCGAAACACACCATCTCATCCCCCAGGAGTTCGAACCGCTTATGCCAAGCGGAATCAATATCCAGGACTATACAATCCAGCTTCCACGATTTATTCATAGGATGAGACCATTCGGTGTTCATACAGGCCAGGCGTTGGCGAACTGGAGCGCACAATGGCGGCAATTTGTAAGGGCGCTCGGCCGAAACCCCACGCTGCAGGAAGTCGAGAGATTCACTGGCAGTATGCTCGACGCGCTTGAGGAGCACGTAACCGCCGTAAACGAGTACTTGGAGCAGAACGCTCCGGAGGTCGCACCGCTAATCGAAGAGCTTGAGGCTGCGCCTCCCCGATCTAGAGCGCCCGTGGCTGTTATGGAATGAGATTAGAAGAAAGCGGGTTTTATCTTCTCGAGGCACCAAAGACCGAGAGATGCCTGTGCAAATACGCCCGAGATGGGGTTGTGGTGCGTGAGGAGATACGTTGTTCCCTTGTCCCTGGGCACGCGCGCATCGGGCGTTTCTTCTCGGATCTGAATGTTACTATTCCCTGCGCCCCGGCGGCGGATGTTTTATTCACATGGGGCTCGGAGTGCCTGATCCAAGGGAACACGCTTGCGGTTATGAAGGCTGAACGGCTGACGGGCTTTTGGACAAAACCGGCAAAGGCGGCCCTGAAAAAAACAGGTGAGCAAATTCCGGTATATCAACTCGGCATCACGGGCTGGGCAGGAATTATTCCCGCGGAATCAGGCGTTCGTTTACGGGAGTACTGCCCAGAGTGCCAGTTCTCTAATTGGTCCGACCTTGCCAATCCGGATGCACTAATAGACCCGCAAAACTGGGATGGATCGGATTTCTTCATGATTTGGCCGCTGCCTGCGTTCATTTTTGTCACTGAAAGAGTCGTCCAGGTTTTCAAAGATGCTGGCCTAAAGGGGGCGGAATTTGTCAAGACCTTTCCAAGCTTGCCCCGGGGAGCAGGGCTCTCGCCCCAGCGTCTTTCCTATTTCATGCCGCCGGACCGCGCTCACGAAATCGGCGATCCGCTGGGGATTTACTAGCAAAAAATTAATGCGGCCCTACGGCGTCTTGGCCAAAGCTGCTTAGCCTATTCCGGAACCCTCTGACCGGACCCCCCTCCCCGCCCACTAAGCTATACGAAGTTTCTGGCTGCATGGGGTTTCCGCTTCGCCGGGAGCACAACATTTCCGCCCCCAGCGCAAATCCCAGTCCCAACCAACATTGGCAATAACATACCTGACTAACCTATACTGGAAGTGGCGTGACAGGCTTGCCCAATTAGTGATTTGGGTGGCACTAATATACTTGTCGTCCCTGGTGCTGGTGGCCTACTGTCTTGGCGCGTCGATGATGCGGTCGAATTTTTCCGCCATCGGACCTAGTGTTAGCCTTGCCTCCGTTTTGGGCGCGGACTGTCCATCCATGTGAGGTAAGTACCTGTACAAGCGCATCCGCCGCCTTCTCAGAACGCTCGGTGGCTGCTACATCAGCGGGAGAGCGCATGCGGGTAACAGCGTCTTCTTTCGGCAAAAAATATCGGATGACGACACCATCAAAGAATGACTGGTACGCCTCTGGATTGGCGGATGGTTGTTTAACCAACTGCCATTTGGCCGACTCGACATTGGCAAGAATTCTTGATGCGGCTCTAAGCGCTTCAATATCTGGCACATATTCGAGAATGTATTTCTGTCCCAGGAACGGAAGTAACGGCTCAAAATTGTTCTTACCAGCTTCAATCATCGGAAGATTGCGTGGCTGGATCGATTTTTCTAATTCGATGCGTGTATCATGCTCCTGCCTTAACTCCGCAGCGGTATCTAGAGTCTGCTTTCTTGCAACACCTGCATCATTCAGTGCAATGCGGGCGTTAACTGCGGCCACTGCTGCTGTGTGTCCTGCTTTTGCCGAAGAAGTTGAGGCTTCCCCCGCTTGTTTTTTGGCAAGGCTGGCAGACTTCTCGGCTCGGTCAGCAGCGTCCGCCGCGCCGTTAGCCGAAGATTTGGCGTCGCCAGCTTCTTTCACGACCTCAGCCAAGCGCTTGTTATTAAAGGCTTGGATGTTGCTATCTGCGTTAGAAACTAGCGCCTCCGAAATGCCCTCTCCGATGACGCCTAGCGCAACTAGCATCCAGCCGAGCAATGCGACCAATGTTACCCAAGCGCGAGCCTCTGTTTTGAGATGGCTAAATACCCGGCGCGTTTCATGGACCACCCCTGGACCCTCTAGTGCGACTCCTATAGCCACGGCACCAGACGACCACAGCAAGCAAGAAAAATACAGATCACGGGTTGCCGTTAATTGTGCTAACGTCTCTGCCGGGGATGCAATCACAGGGGAGGATTGTATCTCAAATCTGAGGCGGGATCACATGTTGAGCGAGTTCTTCCTGGCCCTCCGGCTTATAGGTTTAGGTGCATTGCTGCTATTGGCAATCTACGGCGTGGGTGAATTTAGGAGGCGCACTTGATTGTACGCCGTGATTTCCGGTTTGCCTTCTTCCGTCTGGGCGCATCAGGGTTGCCGTTTCGTGGCGATTAAATAAAGCGTACACTGATGGCAGATGCAACCTCCGTCGGAACCGTCACCAGAAGTCCGGTTCACCCAGTTCAAGGATTCACTGCGAAAGATTCTTACGGTCTCAAAAGCTGAACTGGATGAGATCAGAAAGAAAGAACTCAAGAATAAGCGGCGGAGACTGAAAGCTAAGCGGCGTCGGGCTGCTTAGGCTTCTTCCCTCTTCCTTGGTTCGCATAGGGGAGATCTCTTCATATGGGATCTTTCTCGCCCGTCTTGCCCGTCAATTCCGCATACGTCAACCGCTGCCCAATTACATGGGCAATAACGATCATGAACTTTTCCTGATCGGTGAGTTTACGAAAGTTGTATCTGAAGCACTGCTCGTCTAGATAGCGGAACAAGTGCATCGGATCAACGCTCACATACGTGCCACCGAGCGTACGTTTCAGCAGCGACCAGAAGTTTTCCATGCCGTTGATGTGAACACGGCCCTGTACGTATGTCGAGATGTGATCTACAAATTCATGAACGATCTGGCCGTTAAGCTGCTTGTACATATCCGCTTCATCCGTGTACAGAGCCGATCCTAGTTCAACATTGCTGAGAACATGAGCATGGACGTGGGTGTTGCGGCGATTCGGAGCAACCATGGCACGAACGTGGCCCTGGCGTTCTAACAGCCCAAGCACAACCGTCTTGCCCCAGTTGCCATCATTGTTGGCTTTGATTCTGCGCTTCGAGTGCTTGTGCATATTGCGCACTTTGCCGCCGATGAAGCACTCATCCGCTTCAACTTCGCCTGAGAGCTTCTCGAAGGATTTTGCTTTCATCGCCAGACGCACACGGTGGAGCATAAACCAAGCTGTTTTCTGCGTGACCTTAAGATCCTTCGCAAGCTCATAAGAACTGATACCGTTCTTGCAAGTGGTAATGAGCCATGCAGCCGGAAGCCATTTATCTAAGCCAATGGGCGAGTCTTCAAAAATCGTCCCGACCTTGACCGAGAACTGCTGCTTCGAGTGATCGTGTTTGCACTTCCAGCGCCGCTGGTTCTTCAGGTAGATGACTTCCTTCGATCCGCACGTTGGGCATTCAACACCATCCGGCCAGCGAATGTCACGGACGAACTCAATTGCGTTGTCCTGATCGGTGAAGTAAAGGATCGCCTCTTGTAGCGTCTCAGGAAGCTTGTTCATGCTTCCAGTATGCGCTAAGAGTATCGGTTAGTCAAGTATGTTATTGCCCCAACATTTCTCCTGTTTTCATCAACTTACAAGGAATGATTTGGTCCCGCTCCTGTATAATGGTGAATAGAACGTAGCGGCCTGTCACGCCCGGCCCTCGACACATTCACCGCCCGGTGCCGTCGCGCATCCGGGCTTTTTCATTTCGGGCTGCGGGCTTGGCTTGCCAAGCCCGCAGCCCTCAAACGCAACGAAAGGACGATCCATGTCAACCTTAGCTCAAGTCACCGCAAACCAAGTCAATGCGCAACACTCTACCGGTCCCCGCACTTCCGAAGGCAAAGCCGCCTCGGCGCGAAACCATCTCTCGCACGGCCTCTCCGGTTCTCAATTCACCGTCCTCGATTGGGAGGATCAGCACGCTTTCGACGAGCTCCTGCAGAGCCTCGATCTCGAGCACCAACCCGCCACCCCAACCGAACAGATCCTGGTTCGCAAACTGGCCGAGCACTACTGGCTCACCCAGCGCGCCATCACGCTCCAAAATTCCTGCTTTCAACCCGAGATCGCGCCGGACGATCCGGAAAAACAGCTCGCTCTCTACCTCCGCTACCAGACCACGCACGACCGCGCCTTCCACAAGAGCCTCGCTCAGCTCCTAAAGCTCAGAGCGGAAAAGCGTAAAGCCGAAATTGGGTTCGAATCGCAGCAGCGCAAACTAGCGCAGCAAGAAGAGCGAGCGCGACGCCGACAAGCGTACGAAGAGCGTCAAGCCGCCGACCACGCGCGCCGCGAAGCCGCCGAAAAGCGCAAGCAGGACATGCATCACTGGGATCTCCTATTCCGCCAAGCCGAAATGGATCACCAGATCTCGAAAACCAACATGCTGCAAATGGACAGAATCGCCGCAGAACTTCGCGCCGAAGAGGCAGCAGAAAGGCCCATCCGCCCGCAAAAAGCCGCATAGCCCACGTTCGGGGCCCGGAGCAAACCAGCGGGTCAATGCAATGTTTTTCAGTTGCGGGATCGTTGCCTCTTCATTGCAGCGCCTTCTCCACTTCAGTCGGCTCTTTCGGCAGCGCCGCAGTCATTACGCGCGCTCCATCATGCGTCACCAACACTACATCTTCAATGCGCACCCCGATATTCTCTTCCGGAATATAAATGCCCGGCTCAACCGTCAGCACCATCCCTTCTTCCAGCTTGAGCGGCACTCCACCCGCATCGTGCACATCGATTCCGACAAAATGCCCGAGCCCGTGCGTGAAATACTTCCCCAGCGGCTCGCCGTGCTGATCCTTTCCGTGCGAATTGATGTAGTCTTTCGCAATCTGAGAGATAGTTCCGGTTTCGCCGTAATACATTGCACCCGGCTTGATCGCCGCAATCGCCGCCTTCTGCGCCCCCAGCACAATCTCGTAGATCTCGCGCTCGCGTGCGCTATACTTGCCGCCCACGGGAATCGTTCGCGTAATATCGCTCGCGTAGTAATCGCACTCCGCCGCCGCGTCGATCACCACCACTTCCCCTCGATCCATCCGCCGCCGGTTCGCTTCATAATGCAGCACCGTTCCATTCGGTCCCGAGCCGATAATCGGCGGGTATGCATAGTCCTCGCACCCGCGATCCAGCATCACTTCCGTAAACGCCGCCTGCGCGTCATACTCGTGCGCCCCGGGCGTCAATCGGTTCCACGCCGCGCGATGAGCCGCCATGCTTACATCCGCCGCCCGCTGCAATTCCGCAATCTCTGCTTTCGATTTAATCCGTCGCAGCGGCCCGATTTTTCCTTCCCCATCCCGCAACTCGCGGAATGCAAGCAGAGATTTCAGCGCGTCCTCGTCTCGCGAATGCAAAAGCGCATACACTTCCGGCCCCGAATCCAGAGCCTTCAAAAGTTGCGACTCGAACTTCTCAACCGGTAAGACATTTTGGAAACCCGTCTTCTCCTTAGAGTCCGAATCCTCCGCCGACGTGCGCCGCCCGGTGTACCGTTCCACGCGCTCATCGTGATGAGGCAGGAACAGGATCTCATCATCATGCGTAATCAGCAGTCTGGCGCCCGGCTCCGTCCATCCAGTGAGGTAATAGAAATTCGATTCCTGCCGGAATCTGCCGATCAGCTCACGGTCTTCTCTTTGCCCGAAAAGAACCACGCTGCCGTTTAGGTCCTTGCGCAGCTTCTCGCGCCGCTGGTGATACTCGGACAGCGGAATCGCGCTGTGCAAAAAGGCGGGCCACAGCAGCCCGCCTAAAAGAAGAATCGCGCGAACGATTCGCATCTATTGTTTTTCGTAAATTTCAACGTTATGGACAGGCTTGCCATCCGGTGTAGTGCCGGTTAGCGTGTACGTCATCCGCTTTCCGTCCCTCGAAAGCACTCCTCTGCCCTGCATTGTCGAATTTCCGAACTTCCAGTTGTGCTCAATTGTGCGATCATTCACACGCTTTTCCAGTACGCTTGCGTTATCCATTCCGGTGATGGTCGCCTCAGTGCCAGGTGAGGGCGTATAGGACCAGTTCTCCGTTTTTCCGTCCGCATGCACTTCGTCGACCGTAACTTTATCCGAACCGATCGTCACAGTCACGCTTTGCGGCGCAGGACCAGGACTGAATTTCGATTTCGCAACATCCAGCTTCCATGTTCCCTGGAAACGATCATTCTCCGGTTTCGTTCCTTTCTGTGTGTCTTGAGCGCCGGCCGCTAACGGGACCAGCGCAAGCAATGCTACTGCAAGTGATTTCATTTACGCCTCCTGTTTCGTTAGTATAGATTCACACCGTTATCAGAGTCTGCGTGCCACACCGATCATCCAAATCGAACCGGATGAACAAGGCTTTGTCCGATCGGCACTCGCGCGCCATTGTGCGAACGCGCTTCCATCACATTTTGCGGGACTCGTTCACCGCTTTAATCCTTACCGTCGCGCTCGCCTGGTTGAAGGGTGAAGCGGAGAAACTACAGCGCTTCGCATTTCTTGAGGAGTACCTCTACGACTGGCTCCAGTTCAATCTCAAGCCAATCGAGCCAAAACAAAGAATCGTAGTCGTCGATTTCGAGGATTTTCCGATGGCGAATGGCTACACTTCTCGAACGGCTCTCGCGTCGCTGATGGACACAGTCGTTCACGCGGGTCCGCTCGCCGTTGGACTTGACGTGGATTTCTCGCCGCTCCAGAGGGGCCGCTTCTACACGAACGAAGACAAGCTGTTCCTTGAGCAGTGCTTGCGTTGGCAAGAGGCGCTAAATGGATCTCTCTTCGTTGGTGTTCACTCGAGCCTCAAATTCGGACCTCAGTATTGGCTCGTCGACTCGCGCTATAAGGACCTGGCCGCTTACGTCGGCCGTGCCAACCCGGGCGAATACGGTCCTAATCATTTGATGGACGAGTCGGTGAAAATTCCAAGTTCTGAAACGGAGCTCCAGGAAATACCATCTCTCGGCGGTGCGCTGGCTCGTGTCTTCCGCAATTCCCGGTATATCGCGGATCCGAGTGATCCTCCCGGCTGGCTCGCGTGGGCGCTCAAGCGCACCGAAACGGAAGAAGACACCGCTCATATCATCTACCAGCAGTTTTGGGTGGATTTCAGTCCGATTGACTACTTTCGCGATAATGCCGTTCACGTCTACTGGCGTGATCAAAAGGTCCAGCCGCGTGACCCGCGGACTCTCAGCGCGCACGATCTCGCAGGGAAAATTGTGCTTCTCGGTCGAGGCCTCCTGCCGCGGGGCACCGAGCAAGTCGACGAGTGGGAATCGGAAGCGAGCGACAAATTTCCAGTTCCCGGCCATGCAGATCAATATGCCGGCGTTCTGCTCCACGCTTGCGCAGCATACACGTTGCTTGGAAACGATTTGAGATTGCTGCACTTGACGGAGCCGGGGCGAATTGCGCTCGACGCCCTCTTTTCACTGCTTGTCTTCGGATTCGTCGCCGCAATCCGTCTTATTTATATCTGTAGCTCCGAAACCGTCAACATTCATCGCTTGAATCGCGTCGTCACCGTCGGCGCAATGGTCCTCGTTTTCATTCTTGGCGATGTAATGCTCAACTACACGCGTTGGTTGTGGGATGACTATTTGCTGGTCATGTTCGTTCTCGCCGTTCACTCCTGGCTCGAAAATCATGAAGAATGGGCTACAGAAGCGGTGCATTGGACGGGTGAAATGTGGCGCAAGCTGGTTTTACAATCCGAGCCGGAGAAGCACGCTGGGAAGAAAGCCCAATGAGCCTGCGGCCCGGAATCGCCAAACTGAGCGCTGGTTCCTTGATCCTGATCGGAAGTCATCTGAGTCTGTGCAATCCGGACAACTCCCCGACTGCCGCCATTCTCGATCACATTGGTTGCAAGGCGAGCTGGCGGAAGGATTCAAACTCTCCCGCTACACCGATCACCGAAACGCACGATCGAGGCCGCCGTCTTCACACGGGCGAGGAGATCCGCTGCGACAGCAGTGACGGCTATATGGTTGTGATCCCCGCAATAGGCGAACCGCAGGCCATCAGCGCTAAAGCAGGTTGGTTCCGTGTTCCCTCCAACCCGGCTGCCGAGCAAGTACAGGTGGGGTCAACTAAATCGCCCGCGCCAACGCCTTCTGAAAACGAGATCGGCCGTGCTCTCGCTTATCACGCCCGCCCTGCGGCGACGCGCGAAGGCTCATCTCGCCTGATCTATCCAGTAACGGATTCCGTAGTGTTGCCCGACCGCTTCATAATTCTTTGGAAACCAGCATCGGACTCTGGCAAAATACACCTCCAAATTTCCGCCGCAAACAAGACAATATGGACCGCTGATGCCGACGTGACCCTTGGCAAATTGGATTCTCCCGAAGCTCGCCGCGCCCTTGGTGCATCTCAAGAGCAGAGTCACACGAATCCATATAGCCTGATTCTGCAGTGGTCCACTGATCAAGCTGGCGGCAGGGTCCCGTTCACCGTAATCAGCGCTGCTGAAGAAAAGAATCTTGCGCAAGAGCTCGCGTTTTGGGACCGCCAGCGAAACGACTTACTCCGACTGATAGGGCGTGCGTACTCGTTCGATAAGCGAAAGCTCTACTGGGAGGCGGCGCAAGAGAGCGAAGCTGCCCTAAAGCTCGCTCCGGAAAGTTGCCCGCTGCTTCAAGCCGCTGCAGCAGCCGAAGAAAACGCCGGCAACATGGCGAGAGTGAGGGAGTTGAGAGCCGCGATTGAGAATCTGCCGGGCGGCTGTTCCGGCGAGGATCAGTAAAAGAAAAACGGAGACAGAAGCACGCCAGGAACTCCGTTTGCCCCTTGTGGCGGAATGCCGATTACGACTGCGCTCTGCTCGTCGCTTCTGCTGAATACCGGATGCTGTTCCAATCCCCGTGCGCTGGCATCCTGGTCGACGTGATCCCGGACATACTGATAAACGGCGTCGATAGACACTCGTCCGCCTTGCTGCTGCAGCGCGTGTATCAAATGATATGTAAATAGTCCGTGCCCATAACTCGCCAGCTCATGCGACTTCTCTTCCGCTTGGCTGGCCGTGAGAATCGCGCGCCCGGTACCCTCGCGAATGTGGTCGAGCATCTGAGCCGAAATCGATGCCGGTAGCGTGATCGTTTTCGTGATCGCCCCGCCGCTATGGCATGTATCTAGGAAGACCGCAACCTTCCGCGCCCGCAGACGCGTGCGTACAACATTCGAGATCTCGACCATCGGAATCGCCGTCGAGTAAAGGCCGTCGAACGAACTCGCATCCGTATCGTACGTGACAACGTAGTTCGCTCCCGCCACGTCCTGTTCGCGAGACGTCCCGTGCGTTGCGATGTAAATCACCGCCAAATCGCCTTCACAGGCCATGCGCGCGAGCCAGTTCAGACCCGCTTTGATCTGCTGCGTCGTAGCCTGCCCGTCTTCCAGAACCTTCACATGATCTGCTCGAAAGCGGCCATACCGCGAATCGCGCAGCAAGTCTGCAAACGCCGAAGCGTCCTTCACCGTAAATTTCAAATCGAGATCCGGATCGCGAAAGCTCGCAATGCCGATAACCAGCGCCCACTTCTGCTCAACCTCGGGTTTCGCATCGTCGGCTGCAGCGGCATGGGATTCATTTCGGCAGGCGCCCGGTGGAGGCGACGGAATCTTTACCTCGCGCGTTGGCGTCGCCAGCCGGAACGGATCATCGCTCGCGCTTAGCGCCTCCGAGTGCCTCTCGCGCGCATTCGTCAGGGCGTAATCAGCCTTGCGGCCATTTCCTAATTGCCGCTCGAAGAGCGACCGGTAATACCAGGCGTCCCCGTTCTCATCGCACATCTCCTCGGCGCGTTTGAGGAGTTGCAGTCCTGCCTCGAGATCATTCTGGTTGGGCCGCGCTGAAACCCGCTCCAGCGCGCTGACAACCAGATCCTTTGCGGCAGCGCATCCCTCGGCAGCTTGCGAATGGGCGGCAAAAATACTCGCCGCGCATGCAGCCAAGAGCCACTGCTTCATGAATTCGTTCTCTTTTTAACAGGAGCCTTCTTCGTGCCCGCCTTTGAGGCAGGCTCGGCAGGCGGATTCAACTTCTTAAAATGTTCAAGCGCTGTCTGAATCCGGTTCTGCGGCTCCAGGAAATAACGCTCGCTCGGATTCGCATCTATGGCCTTTCCGTACTCTATCGACGCTTCCTCTAAATAGCGCTTCGCTGCCGCAGGCGTCTCTGCTTTGTAACCCAGCGCCTCGTTCGCTACGCCGATGTTGTATAACCTGTACGCATCCTGCTCCTTTGAAGGAAACGGATTCATCGTCTTGAGAGCTTCGATCATCGGCGTCCACTGCTCGGCGTCAGCGTACTTATTGGCAGCATCCAAATCTCCGCCCTTGGCGAGCAGCACATCCACCTTTTCGTCTGTGTTCACCAGCCGCGCCGCAATGCGTTCCGTCATCCGAGCCATCAAAATTTGCTCTACATCGCCCACTGTATGCGGGGCTTGTTCCCCTGGCTCGTCTTCTTTGGCCTGAGCTTGTTTGTGATGCAGCTTGTTCCACGGCATCTTGACGGCCTGCACGGCTTTGTTCATCGCGTTGTCGTCTTTCGAACCCTGCGCCGTGTAGGTCTGCGAAAAGTTCACCGTGATGTTTTCCGCATCGAGAAAACGACCCGCCGAGGTTTTCGCCTGATACGCCGCCGTTAACGTTCCCGTGTACTTGTACGCCGTCGGCCCCTGATTCTGCTGTGATTGTTGCTGCTTGTTTTTCTTGCCAGGCAGCGTCAACGGCATGTCCGACTGCGACTTCACCGGAATCGGTTGCGGCACGTTGAAATTGAGAACATTCACCGTAATCACGGTATCCGGCTTCTCACTCACATAAAGGTCGTGGTTGTACTTCGCGAGATCGGTCTCAATCACCTGCTGCAGCTTGTCCCCGACTTCTTTGTTCTGCTGGTTTGCGGCTGATGCCTTCACTACGAACGAAGGTCCGCGCAGAGTCACCGCCGCTGGAAGCTTGCGCTCCAGCGTCACCGATTTTTTGACTTTACCGAAACCTTGCCCGTGCAAGCCGGCTGGGCTGAGCACCAGAGCTCCAATTACAATGAGCTCCGCCTTACGGTGCCTCATCAGTCAGTCAGTTTCGCCTAAAGTCGCGTATGTGTCAACGGCAGAACTCCTAGGCGAGTTCTAAGAGTCCCAACCGGCATGGCCAATACGAGTGAATCCACTATTCTTGCCGTAGGGCCGTTAACGGATCTACCCGGCTCGCGCGGCGCGCGGGTATAACACTCGCCAGTAGCGCAGCGATCAACATCACTGGAATCATGATCGCGAACGTCAATGGCCCGGTGTGCTGCATCCCCTCTACGAGGCGCTGCAGAATCAGTCCCCCACCCAATGCGCCAAGCGTTCCCAGACCCACTCCCAGGAAAATCATCCCGAGACTATGCCGCAGCACGAGGTGCATCACATCGCGACTACTCGCGCCAAGCGCTATTCGTACGCCGAATTCAGATACGCGCTGGTTGGCCAAGTACGCCAGCACGCCGTAAATCCCAACGCACGCAAGCAGCAGAGCCAGGCCAGCGAATATGCCGAATAACACTAAAAGGAAGCGCTGCCGTGCGATGGAGTCGCGAGCAAGCTGCTCCATCGTATGAACCTCATACAAAACCTGATCGTTCGAAGCCCCACGCAGTGATCTCCGGAGTGGCTCAACGATGTTCAAGGGTGGAACTTTGGTTCGGACGGCAAGCGACATGAGCTCGGACCAGCGGCGCACGAACCGGTCCGGAACCTGGGCAAACGGATAGTAAAGTTGCGCGCGTACTTGCGCTTGATCGTCTCCCGCCAGTCCCCAATACCGGACATGCCCCACCACTCCCACCACCCGAACCGGACCCCAACCCATATCCGGCAACCACAGTCGCTTTCCAACAGCTTCCTGCCCTGCGAAAGCATGTCGCGCTAGTACATCATCGATCACGACAACGGGCTCACTGCGCATGCGGTCGCGATCATCGAAGAACCGGCCTTCGCGCAGCGGGATCCCGGTCACCTTTAGATAGTCCGGCGTGACGCTTGTTGTCAGCGCAATGGGCAGCTTGTTTTCGGGCGGCACGGCGGGGTCGGTCCAATAACCCAGCGGGTTATTACCTTCCCGCATCGGAACCGTATCGACCACCGCAATCGATTCCACGCCCGGCACGCCCCGCGCCCGATCCAGCACATCCCGCCAAGCCGCGCGAATACGCTCAGGATCCTGCAGCGTCCCAGGTGAAAGCGCCATTCGCGTGATTAATAGATTCCGGACGTTTAGGCCCGGATTAAGCGACGACACCCGTAGCAGCGTGCGCCCAAGCATCCCGGCAGCACTTAGCAGCACGATCGCAATGGCAATCTCGGACACGACAAATCCGCGTGCAGGCGGCGCGAGCTAGCTGCGATCGTTCGCGCTCCAGCCCGTAGCTTCTGTTCGAGATCGCGTATTGGAGCGCGGAGCGCAGGCGCCAAGCCAAAGAGAAAGCCGCTCAATAGCGAGACGGTGATCGTAAACACGAGCACGCGCCAGTCGATTGCGACTTCTTCAGCGCGCGGCAAACTGCCCGGCCAGAGCCTCACAAAGGGCCGGATCCCAACGGCGGCAATGAGCACACCGAGCACGCCTCCCAAGATCCCCAAAACCCCGCTCTCTGTCAGGCACTGGCGGATCAAACGGCTCCGTGGCGCTCCAAGTGCCGCACGAACACCAAATTCGCGTTCGCGTGAAACGGCGCGCGCCAGTAGAAGGCTGGCTACATTGACACAGGCGATCAGCAGCACGAGACCAACCGCTCCCAGGAGCAGCCACAGCGTCGACCGCACATTGCCGACTGCCGGACGAAGTCGCTGCGCCACAAACGTGCGGTCCTTATTCGTATCCGGATATTGCGCCGCAAGGCGGTGACCAATAACCGAAAGCTCCGTTTGTGCCTGAGCGAGCGTTGCGTGTGGCCGCAGGCGTGCGATGACCCCAACTGGATGCGGACCGCGATTAAGCATATATCGCGCTGTATCTTGGGCCATGGGCGTATACACATCAGCCTCGTCCCCTTCCAACCGGAGGCCTTCCGGCGCGATGCCGATGACCGTATAGCGGTTTCCGTCAAGAACAACGCCCATGCCGAGAACTGCCCGATTGCCGCTGAACCGCCGGTGCCACAAACTGTAGCCAAGAATGGCGACCCGCGCTCCACCGGGCCTGTCTTCTTCGGGCGAAAAATTCCGCCCGCGGAACAACGGTACGCGCAGCACCGAAAAGAGATTGGCCGAAGCCTCGAATTCGTCAACGTGTTCAGGCTCGCCAGGTTCGCTCAGTGTTCCTGTATTGAAAACCCAACCTGCCAAGTCCAGCGAGCGGCTTTCGCGCCGGCAATCGCGAAAATCGAGATAGGCAACATTCTGCTCGCCGTACAATGCAGCATTCCACGTTTCGCTATGCCCATGCACAGCCACGAGCTTGTCCGGCTCCGGATAAGGTAGCGGCTTCAGCAGCACACTCTCGAAAACGGTAAACATCACCGTAGTTACTCCCGTGCCGAGCGCAAGAGTTATCAGCGCGACTGCCGCGAATCCCGGCTTCTGCTGTAACATTCGAAGCGCATACGCGAAATCCCGCCAGAGATCCTCCAGCCATCGCGTGCCGCGAGCATCCCGACAGTCTTCCTTTACTTGTTCCGAACCGCCAAAAGTGATTCGCGCCTGGCTTCGCGCATCTTCGGGATCGCTTCCCCGCGCAATCAGATCAGCCGCATATTGGTCTAAATGGAAGCGCAGCTCCTTTTCGAGTTGCTGTTCCATCTGTTTTCGCCGCCACAGGCGATTCCACCAATTCATTCCGCACCGCCGTCTGCCATCTCTAAAATCAGACCGACAGCTTTGGTTAAGCGTTGCCAGCTCGCTGCTTCGGTTTGAAGCTGCGCCCGCCCTTTCCGAGTCAGCCGGTAGAATTTGGCGTCGCGGCCTGTTTCGGTCTCTTTCCAATCGGCGGCTAGACATCCGCGATTCTCGAGCCGGTGCAACGCCGGATATAACGAGCCCTGCGGAACTTGCACTACATCACGCGACACTTGTTGCAGCCGTTGAGCGATGGCGTAGCCGTGCAACGGCCGAAGCGCGACAACTTTCAAGATCAGCAGATCCAGCGTGCCTTGCGGAAGATCTGATTTTATCGACATATTTTATCCTTCTACATATTATATGTAGAAGTCCAAAGGTTCGGTACCGCTTCAGCTCGTTCTCCCTATAGAAAAATGAGGGTACGGTGAGTGGCGGGACAAAAATCACGAGAGCGGTCATTTTTCTCTGCACATCACCGATATGTCTCCCAAGTTCCGAACCGCCCTCTACTCGCACCTACATCAGCCCAGATCGCTCCTTTGAAATAACCATTCCTCCTGATTACGCTGTGCACACCGGCAAAGACAAGCCACAGATTTCCTACATCCCGGTCTGCCATGAAGACTCGCTCGTCTGTATCAGCTTCCCGCCTGATCGATACCACGGAACAAACTTTGAAGGTGCTGCCGTGGAAATTACCGTGTTGCCAGCCACGACTGAAACGGCTTGCCTGAACCCGCCTCACGAGGATTTCCACGTCGACGCCGAGACACCAAGCAAAATCATTGACGGAGCACATTTTCTTCATGCGTTTTTTGGCGGAGCGGCAATGAGCCACGATCTTGTTAGGCATGAGTACCTCGGATACAAGAACCGCAAGTGTTACAAGCTGGCGGTCGAGGTTACGTTTTCAAACTTCGAAGTCCACCCTCCAGGAACAATTAAGGAATTCACAAAACGTGACCAGGAGCAGGTTAGGGCTCAACTAGAAAGAATCATCGATTCCTTCCGGTCACTGCATTGAGCTTTCGTAAAGGATAGTGATGCGATTCTGCATTCTCGTAGCGCTTGCGCTTGTTTTGCTTCCGTATAGCGCTATTGCCCAAACGCCTGGGCTGTCAACAACAGTGGAGCAGTTCGTGCGCGTGCACGCGAAAACCGTCATCCTCACGCACGTGCGGATCATCGATGGAACGGGCGCTCCGGCGGTCGAAGACCAGAACGTTGCCATTAGAGACGGAAAGATAAACGCCGTTGAGCCGGGCGCGGACGTAGTGGCAGCGCAGGGTGAAACGGTCCTGCCGCTTCGCGGTTACACCGTGATGCCGGGCATCGTCGGCATGCACAACCATCTGTTTTACATCGCGCGGCCAAACCTCGATGTTCGTCGGCATTCTGATCCGCCGGTCATCGTGCTCCAGATGACGTTCTCGGCACCCCGCCTCTATCTTGCCGGTGGCGTGACGACGATGCGCACGACAGGCAGCGTCGAAACGTATGCCGATCTCAATCTGAAGCACGATATTGATGCCGGCAAGCTGCCAGGGCCGCACATCGACGTCACCGGGCCGTATCTGGAGGGAAGCACCAGCATCTTCATCCAAATGCCGCACCTCACCAGCCCCGCTGACGCGCGCGAAACCGTCGAGTATTGGATTAAACAGGGTGTCACGTCGTTCAAGGCCTACATGAACATCACGCGTGCGGAATTAAAGGCGGCCATCGACGCTGCTCACCAGCATGGCTTGAAAGTTACAGGCCACCTCTGCTCGGTTACCTATAAGGAAGCCGCTGAACTTGGAATTGACGACCTGGAACACGGATTCTTTGTAAACACGCAACTAGATCACGACAAGAAGCCAGATGTATGTAGTCAGAGCGCGGGCACGGAAACTCTTGCGCGCATGGATCCAGGAGGTCTGGAAGCCAAAGAGCTAATCAACACTCTGATCAGCCATCACGTCGCAATCACATCCACCTTGCCGGTGTTCGAAAACTTTGCGGGCGCAGGCCGGCCGCAGGTCCGGCAGCAGGCTTTAGAGGCCATGAGTCCCCAAGCTCGCGAGGACTTTTTCCTGTTGCGCCAGCCGCGCTCGCCATTGTCCGCCGAAAAAATCGATCCGGCGATGCTTTGGCAGCATGATTTGGGACTGGAGCGTGCGTTCGTCGCTGCTGGAGGACTGCTCCTCTCAGGGCCCGACCCTACTGGCCGTGGTGATGTGCTTTCCGGCTTCGGAGATCAGCGGGGCATTGAGCTTCTTGTCGAAGCTGGCTTCACTCCCGTGGAGGCCCTCAAGATCGCGACACTCAATGGCGCGATTTACCTCCGCAGGGAAAAGGAGATCGGCTCTGTAAGGGCTGGAGAAAATGCCGATCTGGTGGTTATTAAAGGCGACCCGTCCAAACAAATTTCAGATATCGAGAATGTCGAACTCGTGTTCAAGGACGGTATTGGTTACGACTCGCAGAAACTGCTCGATTCGGTGAAGGGCAAATACGGGCGCTATTAAGAACCTGAATTTCTAATTCTCTCCTTGACAGCTTAGGAGAGTCTACACTATACTCCTAATTGTTTTAGGAGTGTAAATTGTCCAGCCAGGCCCAGATTCTTCCAGGGACTCTTGATCTTCTCATCTTGAAAGCAGTTTCGCTCGGTCCTCTTCACGGCTACGGTGTACTTTTGCGTATCGGACAGATTTCCGGAGAAGCGCTGCTCATTGAGCAGGGAGCGTTATATCCGGCGCTGTTTCGCCTAGTCCGGCAGGGGCTGCTAAAAGCGAGCTGGGGCACATCGGAGAACAATCGCCGCGCCAAGTATTACGAGCTGACATCCGCGGGGCGCAAGCGCCTGCGAGAGGAAACGGAGGGCTGGAATCGCCTTGCGGCAGCAATCGGTTCGGCGCTTTCGGCCCGGCCGGAGGAAGTATGAGGTTCTTTACTAAGCTCTTCCGGCCAGCTCGAATCGACTACGACCTGGAAGAAGAGCTTCATTCACATATCCAGCACCGCGCCGACGATCTCGAACGTTCCGGCCTGAATCGCATCGATGCAGAACGCCGCGCGCGCATCGAATTCGGCGGTCATGTGCGGTTCAAAGAAGAATCCCGCGAAGCGCTCGGCGGTAATTTTATTGAGACTCTCGCACAAGATTTGCGTTTCAGCATCCGGGTTTTGCGCAAGTCTCCCGGGTTCACCATCGCCGCCGTTATAACGCTTGCCCTGGCGATTGGAGCAAACGCCGTAGTATTTGGAGTGTTGAACGCCCTGATCCTGCGCCCCCTCAACGTACCTCAGGCGCAAAGCCTCTATGGAATCGAGCGCGGAAGTGATAAATCCGTCAATCAGTCATATCCCGACTATCTGGATTTACGTGATCGCAACCGCAGTTTCGAAGATCTGGCGGCGTACAACGTCAGTGCGGTGGGAATCGACACGGGCAATAATCCGTCTTCGTCCTGGATCATGGAAGTGACAGCGAATTACTTCGATGCATTGAGTATTCAGCCGTATCTAGGCCGTTTCTTCCATGCTTCCGATGAGCACGGTCCAAACAGCGCGCCGTATATAGTGCTCACACACGCCTATTGGCATAGCCATTTTCGCGATGATCGCGGCGTGGTGGGCCGCGTTGTTCAGATCAACAAGCATCCTTTCACGATCATCGGTGTGGCCCCACCGGAATTCAGGGGGACTTTGTTATTTGTCTTTCCCGATTTTTGGGTGCCGATCGTTAACCAGGAGCAGGTGGAGGGATCGTACGTGCTAGCCGCTCGCGGAACGCGAGGCATTTTGATGGTGCTTGGACATCTGAAGCCTGGCATCACTCCGGCGCAAGCTGTTGCGGATCTTAACTCGATTGGCTCGTATCTGGAAAGGACGTACCCAAAAGAAGACGGCCATATGACCTTCTCTCTGGCACGTCCTGGTCTTGCCGGCGACTGGTTGGGCAGTCCGGTGCGTGCATTTCTAACAGCGTTGATGCTGCTGGCTGGCTTAATTCTTCTGGCCGCCTGCGCGAATCTGGGCAGCCTCTTTGCCGCGCGGGCCTTCGACAGGTCGCGTGAAGTTGCTCTACGCCTCGCGCTTGGATCAGGCCGGGCGCGAATACTACGGCAACTCTTTACCGAAGCTATGCTTGTCTCCCTGATCGGAGGCGCTGCCGGTCTTTGGGGTAGCGTGCTGCTGTTGAACGCGTTGAGCGTCTGGGAACCGCTCCCAACAGCCCCGCTCCAAGTGCCCGTGTACCCGGACGCAAATGTCTATGGAATGGCCTTACTGTTGGCGCTATTCAGCGGATTCCTTTTTGGTGCAGTCCCGGTAAAACAAGTGCTTAGAACAGATCCATATCAGGTAATCAAGTCGGGATCGACGGGCAGGATTCGGCGGCGGCTTACCGTCAGGGACGTGTTGCTCGTTGTGCAAATTGCGATCTGCGCAGTGCTGGTTACTTCTTCGCTGGTCTCCTTACGCGGATTGGCGCGCTCGCTTTACGGCAATTTTGGTTTTGAGCCGCAGAATACAGTCCTAGTAGAGACAGCGCTGAACATGGCTGGTTACAGCGGCCACAAAGTGCCGGAAATGCAGAAGCGCATGATCAACGCTTTGAAGGACATTCCCGGCGTAGAATCAGTGGGGTTGATAGATCGGCTGCCCTTGTATTATGGCGCGAACAGCTCTACCGTCTTTCGAGACCAGACGGGCGACCTGAGGCCATCGAATGCGGCTGCCGAAGCCATGCTCTACAACATTTCTCCTGAATACTTCACGGCGGCGCGGACGCCTTTGTTGGCGGGCAGAGCCTTAAGTTGGCGCGATGACACGAATGCGCCGCGCGTGGCAGTGGTCAACCAGGAGTTCGCGCGCAAGGTTCTTGGGTCGGTGAGCGACGCAATCGGCAGGCGTTTCAAGATGCCCGAAGGAACGCGGGTTGAAGTGGTGGGCCTTGTCGTCGACGGCAAATACGCGAGCCTCGCCGAAGACCCACAGCCGGCGATGTTTCTTCCCATCTTGCAATCGCCTGCGAACCAGATGTCGCTGGTCGTGCGCTCAAAGAGCGACTCGCAGCAACTGACCGCGGCCATCAAAAACACGATGCGCCGCTTGGATGCGGGACTACCTTTTACCATTCGCGCATGGAGTCAAGAACTGGAGAGCGCCTTGTTCCCTTCGCGCATAGCGACGCTCTCGCTAGGTGTGCTGGGCATCATGGGCGCGATGCTGTCAATTACCGGCATCTTCGGGATGGCCGCGTATTCGGTCAGCAAGCGGCTGAAGGAATTGGGAATTCGTATGGCGCTCGGGGCGCGGCGCAAGGAAGTCTTACAAGCCGCGCTTGGGCGAGCTTTCCGGCTGCTTGCTTTTGGATCGGCAGCAGGGCTGGTGCTCGGAATCCTTGCGAGCCGTGTGCTGGCTGCGATCGTGTATCAGGCGACTCCGCGCGATCCGCTCGTGCTCGCGGGCGTTATTGTGGCAATGGCATTCATTGGACTGCTCGCCGCGTGGGTGCCCGCGCAACGCGCCCTATCGCTTGATCCGTCGACACTGCTTCGCGAAGAATAAACAGGCCATTGACCCTAGCCCGGCCGCCGCTTCACGTCAATGTTCAAGCGCTTGATCTTCTGATTTAGCGTCGAAAGTGGAATGCGTAACGCCTCTGCCGCTTCGGTCTGGCTGTAATTTGCCGCCTCGAGGGCTTCGATAATCTTCCGGCGTTCAAAATCCGCGACGATCTCGAACAGCGATGCATCGGGAGCGAGCATACCGTTATTGTCGCGTCCGATGCGCATCCCGCTTGCGCGCTGCAAGTGATCGGGAAGGACGTGCGCCGGCACGGAGGGAGCCGTCGCAAGCACGACCGCACGCTCCACAACGTTTTCTAGCTCGCGCACATTGCCGCCCCAATGATGCTCCATCAGAATCTGCATCGCCTCCGGCTCGAAGCGCAAAACGGAGCTTCGCCCGCTATCCAGGAACTTCTCGTTCTCGCGGCAATAGCGCGTGAAGAAATGTTCGACCAGCAAAGGTATATCTTCTCTGCGGTCTCGCAGCGGCGGCAGATTCAGATTGATCACGTTCAGCCGGTAGTACAAATCCTCCCGGAATTTGCCCTCTTCGACCAGCTTGCGCAGATCCGCGTTCGTGGCAGCGAGAATGCGAATATCCACGCGTACACTTTCATTGGAGCCCAGCGGCATGAACTCGCGATCCTGCAATACGCGCAATAGCTTTGCTTGAATTTCGGGACCGATGGTTCCGACTTCATCAAAGAAAATTGTTCCGCGGTTCGCGGTTTCAAATAGGCCCTTGCGGCTTGCTACAGCGCCGGTAAACGACCCCTTCATGTGTCCGAACAAAATCGATTCCAACAAATCGGACGGCAGATTCCCGCTGTTCACCGGCACAAAAATTTGATCGGCCCGCGCCGAATGACCATGGATGGCCTTCGCAATGAGCTCTTTTCCCGTCCCGGTCTCGCCTGTAATCAGAATCGTCGCGCGGCTCGGCGCAACTTGCGCCACTTGATCGAGCAATCGCACCATGCGCTCGCTTTTTCCCACAATGTTCGGGAAAGCATAGCGCTGCTTCAAAGCGCGCTTGAGCTGCGTGTTTTCCCGCTCCAGCCGGCCCTTCGAGATCATCCGGTCGATCTCGATCAGCAACTTCTCGTTGTCCCAGGGCTTCGCGAAATAATCGTTGGCACCAGACTTGAGAGCGCGTACCGCGACTTCCACTGAGCCATACGCGGTCAGCATGAAGACTGGGGTCTCTCGATCTCTTTCGCGAATCTCGGCCAGCACGTCCATGCCCGACCGGTCCGGCATCATCAAATCCAGCAGAACCAGCTCGAAATTCCCGGATTCGAATTTTCTCAGCCCCGCTGCGCCGCTCTCGGCCACATCGACCGCGTAGTTTTCGCCGGCGAGCAGAAGTTCGAGACTCTCCCGAATGTCTGCCTCATCGTCGATCACCAGAATGCGATGCCGCTCCGGAGGACCGACGCGGTCCGCCGGCAGAGCTTCATCGCTGATGGGCACTACCGTGGTGGTATCAGGCATTCAAAGGCAAACGCGCGTATACCGCTTTGCGCGGGCGCGATTCACGCCGGCAACGCTTGACGGCTCCGCTCGGCAGTTCTCAATAAGCGCACCGGCGCGCCCGGAAATTCCAGGCGAAACCGCGTGCCCCGTCCTACCGCGCTGTCAACTTCAATGATGCCATTGTGCTCTTGGACGATTCCGTACGTGATCGAGAGTCCCAGTCCGGTTCCTTTCCGGGCGCTCTTCGTCGTAAAGAAAGGATCAAAAATGCGGGCCAGGTTTTCCGGCGGGATTCCTTGCCCTGTATCGGCGACCTCAACATGCGCAAACCCGCTCTCGGCCCAGGTGCGCACGGCAAGCGAGCCTCCGCCCGGCATTGCATCCCGCGCGTTGATAAACAAGTTCAAAAAGATTTGCTGCAGCTTCCCCGAATTGCCACGCACAATTGGCAAATCTTCCGCAAGGTTCAGATGCGCTTTAATTCCGGCCTTTTGAAATTGATGCTCAATCAAGGTTGCCGTCTCGCGAATCACCCGGTTCAAATCGACCTCGACAAAATCCGTCGGGGAGGTGCGTGAAAAATTCAGCAACGAATTGATGATTTCGCTCGCGCGGAACGTCTGTTTTGCAATCTTCTCGAGCAGCTTCGATTTTTGATCGTCTCCTGAAACTTGTTTCGCCAACATCTGAGCGTAGGTCGAAATCACCGCAAGCGGAGTGTTCACCTCGTGCGCTACGCCCGCTGCAAGCAGGCCGATAGAGCTGAGTTTATCGGCTTGGACCAGCCTGCGCTCCAGTTCGTCGCGATCCGTAATGTCGTCGAAAATAATCAAGCGGCCGATTCGCTTCAGCTCTTTCGAAACCCACGGCGCAATCGCAAGATTCACCACAGACTCGCGCGGCTGAGGAGCTGGCCCTTTGGCAATGGAAAGTCCTCCGTAGCCATTCACCTGAGCACGCCCATTGACTTCCTGGCCGTTCTCGCTTGCCTCAGCCTGACTGACTCTGCGCCCCAGCGGCATCTTATAGACGTTGTGAATTCCGTCCTGCCCCTTAAGCTCATCGAACTTCTGGCACAGCTCTGCCGGAAACAGCTCTGACAATTGCCGTCCAATCGCTTCGTCCCGTGGAATGCCCGTGAGCTTTTCGATCTGCGTGTTCCAGCTCTCCACGCGATCATCCAAATCTGCGGCCAAAATTCCGACATTGATCGATTCAACGATGTTTTCGCTGAACTCTTTCAACCGTTCGTACTCATCCGCCTTCCGCTGCAGCGAGCTGTACAAGCGCGAATTCTCGATCGCAATCGCAACGTAGTTTGAAAGGGTCACGAGCAGCTCTACGTCATCGCTCGATAGGAAATCGCCTTCGGTGGTCCGGCTCACGCCAAAGAAAGCAATCGTTCGTCCCCGCGATTTGCAAGCTACATAGTAAGTAAAATCGAGCGCCGCGATCGTATCTCGAACCGACTGCGGCCACTCTTGTGAAACGATGTCACGCAAATGCTTAGGGCGCTCAAAGAAGATATATGGCTTATGAGCGCCTTCTTCGAGAAAACGCAAATGGAGTGCGTCTCCGTTCAGCTTGGCCGCGCGGCCCGACTTCTGGGTTAACGAATGAAGTTGAAAGCTGCCCGAAGCTTCTTCCAAAAGGAAAAATCCAATCTGCTGTAGCGAGAGCGTTCGCAGCAGCCGCTCCGATACTTTCGCCAGCATCGCATTCTGATCCGTCTCGGAGCCGAGCTCGCGCGCGAATTCGATGAGCGTCAGCCGCGCATCGTACCGGTCGCGGTAAAAGACCCATCTGTCCAACTGCTCTTGAATCCAGCGGCGGATCGGCTGAAACACAAATGTGGCGAACGCAATTAGCACCACAAAAGCGGGCGGGGAAATCGTGCGCGTATTAAAGATCAAGAAGATCAATCCGTAAAACGTCCCGATTACCGCAAGTGTCGCCAGCGTGTAGACGTAGCCCTGCTGGAAAATAATGTCCACATCCATCAGCCGGTATCGCGTGATCGCGTATGCCCATGTGAGGGGGATCAGCGCCATTGAGAGTACGCTCAAGTTCATCAAGTGCGTCGGTACCACTCCCGCGACATAAGGTAAGGCGTACAAGAGCGCGAACGGCGCTAGCCCAACTAATGCTCCGTTACGCAGGTATTTCAGTTGCCGGCGAAGCACCGGATCCTCGGCATGAGCAAAGTCCAGGCCGAGAGCCACGGCGCCAGCGAAATACAGCACCATCTCGAACCCTAGCGTCAAGCGGTCAAGCAGCCATCGCACTTCGAGCAACGGCGTCGAGAAACGAATGACATTTTCGGCTGGCGCCGCTACCAGCAAAAGCAACACCGCCGAAGGAACGTACAACAGAACCCAAGCGCCGCGCTTCTGCAGCCATTTCGGCCGCTCGTGGAATGTCAGGCAGAAATGCAGAAAAATCGCTGGCGCGATTAAGCTCGCCGCCAGATTTCCCCAGTACATCACCTCATCGAAAGTGTTTAGCTTTCCGGAATAGTGGAAACAGGATGCGATGAATGACGTCAGGCACAGCAGAAAGAAATGCAGCGATTTCGCCGCGCTTGTCCGCCGGTAATAGACAAACAATCCGATCGCCAGGTAGGCAACGCCCGCAGCATACTGGTAGTAAACGGCCGAATCCCGCGGTGCCGCCTGTATAAAAATGTTGTCTTTCTGAAACTCGATCCCGCCCCGCCGAAGCGTGTACCTGGTCTGCACCAGCATAATCGGAATCTGCCAAAGAGCCTGCGGAACCTCCAGCGCCTTTCGGATCGGAAACTCACCGATCCTAACCAGTTCGTCGCCTACGCGAATGCCCGCCTTGTCTCCGGGCCCTCCCGGTGAGATATAGGCGGCCACAACGTGTTCCTGGCCATCATTCACTTTTCGATCAACCCAGGTAACTCCGTCATCGTGCAACGGGTAGGTCCGGAGATGCTGGAAGCTTAGAAAGCCGGCTAGAATTGCCGCTGTAGTTAGGATCAGCAGCAGAGCGCCCGCGAATTGATGCCTGACTTCAGTCACGAATATAGCCCTGGACAGCCGGTTAGCAGTCCCGTCTGAGACGTCCCTAACAGTTTAAGTCTGGTCGTGAGCACGCCGCGCTCCATTCAATCTACCGAAAAAGGCAGCCGGTAAGTAGTTGAAAATTATGTTCGATGAAGGGCTGATCAAGTATCGAGCGCGCAAAACTTTCTATTTTAGGAGCGGCCCTATGGAAAATCGTATTCTGAAAAAGCGTAACCGTCGCATGTCTCGAGGCGTCGTTGACGCTGAATTGAAACACACTTACACTAAAGATGTAAGGCTTTCCCTATACAGAGGTTTCGGTTGCCTATGAAAGTTGTTCCCGCCATTGGCTTGCCTCTCCTGGCTGGTCTCCTTCTGCTGCCCCTAGCCAGCTCGGCGCAAAACGCCCAGGATAAGACCTCCTCGAGCGAATCAAGCAGTTCGAGCAGCGATACCATTGCCAAGCCGCTGACCAAAAAGCAGATTGCTAAGAAGCAGAAGGCGCTGGAAAAGGAGCTCATGGGCCCCTGGAAGAAGTGGCTCAATGAGGACGTGGTCTACATCATCACGGACGAAGAAAAGCAGGCTTTTAAGCGCCTCAAGACCGACGAAGAGCGCCAGCAGTTTGTCGAGCAGTTTTGGCTGCGTCGCGACCCCACTCCCGACACGGAAGAAAACGAGTTCAAGGAAGAGCACTATCGCAGAATCGCCTACGCGAACGATCATTACGCATCCGGTATTCCGGGTTGGAAGACCGACCGCGGCATGATCTACATCAAATACGGACCTGCGGATGAAATCGATTCTCATCCTTCAGGCGGCAGTTATGAGCGGCCCATCGAGGAAGGCGGCGGCGAAACGTCTACCTACCCCTTCGAAGATTGGCGTTACCGCTATATAGAAGGCATCGGCACGAATATCGTGATCGAGTTTGTTGATCCCACCATGAGCGGCGAATATCACATTTCAACCGACCCCGAGGAAAAGGACGCACTGCTTTACGTTCCGGGCGCCGGGTTGACACTTGCCGAACAAATGGGCATGGCTAGCAAGACCCAGCGGTTTCAGCGCACTGACGGAACCCACCTCGGCACGGGAAACCAGCCGCTGCCCGAAAGCATGAATGAATTTACGCGCCTCGAACAGAATGCCAAGTTGTACAAGGCCCCGGTGATTAAGTTCAAAGACTTGGAAGCTGCCGTCAACTCAACCGTCCGTTACAACTCGCTGCCCATGCGCGTGCGCGCCGATTACATCCGCATCACCGACTCTACCGTTCTAACCAGTCTGACCCTGCAGTTTAAAAACAACGATCTGCAATACGCGACCAAGGACAAAGTGGCGAAGGCAACGGTGAATTTGTACGGACGGATTACATCTCTGACACGTCGACCTGTGAATTGGTTCGAAGACACCATCAGCATGGAAGTTCCGGCGGAGATGCTGCAGCAAGCTATGTCGGGCTCACGTGTCTACTCGAAGTCGATCCCGCTTGCGCCAGGCACCTACCGTTTAAATATCGTCGCCAAAGATGTCGTAGGTAACACGATGAACAACTTCGAAATGTCGCTCGTCGTTCCCCACTACGATGAAGACCAGCTCGGCTCAAGCAGCTTAATTCTCGCCGATGACCTGGAGCGCGTACCTACCCAGAGCATCGGATCCGGTCAATTTGTCATTCGCAGCTCAAAGGTCCGCCCCCGGGTTGACGAGACATTCAAGCGGGAGGAGATCATGGGCATCTATACCGAGTTCTATAACCTCGGCATGGACGAGAAAACCAAGAAGCCGGTCGGCAGCATCGAATATGACGTGGTAAATAAAGCCAATAACCAAACGGTCTTGAGCCAGACTGAAGATTTGAATAGTGTTCCTAACGCTTCAGCCTTCCTTGTAACGGTGGAGAAAAAGCTGCCCTTGAAAGCTCTGCCGCCCGGAAATTACACGCTGAAGCTGAAGATGGTTGATAAGCTGAAGAACCAGACGCTGACACCGTCTGCGGAATTTACGGTAACATCATAGTTATCTCGGCTGTTGGCCCGAGAGGCGAAAGGGAATGTCGGATTCGGGCTTCGCGAAGTTAAAATTCGCTGTATCACTTCTAGCAGTCGGCGTAATGGCGGCCGCCCACAGCCCTGCAGGTGATCTCTCGCTCCCGCTTACGGGGAATCTGTTGGGATCGGTTGTTGACGCAAGCGGCACGCCGCAAATGGGAGCAAGCGTCCAACTTTTTAATAGATACGAACGGCTGATTGCGAAAACGTTGACAACCCCCGATGGGCGATTTGCGTTTGCCGATCTTCCAGCCGATTTGTATACCGTCCGCGTATCGCTCGCGAGTTTTCTTCCTGCGTCACGTGACAAGATCGCCGTTAAAGCGGGTACCGACAGTCTGCTTCAAATCCATCTAGCCACTTTGTTCAGCAGTGTCGAGCTTACGTACGCCGTTCCCACGGGCGGCATGAGCGAGGATTGGAAATGGGTGCTGCGTTCTTCCCCGGCAACCCGCCCGATTACGCGCTTGCTCGATGAGGATCCCGATTCCGCGAGCGCGCAACTCCATCCCCGAATTTTCTCGGGGACCCACGCGATGGTCTCGCTCTCCGGCGGTGATGGCGGCCTGATCGATTCTGATTCGGCCCAACCCGACCTGGGCACTGGCTTTGTGCTGTCCACGAACGTCATGGGGAAGAATCAACTTCAACTCGGCGGCAGCTTTGGACAGAACACCGGGCTGGGCTCGGCTATGGGCCTTTGCGCAATCTACAGCCGCGATGCGAACGGCGGTTTCGGCGAACCTCCTGAAGTTACCTTCACGCTTTCGCAATTCGCTCTGATGGAAGGTCAATTGGCCGGACAAAATCCTGTCATCGGCATGGCAGGTTCAATTCCGCCGGTTCGCACAATGTCTTTGAGCATTTATCAAGTTGCCGATCCAACTGAAAATCTTCATCTTGAATACGGAGCTACGGGCGAGTCAGTCGATTATCTGCAGCACACTACGCGCGTAAGCCCATTTGCGCGCGCTACGGTCGGTATGGGGCGATTCGGAGAGGTGATTGCCGCATACAGCGACGGGGGCCGGCCAGATGAGCTGACGGCTCATCAATTGGTACGGGCCGCGGCCGAGGACAGCCCGCAGGATTTTGGCGATGATTTAACCGGTCCTGCAAACACTCTCGCGCGACTGCCGCAGCTTTCCGAACGCAATGGGCGGCTCGAGTTGCAGCGCACCGGCAATTATGAGCTTGGCTACGACAAATCGGCCGGCTCGCGAACGTATGCTGTGAGCGCCTTCCATGAAGATGTTTCGAATGGCCGCATCAACGTCGCAGGCGACATTTCGGTACTTGCTCCCGGCGACCTGCTGTCCGATGGCGCTTCGATGACCTCCACTTACAACGTGGGTCGCTACAGCCGTAACGGATATTTGGCTTCCGTAGATCAGCGCGTAACACAGTCGCTCGACCTGGCGATTGCGTACGGCAGAATGGGCGGATTTACCGCCGATTCGGGCCGCGATCCCGCAACCTGGGGTACTGAAGGCAAGTTTCTGGATCATACAAATCACAACCTCGCCAGCGCTAATTTGCGCGCCAGAGCGCCTGTTTCCGGCACGCAGATCTCGGCAAGCTATGGCTGGGTAGAAACCGGCGCGGTCGTTCCTCGACACATGTTCACGACGCAAAATATCTACGCCCAGCCCGGCTTCAATATCATCATCCGCCAGCCTCTTCCCGCGCCCTTTGGCATGCCGGGGCGCCTCGAGCTAACGGCCGACCTGCACAATCTTCTCGCGCAAGGGTATCTGCCTCTTTACGCCACCGATGGCCGCAGATTGTTAATTATCCAATCTCCCCGCGCGATCCGCGGCGGTTTGAATTTCATTTTTTAGCTATAACCGAGACTGACGCTGCAGCAAGTCTATTTAACCGCTCAGCGTTGACTCCTCGCAAAGCGACTACTTTGATATCAAGGGCAATAGATCAAGGATGTACAAAGTAGCCTGCGATCGGGCCAGTGGCTAAGAACAAGGAGAGCAAAGACATCGCAGACGGGACTCACGTCTTCTTGATTGTTTGGAAGACATACCGTGCATTGCTCGCCAGAGCCCAGGCCAGTATCAAGCGAGTCAGTCTCTGCGATTCCGATTTCCGAGTGCTGGAGGCGTTGCTTCATAAAGGATCCCTCCCGGTAAACGTGATTGGAAACAAAGTCGACCTGACCACCGGCTCCATCACAAGCGCGATTGATCGATTAGAAGAAAAATCGCTCGTGGTCCGCAAAAATCATCCAGATGACCGCCGGATCCGAGTAGTGGAATTGACCACCAAGGGACGTCGCCTGATCGAGAAAGCGTTTGCCCAGCACGAGCTCGATATGGAAAAGGCAGTTCAAGGTCTTTCTCGCGAGGAGCGCGCCTTTCTTGTGAACCTGCTAAGAAGGCTCGGAAAGAGCAGCGAAGAACTTTCCGAATGACGCCGGTTACGATGATGCAAGAGAGGAGCTGCCGGCGTCCCGCTCCTCTCCTTTAATTGCAGCGCTCTATTCACTAGAACGGGGCGCATTGGCCCGGCTTCTTTTCGGCTGAGTTTCCGCCTCCTTTGATCGAGGCGTCAAGCAAGCAGCTTAAGTTTTTCCCGATGGAGTTGTTGTAAACCGCAACCGCCGAAAAATCGTGGTCAAGAGCGACGTTGCCGCCGATCGTGTTACCGGGACAAGAATCCGGCGAGTCCGAGCCTATGTCCAAGCGGGTTGCGCGGAGGTTAGGCTTCTAACCGCTCCGATATCTAATACCCTTCATTCCTTACGCTCCTCTAACCTAGTCCGAGTGATGTCGCAATGGCGTTATTCGGGATGGAGAAGAAAAAAGGAGCAAACTCTAGAGCTTGCCCCTTTCCGTAGTGTTAGAAAGAAAGCCGTAATGCCAGTTGCAGGTTGCGGTTTTCGAGTCTGCCGTTGTTGACTGACGCGCCGGTAATCGTACTGCTCGTGTTTATGCCGCGAGTGGTAGTGATGTTCGGCAGTAAGGGATTGGCCAGAGTTCCCGCAAAACCTCCAACAATATTCTCTCCGTAGACCAAGTACAGGTTTGAATGATTGAAGATGTCGAACGCTTCGCCCCGCAGATCGAGTTTGACGCGTTCCGTCAATGAGAAGGTTTTCGAGGCTCCCAAATTGAAAGTCCAGGCGCCGGGAGTCCGAAAGGCGTTCCGGCCAGTCATTGAATCCGGAAAGGGCCCGAAATCCGAGGTGCCCGAAAGCGGGTTGATGTAGCTGCTATTGATGTTAGCCGCGGTCAGGTCCAGGTACGTGAACGTGTTCGGCACGCCCGTAGGGACATTAGTGTAATGAGGTGTGTACGTGGGATTTCCGAACATCACACGCGGATACAGATTGCCGTCGCTGTTGGTAGAGTCATAGATGGTAAATGGGCTACCGGCGCGAGCGCTGAAAATGGGCGAGAGATTCCAACCGCCCAAGATCAGATTGGTCACACCCGGCTTGCTGAAGAACGGCGATTGCCAAACACCCGCAACCACGACGCGGTGGCGGACATCGAAGTCCGAATCTCCGCGGTCCAAGCTGGGATTGAGAGGATCTAACAGCCCAAGATTGTAGATACCGGCGTTGTCCGTCGTGAAGGTAGAGCTGGCATCATCGATGCTATGCGACCAAGTGTAATTTGCTCGCAACGTGAGGCCGTAGCGACGGAAGTTGCGCAATTCTAATCTTGTATTAAGGGCGTTATAAATCGAGTTCCCACCGTTGGTGCGGAAGTTGATCGTACCGTACTGCGGATTAATGCGAGATACGGCGAGATCGCCGGCGTATACGGGCGCGCTACCTCCGAGATTTAAGCGATCAACAGTGTAGAGGTCCTCACCGGCAGAGCCAGTGTAGTCGATCCCTACGATGGCATCGTTTGAGAGCTGGCGCTCAATCGAAAAACTCCATTGATGAGCGTAGGCGTTCTTAATATTCGGATCGACAGCTCGAAGTGAAACTCTGGGCAGAGGCTTAGTTCCTGATGTCCCGGCCAATGGACCGGCGTTGTCGCCAGTAAGGGGAATGGTCGGAACATCGACACCCGCCTGCAAGGCAAGTACAGCATAGTCAGGCGGATTTTGAATGATGTTGAAGGTCACATTGTTGAAGTTCCGTTCGTATCCAATTCCGTAGCCCCCGCGAATCGACGTCTTGCCATCGCCCATGACGTCCCAGGCGAATCCAACGCGCGGTGCAAAGTTCTTCCACTGCTTCACCCAGATTCCCCCGACGGGGCTTTGGGTCGCGGGCAGCACAACGCCCGTCGCGGACTGCAATTCGATATTCGCGCCTGTCCCGAGATAAAAATTTGAATTCAAGGCAGGGTGTAAATTTGCGGGAGGACCGAAGTATTCCCAACGGAGGCCGAGATTGAGCGTGAATGTTGGACGAAGTTTCCAACTGTCTTGCGCATACAGCGCAGAGTCGTGAAAGCGGTTACTGCGGCTGAAATTTGGTGGGCCGACGGGCAGCGTAAGGGTGCAGGCCGGAGTAACGACTGCAGCACCCGTCGCATCGTGGACGCACGGATATTTCCCCTGCGGATAGATAGCCGCCTGGAACTGGCTCAGCTCCCCGAGAGTAAGATTATTTGCCGCAGTGGCCGTATCCGTTCCGAGCGCTGCAACGGCGTTCTCGTACGCCCCGAACACACGATTGTCCTGCAAGTAGGTGAACAGGCCTCCAAATCGGAAATCATGCTTTCCTACCGCGATGCTGTAATCCTCATTGATGGTCGCCTCGTTTTGCGGTCCGCCAAACGGAATAGCAGTACCGGGGCCGAACGGGTTGTAACCGGGATAGGCGATAAGATTGCCCCCAAGCGTCAACGGCGAGTTTAGAGTGGTATACAGGGTTGGGCTTACTGGCTGGGTCCCGAGAGGCTCAACATCGGAGATGCGGTTAAAGCTGAGCTTTGTTTGGCTGACCTGCTTTGAAGAGAATGCATGTGTAATCGACAAAGCATACCCCTGGCTGTCCGTAAAATTTCCGGTATCGTAGCCGGCATACGGGCTGTTCGTCTCCGTTCCGACAAAATCGTTTTCAACATAGCGGGCGTAACGGAAATACATCTGCGTTTTATCGCTTAGGTTGTAATCGATACGGCCTACGTCGTTCCAGGTGTTTTGAGGCGCTCCACCGCCAGTATCGGTCGGGACATTGTAGATAACGGTCTGGTAGGCAGGAGTAGCGCCCAGAGCAGCGCATGCCGGAGTCGTGCACCCGACGGCAGCAGCCGTGAACGTAGTGGAGACCGGCAGATTCGGTTTCAATTGGCCAGCGGCAGCGAAAAAGGCCTGTGTTGCCGGCGCGGACGCAGCGATGAGCGCTGGAGTGGGGACAACGGCTAAAGTAGGTCCGACACTGCGTACCCTGACCCATTCGGCGTTGTCGAAGAAGAACAATCTGTCCTTGATAATCGGTCCTGCTATAGAGACGCCAAATTGATTTCGCGTGAATACCGGCTTCGGAATGCTGTATGCATTGTTATTAAAGCTGTTCGAAGCCAGATCAGAAACGCGGTTGAATTCGTATGCGCTTCCGTGCAGGTTGTTGGTTCCCGCCTTCGTCACGACGTTTACAACTCCGCCCGAGGCGCCGCCGTACTCCGCGGTGAAATCGCTGGTGACCACGCTGAATTCATTGATCGAGTCCTGCGGTACGGGAATGGCAACCGTCGTATCAAACGCGTTGCTGTTTGAGACTCCGTCTAAGAGAATGCTAGTCGAACTGGAACGCTGCCCGTTAATCGCCACTCCGACACCCCTGCCGCCCGGATCCGCATCGGATACATTCCCGATGGTCTTTACGAGATCGTAGGGATTGCGGCTGATCGTCGGCAATCCGGCGATGTCTTGAGTCGAGATTGTTTGGCTGAGCGTTTGGGTCTCAGTGTTCACCCGAACGGCTGCCTCGCTGACTTCGACAGTCGTACCGGTTGTGCCGATTTGCATCTTGACATCGATCCCGAGCTTCTGTCCGACCGTGACGACCACTCTTTGCTGAAAATTCGAGAAGCCGGGCGAAGTTGCGATGACGTTGTATTCACCCGGAAGCAGATTCGCAATTGTAAAGTCTCCCGCCCCGGACGAAGTTGTCGTGCGAACCGTATCGGTGCTGGTGCTCACCACCTTGATACTGGCGTTCGCGATGGCGGCACCGGTCGGATCCGTGACGGTCCCGGCGATCTGGCCGGTTTCGGTCTGCGCCCAGATCAGGCCCGCAGCGCCGAACAACGCGGCAACAAATCGCAGGAATTGATTGAAGTTGAAATTCGACATGAAAGTCCCCCTGAAAGCAGCGCTCGAAGCCGGAGTTCGGCATTTTTGCGTTGGCTGTTGGTAGTAGAGTAAGCGCTCATCGGTCTTAGCGGTTGGACTGATCCTCGGGCCGTTTGAACCATGCGACGAATTGCCGGTCTTAGCCGCTGAGCCGTTCTTGTGTCAATCCTCTCCATCGCCGTGTCGGGACCTGGTGACTTGAGCAGAATGGCCCCAATAAAGGCCCGGCAGGGCAATGGCGTGAGGATTTCGTTCGAGCCCGTCCAGCAGACCGGGGTAGGGGAACTGCAATGCCGTAAAGGCCGCCGTCACTAATAAGACGGTCAGTCCTACTGATCAGGCGGCTACGAACGCACGATCCGAGCGTTTACCTAAGGGGCTGCAGCTCGCTTTTACTAAGTGCCATGGTGCGGCGCAGCGCTGCCATCTGACCAATAGGCGACCGGGACCATGAAGATTGTCTCGGGCTCCGGTACGTCGCGGGATTGGTCATTAAACAATACAGGAGAGCCGGCACGGTTCGCGCCCCAGCTGGCCTCGCCTGTCCTTGGCACATGGAACATTAAATGAGGGCACCATGGCCCCGCCGAGTCTTCGAGATACCCCATCTTCGACAACATGTAAGACATCGCGCCGGCCTCCGGCGCCGACAGTTGTTTCTTTGCAACACTATCCGCTATGATTTTATGCACCTGCGCCTTGGATAACCCAGCTAAAATCAGTTTCGTCCTATTCAAGGTGTAAGGAAGAACCGTTCTCACCGCCGCCGGGTTGTAGCAGATGGGCCCTCGTATCTTAGGATTCCAGAACTCAGGACTATCGAATGGAGACATCCACGACCGTTCGACCAGGCATGTGAAGCCGTTCTTTCCATCGACTGCGGTTATGTAGCCACGCGACCCGAGAACAAGCACCGCTGCATCTTGTGTGATTGCTTCTGGAGCCGCGCTTCGGGCCATTGCGATCTCAGCGCCGGAGTCCGCCATCAGGTATTGCTCAACTGCAGCCATCCGGGGGTACTGTTCCGAAACAGAATTTCCCTGGCAGGCGGCAACCAGAATTGCCGCCACCAGAGCGGCTTGCACTGAGGTTCTACCTGAGTGTTCGTTTCTCATCGAGAAAGTTGACATGTTCGAGCCTCTTGTATTGCCGCACTTCGGCACCGATTATAGATTCTTTCATAGTTTTGCGCGCTGATCCTCGGGGCGATAGACCCATTCGCCGAGTTGCCGGTTTTGATCGCTAGATTGGGTCCCGCGACGCTCGAAACGCGCTAGAATTCCCGTGGTGCTTGATAAACCCTTACGGCTCACTTCGTTTTGGCAGTTACAAACTCTGGGGTGGCTCTGTTTCTATGCCTGGATCTTGTTGGGATCGCTTCCCGACATGGTGCGACGTTCGGGAGCGCTTCGCGAAAACACACTGCTGGTGGGTTTACTGTTCCTGGGTAGTTGGATATTGCACCCTGTTTGCCGGCGGTTGCTTCGGCGGTATCCTTCGTGGATCGCCTTTGAATTGCGGGCTTTTGTTGCGTCGGCCACAATCGGAGCTGCTACCGCGTTCATATATGAACTGCTGGTGAGGGGCATTCACAACATGGACGCTGAGAACGTGGTCGGAAATTCGACCCGGTTCCCTTTCTTGCTTTTCAGTTGGTGCAGTCTGTATTTCAGCATCAAGCAATGGCATACATCGTCGCAGGAAAGGGAGCGACTCTCGCGTGCCGAAGCCCAGGTTCAGGAAGCCCGGTTGCAAGCGTTGCGCTACCAGTTGAATCCGCACTTTCTATTCAACTCTCTGAATGCCGTTTCGACGCTGGTTCTAGACGGGGAAGCTTCCGCAGCAACGAAGATGTTGTCACAAATCGGGGATTTCTTGCGCACCAGCCTGAACAATCAGGCCTCGCTCGAGGCGCCTCTTTCAGAGGAGATGGCGTTTACGCAACAGTACATCGCAATCGAGCAAACCCGGCTGGGGGACCGGTTGCAAGTGGAGTTAACTATATCGCCAGACACGCTCGATGCCATGGTGCCGGGCATGTTACTTCAGCCATTAGTCGAGAATGCGGTGCGCCATGGCGTGGCGTGTCTTGCAGAGGGCGGCAAGATCGCCATACAGAGCGGCCTGCGCGAAGGGCGATTACGAATTAGCGTCAGAAATTCGGGACGCCAAGGCCTTGGCAAACAGGGAGAGGGCGAGAATGGGATCGGCAAGCGCAACATCTCAGAACGATTGCAGACACTGTACGGTAACGATCATCAATTTTGGCTGGAGTGGCCGGAATCGGGTGGCTGTGTCGTCACTGTGGAATTACCCATGCGGAGGATCAAACCGCAAGAGTTATCGCCATGTTAGCGCTTATCGTGGACGATGAGCCGTTGGCCCGGCGTGGAATCGTTCTAAGACTGAGGAAGTTCAAGGATATCGAGATCGTCGGACAATGCGGGGATGGCGTGTCGGCGGTCGAGAAAATACTCGACCTTTCGCCTGACTTGGTCTTCCTGGATGTACAGATGCCGGGAATGGATGGTTTCGAGGTTTTGCGCGCAGTGCCAAGAGAGAAACTCCCGAACGTAATCTTTCTGACCGCGTATGAACAGCACGCACTGCGCGCATTCGAGGTTCACGCGTTGGACTACCTTCTGAAGCCTGTCGACGACGAGCGCTTTGCGGCCGCGATCGGCCGGGCCCGAAAGCTCATCGATTCATCGTTGAAGACGAGGGTGGCTGAACGCGTTTTGCAGATGCTCGATCAGACACAAGAAAAATTCATCTCCCGTTTCACGGTGCAAACCGGAAATCGCATACAGATTGTTCAAGCGGACGATGTGGAATGGATTGGAGCTGCCGGGGATTATGCGGAGCTCCACGCGCACGGCCGCGCTTACCTGCTGCGTGAAACCATGGCTTCGCTGGAGCAGAGGCTAAACCCGGCGAATTTTCTCCGCATCCATCGTTCCCGAATCGTGCAGTCGGGGAACATCGTGGAGCTGCGCTCAATCGAGAATCGGGAATTCATTGTCCGGCTTTCCGATGGCTCCGAACACCGCTCCAGTCGCACTCACGCGAACCGCCTGGAACGCTGGCTATCATCCGGAGGACAATGACGGGATGAGGAAAACAGCGGTTAAAAACCACAGGCGATTGCCTTCGTCGGCGGTCGGCCATGCAAACCTCCGTGCGCATTTCCTCAAAATAGCTCGCAGCGAAGCCCCCGGTCCCATCCCAATACGGTAATCCTCAAGCCACCCAACTGCGATCTTCAATCGCGGGGTTGAGCTTGCAAGGTCGGCACTGCGCTTCACCAGTTCTAGTGATCAACTCCGCTTTTCGAGCCCTTTGAGATGCCGCGAGATTGCGGGAGACTGATGCCAAATGGGCTCAGCCAAGTCGTTGACGGATGTTTCGCCGAGCGCAAGCCGCGCTTTATCACTCGCCGAGCCTTGCAAAATACTCCCATTTCCATCTCGTGAATGCTGCTCATACGCCCTTTAAGGTCCTATACACGCTCATCCCTCTGCCTGTAGAAAGGACCATCGCTTTTTTCGGACTTGTGTAACAGCCTACTATTACGAAAGCGTGTCCGAACTGCTGGTGCCGCGATCAGTTCGACACAGACATCGGTGAAGAATAAGCTTGGAGGCGCGGGGCGGGATCGAACCGCCGAATAAAGGTTTTGCAGGGGTGTTTGGGCCTGTCGTTAACTCAGTTCTTCCTTACACTTGCGGCTGTGGCAACCAGCTTTGCGCAACTTTTGTGCAAGCTGCAGCGTGACTCGGCGCGAAATCGCGGGCGTGTTCGATAGGATCGGAGATTACCGTATCCAATGCTGGTACAGAGTACGGTAATATCAGAATGTCATGGAAAGAGCGCGCAAGATCACGGTCGAAATCTCGCCTGACCTACTCGACAGGGCTCAGCGAGCAAGCGGCGTCGGTATTACCCAGACGGTTCGCACCGGATTGCAGCTCGTAGCCGCATCGCAGACGTATGCCAAACTGCGAGGACTCCGAGGCAAGGTTCGCTTCTCTCGAACCTCGGCCGATCTAAGAATCGACCGATGATCGCAGCCGATACGAGCACCTGGATCGCTTTCTTTCAAGATGAGGCGGGTAAAGATGTCGAGCTGCTCGACCGGAGTCTCCAGGATCGGCAGGTGCTAATGGTCCCTCCTGTTCTGACGGAGTTGCTGAGCGATCCTGGTATTTCATCTGAAGTGTCGAAAACACTTTCAGAACTGCCGCTTTTCGAGATTCAGCCTGGATTTTGGAAGCGAGCTGGCGCACTTCGCGCGACCGTGTTAGCGAAGCGCCGCAAGGCTCGCCTGGGCGATGCGCTTATCGCTCAGAGTTGCCTGGATGCCGGGATTCCGCTACTGACACGAGATCGAGACTTCCGCGCATTTGCTGAGACGGCATTTCTAACCACATTGGTTGATTCTTGAGCGTGACAGAAACTTAGGAAAGCTCCTTTTCTCGAGCAGCGCGTTTTCGGGTAGCCGGGTTCGTGTCAGGCTGACTAGCCGGTCGTCCGGGTTTAATTATGCCTCTGATGCGAGATTTTGCAGGGCGAACTTGATCTGGTAGCTGTGCCTTTGCACGAAGCCGACCGCTTGTAAACGCTGGACGTATTTCGCGATCTATGCGGCCGATCTAAGCCCAATCCAATTAGCCCGCCACTCGACCGCAACCAAGAAGGCCTTACAAATTAATTTGTGACCGAACCGATGGATGAGCTTAGAGGAGTTGGGAAACATTTCCTAGCGCTGGAACCTTGATCTCGGTCAAGCCGTTTTGTACGCTTGTCCGCATGGCGTCTCCTGAACATAAGGCCATTGCTGAAGCAATAGGCGCGGTTCTTGAGAATCTCTCCGAATCGTCTCTGATAGGCGTTTACGAGGGCCAACGACGAACCTATGACTACTCTTGTTTGCTGATGAGAGATCTCGATCGCCCGCTAGTAGCGCAGGTGTTGTGGCAGCACGACCACGGCCTCGAAAAGGACATTCGAACTCTTCTCTTCGACTCACACGCCCTAATCAAGCTTTACGTAATGCGAGATTCAGCGAGATTGCGAGCAACGATTGATGACGTTCTCACGAGTTACCGCGATG
>Ga0213881_10000006_pt1:0-57500 | contig 231055 bp, 207 predicted proteins | sample BarmaccoBMER_R08_FD_160104 | JGI IMG/M metagenome (GOLD analysis project Ga0213881, IMG submission 160104) | Barbacenia macrantha exposed rock microbial communities from rupestrian grasslands, the National Park of Serra do Cipo, Brazil - ER_R08 ...
CTCGCGGCGACGCAGTTGCCTTCGGCTACGTATGTCGTGACCCCACACGACGCGGACTCTCACCACGCCGACAGAGCGACATCACAGACGCACTCATGCCCCGCGAAAGCGGGGCATCCAGTAAACAGCGGCCATAGTTTTATTTGAAAGGTCTGTGGTTACTGGATCGCCCGCTTACGCGGGCGATGACGGCATGTGTGTTAATCAAAATCCGACCTTATCCCCGCCCTTGAGGCCGAGGATGTCGCGCGCCTCGTCGGGCGAAGCGATGGCATAGCCGAGCCCCTCGATGATCTGGCGCGCCTGGGTCACCTGGGCGGCGTTCGACTCGGCGAGCTTGCCGGGGCCGATCCACAGCGAGTCCTCGAGCCCGACGCGCACGTTGCCGCCCATAGCGACCGACATCGCCGCGACCGCCATCTGATTGCGCCCGGCGCCGAGCACCGACCAATGATATTTCTCGCGCCCGAACAGACGGTCGGCGGTGCGGCGCATGTGCATCACGTCCTCGGGATGCGGGCCGATGCCGCCGAGAATGCCGAACACCGACTGGATGAAAAACGGCGGCTTGACCACGCCGCGATCGGCGAAGTGGGCGAGCGTGTAGAGATGGCCGATGTCGTAGCACTCGATTTCGAAGCGGGTGCCGTTCTCGGCGCAGGTGGTGAGGATATATTCGATGTCCGCGAACGTGTTGCGGAAGATGCGTTCGCGCGAGCCTTCGAGATACGGCTTCTCCCAGTCGTATTTGAACTGTTTGTAGCGCGCCAGCATCGGATAGAGGCCGAAGTTCATCGAACCCATGTTGAGCGAGGCAACCTCGGGCTTGAAAGTCGCGGCGGGGCGCACGCGTTCCTCGATCGCCATGGTGGGCGCGCCGCCGGTCGTGATGTTCACCACGACATTAGCGCGCTGCTTGATCACCTTGAGGAACGGCGCGAACGCGTCGGGCGACTGGTCCGGCCGGCCGTCCTTGGGATCGCGCGCGTGCAGGTGCACGATCGCGGCGCCCGCCTCCGACGCGCCGATCGCCGCATCGGCGATCTCCTGCGCGGTGATCGGAATGTGCGGCGACATGGTCGGCGTATGGATCGATCCGGTGACCGCGCAGGTGATGATGACCTTGTTGCTTGTGGCCATGGCGTTTTCTCCTCCCTTGTAATGTAGCCCGGATGAGCGGCGCTAGCCGCGACATCCGGGGCCCCGCATTTCGCCCGCTACGCGGGCTCATGCGGGCTACTCAGACTTCCCCAGCGCCTGCAGCACCACGCCCGGCGTGATCGGCATCACCGTGATCGAGCGCGCGCCGAGCGGGCGCAGCGCGTCGTTGACCGCGTTCATCACCGCGCCGGGGGCGCCGGCGGTGCCCGCCTCGCCCGCGCCCTTGGCGCCGATCTCGCTGTCGCCCGTCGGCGTCACCACGTGGCCGACCTGAATGTCCGGCATCTCGGCCGCCATCGGCACCAGATAATCCGCCATGTTGCCGTTGAGCAGCTGGCCTTGTGCATCGTAGAGGCAGTGTTCGAACAGCGCGGCGCCGATCCCCTGCACCACGCCGCCGCGGATTTGCTCGTCGACGAGCTGCGGATTGATCACCGTGCCGCAGTCCTCGACCACCCAATGATCGAGCAAAGTGACGAAGCCGGTGTCAGTATCGACTTCGAGGTGCGAGGCCTGAATGCCGTTGGTAAAGGCGAATGGCCACGCGCGCGGCACGTAGTGGCGCGTCGCCATCAGCTCCGCCTGGAAGCCGGGCGGCAAAGTGTCGGGACGGAAGTAGGCGATGCGCGCGACCTCGTCGAGGCCGATGCGCTCGCGCCCGGTGTCGGCATCGACCACCGCGGCGGCGCGGATGTCGAGCGCCTTCGGCTCCGCCTGCAGGATGCTCGCCGCTACCGCGAGCACGTTGGCGCGCAGCGCCTTGCCGGCCTGCCACGCCGCCTCGCCGCCGATGCCGGCTGCGCGCGAGGCCCAGGTGCCGCCGCCGTAGGGCGTGTTGTCGGTGTCGCCGGTGATCACCCGCACGCGATCGAGCGGGACGCCGAACGAGGTCGCGACCACCTGCGCGATCACCGCCTCGGAGCCCTGGCCCTGCTCGGTCACGCCGGTGTGGCAGATGACGGCGCCCTGCGCGTCGAGCCGCACGGTCGCGCCGTCCTGTGAGGAGATGCGCGCGCCGCCGACGCCGTAGAACGCGGCGCTCGGGTTTGTCACTTCGATGAAGGCCGCAAACCCGATGCCGCGATGGATGCCGCGCGCGCGGGCCGCTGCCTGATCGCGGCGCAGGCGGTCGTAGTCCATCATTGCGATGAGCTTATCGAGCGACGCGTGATGCGAAAGCTTCTCGAATTTCAGTCCCGCCGCCGAGCCGCACGGATAGGCTTCGTCGGCAATCAGATTCTTCCGCCGCACTTCGACCGGATCAATGCCGATCTTCGCCGCCGCCAGTTCCACCAGCCCTTCGGTCACGGCGGTCGCGATCGGATGACCGACCGCGCGGTACTGGCACATGACGTTCTTGTTCTGGAACACGACGCGCGCACGGGCGCGATAGTTCGGACACGCGTAGGGTCCGCCCACGAGGTTGACGATCTGGTTCGCCTCGATGCCGCTGGTGCGCGGGTAGACCGAATAAGGACCGATGCCGGTGAGGTCGTCGATCTCGAAGGCGGTGATGCGGCCGTCCTTGGTGACGCCGATCCGCGCCTTCACCCGGTGGTCACGCGCGTGGATGTCGGTGACGAAGCTCTCGATGCGGTCGGCCACGTACTTGACCGGCCGCTTGAGCAGTTTCGACAGCGCCACCGTCGCCATCTCGTCGGCATAGACGTGCACCTTGATGCCGAACGAGCCGCCCACGTCATTGGTGACGACGCGCACCTGATGCTCGGCCAAACCGAGGTGCTTGGCGAAAATGTTTTGCATCATGTGCGGCGCTTGGGTGCCGTGATGCACGGTGAGCCGCTGCGCGCCCTCGTTCCAATCGGCCACGGCCGCGCGCGGCTCGTTGGTGACGCCGGTGTGCCGGCCGAACAGGAACGTCGTCTCGACGACGGCATCGGATTCGTTGAGCGCTTTGTCGACCTGGCCCGCATCGAGCGTGCGCTCGAAGGTGAGATTGTCGCCGAGGTCCGGATGAATCACCGGCGTTGCCTTGTCGAGCGCGGTCTCCGCGTCGGTGACGGCGGGCAGCTCCTCATATTCGACTTCGACCAGCTCGGCCGCGTCCTCGGCGAGCGCGCGCGTGCGCGCTACCACCGCGACGACCGCTTCGCCCTGCCAGCACGCGCGCTCCACCGCGACCGCGTGCTGCGGCGCCGACTTGAGTCCCTTGAGATGCGTGAGCACGCCGACCCACGGCGTGCACACCGTCGCCAGCTCCGCGCCCGTGACGACCGCGATCACGCCGGGCACGCGCTTCGCCGCATCGGTATTTATCTGTTTTATGCGCGCGTGCGCGTGCGGCGAGCGGACGAACGCCGCGTGCGCCATGCGCGGCAGCACCACGTCGCTGACGTATTGTCCGCGGCCTTGCGTGAGCCGCGCGAGGTTCGGGCGCGCCACCGAGCGGCCGATGTAGGAGTTAGGTCGGTCGAGCGCGGTCAGGCCGGCAGGCAGGTCGCGGTCGTTCATGACGTTGCTCCCGCCCGGACGCGCGCCACCGCTTCGACGGCGTCGATGATGGCGTGATAGCCGGTGCAGCGGCAGTAGTTGCCCGAGAGGTGTTCGCGGATCGCGGCGCGGCTGGGCACGCCGCCACCGGCGAGCAACTCGGCCGCGGTGAGCAGCATCGCCGGCGTGCAATAGCCGCACTGGAGCGCATTGCGCGTGCGAAAGGCCTCCTGCAAATCGGCGATGGCGCCGGAATCCGAGGCGCCCTCGATGGTTTCGACCTTATGCCCGTCGCACTGCACGGCGAGCGTGAGGCAGCCGCGCACCACCGCGCCGTCGAGCCGCACCGAGCAAGCGCCGCACACGCCGTGCTCGCAGCCCACGTGACTGCCGGTGAGGCCGAGGGTGTCGCGCAGGAAATCGACCAACGTCGTGCGCGGTTCGACGGCCTCGCGCACCTCTTCGCCGTTGACCGTGAGCGTGATCTCGTGCGCAGTCATTGCGGCGCCTCGGTGAGTTGCCGCGCCACCCGGCGCAGCAGCACGCCGGCGAGATGTTTCTTTACGGCGCCGGTCGCCTGCACGTCGTCGGGCGGATCGAGGTTGCGCGCGAGCGCTTTCACGCCGGCCTCGAGGTCGCCCGCCGCGAGCGCCGCCTCCGCGTCGCGCGCGCGCACCGGCGTCGAACCCACGCCAAAGAACACGAGCCGGACGTCCGTGAGCTTCGTACCGTTCGCGCGCGCGGCAGCGGCGAGTCCGACCATGGCGTAGTCGCCGTGCCGGCGCGCGAGTTCGGCAAAGCCGACGCGGGTGTCATGCGTTGCCGCCGGCAGGCGGATCGCGATGAGCACGTCGCGCGGGCCGAGCGCGGTCTCGAACAAACCCTGAAAGAAATCGTCGGCCTTGACCGTGCGCTTTCCCGCGGGGCCGGCGATCTCGACTTCGCCATCGAGCGCGAGCAAACACGCGGGCAGTTCGGCCGCCGGATCGGCGAAGGCGATCGAGCCGCCGATGGTGCCGCGGTTGCGGATCGCCGGATGGCCGATGTGCGGCAGCGCGCGGGCAATGAGCGGCGCGGCTTGCACGAGTTCCGCCGAACGCTCCGCCTGAGCGAGACGTACCAGCGCGCAGATCTCGATGTGGCCGTTGCGCCGCGCGAGTCGGTCGAGGCCGGCGACCTCGTTGATGTCGACCAGCAGGCTCGGGTGCGACAGCCGCATGTTGAGCGTGGCGATCAGGCTCTGCCCGCCCGCCAGCAGCCGCGCGCCCTCGCGGCCGAGCAATTCAACCGCGTGCTCGACCGAGCGTGCCCTGGCGTAATCGAACGGCGCGGGTTTCACCCCGATTCCTCCCCGATGTTTGTTGTGGCCATTGTAGCCCGGATGAACGCCCGCGGAAGCGGGCGGAAATCCGGGATTCCCGCAGTTCCGCTTCGCTCCATGCGGGCTACGCAAACCCGTAGAGGCGTGCCGGATTATTGACCAAGAGCTTACGCTGCGCCTCGGCGGTGACGGCGAACTGCGGGACGAGATCGACGAGGTCCGCCTCGTCCGCCTCATGCTCGAGGTTCGGATGCGGGAAGTCGGTGCCCCACAGCACGCGATCGGGGATCACTTCGACAATCGCGCGCGCGATCGGGACCGCGGTCGCATAAGGTGGCGGCGAAATCCGCTCGGACCCGCACACCTTGATCCAGCAGTTCTCGCGTTTGGCCAATTCCAGCAGCGCGCGGAACGCCGGCTGCTGCGTCCCTACCGCGGCTTCGACCCGGCCCATGTGATCGATCACGAATGGCAGCGGCAATTGTTTCATCATGGCGGTGAGCGGAACGATGTCGGGAGCATCGATGTGCAGCACCACGTGCCAGCCGAGCCCTTTGATGCGGTCGATCACGTGATGGAACACGGCCATGTCGGGCGTGCCGCCGAGGTGGCGCACGAAGTTGAAGCGCACGGCGCGGACGCCGCCGCGGTCGAGTGCCGCCAAATCCTTGTCGGTGAAGCCATCGTCGACCATCGCGACGCCGCGTCGTGTGTCGGGCGCGTCGGCGATCGCGTCGAGCATGGCGCGGTTGTCTTTGCCGTGGCAGCTCGCCTGCACGATCACCGCGCGTTCGACGCCGAGGTGGGCATGCAGCGCCGCGAGTGCCTCCTTCGGCGCGTCCTCGGGCGTGTAGCGCCGCTCCGGCGCGTAGGGAAATTTCGCCGCCGGGCCAAAGACGTGGTTGTGCGCGTCGCACGCGCCCGGCGGCAGCTTGAACCGCGGCTTCCGCCGCTGCGAGAAATCGTGCGCCACGTTCAGCTCGTCCGCCTCATACTTGCTGCTTCCGTCAGCACCTCCGGGATCGCCTCGGGATTGGCGGGCGCCATCACGTGCGCGCCGGCGACGCCGGGAATCTCCGCGAGTTCCTGCATCAGCTCGACGCACACGCGGCGGCCTTCCGCTCCCGGGTCGGCCGCACCTTCGAGCCGCGCGATAATCGCATCGGGAATGATCGTGCCCGGCAGATGCTTGCGCATCCAGCGCGCCGAGCGCGCCGACTTGAGCGGCACGACGCCGATGAGGATCGCGAGCCGCGGCACGAGCCCGTGCTCGGCGAGCCGGGCGAGGTAGCGCCGCACGATTCCGGCATCCATGCAGAACTGCGTCTGCACGAATTGCGCGCCCGCGTCGACTTTCGCTCTCAGTGAATGCGGCGCCCAGCCGGGCGGCGGATCGATCGGCACGTCGCCGACGCCGAGGAAGAACAGGGGCCGTTGCTTGAGCTGGCGGCCCGATGGCAATTCCCCGCGGTCGCGCAAGGCGGCGGCGGTCGTCAGCAGCCCGACCGTGTCGAGATCAAACACCGGCTTGGCATCCGGCTGGTCGCCGGCGGTGGGATCGTCGCCGCGCAAGAGCAGCAGGTTGCGCACACCGAGCGCCGCCGCAGCGAGCAGGTCGCCCTGCAGCGCAATGCGGTTGCGGTCGCGGCAGGTGAACTGCTGGATCGGCTCGATGCCCTCGCGCGCGAGGATCGCGGCCGCGGCCGAGGCGCCCATGTGGGCGCGCGCGCCCGCCCCGTCAGTGACGTTGACGGCGTCGACGAGCCCCTTGAGCGGCCGCGCCAGGCGGATCACGTCGTCCGCTTCGCCCGAAAGCGGGGGCGCGATTTCCGCCGTCAGCGCGAAGCGGCGAGCAGCGAGCGCGGAGGACAGCGACGTTTGCTGATGATTCATAGGCGCAGACTACAGGGCGCGGACGACGGAAGCCAAACGAGGTCATTGCGAGGAGGGCCGCAGGCGCGACGAAGCAATCCAGGCCGTCACGGGAGGCCTGGATTGCTTCCCCTCGCTTTCGCGAGGGTCGCAATGACGTGTGGCCCATATGTCACAGGAGTCGCTTTTTCCCAACTGTGGCGCCGATGTCACAGCATTCGGCCGGCAACCGGAGTAGCCTCCCGCTCGCCTGAATTGTCCAAACTATCGGGGGGACAAAATGGCGATCGAAACGCTGGTGGTAGGAGCTGCGATCTGCGCCGCGCTCGGCTTGATCAGCCTGCAGCGGCGCGTGATGGCCTCGCATCTCGGTGCCGCGACCGTGCGGCTCAAGACGCGGACGCACGACATGCTGCACCCGTATCGGCCCGAGCTGCACTACATGCGCGGCCCCGGCCCGAAGTGGCTGGAGAAGCACGGCGGTCGATACGAATAGTTTGTTTGATGCGGCGTGATCGGCCGGGAGTGGGAACACCGGTTCCGATCAGGCTGTGAGCGGGGACTTGGACCGGCGGGGGACTGGACCCGCGCATCGGCGCGGAGGATGGGGCGTAGAGATGGCCGGGGCTAAGCCCCGGCCATCCGCGTTTTTGGGCACTCCTACAACTTATAAAACTTCCGCGCCGTGTCGCGGAACAGCAGCGCCTTCTCCTGCGCCGAGGCGCCGGCGGCGAGCCGCTTGAAGGCGTTCCAGTAGGTCGCATAGCTGCCGGAAAGCTTGTCGACCGGGAAGTTGCTCTCGAACATGCAGCGCTCGGGCCCGAACGCCGCGAGGCAGGTTTCGATGTAGGGCCGCCACGCGTCGGCGAGTTCCTGCGAGGACGGCGGCCGCTCGCGATGGTGGAAGGCGAAGCCGTTGATGCGCATGCCGATCCCGCCGAGCTTCATATAAACATTCTCCGCGCGCGCCAGTTCGGCGATGCGGCCGCTCCACTCGGCGAAGATTTCGGCGCGCTTGTCAGCATACCAGCCGAGTCCGAGCGGCCCACCGACGTGATCGAGCACGATCGGCTGGTCCGGGAACGCGCGCGCGAGGTCGATCAGGTCGTCGATCTGCGGATGATAGAGCCAAGCATCGAACACGAGGCCCATGCGGCCGAGCACCTTGAAACCTTCGCGGAATTGGGCGTGGTCGCGGTAGAGGTGCGGCGGCGGATCGGTGTGGGAATTATGCACCTCGGGCGTCTTGTCCTGCCAGCCGGCGGCGTGACGGATGCCGCGGAAGCGTCCGCCGCCCGCGATGATGTGCGCGGCGAGCACCTCCTCGACCTTGGCGCCCAACGTGAGATCGGCAAAGCCGACAATACCGGCGGCGACGCGGATCGGCCCGTAGGCGCCGCTCGCCGCCATCGCCGCAATGCCGTTGACGAACTCGGTCTCACCCACCGGACGCAGCGCCGCCGGGCCATCGGCGCGGTAGCAGGCGGTGCATTCGATGAACACGGTCTGCGTGACGTTGTGGCCGCTGCCGGTGTCGGCGAGAAGATCGTGCAGCAGATAGCGGTGGCGCGCGAAGTCCCACAGGTGATGATGCGGGTCGACGATCTCGAGCGCCGGCTCGAGGATGTCCTCGCGATGGAGCGCGAGCCATTCCGGCTTGATGCCCGAGCGGCTGGCGACGGTGGATTTTTCCGGGGTTTGTTCGTTCATGGGCGTCTCCTAGTGCCGCGAACCCGAAGTTCGCACCACAGTTGCCGCGAGTCCGATTGCGAACTTCGGGTTCAAAGCGGCACTAGAATTATAGATTTGCTAGTGTCCTTCGATTCCGAAGTTCGCCTCAAAACGTGCGGCAAGATCGGGCGAACTTCGGAATCGGGACACTAGGTATAGTTTAGCCTGACAAAAAGCGAGGAGTCCTCAATGGCCGGATGGCGGGCGCGGCTCGGATTTTTGGTGCCGCCAGGAAACCCGACGGTCGAGACCGAGATGATCGCGCTCGCGCCGCCAGGCGTCACCGTGCATTTCTCGCGCCTCGTTGCCCATGGCGAGACCGGCAGCCACGCCGGGCAGGAGGAGCGCAACCAAACGATGGTTGCGCACATGGCCGAGAGCGCCGCGCTGCTCGCCATGGTCAAGCCCGCCGTCATCATGCTTTCCCACACCGCGACGAGCTACACGCTGGGCCCGCAGAAGGAAGCCGAGCTCGTCGCGCGCCTCTCCGAGCAATGCGGCACGCTGGTCGAGACCGCGTTCGCGAGCGTGCTCGAAGCGTTGCGCGCGCTCGGCGTGCGCAGGATCGCCCTCGGCACGCCCTACGGCGAGGAGACGACGCTCAAAGGCAAGGCGCTGCTGGAGCAGCACGGCTTTGCGGTGGTGAGCCACGGCCGGCTCGACGGCGTCACGAACATCTACGACGAGACGCCGGAGCGTGCCTATCGGCTCGGGCGCGCCATCGACAAGGATGACGTCGAGGCGGTGTTCCTGAGCGGCAGCGGCATGCCGACGATTTCGATCCTCGACACGCTCGAGCGAGACCTCGGCAAGCCGGCGATCTCCGCCGCCTCCGCCATGATGTGGCGCGCGCTCCACCTCGCCGGCGTGCGGGCACCAATTTCGGGATACGGACAGCTTTTGGAAATTACGCGCTGAGCGGCGATTCTCTCCGTCGTCATCCGGGGCCCGAGCAAAGCGAGGGAGCCCGGAATCCATGAACACGGACCACTCCCATGTTGCTCGGCCGGTGTTCATGGATTCCGGGCTCGCCGCTACGCGGCGCCCCGGAATGACAGGGAAATAATCTACGCCGCCGCCGACCGGCGTTGCGCGTTCGCCTCCAGGCAGCGGATCAAATGATCCGTGTCCATCACGTCGCCGAACACCGAGTAGAAACTCGCGAGCGTCGCGTTGTGCTCGGCGTCGGTGCGGGCGGCGTTACCGTCGCTCACCATGACGGTCTTGAAGTTGAGCATCATGGCGTCGCGCGCCGAGGACTCGCAGCACACGTTGGTGACCGTGCCGGTGATCAGCACCGTGTCGTAGCCCTGCGCGCGCAGCAGTTCCGGCAGCTCGGACGAGCCCTGCACGAAGGCGCTGAACCGGGTCTTGTTGACGATCGCGTCCTCGGGCTTGACCTCGAGGGTCGGATAAAGGTCGTGACCGCGCGTGCCCGGCGCCATGTTGGTGAGCGCGCGGGCGCGCTTGGCCGGCGTGAGCATGTCGAAATATTCCGACCATGAGGCGACGGTCGCCTCGTCGAACGTCATCTTGATCCACACGACCTTGCCGCCGGTGCGCCGCACCGCGGTTGCGAGCTTGTTGACGTTGGGGACGATCTCGACCGCCGTCGGCACGTAGGCGATCGCCACCTCCTCGTCCATGAAGCCGTTCTGCAAATCGACCACGACCAGTGCCGTCTTGCGCGGGTCGAGGTTCTCATAGATGTGCGCCTTGCCGCGTCGGTCGAGCGCGACGGCGGTCGCCCATTGGGGCATTTCCAGCTTGTGCATGGGATGGTCCTCCGATGCGAAGCCTAGCACCGGAAGGCGTAGTAGTCAGGGTTTATTTGCGCCGGAGGAACGACCACAGGATCGCGGCCGCGATCGCGATGCTCACCGGAATCCACAGCAGCACGAGGCCGAGAAGGAGCGCGAGCACGACCGCCGAGCCGAGGCCGAGCATCAGCAGCGCCGTAAAAAGCGTCAGCGGCCCGCGCGTTTCGAAATGCACGGTACGGCCCTGGCCGCGGCCGGAGGAAGTCCACACCCAGGTCGCGCCGCGCGGCCGCGGTCCGGGTTCGCCGGGCGGGATGATCTCTGGCTCGGATTTCGGCCGCTCCGGCGGCGTCGGACGGTCGCTCATGACGCTCATATAAGTGCTTCCGGGCGCGTCGTCAGCCGGACATACGAGCATGATCCCGAAAAGTGGCTACCGGTTTTCGGAAAAGATCATGCTCCAATAAAGGGCCTGCGACCTTGCCTTCGTTGCCTTGGCGCAGCTGCATTTTTTATACTGCCGGTAAGTGGTTCCCGCGTTGGACACTCGCGGGGGACTGGAAAGACCAACGACGAACGCGTTCCAGGGAGAACATCATGAAGTTTTCGGCGGCACTTGCCGCGGCGTTAGCGCTCGGTTTCACCGCAGCGGCATCGGCCGACACCATCAAGGTCGGCGTCGTGCTGCCCTATTCCGGCGTCAACGCAGCGCTCGGCAACCAGATCGATAAGGCGTTCGATCTTTATCTCAAGCTCCACGCCAAGGACCTCGGCGACCACAAGATCGAGCTCGTCAAGCGCGACGAAGGCCCGCCGTCCGGCGCCAACGCCCGCACCGTCGTCACCGAGCTCGTCACCAACGACAGGGCGAAAATCGTCACCGGTTTCGTGTTCTCCCCCTCGGCGATCGCGGCGGCGCCGCTCGCGACCCAGGCCAAGGTGCCGATGCTCATCGCCAACGCCGGCACCGCCTGGATCACCAATCTCTCGCCCTACATCGTGCGTTTCTCGTTCAGCATGTGGAGCCCGGCCTATCCGATGGGCACCTACGCGGCGAAGGATCTCGGCTGCAAGACCGCGGCCGCCGGCTACACCGACTTCCCGCCCGGCCAGGACAGCGTGCTCGCGTTCAAGACCGCGTATGAGAAAGCGGGTGGCAAGGTGGTCGACGAAGTGCGCATGGGTAATCCCGCCCAGGTGCCGGACTTCACGCCGTTCTTCCAGCGGGTGAAGGACGAGCACCCCGATTGCTTCTACGTGTTCGTGCCCTCCGGCGCGCACGCGGCCGGCGTGATGAAGACCTACGGCGAGCTGAAAATGCGCGAGGCCGGCGTGAAGCTGATCGGCCCGATGGACCTGATCCCCGATTATGAGCTGGCACGCATGAGCGATGCCGCCGTCGGCCTGATCGTGATGGGGCACTACGCCGACGACTACGACAACCCGGCGAACAAGGACTTCATCAAAGAGTGGCACGCAGCCTACGGCCCGGACTCCTATCCCGACTTCATGTCGGCGGCCGGCTGGGACACCATGGCTGCGATCTTTCACGCGGTGCAGGCGCTCAATGGCAATCTCGACGACGGCACTAAGGTGGTCGATACGCTCAAGGGCTGGTCCACCGACGGCCCGCGCGGACACATTGCAGTCGATCCGCAGACGCGCGATGTGGTGCAGGCCGAGCACGCCGAGGAAGTCGTCAAGAAAGCGGACGGCAAGCTCGGCGTGAAGGTGCTCGCCACCTTCCCGGACGTGAAGGATGAGTGCAAGGTGCTCAAAGTCGGGCGTTGCGGGCAGTGAGTTGAGCAACAAATCCCCCGCTCGTCATTCCGGACTCGCGGGCTTCGCCCGCGATCCGGAATGACGACCCAGTGCAAATGGCCAACACCGCGATCAGCATTCTGTTCGACGGCGTGGCCTACGCCATGTTCCTGTTCATCGTGTCGGTCGGCCTCTCCGTCACCATGGGGCTGATGGGCTTCGTCAACCTCGCGCACGGCGCCTTCGCCATGGCGGGCGGCTACCTGGTGGTGACGGCGACGCAGAGCTTCGGCGTGCCGTTCCCCCTCGCCCTCGTCATCGCCGCGGTCGCGATCGGCGCGGTGAGCATCCTGTTCGAGCGCACACTCTACGCCGGCCTCTACGGCGCGAGCGAACTCGATCAGGTGCTGATGACCATCGGACTCACCTTCATGGTGATCGCGGCAATCACGTATTTCTACGGGCCGCTGCCGGAGCACGTGCGCATGCCCGATTATCTCACCGGCGAGATCAACCTCGGCTTCCGCAGCTTCCCGACCTACCGGGTGTTCATCATCGTGATCGGCGCGGTGCTGGTCGCCGTGCTGTGGTACGGCTTCGAGCGCACCAGCCTGGGCGCGAAGATCCGCGCCGCGGTCGATAATCACCGCATGGCGCAGTCGATCGGCATCGACGTCGCGCGCCTGTTCCGCATTTCCTTCGCGCTCGGCAGTGGCCTTGCTGCGCTCGGCGGCGGGCTCGCGATCCAGCTGTTCGGCCTCACCCCGAGCTTTGCCATCCTTTATCTCGTGTTCTTTCTGCTGGTGGTCGCGGTGGGCGGCTCCGGCACCTTATGGGGCACGCTGATCGCCGCGCTCGTGCTCGGCATCTGCGACACCGCCGGCAAATATTTGTATGCCGACGCCGGCGGTTTCTTCATCTATGCGGTCGCGGTCGCGATTCTGCTGATCAAACCGGCGGGGCTCTATGGCCGCGGATAGCCTCGCGCCGACCGTGGCCGCCGCGCTGCCGCAAGCGCGCGAGCGCGCGGCGCGTTTTCTCGCCGCACGGCACCGCTTGCGCCCGATCGAAGCGTTGCCGTGGCTGATCGCGCTCGCGGCCTTCTTCATTTTTCCCGACCGGATGATGCTCGGCAGCCAGGCGCTGATCATGATCCTGTTCGCGCTCTCGCTCGACCTTATCCTCGGCTTTGCCGGCATCGTTACCTTGGGCCACGCCGCCTTCTTCGGCATCGGCGCTTACACGGCGGGCTTGCTGATCACGCGGCTGCAATGGACCGAGCCGATCACCGGCCTGCTCGCCGCCGCCGCCTGCGCGGCGGTCGCCGGCGTGCTGTCCGGATGGATTCTGCTGCGCTACCGCGGGCTCGCTTTGCTCGTGCTCACGCTCTCGACCACGATCATGCTGCAGGAGATCGGCAACCTCGTTCCCGATTTCACCGGCGGCTACGACGGCATTCCCGGGGTGGTGCCCGCGCCCCTCCTCGGCAGGTTCGAGTATGATCTTTACGGCCACACCTATTATCTTTATGCGCTCGTGGTTTTGTTTTTGCTGTTCTTCCTGGCGCGCCGCATCGTCTATTCGCCGTTCGGCCGGGCGCTCGCCGGCATTCGCGAGAACGTCGCGCGGATGCATGCGCTCGGCTCGCCGGTGCATTGGCGGCTGGTCACCGCCTACGCAATCGCGGCGGCGATTGCCGGCATTGCCGGCGCGCTGTTCGCCCAGACCAACGGCTTCGTTACGCTCGGCGTGTTCGACTTCGAGCGTTCTGCCGGCGTCCTGATGATGCTCATCCTCGGCGGCACCGGCTGGCTCTACGGCGCTTTCATTGGCGCGGTGCTCTACATGGTGCTGGAAAATCGATTGTCGGCGGTGAGCCCGGAGTTCTGGCAGTTCGGCCTCGGCTTCGTGCTGGTCGCCGTGGTGTTGCTGGTGCGGCGACCGCGCTGGGATTGGGTGAAGCTGTGGCGGCGTGTGGTCGCGCGGACGTAGACGACGCCGACGCCGCGCATGCCGCAGCGCAATTGACATGTGCATCACATGCACATATGTTTTGCGCATGACAACGATGATTCAAATTCGCAATGTGCCGGCCGGGCTGCACCGCCAGCTGAAATCGCGTGCGGCGCTCGCGGGCATGTCGCTATCTGATTACCTGCTGAGCGAGATTCGCCAAGTAGCGGCGCGGCCGACCCTTGATGAGTTGCGCGCGCGGTTGGAACAGCGCCCGGGCGTCACCCTGACGGTGGAACCAGCACAAGCGGTCCGCGCGGAACGTGACGGTAATGATCGTTGTTGACGCCTCGGCGGTCTTCGAAACTCTCCTGCGCAGGCCGAACGCGGAAGCAGTGGAAAGGCGGCTCTTCGACCCCTCAGAGACGTTACATGCGCCTCATTTGCTCGATGTCGAAGTCGCACAAGTGCTCCGCCGCTATGCCGCGAGCGGCGAAATCGACGCCGAACGTGGCCGTATGGCTCTCGCTGACCTCGCCGATTTTCCCTTGAGCCGATATCCCCATGAGTTCCTTCTGCCGCGTATTTGGGATTTGCGACGAAATCTAACGGCCTACGATGCCGTCTACGTCGCCCTCGCCGAAACGCTCGATGCTCCGCTGCTCACTCGCGACCGGCGTCTCGCAGCGGCGCCTGGCCATCGGGCGCATGTTGAGGTCGTGTGAAACTCCTGCAAGGCCGGAGGCGGTGCTGGCCGCGGCGTTTTATCCAGCGGTGGGCCGGCCGCGAATGGGCCTTGCGCCGAGACCGGGCCGCGGCGCTCGAAGGACTCATTGCGGCGCGCCGGTCCGGCGATATCGAAGAGGGCTCATTGGCGATGGGGCAGGAGGCCGGATTGATTAACGGCATTCAGCCGGCCGGCGAGGTCGTAACCCGCATCGCCGAGGAAGCGGAGGAGATTCTGCGCACGAGGCTGCCGCAGTTGGTTGCACGCAACTAGGATGGCGACATCGCCATGGTGACGCTCATCCTCAGCAGCACCCCCATGCACAATAGTCGCTTCGGCATGTTTCAGAGTTTCGGGAGGGACATTACTTGACAGTTTTGTCCGCTTCCAATCACCCCGGTTGGGAGAGCTGCGGCAACGGAGTGCTGAATGAGCAGCAGGCCGCCAAACTCGCCGAACGGCATGGCACGCCGCTGTTCCTCTATGATGCCGCAGCGATGCGCTGCGCCGTCACGTCGCTGCGCAATGCGCTTCCGCCGGACGCCATTTTGTTTTATGCGGTTAAAGCCAATCCGGTGCCAGGCGTAATCGGCGTTTTTGCCGGCATGGGCCTCGGTGCCGAGGTCGCCTCGGCGGCTGAGCTCGACCTGGCGCTGGCGTGCGGTATCCCACCTGAGAAAATCGTTTTCTCCGGTCCCGCCAAGACGGAGGCCGAGCTTGAGCCGGCGGTTATGGCCGGCATCTATGCCGTGCAGGCCGAATCTTGGGATGAGCTGCAGCTGTTGCAGAGCATCTGCCGATCGCGTGAGTTGCACGCGCGTGTGGCTCTGAGAGTCAATCTCGGTCCCAACGCTCGCGGTGAACGGCGCAGCGGTTGGGGTGGAGTATCGCCGTTCGGAATGGACGATGAGACGCTACGTCATGTTGTCGCCCACGCGCATGAGGTCGATCGCGTGCGCATCATCGGGGTCCACCACCACCTGTCTTCCCAATCCGCGACGGCCGAGCAGCTGGTCGAGCGATTCGATGCCTTCGCTCAGGTGGCACTTCAGTTGCGCGCGCAGCTTGATCTCGAGTTTGTCAATTTCGGCGGCGGCTTTGCGGCGCCATTCTACGCCGATGACCGACCGCTCGATCTTGCCCCGCTGCGGACTTATTTCCTGGGTCTTCGTCAACCGGAGGGCCGGTTCGGCAATTGGCGCCCGACGATCGGCGTCGAATCGGGAAGATATCTGACCGGACCGGCCGGATTCTACATAGCGCGTGTTATCAGCATTAAGCGGTCATTCGGGGTTCGCTTCGCTTTTCTCGACGGCGGCGTTCATCACGCTCTGGGGCTCTCCGGCGCGATGCGCTCCCTGCGGCGTCCGGTACGCGCGTGGCGCCTCGGCAATCCCACAGCCGCCCCGCTCGAACCGACAGAACTGGCCGGCCCGCTGTGCACTCCCATCGACAGACTCGCGAGTGCGGTCGATCTGCCCTCTGATTTGCGCCCGGGCGATCTGGTGGTCTTCGCCAACTGCGGCGCTTACGGCAAGCACGCCAGTCCACTGACCTTCCTCGGACACGACTGGCCCGCCGAGGTATTGATAGACGGACCTCGAGCGAGCCTGGTGGCGCCACGCATGCGTTGCGCCGACCTGCCTGGCCTGCGACCCGGTACGCACGCGAGAGTACCGATATGACTTACCGCTCGTTGGAACGCGCGAACGCGTATTTCTACGACCCGGAGCGCCGGCTGGCGGTGGTCAAGCGTCATGGCGGCGTCTCTTACCTGTCATCCGGCGTCAATCATCTCAAGGCGCCGGAAGTTTTGCTCGATCTTGCCGGGCGCGAGTTCAAGGAACGGCGGCTGATCGAGAACTACTCGGCCCCCAGTGGTGCTCTGGGGATCGGCGCGGCGATCAGCTTTGAGCTGCACGAGCGGCTCGGCCGTAGCGCATTCGGCGCGATCGGACCTGCCAACATTTGTTTGACCGTCGGCGCCACCGGCGCCCTCGCGGGTGCGTTCCGTTATCTCGCCGAAGTAACCGGAGCGCGAACGGCTCTCGTGCTTGGTCTCAACTACAGTTTCTTCTCGACAATCTGCGACAGTCTGGGCATTCGCTATCGCATCCTCCGCTCGGAAGAGAGAGGGCGGTTGTTGCCGAGCGTAGCGGAGGTCCGCCACCGCATTTCGACGGAACGTCCCGCAATCGTTGTCCTGTCGCAGCCGACAAATCCCTCCGGCGAACTCTTCACGGCGCACGAGCTGCAGCAAGTGGTCGAGATGGCGGAGGAGTTCGGCTGCTGGCTGGTTTTCGATGAAGTGCCGAGTTTGGCGGCCCCGGATGAAGGTGATCTTCCCGCGCCATTTCCGGCCGGGGCCGTCACCTTTGTTTCGCCGCGCCTGATCTGGATCAACAGCTACTCGAAATCGCGCAGTTTGGCCGGACTGCGGGCCGGCTACATGGTCGCGGCGCCGACCGTCGTGGATTTCGTTCGCAAGTACAATGAACGGCTGCTGTGGTCCCCGGTCAATGCCGGATCAAGCGCGCTGATTGCCGACATGGTCCTGCGTGCCGTGCTGCGCGCGCTCGGCAAATGCGAAGCCGGGCAGGAGGCTCGGACAATCAGCAGAACCGTCAAACGGGCCGGGCACTATCTCCAGGCATTCGCCCCCTATAGTGACGATTTCTCCCGACTGGACGGCATATGGCGCTTTCTCGACGGCGCCCTGGATTGGCCGGATGCGTGCGCAAGTTACGGTCGCGACCTCGCGCGCGTCGGCGAGATCTGCCGGGCGAACTGGCAAATGTTCTCGAGCGATTTGGCTCCTCACATTACCGAGGCCATACATCTGAAGTCCGGGTTCAATCATTGCGTCAAGCTGGATGCTGCAATGAGCGAATGGGAATTCGTCGTCAGCGCGTACGATCAGGCCGGTATCGACTTCTACACCGAAACCGTATTTGCCGATCATGACGACGCCGATACCCACGATTTCTGGATCCGCATCTCCTGTGCGGTCGAGCCAGACATGTTCTCCTGCGGTGTCCGCAACCTCGCCGCTGTGCTCGACGCACGCTCAGCCCGGCACTGACACGGTCGGACGCCGATCGCGCGCGACGATCAGTGACTGCACCTCGCGAATCGCGGGATCGCCATGCTTCGCGTAGAACAGATCGAAGCTTTTCCCGAAGGTGTTGATGGAATCGCCGCGGGGATGATCCATGTGCGCGGAATAGATCTCCTCGGCTTGCACGAAGCCGGCTCCCGACCGCCACAGTCGGTATCCGAGTTCGATAGCCTCCGCGCCCCACATCAGGCCAAAGGCCTCGTCATAGCCGCCGGCTTGCATGAACAAGCGGCGGGCAATTCCCACCCCGGACCCCGAATAGCCGAGCCAGGGAAATCGCGGGGCGGGCTCGCGCAATACTTGCGCCACCAGTCGCTCGAAGCGATTGAGATGACGGCATCTCCGGGCGATGGCGGGCCAATCGCTCAGAATCATTCGGCGGCTGATGCGCTCGTGCGCCAGTTTCGAGTCAACCAACCCGGTCGGATGTCCCTGGTACGGCACACCGGTCTCGGGATCGCGGAATGCCGCGAGATAACGCAGCAAGTAGACCGGCGCGCGCACGACCGTGTCGGATCGGGCAATGCAAATCGCCGCGACCGTCCTGAGATAATCGGGCGAGAGAAGAACATCGTCATCCATGAAGACGAGAATTTCACCGCTTGCCCGCGCGGCGCCAAGGTTGCGCGCCGCGGCTTGACCGATCCGCGCGCTTTCGACGAGCTCGATTTCGAGCGGCAGGTTCCCCATGCCCCGGATCGCCTCTGCGGCGCCGCTGTCATGGCCATCCGCCACCACCACGGTCTCGAAGCGTGCGAGGGTGCCGCTTGCCTGCCGCACCAGCGAGTGGAGGGCGAGAACAAGCCGCTCAGGTTTGCCGCGCGTGGGTATGATGACCGAGACAGCGGCCGCGGAAGGCGTCACGGAGTTTGGCCGATCAGCGCCTGTGCGGATGCACCAGAACCGATTGCCGGAGCGCCGAACCATCGGCGGCGGCCGTGCTCGCGCAGAGACTCCGCGAGTCCACCGGCGAAAAACTGCCGCTCGCGTTCGGCAACGAAGCTCTCGGCAAAATCGCGCCAGTCACCAGCCGGAGCACACCGTCGCTCGCGCTCCATTGCCTCCGCGATGAGCAGGCGCATCAACTCTACCAGCCACGGGCCGATGGAACGACGGAACATCGCGATGCGCCGCACGAGTTCGATCTGCTCGACCTTGTCGGCACCGCGCGCGGCCTGCCGGGCCGCTTTGAGAAAGCGCGGCACGATTTCGTCCAGCAGCACCGACCAGCGGTTGGCGGCGCCGTTCAGGGCGCCCCAGAACGCCGCCACATGCGCGTTCTCGATCGGAATTCCCTGATAGGTGGCCTTGGCGCACCAGCTGCGAATGCTGACGTCGTCGCTGATTGCCGGCAGCACCGGTTTTCCGTGAACGTTGTCGTAGCGCCGGGACGCGGCCGTGCCGCAGTGCACCTTGAGCTTATTTACCAGCCAGAGCGGTTGCCCGCTCCGATACAACTGATTGCGTTCGATGAACGCGATCGTCTCTTCCACCTCCGCAAGATCGGATTCCCAATCAAGCAGGATGATGCTGGGCATCATGTCGAGACCGAGGCTTCGAGCCAACGAGATCGCGGCCTCGTTCTGCTCGACCGTTTGCCCCTTGGCCCAGCGCTTGAGCGTCCGCCGCGATCCCGATTCCAAGCCGAACAGGATTTGATCGAATCCCGCCGCTCGCAGCCGGACGAGCGTGTCAGGGACGAGGGAGTCGACACGGCACTCCGCATGAAAATTGATTCGCAGACGGCGGCGCAGGATCTCGTCGGCCAAACCCAGCATGCGCCGATTGCTGTCCTCCCCGTAGCCGAGAAAATTGTCGTCCGCCATGTAAAAGCGCGTGACCCCGAGATCGCGGACGAGCGACTCCATTTCGCTCACGACGTCGACCGGATCGCGCATCCGGTACACGCCCGTTTTCATTCCGCGCACGATATTGGGGACGGTGCAGAAAGTGCAGAAGGCCTTGCAGCCGCGCGAGGTCGTCAAGTAAGCGCTGGGCACGGGAAGCCGGCGCGCGCGTATCGCCTCGATCACGTCGCGCGAGGGATGCGGCAGAGAGTCGAGGTCGAGTGGCTCGGCGCGCGGATTCCGCACAATCCCGTTGACGCCGCGGTGGACCAGCGCCGGGACTTCACCTAGCTCGGTCCCCACTTCGACGGCTTCGACAAGCCGCGCGAGCGCCGATTCACCTTCGCCTTCGATGACGCAATCAATGAATGGAAAAGTGCTCAACAACAGTTCCGAGATGGCGGACGCGAGCGGGCCGCCAAAGACTATGACCACTCCGGGCAGGGCGGCTTTGAGCCGTTTCGACAGGATAATCGCGCTGGCAAGCTGCAGGTCATAGAGCACGGAAATGCCGACGACGCGGGGGCCAAAAGTCAGCAGTTCCGTCAGCACGACATCGTCCGCCAGACCGGAATTGTTGGCGCCTATCACGCGGACGAGATGCCCTTCACGGCGCAGCACCGCCGCCAAGTAGCCGATGCCGAGAAACTCACGCGATATCGTGTAGTCCGATCCGAACGCGACAACGTCTCCGCAGATCTCTTCATAACTGCGCAGCATCGTCTCGCGATGTTCGAGATCGACGTTGTCGAGGAACGCCTCTTCTCTCGGCCCGACGAGCGCGATCCGCGTGCCCGGGGCTTGTCCTTCGGCCGGCATGACTAGGCGGCGCCGATCCCGGGTGTTTGCAGGCTCGCGGCATTGTCCGCAAGCCACGCGGCCCAGGTATCGACGGAAGACAGGGCTGGGTTCAGCATTGCCTCATCGGGAATGTCGATATTCAAATCGGCCTCGACGTTCAAAATGAATTCGAGGTAATCGACCGAAGTCAGGCCGAGCGCCGCAAAGGTACTGGAGGCGACGTCGCGATCGGCCGCGAGATCGTTCCGAGCGATCAGGATCTGCCGGAGAATGCCTGAGAGCCGATTGGTCAGAGCCTCATTTTTGTTCTCTGGTCGACTCAGCGAAAATGAAACAGTCATCGTTATCGGCTCTCCTGGTGATCAGCGAGTTCGCCTCGACCCGAAGCCATCCCTGGTGCCGGGGCGCGGCCGGACATGTTTGCGTGCATTTGACGAAGTTGAACTTATAAGCAGTGTGCGCAATCTGCCTGCCTCTTGTCAAGCTCGTGAGAGAGTTGGCTGCGCCAACAATTCGCGTATCACGCGAGGAAGCCGAACTCCAATTATGCTCGCCAAGCAATAGCCGCGCACCGCATGTTGCCAGCGAGAGAACGGGTGGCGTTTGCATCAGGAAGCCAGCCCAGGTGCCCGTCAGGAGTCCAAAACTGCCATCGCCGAGTTCCACTCGCGAATGCAGCGCTTGTGTTTGGCCGTGTACTCAAGAGCTGGCTCAATTCTGGCCGGCGATCCAATATCCCAGATAACGTCGTGAGCGAGGCAAAATGTCACGCACTGCGATAGCAGATCCCATTTCAGGCAGGCCGGATATGGAAGGGCGTGCCGCAGGCTCTGGTAGACGGAAAGGCTGTAAGAATGCCGCCGAAATGGACTAACCTTTACGAGACGATGCCATAACTCAAGAGGACAGCGTGGACGTGCAAAGGCGAGCGTGGGGGCGAAGCATGTTGCTGGAGTTCGCCGCCAAGCAGCAGGTCGTACCGCTCGGACACATGTTCGGCGACGCGATCACGTCGACCGATTCCCGTCAGCTGCGCTCGCTCGTCGATGCCGCGCAAGCCATGGATTCGGGACAGGCCGACGGGCCGGCCTTGTGCCGCCTCCTGCGTCTCAGCGACGACCTCGATGCCGCGGGCCCGCGGCTGCGCTCGGCCGCCGGCGCGATGACGGCCGAACAGGTGGGAATGGCTTTGGCATTGGCGTACGTGCCGTTTCAGGTGGCCGACGCGTTCGCGGTCAACGTGATCAAGGGCGCAACACTCAAATCGCTGGCGGCAGCGATCGATCCGCGCTCGAGCATCCCGGTGCGCAGCCGGCTGTTTCTGGCCGACAATCTGCGGAAGGACAAAACTCTGCGCGGCGTCGTCGCTTGCGCGGCGTCGGTCGTAATTCTGCGCGAGAACGGGCCGGGTGCCGATGGCGCGGAACTCGTGGCACCCGACGCGCGCGAACGACTGCGCCGATTGGCCTTGTCGGTCCGCGGATATCACGCAAGTCCCGCCAAAATGGCGGCGGCGCTGCGTTACTGCCTGGCGCACGACTGGTGGAACGCCGACGGGCTCGCTCGCCACGTCGCGATCGACATGGGCATCGAGGCAGGCGAAACCTTTGCCAATCCGCCGGCGGTTGCGGACCTCGTTTTGCTGTCTCTGATGCCGACCTGCGATACGATTGACGCGGCGGAACGACTGCTCGCTGCCTCGCCGCCGTCATCTATGCCGCGTGGCGCGCCGCTGCCTTAAGTTCGACAAGGCGGGCCTGAGCGGCCGGCGCGCGGAACAAGGGCATCCGGGCGATCTCCGCGATGTCGATCGCGCCCTCGATGTAGAGATTGACGATATCGGCCTGGCTGAAGCAGTTCCGGCACACCGGCACCCGCGGACGTTCACGCGTGAGCAAATCGTACATCTTGTGCACGCCGACTTGTGCGGCAACGCCCTCGGGCCCGTCCTTCTTCATGTTCCCGATTTCCGCGGTCCAGCCGACCGGACAGGGCGTCACTGCGCCGGTATCGAAAAGTTGAATCGCCGCATTCGCCAAGTGGCAGCGCTGGCGCCGCCGGCCGTGCTCGACGTCGAGAAAATCAGCGAGAGCCGAATGATACGCCGGCGGGCAAAGCACGTCGGCAAAGACGCGGTGAATACCGCGCAGAAGATCGGCGAAGCCCGCGCGCACAGCCGGAGAAAACAGGGCATCCGCCCGAGGTCCCCTCACGGGTATGGGGACGACGATGATCGGGCGCTCTTTATTTTGCAGGAACTCGAGGAAAGACGGGAACGCCGGCGCATTGGCGTCGCTGATCACCGAGGTGATTTCAAGAACCTCGCATTCCTTAACCATCGCCGCGAAGGCAGCCGTCACGCGAGCGCCGATGTGATGGCTGCGCCACCGCATCGCGTTCATCTCGGGCGTATGTCCGTCGAGGGAGAGATTGAATCCCACGTTGCCGAGTTGCGCAAGGCGGCTGACGATTTCGGGCGTGACCTCGGTGCCATTGGTCAGCACCTGCACATGCGCGTAGCGGCTCGACAGCTCCGCGATCAGTTCTACCGCGTTGGCAAGCAGAAAAAGCTCGCCGCCGCTCACTTTGATGACGGGCGCGTCGACATACCGGCGCAGGCCGTCAACCATGTCGAGAACGTCGGCGAGCGCGATCGTGGCGCCGCGTCGCCGGTGTGAGGCGGAGGTGTTGCTGCCAAACGCGTTGGCATCCTCGACGCTGGTGCAATAGCTGCACTTCAGATTGCACCAGTTACCGGCGATGATCAGGTCATGATAGAGGTATCGTTTCATCTCGATCTCGCAGGATAGCTAACGAGTTGATGGTAAATCATGAAGGCCCGTTCGGTCGGACGAAGCACCGCTCGGCCGCGTTATTTCGCCCGGCGATCCGCTTCGCGTGACCGATGCAAAGATCGATCTGAGTGGCACGCAGCCGTGTGCGAAAAACGGAGAGCGCCGTCCGCTTCTCGTCCAGCGTAGCCGTGATGTCGTTCAGCCGCGGCGTGTGACCATCGAGCGAGATGCCGCCGGCCGTTCCGGCGGCCGCGTACGGCAGGTCCTCGTAGAAGATGATGCGATCGGCCGGAATGGCCAGCAACGCCGCGATGCGCGGGGCGGCGAGCGCGACAATCAGATGGTCGACATGGCCGCCGATCGCCGCAGGTGCGAACAGCCGTGCTATCGGCGTGCGACCCACCGGTTTGCGCGTGGCCGCAACAACCGCCCCGACCACTTGGTCGACGTCGCGCTGCACGTGCATCTGCGCGCGAAGCTCGGTTTCACGCCATCCCATTACGGCGCCGAAGGCGAGGCCGTGACGATCCTGCGCGCCGCGCAGCCCGAGCGAACAGCTCTCGTATCCGGTGATCCGCCCGGCGAGTCCATCCTCGGTGCGTGCGACGGCGTCGAGCTGATCGGCCGGAACCCGCAGCCCGGTCTGATACGATTGGAGGGAAAAAATATTCACCACCAGCGGCGCGGCACGGCGGCCGCGCTGCGACGCGATCAGTCCGCCGAGCGAGAGCGCAGCATCATCGACGTGCGGGGACAGGATGCAATCGCGCTCGCCGACGCAAGCGCCGGTCGAAGCCGGCGGAATACGGACCAGGTACCCGGCGGCAAGGAGTCGTTGGAGCGCCGACTGCTTGTCTGCGCTTAAGTCCAAGTCGATTTCGATAAGCGAACGCTCCTCCTCGCAGGCGGCGGCAAGCTCGCGCTGTTCCGCAGAAAGCTCCACGACGCGGCCGCCGAGGGTCTGCAGGCCCTTTGGGTGCGGCGTGAAATGCGGAAGCAGGACGACGCTGTCGCACGCCTCAGGCATCCGTTCCCGCAGGGCCTGTGCGATCATCAGAGCCGCTCGTGCCGGTCGCCGGCGCCATGGCTGCTCCGACCGAGCTGGACGCGGGCCAGTTGTTCCAGAACCTTGCGATCCGGCTTGCCGGCCGGACCACGCGGAAAGTTGCCGACCGTCAGCACCGTCACCGGCATGCCGTTCGTCGCCGGATCGAGCTTGCCGGCGATCTCCCCTGGGAGGACATGGTCGGTTTCGCACACGAGCACGAGGTCGGATATCTCGGCACGATCCGTTCGCGGTATCGCAAACGCCATGGCGTCGCTAACCCGCTCGATCCGGCGCGCACGGTCGACGAGGCGACCTCCGTCCACGAGATGGCCATTGATCTTGAGCTGATCGTCGATCCGTCCCAGCAGCGCCACCGTCCCATCCTCGCCAAGTCGGGCGATGTCGCCGGTCCGCCAAATTCCCTGCTTCAGCGACGGTGCCTGCGGCTGACCTTCAATGCCCAAAATCTCGTGGCCGAGTTCCAGGACCAGTTCCTCGGGCCCGGCGCCGACACCCGGCGACCTGATGCCAACGCCGTGGAACGGCGGACCAAGGCACCCTTGCGGCAGGGAATGCGGCGCGCCGAACGTCGCCCCGGTCTCCGAGCAGCCGTAGTTGCGGCCGAGCCCGACACCGAAAGTGCGGCGGAACGCGTGATCGAGGGACTCCGGCACCGGCCCGGCTCCGGCGATCACAGTTTCCGGCGGTCGTTTGGGGATTTGTAAACTCGGCTCGGCGGCCTCGATCGCCAAGCGCGCGATGGTCGGCGTCAAGATAACGACGTCGGCGCCGCCCGAATGCAGCAGGCGCGCTAAGCGCCGAGGATGCACCACGTCGAAAAGCTCCGCACAGCCGCCACCCGCAAGCGCGCCCAACAGTGCCCCGAACGCAAACGAGTGTTCGATCGGCGCCACGAGAACGGTGCGATGTCCTGCTGCGAGAGAGTAGCGCGCGACGTAACGCTCGGCTTCGGCCAACAGGCTTTCGAACGAGCGCTTCGCCAGCTTCGGGTGCCCGGTCGTGCCCGAGGAGGCATGAATGACCGCGGCGGGTGCCGTGTCGATCCGCGGTCCGTCGCAAAGTTTGACCCGGTCCGACCAGCGCCATAGCGCCGTTTCGCCGCGCCACTCCGCCGCGATCTCATCGTTTGCACCGAGGACCGGAACCCCGCCGGACTTCCAGATCGCCAGAACGGCGAGGAAGAGCTCCGCTCCGCGCGGACCCGCGAGGATGACCCGGTCTCCCGATCGCCAAGGCCACGCGGCACTCCCGTCGCTGCCATGGGACGCCTCTTCCCACAGCCGGCTCACGGCAACATCGCGCCGGTCCGCGAGTATGAGGCGACCTCGGCCGAGCGCGGCAATCACGTCATCCAGTCGGCGCTCGACAGACATTTGTTCGCCTATGCGATCGCTCGCGCTACAGTCGGCGCCCGAGCCATGGGCTGACGGAGATCACCGACCGCCGCCGCGATGTCGGCCAGCAACTCTTCATCCCCGAGCAGCAGTGAGTGATGGAACCAGATGACCTCGCGCGCCGCCTGCCCGGCAACCGGGGTGTTGATGCGATCGTAGGCGGGCGCCGATCGGTTCGAGCGCAGGGGTTTGTGCAAAATGTCGGACGCAAACATGCCGCTCCGATGGATCTCCGGAAAGCAGCGGTAAGCCGGAATTCCCAGTTTCCGGAGCTCCGCGGAAATTTCTCCGGCATCGCGCCCGCCGAATTCCGAAGGATCGAACCAGGCCATCACCATGTAACGGCCGTGGATATCGACATAGGGCTCGCGCGAGAGCGGCTCGAGCCCTGCGTCGCGCAAACGTTCCTCAAAAAACGGGGCCGACTTTTCGCGCTGCGCACATTGCTCGGGCAAACGCGCCAGTTGGCATCGCAAAATAGCCGACTGGAATTCCGTCAATCTCATATTCGTGGCCGGCATGAGATGCACGTAATCGGTATCGCCTTTGGGGCGTCCACATGAATGAAGCGCGAATGTGCGCTCGGCGATGGCAGCATTGTTTGTAGCGACCGCGCCTCCTTCCCCACAGGTCAGCAGCTTGCCGGCCTGAAAGCTGAAGATGGAAGCTTCGCCAAGCGCCCCGAGCGCGGCTCCAAACGCCCTGGCGCCGTGACAATGAGCCGCGTCTTCGAGAATGACCAACCGGTGGCGGCGGGCGATCTCCAGGAGCGCCGGCATGTTCACCGCATGCCCGGCCATGTGGACCGGAATAATGCACTTCGTGCGCGACGTGATCGCCGCCTCGACGGCCTGCGGGTCGATATTGAGTGTGGTGCGCTCCACATCCACCGGCACCGGCCACGCGCCGATGCGCAGCACCGCCGAAGCCGTTGAGATGAAGGTGCATGCCGGTACGATGACCTCGTCGCCCGGCTCCACTCCGAGCGCGTCAAGCGCGAGTTCGAGAGCGAGCGTTCCGTTGGCGACGACGCGGACATGGCGGACGCCTAGTTGGGCCGCGAATGCCGCCTCGAATTCATCTCCCGCAACGCCGTTGCCGCGCCACCATCGCCGCGAATGCAGCACGTCGCGCAAGCCCTCTTCGTCGGTCGTGTCGAAACGAGGCCATGGCGGAATCCGCTCGGCGAACGTGCTTTGCATGATTGAAGTCCTTTCTCTGGATACGATGCGGTTCACGGCCGCTGCCCCGGTTTGGTTCCGTTGCGCATGACCAAGCCGAGCGCAGCGCCTACCAGTCCGGCTTCCTCGCCGAACCGATGACGTTCGATGGCCACCGGGATTTGCCTCTGCTCCAAGCCCCCTTGAATGAGCTCGAACAGCGGCGAGATGCCGAGGCCTCCGCCAATCACGATCCGGTCAAGATCGAATAAACAATCAAGAATTGCAAGCGCTTCCGCGATTGAAGCGACGGCCCTGGCGAGGGCGGCGGTGTCGCGTTGGGAATCGACGGTCACGTCCCCCGGTCCTCTCGACGAACCCAGGTGCACGCCCAGAGCAGCGCCGGAGGCCGCTGCCTGCAAGCACCCGGTCCGACCGCACGTGCACGGCAGGCCGGTCGCCGACGGCACCGGCATGTGACCCACGTCCATCGCCGCTCCCGAGCGCCCGGTCAGCGGAATGCCGGCTATCACCGCGCCCCCGCCGATCCCCGTCCCGATGGTGATGCAGAGCGTTGTCTCGTCCTGATGCTTGGGCTCGAACCGATGGGCCGAGATCGCCGCCGCGGTGGCATCGTCGAACACAGCGACCTCGGCCGCGTTCTTCATTTCTGTGCTCAGCAGGTTTTGCCCCTGATAAGCGGGGCGATTGGGCCAGCGGCGCACGATGCCGTTGCCGTGCAATTCCGGCGCCGCCGCGAGCGCCACGCGCCGGGGCCGGCCGACTTCGCGCCAAGCGGAATCGAGTGCTTGCACCGCGTCGGGAGCAGCATCGGGTGTGGGCACCACTGATTTCGTTTTCAACTCCAGCGTTGTCGGGCACACGGCCGCGTATCTCAGCCACGTCGCACCGAGATCGATTGCAAATACCGGCTCGCTCACCGGCGTAACGCTCGAACTGGCGAGCGATCGCTCACCGCGTGGTGCTCCCCACAGGCTTGCGCGTTTCTTGCAGTTCGCGCATGAGCGCGACCACATCCTCCGGCCGCGCAATCGAAACCATCTCCGGCCGGGGGGCCGGCAAAGGAAATCCGCCCCAGGTCGCCAGTATCGGCAGCCGTTGCGCGTTCTCCGCCGCCTGAAGGTCAACGTCGGTATCGCCGACAAAGGCCAGGGAGGGCCCTGAACCAAGCAAGTTTTCGCACAGCCAAAGGCCATCGGGCTTCGGCTTGCCTGGTGCGTCGGTCGCCGTGACGACAGCGTCGACGAGACCCGCAAGCCGGGTCGTTTCGAGAATCCCGAGTGCACGCGGGCGGTCTTTGCCGGTGACGACGCCGATGCGCAGGCTCATCGCTCTGAGCCGGTGCAGCATCGCCGGGATCCCCTCGAAGGGCCGCACGTGCGGATCGTGTGCGCGCGCGATGGCGCGAAAAACTTGCGGGAAATCGGACGGAAAGCCGAACTCCGCGACGATGGTTTCGAGCGGCATGCCCATTCTGGCGCGAAAGTCGGCGAGATGGGCTCTGCCATCCAACCCGAATTGGCTCGCGGCGCCGAGGAAGGCCGGAGTTACTGCGTCCCAGCTGTCCACCAACACACCGTCAAGGTCGAGGAGGACTGCTCTCATGCGGCCCCCGCGTGCGTATCGGCCGTCAGCGTTACAAGAATATCGCTCACCTCCGGAAGAGCGCCGCGGCGACCGGACAAGTAAGTTGCGCGAAAGATTTCGAACAGGACGTAGTCGACTTTGCTCGCGAAGCAGCGCGCGCTTTCCGACTTGCTCATCAGCTCATCTGATATTGCGCGGCCGCACATCTCCTCGAAGCGCACGGAATGAAGCCGCGCCGCGTGCGGCATCATCATCTTTGACCGCATCGCCATGTCGACGATGCGCTCGCCATAACGGCGCACCGCGGACCGGCGCAGGACTCGCTTGGTTATGTTGAGGGCGCAATCCACGACTTCGTGCGCCGGCAGACTGCGCACAACGGCTTGAACGTCTCTGTCGAGATAGGGCACCCGCATCTCGACGCCGGACGCCATCGAAATGTGATCGACCGGATCGAGTTGCGCGCGCTCGAGCAATTCGGCGAGGGAAACGTCCAGGGTCTCGCGAATACCGCGGGCCGGCACGGCGGCAGCCGCTACCAGCCGGTCCCGGATCTCGAAGGCGCGGTCGCTCGGTGACAGGCCCGCCTCCTTGGCGCGCCTGAATCCGTCGGCGAGCGAAGCGATCGTTGCAGCGGGATCGAAATAGCCGCCGAGGGTTTCATCCGCTCCCTCGCCGTTCAGACAAACCTTGGCGGTGCGCCCGATGTGGCGGCAGAGCAAATGCAGCAACGGACCGGCGTGGAGATCGGGGGCTTCGACCGCCGCGATGGTGGCGGGAATCGCTGCCAGGTAATCTGCGAAACCGACCGTGAGAAGCGAATGATTCGAGCCGATCGCGTCGGCCACCCTTTGCGCGGCGACAGCGTCCGGGTGCAATGGATCATCGGCAACAGTGAACGTCCGAAGCGGCCTGTCGGCAACTTCGGCAGCCATGAAGGCAAGCATCGATGAGTCGATGCCGCCGGACAACACGGCGACAACTTCGACGTCAGACTGCATGTGGGTACGCACTGCCGCGAGGAGCGCGCGCGTAAAAGCCTCCTCCGGATTCTCCACGGTCGTTTGGGCCCCCGCCGGCACCTGGTCCGCATAACGGCTGTGTCTGATTCGGATGCCTCCTGCCCACGTGACGGTCGCGCTGCAGCCCGGCTGCAAAGTCGAGACCCCGGCAAAAAAAGTGCGGGGTCCCGTCAGATAGCCGAGCGCGATGAAATCGGCGAAAGCGCGCTCGTCGAGCGACGTCTGCACGGCGGGATGCCGCAGCAGGGCTTTGGCCTCTGACGCGAACAAAAACGGCCCGCTCGGCCCGAGACAGGTGAAGCGCAGCGGTTTGATACCGAGAGGATCGCGTACCAGGGAAAGCCGGTCGCGCTCGAGCGCCGCGAAGGCAAACATGCCGGAGAGGCGAGCCGGCAGCTCGCTGCCCCACTCCACCCAACCGCGCAAGACCACTTCAGTGTCGCAAGTCGTGCGGAATGCATGGCCGCGCGCCTGAAGCTCGTGGCGTAACTCGCGGCAATTGTAGATCTCGCCGTTGAGGACGACGGCCGTGCCGGTCTGCTCATCCACCATCGGCTGCAGCCCGTTGGCCGGATCCATGATGGCAAGGCGCGCCGACCCGATTTCGCAGAAGTCGCGCCGCAGAATGTTCGACGCATCGGGGCCGCGATGGCGAATCGCATCAAGCAGCGGGCGCACATCGGGCGGCCCGCATAGCGTCACCACTCCGGCTAGCGCGCACACCTCGAAGCCTGCCTCATGTTCTGCCTGTGGAGCTGCCTTGCGGCGAAGCCTGCACGCAAGCCGCCATGGCGCGAAACACATCCCGCATGGACTGACGATACCCAGGAGCCTGCTCGCCGGCGCGGCGGCAACGCTCGGCATGGAACGCCGGCAACAGATGAAAAGGAAGGCTCGGGCGCAGGTGATGCTCGACGTGATAATTGTCGTAATGGATCAGGTAGCGCCAGAGCCCCGGCGCGCGGTACGTTCGCGTATTGACATCAAGGCGGCGCGACGCCGGCCGGCCGAGATGCTCGGCCGAGGTCATGAGAAAGTGGCATGGCGGCGCAACAACAAGTGCCGGCACGATCCAGCCCCATAGCGCCAAGCCGGGATTGAACCACAGCGAAAGCATCAGCAAAGCGGCCATGCCCGCCGCGGTCACAAGGAGCTCCGTCCGCGCAAGCTCTCGCGAGGCGTTCCCGAGCGGCCCCCGATACCGGCCCACCTGCAGCGACCAGATCATCGCAACAAAACTTGGCAGGCGGCCGAAATCGAATACATGTCCCAGAATGTCGCGGCCGCTGCGAAAGTCGTGGCACCTGCGGTCGAAAACGTCCTGTTCGGTTCCGTTGTAACGGTGGTGAAGCAGATGCCGTACCCGCGTGTCCGTGTAGGTGGCCAGCATCGGGAATCCCAAGATCGACCCGAGCAACCGATTGCCCGCGTCCGTCTTGAACAAGATCCCGTGTAGGGCTTCGTGCTGAAGTTCGAGCCCGTGGGCGAACGTGATGCCCAACAGCACGCTTCCGACAATCGTCACCGGCCAGCTCGGCGCTGATGCGAGAACCCAGAGCAAAATGGCAATTGCTGCCAGATAGAGGCAGACTTTCGCCCTGGAAAGCGCAATCCCGGCGCTGCGCGAGCGTGTCATCGGCAGCCTCGCGGCATCGAGCTGCTCATGAGGTGTGCCGGGGCGCGCGGCACGACGGCCGCCTCAATCGCTGCGCTTGGCCGGTCGTCCGAGACATCCGCGGCGCCCGGCCATCCCTGCCCGAATGCGCCGCGGCGCGCCCCCGCCTCGGCTAAGGTGCGCGTGAAGGTGCCAAGCTGTCCCGCTGCCGCGAAGGCGACCGTCAGCGTGCAGGGGACGACGGGCAGCCAGTGCGAGGGATCGACGTTGCGCCGCGGTCGCCCATCGGCGCCTTTGGGCCAAGCCCAGCTGGCGGTCTGCAGCGGCCAACGATTGTTCACGACAATGGCGCCAAACCATGTCCCGGCCGGGAAGCGCCCGGCCAGGCGCAAGCGATTGCGCGTAATTTTGACCGAGAAACCCAGCTCGGCGGAAACATTCTCGCAGACTTCACAGCGCGGACAGATCGACAGCCGGAACTGTGAAGTCAGCGGGCTCGGCAGGCTTGCGACCAAGCCCGTTGCCTGCGAGCCACAGTGATTGCAAACCCGGCTATCAGGGCTCGCCGCCACTGACGAGGCAGTGCGCACCCAGACGGTATGCATTGCCTCTTTTTCCAGCTGGGCGACGAAATCGCCCCAGAGGTCAGCGAGGGTTCGGTCGAGGCCGCCTTTATCTCCTCGCGTAAGCCGGATGAGCCCAGCCGCAGCCGAACTGAGCGCCGCATCATCGGCACGCATGGTGCGCGCGGCGGCGCGGCGCGGAAGCTCCCCGGTCACGACGACCGGCGCGACATCGGTCGCGCGATGCTCGGGTTTCGCTGGCGAGACTGCGCGGGCGGTGCGCGGCGCGATGCACATGTCGGGATCGCCGAACAGAACCAGGCTGTGCGCTTTTCCGCGTGCCGCCCGTGAAGCATTGTGGGCGGCGACGACCGTGCCGATCGACTCGCCGCGCATCAACGCCGAGGCGAGATCGTCGGTCAGGTCGGAAGGCGTTATCACGATCTGATGGGTGGTGATAAAGGCGCCGATGGCGGGATTGACGGCGAGCCGCACGCCAACGCCGAAGTCGCGATCCACGAAGGCGTTGCGCGCCGGCCAGCCGATGCAGGAGTTCCAAACGAGCGCACGTGCGGACACCGATGCGGGTTGCACCCTGCGCAACAGGAATTCGTCGCTGCCGATGGCGGTGTTGGTCCGATGGCAGCGGGCGGTCATGTGGCAAATCGGCCTGCGCGCCCGGCCGCTGGCGATGAATTCCTCATCCACCGGACAGAGCACCGTTCCGCCGCCGAGATCGCCGTCGATCCCATCGCCATGCCCGGTCAGGACGAGCAAGCTGCTGCCCTGGGACAGGGCTGCGCGGATCGCTGCCGGCTCGGCATGATGCCCGAGCATCCAGCATCTGTTTCCTTCGAGGCTGCCGAAGGCGTGACTGGGCAGCAGCTCGATGCGGCGCGGAAGGGCGGCTGGGCGAGCGTGATAATAGATCGCGCTGGCAATGACCTTGCGCCGCAGCTCACCCAGGTTGCGGCCCATGATAAGTCCGGGCGCGCTCGGCAGATCGGGCGCCGAAAGTCGCTGCATAAGGGCGGAGTCGATCGCATTGGCGAGCGCAACGCAGACGGAGATTGGTCCGAGCCGCGAAGGCGACGAGAATTCCGACGCTCGTTCGACCCGGTGAACAGGCCGGCCGGTCAGATGCGCATAGAGCCGCGCAGCCGGAAACGCCGCGGCGCCGATCGCAAGCACCGGATCGCCTTGCCCGTTGGAGAATGCGCAAGGAAGCGCGTCAACCGGCGCAATTTTGCTGCCCGCGTTGCGACAGGCGGCCTCGGCGGCCGCAACATCGGTGCGCCGGAGGGGAAGTACCGGCGCGCCATCGGGAGTTCGAAGCAGATCCGAGCCTGGTCCGATAAACGCCGGGATTATCGTCTCACGACTGATCTGGCTGAACATACCCGACTATCAACTCTCCCCGCCGCAACAACACTGATGCGTCCCGGCCGAGCCCTGTTCTCGTGCTGGCGCGCGCCGGTGAACGACGCGCGTCAGGAAGCGCCCTCGCTGATTCATCAGCAGCGCCGGGATTGGATCGGCAACAGCCGCAGCATGCCCGATACGCTTGGGCAGGCTGAATCGATGATTGCGAGGGAAGCGGAGCCAGATCTACCAGTGCAGCTCGTCGTCGACGTCCAGTACGACGCCCTTGCGGGCGATATCCACCCGAATGCGGGCAAGTTCCGCTTCGGCCATATGGTATCTCTCGAGCGCGCCGTGGAACCGCTCGAGTGCGGACTGATTCTCGGCCTGCCTGGATTCGCTTTCGCCCGCTTCGGGAGTCCCTACCATATTCCGTCTCCTCTCCTGTGTGATTGAACTCAAGCGCAAACAATCCTAACCCACTTTGTCGCAACTGGGAATAGTGAAAATGGAGATGACTAGAACTAGAGAGTGGACTCGACGTGTGCGTGTTGTCGCACGCGCAAAGAGTGAACGTTTTTGATGTCGCTTTTGCGACAATTGCCGTCAGCAAATAATTGCGGCCGGCGCTATCCACAATGATTGCGCGAAACGACCGGCGACAGCCGGAATTGGACACCGGCGGCAGTCGAGACTGCCGCGGGGCAATTTGAACCCTGGGGCGAGAGACGGGCTGCCAACTACCAGTGCAACTCGTCGCAAAGCTCCAGGACGACGCCTCTGCGGGCGAGTTCCGCGCGAGCGCGCGCGAGCTCCTCTCCGGCCGAGTTGAATCGCTCAACCGCGCCTTGGAAGCGCTCCAGCGCGGCTGCATTCTCCGCCTGTTTGGCTTCACGCGCGCGTTCTTCCGGAGACCCTGCCATGGTGCACCCCCTGCTGGGCGTAACAAAGGTTGAAGCTCAAGAGAATTATAACGTAACCCGCCGCAACGTTGAATAGGAAAATGAGCATCTTCGCCGCAAAATCCAACACGGAATCAACGCGAGCGGAATTCGGCGCGTGCTTGCATTATTGGCCTGACCGATAAAAATGCGAGAGTTACCCGGATAGCCGTCACCCATGCGTCCGGAACATGACGGCCGGCCGGGCAGCCGCGGCGGCGCTGTTGAGCCTTTGGCTGGCGGCCGGCCGTTCGCTTGGGGGGCGGACCAGTCGGAGTTAGAGCGGGGCGCTCGGGTGGTCGTGCTCGACGACAGCGCATGACTAGCGCGATTGGCGTGAGCGCCACATGTCCCTATCTTCGGCACATGACGAGGATGATTAAAATTGGCAATGTGCCGGCCGGGCTGCATCGTCGCCTCAAATCGCGGGCGGCGCTGGCGGGCATGTCGCTTTCCGATTACCTGCTGAGCGAGATTCGCCAAGCAGCGGCGCGGCCGACCCTCGATGAGTTGCGCGCGCGGTTGGAACAGCGCCCGGGCGTCACCCTGACGATGGAATCGGCACAAGCGGTCCGCGCCGAACCCGGCGGTAATGATCGTCGTTGACGGTTCCTCGACCCTTCTGTACCGCGAACGCGAAAAGGGGTGGAAGCATGCGCGTGGCGGCTGCTTTGTCGCGAAGCCAATTCTCGGCTATGATTCCGGTGCCCCAATTTGGATGGACAGCCGATGGCACATGCTCGCATTTCCGTTGATCCCGCGGTCATGATGGGCAAGCCATGCATCAAAGGCACGCGGATCACGGTGGAATTGATCTTGCGTAAGCTCGGCGCAGGCCGTTCGTTTGCGGACCTCCTCGAAGCGTATCCCCGGCTCACGGAAGAAGACTTGCGCGCCGCGCTGGCCTTCGCGGCCGATTACATGCAGCATGAGACGGTTCTCGCCGCCGAGTGATGCGTTTTCTGGCCGATGAGAATGTCTCGCTGCTGGTGATCGAGCGGCTCAGAGCCGGCGGTTTGGAGGTCGTATCGATTAGTGAAACTAGACCAGGCGTTCCCGATCGAGACGTTCTCGACGCGGCTAATGCCGAGAGCTGTGTTCTGATCACCGAAGACCGTGATTTTGGCGAATTGGTTATCCGCCAAAACTTGGCGGTTCGCGGCTTGGTCCTTTTGGAACTTGATCGGCTCTCCAATCAGATGGAAGCTGACCTGGTTGCGGAAGCTGTTTCGGCGCACGTAGACAGGCTCTTGGGCAACTTGCTTGTGATTGAGCCAGGGCGAATTCGCATCCGGCCTCTGCCGCGATGACCGGACCTTGCGTCTCCCCCCGCGCGGCTGATTGCGGTGGCGATGGGGCAGGACGCCGGATAGTGCGCCCGCCGGCGAGGTTGTCATCCACATCGCCGAGGGGGCGGAGGAGATTCTGCGGAAGCGTTACCGTAGCTGGTGGCGGACAACTATATTTAGAGTAGTGCGGCGCTAAAATGGTGCTATCCTACTGTTTAATCAACTGAATACCCGCTAAAGTGACTGCATGGCCGTAGCAGCATTCCATCCGGAGGACCGCGCTCGCGCGGCTCTGGATGATCGATTGGCCGCTTGTGGCTGGATCGTCCAGTCGCGCGATGCCCTCAATTTATCTGCTGGCTCGGGAGTCGCCGTGCGCGAGTTTGGCACCGGCGCCGGACCAGCCGATTACGCGTTGTTTGTGGACAAGCAGTTTTGCGGCGTCATGGAGGCCAAACCCGCTGGAACGACGCTCAGCGGATATTCCGATCAGGCATCTCAGTACATCACGGAGGCGCCGGAATGGCTCAGCGTCGATCCAAAACATCGGCGATTCGAATATGTCGCGTCCGAAACGGAAATCATTTTCCGCGACCACCGCGATCCGGAGCCCCGTTCGCGCCGCGTGTTTACCTTCCATCGTCCAGAGACGCTGAGGCGATGGCTGGGCGAGCCCGAAAGCCTGCGCGCCAGGCTTCGCCATCTGCCACCGCTTGTGACCGAGGGCCTGCGGACCTGCCAAGTCGAGGCAATCGAAGGACTCGAAAAGTCCTTGGCCAACAGCGACCCCCGCGCGCTCATACAAATGACCATGGGCGCCGGCAAAACTTTCACCGCCTGTACCGTGTCGTACCGGCTCCTCGCACACGCCGGTGTCCGGCGAATTCTTTTCCTCGTCGATCGACGCAATCTGGGAAATCAGACTGCGACCGAATACGCCGGCTATCGACCCCCGGGCACCGGGCGGTTGTTCCCTGAACTTTATGGTGTGCAAAAACTGGGGGCCGCCGGTCTCGACGGCAACGCGGCGGTCGTTATCGCCACAATTCAGCGGGTTTACTCTGTCCTTTCGGGGCAGGAACTCGCGGAAGAAGAGGAGGACCGGTCCGGTTTCGAGCGCGTCGAAGAGGCCCCAAAGGTCGTCTCTTACAATCCAAAAATTCCAATCGAGACATTCGATCTCATCGTAACCGACGAGTGCCATCGATCGATCTATGGCTCCTGGCGACAGGTGTTGGAGTATTTCGACAGCTTCATCGTCGGCCTCACGGCGACGCCGTCACTGCACACACTCGGTTTCTTCAATCGGAACATCGTGGCCGAGTACCCCTACGAGCGCTCGGTGGTCGACGGCGTGAACGTCGGATATGAAGTTTTTCGTATCCGAACACGCATCAGTTCGCAGGGATCGCGCGTGGAGAAGGGTTATACGATCCCAATCCGCGACAAACGGACTCGGGCACAGCGTTACGAGACGTTGGCCGACGACCTGATTTACTCAGCGAGGGAATTGGATCGCTCTGTTGTCGCGCCTAACCAAATTCGCACAGTTCTAGAGAGCTATCGCGACACGGTGTTCACGGAGCTTTTCCCGGGCCGATCCACTGTCCCCAAGACGGTCATTTTCGCCAAGGACGACCACCACGCCGAACAAATCGTTGAAATCGCCCGCGAGGTGTTCGCGAAGGGAAACGATTTTGCCAAGAAAATTACCTATCGCGTCGACAATGCTGACCCCGAGCAGCTGATCAAGGAGTTTCGCATCAATCCCAACCCTCGCATCGCGGTGACCGTGGACATGATCGCGACGGGGACGGATGTGAAGCCGATTGAGGTGCTGATTTTCCTGCGCGACGTTCGATCCGAGTTGTATTTCGAACAGATGAAGGGGCGTGGCGTTCGGACCATCAGCACGACCGATTTACAATCGGTAACGCCGGACGCTGATGCGAAAACTAGATTCGTGCTCATCGATGCCGTTGGTGTGACCGAAAGCGCGAAGACGCTTGCACCGCCGCTCGACCGGCAGCGGGCTACCCCCTTCGACAAATTGCTGGAGCAGGTGGCATCCGGCGATCGTCGCGACGACACATTGTCCTCGCTGGCGGCGCGCCTTGCCATGCTCGACCGCAAGCTCGACGGAGATTCCGCAACCGAACTGGCGAAGCTTGCCGAAGGCAAGTCCGTCGCCGATCTCGCGCGGGGCCTGCTCGATGCCATCGATCCGGATACGATCGATACAGCTACGCGTGGCCGACATGGCGAGGATGCAACGCCGGCAGAGAGGGTGGTGACCGAGACGGAATTGAAGGATCAAGCGTGCCGGCCGTTCGACTCGCCCGAGTTGCGCCAGGGTCTTATCGCCGCGAAAGCCCGGACCGACGTGAAGATCGATACCATATCGACCGATGAGGTGATCTCCTCGGGGTACGACGAGACGCTGGCCAAAAGCGCGATCGAGCGCTTTCGGGAATTTCTCGAAGCGAACAAGGACACGTTGGTAGCGCTGCAGATCCTATACGGCCGCCTGTATGCCCAACGGCGACTCACCTATGAATCCCTGGAAGATTTGCGTGACGCGCTGAAGCGACCCCCGTGGCTTCTCGAACCGATAAATATCTGGCGAGCTTACAAGCGGTTGCACGATACACGCGTCCGCGGGAATCCGACTCGGATCCTCACCGATATCGTCATGCTGGTGCGCTTCGCGCTCGATAAGGACGACGTGCTGGAGCCGCTGCCTGCCAAAGTAGCCGGAAGGTTCAATCTTTGGCTCGGGCGCGAAAAGAACGCCAGCCGCGAGTACTCCACAGAGCAGCTGGCGTGGCTGGTTGCAATCCGCGACCACTTGGCCGTCAATGCCGAGGTCACGCGGGAAGACTTGCTGGACATGGCGGCCTTCGCTGGAAAAGGCGGCCTCGTCAAAGCGCGGGAGTTGTTCGGCTCCCGCCTAGACGATCTGCTGGGCGATTTGTCGGACGCCCTTGTGGCCTGAACGGGGCGATGATGATGCCAATCGAGTTCCACCGGGATGGGCCGTGGGAACTGCCCGAGGGATGGGTGTGGGCGCGCGCGGGCGATGTATTGCCCCTTGAATACGGTAAAGGACTTCCGGAGCGGCAGCGTGACACGTCTGGGGCTATACCTGTTTACGGCTCGGCTGGGATAGTCGGCACTCACTCCAAACCACTGGTTGATGAGCCATGTCTCATACTTGCACGAAAGGGCTCGATTGGAGCTGTCTTTGAAGAGACCCGCCCGTCCTGGCCCATAGACACTGTCTATTTCGCTCGCAAGTCACATGTCTTGGATCTCCGCTATGCATATTGGTTCATTGTCTTTTCGCAATTTGGTCGGCTTGACCAATCCACAGCTGTTCCGAGTTTAAGCCGTGACAAATATAACGACGTCCTGATTCCGATCGCCCCAGGGGCAGAGCAGCGACGCATCGCAGCACGAATCGATGAGCTATTCACTGACATCGTCGATGGCGAGGCGGTAGCTACCCGGACTCTCAAGAACCTTGGAACTTGGCATCGGGCACTGCTTAAAGCCGCTGTCACCGGCCAACTAACATCGCAATGGCGAGTAGACAAGCCTCCAAATGAAGAGGGTCGGGATGTTGTTCGCCAATTGCGCCAATCTATCACAGCTACGGATGGACCGTTTGTCCAGAGAATCCGGCAAGAGGATACAAAAGGCAAAACGATCGATGTATCAAAATTGCCTGAGCTTCCTGGCAGCTGGATATGGTCGCGTATCGGTGAGGTTGGCCTTGTAACTGGTGGACTGACAAAGAATCCGGCTCGGGCGTCCATTGTCCGGAAGCTTCCCTATCTTCGGGTCGCCAATGTCCAGTACGGGATGTTAGATTTGACTGATATCCAAGAGCTAGGTGTTGGAGAAGCGGAGTTAGATCGCGTCTCGTTACGAATTGACGACTTACTAATCGTTGAGGGCAATGGTAGTATTAATCAAATCGGTCGATGCGCATTGTGGAGCGCCGAAATTCAGCCCTGTGTGCATCAAAATCATATAATCAAAGTTCGATTTTCAGACGCGAGAATCGCCCACTGGGCCTTCCACTGGCTCATGTCCCCCCACGGCCGGGAACTCGTCACGACTGTAGCGAGCTCCACATCTGGACTGCACACCCTCAGCATCTCAAAGATCGAAGCGATTCCGATTCCGATTTGCCCCCTATCAGAGGTGGAGGAGATATTGCGCCTGATTGGTCGGAATTTCGATGACGAGGTCACGACAAAGATTGAACTTCAAGGGGGCATTAGTTCATTAACGAGGATCCGAAACGCTGTTCTGAAGGCGGCATTTGAAGGCCGGCTGATCGAAAGGAACCCTACTGACGAACCTGCTGACATTTTGCTGACACGACTAAATGGGGCGATCGATGATGGTGTACTGCTACGCCAAACGCGGCGATCGAGAAATTCAGTGATAGCGGCGGAGTAGTCGTCGATGAACGAATCCTCACTCATTCAAAAAGTCTGGAACTACGCGACGGTCCTTAAGAATGAAGGCGTTCACTACGGTGCGTACATCTCGCAGATATCATTCCTCCTGTTCCTCAAGATGGACGATGAGGCAGCGACGCGCCTCGGTGAGCCTTCAGCCTTACCCGAAGACTGCCGCTGGAGCGTGATCAGGGATTACCAAGGCGAGGCGCTGGCAGCACGCTATGGCAAAATACTCTCCAAGCTGTCGCGCGAAGATGGGCTAATTGGAGCTATCTTCCTTAAGGCCCAGAACGAAATCCAGGACCCGGCCAAACTGCGACGGTTGGTTACTTTGATCGGTGAGGAGACTTGGCTCGGCCTCGACATCGACACGAAGGGCGCGATCTACGAGGGCCTGCTCGAACGCAATGCCGCCGAGGTCAAGAGCGGCGCCGGCCAGTACTTCACCCCCCGCCCTTTGATCGATGTGATGACCGCGGTCATCGATCCGCAGCCCGAGGAAAGTGTGCATGATCCCGCCTGCGGCACTGGCGGCTTTCTGCTGGCTACCTGGGAGCGGATGAAGGCCAATCCTCGCGCCAAGGACCGTAGGCTACAACAGCGCATGCGTGCCCGTCTCTCCGGCGTCGACATCGTACCCGACGTGGTTCGGCTCTGCGCCATGAATATGTATCTGCACGGCGCGGCGCGCAGCGAAAGCATGATAGATCGCGCGGACGCTCTGATCAGGAAAAACGGAGAATACGACGTTGTCCTGACCAATCCGCCTTTTGGGAAGAAGCAGGGTTACAGGATCGTCGGACCTGACGGCGAAATCGAAACCGAGCGGGAGGAGTACAATCGCCCGGATTTCATCAAGACCACGAGCAACAAGCAACTCAATTTCCTCCAGCACATCATGTCGATCCTGAAGATCGACGGGCGCTGCGGAGTGGTGCTGCCGGATAATGTGCTGTTCGAAGGGGCTGGAGCGGACATACGCAAGCGCCTTCTCGATAATTACGATTTTCACACATTGCTGCGGCTTCCCACTGGAATTTTCTACAAGCAGGGCGTCAAAGCCAACGTGCTTTTCTTCGACCGCAAACCGGCTTCCGAGGAGCCTTGGACTAAGGAGCTGTGGATTTACGACTTGCGGACTAATATGGGCTTCACTCAGAAAGAACGGCCGATGAAGCGTCCTGATCTTGACGACTTCGTTGCGTCCTATTGTGCGGCAAACCGTACCAAGCGCAAGGAGAGCGACCGCTTCCGTAGATACACCTACGATCAGTTACTGAAGCGGGACAAGTTCAATCTCGATATATTCTGGCTTAAAGACGACAGCCTCGATGATCCCGATTTGCTCCCGGCGCCGGACGAGATCGCAGCGGAGATCGTCGAAAGTCTCGAAACCGCCCTGGAAAAGTTCCGCAAGGTCGCCGCTACCTTGCAGCCGGGATCTGCATCGCTGATCGAATGAGTAGGGTAGCGCGAGGTAGCGACGCCGGGAATATTTGCCCTGGCGAAGATGGAGGTTTAATCGGGTGCGTGTGACGCTCTTCGAAACACCCAGCCGGACGATTGGCTCGAACTGATCAAACACCATGTCGGTGAATCGGTAGCGTTACCTTCACAATAATGGAGAACTACATCATCATCATTGGGTGGAATGAACCCAACCGCGCTACATGCTTGGTCCGGGCCGTTACGGACGATCAGCCCCTCACCAGTTCGTGAGAAGTTGGTAACTGGCCGGCTAGCTTTTGAGCGCAAAGCCAGATACCAATTGCTGACCCACCCCTTCACATTCCTGCACTGAATCGCGCACCATCCGGCGCTGCATTGGTCAACAACAATATCTGTGGCATTCGATGGAAGAGACGCAGTAAGCAAGCCCTGGACATTTGGAGTAGTACGAACGTTCAGTTCGTTCGTTGCCGGAATATTAACGACGACATGAGTACCATTTGTTTGGTCACATGACCAGGCTACAATTTTCTCTCCGGGTTTGAGACATATGCTTGGCGGATTGAGCGAGGGAAGAGCGGAGTCATCGAGATTTATGATCCGCCTTTCAGGATCGGATACGAATCCCGCGGCTACGAAGAATTTTAAATTCCGGATTGATTCTGCTCTAGAGGTGGTTTTGATTGCGTCGAGGATAAGCGATGTTTCGAATTTCTTTCTCTCGAGTGACTCGACGGCGGTCTGTTTGGTTCTTTCAAGCTCGAGATTGCCTTCAGCCTTAAGTTTTTCAATTTGCAATAAGGTCAGCGATTTGCCCGCCTCCACATTTTGTGATGACCATGCTGTGATTAACGCGCCAGCTACGCCGCTAACGAGAGCGATCGCAGCACCCGCTATCGTCGCCTGGGCTGCGCTGAGGCCCCTACGATTGGACACCACCTCCTTTAGCGCAGCTTCACGGCGACGAATCTCGGCATCAAGCGCAAATTTGCGCTCCTCAAGCGACGGTGGCTCTTGTTCCGATGCCATTTGGGACTGCGGTTTCGATTCCTGCCGCTCGACGATCTAGTATAGTCCGAATAAGGCAGCGAATGGGCGAGCGCGGACGGCCCGCCGGCCAAGAGCTGCGCTTTGTGAGCACGCGTTAGCAACTGCAGTTTATTGGCGGAGAGGGAGGGATTCGAACCCCCGATACGGTTACCCGTATGCCGCATTTCGAGTGCGGTGCATTCAACCGCTCTGCCACCTCTCCGGCCGCGCGGCGCGCGGGATTATTTAGCCAAGGGGTTGGGGCGGGACAAGCCGGCGCATTTCGGCCTCGTCATTCCGGCGCGCCGCGCGGCGAACCCGGAATCCAGTAACCACGGCCGCCGATTACTGGATTCCGGCTCTCGCGCAGAGCCTGTCCTCGGACGGCGCGAAGCGCCGATCCGGGGGCGCTCGGCCGGAATGACGAGGCTGAGGGTTTTTGGCCCGCCGTGCCCCCACCCTAATCGACGATGAACACGGTCGCGCCGGTCGCGCATACCACGCGATGGGGCGGGCCGGAGTCGTCGGGGGCGTGCCAGCTCATGCTGGCGGAAAGATCGAACCGCTGGCCGTCGTCGTGCTCGATCACGAGCTCGCCCGCGAGCACGTGGACCACGTGGCCCTTGGCGCACCAGTGGTCGGCACGATAGCCGGCGCCGTATTGGACGATGCGCAGCTGCACGCCGCCGAGATCGCGGCTGCGCGCGGTGGCGCTGCCGGTCTCGCCCGCGTGCCCGACCGCCGTGACCTTGCGCCAGTCGATCGCGCCGATGGGGACGCCATCGAGCTTCATGGGAGTTCTCCTGCCGGAATCGGCCGAAACCCAAGCTAAATCGGCCGTTTGGGTTGACTCCGCGCGGCCCGCTTCTATATTCCGCCGCGCCCGGCGCGGGAAACCCGCGCCTTTTGTGCTTCCAGAGCCTGATCCCGAAAAGTGGGTGCCGGTTTTCGGAAAAGATCAGGCTCCAAGAAGCACGGGCAAAATCAACGCGGTTCAAGACTGCCAAGAAGCCGGCCGGGGCAACCCAGCGCCGGTATCGAACACAAGGGAAAGAACGATGTTCGCAGTCATCAAGACCGGCGGCAAGCAGTACCGGGTCGCCGAGAAGGACGTCATTACGATCGACAAGGTCAAGGGCGCGCCCGGCGACCTCGTCGAGTTCGGCGAGGTGCTCATCCTCGGCGGCGACAACGTCATGGTCGGCACGCCGACGGTCGCAGGCGCGAGCGTCGCCGGCGAGGTGGTCGAGCAGACCCGCGGCGCCAAGGTGATCGCGTTCAAGAAGCGCCGGCGCAAGAACTCGCGGCGCAAGCGCGGCCATCGCCAGGAGCTTTCGGTGATCCGCATCACCGAGATCCTCACCGACGGGCGCAAGCCGTCGCCGCGAGCGCAGGCTTCGGAAGAAGCGCCGGCGCAGGAAGCCGCGGCGGAACCGGCGACCGACATGGAGGTTGAGGCCGAGGCGCCTGCGGAGGCGGGTGCTTCGGAAACCGCCGAAGCGAAGCCGGCCAGGAAGCGGGCAAGAAGGCCGGCGGCGGCAAAATCCGCCGACGAAGATTAAATATAACAAGAAGTGATGTGCATTCGCCGCGGAATCGCGGTAGAAGAATAACGAACGGAGCAGAACCATGGCCCACAAGAAAGCGGGCGGATCATCGCGCAACGGCCGCGACTCGGCCGGTCGGCGCCTCGGCGTGAAGATGTACGGCGGACAGAGCGTCCTTGCCGGCAACATTCTCGCGCGCCAGCGCGGCACCAAGTGGCATCCCGGCCATAACGTGGGAATGGGCAAGGATCATACGCTTTTCGCACTCATTGATGGCCAAGTCGCGTTTCGTACCAAAGCAAAAGGCCGCACCTACGTATCCGTAAATCCGATGACGGAGGCGGCGGCAGAGTAAGACGGCAGACCAATGCGAGGTCCGCCGGCATCCCAGTCGAACCGGCGGACCCAAACGGGTTCCTTGAGGGGGAGACGGGACAGCCGGCTCCCCCTCGTCGCTTAGAAGGAGCCCGTGCCATGACCCTTTTGGACCACAGAGCGCCGGAGACCTTCCGGGAACGCTGTATTCCCGTCCTCGAGACCGAGCGGCTCACCTTGCGTGCGCCGCGCCTCGAGGACGGCAAAGCGGTCGCGCAGCTCGCGAACGACCGTCGCATCGCCGAGAATACGGCGCGCATTCCGCACCCGTATTCGCTCGCCGACGCGGAGAAATTCATCGCCTCGGTCAACCAGACCGCGGGCGAGATCGCGTTCCTGATCACGCGCGAGAAGGTGGTGCTCGGCGCCGTCGGCATTCAGATGCCCGAGCAGGAACCTCCGGAAATCGGCTACTGGCTCGGCGTGAAGTTCTGGGGTCACGGCTATGCCACCGAGGCGGTGCACGCGGTGATCGACCACGCGTTCTCGGATCTCGATGTCGAAGCGCTCGCCGCGGGCGCGCGCGTCACCAATCCGGCCTCGCGCCGGGTGCTGGAGAAGTGCGGCTTCCAGTGGACCGGCGTCGGGCTTACCCGCATCCGCGCGCTCGCCAGCTCCGCGCCGGTCGACCGCTTCCGCCTCGAACGCGCCATCTGGCGCTCGCTCAAGAGCTGGGGCGCGGTGAAGCGGGTGGCGTAATCAGATGACAGTGGACAGACAACGGAGGACGGAGTGCTTCACGGGCAACTTGCCTTTGTCCGTCCTCTGTCGTCCGCCGTCTGTCGTCTGTTTTCACGGAAGAAAATAAACATTCCCGCCGCGATGATGACGGCGGCGCCGGCGAGCACGTGTGCCTTCGGTTCGTCGCCGAAAATGAACCAGCCCAGCACCACGCCCCATACGATCATCGTGTACTGATAAGGCACTACCACCGATGCCGGCGCGCGCTTGAGCGACATGTTGAGGCACACGAGCCCGGCCCTCCCCAGCACGCCAAACAGAACCATCAGGGCAAAATCGCCGGGCCGCGGCGTGACCCAGCCGAAAGGCGCCATTGCCAGGCCGAACAACGCCGTCGCGGCGATCTGACTCGATACCAGCACCACGTTCGCGGTGTTGCGCAACACGCGCGTCATAATCAGCAGCCCGGCGTAGAGCAGGCTGCCGGTGAGCGCGACCAACGCCGGTGCGGTGAGCGCCGCGGCCGACGGCTTGAGCGCCAGCAGCACGCCGGCAAAGCCGACCAGCACCGCGGCCCAGCGCCGCCACCCGACGTGCTCGCCGAGCACGAACGGCGCGAGCGCCGTGACGTAGATCGGTCCGGCGAGATAGAACGTCATCACGTCGGCGAGCGGCAGATAGCCGACCGACCAGAAGAAGCGCACGACCTCGGTCGTCGAAATCACTGCGCGCAGGATCTGGAGGCCCGGGCGCGGCGCCGCCGTGAAGACGGAGATGCCCTCACGCCAGAGGAACGGCGCCAGCAACACCAGCGCGGTGGGGCCGCGGATCAGCAGCATCTCGCCCACCGGATAGCCCTTGACCAGCCACTTGCCGACCGCGTCGTTGAGCGAGAACAGCGTCACGCTCGCGAGAATCAGCCCGATGCCGACGATGATGGTATTGCGCGCGGGCCGAATCATGAGAATCGCGGTGACGGGGTTGTGCGGGTAACGCGGAATCTTTACGAGGTCGTAGCCCGCATGACGGCCGCGCAAGCGGGCGGACATGCGGGACCGGTCCCCGGATTTCGCGCTGCGCGCTCATCCGGGCTACATGAGTTCCGCTACATGAAATTCCTCGACCAGGCCAAGGTGTACGTGCGCTCGGGCGACGGCGGCAATGGCTGCGTCGCGTTCCGGCGCGAGAAGTTCATCGAGTTCGGCGGGCCGAGCGGCGGCGACGGCGGGCGCGGCGGCGACATCGTGGTCAGCGCGGTCGACGGCCTCAACACGCTGATCGACTACCGTTACCAGCAGCACTTCAAGGCGCAGCGCGGCGGCAACGGCATGGGCAAGGACCGCGCCGGCGCGAACGGCACCGACTTGGCGCTCAAGGTTCCGGCTGGCACGCAGATTTACGACGAGGACGGAGAGACGCTGCTCGCCGATCTCGTGCGCGTCGGCGATCGCGCCGTGCTCGTGCGCGGCGGCAACGGCGGCTTCGGCAACGCGCACTTCAAGTCGTCGACCAACCGCGCACCGCGTCTCGCCAACCCGGGCCAGCCGGGCGAAGAGCGCTGGATCTGGCTGCGGCTTAAATTGATCGCCGATGCCGGGCTCGTCGGGCTGCCCAACGCGGGGAAATCGACGTTCCTCGCCGCCGTCACCGCCGCCAAGCCAAAGATCGCCGATTACCCCTTCACCACCCTCACGCCCCAACTCGGCATCGTGCGCATCGACGCGCGCGAGTTCGTGCTCGCCGACATCCCCGGGCTGATCGAAGGCGCGCACGAAGGCGTCGGCCTCGGCGACCGCTTCCTTGGCCACGTCGAGCGCTGCCGCGTGCTGCTGCATCTCGTCGATGGATTGAGCGAGCATGCCGGTAACGCCTATCGCACCGTGCGCGGCGAACTCGAGGCTTACGGCCACGGGCTCGCCGACAAACCCGAGATCGTGGCGCTCACCAAGGCGGATGCGCTCGCGCCCGAGCAGGTGAAGCAGCAGGCCGCACGCCTTAAACGAGCCGCAAAAACGACGCCGCTCGTGATTTCGGCCGTCACCGGCGCCGGCGTCCACGAGGCGCTGCGCAAGCTCCTCGCCGTCATCGAGAGGGCGCAGGCCGACGACGCGCGCGAGCACCCCGCCCCGGCCTGGCACCCTTAACCTCGTCATTTGCGAGGCACGGAGTGCCGAAGCAATCCAGGGCGTCACGCGCTGCCCTGGATTGCTTCGCTCCGCTCGCAATGACATGCCCGCGGCTCCTGCTTTCCGTTATACAAGCTTGCCGCCATGCCGCGCCCCGCGCCCAAAGCCCCCGCGCTTGCCGACTTCCGCCGCATCGTCGTGAAGGTCGGCTCGTCGCTGCTCGTCGACGCGACGGCCTCCCGCGTGCGCGAAGCGTGGCTCGCCTCGCTCGCCGCCGACATCGCGCGGTTGCACCGCGACGGTCGCGACATTCTGGTGGTCTCCTCCGGCGCGATCGCGCTCGGGCGCAGCGTGCTCAAGCTGCCTGCCGCACTCAAGCTCGAGGACAGCCAGGCGGCCGCCGCGGTCGGGCAGATCGCGCTCGCCCGCACCTGGGCCGAGGTGCTGGGCGCGCACGGCATCGGCGCCGGGCAGATTCTGCTGACGCTGACCGATACCGAGGAACGGCGCCGCTATCTCAACGCGCGCTCGACCATCGACAAGCTGCTCGAGTTCCGCGCCGTGCCGGTGATCAACGAGAACGACACCGTCGCGACCAGCGAAATCCGCTACGGCGACAACGACCGCCTCGCCGCGCGCGTCGCGACCATGGCGAGCGCCGATTTGCTGGTGCTGCTCTCCGATGTCGGCGGGCTCTACGACGCGCCGCCGGGCGAAAATCCGCGGGCGAAGCTGATCCCGCTGGTGCCGCGCATAACCGCGGAGATCGAGGCGATGGCGGGCGACGCCGGCTCGCAGCTCTCGCGCGGCGGCATGCGCACCAAGATCGAGGCGGGCAAGATCGCGACCACCGCGGGCACCCACATGGTCATCGCCTCGGGTCACATCGAGAATCCGCTGCGCTCGATCGCCGACGGCCGGCCGTGCACCTGGTTCCTGACACCGGCCAATCCGGTGACCGCGCGCAAGAAATGGATCGCCGGCTCACTCGAGCCGCGCGGCACGCTCACGCTCGATGCGGGCGCGGTGGCGGCGCTGCGCCGGGGCAAAAGCCTGCTGCCCGCGGGCGTGACGCGCGTCGACGGCACGTTCAGCCGCGGTGACGCGGTGGTGATCCGCGGGCCGGACGGGGCCGAGATCGGCCGCGGCCTGATCGCCTATGACGCCGACGACGCGGTGAAGATCCGCGGCAAATCCTCGGGCGACATTTTGCTCATTCTCGGCTTCGCCGGCCGCGCCGAGATGATTCACCGCGACGATTTGGTGCTGGGAAGCGCGTAGAGCATGATCCCGAAAAGTGGGTACCGGTTTTCGGAAAAGATCATGCTTCAGGAATAAGTTTACTCACCATCCGCCGCGTAGGGTCGCGGCAGATGTTGAAGCGCGGGATGCGGCCGGCCGAAGTCGGGCGTTTCCGAGTCCTGGCCGATCTCGACGATGCCGCGGCGGATCGCCCGCGTGCGCGTGAACATATTGAACAGCGTGTCGCCGTCGCCCCAGCGAATCGCGCGCGCAAGGGCCGATACGTCTTCGTTGAAGCGCCCGAGCATTTCGAGGACGGCGTCTTTGTTATGCAGGAACACGTCGCGCCACATGGTCGGATCGGAGGCGGCGATGCGGGTGAAGTCGCGAAAGCCCCCGGCCGAGAATTTCATCACTTCCGAGCGCGTGACTGTTTGCAGGTCGTCGGCGGTGCCGACGATCGAATAAGCGATGAGGTGCGGCAGGTGGCTGGTGATGGCGAGGACGAGGTCGTGATGCTCCGCCGACATCGTCTCGATGTTGGCGCCGAGCGCGCGCCAGAAGGCGGCGAGCCGCTCGACCGCCTGTGAATTGGCGCCTTCCGGCGGCGTGAGAAGGCACCAGCGGTTGACAAACAGTTCGGCAAAGCCCGCGTCGGGGCCGGAATGCTCGGTGCCGGCAACGGGGTGCGCCGGAACAAAATGAATGCCCGCCGGAATATGCGGGCCCATGTCTTTGATGATCGAGCCCTTGACCGAGCCCACGTCGGAAACGGTCGCGCCGGGTTTGAGGTGCGGGCCGATTTCCGCCGCGACCGCGCCGCATGCGCCCACCGGCACGCACACAATCACGAGGTCGGCGCCCTCGACGGCAGCCGCGTTGGTCTCGACCACCTGATCGGCGAGCCCGAGTTCGGCGACACGCCGGCGCGTGACGCCCGAGCGGGCGGTCGCCACGATCGAGCGCACCGCGCCTTCGGCCCGCGCCGCGCGCGCGATCGAGGAGCCGATGAGGCCGACCCCGATCAGCGCCAGGCGTTCGAATATCGGCGCGGCACTCACGCGGCGGGCCTATTTTTTTGTTGGAGCATGATCTTTTCCGAAACCCGGTTCCCACTTTTCGGGATCATGCTCCAGAAAGTCCCGCAGCGCCGCGACGGTAAGCCGGTTCGCCTCTTCGGTGCCGACCGACATGCGCAGCGCGTTGGGCAATTTGTACGCGCCGGTCGCGCGCAGGATCAGCCCGCGCTTGGTGAGAAACGCATCGGCGTCCTGGGCAGTGCGACCGGGCGCAGTGGGAAAATGAATCAGCACGAAGTTCGCCGCGCTTGGCGTCACCTCGAGCCCGAGCTTGCCGATTTCGCTGATGAGCCACGGGAGCCATTTGTCATTATGCGCGCGGGAAATCTCGACATGCGCGGCATCGCCGATCGCCGCGATGCCGGCCGCGATCGCCGGCTGGCTCACGTTGAACGGCCCGCGGATGCGGTTGAGCGCCGCAACCACATGCGACGGGCCGTATAGCCAGCCGAGCCGCAGCGCCGCGAGCCCGTGGATTTTAGAGAATGTGCGGCACATGACGACGTTCTCGCACGTGGCGACCAGCTCGATGCCGGACTCGTAATCGTTGCGCCGCACGTATTCGGCGTAGGCGGCATCGAGCACGAGCAGCGTGTGCGGCGGCAACGAGCGCTGCAGGCGCTTGACCTCATCGAACGGCACGTAGGTGCCGGTCGGATTGTTCGGATTGGCGAGGAAGATCACCTTGGTCTTCGCGTTGACGCGCGCGAGGATCGCATCGATGTCGGCGGTGTAGTTCGTCTCGGGCGCGACGACCGGCGTCCCGCCCGAACCGAGGGTGGCGATGTGATAAACGAGGAACCCGTGCGTGGTGTGGATCGCCTCGTCGCCGGGGCCGATGAAGGCATGGGCGAGCAGATTGAGCAGCTCATCCGAACCGGCGCCGCAGATGATGCGCGCGGGGTCGAGCCCGAACGCTCGCCCGATCGCCTCGCGCAGCTCGGTCGACGCGCCGTCGGGATATTCGTGCAGGCGCTTGGCTTCCGCCATGTAGGCATCGATCGCCTTGCGGCTCGGCCCGAGCGGTGTCTCATTCGAGGACAGCTTGAATATGCGATCGACTCCGGGAGCGCTGCTCTTGCCCGGCACGTACGCGTCGATCGCCAGCACGCCGGGGCGCGGTTCGGGACGCTTCAACGCGGACATCGAGGGCTCCAGCGGTTCATGCGGCAAGCAAGGCGCGCGCGAGACATATATCGGGTCGCGCCGCTTGCGACGAGACCGCAGGGCGGCTTCGAACGGGCGCTCTCGATAGGTCGCGAGACCTGCGAAAGCAAAGAAAACGTTGACAGTTAAGCCATGCAATCCCTACGTAAGCCGCCCGCGGCCTTTTGCGCCCGCGTCCGCTCGATGATCGCGCCGAGCGGCCCGTTTGCCCGCGGCGGAGTAGCGTGATGGCCGAGGCGAACCTGACGATCATACGGGATAGCACCGCGCGCGCACGCGAAGCCGACAGCCCGCGTTCGCCCGTCGTGCACTTCGGTTCGGACAGGCCGCTGCGGCTCGATGCCGGCGTCGAGCTGTCGCCGTTTCAGATCGCGTATCAGACCTACGGCAAGCTCGATGCGAACCGCGCCAACGCGGTGATGGTCTGTCACGCGCTCACCGGCGATCAGCATGTCGCCAACGTGCATCCGGTCACCGGCAAACCGGGTTGGTGGGAAACCATGGTCGGCCCCGGCCGCCCGATCGACACGGACCGCTATTTCGTCATCAGCGCGAACGTGATCGGCAGCTGCATGGGAACGAGCGGCCCGTCATCGACCAATCCGGCGACAGGCAAGCCGTGGGGGCTCGCGTTTCCCGTCGTCACCGTGCGTGACATGGTGAACGCGCAGGCGATGCTGCTCGATCACCTCGGCATCGAGTCGCTGTTCGCGGTGGCGGGCGGCTCGCTCGGCGGCATGCAGGTGCTGCAATGGACCGCGAGTTATCCGCAGCGCGTATTCGCCGCGCTGCCGATCGCGACCGGCACTCGCCACTCGGCTCAGAACATCGCGTTCCATGAGGTCGGCCGCCAAGCGGTCATGGCGGATCCGGAGTGGCGCGGCGGCCGCTATCTGCTCGAGCACACCAACCCGCGGCGCGGCCTTGCGGTTGCCCGCATGGGCGCGCACATCACCTACTTGTCCGACGCGGCGCTGCACCGGAAGTTCGGCCGCAAGTTCCAGGACCGCAGCAATCCGACGTTTTCGTTCGACGCTGATTTCGAGGTCGAGAGCTATCTGCGCCACCAGGGCAGCTCGTTTGTCGAGCGCTTCGACGCCAACAGCTATCTCTATCTCACGCGCGCCATGGACTATTTCGACCTCGCGGCGGACTACGGCGGCGTGCTGGCGCGCGCCTTCAAGGATACGCCGACCCGCTTCTGCGTGATCTCGTTCACCAGCGACTGGCTCTTTCCGACCTCGGAATCGCGCGCGATCGTGCACGCGCTCAATGCCGGTGGCGCGCGCGTGTCGTTTGCGGAAATCACCACCGACAAGGGTCACGACGCCTTCCTGCTCGACGAGCCGGAGCTGTTCGCGATCGTGCGCGGGTTCCTCGATGCGGCCGGCAAGGCGCGCGGCCTCAACGGCAAGCCGTGACCATGCTCACGCGCACGACCCACGACCTCACCATGGCAGAAGGCGCGCGCGCTCCCGGCGGCGGCCGCGTCGACCTTTTGCTGGTCGCCGACATGGTGGAGCCCGGCTCGAAGGTGCTCGACGTCGGCTGCGGCGACGGTGAGCTGCTGCGCATCCTGGCGGAGCGGCGCGGCGTCGACGGCCGCGGCATCGAGCTGTCGCGCGAGGGCGTGAACGAGTGCGTGACGAAGGGTCTGGCCGTGGTGCAGGGCGACGCCGACACCGACCTCGTCGATTACCCGGACGACGGCTTCGACTACGTGATCCTCTCGCAGACGCTGCAGGCAACGCGTCATCCGCGCCAGGTGCTCGAGCACATGCTGCGCATCGGCCGCCGCGCCGTCGTGTCGTTCCCCAACTTCGGCTTCTGGGGCATCCGCCTGCAGATCCTGTTCGGCGGCCGCATGCCGACGACCAACAACCTGCCCTACACCTGGTACGACACGCCCAACATCCACTTCTGCACCATCAAGGATTTCCGTCAGCTGTGCGGCGTCGTCGGCGCGCGCATGGAGCGCGCCATCGCGCTCAACGCGTGGGGACGGCGGCTGCGCCTCACCGCGCCGTGGTGGTTCTGGAATTTGTTCGGCGAGCAGGCAGTATTTTTGCTGAGCCGGGACAAGAAGGCGAACGGGCGAAGAAGTAATTCGAGCGGCAAATGATTACTCGCGCTCGTCATCGCCCGAAAGCGGGCGATCCAGTAAACGGCGCCTTATCAGTTAAACTGCAACAGTGGTGTTTACTGGATGCCCGCTTTCGCGGGCATGACGAGGTCAGAGCATTTTCACCGCATCACCCGGCGCAATCGTTCCGCCGGCGATGACCTCGGCATAGATGCCGCAATCGGTATGGCCGAGGTTGTGCAGCAGCGTATCGGGAATTGTGAGGTCGCGGATGCCGGTGTCTGGATCAACATTGGTGGCGGCGCAGCGCACGATACGCTTGACGACCTTCAGTCGCGCGCTCGGGCCGACCGCGATCTCGCGGCCGACGAGATCGAGCTCGCTCCACGGCTCCCAACCCCGGACGTAAAGGTTGGCGCGAAAGCGCACCGGATCGACCGCCGCGCCGATAATCGTCTCGAGCGCGGCGACTGACGCGAGATTGATGATCGAGACCACCTTGCGGGCGACGTCCGAGAAGCTGTGGCCCGGCGCGTTGAGCACCTTCGGCGGCCCGCGTAGCTCATCGGCACAATACGCGGCGAAGAACCGCTCAATCGCAGCACGGCCTTCCGGCGTGCGCAGGTCGCCGCGGGCGGCCTCGGACCCGTCCGCGGTAATGGCGAGCGTATGCGTCCCTTCATCGAACGCCGTGCGCAAGGCAGCGAGGCGCTCGTTGCGCATCAGCATGAGGAACCTGCTTTTGGGGAAATAGGCCGGATGGGCGGGGTCGAAACCGGAGGGCCCATTCTCGATCGCATAGAGGCGGTCGCCCCGGATGGTCCGGCCCGGCGCAAGCTCGGCGGTCTCGAGCCGGTCGGGACCGAGCCCCTTCACGGGGTACCGATAGATACGCGCGATCGTTGGCATGCGCTTAACCCACTCATGATTCTCAGTCCTCAACCCCTACCACCGTGAGCGGCAATCCCCATATCTCCTGCGCGGTTGCCGTTCGGACCGCGACCTAGCGACATGCACCCCATGACGATGTTCCGTCTGCGCCGTAATGGGCGGCGGGACAGGCCGAGGGAGTAGAGGATGGACTTCGAGAAATACACCGACCGTGCGCGCGGATTCATTCAATCCGCCCAGTCCCTTGCCGTGCGCGAGGGCCACCAGCAATTCACCCCCGAGCACTTGCTCAAGGTCCTGCTCGACGACCCGGAAGGGCTCGCGGCCGGGCTGATCGACCGTTCCGGCGGGAACCATCGCCAGGCGCTCGCCGCAGTCGAGGCGGCGCTCGAGAAGCTGCCGAAGGTTTCCGGTTCCGGCGCCGGGCAGGTCTATCTCGCGCCCGGAATGGCGCGGGTCTTTGCCGCCGCCGAGAAGGCCGGCCAGAAGGCGGGCGACTCGTACGTCACCGTCGAGCGGCTGCTGCTCGCGCTCGCGATCGAGAAGGACACCGCCGCCGGCAAAATTCTCGACCGCGCCGGCGTCACGCCGCAGAACCTCAACGCGGCGATCGAAGCTCTGCGCAAAGGGCGAACCGCCGACACGGCGACGGCCGAAAACGCCTACGATGCCCTCAAGAAATATGCCCGCGACCTGACCGAGGCGGCGCGGACCGGCAAGCTCGATCCGGTCATCGGCCGCGACGAGGAAATCCGCCGCACCGTGCAGGTGCTCTCCCGCCGCACCAAGAACAATCCGGTCCTGATCGGCGATCCCGGCGTCGGCAAGACCGCCATCGTCGAAGGCTTGGCGCTGCGTATCGTCAACGGCGACGTGCCGTCGAGCCTGGAGGACAAGAAGCTTCTCGCGCTCGACATGGGCGCGATGATCGCCGGCGCGAAATATCGCGGCGAGTTCGAGGAGCGGCTCAAGTCGGTGCTGCAGGAGATCGTTTCCTCGGAAGGCCGCATCATCCTGTTCATCGACGAGATGCACACGCTGGTCGGCGCCGGCAAGGCGGAAGGCGCGATGGATGCCTCGAACCTGCTCAAGCCGGCGCTCGCGCGCGGTGAACTGCACTGCATCGGCGCCACCACGCTCGACGAATACAAGAAGCACGTCGAGAAAGACGCGGCGCTCGCGCGGCGCTTCCAGCCGGTTTACATCTCCGAGCCGAGCGTCGAGGACACGATCTCGATCCTGCGGGGACTTAAAGAGAAGTACGAGGCGCACCACGGCGTGCGCATCACCGACGGCGCGCTGGTTGCCGCCGCCACGCTCTCGCACCGTTACATCACCGACCGCTTCCTGCCCGACAAGGCGATCGACCTTGTCGATGAAGCAGCCGCGCGGCTCAAGATGCAAGTCGACTCCAAGCCCGAGGAACTCGACAGCCTCGACCGCGAAATCGTGCGGCTCAAGATCGAGCAGGAAGCGCTCAAGAAGGAATCCGACGCGGGCTCGACGGAGCGGCTCAAGCGCCTGGAGAAGGAGCTGGCTTCGCTCGAACAACGGGCCGCGGAGCTGACCAACCGGTGGAAGTCGGAAAAAGACAAGCTCTCGGAAGCGCAGCGGCTCAAGAAAGAACTCGACGACGCGCGCAACGAACTCGCCGACGCGCAGCGGCGCGGCGAGTACCAGCGCGCGGGCGAGCTCGCCTACGGACGAATTCCCGAGCTGGAGAAGAAGCTCCAAGCGATCGAGGCGAGCGACGGACGCGGCGCCATGGTCGATGAGGCGGTCACGCCGGATCACATCGCCCAGGTGGTCTCGCGCTGGACCGGCGTGCCGGTCGAAAAAATGCTCGAGGGCGAGCGCGACAAGCTGCTCCGCATGGAAGAGCAGATCGGCAAGCGCGTGGTCGGCCAGGAAGAAGCCGTGAAGGCGGTCTCGACCGCGGTGCGCCGCGCCCGCGCCGGCCTGCAGGATCCGCGCCGGCCGATCGGCTCGTTCATGTTCCTCGGCCCTACCGGCGTCGGCAAGACCGAGCTGACCAAGGCGCTCGCCGAGTTCCTGTTCGACGACGAGAACGCGCTCATCCGCCTCGACATGTCGGAGTACATGGAGAAGCACTCGGTGGCGCGGCTGATCGGCGCGCCGCCCGGTTACGTCGGCTACGAGGAGGGCGGCACGCTCACCGAAGCGGTGCGGCGGCGACCTTATCAGGTGATCCTGTTCGACGAGATCGAGAAAGCGCATCCGGACGTCTTCAACGTGCTGCTGCAGGTGCTCGACGACGGACGCCTGACGGATGGGCAAGGGCACACCGTCGACTTCCGCAACACGCTGATCACCATGACGTCGAACCTCGGCGCCGAATATTTGATCGCCCAGCCCGAGGGTCAGGACACCGACGCCGTGCGCGATGAAGTGATGGCGGTGGTGCGCTCGAGCTTCCGGCCCGAGTTCCTCAACCGCGTCGACGAGATCATCCTGTTCCATCGGCTCAAGCGCGCCGACATGACCCGCATCGTCGACATCCAGATGCGGCAGCTGGCGAAGCTGCTCGAGGAGCGCAAGATCACGGTCGTACTCGAACCGGCGGCGCGCGACTGGCTCGCCGACAAGGGCTGGGATCCCGCCTATGGCGCACGCCCGCTCAAGCGCGTGATCCAGAAGTCGCTGCAGGATCCGCTCGCCGAAATGATCCTGTCGGGCAAGATCAAGGACGGCGACCGCGTGACGATCGGCGTCGAGTCGCAAGGCCTCGTCTTCAACGGCGAGGCGCCGCCGACCGCCGTCGCGGCGTAACCGCGCGTCATTGCGAGCGAAGCGAAGCAATCCAGGGCAGTAAGTGACACTCTGGATTGCTTCGTCGCCGCTGCGCAGCTCCTCGCAATGACGCTGGACTACCGCCGCTCGGCTTCGGCCGAGCGTTGCGCCGGGCCGCGGTTCTGGGTGCGCGCCATGATGCCGTCGATGCGATCGCGTTCCTTCTCGAAGCTGGCGAGCAGCGGCCCATCGAGCACGCGGCCGCGCGGCAGCTTGATGCGCATCGGGTCGACGAAGTGGCCATTGACCATGATTTCGTAATGCAGGTGCGCGCCGGTCGCGAGCCCGGTTGAGCCGACATAACCGATCACCTGCCCTTGGCGCACGCGCACCCCCGGTTTGATGCCGCGCGCCAAGCCGGACATGTGGCCGTAGGCGGTCTCGTAGCCGTTGGTGTGACGCAGCCGCACGTATTTGCCGTAGCCCGATTCCCAGCCGGCCTTTTCCACGGTGCCGTTGCCCGAGGCGTAGATGGGCGTGCCGTTCGGCGCCGCCCAGTCGACGCCGGTGTGCATTTTCAGATAACCAAGGATCGGGTGTTTGCGGAAACCAAACCCCGAACGCATGATGCCGGCGATCACCGGCTTGCGCACCAGGAACTTCTTTGCGCTCTTACCGGTCTCGTCGTAATAGTCGACGGCGCCGTCGTCGTTCGTCAGGTAGCGATAGTATTTTTTGGTCTCACCGCTGACGGTGAGCGAGGCATAGAGCACGTCGCTCTTGGCGTCCGCGGTCGGGTCGTCCTCACCGGCGTAGAACACCTCGAACGAGTCGCCCGGCTGGGTGCGGCGCTGGAAATCGACGTCGTAGGAATAAACGCGCACGAGATCGTCGATCACCGGCCGCGGAACCTGGTTGCGCAGCGCGGTCTCGTAGAGGCTCTGATAGAGCCGCACGGCGTTGGAATCGTTCTCGTCATCCTCCTCCGCTTCCTGCACGCCGGTGCCCATCTGCTGGACGTCGACGGCCACGTATTTGCCGGTGTCCGACTGCGCGGCGACCGCTTCGATTGCGCTGTCGCCCATCACCATCACGCGCACCGGCTGCATGCGCTGGCCGGCCGCCGCGGCGGAAAGCAGGATGCGCAGCTTCTGTCCTTCCTTGACCCCGCCGTCGCGACCGCGCGGGCCCAGAGCGCCGACGAATCCCTTGATCTCGTCCGGCGTGGCGCCGAGGTCGCGCAAGATCGTACTGACCGACTCGCCCTTTTTGACCACCACCGCT
>Ga0213881_10000006_pt1:65000-231055 | contig 231055 bp, 207 predicted proteins | sample BarmaccoBMER_R08_FD_160104 | JGI IMG/M metagenome (GOLD analysis project Ga0213881, IMG submission 160104) | Barbacenia macrantha exposed rock microbial communities from rupestrian grasslands, the National Park of Serra do Cipo, Brazil - ER_R08 ...
ATGATCGATTTAAAAAAGCCGCCGCGGATGATCTCCGCGGCGGCTTTTTTTGTCTTTCCAGCGCCCTTCAGACGGTCGCGGGCGGACGAGGCGCTGATCGCCGAGGTAAAGGACGTCCACGGCAGTCTCGTCGAGGAACCGTCGCGCCTCGCCGGGCGTATCAACCATCGGAGAACCCGCCACATTCATCGACGTGTTGGCGAGCAACGGGGCCTCGCCGCGTTCCTCCAGGGCTGTCAAGACACAATAAAGAAACGGATGCTGGTCAAAGGTCACGGTTTGCACTCGACTCGTCCCGTCCGCGTGCACGATGGCCGGGGCCCGATCCATGGTCTCGGCCTTAGCCGCATAGGCGTACGTCATGTACGGAGACATCACGCTGCCGTCGAAGAACCGCTTCAGGTCTTTAGCCCGAACCACCGGCGCAATGGGCCGGTAGGATTCGCGACGTTTTATCTCCTCGCTCACGCGCACCCGCACGTCGTCATTACGTGGAACAGCCACGATAGACCTGTTGCCTAGTGCCCTGGGCCCCGATTCCGAAGAACCGGTGTAGACCGCAACAACGCGCCCTGCCGCAAGATCATCGACCATCGACATTACAGATGTCCTGGTCGCGTCGATCCCATGATGGCGGCCGAGGTACGGGCTAGCTGTCACCGTGCCGGGATAACGATGCCACACCGCACCCAGCGATTGGCCGGCGTCGCTCGGCATGGCGGGGATGAAAATGTCTCGGTAGAGACCGCTGTTGGCGAGACGGCCGTTCGCCCCCACGTTCATCGCGCAGCCGCCGACCACGGCCAAGCGAGACGACAAAGAACGGAACCGCGCCGCCACCTCCAGCAGCTCGTCCTCCCATTCCTTTTGCACGGTGGCAGCGAAGTTGCGCCGTTGCTCATCGGGCATGGAAGAGTAAATGTCACTGAGACCGAAACGCCGGCGGAGATGGTCGACACCTTCATGGTGCGGCCGGTTGAATTCGTCGAGGTCGGCTCGTATGCGCGAGGCCAGCGCGGCGTCGTGAGAACCGAATGCCGACAACCCCATCATCTTGCCAGTGTCTGACGTATCAGCAGTCATGAAGTCGGGCTGGACCGTCATCTGCGTGGCGGTTCCGTAAACTCGTCCGGTCAAGAAGGTGCGTTCGAGAACGGCGACGCGGTCCAAATGGCCGTGGTCATAGAGGTACATCGACGTCGCCCCATCCTCCGACCAGCCATCAGCGCATAGCACCAAGCATTGGTCGAATCCTGACGGCAGGGCGGTGCCAATGTGGTTGAGATGGTGACCGGTGATCACCGGAGTGAACTTTCGCCGGCCGATAGTGATCGGGTGCGCCAAGTCGTACTTGGAAATCCACTTGGCAATGAGCACCTCGTCGACGGCGTCCTGATCGGCGCCGAGATAGCCCAGAGCGGCCGAGACCACTTCGTCCATCTGCTCGGCCGTGGCGGCGACGTGCTTTATTCCAAGCACACGTTCGGCCTCGAGGTGGAGCAGCACTCGACTCTTAGAGGCGACGGTCACGTTTGAGTCGTGATCGCCGAAGAAGAGTGATATGGTGAGCCGTTCTTGCATTAGGAATTAGCTTAGTAAATCGATGCGGCCGGGCACAACACGGAAGTCGCGCATGAACATCTTTGAGTTGCAAGAGTCGGAGGTGCGTAGTTATAGCCGAAGCTGGCCGGTCGTGTTCGACCGGGCGGCGGGAAGCTGGCTCTATGCGATGGACGGTACGCCCTACCTGGATTTTTTCGCCGGCGCTGGTGCCCTCAACTACGGCCATAACAACCCTATCCTCAAGCGGGCGCTCATCCGGTACCTGGAGCATGATCGTGTAACGCACGCCCTGGATATGTGGACGGTGGCCAGAGCGGATCTGCTGGAGATGCTGGAGGAGAAGATCCTCGCTCCGCGCAGGCTGAACTACAAGGTCGTCTTCCCCGGGCCTGCGGGAGCGAACGCGGTGGAAGCGGCTCTCAAGCTGGCGCGCAAGGTCACCGGAAGGCAATGGCTCGCTTATTTTAGTAATGCATTCCATGGCATGACGCTGGGCGCACTATCGGTGAACGGTAATCCGTCCGTGCGCCGCAGCGCTGGCGTATCGCTTTCGCACAGCATCGAGCTGCCCTACGACGAGCATCTCACCGATATCGCGGACCTTGAAGGGCGGCTGGCGGCCTCCACTGGCGGCCTCGCCGGGACAGCCGCCATCATTGTGGAGACCGTGCAGGGCGAAGGCGGGATAAACGCCGCCCGCGGCCAATGGCTGCAGGCATTGGCCGCCATGTGCCGGCACCATCGCATCTTGCTTATCATCGATGACATCCAGATGGGCTGCGGTCGCACTGGTTCCTTCTTCAGCTTCGAGGACGCCGGGATCGAGCCGGACATCGTATGTTTGTCAAAGAGTATCAGCGGCTATGGGCTGCCGATGGCACTAACGCTGATTCGGCCGGAGCTGGATGTGTGGAAGCCGGGCGAGCATAACGGCACCTTCCGCGGGTTAAACTTGGCGTTTGTGACCGGCGCCGAATCGATGCGCGCCTATTGGAGCGATAACGAACTGGAGAAGTCTACCAGGACCAAGGGAGAACGCGTCTCTACCGGTCTTGAGCAGATCGTAGCCGCCTATCCCGAGGCGAAACTGGCGACCCGCGGTCGCGGCCTTGCCTGGGGCTTGCGGACATCGAGCGGAGAGATGGCCCGCCAGATCAGCGCGGCGGCATTCAAGCGCGGTCTTCTGGTGGAGACCTGTGGCCCAGAGGATGAGGTCGTGAAGCTCATGCCGCCGCTCACCGTTGCCAGCGGCGACCTGGACCGGGCGCTGGAAATCATGGATGCGTCCGTGAAGTCGGCTCTCGCCAAGCGGGCCTAGAGCATGTTCCCGAAAGTGGAAACCGGTTTTCGGAAAAGATCATGCTCCAAGAAGAAGATAGAGCGTGATGACGATTCGAAGTAAAGTCGTCACGTTCTAAGCCGGACGTACCGGCGGCGGAACGGCAGCCGCCTCATATCTTCAAACGTTTAGCCAGGACAGGCGCGACTTGACGATCCAGCGGCGCCGGCCGTCGGATTCGCAAGTAAGCAAGTGATGAGCGACGATAGCATCTTGATGCTGAGCACCCGGGAAAAAAGCTGGTGGCGGAGCATGGAGCGCGTCTGAACCAGCATCGGTCAATGCACGCGGGAGAAACGGGACTGTTTGTGGACTTTCAGCTTCCGTTACGTCTTGCCGATTATCACCAGTTCTTACGTACTCCATTCCACGATGCGCTGGCCCCACCGGCGAAACGTCACGAAGGATCCGCAGACCAAGATTCGAAGGAGCCAACGGTCCGTCCCATCGAAACGCGCGGTAAATGGTGTGCGGGCATGTACGACTCGCTTGTTGTCGAAGATCAACAGATCGCCCCGTGTCATCACGTGCGACATATGGATCTCGTCCAGGCAGGTGTGCAGCGCTCGGAGCGCGGCTGCCGCTGCAGTGTCGGCATCATCGATGGGCGCGATGTGATGCGTGTCGTAGACGATCTCCGGTGCTGACTCCGGTCCCGTCAGTACTGCGACACGGCGCTTCGGCATGTCGTCGGGCAAGTCGTCCGCAGGGGCTGACCACATGTGGAAGCGCGGTTCACGGAGCGTTGCCACTAGATCCGGCGAAAGCTGAAGATCCTTGGCCTAGGCGTACTGCGATGCCGCTGCGGTATCCTCCCTGAGACAAAGAAGGCCGACATAGTCGCATCGATCCTCACGAAAGCCGTCCTCGACGTGCCAATCGAGCATCGCGCTGCTGCTCCGGCCCGTCTGGGTGAACGCCATGGCTCGCACGGGAACCAAGTTCTGAACGAGTAGGCCACCATAGAGGCCTTTATAGTTGAAGGGCTCGCCGAGCATGACCATCACCCCCGCCAGTAGGAGCGCGGCCCGTCCTGCTGGACCAGAACGTCGCGCCGATGGGGACGCCACCGTCGCGGGGACCATCACGTGACTTGGCAGTAGTCCGCGCAGGAGCAGCACGTCTCCACCTGGTGCACGACGCCGGAACTCGATGATCCGCCGGTGCAGGTCGGACGGCAGGAGCGGTGGCACGGCTAGGGCGAGATCGACGGTTTGGTCTGGCGTGAGTACTTCGATATCCTTGTCACCGATCAACCGACCGATGGCGTCCCACAGTGCCTCGGCGTCGAGCGGTGCCAGCTCTGCCTCTGAGGTGTGCACGCCCAACTTCATCGAACCAGCATCTGTCGCGTCGTTACCGTCGTCCAGCATCCTCATCTCTCCACTCGCGCAAAGACTGGTGCTTCGACGCCGTTGATCGGTGCGAGCTAGCCCTCACGGCATCCTCTGACCTACCAGAAATACCCAGTCCGCCTGGCACCATTGAGTGAGAATGTGCCGAGTGGGAATGAACGCGACCTGGCCCTCTACCTAGCCAGTTGGCCGACCTGCTCGAACTCTTCCGGGGTAAGGCGGAGAGTGGTCGCGCCCACGTTTTCGTCTAGATGGGAAACATTGCCAGTGCCCGGGATGGGAAGAACGGCCGGCGACCGAGCGAGCAGCCAGGCCAGGGCTACCTGGTGTACGGATGCCCCGTGGGCCTTGGCGATCCGGGCGAGCGTGGCGTCACCGCTATCGATCACGGGCTCCCAGGGGACGAAGACCAACCGCTCCTGCGCGCACACGTCGACCAGCCCGTCGGATTCCCGATCGGTCGGGTTATAGCGGTTCTGCACCGACACGATCGCGGTGAGCCGCTGGGCCAGGCGCAGTTCGTGTTCGCTCACATTGGATACCGCCAAGTGGCGGATCTTGCCCTCGTCCTTAAGCTGCACCAGCATGCCGATCGACTCCTCCATCGGGACCTTCGGGTCGGGCTGGTGAAGGTAGTACATTGGTATGGCATCCAGGCGAAGCAGTTGTAAGCTCCGCTCGCACGCCTGTCTCAGGTGGTCGGGGCGGCCATTGGGCATCCACTGGTCGGGGCCGGGCCGCACAACTCCGCCCTTGGTGGCGATCACTAAGTCGTCCGGGTAGGGATATAGCGTCTCGGCGATCAGGCTTTCGCTGACCTCGGGCCCGTAGCAGTCCGCGGTGTCGATGAAGTTGACGCCGAGATCGACGGCCCGGCGGAGGACTGCCTTGGCTGCATCGCGATCGGGCGGATCGCGCCAGACGCCCTTGCCGGTGACGCGCATGGCGCCGAACCCGAGGCGATTGACTGTCATATCCCCGCCGATGTCGATGGTTCCGGCGAGGGCGGCGTTGGGTTGATTGGCCATCGTCTCACTCTACCGAATTCGGCGCCCATCGCCAGCCCGATCCGCCGTTCTCGGCCTCGGGCTTGGTCGCGCGCTGAAAATAATGCAAATCCGACGGGCTTTCCTCAGCGACCGGACTCTCACGATTCGATCGGCGACCCGGGCCTTCATTGACTACTTGAACCGAGCAAGACATTTTATAAACATCCCGAACGGAAGGAAAATATTGTGAAAGACGATGGCCCTCGGTACTGACGAGTTGGGAACTGACACCTAGCTAGCTCAGCCTTCAGGAAATTGTGCCGGCCATGGAGTTCGTCTGGGCCGGACTGCGCCCATAATCAATGTCGGATTGTGAAGGAAGAACGTGTCGAGCGACGCTGGCATCCTGGTGCTGACCAGTCGGGAAAGAGACTGGTGGTGGAGCATGCAGGAAGTCATTCCGGCATTGGAGAGCGTTTGGACCCGCATCGGCCACTCTAGGCCGGAGACCATCCACACGCTGTGTGTGCCCCTCGCGCCGGAGAGTGAGCAGGACCTTCAGACCACCGCTACAAAGCCGACGAGCATTGTCATTACGACCGTGACGCCTGAGACTGAAAGGATCGCACTCCTTCTGCGGGTGCAGATGAAACTTTCCACGCCGATGATTATCTACCTTTGTGGCGACGCCACCGAAGGTTTTCGCTCCTTCGGGGCCCTCAAGGACGTTCTGACCGAGAGGGACGTGTTCGTCGTTTCTTCAGAAGCCGATGCGGTCGCGACGCGAAGCTGCTTCCCGAACGCCCGGGTCAGTGTCATTCCATTCCCGCTGGTGGACCAGTTCAAGGCGAACTACGGGGAACAGGATTGCAGGCTCACGGTCCCTCGGCTGTCCTACATTGGGCGCGTTTCGGAACAAAAGAATCTTCACACGCTGTTGTTCGCCCTCTGGATTTTGCGCACCTACTACGGCCGCCGACGGGAAATCACATTGGACGTCTACGGTCATGTCGATAATCTCGGCAGTCCGAATATGGGCCTTAAATTCCTGGACTACGACAAGTATTTGGTAAAGCTCGCCGAAGCGTTGGGCCTGGATCGTCTGGTCACATGGCATGGGTTCAAATCCCGAGACTGGCTATTTGAGAACGTGCATCATCAGCCTCATATTCTCGTGTCGCCGAGCTTGCATTCTGATGAGAACTTCGGCTCCTCCGTGTTGGCATCCCTGGTCAATGGTCACCAGGTCGTTGCGACTGCGTGGGGTGGGCACTTCGATTTCGAAGAGTGGTTTGGCCAGCAACTGATACTGGCGCCTGTCCGCCGCTCGACCAAGGGGCCAGTCTTGGACCCTATCTCATTCGCGAACGCCATCCTGCGCGCCATAAGCCGCATGTCCAGTTTCGTCGATGACGACGCCCTCAACCGGGCGCGCGCCGCGTTTTCAGAGCACAGCGTGATGACGCGCACCGCCGAACTGCTCAACCGGCCCGTGGGCGAACCCGTGCCGCTGAAAAAGTCAGCGACGTTTCAGCTTATCGATCAGAGACGGTCCGTTTTTGGCGGCGCGCACAAAATCTATGAAGATTATGAGGACCCGGCTGCGCAGGTCTTTTTTGAGGCTTACGGCATGAGGGAGGCCCTCACTTTCCAAGAGCAATCCTCCTACATTCTCCCGCCGTGGACGAGCTGCGCCGACCACGTCTTGCGCGTCGATGATCCGCATCGTGGGCGTCAAAGTTTCGCTTTAGACGCAGAGATTTCCGAACCATTTGACGTCACACTGTGTCCTTCCATGACTACGTGTCGTTTGCCGAAAAGTCTGGTCAGGAATCTCGTGACGCAGGGGTACGCTTTTTTGCTGCCGCCGCCAGACGCAGCCGAGGCTGGGGAAGTCCTGGAGGGCGGCATCTCAGAACCCATCAGGTAGTTCCCATCTCGGTGAAGCGCTCGGCATAGCGAGTTGGCGCCGCGGCGGGAGCTTTGCCAAACGCCCGGCCTTGCGGCTGACACACACCCGCTTTTGCAGGTTGGTGCCCGGTCTCTGCCGTTACTCGGGGAACACAGTCCGGTAAACTTGATGGCCGCGCAGGGTCCGGTTCCTGTATGGGGAAAAGTGGCGTGCACAGTGGACGCCGTGAGCTGTGCGCAGCTCTCCTGAGAGGTGGTAGTCGGGGTGAAGACCGTCTTCGCTCAACAGTGATCGGAAGGTCAGGTTTAAGACGTCGCCGACTTCGACAGGGATGCCGATCTCAAACAATGGCAGATAGATTGATGCCCAGTTCGTTTCTCCCTGCAGTGCGTCGAGCGGCTCCTGATCTGGCAGACACCGAATTACCAGCCATGTGAGCACGCCATCGATAAGGCCCGATCGAGACATGGTCAGGCGGACATCGGCCGCTTGCTCCACTTGAAGGTCGCCGTTGAATTCAAGCCGTTCCACCAGCGCGCAATCCGACATGAGTGCTTCCCGCGCCGGATTCGCCACACGCAGCCGAACGTCGAACGGTCCGCCGTTCCAATCGAACAGCCGCTGGAGCTGGGGTATCGCAGCGCCTGAGAACGCCGGCGCACAGTCGGCGAAGAGGTCAGCGAAATTGACCACCGCGGCTTGTGTCAGACACTGGTCCGGCACGATCACCGCGTCCGACGTCAAGAGACGTCGCTTCGCATCGGTGAGAACGGCCGCCGCGCCCTCGGCGCCAGGGAGAGAACCAATGATCTCCGCCACGCACAGCTCCGCCTTCGGCTCTATTGTGAGCGCGGTCGATTCTCCGTGCAGCAGCGTGACTCGATGCGCATTGTCGAGGGTCGTCAACACCCGCGATGCGGTCCGGAACGACTCCTGCATCGCTTCCATGGCGAACACGCGGCGGGCGCCGCACTGTAGGCTTTGGCGGGCCCAAAAGAGGAACGAGCCCGTGCCGATGTCGAGGACGACGCGATCCTTGGCGTACCGTTCCAGCGCCTCGCGGAACCTCCAATTGCGTTCCTTGTCGGCGGTCATCGCCTCGTAAAGACAGACGTCGTAGATGGGGTACTCGCCGTGGGTCGGCATCAATGTCGGCGAGGTTGCCGGCCTCAGGTCTGAAGCCACCAGCACCCCAATTCGCCAACCATCGCCTTCGATATAATGAGTCTCCGGCATTCTTCGTATCCCTTGGGCGCGGAACGCCAGCTGGCGTATGTGTTTTTCGACGCGGAGGTTGGGTTGAGTTAGTCGGAGGTGTGCTCGTCGTCCACGTCGTTGTCGTTGGAGCAGCTTGTCTGGTCACGCTTGACCGCCGGCTGCGGCGCAATTACCGTTATCGACGGACAAAACAACCCTTTTTGGTAGTGTATGGAAGATTGAGCGGAATTGCGAGTTGGCCGCTACGTAGATATTTCTAGGCGTAGAGCATGAGAGAAACACTGACCTTCCAAGCGAAGTCCTCTTACGTCCTCCCATCGTCGGCAAGCTACCCCAACCACATCTTGCGCGTCGATGATCCGCATTGCGGGCATCAGAGCTTCAGTGCCCGCTTCTACAAACCGGCGGACGTCGCCGACCGGAGAGTCGTGGCTGGAGCACATGGTCGCTGACGCGCGGCGCATCGCCGTCATCGGCGGCGGCCTCGCGGGTCTCGAGTTCGCGGTGGCAGCAGTCGACGGCGGCGCCGCTGTGGAGGTCTTCGAGGCGGGGCCTCGCACCCGCACGCGACATGTGAACTGGGACACCGCGACGCATTCCGGCGACGAGAAGGTCCGCTCGTGGACGAGCGACAATTGGGGCGCCGGCGGCGGCCTGTCGGAACGCCTGGGCGGGCGATCGCTCTGCTACCACGGCGTGCTGATCGGGCTCGAGCCGGCGGCGCTCGCGTCCTGGGATTCGGCGTGGTCCGGCCGGCTCGCGGGCGACCGTGGGCTGTACGCGTCGATCCTCGACGGCCTGCGCGCCGATTTCCCGGAGCTCGATGCGAAGGAGTGGCAGCCGCACCTCGCGGCTTTCGGACTTCAGCACGTCCCTCAGGCGGCGCGCTTCGACGGGCATGGCCGTTTCGAAGCGTACAGTCCGCTCGTCCGCACCCACGAGCTCGTTGGTGACGGCCGCATGCGGGTCACCCGCGAGCGGGTGCGCGCCGTCGTGCCGGAGCCGGGAGGTTGCGTCGTCGAGATGGAGCGCTCGTCGGGGGCGGAGTTGCGCCGCGGCTTCGACACGTGCGTGCTCGCCGCGTCCGCCATCGGCAACGTGCAGATCCTGGCGGCGTCGCTCAGGCGCGACATCACGACCACCGTGACCGACCACTTCTGCGTCGGGGCGTTCGTGCGCCTCCCGTCAGGACCTTCGCTCACGCCGTTTCGTCACCCGATGCTATGGAGCGGTTTCGCTGCGGTCCCGGAGATCAGCATGAACGTCTTTGTCCTCGAGCGGCCGCCGCTCCCCTGCGGCGACCGGATCGTCCAGCTCCAGGGGGTCGTCGAGCAGCAGGGCGGCTTCGGGTCATATAGCGAACTGACGGTCGAGATGCTGCGCCACGGCGTACGTTCGCACATCCGCGCGAACGTGTCGGAGGCAGACCGCGCCCTCCTCGATGCCGCCCGTGCCGAGGTCCGCCGGTGGGCGGAGCGACTCGCCGGCGGCACGGTCGTCGAACTCGTTCGCGATGGGTCGTCGAGATCATGCGCGGCGCCCCGGAAGCACGACGGCAGCGACGCTCCCTGGTTCGGCCATGACGAAGCGCTCGACGCAGTGACCGCGACCGACATCGCCGGCGTGTTCTCCCAGTACGAGGTCCCATACGGTGCGTTCGAGCACGAGGCGTGCACGCACCCGATCGGCGGCGGCGGCCCGGTGCCGGTCTCGCCAAACCTCGAGGTCGTCGGGCTGCCCGGGGTGCACGTCGCCGGGCCGGGGGTGTTCCCGCGGCTCGGCGCCGCCAACCCGGCGCTTACGATCATCGCCTTGTCGCGGTGGCTCGGAGATCGTCTGAGCACCGGATAAGACAAAGGACCACACGAAGGTCCGCCCACGATCTGCTCCGGTGTCCCTCGCCTCACAGCTCGCTATGAGACCGTCGCACCTTGTCGAGGGCTGTCACGATGTCGGCGACGTCGTCCGATCCGCCGAGCAGCGCAGCGTGATTGAACTGCAATGTCGTTGCGCCGAAGCGCTCTGCACCGGCGAAATCACGGTGCATTGACCGCCGACGGCCATCCTCGGACCAGACAACCGCGAACCGACGCTTCGTCTGCGGCCGGAACAGCACGCTTCGATGCAGCGGCGGATCGGGCGGGTACAACGGCAAGCCGAGCTCGGCGGTCAGCGCCTCGGCCACGCGAGCTACGGATGCGGCGCCAAACGTTCCCGGTTCGAACCGGATGCCATAGCGGAAGATCGATCGCTTCGTGGCTGCCGCCGGAAGCGGGATCGCCGAGAACGACCCGAGGTCCTCGAGAGCAGTCTCGAGTTCCCTCGCGGTGCGCTCACGCTGGTGGTGCTGCTCGTCGAGTCGCGGAAGTCGATCGAGCAGCACCGCGGCACTGAGCTCAGGCATGCAGTAATTCGCACCCATCACGGTCCCGTCTTTGACGAGCTCCTCCTCCCCGGCAAGAACCGGTTTGTCGGGGTAGCGGCGCGAGTCGGCGCGAAGTTGCTGCAGCCGGAAGTAGAGACTCTCGTCGGACGTGATAACGGCGCCGCCCTCGCCCGCGGCAAGGACCTTGCCGTTCTGAAAGCTGAACGCTCCTATGGCACCGAAGCCGCCAACGGGGCGACCGCGCCACTCGGCGCCATGCGCCTGGGCACAATCCTCGATGACCTCAATCCCTGCGGCGCTCGCGACAGCGAGAATTCCGTCGATGTCGGCCACCGTGCAGCCCAGATGTACGACGATGACCGCGCGGGTGCGGTTCGACAACGCCGCCCGCAGGGTCTCGGGCGTGATGCATCCGGTCTCGCCATCGACATCAGCAAGCACCGGAAGGGCGCCGACCCGGAGCACGGCCGTCGCCGGCGCGACCCAAGTCATCGTCGGAACGACCACCTCGTCCCCGGGCCCGATATCAAGCGCCTCAAGTGCGAGGAGAAGCGCGCTCGACCCGTGGTCAACGCTCACGCAATACGGGACGTCGTTGTAACGCGCCCACGCCTGCGCAAACCGACGTTCGAGCGAGGTAGTGCCGTCGCTGCGCCAGCTGATCGTCCACCGTCCGGAGCGGAGGCAGTCAACGATGGCCCTTTCGGTCGCATCATCGAACACGGGCCAGTCGGGCCAGACGCGATCGCGGACCGGCGCGCCGCCATGCAGCGCCAGCTTTGTCGTGTTCGCACCAGCAATGCGGACGTCGCGGAATGGCTCAGCTCGCGATGGCATGAGTTCGCCTATACCGGAAAGCCGTGCTCACGGCGGGAGCTGATCACCAGGTTCTGAATGTATATGTCCGGCGGTAGGGTCAGCATGAACTCGACCGCTCTGGCCGGCGTGTGGGTTTCCATCCTCGTCTCGTCCGACGGGTGCGACGGCCCCATGAATCGCGTCCTCATCCCGCCCGGCATCAGGCCGTGCACCCGCACTGGCCAGCGGTTTTCGTGCGCCTCCCGTTGCAGGACGCGGGTCAGCATGGCCAACGCCGCCTTCGAGGTGTCGTAGGCGGCCTGATTGTCACCGACCATGATCGCCGCGGTGGAGATGACGTTGACGATATCGGCCGGGAACTCGCGCTCGGCCGATCCGACCATCTTCAGAAACGCGCGGCTGAGATTCCACGGCCCGGACTGGTTCACTGCGATCGTCTGCGCCCATACGTCATCGCTGGTTCCGAGAATGCCTGGCCCACCGGGGGCGGCGGCGTTGTTGACCAAGCCGTCGAATCGCCTGCCGAACCGTTCCACGGTACTGGCGATGGCAGCGTTGACGCTCTCGGTGTCGGTGACGTCCAGCGCCAGAGAACTGGCGGACCAGCGGTCGTCGCGGATCAGTCGCTCTGTCTCCCCCGCACCGTCAACGTCGACGTCGCCGATCACGGCGTGCGCTCCGCCGCGGGCCAGCTGGAGCGCGATCGCCCGCCCGAGTCCACTTGCGGCGCCACTGACGAGAATCACACGACCAGCCAGATTGCGCATCACACCCCCTCGCGAACGCCTCGTTCGCTCAACGTCACGGGACGGTGCTGCTCCGTTAACGATTGGGGGACGATGATCTCCGGGTCGATGACGTCGGCGAGATCGTCAGGTTGCCTCGCCAGGAATTCCTTGCGGCCCGTTCTCGTCATCTGCACGTTTGGCGTCGAGCGCGCCCATGATCCCAAGCAGTAACGGCAAGCTTCGAGCGGCTCCTGCCTTCGAATCAAGCTGTCGAGGTCCTCGTAGAGGCTCGGGTTGTCGTGAATGGCGACGCTGTCGGACTCGCGATTCTCGAAGGTGATCCCATGAAGCGCCAACCGCGGCTCCGTCCAGACCGATGGAGAGCACATGTAGTAGCGCCCCTCGTGGATGGTGTGGCAGCTCTCGAAGTGCGCTAGTGCGCAATTTTGGAAGACCATCCGAACGAGTCCTTCGTTCCGCACCTCCTCGACGAGCGACCTCTCAGCGAACTCCGGCGTCTCCTTGCGCCAAACCCAGATCTGGTGTTCATCCGCCATCCGTTGCACCCAGTCCCAGTCGAAGCGCTGCTTGACGCCCGGATAGACGCTGATCCACATGCCATCGATGAGTTCCCAGAGCTCTTCGGGGGCCCTGTGGAGCAGCACGCCGTTTGTCAGAAGGACAGCCCGATTCGCGATCCGGACCTCTCTCGCGACCTTGAGGAAGTCGAGGAGCTGCGGATGCAGCAGCGCCTCCCCGCCCCCGAACTTCAACTCCGCGGCTTCCAGGACAGTCGACAGCACTTCGATGTCTCGCGTGAACGACGCGAGGTCCGCGAACTTCGTCGGAAGGATCGACGAGGCTTGGTCACAATGCGTGCAGCGCAGGTTGCAGTGCTCAGTGAGATTGAACTCGATTGAGGGTCGCCAAAGTCTGTTGCGTGACATCGCCGATCCTCCGTCTCTTTCGTCACGACGACCTACGAGGTCGACAGTTCAGGTTGCCCAAGACCCTTGCCTGCAGCAGGTTGGTGCCGACTAACACGACGCGGTGAACGAGTCGGCGTGCAGTCATGCGCCAACAGGCCCGGATTGACGTTGTCCCCTCACTCACGATTTTCCCATTGCCCACAGCAAAGCCGAGGCAGCGGCGGACGCCTTGTGGTGTACCTGCTTTCGCACGAGCGAAGTCGTGCTGGCTCCGTCCAGGACATCGGACGACACTTCCTGACCTCGAACTGCGGGCAGATCGTGCATGAATACTGCTTCGGTTGCTCCGCTGAAGCGCTTCATCATGTCCTTGTTGACAGCAAATTGAGCGAATCGGGAAAGCCAATCCTGATCCTGACTCGCCTTCCCCATTGACTGCCACCGGGTCGTGTAAACGACCTGAACGGGATCCGGCGAAACAGGTATTGCGTGATATTGACGAACAGCATCTCCGCCAGCCATCGCATTCAAGGACTGTATTTCTTCCGTCGAGAAGCCCAAGCCGTCCGGACTGTATACATCGAGCCTGTCGATTGGCGACTTGCAGACAAGCAACCCCAGCGCGCGAGCCGTGTTGTTCACCGCGCCCAAGTAAGCGATTCGAAGTTTTTCAATAGTGCCGAAATGTTCGCGCATTGCACAGAAATCCGCGATCGCCTGGGTCGGATGCTCTTCGTAGGTCAGCGCGTTTATTGTCGCCGGTACATGGACGGCGAGTTCAGCCAGTTCGCGTTGCGGGCCATTCGTGCGGGCAACGACAACGTCGAGATAGTGCGCCAAGATCGTACCCGTATCGCTCCACGTTTCACCCGTTACGAGTTGGAGGTCGGCCGGGCCGAGGTGCAGCACGTCGCAACCGAGCGTCAGTGCTGCGCTCCAGAACGACGTCCGGGTTCGGGTAGACGGAGCAGTGAAAACCAAGCCGATCCGCGTTCCGTCCAATCGGCCTGCAAACTCCTGCGGCCCGCGCCCATATCGAAAGGCCATATCGGCAACTTCCGAGATCTCTTCCACCGTCAGATCCGCCAAGGATAACAAAGCTCTACGATTCGAATGTCTGGCGAGCATTGAAACCATCACGTAGCTGGAAGCACAGGCCGCTTATACCTGCCTCTTTATGGTCAATTCAGATAGAATGCTCCATCGCAGGAGCGGAGATGTGAGCTGCCGATAAGGGAATCATCGAGATCAGCCTGCTCATTCCAGATAGCGCTCGGGCCCGCCGTCTCGTACCGTGTCCAAGGTGACGCAATGGAAACCGCCGCCGAGCACTCGTGAATGACGCAGTCTGCGCGGCACGACTGTGATGCCTTTGGCTTCCAGAAGGCGAATTAGACTTGTCTGGTTCCGATCGACCACGGCCATTTCGAGACTAACCATCAAGAGATTCATCCCCACCCAAGGGGTGCTCAACGTATACGGGAGTACTGGCGGTACCGGCTCCTCTATCGGCGGGCACCATATCACGTCCCAACTGCGCAGCACCGGCGGTATGGTGTCCAGCTGGATGCGTTCGGGATTGAGCAAAACAAGGCCCGGGCGCAGAAAGCAGATTGTGCTGTCTACATGCGTCCCCTCGTAGATGCCGCGCAGCGGGTGCACGCGGACATCCCCAAGCAATCGCAGAGTTGACTGCAGCCAGCGCAGGCCCATTTCGTTGCCGCTTCGCGACACCAGGTAGAAGACGTCACGCCCGAGCCGGAGAACATTGGCCGCCTCGAATGCCGGCTCAGCCTCGCCCAGCACAGGGCAGCCCGCCGCATCCGTCGGAAATAGCTCGTCACGCAGCTGGGGCCGGGGGGCGGCCAACCATTGTGCACCGCGCAGCATGTAGTCCTGGAACAATTCCCGCAGGCCGAATATCTCGAAGTAGCGGGCACGCACCGGGCTGGGCGATTCGATAATGGTTGAACCGATGATCAAGGCGAGGTCACGCGAACTGTATGAAGTTCGGCCCTGGCTGCGCCAGCCCGGAGCGGCATATTCCTGTTCGTGGTCGACTGCCGATGGCTGATGAACGACGATTCCCATTGCGCGAAGCGTTGCCACCAGATCGGCCAGGTCCTCGTTGGACTCCTCTATGACCCGTTGCGGAAAGCGCCCGCCCTGCACCCGTTCCCGTTCCGAGCGTGGGAGCTGAGGGTAATAGCAGTTTAGCCAAGCCGAGGGGTCGGTCTGCGCCGGGATCCGGGAGTGGGTAGCGTCTCCAACGATGACCTCCCGTAGGGCGGTGAACTCGTCCCAAGAGTTCACCGAAATCATCCAATGCTCCTGCAGGTGCGGCATCGCGTGTTCGACATTGGAGCGAACCGCGCTGTTGAGATCGCGGTGGCGTCGAACTCAGCGTTACCTGTAACGATGCGGGGAAGACGACCTGCTTTGGTGATGAAGAGATGGCCGTCGTCACGCAGTTCTGAGATCGGCGCACATCGGCCGGGATCTCGCGAGACGCTTTTCGTTAAGCAGTGCGGATTATCAACCAGCTTGGCTATCCTCATAAGTGGCTACTCTGGTATGCGCTGGCCCCAGCGGCGAAATCTGACGGCGGATGCGCATACCATTGTTCGCATCAGCCAGCGGTCCGTTCCATCGAAACGCGCAGTGAACGGTGCGCGGCCATGCACAACCCGGCGGTTGTCGAAAATCAATAGATCGCCCTTTTCCATAACATGTGACCTTTGCACCTTGTTTAGCTGAGCATGCAGCTCGCGAAGCGCGGTTGCTGCCGCGGTGTCAGCGTCGTCGATGGGCGTGATTTGATACGTGTCGTAACAGATCTCCGGTTCTGACTCTGACCCCGTCAGCACTGCAATATGGCGCGGCGGGACCTCGACGGTCAGGACGTGCGCCGGGTCTGGCCATAACTGGAAGCGCGTTTCCCGAAGTATCGCAGCTACATCAGGCGAGAGCTGAAGATCTTTCGCCTGGGCGTATTTTGACGCCCCGGCGGCATCGCCCCTGAGGCAAAGCAGGCCCGCATAGTCGCATCGATCCTCCCGAAAGCCGTCCTCGACGTGCCAATCGAACAGCCCGCTGCTGCCCTGGCTAGTCTGGGTAAATTCTTTGCCTCGCACAGGAATCAGGTTTTGGACGAGTCGACCCTCCCAGAGACTTGCATAGTTGAAAGGCTCCCCGAACATGGTCATCACGCCAACCAGCAGCAGCGCGGCGCCTTGTGCTGCTGGACCGGAGGGTAGCGCTGATGAAGACGTCACGGTAGGCGGAATCACCACGCCACTTGGCAGAAGTCCGCGTAGGAGCAGCACATCTCCATTCGGTGCGCGGCGCCGGTATTCAAGGATGCGACGGTGCACGTCAGGCGGCAAGAGCGTCGGCACCGCAAGTGCTAGATCGACGAACTCGTCCGGCGTGAATGTTTCAAGGTCGCTGTCGATCAATTGACCGATCGCGCCCCATAGCTCTTCAGCATCGAGCGGGTGTATCCCAACCTTCGATGTAGGCAGCTCCGCAACTTCCTGGTTAAGTTCCATTCCGATTTCCCTTCAGCTCAGGGACGCACCCTCAACACCGGTGCGTAGGAACATCACAATCCGCCTGGATCCAGCGTGTAAGCATCAGCCTCAATCGGCCAAGGCGCGCGGGAGCGATTATAGATTGTACTGCCATACAGTGGTCAACAGCAAGCGCCCATTGCAAGGAGATTCCCGGTATAGTTTGAGTTGTTTCCGATAAAGCGATCTATCGTAACCTCCGCTCAAAACCACGGTGGTGAGCGGTTTTGCTTGTACTGCGGGATCATGTCGCGCCGGTAGGCATAAAGCGCGCGTCGATCTTGCGCACCAATGACGGGCGGGCGATTCTTCGCTAGTCTCCTCCTCGCGCTTGACAATGCTGCCTCAAAGGATCCGCCCATGGCCACCAATCGCGTCTACCGCATCGCCGTCATTCCCGGCGACGGCATCGGCAAGGAAGTCATGCCGGAGGGCGTGCGGGTCTTGGAGGCGGCGGCGAAGAAATTCGGCTTCGAATTGCGCCAGGACGATTTCGACTTCGCCTCCTACGACTACTACGCCAAGCACGAGCGCATGATGCCGGAGGACTGGAAGGAGCGCATCGGCGCGCACGACGCGATCTATTTCGGCGCGGTCGGCTGGCCGGCGAAAATCCCCGACCACGTTTCGCTGTGGGGCTCGCTCATCCAGTTTCGTCGCGAGTTCGATCAGTACGTCAACCTGCGCCCGGTGCGGCTGATGCCCGGCGTGTCCTCCCCGCTCGCCAACCGCAAGCCCGGCGACATCGACTTCTGGGTGGTGCGCGAGAACACCGAAGGTGAATATTCCTCGATCGGCGGGCGCATCTTTCCGGGCACCGAGCGCGAGGTGGTGATGCAGGAGACGGTGCTCACCCGCATCGGCGTCGACCGCGTGCTCAAATTCGCGTTCGAGCTCGCCCGCAAGACCCCGAGGAAACATCTCACCTCGGCGACGAAGTCGAACGGCATCGCCATCACCATGCCGTACTGGGACGAGCGGGTCGAGGCGATGGCGAAGAACTTCCCCGACATCGCCTGGGACAAATATCACATCGATATTTTGACCGCGCTGTTCGTGCTCAAGCCAGACCGTTTCAACGTGGTCGTCGCCTCGAACCTGTTCGGCGACATCCTTTCCGACCTCGGCCCCGCCTGCACCGGCACCATCGGCATCGCGCCGTCCGGCAACATCAATCCGGAGCGCAAATTTCCTTCGGTGTTTGAACCGGTGCACGGCTCGGCGCCTGACATTGCCGGCCAGGGCATCGCCAATCCGATCGGCCAGATCTGGTCGGGCGCGATGATGCTCGAGCATCTCGGTGAGGCGGAAGCCGCCGGCGCCATCGTCAAGGCGATCGAGCGGGTGCTGCCCGAGCCGAAGCTGCGGACCGGCGACCTCGGCGGCAGCGCCAATACGGTCGCGTGCGGCAAGGCCGTCGCCGCCGAGATCAGTGATCAGTGATCAGTGACCAGTCATCAGACTCCGAGACGGTGAGTTCGGCTGTGCGTCTGGTCACTGATGACTGGTTACTGATTCATTCCTCGTCCTCCTCGCCTCGGCTCTCCCACAATGCCTCCAGCCGGCGGCGGAACGCGCGCGGTTTCTCGGCAAACAGGCGGCCGGCAACGCGGGCGGCGGCCTTCACGTGCGCGGCCTCGCGCGCGGCGATCAGCGGGGCGAGACGCGAGCGCCAGCGCGCCAACGGCTGATGCGGCGCGATCAGCGCGGCGAGCGTGGTGAGGTCGTGGTGCGCGCCGAGCCGCTCGCGCAGCCGCTGCGTCTCGGCGACCCACAATTTCGTCAGCCGCGGCCACAGCGGCTCGACCAGCTCCATCTGATAGCGGTGCACCACCACGCGCTGGCGCAGCCGATGCAGCTCCTCGCTCGAGGCGGCGTGCCAGTCGGCCGGCGACGCCTGCCGCGCGCGCCGGTAGTGCTCCGCAAGTTCGCCGGCGACGCCGGAAAACCCGACCTGGTCGAGCGGCCAGGTGCCGACCGACAGGTTCGCGGTCGTCACCGAGGCACGCAGCTTGCCGCGCATCGCCTCGGTCAGCGTCGTCTCCTCGGCCGCCGCGCGGATTTCCTCGATGCGCTGGCGCAGCCGCGCGCGCGTCGCTTTCGAGAGAGTGTCGTCCGAGTCCTTCAGGTCGTCGAGCGCATCGAGCGCCGATTGGGCATCGCGCGCGCCGGCGAGTTCCCGCGCCAAGTCGCGCGCCTCGATGCGCAGCTGTTCGCCTTCGTCGCCGAGGAACGGGATGATCAGGCGGAGCAGCGCGCGCCAGCGCTTCATCGCCTTGCGGTAATCATGGACCGCGACCGCGTCGGATTTCTCCGGGTCGTCGAGCGCCGCGAACGCCTCGGCAAGGATGTCGCGCGCGACCGCCTTGAGGGCGTCGCCCACGGCACCGTTCGGGCGGATCGCCGGCTTGTCCGACATGCGGGAGGTCTGTTCGGCCTGGAACACCAGGGTAAGTCTAGCGACTTCGCCGGCGAGAAATAACCCCATTCAGAGCATGATGCCGAAAAGTGGGTACCGGTTTTCGGAAAACATCATGCTCCGGCAATAAGCTAAGGGGGAATGGCGATTGAAAATAAGCCATTCCCCTTTAGCCCTTCCCATCGGAGGACCGGCTTGCTACATACCGGCCGCGCGCGGGATCGGTCCTGCGCTCTCCCTTCACCCGGGGCTTGGCCCCGAACGGCGCGGGCTCCGGATCGCGATCCGGAGCGGTTTTGGCGCCGAAAAGGAACGTTTACCGCGGGGTGGAGCAGCCCGGTAGCTCGTCAGGCTCATAACCTGAAGGTCGTAGGTTCAAATCCTACCCCCGCAACCAAATAAAGGGCCCGACCGACGTCGGGCCCTTTCGGTTATCATGGGCCGGCACGATCCGGAGCCGATCGCCGTTCGATTCTTTCCCGATACTTTTCTGAATTCGTGCTTTAGTTGCGCGCGGTAGGATGCGCCGCTACAGTGGCCCACGACCTATCTCTTCATAGGAGGCGATCCAGATGGCAAATTTCTCCAATCCCTTGCTTGCGTCCTACTGGATCCCGGCGGTCGGGATCGGCAACCCCAAGCAATGGGTTCACGTGCCTTTGACCGACATTCTGAAATACGTTCTGGCCAACGGCGCGCCGCAAACCGGGATCGTGTTTCTCGGCTTCGGCAATTTTGCCGGCACGCCAACTAATTTTCAGCCGCCCTATGTCACGATCGACCCGGGTGTCCTGGCGGAGCTTACACCAAAGCCTGGGCAGTCTCAGAGCACCGTACAGCAACTCCAGGCGGTCGGCATTAAAGTGCTGCTGTCGATCGCCGGCAGCAACAACCAAATAGGATGGGGCAGCATCCCGTACGCGCAGGGGTCGAACCGCTACGCCAGCATGGTCGCGTTCGCGCAATGGGTTCAGGCCAATCTGATCGGCCAATACGGGCTCGACGGGATCGATATCGATGACGAATAGGCGCCGAGCGATCCGCAGGCGTTCATGGACGCGGTCGGGATCCTGCGCAACTTCATGAGCGGAAAGCTGTTGACGAAGGCGCTGTGGAACGATTCTCAGCAATTCCAGACGGCGGTCAGCTCTGATGCGCCCTATAACGCCGGCGCCATGCTGAGCAGCCTTTTGGACCTCGGTTTCACCATGTCCTATGGCGACGATTTCAACGGTCAAACGTACACGATAAACACGTACCAAGGATATGGAATGGCCTGGAACCAGCTTGGCGTCGGGGTGCAGGCCGGCGTGGGAAGCTGGATGACGCCGCTCTCCGAGGTATCGCAGCTCGCGACTTGGGCGGTCACGCCGCAGTCCGGCAATCCGCCTGTCATCGGCCTCATGCTGTACACCTTCTCACAAGACATCCAGCAATGGACGCACCTGCCGCAAAATTCTCCCGGCTACATGTTTCCCAACGCCAACGATCATGAGTGGCAAAAGGCGATGGTTCAAGGAATGTGGGGCCCGGGAAATTGGAATGTCGTCGGCTCGTAACCGGCAGCGGTGCTCGCCGACCTGAAGCCGCAATTGGTCAATCTGCTCAAAAGCATCCTCCACAACATCGGCGTCGTGGCGGTGGGGTTCGGCGTCGCCTATGCCGGCAAATGGGTCGATTCCGTATTCAAACTGCATAGTTTTGCCTCTGCCTATGCGATCGCCGCCGGCGCTCTCCTGCTCGCCGCGGGATTTTCGCTGCGCGTCTGGGCGGCGTTCTGTTTCTACCAACAGCGGATGAAGGTCATTTCACTGGAACCGCAAGCTGCGTTGATCACGTCCGGCCCTTTTCGCTTCTCGCGCAACCCGCTCTATCTCGGCGGCAACGTCTTCGTCTTCTTCGGCGCGGCCCTGGTGCTGGGATCTCCCGCCGCGCTCATCATCACGGCCGCGCACCTGCCGTTGGTCGATTGGTTCATCAGACGGGAAGAGCGGCAATTGGAGCGGCAGTTCGGCCAAGCATGGGTGGATTATAACAACCGAGTACGCCGATGGATTTGAGTGGTCGCACCAATCGCATCGCCGTGTTCACCCACAGCTTGGCCGCATCACCGCAATCGGGTCGTTCAGCTCGCCAAGCTCTTGCGTGTTCCGGCGCGGGCTTCAGCGCGCGCCGTTTCAAGCCGCTGCACAACAGAGCGGCGCCACAAGTCAAGGATCTGCTCCTGCACGGCCCTCACACGCGCATCTAACTCATCATCCTCGAACCATTCGTCGAAGCGCGCACTGACGCGGCCACGATATCCGGCACCGCGTCCCCACTCCCGTATGAGGCGATCCCATCGATTGGGGTGAGCTTCTTCCTCGAAATAGGAAGCAAAATGGCGATTGGCAAAATCCTGGACTTGGCGCAGAAACTCCTGGCGACTGTCGTCTACATCCTCCCGCAGCGCTCCCACAGCCGTCCGGACGGTGCCAACGTCGTCAAACTGGGTCGCCAAGTCTTCGAGAGTCACCTTTATCTGATCGATCGGCTTCTTGGAACGCGCGTTTGCAATCATACGGAAACCGGTGGCTAGTACATATGGTACTGAGAAGGTCGTGTAACGCCCCTGCCGCCGCATCGACGCGGCCAACACGCTCGCATGAACCCGGTCCATCTCCTCTAAAAGATTTTGTTTAGGGTGCCGATTTGAGCCGGGTAGCTCCGCAACGTCCCTCACGAGGCTTGCCAACCTCGCGGCCATTTTGGAGAATCCTTCTTCGACCCGAACTAGATCTGTCTCTCGCTCAAGTCGATCAACGAAGCTGAGATCGGTCACGGACGCATTTGCCCAGCGATCTCGAAGAGCTCGTAGGCCCTTAGACACTCCCGCCCAAACGTCAGTGGGCTCCTCGTCATACGCGTTGAAGAACACTATTGGTATATCGCTAAGCCCCTCATTTCGAAGGACCTGCCGAACTTGGCTTTCTTTAGTGAGGTAACCATCTTCGATAGAACCTGCGCGCATGCCGCTGTCGTCAAGTACCTCCTCCGCCTCTTTTCCCTTGGCGAGCATGAGCAATATAACGCGATCGTCCTCGACGGCCCTCAGCCGAGTGTCCTGCTCTTGCCGCAGCAGGCGCAGCAGGCTTCCATCTACTGCTGGAAATAAAGAGCAAAGCACCGAAACGGTACGCGCGTCCTCAAGGTGAGTCATTAAGTCCTCGCGCTGTGTCGTCCCGTCGATCCCTTTGGTATCAATGGCTGTCAGTCGGAATGGTAGATCGGGACCGAATGCAATCGGAAGTGTAATGGTGATTGATTTTGGAAGCGACACATCCTCTTGACGGCCGGAATTGATGTTTGCGACCACACCTTCCAGCCACGCAACGCCGTCCTCACCGTCCGGACACGCCAAGGACCGGGTGCGACGGCCAGGGAGATTGATGAGGCGCATGATCTCTTCTGCGAGTTGATCAGGATCAGTGAACTGGACCCGCAACCGCTCAACGGGGTCCTCTGTGATCGGCTTGCCGTCGGGGCCTCTGACGGACTTCCCGTCAGGCCCCCGTTTCCTCTTCGCGGTGAGGCCGCTCATTGAGCGTAGCGCGCGATCGATCTCCGGCGTAACTGCAAGCCCGTCGCTGGTCTTTCCTTGAATCCAATTCTTCACCCAGGCCTGAATGTCTACATCTTCGTGCGGGACCACATCGACAGCAGCTTGCGTTCCCGATCTAATGATCATCTCACATACGGTCGTCAGTCCAGAACCTACCGGGAGTCGTGGCTTTCCTTCGCGCCACAGGCCCGCCATCCGGGCGATTGTCGTGGTCTTGTATCGGCCGGGCTCGCCCATGAATGCCAGGGTGTGGTCGCGATTCGACAGAAGCTTCGCCGCTCTCAGAAGGCGCTTTCGCAGCCGCGCCACCGCGGGAGCAAGCAACTCATCGCACTTGCCGCTGCGCGAAAAGTTGTCGAGGCGCTGCACTCCGCCAAGAATGTCTTGGAGCACGCCGCGGTCGGGGTGCAGCCAGCTCGGCGGCGTGATCTCGACGAGCTGCCAAGGGGCTCCATGCAGCGTGATCAACTCCTCGATTTCCCTGAAGCCGCAAGCATGCAGATATCGACGAGCATCGCTCGCATCGACGCTTTCTCGCTGTTGGAAACGGGAGAACGTCGATTCGTTCATTTTCATCGAGCGGGCAATGTCGGAGCCCCGGACATCGAGTTGGTTTCGCAAGGCGATGAGGTCAGACATCGGAATTGCAATCACAGACGCCTCCCATCAGGCAAGAGCATCATCGGGACTGTTTCCGCCCCATGCAATATTGCGCTATCATAGGTCTCTGGATGTTGCAATATTCCACGCACCGGCCTAAAGTCGAACGAGTAAAGGGTGCACGGTACTATAGCACCTGCGAACCCTCAAGGCCGCGATCCGTTCTTTTCGCTGGGCGCGCCCGCCGGCGCGTCAGCCTGGATATGGCAGACAGGATCATGCCCAACATCCGGTCGATCGACATGATGGTGATCGACGACCTATTCGACATGGGCAACGGATACGTTCTGAATTTCAGCGACCGGACGTTCGCGAGCTTCTTTGCGGAGGAACTCTCAATTGACATCGACGATCCCGTCTACGCGAAAAACGGGACATCGAAAGCAAAACGCCTCCGCTGCTTCCTCCAAACAGTTGATAAGCCGATGGTTGTGCGCGCCCTGAACGCGCTTTGGGAGTATCGCGAAGTCTTCCGGCTGCGAGCTGGTCGCGAAGAGAAGATCGCGAATGCACGGGGCCAGCTTGACTCAATCATCAACCGCCTTCGCAACGGAGGCTCAGATGCCGCTCGGTCGTCCGCCGCTCGATCGCCCGACGAGTCGACGCCTTCCTTCGACAGCGCCGTATTCCGGCAATTGCATAGCGCGCTGTTGGGGCTCGCCTCCCTCGATCCCCAGCCGCGGGGTTATGCCTTTGAGGGCTTCTTGAAAAACCTGTTCACTACGTTTGGCCTGGAGGCTCGGGACCCCTTCCGCCTACGGGGCGAGCAGATCGACGGTAGCTTCCTCCTGGGCCATGAGGTCTATCTGCTTGAAGGGAAATGGCAAAACTCCCCCTCCGGAATTGACCATCTCCACACTTTCCACGGCAAAGTCGAGCAGAAGGCCGCGTGGACGCGAGGGCTAATCATCAGCTACAGCGGTTTCTCGCCGGATGGGCTGCACGCCTTCGGGCGCGGCAAACGCGTGATTTGTATGGACGGGTACGACCTCGCCGAGGCACTAACTCGCAAGCTCCCGCTCAAATCTGTCCTCGAACGGAAGGTCCGCCGAGCCGGTGAAACCGGAGAGGCGTTCGCACGAGTGGTCGATCTGTTCTAGTTCACGTATAGCGATGGTTCCATCAAGAAGAGCGCATATGCCACGTAGCATCTCGGCTCCGGATTGATCTAAATGAAAGCGTGCGAAACGAGCGGAAACGCCTACTGGAATTATGAGCGGATACCCGCTGCCCAGCTTGGGAGTGAGTACTTGGCACTGCTAGACGGCAACCCTTCGGAACAAGAGATTCAGCGCTATATCGAAGACAATACGCGACTAGTTCCGCGGGAATTCGTCCAGAACCACGGGATCCATTTCCAACTTGTTCTTCGTAAACTATCGTTCGGCGCGGACTTCAAATCCGACCTTGGGTATTTGTCAAAGAGCTCGGATGATTGGAACTGCGTTCTTATCGAGCTCGAACATCCGGCGTCTCGCTTCTTCAATGGGAAGACCAACGACTTTCATCCTGATTTTCTCAAAGCGGTGCAGCAGATCGATAAGTGGCGCGCATGGTTACTCAGGCTCGAAAACAGGGCTACGTTCGCCGATAATACACTCGGCCCAATTCGAAAGCCGTTAGGACGCAATCCTGTTTATATGAAATTTGTGCTCGTACACGGCCGCAGGGCGGAATATCGCAATAATGAGCAGCGACGGGCGCTTATTGCTGCAAAGGAAGCGGACGATTTCAAGATCATGACCTTCGATAGTCTTGCGGAAAATTTGCAGAGCAAACACGACCTATACGTAGCCGCTCGGCGCAATGAATATATAGATGTGCTTTCGGACGTCTTTTTGGACGAGTCCATGTTCGCTTGGATGCAGCCCGAACAAATTCGCATTAGCGAGAAACTTAAGGCGAGCGCGCTTGCTGCGAAACCCCACTGGTTCCACGTTCGTCATTTTGACACCAAGGATGACAACGCATTCGTAATGCCACGCGCATTGCGTGACGTGCGGATTAGGCGATAACGCTATTGGAAAAAAGTCTTGGCCTCAAGACTCCAGAGCTCTCGAATAGCCGACCGTTAATCCCCTACCCCCGCACCAAATCCCCCAGTAGGCTCGCCGCCACCGCGAGCTTCGACAGCGTCAGGCCCGAGCCGGCGATCTCGTGCACGGCGGAGCGGATGCGCTCGACCTCGCCGGCGCGCGGCTTGACCCATAGTTCGACAGCGGCGGCGCCGGCGGCGCCGTTGCCGAGCATTTCGGCGGTCAGGCGGCGCTCGGCGGCGCCGATCGAATCGAGCGCCCGGTCGAGCGCGAGGCGGTCGAAATAATCGTTGACCACGATGCCGCGCGCGGCGCCGACGATGCGGTCGAGTTGAAAGAAATTGCCGGCGGCGAAATAGGTGGCGGCGACCTCGGCAACGCCCTTGGCCGTACGGTCGGCGACCAGCACCACGTCGGGCGCGGCGGCAAGCGCCGGCAGGTTGGCGATGCGCAACGCGAGCGCCTCCGGTACGCCGGCCTTGGCCAAGTCGGTCGCACGCGCGTCACGGCCGCCGAGCGCCTCGACCGAGAGCACGCCGTCGAGCGCGGCGCCGACCGCTTCGATGCCGGCGCGGTAATGCTCGACGATGTCGGCCAGGCCCTTCGACAGGTCCTCGTTGCGCAGGAACCAGACCACGCGGTCGAGCAGCAAATCCTGCACTGCCGCGTAAAGCTCGAGCTGGCGCGCGCCCGGGATTTTCGCGTCAAGCGCGTCGATCTCGCCGTTGAGCGCGGTGAGCCCATAGCTGTCGCGCACCGCCGCGAATGCCGCCGCGATGCGGTCGGTTGACGCGCCGGTCTGGTCGGCGATGCGCACGATCAGGGTCGGCCCGCCGCGGTTGATCATCGAATTGGCGAGCTGGGTCGCGATGATCTCGCGGCGCAGCCGGTGCTTTTCGACCGCGTCGGGGTAGGCCTCGTTAAGCTCGCGCGGGAAATAGCGCGCCAGTTCGCGCCCGAGATAAGGATCGTCCGGCACTTTCGAGACGAGGAGGTCGTCGTAAAGCGAGAGCTTGGCGTAGGCGAGCAGCACCGCCAGCTCCGGCCGGGTGAACGGCTGGCCGCGGCGCGCGCGCTCGGCGATGTCCTTGTCGTCGGGCAGGTATTCGACCGCGCGGTCGAGCAGCCCGCGCGCCTCGAGCGTCTGGATCTCGCGCTGCTGGAAGCCGAAGTCCTCGAGTCCGCGCCGCTGCGCCAGCGAAAGCGCGAGCGTCTGCAAATAATTGTTGCGCAGCACGAGCGCCGCGACCTCGTCCGTCATCGCGGCGAGCAGGGCGTTGCGCCCGTCTTCCGCGAGCCGTCCGTCGCGCACCGGCACGCTGAGCGCGACCTTGATGTTGACCTCGACGTCCGACGTGTTGACGCCGGCCGAGTTGTCGATCGCATCGGTGTTGATGCGCACGCCGCGCGCCGCCGCCTCGATGCGGCCGCGCTGGGTGATGCCGAGGTTCGCGCCCTCGCCCACCACCTTGCACCGCAGGTCCGCGCCGGAGACGCGGATCGGATCGTTGGCGCGGTCGCCCGCCTGGTCGTCGCTCTCGCTCGAGGCGCGCACATAGGTGCCGATGCCGCCGAACCACAGCAAGTCCACGTCGAGCTTGAGGATCGCGTTTATCACCTGCTGTGGCGTGACCTTCGTGGAGGCGAGGCCGAGCAGGGCCTGCGCCGGCGCGCTGAGCACGATCTCCTTTGCGTTGCGCGCATAGATGCCGCCGCCGGGCGAGATCAGCGCTGGGTCGTAGTTCTGCCAGCTCGAGCGCGGCAGATCGAACAGGCGCTTACGCTCGGCAAAACTCTTTGCCGGGTCGGGGTCGGGGTCGATGAAAATGTCGCGATGGTCGAAGGCGGCGACGAGCCGGATGGTGCGGTCGCACAGCATGCCGTTGCCGAACACGTCGCCCGACATGTCGCCGACGCCCGCGACCGTGAACGGCGTCGTGACGATGTCCACGTCCATCTCGCGGAAGTGACGCCGCACCGCCTCCCAGGCGCCGCGCGCGGTGATGCCCATCTTCTTGTGGTCGTAGCCGGCCGAGCCGCCCGACGCGAAGGCGTCGCCGAGCCAGAAGCCGTGCTCGATCGAGATAGCGTTGGCGGTGTCGGAGAAAGTCGCGGTGCCCTTGTCGGCGGCGACCACCAGGTAAGGATCGTCGCCGTCGTGGCGCACGACGCCTTGCGGCGGGATCACGCCGTCCGGACCGAGGTTGTCGGTGATGTCGAGCAAACTATTGATGAACACCTTGTAGGCGCCGACGCCCTCGGACGCGATCACATCGCGCGGCCCGCCCACGGGCAATTGCTTCGGGATAAAGCCGCCCTTGGCGCCGACCGGCACGATCACCGCGTTCTTGACCTGCTGCGCCTTGCACAGCCCGAGCACCTCGGTGCGGAAATCCTGCGGCCGGTCGGACCAGCGGATGCCGCCGCGCGCGACCTTGCCGAAGCGCAGGTGCACCGCCTCGACCCGGGGCGAATAGACGAAGATCTCATAGAGCGGCCGCGGCAGCGGCAGGCCGTCGATCTTGCCGCTTTCGAATTTCACCGAAATCGTCGGCTTGGGCTGGTCGCCCGGATCGATCTGATAGAAGTTGGTGCGCAGCGCCGCTTCGACCGTGTTGACGAAGTGGCGCAGGATGCGGTCCTCATCGAGGCTCTCGACGTGCTGCAGTTCCGCCTCGATGCGCGCGCGGATGTCGGCCTGGCGCGCCGACCGCGCTTCGCTTTGGTCCTCGCCGCGCGGATCGAAGCGCGCATGAAACAGTTGAACGATGTCGCCGGCCACGGCCGCATGCTTGCGTAGGGTCGCCCACATGTAGTCCTGCGAATAGGCCACCTTCGCCTGGCGCAGGTAGCGCGAGAGCGTGCGCACCAGCGCCACGTCGCGCCACTGCAGCCCGGCTTCGAGCACGAGCGCATTGTAGCCGTCGTTCTCGGCGCGGGCGCGCATCACCGCCATGAAGCAGGCCTCGAGCCGCTGCTTGAGCGCCTCGATGTCGATCGCGGCGCCGTCGGCGCGTTCGAGCACCATGTCGTGCAGCCACACCTCGGCGGCGCCGGCGGGCTCGATGCGGTAGGTCAACTCGTCGACCACTTTGAAGCCCATGTTCTCGAGCACCGGCACGCGCTCGGACAACGGAATCGGCCGCTGCCGGCTCCAGACTTTCAGCCCCACCGCGGCCTTGTCGCTCCCGCGCCGCACGTAAAACTCGGCGCCGAGCGGCCGCACCTCCGAGAGGCTCTCGACCATGCGGATGTCGCCGACCGCAACCGCCGGAAAATAAGAGTCGCGATAGGAGAGCGGGAAGGCGTCGCGGTAGCGCTTGATCAGCGCCTGCGCCCTGCCCGGGTCGTGTACCAGCGTGAGCGCCTCGGCGAGCCCGTCGCCCCAGGTGCGCACGATATTGGCGACCGCCTGTTCCAGCGTGCCGCGATCAGGGTTCGGCGTGGAGCCCTCGTAGCGGCCGATGATGAAATGCACGCGGACCAGCGGCCCCTCGGTGAACGAGGGATAAAACGAAGAGACGCGGCCTTTGAAGACAGCCGCCAAATAGCTGCCGATCGCCTCGCGCACGCGGCTGTCGAAACGCTCGCGCGGCACGAACACCATGACCGAGACGAAGCGGTCGAAGCGGTCGCGCCGCACCAGCACGCGCACGCGCGGCCGCTCGTCGAGATAAAGCACCTCCAGCACGAACTGGAACAGCAAATCCTCGTCGATCTGGAACAATTCGTCGCGCGGATAGCTCTCCAGCACATTGGCCAGCGCCTTGCCGGAATGACTGTCGGGGTCGAAGGCGGCCCGTTTGATGACCGCGTCGACCTTGCGGCGCAGGTACGGAATGGTGCGGATCGAGCGCGTGTAGACGGTCGAGGTGAACAGGCCGACGATGCGGAACTCGCCGACAAGACGGCCTTCGGGGTCGAATCGCTTCACGCCGATGTAGTCCAGGTGGACGCGGCGGTGGACGCGCGAGCGCACGTTCGCCTTGGTGATGATGAGCGCCTTCGGCTCCTTGAGAAACTCCATGATCTCCGGCGTGATCGACACAAGCTCGCGCCCGCGCCGCAACACTCGCACCTCGCGCCCGCGCAGGATGCCGAGGCCGGTTTCGAATTTGGGCGCGATCTCGCCTTCGCCGCCGGGGAAGGAATATTCGCGGATACCTAAGAAGGTGAAGTTGTTGGCGACCAACCACTCGAGGAACTGCACCGCCTCGGCGACTTCATCGACGGTGAGATGCGGGGGATGGTTGCGGATGTCGGCGATCAATTCGCCGACGCGCGTGAGCATGGGGCGCCAGTCCTGCACCACGACGCGCACGTCGGCGAGCACCAGCTCGAGCGCGCGCACCACGTGGGCGCGGCGCACCTCGTCCTCGATGCGCTCGACGTGGATGTGGATGAAACTTTCGCGGTGCGCGGCACCGACCGCCGGCGCGTCGCCGCGGAAGCCGATCAGCGTGCCGGCGTTGTCGCGCTCGACCGTGAAGATCGGGTGCACGACGAGACGCACTTCGATGCCCAGCTCCGTCAGCTCGTTCATGATCGAATCGAGCAGGAACGGCATGTCGTCGTTGACGATCTCGACGATGGAGACGGTCTTGATGTGCTCGGCGCCGATCGGCCCGGGGCGGCTTTCGAACCGCACCTTGGCGGTGCCGGGCCGACGTTCCTTGAGGAACGCCCACGCCTCCTCGGCGAGCGCGGCCAACTCGCGCGCCTCGTAGCGCGTGAGGTCCTCGGGGGCGGCGCGCGCGAACAACTGCGCCGCGAAGCTCTCAGGCATGTCGCCGTAAAGGCCGGTGACGATGGTGCCGGCCTGCTCGATCAGCCGGCGCGCGGCGCGTTCGTCCTCGGTGTCGAGCAGACGTTCGAGACGCATGGCATCCCCCGGCATATAATCGGCCTAAAGCCTGAGTTTCCGCGATCCGGCCCGCTCCGTCGAGGGGAAAACCCGGCAGAGCGCGCGGTATTCCCGCGGCAGCGCAATGCTATAGGCTCGGCCAACATCATGACAGGAGCGTCACGTGGCGAAGACTGCGCGAAAACCCGTCGAAAAAGCCGATCAGAGCCGCACGCCGACGAGCGCGGCCGCGCGCGACGATACCGAGATCACGGCGCTCGACCTGCCGCCGGCGGCGCTCACCCCCGCCATGGAGGCCTATTTCGCCAAATGTGAGGAGAAGCTCGGCTTCGTGCCCAACGTGCTCAAGGCCTACGGCTTCGACATGGCGAAGCTCGAGGCATTCGTCGGCATGTACAACGACCTGATGCTCGCGCCGTCGGGCTTGAGCAAGCTCGAACGCGAGATGATCGCGGTCGCGGTGTCGTCACATAACCGCTGCTACTACTGCCTGGTGGCGCACGGCGCCGCGGTGCGCCAGCTTTCGGGCGATCCGGTGCTGGGCGAGCTGATGGTGATGAACTATCGCGCCGCGGCGCTCTCCCCGCGTCAGCGCGCCATGCTCGATTTCGCGGTCAAGCTCACCGCCGAGCCGTGGAAGGTCGAGGACGAAGACCGCGCGCACCTGCGCGCAACAGGATTCACCGATCGCGACATCTGGGACATTTCCGCGGTCGCGGCCTTCTTCAACATGTCGAACCGTGTCGCCTCCGCCACCGACATGCGCCCGAATACCGTGTATCACGCGCAGGCACGATGAGATGAAAGACGTACCGTGCTGAACTCCCCCTCATCCGGCCTCGCTTCGCTCGGCCACCTTCTCCCGCAAGGGGAGAAGGTTCGCTGTGGCGCTGCTTGGCGCTCCAAACCCTCTCCCCTTGCGGGAGAGGGTGCCGAGCGCCGGGGGCGCGAGGCGGGTGAGGGGTCCGTGCGCAGTGGACCCTGATGCTTCGCATAGTCACCTCGGCATTCGTCGTATTCCTCCTCACCTGCGTGCTCGCGGCCGCGCAGACACCCGCGCCCGTGCTCCCCCGCCACGGCATGGTGGCGAGCCAGGAGGCGCGCGCGAGCCGCATCGGCGTCGAGGTGCTGGAGCAGGGCGGCAATGCGGTCGATGCAGCAGTCGCCGTCGGCTTCGCGCTCGCGGTGACGTGGCCGCCGGCCGGCAACATCGGCGGCGGCGGATTCATGGTGATCCACCTCGCCGACCGCAACGAAGATGTCGCCATCGATTACCGCGAGACGGCCCCGGCGGCGACGACCAGGGACGTGTTCCTCGACGAGAAGGGCGAGGCCGATCCGCGCAAGTCGCGCGACTCCGGGCTCGGCATCGGCGTGCCCGGCACGGTCGCCGGGCTGGCGCTCGCGCTCGAGCGCTACGGCTCGGGCAAGTTCACCTTGGCGCAACTCATTGCGCCGGCGCTCGCGGCCGCGCGCAACGGCATCGTGGTCGAAGGCGATTTGCCGGGAGCGTTGGCGCGCGAGCAACCGCGGCTTGTGCGCTGGCCCTCGACCGCGAAAATTTTCCTCAACCCGGACGGCGTCGCGCTTGAGCCGGGCCAAAGTCTGGTCCAGGCCGATCTCGCCGGCTCACTCGACGCAATCGCACGCGAGGGGCCGCGCGCGTTCTATCAAGGACCGATCGCGGAGAAGATCGTCGCGGCCGTGCACGACGCCGGCGGTTTGATGACGCTCGACGACCTCAAGAATTATCGGCCGTTGCTCCGCACGCCGGTACGCGGAACCTATCGCGATTATCAGATCGTCTCGATGCCGCCACCCTCCTCCGGCGGCGTGCACCTGATCGAAATGCTCAACGTGCTCGAAGGTTATCCGCTTAGCCGTCTCGGCGCCGGTTCGGTGCCGGCGCTGCATCTGATGATCGAGACGATGAAGCGCGCCTACGCGGACCGCGCCGAGTTCCTCGGCGATCCCGACGTGGTCGCGGTACCGGTCGAGCGGCTCACGTCCAAGAACTACGCGACGGACCTGCGCCGCTCGATTGATCCCAAGCGCGCGACGCCGTCGCGCGACATCCGCGCCGGCCAGCCGGCGCCCGCCGAAGGAAACAACACGACGCACTATTCCGTTGTCGATGCCGCCGGCAACGCGGTCGCCAACACCTACACGCTCAATCTCGGGTTCGGCGTCGGGCTCGTCGCCGAAGGCACCGGCATTCTGCTCAACGACGAACTTGACGATTTCGCTGCCAAACCGGACGCCCCCAATGCCTTCGGGCTCACCGGCGGCGCCGCCAACGCGCCCGGCCCGGGCAAGCGGCCGCTTTCCTCGATGGCGCCGACGATCGTGCTCAAGGACGGGAAGCCTTATCTCGTGACCGGTTCGCCCGGCGGCAGCCGCATTATCACGATCGTGCTGCAGGTGATCCTCAACGCGATCGACTATCGCATGGACGTGGCGGCGGCGGTCGCCGCGCCGCGCATTCATCACCAGTGGCTGCCGGACGAAGTCAACGCCGAGCAGGCGGTGCCGGCCGACACCGTGCGCGGGCTCGAACAACTGGGCCACACCGTGGTGCGGCGACCTAACTGGGGCTCAGCCAACTCGATCATGATCACGCCCGACGGCCTCGCCGGCGCCGCCGACCCGCGCACGAAGGGAGCGCTGGCGGTGGGGTATTAAATGTAGCCCGGATGACGCCCGCGAAAGCGGGCGGAAATCCGGGAGCGGACCCCGCATTTCGCTTCGCTCATGCGGGCTACAACTCATCCACATCCCACAACATCGCCGCGCCCCTCACCCCCGATGAATCGCCGTACTTCGCCGGCACGATTCGCGTCCAACAAACATCGGAGAATATCCATCGGCCGATCTCCTCCGGCAGCCGCGCATACAGCTCCGGCAGGTTCGACATGCCGCCGCCGAGCACGATCACGTCGGGGTCGATCACGTTGCAGATCACGGCGAGCCCGCGGCCGAGGCGATCGAGGTAGCGCGCGAGCGCCGCCGCGGCCTGCGCGTCGCCTGCGCGTGCTGCCGCGGCGATGTCGGCGCCCGCCAGTGTGTGGCCGGTGGCGCGGCGATAGTCGGTTTCGAAGCCGGTACCCGAGATGTAGAGTTCCAAACAACCGTGCCGCCCGCACCAGCACGGCGGCGCGGGAAATTCATCCGGCTGCGGCCACGGCAGCGGCGTGTGGCCCCATTCGCCGGCGATCGCGTTGGCGCCTTCCAGCACGCGGCCATTGACCGCGAGGCCGCCACCGCAGCCGGTGCCGAGGATCGCCGCGAATACCACCGCGGCTCCGGCCGCCGCGCCGTCGCTCGCCTCGGAGAGCGCGAGGCAATTGGCATCGTTGATCATGCGCACCGACGCGCCAAGCGTCGCGCTCACGTCCTCCCGGAACGGCTTGCCGTTGAGCCAGACGCTGTTGGCGTTGCGAATAACGCCCGCCTTAGGCGAGATCGACCCGGGCGTCGCAACGCCGACGAAGCGTTTGCTGCCTGGCGGCACGCCGGCCTCACGCTCGGCTTGCGCCACCAGATCGGCGATCATCGTCAGCGAAGCCGCATAATCGCGCGGCGTCGGCGCGCGCACCCGCGCGAGAAAACGCCCACTGCGGTCGAGCGCCGCCGCTTCGATTTTCGTCCCGCCGAAGTCGACGCCGATGTGGACCATGCGTGCTATTTGAACTGAATCCCGTCGCGCAGCTCCCGCATGCGCGGGAACGCCTCGGCCCAGACGTCGCGCCGCGCGATGCCGATCATCCGCATGTAGCCGGACGCGCCGAAGCGCAGCCATTGCACAAAGGAAAGCTCGACGCCGTTCTTCGTATCCTTGCCTTCGGCGATCATCTCGTGACCCTGCTGCGCGCCAAAGTGCATCGGCTCGGACGCGACGACGCGAAGCTGATCGAAGCCGGCCGTCGCCGCGAGCAGGCGCCGCGCGAAACTTTCCCGCTCGGCCGGTGCCGGTGCGCCCGCCGCGAGCTGGATCATGAAGAACGGCTGCTGTGACGCAATCGTCGCATCGCTGGGGCCCGAGGTGAGGATCGCGGTGCCGCCCGGGATCGCCTGCACCAGGCGAAAGCCCGCGAGATCGCCGAAGCGGTAGGGCAGGAGCCCGACTTTTTCCTCGTCCGGCACGCTCTCGCGCAGCGCGAGCGTCGCAAGCGAGGCGCGCAAGGTCGCGTCGGGATAAGCCTCACGCGCCGCCTCCGGCGTCATCACCACGATGATGGCGGTGATGTCGTCGCGGGTTTGCACCAGCGCCCATTTGCGCCAGCGCGCGCCCGCCACGTCCTGATGCGCGACGACCAGATAGCCGTGCATGCCGGCGAGCGCGATGTTCTCGCGGCTTTCGACCTCGATGCCGCCGGCCGCGAGCGCCTCGGGGGTGAAATCCTTGGCGACCGGCTCGGCCGTATTGGCGCCGAGCTCGGTGAGGAAGAGCATCGCCCCTTTGTCCGCGTCCTCGAACCCCTGAAATGACCGGCTCAGCACCATGCCGTCCGGCGGCACCAGTCCGACGCGCGCACCGGGCAGGAAGGTGGGCTCGCTGCCACGGGCTGGGATGGCGAGGCTGAGCACGATCGCAAGGATCGCCGCGGCGATGACTCGTCGATGGTGAAACACAACCACGTCTCGCTTGCACAGTCAGTTTCGGACTAGTGCCCCGATTCCGAAGTTCGGCATCATTTTCGGCACGCTCGTTTGCGAACTTCGGAATCGAAGGGCAGTGGCAACTTATTGATCTAGTGTGGCTTTGGTTCAGAAGTCCGCATCTCGGACTCGCTGCAAGAATGAGGCGGGCTTCTGAACCGCCACACTAGGCGGCAAATTGCTTGAACCAGTCTATGACGAAGCATGACCTCGAGATACTGCTGCGACAATGTCGCCGCTCCGCCGGCGGACGCGCGGGAAGAATTGGTCCACTCGATTGCCAATATCAAGGCCATCAACAACTCTCGATCGTTGCAATTCGCTGCGACTACGACGTGCGCTATCCATGTCGATTTTAGATAATCCGAGCTGAGGTAGGAGCCGCTGCGTTACTGCCTTGGGTTTTGTGCTTGACCGGGCCTGACCGCTGATAGAAGATATTCCTCGCGGTCGGGATGCACCGATGCCGGCCTAGAGGGGGTTGGGGCGAATGTCAGAGCGCACGGTCACCTCTCCAGATTCGCAGTCGATTTTCTCCGCGCCAAAGATTGTGCACCACCCCGATCGCCTGCTGCCATACCTCGGACAGTTTCGTCGATGCGAGTCGAAGGCCGGACGAACAGAACTGGAGGGGTCGGTTCCCATCACGATGGAGATTGACCTCACTAACGTCTGCTCACATCGATGCCCGCTGTGCGTCGGGCATCGCACGCCCAACTCAGATCAGGAGCAACTATTCACGGTCGCCGGCGACGGCGAACAGATCCCGGCGGCGCGCGCGGCCGATTACATCGGGCAAATGGCGGCCGCCGGAGTGCGCGGTCTGATCTTCACCGGGGGTGGCGAGCCGACAGTGCATCGCAGCCTGGAATCACTCGTCACCTTGGCGCGCTCGCTCGGGATGGACGTCGGCCTGATCACGCATGGCGGGCTGCTGCATCGGCGCGACGTTGCCACGCTGGTGACCGAATGCACATGGATTCGTGTGAGCGTCGACGCAGCAACGGTCGAGGAGTACGCGACCGTCCACGGATGCGGCCGCGCGGAGTGGGATCGCGTTTGGAGAAACATCGCGCTCCTCGCGGCCACGGCGCGCAAGGTCGAGGCCACCGGCCGTCAGCCCGCCACGATCGGCGTCGGCTATCTCGCCGGCCCGCACAACATGGACCGGCTTCCCTTTTTCGCACAACTCTGTCGCGATCACGGCGTCGACTACGCTCAGGTGCGGCCGTTCCACCGCTACATCGATGTCGACGTGACCGACCAGATTCTTGACGCGCAGCGGCGGTTCGGCACCGACCGCTTCCAGGTCGTTGGCAGCCTGCAGAAGTACTCGCGCATCCGAAGCGGGCGGATCGTATCGCGATCATATTCATACTGTCATATCACCCAGTTCGCGTCGGTCATCTGCGCAAACGAGCGGATGTATGTCTGCTGTCATCACCGTAACCTGGATGCGTTCTGCATCGGCGACCTGCGCAAGCAGAGCTTCTTAGAGATAGTGAAGAGTGCGCACAGGGCGCGAGTGAACAACAGCATCAAGGTGGCCGCATGCCAGCCTCTTTGTCGCGGTGATCACGTCAATCGCTGTGTCGAAGAGGCCCTCTCCAATCCCGCGACGCCGGTTCGGCCGGCGAACGCGCCCCAGCACGTCAACTTTCTGTAACAGCCGACGCCATGAACGAGATTGCCACCGACACCGCCTTGGAGGAGCTGCCGCAAATCAACCATGAGACCACGCCGACGGTGTGGGTGGTCATCGTGACTTGGAACCGGGCGGACGCTGTAATCAGTTGTCTGATCAGCCTGAACGCCCTTACCTATCCGAACTTCAAGGTGGTGGTCGTCGACAACGGATCGACCGACGGCACTGTCCAGAAGCTTCGCGACATCTTCCCGTCGCTCGACATCATCGCCAATTCGCGCAACCAGGGCTACACCGGCGGCAACAACGCCGGCATCGAGCATGCGCTGCGGCACGGCGCGGCGTACGTGCTGATAATCAACAACGACACGCGGGTGCACCCCCGGCTGATCGACGAATTGGTCGCGGTTGCGGAAAGCGATCCGCGGATCGCGGTTGTCGGCGGCAAGGCCCTGTGGGCACACCAGCCGCGCCGAATCTGGGCCGCCTGGTGCGAGCTGACGTATGGGCCGATGCTCACGCGCGTGTATGGACGCGACGCAATCGACTCTCCGTTTTATCAGCAGGTGCGGGACGTCGGACAGGTGGTCGGCTGCGGATACATGTGGCGGCGCGAGGCCCTCGAAGACGTGGGGCTCCTCGACACGTCGTTCTTCGGCTATCACGAGGACGTCGACTGGTGCTACCGAGCGCGCTGCAACGGATGGCGAGTCGTGTATGCGGGCAATGCCATCATCTACCACACGGGTAGCCTGAGCACCGATTCCCAGTTCCGCGAAAGCATGCCCATGATGTACTTCCTGGGTCGCAACGCGGTTCTCTTCACAAAAAAGCACTCTAATCCCTGGCGGCTCGCGCAGATCACGTTCGCGGCGGCACTCGGAAGCCTGCATCGTGTCTGGCGGGGCCAGCCCGGCGCCGCGCGCGGCGAGCGCCTCTTTTGGCAGGGATTTCGAGATGGGCTCGCCAACCGGAACCGACAAACCAATTTCCGCTTCGAACCCCCGGCGGCAGAACGGAGTCAAGCATGACTGAATCAAAGGACCACCGTGGCGACGCATTTCGCCCCGAGGAAATGGATCTGTCAAAGCTCACCATGGAGCAGCTCCGCGAGCTAAAGGACGCGATCGTGGCGCGCGCCAGCGATCGCGTTGGCCCTGAGGGCTTCAACCCCATCATGCAAGGGACCGACGATTTCTCGGGGTGGGCCAGCTTCACAGGCGACCCATTCACTGATCCTCGTAGCTGGTGGATCAACGTCGCGCAGTTCGTGTATACGCTGATCAACGTGGCGAGCCGGCGCGTGGGCCTGGCAATCGCCTTTTCCGGAGCGGCACTGGCGGCGTCGCACCTGTATACAACGGACGCCGGATCACGGTACGGCGGCGCAATGTTGGGTGCCGCCGCCCTCTTCGGCGTATTGATGTTGATCGACATGGCGCGGATGTTGAACTGGACTCGGAGATGATGAATGCGCCGATCCGCGCCGCTCGTCAGCTTCTGCATGGTCAACCGAAACAGCAGCGAGACGATCGGTCAATGCCTCGAGAGCGTCGCGCCGCTGGTTGACGAGATCATAGTCGTCGATTCCGGATCGAGCGACGACTCGCCGGCGATCGCGCGACGCTTCGGCGCGCGCGTTATCGAGCGGGCGTGGACAGACGACTTCGCCGCGGCGCGGAACGCCTACCTGAGGGTCGCGACCGGACGCTGGATCCTTAGCCTCGACGCCGACGAAGTGCTCGCCCCTTGCAACCGCGAGGATCTCGTAGCGCTCATCGAGCGCGAGCCTGACACGGCATACCGGTTCACGATCCGGAACTATTTCCTGCTGCGGAACTTCGAACACTCGCTCGCGCCCGGCGAATTTGCGGGCTGCCCGCTCCCAGGCATCAGCGTGACCAACAGCCAGACGATTCGGTTGTTCCCGAACCGCCGCGGCCTCTCGTACACCTACCGGATTCACGAATCGCTTATGCCTTCGCTGCAGCGGGCCGGCTGTCGCGTGCGCGATATCAGCGTGCCGATTCACCACCTCGGATTCTTAATCGGCGACCAACGAATCGCCGAAAAGTTTGCTCGGTACCTCGATCTCGGCCGGCGCAAGCTGCGCGAACATCCTGATAATCCGCTCGCTTATCTCGAGCTGGGCAAGCTCCTGATGTGTGCCGGCCGTATCGAGGAGGCGCTGGAACTGTTCGACGCGTGCGTCCGCATGGCGCCGGCGCTACCCAACGGCTGCTACTACGCCGCGATGGCGCGGTACAAGCTCGGAGCGGTGGATGAGTGCCGGCAGCTCATAGACGCTGGTCTACGCAAGGCGCCGGCGGACGTGAACCTATGCTACCTCCTTGCCGTCATCGACAAGCGGCACCAGCGATTCCAGAAGGCCGCCAACGCGTTCCGCCGGCTCGCCGACGCGCGGCCAGATCATTTCCCGATCCAGATGCACCTGGCAGAATGCTGCGTGCGGATCGGCGAGCTGCTGGAGGCGGACGCGGCGCTCAGCAAGTTTCGCGCGTTGGCGCCGTGGCACCCGAGCGTGTACCTGCTCGACGCGGAGCTCGCCTACCAGCGCGGCGACCGGCGGCGCGTCGAGGAGGCCCTGTCGGAGGGCATCGCCGCCGCCGGACCGTGCCCGGAACTTCTTGCCTACCAAGACGTGTCCCACGCGCTCAACCGGGTACCAACGTGACCGTCTCGCGGGCTACGCCGGAACTGGCGATAGGTATACCGGTTCGCAATCAGCTTCCCTTCGTACAAGCCTGTCTGGCGTCGATCGATCGCCACTCGCCGCGCGCTGCCCTGGTGCTGGTCGACGATGCCAGCGAGGCGCCGTGCCGTCGCTGGCTCGAGGAGTACGCTGCCGGTCGACCGCACGTCCTGCTCCTGCGCAACGCGCAGCAGCGTGGATTCCCGTATAACTGCAACGAGATTTTCTACAACACGGACGCGCGCATGATCTGTCTGCTGAACTCGGATACGCTGGTGAGCCCGGAATGGGAGGTGCGCGTGCTCAACACAATGGCGTCGGCACCGGCTCGCGCGCTCGCCGGCCCGAGCACCTGCTTTACGCACACGGCGCAACAACTCCCCGGCTTGCTCGGCGAACGGCTCGAGCAGAACCTGGACACCGTCGCGCAGATCTCCGGAGAGGTCCGCCGCCGGTTCGGCGGAGCCTGCCGCACCCTCCCGACGCTCGGCGGCTTCTGCCTTTTCGTCGCGCGAGAGCTGGTGAGGCGCATCGGATACTTCGATGAGCGCTTCGGCCTCGGCGCCGGCGAGGAGGACGACTTCTGCTACCGGGCGATCAAAGCAGGGATCAGGCCCACCTGGGTGCAGGGTGCATACGTCCACCACTTCGGCCATTGCTCGTTCACCACCGAATTGGGCGCAAAAAGCGCTGAGTTATGGGCCAGAAACCGCACGCTGCTGGAGCTAAAGATCGCCGCATCACTCGGGGAGATCGTGCACTCCCCGCCGCCCAAGGAGGCATCTCATGTTCTTCTCATGGAAGACGACGCTTCCTGCTGAAGCAAACCCCGAGCGACCGACGGCTCGCGTCCTCGTGGTCTCCATCGACTGCACGACCGCATCCTCGGAAACGCCGATGCTCGCGCCCGCGTTCCTGGTCGCGCACGCGCGCGCCGAGCCGTTCGTGCGCGAACGCATAGAGTTCGACATCCGCCAGTTCAGCGTACTCGAGTCCGTGGAAGGCATCCTCGAGCAGATTCTCGCGAAGTCTTACGACGTGATTGGTTTCTCTTGCTACGTATGGAATTTCGCGGTGTATGAGCAGCTAATTCCGCTCGTCAAGCAGATGCGGCCCGACGTGATGCTGATGATGGGCGGCCCCCAGATTCTCAACGAAGAAGAAGAAACCTTCAACCGGTTCCCCGAGCTCGACGTACTCGTCTACCGCGACGGCGAACCGGCATTCCGCGACCTGATGATCGAGCTGGCATCCGGCCGCCGCGACTGGGCCTCGGTCGGCGGCGTGCGCGTCAGAGGCGCCGGCCGCGTGACCGACACGCGCGCGCAGAAGAAAAAAGTTCATTTCGCCGATATCGCGTCGCCCTATCTCGATGGTGTCATCACGGGAAGGCACAAGAACCTGTATCTTGAGACCTACCGTGGGTGTCCCTATTCCTGCGCATTCTGTGCGTGGGGCGGCGACGAGGGTCCGATGAACGACCTGCTGCCGCTCGATCGCGTCCGCCGCGAGCTCGACGTCGTCCGCTCGATGGGCGCGCACACGCTGGGTTTCTTCGACGCCAACTTCAACCAGCCACCTTCGCGCGCCCAGGCCATCTTCGACATGATTCTCGAGGCGCAGCAGTTCAAGATCGTCGGCATGAGCGTCTTCGCGCAAACGATGCGGGAGGAGCTTGCGGCGAAGATGAGCCGCGTATCAACCATGATCGGCGTGGGCCTGCAGACGAGCGATCCCGAAGTCAACAAGGTGATGAAGCGCCGATTCCGCGACGAGAAGATGCTCGCCGGAGTCAAGTTACTCAAGCAGCACGGCCTTGACTTCGTCCTGCAGGTAATCATCGGCCTGCCGGGCGACACTTTCGCCTCGATAGCCTCAACCATCGAGTACGCGCTGGCGTTCGAGCCGCCGACTATCGACGTCTTCCGGCTCATGGTCCTGCCCGGCACCGAGTATCGCCGGCGCGCGCAGGAGTTTGGCCTCGTGTACTCACGTCGGCCGTATCATTACGTGATCAGCACGTGCACGATGTCGGCGCAGGACATCAACCGTGCCGAGCGGATGGGACAGGCCGTGGGCGTCTTCTACAACAGGCCCGAGACACGTCAGGAAATGTTTCGCCAGATGGCCGAGAACCGCGAGTCCGTCGTTACCTGGGGCGACGCGATGGGCACCTTCATCGAGAGCTTCGATCTTCTCGATCGCACGGAGCTGCGGAAAGGCGATCTTATCCGTGCCAAGGACGTGCGGTACCTATTGGGGATCCAATCCGACTTCCAGAGATTTCGCACCGAGCTCTCAATCAAGATGGCATCGCGAGCCCGCTCCGCTCCCGCCTCCGCACCGCAGACAGTCTCTGGACCCCTCGTTTTGGTTCCGTCGGTAGCGCCGTCAATGGCCGTCGCCACACAACGTTGATCATCGTGACACGGTGACGAAACACGATTTTTTCTCCCGCTATCGCGACCGGCTGCCGCTCGATCGCCTCCTGGTCGTCGAAGAGCGCATCACCTCGGCGCTGGCGGACCACGTGATCGGCCGCATACTTGATCTGGAATCCGCCAGCCGCGCGGACATCTATTTGTTTATCGCGAGCCCCGGAGGGGACCTCAAGGCGGCCTTGGCCATCTACGAAGCCATGCGCTTCACGAACTGCCACGTCGCCACTATCGCCGTTGGCGATGCGGCATCGAGTGCAGCGCTGTTGCTGGCCGCCGGTTCGCCTGGGTGCCGCGGTGCGCTGTCGCGGACGAGAATCACCTTGCATCCGCCGCGCGCCGAGTGCCCGGGTCATGAGATCGACGGGATGCAGATGCGGCGGCTGAGCGCGCTCGTGTTTCGAATTCTCTCCGAGCACATCGGGCATCCGCCGGCCGCGATTGAGGCAGAAGCGCGCAATGAGCTTACATTCACTGCGCGCCAAGCCCGGTCCTATGGGCTCGTAGATTGGGTGGACGACCTTCCACCGGCGCGCGGGCGCCCGCTTCGCAGCGCCGCATCCCTGCGCAGCGTGTAAATCGAGCACCGCTCGCAGCAGACACGTTCATTGCCGGCTGTCCCCCGGCGGTCCAATGCCCGGAACAGGCGACGCGCCGCGCGGTGCCGCGTACCATTCCACACGGCGCGAAACGACCCGTCGCGGACCGTGCCAAAATCGTCGACTGACTCAAACGCCGCGTCGGAGCAGCACGGCGACACGCCAAGATCGGCGTTGACGGCGGCCATGCTGTACAAAAACCGGCACGACCGGCCCTTGCCAAACAGATCGAACGCCGGGTGGTGGACGGGCTTGGTGGTCTCCCAGGTCGGATCATCGGGCACGAGTCCCCGCGTCACTTCGAAGTCGAATCCCAGGCGCGTCGCGAGCCGTCGGGCGTCACCAAGACGTCTCTCATTGTGTCTGAACAGGAGATACGTCCAGATGACACGCGGCGTGTCAGAACCTAGCCGCCGCTTGGCCGCAACGACGAGACTCGCGTTCTTCAGCACCTGCGTGAGGCGGCCCCGGACGCGATACGTCTCGTAGGTCGCCTGGTCGGGACCGTCGATGGACACGCCAAGCACCGATAGCCCCGAGCGCACCAGCGCCTCGGCTTTCGCCGCATCGAACGGCACGTTGAAGTTGGTGCAGACCGTCGTCCGCACACCCTTTTCCTCGAGGAGCCGGATTGCGTCGGTGAGTTTGCCGTGCAGCATCGGCTCGCCCCAGTTGTGGAGATCGGCCGTGAATGCATAGGGCGCCAGTTCGTCCACGACGCGCTCCAGCTGCGCCATGTCCATGAGTGTGGGCCGGCGCCCGAACCGTCCGCGCCCGGTCGGGCAGTGAGGGCATCGCAGGTTGCAGGCGTTCGTCATTTCGAGCACAAGCTCGTACGGACGCCCCCCCACGCGATCGCTTGCGAGCAGCCAAGCGAACTGGCACCGCCAGAAGTTCACGATCTTCCTAACCGTGACATATCGGCGAGGTACGTCGGGCAAGCGAAACGCGTCGGCGACTTCACGCATTCGCGACACGACGCTCGACCAACGATCGACCGGAAAATCCATCAAGCTTCCTCCGCCGACTGACCCCGACCGTGACCGCCGCGCGTCAGCTCTCGGTCAGGTGCAGGTCGCCGCGTTTTGCATGCACATGGCCCGAGCCATGTCGGAACAGGGCTCGCGGCGTCATCGCATCCTATAGTATAGGTTGAAATCATGCGCCGTATTTTTCGTTGCTATTAGGGTCGCGCGGTCGTGAGACAGGCACCATGTTGGATCGGAGGAATCCTCGCGACTGCGACATTGCTGTCCGGCTGTATCGCGTCCGAAAAACCGCTGCTTGATGGGAACGCGGGCGTACATCCGATACAACCGGGACGGTACCAAGTTCAGGAGTACGTGGTCGGGAACTGGATCAACCGGCAGGACGGACGCCTGAAGCTTGCGGACTCGACGTATACCTGGACGGAGAAGCCGGGCGACAAGGAAGCGAAGGACGTTCCTTGCGCAGACTCTCAATCGACGTGCATCGCGGAGCCCGCCGATGCGTTGAAATTCACGCTTCATGAGATCGGCGGAGGTCTCCTTTTGGCGATGGTGGAGTCGAACGATGATCGCTACCATCACGTTTACGATCTTCTGGAAATAACGCCTCATGGTGCGGTTCGTTACGGCATGGACTGTGAAAGCGCACAACTGTCGCGCGGATCGGAATCTGTTAGGATGGAATCGACGGACTCAACGTGTAATATTTTGAGTGCCGACGGCTTGAAGGCCGTGGCGCGCGCATTTGCGAAGCGCAGATTTCCAAGTGTTCGGTACGTTTGGACAGGGCCGTGATGATCGCCTGTTCACGATCCTTGGGGCGACGCGGACGGCTTTCGAGCACGCAACTGTGGCGAGCCGCAAGCCTAAGCTCGGTGGCAGTGGCATTGTCTGCATGCGTGGGGTCGAAAGAACCGCTGTTCAATCCGGCGACGGCGGTGATGCCGGCGCCAATTGGCCAGTACGCCGAGGAGAAAAGCAACAGCGGCGCCTGGACGAAAATTGGGGTTGTTGCGGTCACACGAGACGCCAACGGTTACAGGATAGAGCGAGATAGTGGCTCGACGGAACGCCTTACTTTCTACCCAGGCGGCGACAGATTCTATGTGGCGGCTCTCACGTCCACGCCTGACAAACAGTTCATCTATGCGCTGTTCAGAAAAGATGGAAATCGTTTTCTCTATTACGAACCTAGGTGCTCGGATTTTCAGTTCGTGCGGCTACCTAAAGCGCTTTGGCCCGTCATTGACGGCACCGTTTGTGAGTATGATAGCCGGCGGAAACTTGTCGACGCGCTGCTTGCCTACGCCAGCATGAGTGAGCCAAATAAGCGATACGTTCCGATTGAGAGATGAGCGAAATCCGCCGTGCGAATCTCTCCCGTTCGCCGACGGCGGCGCGCTTGACGCCAAGCCGATCAGGAAAAACCGTAGTGGGGGCGCGATCGTTTGCATTGCTCGGGCCGGAAGTGAGAATCGCCATGCCGCCCGGGATCGACTGCACCAGGCGAAAGCCCGCGAGATCGCCGAAACGGTAGGGCAGGAGCCCGAATTTTTCCCAAAACTGCCACATACGGCTCGGGAGTTGGAGCAATGGGAATAGCCTTGGGATATCGTTACAAATTCGAGCGCCAGGAAAATGGCTGGTGGCTCGTCCGCTTTCCGAAAATTCCCGAGGCATTGACCGAAGGCGAAACCGAAGAAGAAGCGAGAGCGAACGCCGTTGACTGCGTCAGCGCTGCGCTCGAAGGCTACGTAAAAGCCGGGCGGCCGCTGCCATGACCTTCGACCCTACCCAATTCGGCTTTGTGCAATTGCGAGACTTCAAGATCGCCGATTCGGTGTTGGTGTATGAATATAAGAATCACCCGGCTGTGGACGGAACAAAGGATTTCCTGCGTCTCAATCTCTATCTCACGCGCGATAGCACCTACGTGACTATTTGGTATGGACTGCTCGAGCCGCTATTTGCTGAGGCGGAATTAGCGGAGGGCCGATTGACGTCAGTATCCAAACCGGCAGACATGGATTTCATGGACTCGTATAATGAAGATTTGTTCCGAGGAGATATCGATTCAGCCGAGACCGCCAAACACATTTTCAAAGCTTTGCGCGTCGGCAAGACTGGACGCTACTCCTCTCCGTCGATACTGACCGGCGGGAAAGACAATACGCTGACCTGCGACTTGATGGAGACGATCGATTGAGAAACCTGCACGTCGCGAGGGGGACTGCGTCGCGTCTATTAAAAGTAGAAATTGGAGCGGGCGATGGGATTCGAACCCACGACCCCAACCTTGGCAAGGTTGTGCTCTACCCCTGAGCTACACCCGCATCCGAGAGGGTAAGCGGACTTGGCCGCTCGCCCTCCTATGCCAAAAGGCGCCTGCCTTGGCAACCGAGCGGGGCGCACAGGCCTCTCGATTCCCCCTCCCCCCACGCGAAGCGAGGCGGGGAGGGGTCAGGGGTGGGGGGCCCTTGTGCTCGGCGCTCGCCCGCCGCAATGAAGGAAGGAAGACCCCCACCCGGCTCGCTTCGCTCGCCACCCTCCCCACGCTCGCTCCGATCGCGGGGGAGGGATGGAGCAAGTGGCTCGGCCAGCACACTACCTCCCATGCCCGCCACCCCCGACGATCTCTTCGCCTTCCTCGACAAGCTCGGCATCGCCCACCCGACCATGACCCATCCGCCGGTGTTCACGGTCGAGGAGGCCAAGCGGCTGCGCGGCACGATCACTGGCGGGCACACGAAGAACCTGTTCCTCAAGGACAAACGCGGCGCCGTGTTCCTGGTCACCGCGCTCGAGCATGCGACGATCGATCTCAAAACCCTGCACCATCGCCTGGGCGCGGCGCGCTTTTCGTTCGGGCCGGCCGATCTGCTGCACGAGCTGCTGGGCGTGGAGCCCGGCGCGGTGACCCCGTTCGGCGTCATCAACGACACCGGCGCCCGCGTTACGGTCGTGCTCGACGCCGCCATGATGGAGCACGACCCGCTCAACTATCACCCGCTGGTCAACACCATGACCACATCGATCCGCCGCGACGATCTCGTCGCCTTCCTGCGCGCGACCGGGCACGAACCGCGCATCCTGGCGGTCTCCGGCGGCCCCGCCGCAACCCCCGCCTGACGATTGCATTCCCCTGCGCCGTGGCCCATTTAAGCCGTGGATCGGGGCTTATGCTGCCCCAGCGAATTCCCAAGGACAAAATCATGCTGCAGGACGGTGGGGCAACGGCGACGGCGCCCGACGTGGTCAAGGAGACGACCACCCAAGCCTTCGTGAAGGACGTGATCGAGGAGTCCCGGCGCCAGCCGGTGCTGGTCGATTTCTGGGCGCCCTGGTGCGGGCCGTGCAAGCAGCTCACCCCCGTCCTGGAGAAGGCGGTCAAAGGCGCCAAGGGCAAGGCCAAGCTCGTCAAGATGAACATCGACGAGCACCCCTCGATCCCGGGGCAGATGGGCATCCAGTCGATCCCGGCGGTGATCGCCTTCGTCAACGGCCAACCGATCGATGGCTTTCTCGGCGCGCTGCCGGAGAGCCAGGTCACGGCCTTCATCGAGCGGCTGATCAAGGACCGGGTCGGCGGCGAGGAAAAGGACCTGCTCAAGGAAGCCGACGCGGCGCTTGCCGAGGGCGATGTCACCGCGGCGGCCGATATCTACGCGCAGGTGCTGGCAAAGGACGCAACCAACATCCAGGCACTCGCCGGATTGACACGATGCTACGTCGAAACCGGCGCCATCGAACAGGCGAAGCAGACGCTCGCGCTGGTGCCGCAATCGAAACAGAATGACGCGGCGGTCGCAGCCGCGCGCGCCGCTCTCGAATTGGCCGAGCAGGCGAAGTCGCTCGGCCCCGCCGCCGAGCTGGAGCAGAAGGTCGCGGCCAACCCGCTCGACCATCAGGCGCGCTTCGACCTGGCGGTGGCTCTCAACGCGCAGGGCCAGCGCAAAGAAGCGCTCGACCACCTGCTCGAAATCGTGCGCCGCGATCGCAAATGGAACGACGACGGCGCGCGCAAGCAGCTGGTGCAGCTGTTCGACGCTTGGGGCCCGACCGACGAGGCCACCGTCGACGGCCGGCGCCGATTGTCATCGATTTTGTTCGCGTAAGCTTATGCTTGGAGCATGATCTTTTTCCGAAAACCGCTTCGCACTTTTCGGGATCATGCTCTTGTCGCCCGCTGCACGGCGGCGGGCGCCGGAGGGCGGCCATGCCGATGAACGTCGATTACCGCGGGCCACGCGATCTTCCCGACGTCATCCCGGTTTTTCCCCTGGCCGGCGCGCTGCTGCTGCCGCGCGGACAAATGCCGCTCAATATCTTCGAGCCGCGTTACGTCGCCATGGTGGACGACGCGCTCGCCGGCCGCCGTCTCATCGGCATGATCCAACCCGATCCCGTCCATCGCAAGTCGGACGTCAGTCCGAAGCTCTACCGCATCGGCTGCGTCGGCCGCCTCACGCAATTCGGCGAGACCGGCGACGGGCGCTATCTCATCGAGCTGACCGGCATCGCCCGCTTCATGATCGCCGAGGAACTCGCCGTCGCGACGCCCTATCGCCAGTGCCGCGTCGATTACGCGCCGTTTGCCGACGACTTCGTCGCCCGCAAGGGCGAAGAGACCGTCGATCGCAAGGCGCTGCTCGCCGCGCTTTCGGCCTTCCTCAAGGCGAACGATCTCAAGGCCGATTGGGACGGCATCGAGAACGCGCCCAACGAGGCGCTGGTGAACGCGCTCGCCATGATGTCGCCCTACGGCGCGGCAGAAAAGCAGGCGATGCTGGAAGCCCCCGACCTGAAAACCCGCGCGGAGATCCTGGTCGCCATCACCGAGATCGAACTCGCCAAGGCGCAGACCGAAGGCGAGCCGCCGTTGCAGTGAGGCGGGCGAGCGTATTAACTGGCCGTGAGTAGCCCTTTGCGAGCGCACCCATGAGCACCTCTCCGCCCGACCGTCCCGCCCATACCGTCGATCCGAAGCTGCTCGAAATCCTGGTGTGTCCGGTGACCAAGGCGACGCTTGAATACGACGCGGAGAAGCAGGAGCTGATCTCGCGTCCGGCCAAGCTCGCGTATCCGATCCGCGACGGCATCCCCATCATGCTGCCGGAGGAAGCGCGGCGCCTCGAAGACTGACTTTCTTTCCTCCGCGACGGGCGGAGGAGTTTCACATCAAACAAACAGGAGGAAGCGATGCTCAAGGTATGGGGCAGGAAGACCTCGTCCAACGTGCAGAAGGTGATGTGGGCGATCGGCGATCTCGGGCTCGAACACGAGCGGGTCGACATCGGCGGGCCGTTCGGAAAAAACAAGGAGCCGGCCTACCTGGCGATGAATCCCAACGGCCTCGTGCCGACGCTCGAAGACGGCGACGTGATGATCTGGGAATCGAACTCGATCGTCCGCTACCTCGCGACCAAATATGGCACCGGCAAGCTCGAGCCCGCGGACCTCAAGACGCGCGCGCTCGCGAGCCAGTGGATGGACTGGCAGCTCACGGTGGCCGCCCCCGCGATCTTCGGCGCGTTCTGGGGCCTGATCCGCACGCCGCCCGAGAAGCGCGACGCCGCGGCGATCGCCGCCTCACAGCAGAAGACCACGGAGGCGATGAAAATATTCGACGCCAACCTGTCGCGGAACGCCTACGCGGCGGGCGAGAATTTCTCCATGGGCGACATTCCGGTCGGCATCATGGTCTATCGCTTCTGGCAACTCGTTCCCGACCGGCCGCCGCTGCCCAATCTCGAGCGTTGGTACAAACAAATCGAGAAGCGCCCCGGCTTCCGCGATCACGTGGCGGCGGTGCCGCTGACTTAGCTCGTCATTGCGAGGAGCGAAGCGACGAAGCAATCCAGGGCCGCGCGTGGCGCCCTGGATTGCTTCGGCCCTTCGGGCCTCGCAATGACGCTGAAGATTACAACGCCTCGCCCCGCAGCAGCTTCGGCACGTCGCCGACGAGGCCGGCGGCCTCGCGAATGAACAGGCGCTTGAGCCCAGGCAGCCGGTCGACGAGGCCAAGGCCCACATCGCGTACCAGGCGCAGCGCGTCGGAGCGTTTCGAGAACAGGCGGTTGAGTCCGTCGGTCGCGATCCCCATCGCCATGGTGTCGAAGCGGCGCCAACGCTGATAGCGATCGAGCACGTGCGCGGCGCCGAAGTCGAGGCCGAGCCGCACGGCGTCGACGATGGTCTCGGCAAGCGCCGCCACGTCGCGCAGCCCGAGGTTCAATCCCTGCCCGGCGATCGGATGAATCACGTGCGCGGCGTCGCCCACGAGCGCGAGGCGCTCCGCCACGAATGCGCGCGCCACGCTGAGCCCGAGCGGGTGGACGCGCCGCGGCCCTTCCACCGCGATTTCGCCGAGATGCAGCCCGAAGCGCTGCTCCACCTCGGCATGAAACAAATCGTCGGGCAGGGCGCCGATGCGTTCGGCTTCGCGCGCCTCCTCGGTCCAAACAATCGAGGAACGACGGCCGGTCAGCGGCAGGATCGCGAACGGGCCAGCCGGGAGGAAATGCTCTTCGGCGCGACCGCCATGGTCGCGCTCGTGCGCGACGGTGCAGACGATGGCCGCCTGACCGTACGACCAGCCGAACGTCGGAATCCCGGCAAGCTCGCGCAGGCGGGAGCGCGCGCCGTCCGCCGCGATCAATAGTCCGGCGGTGAGCGCACCGTCGCGGTTAATAACCGACACGCGCTCGCCTTCAACTTCGAAAGAGTCGATCGCGCTTGCGCGCAACGCGACGCCCACTTCGCGGGCCTTGGCGGCGAGCGCCGCCATCAGCCGGCCGTTCTCCACCATGTGGGCGAATGGCTCGCCTGGCTCGACCTCGCCCGCGAAGGTGAGAAACACCGGCTTGACCGCGTCGCCCAGGCGGCTGTCGGTCACCACCATATCGAGGATCGGCTGCGCGTCGGCGACCGCGCTCCACACGCCGATCGTTTCGAGCAGCCGGCGTGCGCCGGCCGCGATCGCCGAGGAGCGCGCGTCGTCACTGGGAGGCCGGCCGAGCATCGGATCAGCGACCACGACGTTGAACTCCGCGCCGAGCCCCTGCCGAAGCGCAATCGCCAGCGCGAGGCCGGCAAAGCCCGCCCCGGCGATGACGACATCCGCGCTGAGTTCGCTTCGTTGCTCCGCCATCGTGAGCCTGTTTTGCGCTCCTTATCCCGCACCGGCGCCTCAGCTACAACCAGCCCGCCCGGCCGTTGGAGCACCTTATGTCGTCCGCCCTCGACGAAATCCTCGGCATTCTCGACCTCGAGCCGCTGGAAGTGAACCTGTTCCGTGGCCGCAGCCCGCAAGTGCCGTGGCAGCGGGTGTTCGGCGGGCAGGTGATCGGCCAGGCGCTGGTCGCCGCGTGCCGCACCGTCGACGGCCGCCCGCCGCATTCGCTGCACGCCTATTTCCTGCTGCCGGGCGATCCGGCGGTGCCGATCATTTACGAGGTCGACCGCATCCGCGACGGCAAGAGCTTCACCACCCGGCGCGTGGTCGCGATCCAGCACGGGCACGCGATTTTCACCATGGCGGCTTCGTTTCACACCGACGAACCCGGGCTCGCGCACCAAGCGCCGATGCCGGACGTGCCCGGGCCCGAGGCATTGCCGAGCGAGACGGATATCAAGAATCAGGTGCTGGGCTCGATGCCGGAACCGGTGCGGCGCTATTACGAGCGCGAGCGGCCGATCGAGCTGCGGCCGGTGGAGTTCGAGCGTTACCTCGGCAAGAAAATCGAGAACGCACGCTTCCACGTGTGGATTCGCACCACCGGCGACCTGCCGGACGACCCTGCCATTCATCAATGCGTGCTCGCCTACGCGTCCGATCTCACATTGCTTGACGTGGCGCTGGTGCCGCACGGCCGCTCGGTGTTCGATCGGCGCATCATTGCCGCGAGCCTCGACCACGGACTGTGGTTTCACCGCCCGTTCCGCGCCGACCAATGGCTGCTGTACGCCCAGGACAGTCCCAATCTGTCCGGTTCGCGCGGCTTCTCGCGCGGCCTCATCTTCACGCGCGACGGCACCCTGGTCGCTTCGGTTGCGCAGGAAGGCTTGCTGCGCGAACGCGCGCGGTAGCTCCCTCTTTCCGGCGGCGTCATTGCGAGCCCCGCAGGGGCGACGAAGCAATCCAGGGGCAGCACGCGCCGTGCGCCATTCCTGGATTGCTTCGCTTCGCTCGCAATGACGGCGGCTGTTGGTCGCGGGCTGTTTTTAGCTCATAATATCGCTGCGCCAGGCATAACGCCGACCACCCTGAGGCCACACCCATGAAACTCGTCATCGCCATCATCAAGCCGTTCAAGCTCGACGACGTGCGCAACGCGCTCGGCCAGATCGGCGTTGCCGGCCTCACTGTGACCGAAGTCAAAGGCTACGGCCGTCAGCGCGGCCACACCGAAATCTACCGTGGCGCCGAATACGCGGTAAACTTCCTCCCCAAGCTCAAGATCGAAGTCGCCGTAGCGTCGGACCGCGCCGACAAGGTGGTCGAAACCATCACCTCGACCGCCAAGACCGGGCAGATCGGGGACGGCAAGATTTTCGTGCTCGACGTCGACCACGTGGTGCGCATCCGCACTGGAGAGACCGATACTGACGCGCTGTAGCGCACAGCAGTGCTCTGACTAATTGTTGGGCAAATTTGGCGAGAGCTTGGGCCCCTGAGGCCGGCCCGACCGGGCCTTCTTAAGAAGAATCACGTTGCACCAATCGGTTAGCCCGGCGCGGGCACTTGGCACACATCTTGAGTCTAGTGGACCAATACGACAGGGCGGATACCCGGCACCGTGCCTGACGTAGGGGAGGCCTCGGCTCGCCGGGGCCTCTCGCTTTTTCGGAGGACAGAGGACGGACGACAGAGGACGGAAAAGACGCAGGTCGGGCCACAGCGTTCTGTCGTCTGTCCTCTGTCGTCCGTCCTCTGATTGGTTAATCGCGCCTTAACCTTGCCGCTTCTAAGGTGCCTGCATGCGGCGGGGGCGCCCGTCTTGTCCATGTCCATGACCAATGCCGAACGCGACTCTGCCGCGTCGACCGCTCGGGCCGCCGACGCGCGCTCGCCGTTCGTGCGGCTGGGCGAACTGCTGGGCGATCTCAAGCCCGGCAAGCCGGTCATCAATCTCTCGGTGGGCGAGCCGCAGCATCCGATTCCGTCTTTCGTCGGGCCGGTGCTCGCGGCGCATCTTCCGCGCTTCGGCCACTATCCGCTCGGCAAAGGCACCGACCAGTTCCGCCGCGCTGCGACCGCCTGGCTCGCCCAACGGTACCGGCTCAAACGACCGCTCGATCCGGAAAATGAAATCATCGTGCTCAGCGGCACCCGCGAGGGCCTGTTCCTCGCCGCCATCGCGGCGAAGCGCTGGGTCGCTCCGCGCCCCGGCAAGCCTGCGATCCTGATCCCCAATCCGTTCTACGTGCCCTACGCGGCCGCGGCGGAAGCGGCCGACTGCGAGCCGGTCTATCTGGCGGCGACGGCCGCAAGCGCGTTCATGCCCGATCTCGACCGTCTCGATGAAGCACTCCTGGCGCGCACGGTGGCGATGTATCTCGCTTCGCCGTCGAATCCTCAAGGCGCGGTCGCCGATCTTTCTTACCTGACGCGCCTCGCGGCCCTGGCCCGGCGTTACGGTTTTCTCGTCTTCACCGACGAATGCTACTCGGAAATCTATACGCGCGAGGCGCCGCACGGCATGCTGGAAGCGGCCGGGCCCGACTTCGCCAACGTGGTCGTGTTCCACTCGCTCTCGAAACGTTCGAGCGTGCCGGGACTGCGGGTCGGCTTCGCGGCCGGCGACCAACGCTTCCTCGCCAAGTTTTTGGACCTGCGTAACGTCTCCTCGGCGCAAGTGCCCGAGCCGGTGCAAGAGGTCGCTGTCGTCGCCTATGGCGACGAAGCGCACGTCGAAGAGAACCGCCGGCTCTACGCGGCCAAATTCGATCTCGCCGACCAGATCATCGGCGACCGCTACGGCTATCACCGGCCCGCCGGCGCGTTCTTCCTCTGGCTCAACGTCGCGGGCCAAGGCGGCAGCGAGCAGGCGGCGCTGCGGCTGTGGCGCGAAGCGGGCTTACGCGTTCTGCCCGGCCGCTACATCGCGCGCGACCTGCCGGACGGCAGCAATCCCGGCACCGACTACATCCGCGTCGCCCTGGTTCAGGACAAAGAGGCGACGGCCGAAGCGCTGCATCGCCTCGTCGCGGTGCTCGGCTGAGAGGCACCGCCGTCATGCGTCAACGCTTTCATGTGACCGCCTTCCTCTCAGACGAGTTGCGCGAAGCGATCGCGCGCCGTCTAAGCGAGATCAGCGGCGTTGCGCTGATCGCGGCGGCAGGCGTGCTCGCCGCGGCGCTCGGAAGCTGGTCGGTGCAGGACCCGAGCCTGAGTCACGCCACTTCCGCGCATGTGCGCAACCTCCTGGGCGTCCCCGGCGCGATCGCGGCCGATTTGCTGATGCAGCTCATCGGGGTTGGCGCGCTGGCGTTGATTCTTCCCGTCGCCGTGTGGGGCTGGCGCCTCATCACCCATCGGCCGATCGACCGCGAGCGGCAGCGCCTGATGCTGTGGAGCGTCGGCGTGCTCGCCGCAACGGCATTTGCGTCGTGCCTGCCCACCGGCGCCGCTTGGCCGCTGCCGACCGGGCTCGGCGGCGTCGTGGGCGACGCGCTGCTGCGGTTGCCGGCTTGGCTGTTTGGCGCACCACTCACCGGTAGCGTGCGGCTCGTGCTTGCGCTGTGCATCGGCACTGCGGCGTTGGCCATGTTGGCGCTGGCGATGGGCTTTGATTGGCGCCGGCCCCGCGAGCGGGTGCGTTCCCCCGAACCTGTCGAAATCGACGATGAAGAGCACCCGTCGGTCTCGCTCGGCTGGCTCTATCACGCCCTACTCAGCGTCGCGGCGCGACTGGGACGCATGTTCGCGCGCCGCGGAGCAACACCGTGCCACGCCGCGGCACCCGCGCTCGCGCCGGAAGAAGAAGCCGCTGAGGACGACTCCGAGTTCGAGGAGGAAGAGGAAGAGACAGAGGAAACGGAGCGCCCCGCGCGAAAGCGAACACGCGCGGCGGCGAAACCGGGGCGTCGCGGTCGCGACGGGTTCGAGCTTCCCTCGCTGTCACTGCTCGCGGCGCCGAAATCGAGCGACCGCCATACGCTGAGCGTCGAGGCGATCCAGGAGAACGCCACCGCCCTCGAGGGCGTGCTGGGCGATTTCGGCGTGCGCGGCGAAATCATCAACGCGCGTCCCGGGCCGGTCGTCACGCTGTATGAACTCGAGCCCGCGCCCGGCATCAAATCATCGCGTGTCATCGGGCTTGCCGACGACATCGCCCGCTCGATGAGCGCGCTTTCGGCGCGCGTCGCGGTGGTGCCCGGCCGCAACGCCATCGGCATCGAGCTGCCCAACCCGAAACGCGAGCGCGTCTATTTCCGCGAACTCCTCGACTCTGACGACTACACCGGCGCGAGCGCGAAGCTCGCGCTGTGTCTCGGCAAGACCATCGGCGGCGAATCGGTGATCGTCGATCTCTCGCGCATGCCGCACTTGCTGATCGCCGGCACCACCGGCTCGGGCAAATCCGTCGCCATCAACACCATGATCCTCAGCCTGGTCTATCGGCTGCGGCCGGAAGAGTGCCGGCTGATCATGGTCGATCCGAAAATGCTCGAACTCTCCGTCTACGACGGCATCCCGCATCTGCTCACGCCCGTCGTCACCGATCCCAAGAAGGCGATCGTTGCGCTCAAATGGGCGGTGCGCGAGATGGAAGAGCGCTACCGCAAGATGTCGAAGCTCGGCGTGCGCAACATCGACGGCTACAACGCGCGCATAGCCGAAGCGAAATCGCGCGGCGAAGCGCTCACGCGCACGGTGCACACCGGCTACGACCGCGAGACCGGCGAAGCGATCCTGGAGAAGGAGAACCTCGACCTCGACCGCCTGCCTTACGTGGTGGTGATCGTCGACGAAATGGCCGACCTGATGATGGTCGCCGGCAAGGACATCGAAGGCGCGATCCAGCGTCTCGCCCAGATGGCGCGCGCCGCCGGCATCCACGTGATCCTCGCCACCCAGCGGCCGTCGGTCGACGTGATCACCGGCACCATCAAGGCGAATTTCCCGACCCGCATCTCCTTCCAGGTCACGTCGAAAATCGACAGCCGCACCATCCTGGGCGAGCAAGGCGCCGAGCAACTGCTCGGGCAAGGCGACATGCTCTACATGGCGGGCGGCGGGCGCATCAGCCGCGTGCACGGCCCGTTCGTATCGGACGAAGAAGTCGAGAAGGTGGTGCGCCACCTCAAATCCCAGGGCGCGCCGCAATACCTCGAAGATGTCACCGCCAGCGACGAGGAAGACGAGGACAACCCGGTGTTCGACGCCACCGCGATGGGCGGCGGCGAGACCAACGACCTTTATCAACAGGCCGTGCAGGTCGTCATGCGCGACCGCAAGGCGTCGACCAGCTATATCCAGCGCCGGCTGCAAATCGGCTACAACCGCGCCGCCTCGATCATGGAGCGCATGGAGGAAGAGGGCATCGTCGGCGCCGCCAACCACGCAGGCAAACGGGAAATCCTGGTTGGCGAGGAAACGGCCGAGCGCTATTGAGGCGCCGGGATGAACCTGCGATGCTTTGAGCGTGGATAGCAGCCTAATTAAGTCGCGAAATCGCCATACCGGCCCGATAGGTGGCGTCGGCTGGAGCGGAGGAAGCAATGCGGAAAGCGAGGCGCGCGGCCGTTGCGTGCACCATCCTGGCGGGCCTGACCGCCGCGGCGATGGCGCAGAACGTGCCAGTGCCAAGGCCCGCGCCCCAGCCCCGCAGCGAATCAGCCTCGCCGCCCGCCGCGCAACCGGAACGGCCGCCCAACTCCCTCTCGCTGGCGCCGTCGGGACCCTCGTTTCCGAAGCCGCCGTCACCGGCCGGTATCGTCGAGGCGCTTACCGGCATCCTGCCGAAGCCCGGCAACAACACCGCGTTTGACGCCAAGCAACGGGCGCTGGTCGAGCGGGTGAACAACTACCTGAGCGGCGTGCAGAGCATGGTGGGCGATTTCGCCCAGATCGCCCCCGACGGCGCCAAGACCAGCGGCAAATTCTATTTGCAGAAACCCGGCCGGCTGCGCTTCGAATACAATTCGCCGAGCCCGGTCGAGCTGATCGCCGATGGCCAGTCCATGGTGGTGCGCGACCGCAAGCTCGCCACCCAGGACCTCTACCCCCTATCGCAAACGCCGCTGCGATTCCTGCTCGCCGACCGCATCGATCTGCTCAAGGATACCGACCTGGTCGGCGTCTATTCCGACAACATGTTCGTCACCATGGTGATCGAGCAGCGCCAGATCATCGGCGGCACTTATCGCCTCATGCTCATGTTCAGCAGCAAGGACCTCGAGCTCAAGCAGTGGACGGTGACCGATCCGCAGGGCTATGACACCACGGTCGCGGTGTTCAACCTCGACAAGACCAAGAAGCCCGACCCGGACATGTTCAAGATCAACTACGAGCGCGTGATACAATAACTGTCCGATTCGGCCGGGAGCGGCCTGCCGTTCGTTGTTGCGCCGTCGATGCAGATCAAGATCACGACCTGGAACATCAACTCGGTGCGCTTTCGCATCGATCTGGTCGCCAAGTTTCTCAAGACGGTTCGCCCGGACGTGCTCTGCCTGCAGGAAACGAAGTGCCCGGACGATAGATTCCCGCACAAGCGCTTCAAACGGCTGGGCTACGAATACCGCGCCATCAACGGGCAGAAGGGCTACCACGGCGTCGCCGTGCTCTCGCGCCTGCCGTTCGAAACGACCCTCACGCACGCCTTCTGCGGCCACACCGACTCGCGTCACCTCGCGGTGGTGCTGGGCGATCGCGCCGGCCTGCGCGACCCGGTGACCTTGCATAATTTCTACGTGCCGGCGGGCGGCGACGAACCCGACCCCGAGGTGAATCCCAAGTTCGCCCACAAGCTCGCGTTCCTCGATGAAATGTGCGCGCGCGCGGAATTGCGCCCTGCGGCGAGCGACCGCGCGATCCTCGTCGGCGACCTCAACGTCGCTCCGCTCGAGCACGACGTCTGGAGCCATAAGCGGCTGCTCGACGTAGTCTCCCACACGCCGATCGAGTGCGAGAAGCTCGTCGCCGCGCAACGCGCCGGAAGCTGGGTCGACACGATGCGCACGTTCGTGCCGGAACCCGCCAAACTCTACACCTGGTGGAGTTACCGCGCGCCGGACTGGGCCGCCGTCGATAAGGGCCGCCGCCTCGACCATATCTGGGTCGCGCCGCAACTAGGCGACCGGGTCTCGGACATCCGCATCAGCAAACAAGCACGCGGCTGGGCGAGCCCCTCGGATCACGTCCCGATTACCGCGACACTGGAGCTGTAATTATTTCCATCGTCATTCCGGGGCGCGCCGAAGGCGCGAGCCCGGAATCCATGAACACGGACTGTGCAAAATCGCCTCTGCCTGGGTTCATGGGTTCCGGGCTCGCCGCTTCGCGGCGCCCCGGAATGACATCACTGCGCGCCGTGATTCTCCTCCAGCACGCGGCGCACGCGATGCATGTCGCTCTCGGAATGCTCGGCGCGGGCGATGAAACTGTCGCGCAGGCGCACCGCTGCCTCTGGATAGCCCTCCAGCATTTTGAGAAACAGAGTGCGCGGAATCCGGATCACCGTCGAGGGTTCGAGCGCGGTCGCGGTCACCGGTCGCTGGGTCTCGGTCAATAGCGCAACCTCGCCGAGCAGCGTCCCCGGCCCGACGGTGAGCGGCTCGGCCTTGCCGCGCACGGGGCCAAGGCTGAGCAATCCTTCCTGCAACACGTATCCACCGTCGGCCGGCTCGCCTTGCGCGAACAGGACGTTGCCGTCGTGCAAGTAACGGCTTTCGGCGCCGATGGCGAGAATCCGCAAGGCGTCTCGTCCGAGCAGTGCGAGCGTGGGGACGCGTTCCAGAAAGGCGATGTCGTCCTCGATGCTCATTCGTATTGGATATTAATTGGAGCCTGATCTTATCCTAAAACCGGTATCCATTTTCCGGGATCAGGCTCTTACGGAATCAGTTTGTAGCCGCCGCCTTCGGTCACCAGGATGGATGGGATCGAGGCGTCGCGCTCGACCTTCTGGCGCAGCCGATAAATGTGAGTCTCGAGCGTGTGGGTGGTGACGCCAGAGTTGTAACCCCAGACTTCCTGCAGCAGGACTTCGCGCGAGACCGGGCGCTGACCGGCGCGATAGAGGTAGCGCAGGATCGCGGTTTCCTTCTCGGTCAGGCGGACTTTGTTTCCCTTCGGGTTCACCAGCAATTTGGAGCTGGGGCGGAAGGTGTAGGGGCCGATGTTGAAGACAGCGTCCTCGCTTGCTTCGTGCTGGCGCAGCTGCGCGCGGATGCGCGCGAGCAGCACGGCGAACCGGAACGGCTTGGCGACGTAGTCGTTGGCGCCGGCTTCGAGGCCGAGGATCGTGTCCGAATCCGTGTCGTGGCCTGTGAGCATGATGATGGGGGCCTTGAAGCCGTTCTTGCGCAGAATGCGAACCGCCTCGCGCCCGTCGACGTCTGGAAGGCCCACGTCCATGATCACCAGGTCGACGTGGCCGGCCTTGGCGGCCTGCACGCCCTTGGTGCCATTCTCGGCGGCAACTGCCTCGAACTCCTCGTGCAGCGCGAGCTGCTCGACGAGCGCGTCACGCAGTTCGGTGTCGTCGTCAACGATCAAAATCTTACGGCTATTGGCCATTGCGCAGGCCTCGCGATTCGGCCGCGGGGGCGCGGCTAGCTGCGAAGTAGACCCATCGGGGAATAAAGAGCAAGCAGAGACGGGAGATATTCCAGGTCATGGCGAATGCAAGGATTTCGCCCGTCAGCCGTCCGGTAGCGTTAAAAGCGGTCCGGGTCGCGCCGCGGCCTGGCACGCGCACCCGGGGGTGGCTGACCGCCGGGGCGATTCCCATCCCCGTGGCGCTCGGCCGCGGGGGCGTTCGGGCGGACAAGCGCGAGGGCGACGGCGCCACCCCGCGGGGGCGATTTCGGCCGCTGCAGGTCTGGTGGCGGGCCGATCGCGGGCCGCGACCCCGGACCTTGCTGCCGGTCCGCCGCATCGGCCGGGAGGACGGCTGGTGCGAAGACCCGGCCTCACGCCTCTATAACCGGCCGATCCGGCTCGCCGACGGCAATTCCGGCGATCGCCTCTGGCGGGCGGACCATCTCTATGATCTGATCGTGGAACTCGATCACAACGTCCGGCCACGGGTCGCGCGCCGCGGCAGCGCAATTTTCCTCCATGTGGCGCGGCCGAATTTTGCCGCGACCGCCGGTTGCGTCGCTTTGACCTCGGCCACTTTGCGCCGGCTGCTGGGCCGAATCGGACCCAAAACAAGAATCAAGATTCACTAGTTCGTTTTCGCTCGCCGAAAATGGCGGTTCCGACTCGCACATGCGTCGCCCCGAACTCGATCGCCCGAGTGAAATCCGCACTCATGCCCATGGACAAGCAGCGCAGGCCGTTGCGCGTTGCGATCTTGGCCAACAGGGCAAAATGCGGCGACGGCGCCTCCTCGAACGGCGGAATGCACATCAAGCCATCGATTCGCAGGCCATACTCGTCGCGGCAGCGGGTGAGGAACGCGTCCGCCTGCTCCGGCAGCACGCCGGCTTTCTGCGCCTCCGCCCCAGTGTTCACCTCGACGAACAGCTGCGGCTGCCGCCCTCCTTTGGCGATCTCCTTCGCCAGCGCGGCGCACAAGCTCGGCCGATCGACCGAGTGGATCGCATCGAACAGCGCCAGGGCATCCTTGACCTTGTTCGACTGCAGCGGGCCCACGAGATGCAGCTCAAGCCCCGGGTGCTGCGCCTTGAGCGCCGGCCATTTGGCCTTGGCTTCCTGCACGCGGTTCTCGCCGAACACGGTCTGGCCCGCCGCGATGACCTCCGCTATGGCAGTCGCGGGGAAAGTCTTCGAGATGGCGACGAGGGTCACGGTGGCGGGGTCGCGGCCGGCAAGCCGGCAAGCCCCCTCGATCTCGCGGCGTACGGCGCCGAGAGCGGCTGCGGCAGGGGTCGGTGCGAGCGTGCTCATAGCTTTCACTCTACTCCGTCGGTGGCGCTGGACCCATCCCGTTGACCGGCCGCTGGCTTCGTGTCCTAGTCCGCGGCGAATCCGGAACGCAAAGATCGAGCCGTAATGACATCCGAGCGCTACAACGCCCGCGAGGCCGAGCCGCGCTGGCAAAAAACATGGGCCGAACGCGGTACTTTCACGACGCGCAACGACGATCCGCGCCCCAAATACTACGTGCTGGAAATGTTTCCCTACCCGTCCGGCCGCATTCACATGGGGCACGTGCGCAACTACGCCATGGGGGACGCGCTCGCGCGCTACAAGCGCGCCATGGGGTTTAACGTGCTGCACCCGATGGGCTGGGACGCCTTCGGCCTGCCCGCGGAGAACGCCGCCATCGAACGTAAGGTCCATCCCAAACAGTGGACATACGCCAACATCGACGCGATGAAAGCGCAGCTCAAATCGATGGGGCTCTCGCTCGACTGGAACCGTGAGCTCGCCACCTGCGATCCGAGTTATTACAAACATCAGCAGAAGATGTTCCTCGACTTCCTCCGCGCGGGGCTGGTCGAACGCAAACAGTCCAAGGTGAACTGGGATCCGGTCGATCAGACCGTGCTCGCCAACGAGCAGGTAATCGACGGGCGTGGCTGGCGCTCGGACGCGATCGTCGAGCAGCGCGAGCTCTCGCAATGGTTTTTCAAGATCACCGCCTATGCGGAAGATTTGCTGCAAGCGCTCGACGGGCTCGACCGCTGGCCAGATGAGGTGCGGCTGATGCAGCGCAACTGGATCGGCCGTTCGGAAGGATTGCTGGTCCGTTTTCCACTTGACCGATCAACTGTTTCTGAAGGCAGCTCTGATGAGATTGAAATTTATACAACTCGCCCCGACACCCTAATGGGTGCGAGCTTTCTGGCTCTCGCCCCAGACCATCCTGTCGCAAAGAATGCCGGTAAATCCGATCCGAGACTCGCTGCCTTTATTGAAGATTGTAAGCATAGAGGAACATCGCAAGCTCAAATAGAAACAGCCGACAAGGTCGGGTATCTTACAAGTATTCGAGCTATTCATCCTTTTGATGCTAATGTCTATTTGCCTGTTTATATTGCTAATTTCGTATTGATGGAATACGGCACGGGCGCGATTTTTGGCTGCCCGGCACATGATCAACGCGATTTGGATTTTGCTCGTAAATACCACCTTCCGGTAATCGAAGTGCTGCGACCTCTTGGAGCGGACGATGCCGATGAAGGAATTGAGCAGCTATTCGAACATCCGTTTGACGCAAATCCGCATCTGGTTCTCGAAGTTGCAGATGTGGCCGATCCTGGCGATTTTGAAGTCGCGTTTTTTAAGATCACCAAACGTGCGTTCGATGTGGGTGCTGAGGAAAAATATGTACCTACGCATGTACTCAGGCGTCAGATGGAGCCAGCACTCCAGAAATTGCGTAACCTTGTTAAGGCGCAAGAACGTGAGGGGGACTTTGTTTACAGCAGGCCCGTTCCCGGCGCTCCAACGCTAGTAACCAATTTGAAGGAGGCGATCGACGCGGCTATTCGAATAGCCGAGGAGCGTGGCATTGGCGAAAGACGGGTCAACTATCGCCTGCGCGACTGGGGCATTTCCCGCCAGCGCTACTGGGGCTGCCCCATTCCGATGATCCATTGCAAACGCTGTGGCACTGTTCCGGTCCCCGAGAAAAAACTACCAGTTAAACTCCCGGAGAAGGTAAGCTTTGACCGTCCCGGCAATCCACTTGAGCGCCACACTTCTTGGAAGCGCGTGAAGTGTCCTAATTGCAAAGAATGGGCTCAGCGCGAAACCGACACCATGGACACCTTCGTCGATTCATCCTGGTATTTCGTGCGCTTCACCGATCCGTGGATCAAAACGGCGCCGACCGATCCGAACATCGCGGATACTTGGATGCCAGTCGATCAGTACATCGGCGGCGTCGAGCACGCGATCCTGCACCTGCTCTACAGCCGGTTCTTCATGCGCGGGATGCACCGGTGCGGACACCTCGATCTCGACGAACCGTTTGACGGCATGTTCACCCAAGGCATGGTTCTGCATGAGACCTACCGCAAGGCTGACGGCACTTGGGCCACGCCGGCCGAGGTCCGGCTTGAGGGCAGCGGCGGAGAACGCCAAGCCTATGTCAGCGCCACCGATGAGCGGATCGAGATCGGCCCGACCGAGAAAATGTCAAAGTCGAAACGCAATACGGTCGATCCCGACGACATCATCTCCACCTATGGGGCCGATACCGCGCGCTGGTTCATGCTGTCGGATTCGCCACCCGACCGGCACGTGAACTGGACCGAAGACGGCGTGCAGGGCGCCGGACGCTTTGTGCAGCGGCTCTGGCGATTGATCAACGAAATTATCGAGATAGCCCCCGAAGCAGTAATGCCGTTTGTCCCGCACCCGGTTTCAGTCGACATCCGTAAGACCACGCATAGAACCCTGGACCGCGTCGGTCGCGCTATCAATGAACTGCGGTTTAACACGGCAATCGCCTTTGTCTATTCGCAAACGAATTTAGTTGAAATTGCCGTTAGGACCGCACGTGGTACGGGTGACGCACCCGCTGCCGTGAAGATGGCGTTGCGTGAGGCAGCAGATGCTCTCGTCCAAATGATCGCTCCGATGATGCCGCATCTCGCCGAGGAATGCTGGGCGGCGCTCGGGCACGAGACCCTGGTTGCCGATGCAGCCTGGCCTGAGGTTGAGCCGGAGCTGCTGATTGAGGAAACCGTGACCCTGCCGGTCCAGGTGAACGGGCGCAAACGCGCCGACGTGACGGTCGCCCGCGATGCCGGCCCGCCCGACATCGAAGCGGCGGTGCTGCGGCTCGAGGCGGTCAAGCGCGCGCTCGAGGGTAAAATCCCTAAAAAAGTCATCGTGGTCCCGCAAAGGATCGTGAATGTGGTCGCGTAGCAAGCGCGCGGCCGGGGGCCGCCTTGTGCGCTGGCTCGCCGTTGTGGCGGCGGCCGCGATGACGGCCGGCTGTTTCCAACCGCTGTACGGGGAAAACGCAAATTTCGGGCCCGGCGCGGTCAATCCCAATGTGCGCGAGGCCTTCGCCACCGTCGACGTCGACCAGATCGCCGCCCCCAACGGCACGCCCGAGGCGCGCATCGCGGTTGAACTGCGCAACGACATGATCTGGGAGCTGACCGGCGGCGCGGGCGCCGGCACGCCCGCCTATCGGCTCGCGATCAGAATGAAGCTCTCGAAGACCGCGATGATCGTGGACATCCAGACCGGCCGAACCGAGGCCGAAGTCGTCGGCATCGACGTTTCCTACACGTTGACGGAAATCGGCACCAAGAAAGTCGTGGTGAACAGCCAGAGCTTTGCCCGGGTGAGCTCCGACGTTCCCGGCCTGCAGCAGCGCTTCGCGCATCAGCGCGCGCAACGCGACGCCGAGGACCGCGCCTCCAAAGTGATCGCCGAACAGATTCGCTCGCGGCTGGCGTCGTATTTCGTCGCCGGCGCCTGATCCCGTTCGGCGGGACTGCAAACAGACATGGTCGCGCTCAAAGCCGGCGAGGTCGATACCTATATTGCCGGGCGCGATCCGGCGCGCCCGATCGCGCTGGTGTTCGGTCCCGACGCCGGCCTGGTAAGCGAACGTGCCGACGCGATCGTCCGTGCGGCAGTGGACGATCCCAACGATCCCTTCGCCCTGGTGCGGCTCGACGGTGACGAGCTGGCCGGCGATCCCGGTCGGCTTGTCGATGAGGCCAACACTGTTCCGCTGTTCGGCGGCCGGCGCGCCATTCGGGTCAAGGCCGGCGGACGCGACTTCTCGACCGCGCTCACGACCATCGTTGCCGATCCACCGCGTGATTGCCGCATCGTGATCGAGGCCGGCGATCTGCGCCGCAATTCGCCGCTGCGCACGTTATGCGAGCGGGCGAAGTCGGTCGCGGCGATCGCTTGCTATCTCGACGGTGACCGCGAGCTTGGCCGGCTGATCGATGAGGAAATGCGCGCCGCCGGCCTGACTATCGCGCCGGATGCACGCGCCACCCTGCTGCCGCTGCTCGGTGGCGATCGGCGCGCCTCGCGCAACGAAGTGCGCAAGCTCGCGCTCTACGCCCGCGGCAAGAGGGAGGTCGACGTCGATGACGTGCTGGCCACGGTCGCGGACGCATCCGGCCTGGTGCTCGACGCGGTCATCGACGCGGCATTTGCCGGCCGCACCGGCGAACTGGAAACGCTGCTCGGCAAGGCGCGCGCCGCCGGCATCGCCGCGTCGCGCATCATTGCCGCGGCGGTTGCCCAGGCGGCGCAATTGCATCGCGCGCGCATCAGCATCGAGAGCGGCGCACCCATGGCCGAGGTGCTCGAACAAATCGTGTCGCGAGCGCAATTCCGGCGCCGCGCAGCGATCGAGGCCGCGCTTGCCGCCTGGACCGCCGCGCGCCTTGAGCGCGTCATGGCGGATCTCGCCGCCGCGAACTTGGAGACCCGCAAGCTCTCCGGTCCGCTCGCTGATCTTTCTGATCCGGTCGTGAGCCGCGCCTTGCTGATAACGGCAACCGCGGCGAGGCGGCGTTCACAATGAGAGCCTCGTCATTCCCGAAGCCGAGCGAAGCGAGGCTATCGGGAATCCACTATTCCAGAGGCGGTGGTTACTGGATTCCCGGTTCGCCGCTTCCATAGCCGACGCTCCGCGTCGGCGTTCTTCTAACTAAGAACGGCGGCCGAACGCCGCCTATGGCCCGGGAATGACGACGAAGTGTTTGTGGCTCGACTACGCCGCGCGTTCGAGCCGGCGGATCACTTCGTCGAGCTGGTCGAGTGTTTTGTAACGGATGCGCAGCTCGCCGCCCTTGCCGCGATGTTCGATCGCGACCGCAAGGCCGAGCGCATCGGCAAGCCGCTTTTCGAGCGTGAGCGTGTCGGCGTCTTTAACTGCGCGACGGCGCGGCTTCGCGCTCTTGCCCGCGCGCTCCGCCTGTTCCTGGGCGATCGCCTCGACCTGGCGCACGTTGAGGCGCTGCGCAATGATTTCCCGCGCCAGCGCCACCGGATCAGGCTGCCCCAACAGCGCGCGTGCGTGGCCGGCGGAAAGCTGCCCGTCGGCGAGATAAGCCTTCACTTCATCCGGCAGCTTGAGCAGGCGTAGCGTGTTGGCCACGTGACTGCGGCTCTTGCCGACGATCTTGGCGACCGCGTCGGCCGCGTGCGCGAACTCGTCGATAAGCGCCTGATATCCCGCCGCCTCTTCGAGGGGATTAAGGTCGGTGCGCTGGACGTTCTCGATGATCGCGAGTTCGAGCGCCTCACGGTCGTCGACCTCCAACAAAATAATCGGCACGTCGTGCACGGCCGCGCGCTGCGCCGCGCGCCAGCGCCGCTCGCCGGCGATGATCTCATAAGCGTCGGTGGCGCCGCGCAGCGTGCGTACCAGGATCGGCTGAATGATGCCGCGTTCGCGGACGGACGCTGCCAGCTCGTCGAGCTCGCTGTCGGGGAAATTCCGCCGCGGGTTGCGCGGATTGGGCCGCAGAAATTCGATCGGCACCCGGCGCTGACTGCGCGTGCGTTCGAGCGCCGCCGATTCTTCGCCGACATCGCCGATCAGCGCCGCCAGCCCACGTCCCAGTCTCGACCTTGCCTCTTCCGCCATTGGGTTTTCCCCCGCGCCCGAACTCAGTGCCATTCCAACTCCCGTGCTTTCATCCAAACAACAACTAAGCCGCCCGCACCGACTTCTCGCGCTGGATGATTTCCGACGCGAGCCGCAGATAGGCTTGGCTGCCGTTGCATTTGAGATCGTAAAGCAGCACCGGCTTGCCGTAGGACGGCGCTTCCGAGACGCGCACGTTGCGCGGGATCACCGTCTCGTAGACCTTTTCTCCCATGAACTGGCGCACGTCCGCGACCACCTGGCCGGCGAGATTGTTGCGCGCGTCATACATGGTGAGCACGACGCCATGAATTGTGAGATCGGGATTGAGCGTCGCCTTCACCTGCTCGACGGTCTTGAGCAATTGCGACAAACCTTCCAGCGCGAAGAACTCGCACTGTAGCGGAACGAGAATCGCGTTGGCGGCCGCCATGGCATTGACGGTGACAAGATTGAGCGAGGGCGGACAATCGACCAGCACGTAGCTGTACGTCACGCCCACGGCGGAAGCCGCATCGAGGCCGGCGAGCGCATTGCGCAGGCGATAGGCGCGATCGCGCTCGTGCGCGATCTCAAGTTCGAGCCCGGACAGGTCCATGGTCGAGGGCACGATGTGCAGTCGCGGCACAGCGGTCTCGTGAATCGCGTCGCGCAACGAGGCTTGGCGGATCAACACGTCATAGGTGGAACGTCGGCGGCTCTTGCGGTCGATGCCGAGACCGGTGGACGCGTTGCCCTGCGGATCGAGGTCGATGATCAGCACCTGTTCGCCGATGGCGGCGAGCGCGGTGCCGAGGTTGATCGCCGTCGTGGTCTTGCCGACGCCGCCCTTTTGGTTGGCGAGGGCGAGGACGCGGCGGGCGGGCGAGCCATGGATTAGCGCGGCGGAAATGGGTTCGTTTTGCACTGGCGCTACTCAGAGTTGCGGCGTTCGGCTTGGCCAACCGAAACGATGCGGGCCTGCGGGTCGGTTTTGCTCGGAACTAATACCGCCTCGATGTTCCAATATTTAGAGGCTTCGGTCAATTCAGCCCCTACATCTTGTCCCTTAGGAAAGAGAGCTTGTGCACCTCTTTTCATCCATGGCGCGGCCAGGGCGAGCAGTTCAGTAAGCGGAGCCAGCGCCCGCGCGGTGACGATTTCGATCTTGCCATCGAGCTTCGTTCCCATTTGCTCGATTCGCGCCTGATGCACAATCGCCGGCGCGCCGGTGAGGCGAATGGCCTCGCGCAGGAACGCGGCCTTTTTGCCAGTGCTTTCCACGAGGTGGACACGCGCACCGGGCGTTTCAGCGAGTGCGCAGGCAAGCGCCAAGCCGGGAAATCCAGCGCCGGAGCCGAGATCAAGCCATACGCGCGCGCTTGGAGCGAGCGGCAGCAGCTGGAGCGAATCGGCGACGTGCCGGGTCCAGACCGCGCGGATGGTTGCGGGCGCGATCAGATTGATTCGCTGCTGCCACGCCAGAAGCGTCCCAACGAAGCGGTCGAGCCGGGCGAGCGTTTCACGTGAAACAGGAACGACGGTGAGGGCGGCTTCGCGATCGGCGGCAAGGGCCGCCGTTACATCACCGCGAGGAGAGGGCCGACTCACGGGTGTTATGAGGCCGCGGCCTCCGCTGACCGATGACCGCGCGAGCGTCCCTTACGGCGGAGGTGAGCCGCCAGCAAGGTGAGCGCCGCTGGCGTGACGCCGTCGATACGGCCCGCTTGGCCAAGAGTGCGCGGGCGGATCGCCGCGAGCTTCTGGCGCACTTCCATCGAAAGGCCGGGCAGGTCGCCGTAATCGAGGCCGGACGGCAGTTCGAGGGTTTCGTCGCGCCGATAGGCGGCCACATCGGCGGCTTGGCGGTCGAGGTAGACCGCGTATTTGGCGTCGATCTCCAGCTGCTCGGCGATCTTCGGTTCGAAGGCTCCCAGCTCGGGCCACACGCGTTCAAGTTCGGCAATCCCGATGCCGGGATGCGCAAGCAGCTCGAACGCCGTGCGGCGGTGTCCGTCGCGCTTGAGCGCGATACCGTGCCGCTCCGCTTCCTTGGGCGTGGTGGTGAGCGCGCGTGCCATGCGCCGGGCCTCGTCGAGGGCCGCCATCCGCCTGGCATGCAGGCGCGCCCGCTCCGGACCCACGCACCCGATCGCGATCCCCTTCCCCGTCAGGCGCTGATCGGCATTGTCGGCGCGCAATGTGAGCCGATATTCGGCGCGGGACGTAAACATGCGGTAGGGCTCGGTGACCCCGCGGGTCACGAGGTCGTCGATCATCACGCCCAGGTAACCCTCCGCGCGATCGAAGATGATGGCGTCCGCGTCCCCTGCCCGCGCGGCCGCGTTGAGGCCCGCGACCAAGCCCTGGCCGCCCGCCTCCTCGTAGCCGGTCGTGCCGTTGATCTGACCGGCCAGGAACAGGCCGGGAAGCCGCTTGGTTTCGAGCGCCGGCGTCAGCTCGCGTGGATCGACGTAGTCATATTCGATGGCGTAGCCGGGCCGGAGCACCTCCGCCCGCTCCAGCCCCGGAATCGTCGCCACCAACGCCACCTGCACCTCGCGGGGGAGCGACGTGGAAATACCGTTCGGGTAGACGGTCGGATCGTCGAGGCCTTCCGGCTCAAGGAAGATCTGGTGCCCGTCCCGGTCGCCGAAGCGCACGATCTTGTCTTCGATCGACGGGCAGTAGCGCGGGCCGCGGCTCTGGATCTGCCCGGAATACATCGGCGAGCGGTTGACGTTCTGGCGAATGACCGCGTGGGTAGCCTCGGTCGTGCGCGTGATCGCGCAGCAGACCTGCGGGTTCGCGATCTGCCCCGTGAGCAGCGAGAACGGCTCTGGCGGATCGTCGCCCGGCTGCATTTCCAGCGCACCCCAGTCGATGGTGCGCCCGTCGAGCCGTGGCGGGGTCCCGGTCTTGAGCCGGCCGAGCGCGAAGCCGAGCCGCTCGAAAGTGTGCGACAGGCCCACGGAAGGCGCCTCCCCGACCCGCCCGGCCGGCGTCTGCTCCTCGCCGATGTGGATAAGCCCGCGCAGGAAGGTGCCGGTCGTCACCACGACCGCGCCGGCCGTCAGCGTGCGCCCATCCGTCAGCCGTACGCCCGATGCACGGCCGTCGGCGATGATGAGATCCTCCGCCTCGCCCTCGATGACCGCCAGCCCGGGCGTGGCGAGAACGGCGCGCTGCATGGCCGCGGCGTAGAGCTTGCGGTCCGCCTGGGCACGCGGGCCGCGCACCGCCGGCCCCTTGCGGCGGTTGAGCACCCGGAACTGGATGCCGCCCTCGTCCGCCACCCACCCCATAAGGCCGTCGAGCGCGTCGATCTCGCGGACCAAATGACCCTTGCCGAGGCCGCCGATCGCTGGATTGCACGACATCGCGCCCACCGTGGCGAACCGATGCGTCACCAGCGCGGTGGCGGCCCCCATGCGGGCGGCGGCCGCCGCAGCCTCGCAGCCGGCGTGGCCGCCGCCGATGACGATCACATCGAAGCGCGACTCGTTCGATCCCATGGGCATGCGCCGTTTTTATCGGAGCCGAATCGGAGGGTCAAAGCGCGCTGTTTCACGTGAAACACGGGCCTCACTTTCCGACGCAGAAGTCACGGAAGATGACGTCGAGGATGTCCTCGACGTCGACGCGGCCGGTGAGACGGCCGAGTTCGCGCGCCGCGAGGCGCAGCTCCTCCGCGACGATGTCCTCGCGGCCGCCGGACCCTTCGGCGAGCGCCCGGTCAAGTGCCTCAACGACCTTCCGCAACGCCACGCGATGGCGCTCGCGGGTCACCAAGCTAGCCTCAGCGCCTGCCAGCGTTGCCTCGGCATGACGCGCCAGCGCCGCGATCAGCTCCGGCACGCCGGCGCCGGTAAGGGCGGATATCCGGAGCCCCTTCCCTGACGACGACGGGACTGCCTGAGCATCAGCCAAGTCGATTTTGTTGCGTACCTGCCAGACCTCGGCTTGGCCAGAGTCTTGGACCGGCGCGCCCACGCCCTCCTCAGTCACCCAGAGCACGAGGTCAGCCGCCTCCGCCCGCTCCCGCGCGCGCCGCACCCCTTCGATCTCGACGGGGTCCTGGCTTTCGCGGATCCCTGCGGTGTCAAGCAGCGTGACAGGGTAGCTGCCCAGGTCGAGGTGCACCTCGATGACATCGCGGGTCGTTCCCGCGTGCGGCGTGACGATGGCCACGTCACGCTGGGCCAGACGATTCAGAAGGCTCGACTTGCCGGCGTTGGGCGGACCCGCGATGGCGACCATCAAGCCCTCGCGCAGGCGCTCGCCCCGGTTCTCGTCGGCAAGTGCAGCCGCGATCTCTTCTCGCAGGGCCCGCGCGGTCGCGAGCGCCGGGCCGAGCAACTTCTCGGGCACATCGCCCTCATCGGAGAAGTCGATCCCCGCCTCGACCAGCGCCTGTGCCTCGATGAGCTGAGCGCGCCACGCCTCGGCGCGTTTGCCCAGGGTTCCGGCGAGCTGCCGGTACGCCTGGCGCCGTTGCGCTTCGGTCTCGGCATAGATGAGATCGGCCAACCCCTCGACCGCGGTGAGATCGAGGCGCCCGTTTTCAAACGCCCGGCGGGTGAATTCGCCCGGCTCGGCCGGACGCAGGCCCTCGATCCGCCCGAGCGCGGCGAGCACCGCCGTGATCACGGCGCGGCCGCCATGCACCTGAAATTCGGCCACGTCCTGGCCGGTCTCGCTGTGGGGGCCGGGGAACCACAGCACGACGGCGGGATCGAGTACGTCGCCGCCGGGTCGATCGCGCAGTGTGGCGAAGCGGGCGCGGCGCGGCTCCGGCACGCGCCCCGCAAGGGTTTCGACCGCTGTCCGTGCTGCCGGCCCCGAAACGCGAATGACGGCGACGGCAACCGGAGGCCGTCCGGAGGACAACGCGAAGATGGTGTCGCGGTCGCGTGTCATGGTTAATGAACTATTATTCACTTCTTGGTGAGCGGGCAGGGTCGAATTTCTCTAAGTCCCCGGCGGTATTTCAGTCGCCATGCGTTATCCTGCAAACGGGCCAGCCCAGCAGGAACCTCCCGATGTCCGCTCCTACAACTTCCGACCAGACCCTGCACCGAAACCGGCTTGCCGGCGAGACGAGCCCCTATCTGCTCCAGCACCAGCACAATCCGGTCGCGTGGTGGCCGTGGGGCCCGGACGCCCTCGCTGAGGCCACCCGCACCGGCAAGCCGATCCTGCTGTCGGTCGGCTACGCCGCCTGCCACTGGTGCCACGTCATGGCGCACGAGAGCTTCGAGGACGAGGGCGTCGCCGCGGTGATGAACGAGCTGTTCGTGAACATCAAAGTCGATCGCGAGGAGCGCCCGGACATCGATCAGATCTACATGTCGGCGCTGCATCTCATCGGCGAGCAAGGCGGCTGGCCGCTGACCATGTTCCTCACGCCGGCGGGCGAGCCGGTGTGGGGCGGCACCTATTTCCCCAAGACATCGCGCTACGGGCGCCCCGCTTTCACCGACGTGTTGCGCGAGATCGCGCGGGTGTTCCGAGAGGAACCCGATCGCATCGACCAGGCCCGGCAGTCGCTGATCGGCCGCCTGTCGGAACGCGCGCGGCCGCAAGGCAAGGTCGTGATCGGCCGCGCCGAACTCGACAGCATCGCGGGCCGGTTTGCGCGGCTCATCGACCGCACCCACGGCGGCCTGCAAGGCGCGCCGAAATTTCCCCAGTGCTCGGTGCTCGAGTTGCTCTGGCGGGCGGGCTTGCGCACCGGGGAGACGGCCATGTTCGACCCCGTCGAACTCACGCTCGACCGCATTTGCCAGGGCGGCATTTACGATCACTTGGGGGGCGGCTTCTCGCGCTATTCGGTCGACGAGCGTTGGCTCGTGCCGCACTTCGAAAAGATGCTCTACGATAATGCCCAGCTGCTTGAGCTATTGGCGCTCGCGCACGCCCGTACTGGTCATCCACTGTTCCGCACCCGCGCACACGAGACGGTCGCGTGGCTGGCGCGTGAGATGACGACGCGGCAAGGCGCGTTCTGCGCCTCGCTTGACGCCGACTCGGAAGGCGAGGAGGGCAAGTTCTACGTCTGGTCCTACGACGAGATCATACGATTGCTCGGAATCGAGGACGGGACTTTCTTCGCCGAGGCCTATGATGCCACACCGGAGGGCAATTTCGAAGGACACAGTATTCTCAACAGGATCAATGACTTACCGCGCAGCATGGGGCGCAGCAAAGAACAGGAACAACGACTCGCCGGCTTACGCGAAAAGCTGCTCGCGGCCCGCGGTCAGCGCGTGCGCCCCGGCCTCGACGACAAGGTGCTGGCGGACTGGAACGGGCTGATGATTGCGGCGCTCGCCAACGCCGGCGCCCTGTTGGGTGAGCCCGGCTGGGTCGCCATGGCCGAGCGTGCCTTCGCGTTCATCGCCGGCGAGATGACGCGCGGCGACCGCCTGGGTCATTCCTGGCGCGAGGGGCGCCTGCTGTTTCCCGGGCTCGCGTCGGATTTCGCTGCCATGATCAAGGCGGCGCTGGCGCTCAACGAGGCGACAGGCGAGCGCGGCTACCTCGAGCGAGCGCTCGTCTGGCAGCGCGCGTTAGACCGGCACTACGGGAGTGCGGAGACCGGCGGTTATTTTCTCACCGCCGACGACGCCGAAGGCCTCGTGGTGCGGCCGCACTCGACGTTGGACGACGCGATCCCGAACCCGAACGCCATCGCGGCACAAAACCTCGTGCGCCTTGCGCTGCTCGGTGGCGACGACGCCTGGCGCGAAGCAGCCGACCGGCTGTTCGACGGCATTCTCCCGAGCGCCGCCGAGAATCTGTTCGGCCACGCCTCGCTGCTCAACGCGCTCGATTTACGCCTGCGCGCGGCCGAGATCGTCATCGTGGGAAGCGAGACCGAGCCGCTCGTGCACGCCGCGCTCGCGCTGCCGTTCCTGGACCGCATCGTGCTGCGCGCGCCGTCAGCCGAGGCACTTCCCGCCGCGCATCCCGCTCACGCCAAGATCGCGGCGGCACCAACCGGCGGAGCGGCATTCGTCTGTGTGGGGGAAACCTGCTCGCTCCCGGTGACGGGGGCGGAGGAAGTCGCCAAAGCGATCAGAACGATGCGTAGCGCGTGATCTCGCACGGTCATTGCAAGGAGCGTAGCGACGAAGCAATCCAGAAAATACCTGCGGGCGCGCGTTGCCCTGGATCGCTTCGCTACGCTCGCGATGACGATTACGTATTCATCGACTCGAAGAACTCGCCGTTGCCCTTCGTGTTGCGCAGCTTGTCGAGCAGGAAGTCGATCGCATCCATGGTGCCCATCGGGTTGAGGATGCGGCGCAAGACGTACATTTTCTTGAGCACGTCGGGCGGCGTGAGCAGCTCTTCCTTGCGAGTGCCGGAGCGCGTGATGTCCATGGCCGGGAAGGTGCGTTTGTCGGCCACCTTGCGGTCGAGGATCAGTTCGGAGTTACCGGTGCCCTTGAACTCTTCGAAAATCACTTCGTCCATGCGGCTGCCGGTATCGATCAGCGCGGTGGCGATGATGGTGAGCGAGCCGCCCTCCTCGATGTTGCGCGCCGCGCCGAAGAAGCGTTTGGGCCGCTGCAGCGCGTTGGCATCGACGCCGCCTGTGAGCACCTTGCCGGACGACGGAACCACCGTGTTGTAGGCGCGGCCCAGGCGGGTGATCGAATCGAGCAGGATCACCACGTCGCGGCCGTGCTCGACCAGGCGTTTGGCCTTCTCGATCACCATTTCGGCGACCTGTACGTGACGCGCCGCCGGTTCGTCGAAAGTCGAGGAAATCACCTCGCCCTTGACCGAGCGCTGCATGTCGGTGACTTCTTCGGGCCGCTCGTCGATCAGCAGCACGATCAGGTAGCACTCGGGGTGATTCGCCGTGATCGAGTGGGCGATGTTCTGCAGCAGCACGGTCTTGCCGGTGCGCGGCGGTGACACAATGAGCGCCCGCTGGCCCTTGCCGATCGGCGCCACGATGTCGATGACGCGAGGCGAGAGGTCCTTCTTGGTCGCGTCTTCGTGCTCCATCTTGAGCCGCTCGTCCGGATAGAGCGGCGTCAAGTTGTCGAAGTTGATCTTGTGGCGCGCCTTCTCCGGCTCCTCAAAATTGATCGTGTTGACCTTGAGCAGCGCGAAGTAGCGCTCGCCGTCCTTGGGACTGCGGATGTGTCCGTCGATGGTGTCGCCGGTACGCAAGCCAAAGCGGCGGATCTGCGAGGGCGAGACGTAGATGTCGTCCGGGCCCGGCAGGTAGTTGGCTTCCGGCGAGCGCAGGAAGCCGAAGCCGTCGGAAAGCACTTCGACCACGCCCTCGCCGATGATGTCGACTTCGCGACTCGCAAGCTGTTTAAGGATCGCGAACATCAGCTCCTGCTTGCGCATGGTGCTGGCGTTCTCAACCTCCAGCTCTTCGGCGAAGGTCAGAAGTTCGGTGGGACTTTTGGATTTTAAATCTTGGAGTTTCATTTCCCGCATGCGGGTTGTCCTGGTAGTCTCGGCGGCCAGGAAAAATGAGCCACCGATAATGGAAGGAGGGGAGCCGCAGGTCGGAGATGAGATTAGGGCGCTCGGCCTTTGGCCTTATGCGCCGGCCGGTCCCCATTTCGGACCGAACTCGATTCGCATCTGCCTGCGTTCAGGGGAGCGCGTGTAGAATATGATTTCGCCCTGCTTCGCGCAAGGGGGCGGCGCAAATTATCCCTGATCAAAATGGCTTTACGATTGCAAGAATAACGATGGCGATCATCAGGATCGTCGGTAACTCGTTAACCACCCGGTAAAATTTGGCCGAGTTCCGGTTCCGGTCGGCCGCAAAGGCCCTGACCCAGCGTGTCAGCAGACCGTGGACCGCCGACAAAAGCAGCACCAGGACGAACTTCGCCTGGAACCACCCAGCCCGCCAAGCTTCCGACGCCCACACCAGCCATAGCCCCAGCACCCAGGTGGCAATCATCGCCGGGTTGATAATCGCCCGCAGCAGGCGCCGCTCCATCACCTTGAAGGTTTCCGACTGAACGGATCCCGGCTCGGCCGCGCAGTGATAGACGAACAGGCGCGGCAGGTAGAGCATGCCCGCCATCCATGCCATCGCGGCGATGAGATGGAAGGCCTTTATCCACGGGTACCAGAGTTCCATCGGCGGGTTCCCTATCTTCCTCGCACCCGCGCCAGCATTCGCTCGACATGGACGATAGGAGTGTCCGGCAGGACGCCGTGGCCGAGGTTGAAAATGAATGGCCGCCGGGCGAAGGCCGCCATCACTTCATCGGCGGCCGCGTCCAGAGCAGCGCCGCCCGCCCGTAGCACCAGCGGATCGAGATTCCCCTGCACTGCGATGCTGGCCGGCACCTGCGCGGAAGCAAAGGCCGGGTTGATCATCCAATCGAGGCCAACCGCGGTTACGCCGGTCTGGCTCACATATGCGGGCAGCGACGTCCCGGCCCCGCGCGGAAATCCGATGATGGCCGCTCCGGGCATCGCGGTGCGTACACCGTTGACGATGCGCGCAACTGGGTCCACGCACCAGCGCAAAAATTCCGTCGGCGGCAAACTGCCGGCCCACGTGTCGAAAATCTGCACCGCATCAACGCCGGCACGTAACTGCCGGACCAGATATTCAGTTGAGGCCTCGACCAACCGGTCGATGAGACGGCCAAACTCCTGCGGATTTTGATACGCAAGATTTCGCGCCGGGGCCTGATCGGGCGTGCCACGCCCCGCGACCATGTACGTCGCCACCGTCCACGGCGCGCCGCAAAAACCCAGCAACGCTACCTCGGACGGAAGCGCCTCTTTCGCGCGCCCGATCGTCTCATAAATCGGCTCGAGCCTCGCGTGATCAACCTGATCACGCAAATTCCACAGCGCATCCGTGTCGAGACGCGGACCATCCCCCACCTCGAATGTCACCGGCTGTCCCAACGCCAGCGGCACCACGAGAATGTCGGAAAATAAAATCGCCGCGTCGAACTGGAACCGGCGCACCGGCTGCAACGTTACTTCCGCCGCGAGGGTCGGCGTGAAACACAACTCAAGAAAACTCGCTGTGCGTTCCCGTAGCGCGCGGTACTCCGGCAAATACCGGCCGGCTTGGCGCATGAGCCAAACCGGGGGCGGTGTCTCACAGGTGCCGGCGAGCACCCGCATGAGCTTTTTTCCAGAGCCGAGCGCGTTCACACGGTCACCTTAATCCAACCTTTTAGATTCTTAGGTTTGAGTCTCTGTGGCGTTGGATTGGACTCATGCATCGTCATGAACGTCTACCCACAGGAAACCCACACGTCGGCACGATCGCCCTCAGTCCCAAGGTTCATTGTCCGATCTTTCAGCATGTTGGAATCCCGCGGTAAATTGGCTTGAACCGCGGGTTACTTGGGTCCTTTCCCCAGTTATAACGGAAACGCTGTATTCGACATTTCGAACTTTCCCCAGCCCCAGCCATGTGAATGCCGGGGCGACGAAGACAATCCGTTGGCGCCGGGATGCTTGCGTTGCCAACTTAGGCGTGGCCTCCTTGCCGCGAATTCACAGGGTTTCCCACATCCGATCCCATGTCGCCACGCGCCCCGAGCTACTTCCACCTTCATCTCGTTTCCGATGCGACCGGTGAAACGCTGATAACGGTGGCGCGCGCGGCCGCGGCGCAATACGCCACGGTCTCGCCGATCGAGCACATTTATCCGCTGGTCCGCAGCGAGAAGCAGCTCGATCGCGTGCTGGCCGAAATCGAGGCGTCGCCTGGGATCGTGCTCTACACCCTTCTTGATCCGGATTTGACCGAGCGACTGGAAGGCAAGTGCCGCGAGCTGGGGTTGCCGGTCATGTCGATCCTCGGGCCGGTCTTGCGCCTGTTCCAGGCGTATCTCGGTGCCGAGACGACCCCGCGCATAGGCGCGCAGCACACACTCAATGCCGAGTACTTCAAGCGGATCGATGCGCTCAATTACACGATGCTGCATGACGACGGGCAGCACGTGGATGATCTCGAGCATGCCGACGTAGTGCTGGTCGGGATTTCCCGTACCTCGAAGACGCCGACCTCGATCTACCTTGCCAACCGCGGAGTTAAGACTGGGAACGTGCCGCTGGTGCCCGGCACGCCGGTTCCGCCCGCGCTCGAACGACTTGCTCAGCCGCTCGTGGTCGGGCTCCTCGCCAGCCCGGAGCGGATCGTGCAGATCCGGCAGAATCGCCTGCTCGGCCTCAAGGCTCAACGCGACGACGATCTCTACGTCGATCGTGACGCGGTCGCTGAGGAAGTTGCGTTCTCGCGTCGGCTCTGCGCCAAGCACAACTGGCCGCTGATCGACGTGACACGCCGCTCGATCGAAGAAACCGCAGCGGCCGTGCTCAAGCTCTTGTCCGATCGGCGTCGACAGCCGGTGGCGTGATGGGGCTGTGGCTTGCGGCCACCCCACTGGTGCTTGCGTCGGCCAGCGCGGTTCGGCGCCACCTCCTCGAAGCGGCGGGAATTCCGGTCGAAGTGCGGCCGGCAAGCCTTGACGAGCGGGCGGTTGAGGCCTCGGCGCCGGGCAATAATCCTTCCGCGGTCGCGGCGCTCTTGGCGCGGGAGAAAGCGCTGCGGGTCACGGCAAACCTTTCCGGCCAGCTGGTCGTCGGCGCCGACCAGACCTTGGCCCTGGGCAACCGGCGATTCGACAAACCCGCCGATCGCGACGCCGCGCGGGCGCAACTTGAGGCGCTCGCCGGCCGCACTCATGAACTCCATGCGGCTGTTGCCGTCGCCCGGGACGGACAGGTGCTGTTCGAACACTCGGCCGTGGCGCGCCTGACCATGCGCTCGCTGAGTGACGCGTTCCTCGACCGCTATCTCGATGCGGCCGGCGCGGCCGTTACCGCCAGCGTTGGTGCCTACCAGCTGGAAGCGCTCGGGGTGCACTTGTTCGAGCACATCGAGGGCGACCACTTCACCATTCTCGGCTTGCCGCTCGTCCCGCTGCTCGCTTACCTGCGGGCGGAAGGGAGTTTGGCATGACCGTCGTTCCCTGCGCGTGCATCATGGGCCACCCGGTGGCGCAGTCGCGCTCGCCGATGCTGCATGGCTATTGGCTCAAGACCTTGGGCGTCGAGGGCGCCTACGAGCGCGCGGATGTGCCGCCGGAAAAATTCCCGCTGTTCTTCCGCGACTTGCCCGGCCATGGCTTCGTCGGCGGCAACATAACCAAGCCGCACAAGGAGGCCGCGTTTCGGCTAGTCGATCGCCGCGAAGGCGCTGCCGAGACCATCGGGGCAGTCAACACGGTCTGGTTCGAGAACGGAACACTGGTGGGCGGCAATACCGACTACCTCGGCTACCTTGCTCACGCAGACAATCGCGCCCCCGGCTGGGACGCCTCCGGCGGACTTGCCGTGGTGCTCGGTGCCGGCGGTGCGGCGCGCGCTGTTGTCTACGGCCTGCGCGAGCGCGGGCTCGACATCGCGCTGATCAATCGCACCCGGCCGCGCGCCGGCGAGCTGGCGAAGCATTTTACTCCGCACGTGCGCGTCTACGATTTCGCCGAGCTTCCTCGCCTCCTGCCCGACGCCGTGCTGCTGACCAACACGAGCGCGCTCGGTGCGCTCGGCCAGCCGTCGCTCGAAATTGACCTTAGGCCGCTCAAGGACACGGCCGTGGTGTACGACATCAATTACGTCCCGCTTGAAACCGGACTGATCAAAGCGGCCGCCGCGCGCGGCCTGCGCACTGTCGATGGGCTCGGCATGCTGCTGCACCAGGCGGTCCCCGCCTTCGCCAAGTGGTTCGGTGTTGTGCCCAAGGTCACGCCCGAACTGCGCGCACTGCTCGAAGCCGACATTCGCGCAACGACCGGGAGTGGGTGATGTTCATCCTCGGCCTTACCGGCTCAATCGGCATGGGCAAATCAACCGCCGCCCAATTCTTTGCCGAGGCCGGGGTGCCGGTTCACGATGCCGACGCCGCCGTGCACCGGCTCTACGCCGGCGAGGCCGTCGGTCCCATCGAAAAGACGTTCCCGGGAACCGTCAGGGACGGCAAGGTCGATCGGGTGAAGCTCGCCGCGCTGGTCCTTGACGATCCGGCCGCGCTCAAACGGCTCGAAGCCATCGTGCATCCGCTGGTGCGTGCCCAGGAAGAGCGATTCCTCGCCGACGCGGCGGCGCGCGGCGCGACCGTGGTGGTGCTCGACATCCCCCTCCTGTTCGAAGTCGGCGCGGAGGATCGCGTTGATGCCGTGGTGGTGGTCTCGGCTCCGTCGGAGATGCAGCGCGAGCGTGTGCTCACGCGTGCCGACATGAGCGAGGGCAAGTTCGACGCCATTCTCGCCAAGCAGACGCCCGACGAAGAAAAGCGACGGCGCGCGCATTTCGTAGTGGATAGCTCGCGCAGCTTCGATTCCGCGCGGGCGCAAATTCATGGCATTTTGCGCGCCGTTGCTGCTATGCCGGGCCGGCGGCGTGATTCGCGGGACGGCGCATGATCCCGAAAAGTGGGTACCGGTTTCGGAAAAAGATCATGCGCCAAAGGTGAAAAACGAATGCGGGAGATTGTCCTCGACACCGAGACCACGGGCCTCGATCCTCTGACCGGGGATCGGGTGGTGGAGATCGGCTGTATCGAGCTGTTCAACCGCATCCCGACCGGGCAAGCATTCCACCGTTACGTCAATCCCGATCGAGACGTGCCCGCCTCGGCTTTCGACGTGCACGGACTTTCCACCGAGTTCCTCAAGGACAAGCCGCCGTTCGCCGAAGTCGCGGAAGATTTCCTCGCCTTCGTGGGTGACGCGGCCCTCGTCATTCACAATGCGGCATTCGATGCCGCCTTCCTCAATTCCGAGCTGGAGCGGGTCGGCAAACCGCTGATCGCGCGCGATCGGCTGGTCGATACCTTGCTGCTGGCGCGGCGCCGGCATCCCGGCGGGGCCAACCGGCTCGACGACCTGTGTGCGCGGTACGGCATCGACAACACGCGCCGCACCAAGCACGGCGCGTTGCTGGACGCCGAGCTGCTGGCCGAGGTCTATATCGAGCTGACCGGCGCGCGTCAGGCGGCGCTCGGGCTCGAACTAGTCACCGCGGATACGACATCCGAACGCGAGCGCATCACGGTCGTCCAGGTGCGGCCGGTGCCGCTCATGCCGCGCGTCACTGCCGAGGATATCGCGGCGCACCGCGCTTTCGTGGCGACCCTCGGCGACAACGCGATCTGGCGCGATTACCTTTCGGAAGCCGACGACGAGATTCCAGCCCTCGCCCCTGCCGTCATCGCGGTGGTCGCCCCACCGCCCGCGGTCGCCGCCCATCCCTAGTGTGGCGGTTCAGAAGTCCGCATCATTCTTGCAGCGAGTCCGAGATGCGGACTTCTGAACCAAAGCCACACTAGAATCAATAAGTTGCTGGTGCCCTTCGATTCCGAAGTTCGCAAACGAGCGCGCCGCAGAATGATGCGAACTTCGGAATCGGGGCACTAGCCACAAAGTCCGTATTTGCCTGCGGCTGCGGCATAGGTGCGTCTTTTGCCGGCAATTGATGGTTTTACGGGGACAGCCGCTTGCGCCGAGTGATCCCGCGCGCAAGACTGTCCGGAACTACAAAACCCGCGGCAGAGCATGATCCCGAAAAGGGGGTACCGGTTTTCGGATAAAATCATGCTCCAGTAAAAACTACGGACAGGTCCACTGGGAGAGGGTCATCATGTTACAGCGCAGAAAGATGCTCGCGGTCGCGGCTTTCGCGGCGGTAGCCGGGCTCGCCGTCGTCACGCACAGCGGGGCGGCCGACAAGGTCGTCAAGATCGGCATCACCTTGCCGCTGACCGGCGCCGACGCGGACGATGCGAATCTCATCAAATACGGCGCGCAGCTTGCTATCGAGGAGGCGAATGCCAAGGGCGGCGTTGCCGGCTATAAGATCGATACCGTGGTCTACGACAGCGGCACCGCGACCGCCGGCCAGTACGATCCCGCCCAGGCCGCGACCAACACCAAGAAGCTCGTGTCCGATCCGCTCGTGGTCGCTAACGTCGGCCCGCAGATGAGCGGCGAGGGCAAGGCGATGACGCCGATCCTCAGCGAGGCGGACCTCGCCACGATCACGCCCAGCTCAACCAATCCGGATATCACCAATCCGGCGTTCGCCGGCCAGTTCAAGCCGAAGGGCCGGGCGATCTACTTCCGTACCGTGACGACCGACGCGTTCCAGGGCCCGAACATGGCGAACTACATGGCCCGGACGCTCAAGATCAAATCGGTCTACGTGCTCGACGATTCCGGCGCCTACGGGGTCGGCATTGCCGATTCGTACCAAAAACAGGCGGAGAAGCTCGGGATCAAGGTGCTCGGTCGCGACCAGCTCAATCCGAAAGAAGCCGACTACGCGACGATCCTCACCAAGATCAAAGCGCTCAAGCCCGATGCGCTTTACTACGGCGGGGTCGCGCAGGCCGGCGTCAAGCTCGCCAAACAGGCGCAGGAAATCATCCCCAACGTGATCAAGGCCGGCGGTGACGGCGTGCACGGCGGAAGCTTCCTCAAAGGCGCAGGCTTCCCGGCGGTCGAGGGCTGGTATTCGACGGCTGCGTCGCCCCACCTCGTCGAAGACCCGTCAATGGCCGATTGGGTGAAGCGGTTCCAGGATCGCTTCAAGACGCTGCCGGGCGATTATTCCATCACGGCGTATGACGGCGCGCTCGTCATCCTCGACGCGATCAAGCGGGTTGCCGAGAGCGGCAAGGAGGTCAACCGCACGAATGTGCGCGACGCCATGCAGGGGACCAAGCTCAAGACGCTGCAAGGCGAGGTCTCGTTCGACCCGAATGGCGACATGGTCTCCAAGGTCGTGAGCGTGTTCCAATATAAGCAGGACTCGAAATATCCGGACGACGACGTCATCCATCAGCAGAAATACGAAGGAACGGCGCCGGAGGGGTCGTAATAACGAAATCGTCATTCCGGGTCCCGAGCATAGCGAGGGAGCCCGGAATCCATGAACACCGATCAGCCAGAATTGCATGGTCAGCGTTCATGGATTCCGGGCTCGCCGCTTCGCGGCGCCCCGGAATGACGGCTGAGAAGTCGGGGCGCGGGGGTGCGCACGTGAGTTTTTGGGACATTCTGCTGCAGCAGGTGATCAACGGTGTGAGCCTGGGCGCGATGTATGCGCTCCTCGCGCTCGGCTTCACCATGGTCTACGGCATCATCGAGCTGATCAACTTCGCGCATTTCAACGTGTTCATGGTCGGCTCGTTCATCGCGCTGTGGCTGTTCCAGGCGATGGGCATCGTGGGGCAGGGCCATCCGCTCTACGGCTTGCCGCTGATCGGCGTGCTCGGTGTCGCCTTCGCGGTGACCATGGTGACCTCGGGTGTGCTCGGCGTCGCGATCGAGCGGCTTGCGCTGCGGCCGCTGCGCAACGTGCCGGGTACCGCCGCGATGATCACCACCATCGGGGTCTCCTACATTTTGTTCAACGTGATCCTGCTCGGCGCCGGCGCCGATTCTAAGAATTATTCCAACCCGCTGCCGGCGCTGCGCTGGGAACTCGGCGACGCAACGCTGCGGCTGCGCGAGTTGCTGGTATGGGGCGTGGCGCTGGCCTTGATGCTCGGCCTGCGTCTGTTCGTGCGCCGCACCAAGATGGGCAAGGCCATGCAGGCGACCGCCCAGGACCAGGAAGCGGCCCGCATGATGGGGGTGGACGTCGATCGCGTGGTGGCGATCGCGTTCTTTCTCGGCTCGGCGCTTGCCGGCGCCGCCGGCCTGATCTTCGGCCTTTATTACAACTATACGAGCTTCATCATCGGCTACACGGCGGGCCTGCGCGCCTTCACGGCGGCGGTGCTCGGCGGCATTGGCAATATTCCGGGCGCCATGCTGGGCGGGCTCATCATCGGGCTGATCGAATCCCTTGGCGGCCAGTTCATCGCGGTGCGCTGGACCGATGTGATCATCTTCTCGATCCTGGTGCTGGTGCTGGTGTTCCGACCGACCGGGCTCCTCGGGCGCGCCGCGCCCACGAGATCCTGATCGACCGCCGCCATGGCGATGCTGCTCTCGAAACGCGCGCGTGGCCTGGTGGCGCCGCTGACGGAGCGCATCGGGGAGGCCGCGTCGCGGCGCATCGGCCTTGCCCTCATCATGCTCGTGGCGATCGTGTTCCCGCTGGTGAACGGCAACGAAGGCAACATCGATGCCGCCGCCAATGCACTCGCCTTCGCGACGCTCGCGCTCGGCCTCAATATCGTGGTCGGCTTTGCAGGCCTGCTCGACCTCGGCTACGCGGCATTCTTTGCGATCGGCGCCTATGCGTACGGCATTTTCGCCTCGTATCAGGTGCAGCCGGAGTGGAGCGCGTTGTGGGAGCCGTTCCAGTGGCTCGGCTTGGTCGAGCGGCTCTCGCCCGGCGGCGGGCCTGACCACGTTCATTTCACCGTGTCGTTCTGGCTGATGCTGCCGGTCTCCGCGGTGATCGCCGCGTTCTTCGGCGTCCTGTTCGGCGCCCCGACCTTGCGGCTCAAGGGCGACTATCTCGCCATCGTCACCTTGGGCTTCGGCGAGATCGTGCCGATCGTCGCGCGCAACATGCCTTCCCTCACCAACGGCGCTGCCGGCCTCAACGGTGTCGCGACGCCCAATCTTTTTGGTTACGCCTTCGGGGTTAAATCGACACCCTATTATTACTTGGGGCTTGCGCTCATCGTGTTTCTCATCTTCGTCAGCGCGCGGCTTAAATCGTCCCGCATCGGCCGCGCCTGGATGGCGATCCGCGAGGACGAGATCGCCGCCGAAGCCATGGGCATCGACCGCGTGCGGCTGAAACTGCTCGCCTTCGGCGTAGGCGCGGCCTTTGCCGGCATGACCGGCACCTTCTACGTGGCCAAGCTGCAGACCGCGACGCCGGAAATGTTCATGTTCCCGGTCTCGGTCATGCTGCTGGTGATGATCGTGTTCGGCGGCATCGGCAGCATCGCGGGCGTGGTGCTGGGCGCGCTCATTCTCCAGCTGCTGCAATCATGGTTCCTGCAGGATTTGACCCAGTGGGTGCACGCGTTCGGCGCCTTCACGGGCATCGAATTTTTCGAGCGTGTGGACCTCGTGCAGTCGATCGAGCTGATATTCGGCATCATCCTCGTGTTCATGATGCTCTACCGCCGCGAAGGCTTGATCCCGGCGCATCGCGCGGTGACCGCGCTCTCGCACGCGGAGCAGACGGCAGTGCCGTCGCGCGGCGGCTTTGCCGGCGTATTCGCGGCGAGCCGGAAATCCATCGATCAATCGCAGCCGCTGCTGGAAATTCGCGGTTTGAGCAAATCATTCGGCGGCATCCGCGCGGTCGCCCGTCTCGACCTCACGGTGATGCCGGGCCGCATCGTCGCGGTGATCGGGCCGAACGGCTCGGGCAAGACCACGTTCTTCAATCTCGTCACCGGCCTCACCAGGCCCGATGCCGGCAGCGTGCGTTTTGCCGGTGCGGCTTTGGCCGGCCTTGCGCCCCACGTGATCGTCGAGCGCGGCATTGCGCGCACGTTCCAGAATCTGCGCCTGTTCGCCAACATGACGGTGACCGACAATGTCCTGGTCGGCACGCACGCGCGCACGTCCACCGGCGCGCTCGGCGCGGTCATCCGCCCGCCCGGCGTCCGGCACGAGGAGGAGGCGGCGCGTAAGCGGGTGGCCGGCGTGCTCAGCCTGTTCGGCAATCGTTTGCTGCCGCGCGCCGCGCACCTCGCGCGCACGCTCTCCTACGCCAACCGGCGGCGCCTCGAGATCGCCCGCGCCCTCGTGTCTGAGCCGACGCTTCTTTTGCTCGACGAGCCGACCGCCGGCATGAACCCGACCGAGACGCTCGAGTTGACCGACCAGATCCGCAGCCTGCGCGAGGCCGGCATCACCATCCTGCTGATCGAGCACAAGCTCGGCGTGGTCAACGAGATCGCCGACCACGTGGTCGTGCTCGATCACGGCGAAAAGATCGCCGAGGGCCCGCCCGAGGAGGTCCACCGCAACGAGGAAGTCCTGCGTGCCTATCTCGGACGAAAAATTGCCGCCGCCGCCCATCCTTGAGTTCAAGGACGTCGACACGTTTTACGGCGAGCTTCATGTCTTGAAGCGCGTCAACTACCGGGTCGACCGGGGCGCGATCGTTTGTCTGCTCGGCGGCAACGCGTCGGGCAAATCGACCACGATGAAGACGATCCTTGGCTTGGTCCGCCCGGCGGCTGGCGCCGTGTTTTACGCGGGCGAGAACATCAACGGCCTTTCGACCGCCGACCGGGTGCGCCGCGGCATCGCGCCGGTGCCCGAAGCGCGCCGTTTGTTTCCGCGCATGACCATCCGCGAAAACCTCGAAATGGGCGCGTTTACCCGCGACGACAAAGAGGAGATCGAGGCCGACCTTGAACGCGTGTTCGCGCTGTTCCCGCGCATCAAGGAGCGCCTCACCCAGGCGGCCGGCACGCTCTCGGGCGGCGAGCAGCAGATGGTGGCGATCGCGCGGGCGCTCATGGCGCGGCCGAAGCTCCTATGCATGGACGAGCCGTCGATGGGGCTCTCGCCCGCGTTCGTCGATCAGGTGTTCGACATCATCCAGACCATCAACCGCCAGGGCACCACAATCTTCATGGTCGAGCAGAACGCCAACATGGCGCTCTCGATCGCTACCTACGGCTACGTGCTGCAGACCGGCGAAGTCGCTGTCTCCGGGACGGCGCAGAGCTTGCGCGACAACGCGCTGGTGCAGCAGGCCTATCTGGGTGAGATGAAGGCGGGGTGAGACTGTCTCCTCCGCGTGGCGTAGGATCATGTGCCGTCAGCCGGTAGGATGATCATGATCGACCGCCGGACGTTCACTGCGCTGTTTGCCGGCGCGCTCGCGGCGCCGCGTACTGCCTGGAGTGAGACAATGCCGCACAAAGCCGTGTTCTACGCCAGCGTCGGGCCGGCGCTCACGCTCTATCACCTCAATGTCGACAATGCCGCGCTCGCCCGCCAGAGCACGGTGCAGTTGCCGGCCAAAGTGCAATACGCGTGGCCGCATCCGTCGGCGCATTTTCTCTATGTGGCGTCGAGCAGCGGTGGCCCGGGCTCGCGAGGCGTGCAGGGGACCGAGCACTATCTCTCCGCGTTGCGGATCGATCCCGCGACGGGCGCGCTGCAGGCGCACGGGCCCTCGGCCCCGTTGCGCTCGCGCCCCATCCATATGTCGCTCGACCGCACCGGCGCCTATGCGCTCACCGCCTATAACAATCCGAGCGGTGTCACCGTGCATCCGATCAATACGGACGGCACCGTCGGCGAGGAAGTCAAACAAACGGCGGCGCTCGACGGCGGCATCTACGGCCATCAGGTCCGGGCGATGCCCTCGAACAATTCGTTCATCCTGGTGACGCGCGGCAACGCCGCCACCGCCAGCAAGCCCGAGGATCCGGGCGCGCTCAAGGTCTACGCCTTCAAGGACGGGCAGCTGACGAACCGCGCCTCGATTGCGCCCAACGGCGGCTACGGCTTCGGCCCGCGCCACCTCGATTTTCATCCGACCCTGCCCCTCGCCTATCTCTCGCTCGAAACGCAGAACAAGCTTTACGCCTATCGCCTCAAGGACGACGCGCTCGAACCGGACGCGATCTTCAAGCAGGAGACGCTCGCCGAGCCGGGCAACATCCGCGGCCGCCAGGCCGCGAGCACGGTGCACGTGCACCCGAACGGCCGCTTCGTCTACGTCGGCAACCGGGCGAGCGAGATGGTCGAGTTTGAAGGGAAGAAAGTATTTCCGGGCGGCGAGAACAGCATCGCGGTGTACGCCCTCGACCAGACGACCGGCGAGCCGACGCTGATCCAGAACGCCGACGTGCACGGCATCCATCCGCGCACCTTCTCGCTCGATCCCTCCGGCCGCATGCTGGTGTCGGCGCAAATCCTGCCGATGCTGGTGCGCGACGGCGGCGCGGTGAAGTCCGTGCCGGCTAACCTGACGACGTTCCACGTCGGCGATGATGGCAAACTGACCTTCGCCAACGCCTACGACGTGGACACCGGCGGGGCCATGCAGTTCTGGAGCGGCATGGTGGCGCTGCCGTAGATTGCCACCAGATTTTCTGTTCGCTCTGAGTTCGTCATTCCCGGGCGCCGCGAAGCGGCGAACCGGGAATCCAGTAACCACCGGCCTCTGAATACTGGATTCCCGATAGCCTCGCTTCGCTCGGCTTCGGGAATGACGAGTGCGGCAACTACGTGGCACTTAGCTTCATCACTTCCGCGACGTTGTTTGTTTTGTCCAATGCCCATACCACCTCGATCAGGCGTTCCGCATCAACCCCCGGCGCGCCGTACCCGGCAAGCTCGCGCAATTTGGCCTCCAGCTCGGCATCGCTGAGCGGGCGCGCGACGCTGCCGCGGGCGTGAGCGATGTGCGCGCTGAGCAGGTCGCCTGACGTCGTGCGCAGGCTCACCACGGCGGCGTCGGCGGGAATGCTGGCGTCGTCCTCGGCCGCGACTTTGCTGCGCAGTGAGAGCACCGCCGGGTCGTTGACGCAGGCGTCGCTGTATTCCTTCACGCCGGCGGCGCCGTAAAGAAAGGCGACGGCAACGGTGTGCTGCAGGCTCACCTGCGCCTCTGTACCGGTCGTGACGTTCGGCCGGTCGGCGCGCTCGCGCAGCAGTGGATGCCCTTTCACCATGATGCGCTCGATGCGCGTCACGTCGCCCACCTGCGGGCGCAACTCCAGGCACGCGTCGACGACCGGATGGAGCACCACCCCGTTTGGATATGGTTTGTACGCGTTCTGCATCAGCTCCCAGCTCTCGCCGAGGCCGTCCGCCACGGAAGCGAGGTCCTCATCCTCGCCCATCACGGCCGCGAGGCCGCGCGGTCCTTCCAGCGGCCGCGCCGGGCCGCTCATTCCGCGCTCGGCATAGAGCGCCGCCGCCAGCCCGTTGCGCGCCGAATTGCCGACGCCGACGCTCTTGCTCATGGTGCCGAGGTTCTCGACCAGGCCGGACGATTGCGTCGCGGCAGTGCCGAGCGCCCACGCCATCCGTTGCGCATCGAGGCTGAGCAGTTTGCCGGCGGCGGACGCGGCGCCGAGCACGCCGCAGGTCGCGGTGATGTGCCAGCCGCGCCGGTAGTGGCCGGGCGAGAGCGCGTTGCCGACGCGGCATTCCACCTCGACCCCGAGCACGAACGCGTGCAGCAGCGCCGCGCCGCTGATCGGCCGCCGCTCCGCGAGCGCGAACAGCCCGGGCGCCACCGGCGCGGTCGGATGGATCACCGTGCGCAGGTGCGTGTCGTCGAAGTCGAGCACGTTGGCGCTGACCGAATTGAGGAACGTCGCGGTCAGCGCGTCGGTGCGTTCGCGCCGCCCGATGACGGTCGCATGCGGCGGACCGAAACAATCGGCGAGCGCCGCCACCAGGATTTCGACCGCCTCGTTGCGGCAGCCGCCGAGCGCCGTGGCGAAGAAATTGACGAGCGAGCGCTTGGCTTCGTGGCGCACCCGCTCGGGCAGGTCCTCGGGACGGTGTTCGGCCAGAAACCGCGCCAGTCGTTCCGTGATTTGCATGGGCGCTCGGCGCTTCCTTCCATCGACAACCCCGAATGATTGCGTAAGTATCCCGGCCCCACAAGGACACAGGAATGGATCTCAATCTCAAGGGCAAGGCCGCCGTGGTGACCGGCGCGAGCCGCGGCATCGGCGCCGGCATCGCGCGCGAGCTCGCCCAGGAGGGTGTGTCGGTGATGCTGGTCGCGCGCGACAAAGCGGCGCTCAAGGCGCGCGCGGAGGAGATCAGATCGCGCCACAACGTCGAGGCGCGGCATATTTCCGCCGACCTGCGCGAGGACGCGGCGGCCGCGAAAGTCATCGGTGCCGCCATGCAGGAGCTCGGGCGCATCGACATTCTGGTTCATTCCGCCGGCGCGACCAAACGCGGGGATTTCTTCAAGCTCACCGACGATGATTTCCGCGACGGCTTCGCCTTGAAATTCCACGGCGCGGTGCGGCTCGCACGCGAAGCCTGGCCGCATTTGAAGGAGCGGCGCGGCTCGATCGTCACCATCGGGGGCATCGGCGCCAACACGCCGGAAGCCGATTTCACCATCGGCGGTTCGGTCAACTCGGCGCTCGAGCACTTCTCCAAGGCGCTCGCCACCATCGGCCATCGCGACGGGATTCGCGTGAACACGATCCATCCCGGCTACATCGAGACGGATCGGCTCGCCCGCCGCATCGACGCTTTCGCACGCGAGCACAATTTGGATCACGCCAAGGCACGTACCGAGCTGGCGCAGGAGTTGGGCATCGACCGCTTCGGCCAGCCGGCGGACATCGGGCGTCTGGTCGTATTCCTCGTGTCCGATGCCGGCTCGTACATCCACGGCACCGCTATCGACATTGACGAGGGCGTCACCAGGGGGATGCGATGAACAAGCCCTGGCCCGCGCCCGCTGACGCGCTGCTGCGGTGCCAGCGCGCGCTGTTCGACATTCCGCGCGAGGTTTGTTTCCTCAATGCCGCCTCGTGGAGCCCGCTGCCGCTGGCAAGTCAGGAGGCGGGCCGCATCGGCGTCGCCCGCAAGGGGCAGCCGTGGAAGCTCGCGCCGGAGTTTGCGCCAGCCCAGCACCAGCGGGCGCGCGTTGCCGCGGCGCGCCTCATCAATGCCGATCCGGACGACGTCGCACTGATCTCGTCTGTTTCTTACGGCGTCGCCACCGCCGCGAAGCTCCTGACCGTGCCGGCCGGCGCGCGCGTGCTGGTGATCGAGGACGATCATTCGTCGCCGGTGCTCGAATGGATGACGCGCGCGCCGCAGCAAGGCTTCACGGTCGAGGTGGTGCGCCGCCCCGACGAAGGTGACTGGACGGCCGCGGTGCTCGCGGCAATCGACCAACGCGGCGCGCCGCCGCTCGCGCTGGTGTCGATCTCTTCGGTGCATTGGTCGGACGGCGGGTTTGTCGATCTGGACACGGCCGCGTCAGCTACTCGTGCCCATGGCGCCGCCCTTCTGGTCGATGCAACCCACAGTGCCGGCGTGCTGCCGCTCGACGTGCGCGCGCTCGATCCCGACTTTCTGGTGTTCCCGACCTACAAATGGGTGCTCGGCCCCTACGGTCGCGCGTTTCTCTACATCGCCAAGCGCCGCCAGGAGGGGGTGCCGCTCGAGCAAACGAGCTACGGCCGTCGCGCCGTTGCGGCGGAACGGGTCCCATACTTTGCCGACACGGCCTACGTCACTGGCGCGCGGCGGTTCGACATGGGCGAGCGCGACCACTTCATCTCGCTCGAGATGGCGGCGATCGGCATGGAACTGATGGCGCGGTGGGGCTCTGCTGCGGTCGTTGGACGCCTGCGCATGCTCACCGATCGCCTCGCCGCCGGGCTCGCCGACTCCGGGGTGCGCATCGCGTCGGCGCGCGTGCGTGCGCCGCATGTGCTGAGTCTCGCGTTCCCGCACGGCATGCCGGAGCAACTGTTCGAGCGCCTTGCGACCGAGAACGTCTACGTCGCCTCGCGGCTGGGGCGCCTGCGCATCAGCCCGCATGTGTACAACGACGAGGCGGACGTCGACCGCTTCATCGCTGTGTTTCGCGAGATCATGCGCTGAGGAGTTGCGCGGCGATGCCGGCTTTCATCTGCACCGCCTGCGGCATGCAATATGCGCCGACCGATGCGGCGCCGGCGCAATGCATCGTCTGCGAGGAGGAGCGCCAGTACGTTCCGCCAGCCGGGCAGACCTGGACGACTTTGCCGGCGTTGGCCGCGCGCGCCTTCAATTCCTACCGCGAACATGAGCCGGGGCTGATCGGCATCGGCACGCAGCCGCAGTTCGCCATCGGCCAGCGAGCGCTGCTCGTGTGCACGCCGAACGGCAACGTGCTGTGGGACTGCATCTCGCTGCTCGACGCCGCCACCGTCGCGCTGATCAAGGGTCTCGGCGGCCTCGAGGCGATCGCCATTTCCCACCCGCACTTCTACACCACCATGGTGGAATGGAGCCGTGCGTTCGGAGACGTGCCGATTCATCTGCACGCGGCCGACCGCCAGTGGATCATGCGGCCCGATCCGGCCATCAAGTTGTGGGACGGCGAGACGCTTGAACTGCTGCCGGACGTGACGTTGATCCGCGGCGGCGGTCATTTCACCGGCGGCACCATGCTGCATTGGGCCAAGGGTGCCCAGGGCCGCGGCGCGCTCCTCTCCTCCGACATCGCGACCGTGACGACCGACCGCAAATTTCTCACCTTCATGTACAGCTATCCGAACCTGATCCCGCTCAATGCCGCGCAGGTCAGAGGCATCGCTGCCTCGGCGGCGCCGTTTCGATTCGACCGCATCTACGGACATTATTTCGATCGCGTGATCCCGACTGGCGGCGAGCAGGTGTTGAAGAAATCGGTCGAACGCTACATCAAGGCGATCGGCGCGGCCTAAGGAAATCAAACGAGGAAGCACGGAAACATGATCGGAAACTGGTTGCGTCTCATCGCCATCGCCGGGCTTGGGGCCGCTTCGCCCGCACTGGCGCAGGACGTGAATCTTCCCGAGGGGCCCGGCAAGGAAACGGTCGCGGCGCTGTGCGGCGCCTGCCATCGGCTCACGTTCCTTGCCAACGGCTACACGCCGGACGGCTGGCATACCGTCGTGCGCATGATGCTCAATTTCGGCGTGCCGATCCCGAAGGACGAAGTCACGACCGTCACCGATTATCTGATCAAATCATTTCCCGAGCGGCAGCGCCCGGCTGCGGCGATCATCCCGGGGCCGGCGGAAATCGCCATGAAACAATGGCCGGTGCCGACGCCAGGCTCGCGGCCGCACGACCCCATGGCCGCGCGCGATGGGACCATTTGGTACAGCGGACAGCTTGCCAATAATCTCGGCCACATCGATCCGAAGACTGGCGCGATCAAGGAGTACCACACCAACGACCAGACCGGCCCGCACGGTCTCGTCGAAGGGCCGGACGGCAATATCTGGTTCACCGGGAATTTCCGCAGCTTGATCGGCAAGCTCGATCCGAAGACCGGCACCGTCACCGAGTACAAGCTGCCTGATCCGGCGGCGCGCGATCCGCATTCGCTCACCTTCGACCGCAGCGGCATTCTCTGGTTCACGGTGCAGAACGGCAACTTCGTCGGCCGGCTTGATCCGAAGAGCGGCGAGATCAAGCTCGTTCAACTACCGACCGCAGGGGCGCGGCCTTACGGCATTCTGGTCAACTCGAAGGGGATTCCGTTCTTCGACGAGTTCGGAACCAACAAGATCGGCAGCATCGATCCGGCGACGATGGAGATCAAAGAATACCCGCTGCCCAATTCGGATGCGCGGCCGCGCCGCATCGCAATCACGCCGGACGACGTCGTCTGGTACACGGATTTCGCCCGTGGCTTTCTGGGCCGGCTCGATCCCGCGACCGGCAAGGTCATCGAGTGGCAGTCGCCGAGCGGACCGAAGTCGGCGCCCTACGGCATGGTCTTCACCAAGGGGGCGCTGTGGTACAGCGAGTCTTTCGCCAAGCCGAACACGGTGGTGCGGTTCGATCCGCAGACGCAGAAGTTCCAGACCTGGGCGATCCCGGGCGGCGGCGACATCGTGCGCAACATGGACGTGACGCGTGACGGCAATGCGGTGCTCGCCAACAGCCTGGTGAACGAGGTGATGCTGGTGGAGATTAAGTGACGGCAGGGATTACGCCGTCGCGGTCGGCGCCTGCGGCTGCAGTTCGCTCATCCTCTGGCGATAAAGAGTGACGAAATCTATCGGGTCGATCAGCAGCGGCGGGAAGCCGCCGTCGCGCACCGCGGTCGCGACGATCTCGCGCGCGAACGGGAACAACAGCCGCGGGCACTCGATCATCACCAGCGGATGGAGGCTTTCCTGCGCCACGTTCTGGATGCGGAAGACGCCCGCATAGGTGAGCTCGAAGCCGAACAGCACGTTGCCGGCGGAATCGGCCTTCCCGTCGATCTTGAGCTCGACCTCGTATTCGTTCTCGGCCAGGCCTTTGACGTTGACGTTGATTTGAATGTTGATCGCGGGAGGCTGCTGGGGCGGCGTGAGCGAACGCGGCGCATTCGGATTCTCGAACGAGAAATCCTTGATGTACTGCGTCAGTACGTTTAGTTGGGGAAGCTTCTCCGGGTTGGGCCCGCCGTTCGTGGTGCTCATGAGGCCTCCTGACGGGCGCGACGCGCCACACGCAACAGATGGTGGCTAACACAGGCTGCCCGAGCCGACAATGCCAGCGATCAGGGATCGGGCATCAGGGATCAGGCATCACGCCACCCCCCTGATACCTGATCCCTGATAGCCGATCCCTGAGTTGGCGGAACCGGGCGGATCGTCTAAGGTCGGCGCAAGTCTCGATAATGCGCCGGCCGGCCCTGGAACGGCCCGCCGCGCGTATACATAATATCGACGGGATTGAGGCTTACGCTGCGACCACATTGGTCGTCATCCCGTAGTCGCTGAAGGCACCGACGTGGACATTTACACGATCATTTTCCTGGCGCTGGCGGTGTTCATTTTCCTGCGCCTGCGCAGCGTGCTCGGCCAGCGCACGGGGCGGGAACGGCCTCCGTACGATCCCTATTCCGCGCGCGACGCGGTGCGCAGCCCGGCAAGCGACAAGGTAGTGGCCCTGCCGACGCGCGCAGGGACAGAAACGGCGCCTCAGCCGGTCGAACCCGCACCGGCTCCGGCCGACCGCTGGAAAGGCGTTGCCGAACAAGGGACCGCCTTGGCGAACGGCCTCGACGCCATCGTGGCCGAAGACAAGAGCTTCGACCCCAAGCACTTCCTGACCGGCGCGCGCGCCGCCTACGAAATGATCGTCACCGCCTTTGCGGAAGGTGATCGCCGCTCCCTCAAGAACCTGCTCTCGCGTGAAGTTTACGACGGCTTCGAGACCGCGATCCGCGAGCGCGAGAACCGCGGCGAGACCACCGAGACCCGCTTCGTGTCGATCGACAAGGCGGACCTGATCGGCGCGGAAATGCGTGGCAAGACCGCGCAGATCACCGTGCGGTTCGTGTCTCAGCTCATTTCCGTCACTCATGATCGCACCGGCGCGGTCATCGAGGGGTCGCCCGAAAAGGTGACGGAAGTGACCGACGTGTGGACCTTCGCGCGCGACATTTCATCGCGCGATCCCAACTGGAAGCTGGTCGCCACCGAAGCCGGCCAATGACCGGAGGTGAGCGATGGCGGCACGGCAGCGCCTCAAGCGCGGCCTGGTACTGGCGGCTGCGCTGATCCTCGGTATCGGTGCGGCTGCGGCCGAACCGGGTCCATTGCGGCTTCCCGATACAGCCCTCGAGCCGATCGCGTTCGCTGATCTCGACGGCTGGACGGCGGACGATCACGCCCAGGCGTTCGCGGCATTTCGCGCGAGCTGTGGGCCGATCGTGCGCTCGCGCGCATCCGACGAGCAGCCGTTGGCGGCGGCCCTCGCGCAGGTATGCCGGCGTGCACTCGCACATACTCACCTCGACGAGGAGAAAGCGCGCGAGTTTTTCGAGACGAATTTCCGGCCGCTGCGCATCAGCCGCCTGGGTGATACCCAGGGATTCGTAACCGGTTATTACGAGCCGATCGTCGAAGGCTCGCGCTTTCCCACCCGCGAATACACCGTGCCGCTCTATCATCGCCCCGACGACCTCGTCGCGCCCGGCGAGCGCAAGGGCGAGAGCTTTCCCAACCGCGGCCCGGCGTTCCGGCGCACCCAGGACGGCAAGCTCGTGCCTTATTACGACCGCGGCGAAATCGAGGATGGCGCGCTCGACGGACGGCATCTGGAAATCTGCTGGCTCAAGGATCCGTTCGCCGTGCTCACAATTCAGATCCAGGGCTCGGCGCGCGTGCGTTTGGAAGACGGGTTGATCGCGCGTGTGAATTACGCCGCCCATAATGGCTTGCCGTACACGCCGATCGGCCGCGTCCTGATCGAGCGCAACCTGGTCCCGCGCGAGGAAATGTCGCTCGACCGTATTCGCAAGTGGATGAACGACAACCCGGACCAGGCCAAGGAGCTGCGCCGCAAGAACCAGGGGTATGTGTTCTTTCGCGTCAGCGGGCTTGCCGACGACAGCGAGCCGGTCGGCGGCCAAGGCGTGCGCCTCACGCCCGGCCGCTCGATCGCGGTCGACCGTCCGCTGCATGCCTACGGCACGCCGTTCTTCATCGAGGCGGACCTGCCGATCGACGGTGCCGCGGCAAAGACGCCGTGGCGGCGGCTCACCATCGCCCAGGACACCGGCTCCGCCATTGTCGGGCCGGCGCGCGCGGATATTTATTTCGGTGCCGGCGACGATGCCGGGCGCGTCGCCGGGCGCGTGCGCCAGTCCGCGCGCTTCGCCATGCTGGTGCCCAGGGCGATCGATCCGGTCGAGGCCGGCGAGCAGATGCCGTTGCCGCCGCCGAAGCCGGCACTGGTCGTGGCGAAGCCGGAGCAAAAGCCCGCTGCCCACGCCGGCAAACCCCGGCATCGGGCGCGGTGGCACGCGCGGGTGTGGCGATGACCTCGGACGACAGCAAGCTCAGGCGCCGCCGCACGCTCACCGCGGACGAGCACGCGCTGTGGTCGTACGTCACCCGTTCGATTGCGCCGCTGCGCCGCGTGCACCTGCGGGAGACCGAGCCTGCGGCCGCGGAGACTCACGCCAAGCCGGTAAACCCGGCGCCGGCCGCTCCGCTGCCGCGCCTGCCGCTGCCCCACCCGGCGCCGCCGCGCCTGCCGGGGCTTGCACCGATCGACCGCCGACTCAAGCAGAAGCTCGCGCGCGGTCGCGAACCGATCGATGCCTCGATCGATTTGCATGGCCTCACCCAAGCGGAGGCCCATGCCGCCTTGATGCGCTTCCTGCGCAATGCGCGGGCGGGCGGCGCGCGGCTCGTCTTGGTGATCACCGGCAAGGGGGCGCGCAGCGACGACTTCGCGAGCGACCGCGGCGTGCTGCGCCGGCAAGTGCCGCTGTGGCTGCGGTCGACGGAGCTGCGTGACATCGTGATCGGCTTCGATTGGGCGCACGTCGCCCACGGCGGCGAAGGCGCACTTTACGTGCGCATCAGACGGAAGCGGGATTAAATGTCACATCGCCGCAGGCACGCGATAGAGGCGGCCGGTCGCCTCGAGGTCACGCACGGTCCAGTCGCCGCCCACGCCGGCGATCATCCATTTGAGGATCGCCCACAGATCACGGTCGGCCACGTCTTCATCCAGCGGTTCGAGCGCCCCCACCAGGGCGTGGATTTCCACGCCCGCCGGGAACGGCTCGCCGCTGCGGCCGATGAACACGAGCGCGTAGCTGTTTCCCGAGGGCGTGGTGAGGTAGCCGGGCTGCTTGAGGCCGTCCCGATCGAGGTTGAACGTCTGGGCGAAGAAGCGGCGGAATTCCGGATAATGGCCGATGCGGTCTTCGGCGAGCACGAACGCACGGCGCAATCCATCGAGCGACGGCGGCCGAATGACTGTTACATCGCTCACGCGCGCGCCTCCGTTTGTTTGAGGCGATTGAGAAAATCAACGATGCGTTCCGCGATCTCTGGCCCGGAGTCTTCCTGCAGGAAGTGCCGGCCGGTGACGAGGTGCGGGCCTTCAGCGTGCGGTAGCAGTTGTTTGAAGCGCGTCGCAAAGGTCGCCTGATCGAACACGTCGTCCTCGCGTCCCCACACCAGCATTGCCGGCAGCTTGCAGGCGGCGAGTTCTCGTTCGAGCCACGCAAAGCGTTCAAAGGCACGCGCGTTGTGGTCGAGCGGGATCCATCGCGGCCAAGTCCAGGTGAGAAGCCGCGTCGCCGGGTCAGGCAGCACCATTTCATAGGCGGCCTGCGCGCGCTCGCGCAAGCGAGCGCGATCGACGACCGAGAGATAAATGCCGCGCGTCACGAGGACGTTGTGCCGGCCCATCAGATAGGGTCCGACAAGCGGCGCGTGCATCATGCGCCAGGGAAAGATGCGCGTGTGGAACTCCGCCGGCGGCAGCGGCCACGCCCAGGTGCTCATCAGCACGAGCGCACGCACGCGCGCGATGTTGGAGAGCGCAAAGCCGAGCCCGGTCGGACCGCCCCAGTCGTGGCACACGAGCGTGATCCGTGTGAGATCGAGGCCGCGCAGCAGCGCAGCGAGATTGGCGACGTGGCCGTCGAGGCTATGGGCATCCTCACGCGTGGGCTTCTCCGACAGCCCGAAGCCGATCATGTCCGGGATGATGACGCGGTGCCCCGCCCGCGTGAGCGGGCCGACAAAGTCGCGATAGAGGAACCCCCAGGTCGGATTGCCGTGCAGCAGCACGACCGGATCGCCGGCGCCCTCGTCGACGTAATGCATGCGCCAGCCGTTCACGCGGGCAAATCGCGGCCGGTACGGCTACTGCGCACGCACGGCGTCGGGCAAAGCGGGATCGGCTTGTCTCAGCACTCGTCGCCTATCGGCAGCGGGCGAACGCGGATACGGGAGTCATCAACAACAACTATGCTCCCATGCTCAAGTGCCTCATCGAGGCTGGCTAGATTCGCTAGTAGCAATGCAAGTTGCCTCGCGCGCCTGCGCGGCCCGCCTCTAAAAAGTACAAAGGATGGTTTTCGCGCACTCCATAAGGCGAGCAAGGTGCCAAAATCAGTATCTGCGGAAACAATGACCCGATCTTCGTGTTCGGCGCGGGCGACTATTAACTCATCGTCAGCTTGCTGCAAGCCGTAATCACGGACATGGACGGCGTCATGACCGGCCTGCCGCAAACCCTCAGCAACGGAGGGAGATAACGCAGCATCGACCAAAAACCTCACGGAGTAACAAGCGGCAGTTCTCGCTCGCGCACCGCGGCCGCTGCGTAGCGGAGCGCCTCATGGAGGTCCTCGGGTTGAAGGTCCGGATAGTCGGCAAGGATCTCTGCCTCGGTCATTCCTTCCGCGACCATTCCGACGACCGTCGCAACTGGAATACGGAGCCCTCGTATGCAGGGCACGCCCCCCATCTGCTTGGGGTTGGTGGTGATACGCGTAAAATTCATCGCAAGTTCTCCATTGCTTCCTGTTCACAATAAGCGAAAGCGAGCCAAGTTGAAACAGCAATACTCACAAAATAAACCGGCTCAAATCCGCATTCTTGGCAAGATCGCCGATATGGTCGCGCACGTAAGCCGCGTCGATCTGCACCGCCTCGCCGGAGCGGTCTGGGGCGGCGAAGGAGATGTCATCGAGCACGCGCTCCATCACGGTCTGCAGCCGCCGGGCGCCGATGTTCTCGACGTTAGAGTTGACCTCGACCGCGATGTCGGCGATCGCGTCGATGGCATCGGCGGTGAACGCGAGATCCACCCCTTCGGTCGCGAGCAGCGCCACCGTCTGCTTGATCAGCGAGGCCTCGGGCTCGGTCAAAATCTTGCGAAAGTCGTCGCGCGAGAGCGGCTTCAGCTCGACCCGGATCGGCAGCCGGCCCTGCAGTTCGGGCAGCAGGTCGGATGGCTTCGACACGTGAAAGGCGCCCGAGGCGATGAACAGAATGTGGTCGGTCTTGACCGTGCCGTGCTTGGTCGAGACCGTCGTGCCTTCGATCAGGGGCAGGAGATCGCGCTGCACCCCTTCGCGCGACACGTCGGCGCCGATGCGGCCGTCGCGCGCGCAAATCTTGTCGAGCTCGTCGAGGAACACAATGCCGTTGTTCTCGACCGCGCGCAGCGCCTCCGCGACGAGCTGATCCTGGTCAAGCAGCTTGTCGGATTCCTCGTTGATCAGGATTTCGTAGGAATCGCGCACCATCACGCGGCGGTTCTTGGTGCGGCCGCCGCCCAGCGCCTTGCCGAAAATGTCGCCGATCGAGACCGCACCCATCTGGGCGCCCGGCATGCCGGGGATTTCGAACAGCGGCAGCGACGGGCCGCCCGCCTGCACCTCGATCTCGATCTCCTTGTCGTCGAGTTCGTTGGCGCGCAGCTTCTTGCGGAAGGAATCCTTGGTGGCCGGACTCGCGTTGGGTCCGACCAGCGCGTTGATCACGCGTTCCTCGGCGGCGAGATGGGCGCGCGCGTAGACTTCCTTGCGTTTTTGCTCGCGCACCAGCGCGATACCGATCTCGACCAGGTCGCGCACGATCTGCTCGACGTCGCGCCCGACGTAGCCGACCTCGGTGAATTTGGTCGCCTCGACCTTGATGAACGGCGCGCCCGCGAGCCGCGCAAGGCGCCGGGAAATCTCAGTCTTGCCGACGCCGGTCGGGCCGATCATCAGGATGTTCTTCGGCAGCACTTCTTCGCGCAGCTTGTCGTCGAGCTGCAGCCGGCGCCAGCGATTGCGCAGCGCGATGGCGACCGCGCGCTTGGCATCGCCCTGGCCGACGATGAAGCGGTCGAGTTCGGAAACGATTTCGCGTGGGGAAAAATCGGTCATTCGGATACTTCGGTTACAGCTTTTCCACCGTAACGTTACGGTTGGTGTAGACGCAAATATCGGCCGCGATATCCATCGCCTTGCGCACGATTGTTTCGGCGTCGAGATCGCCGTCGATGAGCGCACGCGCGGCGGCGAGCGCGTAATTGCCGCCCGAGCCGATGCCCATGATGCCCTTCTCCGGCTCCAGCACGTCGCCGGTGCCGGTGAGCACCAGGGACACGTCTCTGTCGGCGACGATCATCATGGCCTCGAGCCGGCGCAGGTAGCGGTCGGTGCGCCAGTCCTTGGCGAGTTCAACCGCCGCGCGCGTGAGCTGGCCGGGGTATTGCTCGAGCTTCGATTCGAGCCGCTCGAACAGAGTAAACGCGTCGGCGGTGGCGCCGGCGAATCCGGCGATCACATCACCTTTGCCGAGCCGGCGCACCTTCTTGGCGTTGCCCTTGACGATCGTCTGCCCGATGCTCACCTGGCCGTCGCCGCCGATAGCCACGACCCCGCCCTTACGGACGGTCAGGATGGTCGTGGCGTGCCAGCGGTCGGGTTCGGTCGGCTGCATGGGGTCGCGGGTGAACTGAGCCCCGAGATGTAAGCGCTGCCCGCGGCCGATGCAAACCGCTGATGGGTTCGATCAGGGAGTTTCATTCACGTTACGGCAATGCGGTGGTGGCGAACACTGTCACCGCCTGATAAAAGGCCCGCGTTTCAAACCGGACACATGGCATGCGCAGCGCCAACGTCACGCGCACCACCAAAGAGACCGATGTCGCGGTCGCCGTGAACCTCGACGGCACCGGCGCGAGCGCGATCGAGACCGGCATCGGCTTCTTCGATCACATGCTCGATCTGCTCGCGCGTCACTCGCGCATCGACATCACGGTGAAGGCCAAGGGCGACCTGCACATCGATCATCACCACACCACCGAGGACGTCGGCATCGCGCTCGGCCAAGCGGTCAAACAGGCGCTCGGCGACATGAAGGGCATCACCCGCTACGCCGACGTGCACGTGCCCATGGATGAGGCGCTCACCCGCGTGGCGATCGACATTTCCGGCCGTCCGTTCCTGGTATTCAAGGCGGAGTTCGGCCGCGACAAGGTGGGCGCGTTCGACACCGAGCTGGTGCGCGAATGGTTCCAGGCTTTCGCCATCAACGCCGGCGTCACGCTGCACGTCGAGACTTTGTACGGCGCGAACGATCACCATATTGCCGAGTCGTGCTTCAAGGGCCTGGCGCGGGCGTTGCGGGCCGCCGTCGCCATCGATGCCCGCGCTGCCGGCGAGGTGCCCTCGACCAAAGGGCGGCTCGGCGGCTGAGACCGTCACGTGTCTTCTCATTTCGGAGTGAAGCGATGGCTGTTTACACGGTGCATGAGCCGCCGCGGCGCAATGACGATGCGCTCGCGCACACCGAGCGGTTTACCTTCGTGCGCGACGGCTTTTCGTGGCCGGCGTTTCTGTTCGCGCCGCTGTGGATGCTGCGCTATCGCCTCTGGCTTGCGCTGATCGTCTATTTGCTCGTGTTGTTCGCCATGGGTGCGGCAACGCGCGTTCTCGGCGACGGCGATTGGCTGCTGGCGATCAGTCTCTTGGTCTCGCTGCTGGTCGGTTTCGAGTCGTCGAGCTTGCGCCGCTATGGGCTGGCGCGGCGCGGATGGAAGACCCTCGGCGTCGTGGTCGGCGACGATATCGAGGCTGCCGAGCGGCGCTTCTTCGACGCCTGGGCGGCCGGCAGCGTGCCGCGCCCGGCGACGGCTTCAGTCGCCGGCCCCGCCGCGCCCGCGGCGTCTGGGCCGATCATCGGGCTGTTTCCCGAACCCGGAGCGCGGATGTGACCGTTGCCATCGTCAATTACGGCTCCGGCAATCTCCACTCCGCCGCCAAGGCGTTCGAGCGCGCCGCGCGCGAGTCCGGGCGCGATCAGCCGATCCTGGTCACCGCCGATCCCGACGCGGTGCGCCGCGCCGATCGCGTGGTGCTGCCGGGCGTCGGTGCCTTCGCGGATTGCAAGCGCGGGCTCGACGCAGTTTTCGGCATGGTCGAGGCGCTGGAGGAGAGCGTGCGCCGCAAGGCCCGGCCGTTCCTCGGCATTTGCGTCGGCATGCAGCTCATGGCCGAGCGCGGCCGCGAATACGTGGTGACCGAGGGGCTCGGCTGGATCCCCGGCGAGGTCGATCGCATCGAGCCGAAAGATGCCGCCCTCAAGGTGCCGCACATGGGCTGGAACACGCTCGATGTGGCTCGTACGCACCCGCTGCTCGACGGCATCGCCACCGGCCCGCGAGGGCTGCACGCCTATTTCGTGCACTCGTATCATCTCAACGCCGCGGCGCGCGATTGTTTGGTCGCGCAGGCGGACTACGGCGGGCCGGTCACCGCGATGGTCGCGCGCGATAGTTATGTCGGCACGCAATTCCATCCCGAGAAAAGCCAGCGGCTCGGGCTTGCGCTGATCGCGAACTTTCTCAAGTGGTCGCCGTGATCCTGTTCCCGGCGATCGATCTCAAAGACGGGCTCGCCGTGCGCCTCGAACAGGGCGACATAACGCGCGCGACCGTGTTCAACCGCGACCCTGCCGCGCAAGCGGCCGCGTTTGCGACGCAAGGGTTCGAGTATCTGCACGTGGTCGATCTCGACGGCGCTTTCGCCGGCAAGCCGATGAACGCCGCGGCGGTCGAACGCATCCTGACGGCGGTGAACATCCCGGTACAGCTCGGCGGCGGCATCCGCGACATGGCGACGGTCGAGGCGTGGCTCTCCAAAGGCGTGCGCCGCGTCATCATCGGCACCGCGGCGGTGCGCGATCCGGCCTTCGTGAAGGCGGCCGCGCGGCGCTATCCCGACCGCGTCGCGGTCGGCCTCGACGCGCGCGATGGCAAGGTGGCGGTGGCCGGCTGGGCGGAAACGTCCGAACTTGCGGCGGACGAGGTGGCCCGCCGCTTCGCCGACGCCGGCGTCGTCGCGATCGTTTACACGGATATTTCCCGCGACGGGCTGCTGAAAGGTCTCAACCTTGAGGCCACGGTCGCGCTTGCCGATCGCGTCGCCATTCCGGTGATCGCGTCGGGCGGCTTGGCCTCGCTCGACGACGTGAAAGCCTTGTTGGAACCTCGCGCGCGCAAGCTCGCGGGAGCCATCGTCGGCCGCGCGCTCTATGACGGCCGGCTCGATGCGGCGGCGGCACTGGCGCTCATCCGCGGCAACTCATTCGTGCACTGAATTTCGAAATCGTCTAGCACGTGTCGCGGCTGTCATTTTGTTAATGACGTTACCCACAACGCGCCGTTCTTAACCGAGACAAAACACCGCGCGCGCTATTCCCGCGACTCACGGGGGCGCGTCCCATGTTCAGAGTTCTCAGTTGTCTCGCCGTCGAGCACGATCTGCGGCTGGTCGTGCTCGCGGGCATCGTCTGTTTCCTCGCCAGCACCGCCGCGGTCAGCCTGTTCCATCGCGCCAAGGCCACGAACGGCCGCGCCCGCGCCCTGTGGACCGCCACGGCCGGCGCTGCGACCGGCAGCGGCATCTGGGCAACGCACTTCATCGCCATGCTGGCCTACGAGCCGGGCACCTCGATCGCCTATGGCATCGGCCTTACCTCGCTGTCCCTCGTTGCTGCCGCCAGCGTTACGGCCATCGGCCTTGGCATCGCCATTTACGGCCGCTCGCGCTGGAACACGCCGCTCGGCGGCGCCGTCGTCGGAGGCGGCGTCGCCTGCATGCACTATCTCGGCATGGCGGCGGTGGAGATTCCCGGCCGCGTCACCTGGCTGTTCGATTATGTGCTGGTTTCGATCGTGGTCGGGATGCTGTTCGGCATGTGGGCGCTCAAGATCGCGGTGAGGCGCGACGACATCCGCACCACGCTTGCTGCCGCGGCTTTGCTGACGCTTGCCATCGTCTCGCACCACTTCACCGCCATGGGCGCGGTCGTGATCGTCGCCGATCCGACGCGCACCATCGATGCCCTCTCCATGTCGCCCACCGCGCTCGCCCTGGCAATCGCCGGCGTCGCGGTGGCTATTCTCAGCATGAGCCTGATCGGCGCGATTTCCGACCGGCGCCTCGCCGTGCGCGCCGACGATTTCGCGCGCGATCGGCGTCAGCTGATCGAAGAATCGGAAGAAATGCGCCGCGAGCAGCATCTGCGCCTGAGCACCGCGATCAGCAACATGTCGCAAGGCTTGCTGATGTTCGACGCGGACGGCCGGCTGCTCGTGTGCAACGATCGTTACATCGACATGTACGGGCTACCGCGCGAGGTCGTAAAGCCCGGATGCTCATTCGATCGGCTCCTGGAGGTTCGTAAATCGAACGGCACCTTCCCGGGCAGCATCGAGGACTATCGCAACGAATTGAGTGCGGCGCTCGCGCACGGCAAGTCCTATGAAAAAATTCTGGAGCTGAACGACGGCCGCACCATGGCGCTCGTGCATCAACCCATGTCGGGGGGTGGATGGGTGACAACCGATGAGGACGTCACCGAACGTCGTCACGCCGAGAAGCAGATCGCCTATATGGCGCACCACGACCTGTTGACCGACCTGCCCAATCGCGCCGCCTTCACCGATCACTTCGCCGCCGTTCTCGACAACGCCATCGCGTCGGGCGGAACTTTCGCCGTCGTGTGCATCGACCTCGACCGATTCAAGGAGGTGAATGACGTATTCGGACATTCGGTGGGCGACGGATTATTGCGCGAGGTTTCCCGGCTGCTGCGCCGCGCTGCGGGTGATGCGTTTCTGGCGCGGCTCGGCGGGGACGAGTTCACCCTCATCGTTGCTGAAGGCCAGCAGCCGGCGACCGCCGAGCGCTTGGCCGAAGCTTTGCAGGCGGCCCTCGCCGACGACGTTGCGGTCGATGACCATCGGCTGCACGTCGGGTTGAGCATCGGCGTTGCGATCTTTCCGACCGACGGCAAAACGGCCGCGGCGCTTCTCGCCAATGCGGATGCGGCGCTCTATCGCGCCAAGGCGGAAGGGCGCGGCGCCATCCGCTTCTTCGAAGCCGACATGGACAAACGACTGCGCGAGCGCCGCGCCTTGCAGCATGATCTCCGCTCGGCGATCGAGCGCGGGCAGCTGAGCCTGCATTACCAGCCGCAGGTGCGGATGGACGGCTCGGCCATCGGGTTCGAGGCGCTGGTGCGCTGGGAGCACCCGGCGCGCGGCACCGTGCCGCCCGCGAACTTCATTCCGCTCGCCGAAGAAAGCGGGACGATCATTCCCATCGGGCAATGGATCCTGCGTGAGGCGTGTCGCGAGGCGGCCTCATGGCCGCGTCCGTTGCAGATTGCCGTCAACCTGTCGCCCGTCCAGTTTCGCCACGGCGATCTTCCCGGCTTCGTCCATTCCGTGCTGCTGGAGACCGGTTTGCCAGCCGGGCGCCTGGAGCTGGAAATCACCGAAGGCGTGCTGATCGGCGATTTCTCCCGCGCCGTGTCGATCCTGCGGCGCCTCAAGGCGCTCGGCGTGCGTATCGCCATGGACGACTTCGGCACCGGCTATTCGTCGCTGTCCTATCTGCAAGCCTTCCCGTTCGATAAGATCAAAATCGACCAGGCGTTCATCTCCAACCTCGATCGCAACGTGCAGTCCACCGCTATCATTCGGGCGGTCATCGGCCTCGGACACGGCCTCAGTTTGCCGGTCTCTGCCGAGGGGGTCGAAACAAAGGAACAGATGAATTTCCTCAAGCGCGAGTCGTGCGATGAGGTGCAGGGGTTCCTGTTCGGACGGCCGCAGCCGATTGAAGCCTACGCGCACCTGGTTGGCCGCGAGGCGCCCGCGCCCAAGCAAATGATGCGGGCCGGCTGATTTCAGGTGCCCGTCATTTTGAATGATGGCGACTCGCACGCGCAGGCGAAATCGCCTACCACCCGGCTATGTTCAAGGTCCGCGTCATCCCCTGCCTCGACGTGAAGGACGGCCGCGTCGTCAAAGGCGTGCGCTTCGTCGATCTGCGTGATGCGGGCGATCCGGTCGAGGCGGCGATCGCCTATGACGCCGCGGGCGCCGACGAGCTGTGCTTTCTCGATATCACGGCGAGCCATGAGAACCGCGGCATCATCCTCGACGTGGTGCGGCGAACCGCCGAGGCTTGCTTCATGCCGCTCACGGTCGGCGGCGGCGTGCGCACGGTCGCGGATATCCGCAAGCTTCTTGCTTCCGGTGCCGACAAAGTGTCGATCAACACCGCCGCCGTGAATGACCGCGGCTTCGTCAAGGAGGCGGCGGAGAAATTCGGCGATCAATGCATCGTGGTGGCGATCGACGCCAAGAAGGTTTCGCAGCCGGGCGCGCCCGACCGCTGGGAAATCTTCACCCACGGCGGGCGCAATCCGACCGGAATCGATGCCGTTGCCTATGCCAAGGAGGTCGTCGCACTCGGCGCCGGCGAAATCCTGCTCACGTCCATGGACCGCGACGGCACCAAACGCGGCTTCGATATCCCGCTCACCCGCGCGATCGCCGACGCGGTGAGCGTGCCGGTGATCGCCTCGGGCGGGGTCGGCACCCTCGACCACATGGTCGAGGGCATCCGCGACGGCCATGCCACCGCGGTTCTCGCCGCCTCGATCTTTCACTTCGGCGAGCACACCGTGCGCGAGGCCAAGGACTACATGGCCCGCGCCGGGCTGCCGATGCGGCTCGACACGTGAATTTGTGTGCCTCGGGCGGTCCCGAAGTGATAAAATAAGTCATGCCCATGTTCACCCTCAACGACCTCGCCGCCCGCGTGAAGGAGCGCGCCGCGGCCAGTCCGGAGACCTCCTACACCCGCAAGCTCCTCGACCGCGGCGTCGCGCAATGCGCCAAGAAGCTCGGCGAGGAAGCGGTCGAGACCGCGCTTGCGGCCGTGGCGGAAGATCGCGGGCGCTTGATCGCCGAGGCGGCAGACCTTCTCTATCACCTGTTGGTGCTGCTCGAGGCGCGAAGCGTCACGCTCGCCGAAGTTGAAGCGGCGCTCGCCGAACGCGTCGGGATGTCGGGACTCGAAGAGAAAGCCTCACGGCCGCGCGCCTGAGGCGGCGGGAATGGCATGATGGAACAGCGCGTCGAAGCAGAGCTGTCCCCCTATCGCACGTTCTCGCGCGCCGAATGGGCGGAGCGGCGCGAAGACACGCCGATGACCCTGACGGCCGGCGAGATCGCGCGCCTGCGCTCGCTCAACGACCGGCTCGACCTGCTCGATGTCGAAGACATTTACCTGCCGCTCTCGCGCCTGCTCTCGCTTTATGTGGCGGCGACGCAGCGGCTGTTCCGCGCTCAGCAGGGCTTCCTCGGCACCGAGGACGCCAAGATGCCCTACGTGATCGGCGTCGGCGGCTCGGTTGCGGTCGGCAAGTCGACCACCGCGCGCGTGCTCGCGGCGTTGCTCGCGCGCTGGCCCAATACCCCCAAGGTCGATCTGGTGACGACCGATGGCTTTCTCTATCCGAACGCGGTGCTCGAACGGGAAGGCCTGATGGAGCGCAAGGGCTTTCCCGAGAGCTACGATCTGCCGGCGCTGCTGCACTTTTTGTCCGACATCAAGGCCGGCCGCCGGCCGGCGCGCGCGCCGGTCTATTCGCACCTCGTCTACGACGTGATGCCGAACCACTGGAAGGAAGTCGATCACCCCGACATTCTCATCGTCGAGGGCCTCAACGTGCTCCAGGCGGCGCGGCTGCCCAAGGACGGCAAGGCGATCCCGTTCGTCTCCGATTTCTTCGATTTCTCAATTTATATCGACGCCGACGAGGACGTGCTGTTGCGCTGGTACGTCGATCGTTTTCTCACCTTGCGCGAGACCTCGTTCCGCGACCACATGTCATACTTCCATCGCTACTCGAACCTGAGCGACGAGGAGGCGGTTGAGACCGCGACCTCGATCTGGACGCGCATCAATCTGGTGAACCTGCGTGAAAACATCCTGCCCACGCGCCAGCGTGCCGACCTGATCCTCAAAAAGGCCGCCAACCACGCGGTCGAACAGGTGTCGCTGCGACGGCTGTGATAATAATTGCGTGTCATTCCGGAAGCCGAGCAAAGCGAGGCTGTCCGGAATCCATGAACACAGACCGAGCCTAGGTTGCACGGCCTGCGTTCATGGGTTCCGGGCTCGCCGCTCCGCGGCGCCCCGGAATGACGGCACAGGGATTACGCCGCGAGCGAAGCAGCCGGCCGCACCGTCGCCAGCGTCGCCTCCAGCCGCTCGCGGTCGAGCGGCTTCGCCAGGAATCCGTCCATGCCGGCCTTAACGCAGGCGTCGCGGTCCTCGTCGAAGGCGTTGGCGGTGAGCGCGATGATCGGCGTGCGCCGAGCCGTGCGCTCGGTCTCGGCGGCGCGGATGCGGCGGGTCGCTTCGATGCCGTCGACCTCCGGCATGTTCACGTCCATCAGCACGAGGTCGTAGGGCACGCCGGAAACCTGCGCGGCGAGCCAGGATTCCACCGCAACGGCGCCGTTCTTCGCCATGGTCGGGCGATGTCCGAGCTTCACCAGCAGCGCGCGCGCGAGCAGCGCGTTGATGTCGTTGTCCTCCGCGACCAGGATCGCGAGTCCTGTCGGCGTGCAGGGCGCGGGCACGAGGGGCACCTCGACCATGTCGTCGGCGAGGGATTCGCGTTCGAACGCGCTGTCGCCGGCGAATCGCGCTGCGAGCGAGGCCGCACGCAGCGGCTTGACCAGGTACCCGGTGAAGCCTGCCGCCTGCAGGGCGGGAAGCTCGTGGCGTTCGCTCGGCGTGATCAGCACGATGCGGCGCGCGCACGCGGTGCCGATCGCACGCGCGAGCGAATGCACGTCCTCGCTACCGAGCGCGTGATCGACAATCAGCGCGTCCCATTGCCGTTCGGGCAGGAGCGCGGTTGCGGCCGCAAGGTTCGGCATCACGGCGGTGCTGGCGCCCCACGCGCCGAGCCGTCGCGCCACGAGCGAACTTTCGACCGCACCGGGCGCAACGATCAGGACCGCGGCGCCGTAGAGCTGCGGCGGAACGAATGACCCCGGCGTACTCTCTACTGCGGCCGGCAGCGGCAATCGCACCGTGAAGGTCGAGCCGCCAAGCGGTATGCTGTCCACGCCGATGCTTCCGCCCATACGTTCGACGATGCGCTTGGTGATGGTGAGGCCGAGTCCGGTGCCGCCGTAGCGGCGGGTCGCGCCGTCGTCGGCCTGCTCGAACTCGCGGAAGATGCGCGCCTGCGCGTCGGGCGCGATGCCGATGCCAGTGTCGCGTACCGCCAAATGCAACTCGTCGGGCCAAATGCCCGGCTCGACCGTCACGGCAACGCCGCCGGTCTCGGTGAATTTGATGGCGTTGCCGGCAAGGTTGAGCAGCACTTGGCGCAGCCGCGCGGCGTCGCCGATCACCTGCGCCGGGACGCGGTCGTCCACATAGGATGCGATTTCGATGCCTTTGTCGTGCGCGCGCGGCGCGAGCAGCTCGACTGTTTCCTCGACCAGCGTCGCGGGCGCGAACGCGCGCGCCTCGAGGTCGAGCTTGCCGGCTTCGATCTTGGAGAAGTCGAGGATTTCCTCGATCAGCGACAGCAGCGTATCGCCGGACGTTTTGATCGCCTTGGCGTAGGTCGTCTGCTCCGGCGTGAGCGAGGTGTCGAGCATCAGCCCGGCCATGCCGAGGATGCCGTTGAGCGGCGTGCGGATTTCGTGCGAGACCATGGCGAGGAAACGCGACTTCGCCCGGTTGGCGCCTTCCGCCTGGTCGCGTGCGTCGCCGAGCGCGCGTTCGGTTTCCGTCCGGTCGGTGACGTCGCGGCCGACGCTCTGGGTTTCCGTGCGTTCGGCCGCGCTGCCATGCACGGTGACCTCGCGCCAGGCGATCCAGCGCGCGCCTTCGGCCGTTGCGATTTTCTGATCGTAGACGCGGGTGCCGTCCGCGAGCACCGCCGTCCCGCCGTCCTCGACGACATCGAGCGCGAACGCAGTGCCTGCGAGCGCGTCGCGCGGCCGGCCGGCGAGCGCGCAGAAGGCGTCGTTTGCATAAGTGATGCGGCCGTCGCCGTCGCGCCGCACGATCACGTCGCCCTGGGCCTCGAGAAAACTGCGCGCGCGCTCCTCGGCCTCTTTGAGCGCCCAGCTGCGGTCGGAGAGCGCTTCGAGGCGCTCCTCGAGGCGATGTTTCTCGGTGCGCAGATTCTGAATGCGGCGCACAACCAGCACGAGCGCGCCGAGCGCCGCCACGGTCAGGCCCCCGCCGATCGTGAACGGCAGCAGCGGCTCGTCAGGGGAGCCGTCGTCCGCGCGGCTTTGCGAGGTCAGGACCAGCGCCAGCAGCAGGGCCAGAATCAGGACCACGATGCGCGCGATCAGTGCGGTCGTGCGGTGCCCGTATAACGCACGTGCCCGTACTTCGCCTGCCAACTCGACATATGCGGCCATGTCGCTTCCGCTACCTGTGCGCCTCAACGATGCGGCGCGTTTCATGCAAGATTTCGCGCGAGTCTGGCGCCCGGAGGGTTGCCAATTTCTTCACCGCGGAAGGGGGTTAGCGCGCGGGCGGCGGTATGGTTAATGAAGTGACAACACGGCGAGCGATGATGTCGCCGGCTTGGCAGCGCTGGGCAAATTTGGTGACTATCATGGGCTCGGGAATGAAGGATCGCTCATGCGCGGGTTTCGGCGAGGCACACGATGACGACCTATCGGGTCGGCCTCGACATCGGCGGCACGTTCACCGATTTCGTGCTCTACGACGGCGAGCGCCGGCGCATCTCGCTGCACAAGTGCCTCACCACGCCCGATGACCCGTCGCTCGCGGCCCTTGCTGGGCTCGGCGAACTGGCCGCGCAGGCCGGCATCGCGATCGGCGACATCGGCGAGATCATCCACGGCACGACGCTCGTCACCAACGCGATCATCGAGCGGCGCGGCGCCAAGGTCGGGCTGCTGACGACGCAAGGCTTCCGCGACGTGCTCGAAATGGGGACCGAGCAGCGCTACGATATTTACGACCTGTTCCTCAAATTTCCCGACCCGCTGGTCCCGCGCCGGCGCCGCATCGAAATCCCCGAGCGCATGGATGCGCGCGGCCGCGTCGTAACGCCGCTCGACCCCGAAGCCGTGCGCGCCGCGGCGCGCCGGCTCGTCGATGACGGCGTCGAGGCAATCGCCGTTTGTTTTCTCCACGCCTACCGCAATCCGGCGCACGAGTGCGCCGCCGCGGAGTTGCTGCGGCGCGAGTTCCCGCACCTCGCCGCATCGCTATCGTGCGAGGTGATGGCGGAGCTGCGCGAATATCCGCGCGCGGTGACGACCTGCGCCAACGCCTATGTGCAGCCGTTGATGGCGAGTTACCTCGCGCGGTTCGAGCGCGAGTTGGCCGCCCGCGGTTTCCAGGGCCGCCTGAACCTCATGCATTCGGGGGGCGGGCTGATCTCGCCGTCGGCCGCCCGCGACTTCCCCATTCGTCTGATCGAATCCGGGCCGGCGGGCGGCGGCCTCGCGACTGCGCTGTTTGGTGTGCGCGCCGGCCAGAACGACGTGCTCGCCTTCGACATGGGCGGCACCACCGCCAAATCCTGCCTGGTCGAAGGCGGCCGGATCGAGGTCGCCGCCATGATGGAAGCGGCGCGGGTGCATCGCTTCAAGCGCGGCTCGGGGCTGCCCATCAAGGTGCCGGTCATCGATATGATCGAGACCGGAGCGGGTGGCGGCTCCATTGCCGAAATCGATGAAGTCGGGCTGCTGCGCGTCGGGCCCCGCTCGGCCGGCGCCGATCCCGGCCCCGCCTGCTACGGCCGCGGCGGCAGCGAGCCGACCGTCACCGACGCCAATTTGGTGCTGGGCTACTACGATCCGGCGTTCTTCCTCGGCGGCCGCATGGCGCTCGACCGCCGCGCGGCGCTCAAGGCGGTGACGCGGATCGGCGAGACGCTCGGCCTCTCGGGGGTGGAAACCGCGTGGGGCATCCACAAGGTCGTCACCGAGAGCATGGCGGCGGCTGCGCGCATTCACGTCGTCGAAAAGGGCAAGGACCCGCGCCGCTACGCGCTGGTCGGCTTCGGCGGCGCCGGCCCGGCCCATGCGGCGGGCGTCGCGCGCATCCTCGGCATCGGCGAGGTGATCGTGCCACCCGCGTCGGGTGCCGCGTCCTGCCTCGGGTTCCTGGCCGCGCCGTTGAGCTTCGAGCACGCACGCTCCCATCCGGTGCGGCTGGCGCCCGGCTTCGATGCGGCGACGCTCAACCACATCCTTGCCGAGCTTGAACAGGACGGCCGCGCGCTGCTCGCCGAGGCCGGCGTTGCGCCCGCCGACATGACGATCGAACGCAGTGCCGACATGCGCCTCGTCGGCCAGATGCATGAGATCAACGTGCCGCTGCCCGCCGGCGCCATCGATGAGTCTTCGCTCGATGCGGTGCGCGCCGCCTTCGCCGACGTGTACGCGCAACGCTACACGGCGGTTTACGCGGGCGCCGCCATCGAGGCGATCACCTTCCGGGTGCGCGTCGTCGGCCCGCCGCCGCCGCTCGATCTCGACCACGCCGAGGCGCCCGCGCCGGTCCAAACCAAACAAAAAGGTGTGCGCCAGGCATGGTTCGGCGATTGTTTCGTGGAAGCGGCGGTCTATGAGCGTTATGCGCTCGAACCCGGCGATCGCATCGAGGGCCCGGCCATCGTCGAAGAGCGTGAGGCGACCACGGTCGTGCCGCCCGGCGATCGCCTCACCGTCGATGCGCATCTCAACCTGCATATTGCCGTCGCGGTCGCCGCGCCGGCATTGGCGCGGATCACGGCGGAGACGCCACTTGCCCACGCGATGCGCCGGATCGAGGCCGATCCGATCGCGCTCGAAATCATGTGGAGCCGTCTTGTCACCGTGGTGGACGAGATGTGGCTCACGGTGTGCCGCACGGCGTTCTCGCTGATCATTTCCGAGGCGCAGGATTTCGCCTGCGAATTGCTCGACGCCAACGGCGAGACGCTGGTGCATTCGCCGCGCGCCATGCCGGTGTTCAATTTGTGCCTGCCGCGCACCGTCAAGGCGCTGCTCGCCAAATATCCGCCCGAGACGCTTCGGCCCGGCGACGTGCTCGTCACCAACGATCCTTGGCTGTGCGCCGGGCATCTGTTCGACATCGCCGTGCTCAGCCCGGTGTTCGTCGATGATCGCCTGGTCGGGCTGGTCGGCACCGTCGGCCACGTGAGCGACATCGGCGGCACGCGGGATTCGCTCAAAGCGCGCGAGATCTATGAGGAAGGCCTGCAGATCCCGCCGATGATGCTCTACCGCTCCGGCGCGCCCAACGAAGATTTGTTCGAGATCATCCGCGAGAACGTGCGCAACCCGGCCCAGGTGCTGGGCGACGTTCATTCGTTCGTCGCCGCCAACGCGGTCGGGGCCGAACGGCTCACCGCGTTCATGCATGAATATGGCATCCACGACTTGGAAGCCCTCGCGGCGGTGCTGCAGGGCCGCGCCGAGACTGCGATGCGCGAGGCGATCCGCGCGCTGCCGAACGGCACCTACAGCAACGAAGTCTGGAACAACCCGCTCGGCACGCCGCTGCGCTATCCGCTCAAGCTCACGGTCGCGGGCGACGCGATCGAGCTCGACTTCGCCGGCGCGCCGCCGCAGCTGCCGCAAGGCGGGCTCAACTGCACGCTCAACTACACGGCCGCGCACGCGACCTATCCGCTCAAATGTTTGCTCACGCCGTCGGTGCGCGGCAACGCCGGCTGCTACCGCCCGTTCACCGTCGAGGCGCCGGCCGGCAGCGCGCTCAACTGCGACAAGCCGATGGCGGTGAACCTGCGCACGCGCACCGGGTGGTACATCGCCCCCAACGTGTTCGGCGCGCTCGCCAAGGCGGCGCCGGAGCGCGTGCAGGCGGCGACCGGGCTTCCGGTCGCGGTCAACATCTACGGCCGCGAGTCCGACGGCACGATCTATTCCGATCATCTGTTCATGGGCGGCGGCCAGGGCGGCTCCGCCGGCCACGACGGTGCCTCGGCGCTGCTGTGGCCGACCTCGGCGGCCAACACGTCGATCGAGCTGTTCGAGCAGCGCGTGCCGGTGCTGGTGCTGGAGAAGACCTACATCGCCGATTCCGGCGGGCCCGGCCGCAACCGCGGCGGGCTCGGCCAGCGGGTGACGTTGCGCAAGCGCGATGCCGACGGGCTGCCAACGCTCGCGTCGGTCTATCCCGAAGGCGTCGCGATCGAGACGTCCGGCCTGTTCGGCGGCGGCGCCGGCCGCTCGGCGCGCGGCCTCGTGCGCGACGCGAACGGGGCCGTGATCCGGGATTGCGGCACCGGCGAGCTGGTCACGCTGAAATCGGATCAAGAGGGGGTGGAAGTGTCGCTCTCGGGCGGTTCCGGCTTCGGCGATCCGCGCACGCGTCCGCTCGCGTCGGTCGCCCGCGATCTCGACGAGGGTTTCATCACGCCGGAAGGGGCCGAGCGCGACTATGGCGCGGTCGTCGGCCGCGACGGCAAGGTCGATGCGGCGGCGAGCGAGAAGCGGCGGCAACTTGGGACCGCAGCGGAGTAGGCGTGAGAAGGCGACGGCAGCGCGAACAAATAAACGGCATCGCCTGGGCGATCACCCCGGCGGCGCTGCTGTTCGTGCTGTTCTTCGCGCTGCCGTTCGGCGTGATGGCGGCGCTGAGCCTGCTCAGCGGCAATCCGGTCTCGAATCCGAACGTCGCCTTTACCTGGCGCAACTACGCGCGGCTCATCGACAGCGATCTCTATTTCGACGCCCTGATTGCGACTTTGCGCATCGGCCTCGTCGTCACGATCCTGGCGCTTCTCATCGGTTATCCGCTCGCTCACTGGATGGCCCGCATGCGCTCGCGCGTCGGGCACGCGCTGCTGCTCATGGCGGTGATCGCCCCGATGCTCACCGGCATCGTGGTCCGCACCTTTGCCTGGATGACGTTGCTTTCCGACCGCGGCGTCATCAACACCACGCTGACGTGGCTCGGCTGGATCGAAAAGCCGCTGCCGCTGATGTACGGCGAGTTCGGCGTCGTCGTCGGCCTGGTGCACATCTACGTGCCGTTCATGGTGCTGACGTTGGTCGGCGTCATCGGCCGCATCGATCCGGCGCTGGAAGAGGCGGCGCGCAACCTCGGCGCCGGCCGCCTGCACACGTTCCTGGAAGTCACGCTGCCGCTGAGCCTGCCGGGAATCCTCGCCGGCTCGCTGCTGGTGTTCGCGCTCGCCATCAGCGCCTATGTGACGCCGGTGCTGCTCGGCGGCGGCAACGTGCTCACTTTGCCGATGCTGATCTATCAACAGGTGAGCGCGAGCTTCAATCTCGGCTTCGCCGGCGCGCTCGGCGTCGTGTTGCTCGCGGTCTCGCTCGCGCTCGTCGTCGCCTATAACGCGATCCTCGGCCGCCTGAGCGGCGAGCGGCGGCTGGCATGAGCACGCGCATCGATGCCGGCCGGGTTACTTATCTCGCGGTTAATACCGGGGTCGTCCTCTTTTTGTTGCTGCCGATCGCCATCATCGCGGTGTTCGCGCTCAATCCGACGCCCTACATCGCCTTTCCGCCCGTGGGCGTGAGCCTGCGCTGGTTCGCCAAATTCTTCGCCAGTGCCGATTTCATGAATGCGCTGTGGCTGAGCCTGGGCGTTGCCGCCGTGGTGGTCGTGCTTGCGACCGTGATCGGCGCGCTCGTGGCGCTGGCGATTGCGCGCGGCAACCTGCCGGGCGCGCGGCTGCTCACCGCCGTGTTCCTCTCGCCGCTGATGCTGCCCGCGATCCTCACCGGGCTCGCCTTGTTCCAGGTGTTCATGCTCGCCGGCATCGGCCGGCCGCTGTGGGGGCTCGTCGTCGGCCATACGCTCGTCGCCGTGCCCTACGTGCTGCGCACCACGCTCGCCGTGCTGCACGACTTCGACCGGCGCATCGAAGAGGCGGCCGCGGTGCTGGGCGCAGCGCCCGCGCGCGTGTTCCGCGAGGTCACCCTGCCGCTGATCCGCCCGGGCGTGATGGCCGGCGGTATCTTTGCCTTCATCGTCTCGTTCGATCAGTTCCCGATCTCGCTCTTTCTCGTGGTGCCGAACGGCGAGACCCTGCCGGTTGTCCTATTCAACTACATCCGCTTCGATCTCGACGGCGCCATCGCGGCTGCCTCGATGGTGTCGATCGCGCTGGCCCTGGCAGTGGTGTTCGCGCTCGAGCGCCTGATCGGGCTGCGCGCCTATGTGAGATTATGAGAAGGAGGAAGAGATGAGCAGAAACCACATCACGCGGCGCGGCTTCATGGCGTCGGCGGGCGCCGTTGCGGCGGCGTCGATCGCGGCTCCGGCGGTGCTGCAAGCGCAAACCGCGACGCTCAAGACCACGGCCTGGGGCGGCAAATGGGGCGAGGTGATGAAGGCCGAGATCATCCCGGCCTTCGAGAAGGAGTTCAAATGCAAGGTCGAGACCGACTCGGCCTTTCCCTATTATCCCAAGCTGCAGGCGACGCCGCGGAACGCGCCGCTCTACGATGTGCTCCACAGCAACACCAACGAGCAATGGCAGGCTGCCGTCGCCGGTCTGGTCGAGCCCAAGCTCGACCCGAAGCAGGTGCCCAATATTGCCGATGTTTATCCCTACGCGGTGAGCGACAAGATCGTCGGGGTTTCCGCCTTCACCAGCGCGATCGGCTTCGGCTACCGCACCGACAAGGGCATTGCCGCCCCAACCTCCTGGAAAGACCTCGCCGATCCGAAATTTGCCGGCCAGCGCGGGAGCTATCTCATTCCCGTCAACAGCCTCGGCCAGATGCACCTGATGATGCTCGGCAAAATCTACGGCAAGGGCCTCGAGGATCTCGACGCCGCCTACAAGGCGCTGGAGCAGCTCAAGCCGATCAAGCTCTACGACTTCACCGGCCAGATGGAGAAGGCGCTGCTGTCCGGCGAGGTGACGATCGGCGTGCTGCACGACAGCGGCGTGCTGCGCTACGACGGCCAGAACCAACCGATCGCGTTTGCGGCGCCGAAGGAAGGCGTGCTTTCGCTCGAGCAGGTGTGGACGGTAACGCCGGGCTCGAAAGTGAAGGAGCTGGCGTACGCTTATATCAACTTCATCCTGAGCCCCGATGTGCAGAAACCGCTCGCCGAGGCGGTGTGGTACTCGCCGTCGAACCGCAAGGTGAAGCTCGCGCCGAAATACGACGCCAAGCTCTACGACACCGAGGCCAAGGTGGCGCAGCTCATCCAGGTGGACTGGAAATGGTACAACGACCGCAAGGACGACGTCGACGCGCGCGTGGCGCGGCTGCTGCGCGGATGACGGGCGAATGGCGAATAGCGAGTGGTAACGCGCAGCTCGCTTCCCACTATTCGCTATTCGCTACTCACTATTCGCTATTCCGCCATGACCAACCCCACCGGCGCCGCCACCGTCCGCTTCGAGCGCCTGAGCAAAAGCTTCGACGGGATCAAGCGCGCGGTTGACGACGTCGATCTTGCGATCGCGGCCGGCGAGTTCTTCGCTCTGCTCGGGCCGTCGGGCTGCGGCAAGACTACGACGTTGCGCATGATCGCCGGTTTCGAGACGCCGGACGAGGGCCGCATTCACGTCGGCGGTGCCGACGTGACCGACGTGCCGGTGCACCGGCGCAACCTCGGCATGATCTTCCAGTCCTACGCACTGTTTCCCCATCGCACCGTCGCCGAGAACGTCGCCTTCGGACTGCGCATGCGCGGGCTTGCGCGCCGCGATATTGCCGACGCGGTTTCGCGTGCGCTCAAGCAGGTGGCGCTCGCCGGCTACGAGGCGCGGCGCCCGGCGCAACTCTCGGGCGGCGAGCAGCAGCGCGTCGCGCTCGCCCGCGCCCTCGTGGTGCGGCCACCGGTGCTGCTGTGCGACGAGCCGCTCGGCGCCCTCGACCGCAAGCTGCGCCAGTCGATGCAGTTCGAGCTGAAGCAGTTGCAGAAGGACCTCGGCGTCACCCTGATCTTCGTCACCCACGACCAGGAAGAGGCGATGGCGATGGCTGACCGCATCGCGGTGATGAATGCCGGGCGCATCGAACAGGCTGGCACGCCCGCGGAAATCTACGGCCGCCCGCGCACCCGCTTCGTCGCCGACTTCATCGGCGAGATCAATTTGTTTGCTGGCGCGTGGCGCGACGGCGAGTTTCGTTCAGCAATGGGAAAGGCGCTGCCGGCGAACGACCCGGGCCGCGCCGGGGCAGGAACCGTCGCGGTGCGGCCGGAACGCATGCGCTTCGTGCCGGCCGGCGAAGCGGTGGTCTCAGGCATCATCGAGAGCGCGAATTATTTGGGCGGCCACGTGCTCTATCGTGTCGCGACGGACGGCGCCAAGCTGTTGGTGCGCGAGACCGGCGCCCTGCGTCCGGTCGGCGCCAAGGTCGGCGTCGCCTGGCGCGCGGCCGACGCCGTTGCGCTGGAGGATTGATCGCCGCAAGGGTTCGTGGCCATATCGGGCCAATTGATTCGTCCGCGGACGGGCTCGTGCCTTCATACGGCGAACAACTCCGGTCGCTTCTTTCGCCTGCCGAGCGCAGCGTCTTCGCACGCTTGAGTTCACCGAAAAAAGTCCAGGACTTTGTCGACCGCGTGCCGGTCAATTTCGAAGAGACCGGCGAGACCATATTGTCGCCGCGCCGGGTCTTGCGCGAGAACCGTGCGCATTGCTTCGAAGGCGCATTGCTCGCTGCCGCATGCTTCGCCTATCACGGCCAGCCGGCACTGATCCTCAATTTTCAAGCTTCCACGATCGACGTTGACCATGTCGTGACTCTGTTCCGGCGCGAGAGATTGTGGGGTGCGATCAGCAAGACCAATCACGCGGTGCTGCGCTGGCGCGACCCGGTCTATCGGACGGTGCGCGAACTCGCGATGTCGTATTTCCATGAGTATTTGGCGCCGAACGGGAAGAAGAGTCTGCGGGCCATCTCGCGGCCGTTTGATCTCGGCCGCTTTGCGCCGGAAACCTGGGTGACCGCCGAGCAGGATCTGGAATGGTTGCAGGACAAATTGAACGATTTGTCCCACGCTCCGTTACTGCCGCGCGGCATTATCCCGCGTCTGCGCGACATCTCTCCGCTCGAGCGCCAGGCGCTCAAGCTCGTGGAGCGGAAAGCGACCGGTCGGATCAGGCCGGGAGCGGCTTAACCTTCGGCAGCGCGAGCGCTTCGAGCAAATCTTTGATTGTTTTGTCCGGCTCGGCCGATCGCATCACCGACCCCATCACGGCGATGCCGCCGACGCCCGCCTTCATCACGTCGGCGACGTTCTCCGGCTCGATCCCGCCGATGGCGACGACCGGCACGCGCGCCGCGCGGCCGATGGCGGCAAGGCCGTCCGGCCCGAGCGCCGGCCCATAACCGGGCTTGCTCGCGGTCAGGAAGGCGGGACCGGCGATCGCATAATGGACGACGCGCGGATCGAGGGGCGCCGCTTCGGCCGCGTTGTGAATGGACTTCCCGATGAGAGCCCGCGGCCCCAGAAGTCTACGGGCAGCAGCGGCGTCGCCGTCCGCCGCAAGATGCACGCCGTCGAGGCCGGCGGCGAGCGCCAGGGCGGCGTCGCCGTGCAGCGTCAGCCGCGCGCCGTAGCGCTGGGCGATGGGAGCAAGCTTCCGCGCGAGCGCGATCTGCTCGTCCGCCGGCAGATCCTTCTCGCGCAGGCTTACCCACCGGCACCCGCCGGCGCACGCGCGCGCAACGACATCCTCCAGCGGCAGGCGCGCCTGCGCGCGATCGGTGACGAGCAACAGTGGCGGCGTAGGAAGTCTCACGTTCCCACGAGACCAAATTGCGGGCTCGACGGCTCGGCGTAGGACGCTTTCGGAATGCGGCCGGCCAGCCGTGCCTCGCGCCCGGCCGATACCGCGGCACGCATCGCCGCCGCCATGCGCACCGGGTCCTGCGCCTTGGCGACCGCCGTGTTGAGCAGCACCGCGGCGCAGCCGAGCTCGAGCGCGAGCGCGGCGTCGGAGGCGGTGCCAATCCCGGCATCGAGCACGACGGGAACCGGTGAACGCGCCGCGATCAGCTCGATGAGGTGCGGGTTGGCGATGCCGCGGCCGGAGCCGATCGGCGAGCCGAGCGGCATCACCGCCGCGGCGCCGGTGTCGGCGAGCTTGCGGCAGGCCACCGGGTCCTCGTTGCAATAGGGCAGCACCACGAAGCCGTGCGCCACCAGCGTCTCGGTCGCGCGCACCAGCTCCTCGACGTCGGGATAGAGCAGCTCGCGGTCGCCGATCACCTCGAGCTTGATCCAGTTGGTGTCGAGCGCCTCGCGCGCCAGCTCGGCGGTGAGCACCGCGTCCTTGGCGGTCTGGCAGCCCGCGGTGTTGGGCAGGAGCTGCACGCGGCCCTTGAGCAGATCGACCAGGCTCTCCTCCTCGCCGGCGAGACTGATGCGGCGGATCGAGGCGGTCGCCAGCTCGGCGCCGCTCGCCGCCAGCGCGTCGAGCAGCACTTGGCGGTTGGGATAGCCGGCGGTGCCGAGAAACAGGCGCGAGCTGAACGTCCGTCCGGCAATGGTAAGCACGTCGTCTGTTTGTTTCATGTCAGCCGCCCTGCATCGCCCGCACGATCTCGACCGCGTCGCCGGCGTTGAGCGCAGTCGTTGCCCAGTCGGCTCGGCGCACCACCGCGCCGTTGAGCGCGACCGCGACGCCGCGGCCGTCCGGCGCGATCTCGCGTTCGGCGAGCAGCGCGGCAACGGTCGCGGCGCTGAGCGGCTCGGCGGCGCCGTTGACGGTCAGAGTCTCTGTTTCAATTACGTCCACCATCGTTCATCCGTTTGTTTGGTTCACTCCGCCGCCACCGCGCGATGGAACCGCTCGACGCCGAACGGCGCGATCACCGGATCGACCGCGCCGTCGAGCACGAGCCGCGCAATGGTGTCGGCGGTAACCGGCGTGAGCAGGATGCCGTTGCGATAATGGCCGGTCGCGTAGACGAGGCCGTCGACCGGGCCGGGACCGAGGATCGGCGCGTCGTCGCGGCTGCCCGGGCGGTGGCCGACCCACATATCGTCGATCGGCAGTTCCTCGACCGCCGGCACGGCGCGCCACGCCGCCTCCAGCAGGGAAAGCACGCCGCCCGCGGTCAACGCCGCGTCGAATCCTTTTTCTTCCACCGTTGCGCCGACGATCAGCCGGCCGTCGCGGCGGGGCACCAGATAGGCGCCCGGCGCCCACAGCACGTGATTGATCAGCGGCTCGGCCGCGTCCATGCGCAACGCGATCGTCTGTCCCTTCACCGGCCGCACCGGCGGCCGGACGTCCGACGGCAGGCCCTCGATGCGGCGCGACCATGCGCCGGCGGCGAGCACGACGGCGTCGGCGTGAACCTGCGTGCCGTCGGCGAGCGCGACGCCCACCGCGCGCCCGGCGGAGATGACGATGCGCGCGACGGTGCAGTGTTCGCGCGGGGTGACGCCGGCGCGTTCGGCGGCGACGCGCAGCGCCGCGACGAGCTTGCGGTTGTCGACCTGATGGTCCTCGGGACTGAGCACCGCGCCGGCAATACCGGCGGCGAGATGCGGCTCGCGCCGGCGTGCTTTGGCGCCGGAAATCCATTCGACTGGAAGACCGAGTCGTTGCTGAAACTCAAGCCGATGCTTGAGCCGCGCTTGATCGTCCGCGGTGAGCGCTACCAGCAGCGTGCCTTCGCGGCGCAGATCGATCGAGAGATCGGCCGCGGCTTCCAGCTCGCGCGCGAACGCCGGCCATGCTGCCTGGCTGGCGCGGCCGAGCGCGACCAGCGCCTCTTCGCCGGGCTCGGCCTCCGCGCAGATCGCCAGCATGCCGGCCGCCGCATGGCTCGCGCCGGCGCCGGCCGTTGCCTGGTCGAACACGATGACGGCGGCGCCGCGCTGCGCCAGCCTCCACGCGATCGAAAGACCGATCACGCCGGCGCCGACGATCACGATCGCCGGACGGGCATTCACGCGACTGGTGCCGATGGCCATCGGCGGCTCCCTACGCTGGCATGACCCAGACAGGTTCGATGGGTTTGATCTCAGCCGCGCACCGCGCGGCACCCCAGGCCGTTCCTCCGTATGATGGGCATTTCCCGGCGCCCCGGCAAGGCCACTGCGGCAGCGGCAACCGGCGCCGACCTTTAGCTTTCCGGCAGCGGGATGAACTCGTCGTCGCCCGGCACCGGCTCGAAGCGGCCGGATTTCCAATCGGCCTTGGCGGCGTCGATGCGGTCCTTGCGCGAGGAGACGAAGTTCCACCAGATATGGCGCGGCCCGTCCATCGGCGCGCCGCCGACCAGCACCACGCGCGCGTCGCCCACCGCATCGACCGCGAGCCGGTCGCCCGGGCGCAGCACCAGCAATTGCCCGGGGCCGAAGCGGTCGCCGGCGATGTCGACTTCGCCGGAAACCACGTAGATCGCCCGTTCCTCATAATCGGGATCGACCGGCAGGCGTGCCCCGGCCGCAAGCGTTGCATCGGCGAACAGCGTGTCCCAGGTGGTCTCGAGCGGCGCCTTGGCGCCGTAGGCGCCGCCGGCGATCAGCCGCACAGTTTTGCCGTCGCCGGTGACGACCGGCAGCTCATCGACGCCGTGATGGATGAAACCGGGCGCGCTCTCTTCTTGCGCCACCGGCAGCGCGTTCCAGCATTGCAGGCCGTGCAGGTGCTTGCCGCCGGCGCGGTGCGCCTGATCGGTGCGCTCGGAATGGGCGATGCCGCGCCCGGCCTTCATCCAGTTCACGTCGCCCGGCTTGATGGTGGCGAGGGTGCCGAGGCTGTCGCGGTGCACGATCTCGCCGTCGAACAGATAGCTCACGGTGGCGAGCCCGATGTGCGGATGCGGGCGTACGTCGAGCCCTTGGCCGGACCGGAACTCGGCCGGGCCGAAATGATCGAAAAAAATGAACGGTCCGACCATGCGCCGCCGCGCCGAGGGCAGCGCGCGCCGTACGGTGAGGTCGCCGAGGTCGACCGTGCGCGGCACGATCGCCATCTCGATTGCGTCGCAGCTGAACGCATCGCCAAGAACCGGATCCTTCGCGGGGAAGAAGCTCATGCGAGACTCCGTCGATCGAGCGGGATCTACGGATGCTAGCACGTCTGTGCATCGGCCGCCCGAACCGATGGCCGCAGGGCTCCGGCCGCTGACGAACGGTTAAACTGAGATGCCGCGCGGTTTCTTGCTATGCGGGGCGTGTGGTGCCGCGGTGTCCAAATGTCTTCGGATCCGAAATGTCGAGGTTCACGCGCGCCAGCGAGGACGCCGGAGGCGGGCTCGGGCGGCTGGGCGGCGGGCTCGCAAACTTGCCGCCGGAGAAGCGCGGATCGGGACCGTACCCGTTGGTGCCTTCGGTACCCGGTAGAAACCCCAGTTCCACCAACGCCCACAGCGAAATGGCGGCACCGAGAAGGGTAAACAAGATGCCGCCGTGGTGCCCGGCGGCGGCATTGATGGCGCCGATGACTGAAGGCGCGAAAACGAAAAACGGCATCCACCAGCCGCTCTTGTCGCGATCATGAAGCCGTTTAATGCCGACGGCAAAACTCGCGACGATCACCGCGACGACAACAATGATCACGCCCAGCGACACGACGATCATCAGAACGGCCGGCAAGGCGCGCGCACGGGCAATGAAGCCAGAGGCGCCGAACAGGAGCACTGCGGCGGTCAGACAGAACAGCCAGTATTTGGCCCGGTTCACGCGGCCACGAAAGCTGAACAGAAAACCGAACACATCCATCGCTTTACCGCTCTTCGAGCAAGGACTGTTTCACCGGGCACCGGCGCCACGCGCGCTCGAACGTATCGCCGGCGCATTGCGAATTCGCTAAACCAACCTCACATCGCGAAATGCGAATGACATTCGGTTAACAGATACAATTTGATTTGAATGAATGCGGCCAGATGCCGTCCATTAATCGTGACACGCGGCAGAAGGACATGCGTGCGCGCGTGCCTCACGCCACCGCCGCCTTCTCGATAAGCGTACGGTACCAGATCGCCTCGGCGAGATGCAGCGCGATACGCTCGCGGCGCCGTCGAGGTCGGCGAGCGTGCGCGCGACGCGCAGCACGCGGGTGTAGCCGCGGGCGGAAAGGCGCATGGCGTCGGCGGCCTCGCGCAGGAGCTTGAGGTCGGGGGCGCCCGGCTTCGCCACGAAGCTCCTGAGGGCCCTCCTTGTGGTGATAGGAGAGCAGCGCCCGCTCCATGTCGTCTCGCAAATTTTGCCGGCGATCAGGCTTTCCCTTTGTGCAAATTTAGGTAGATTACGTCCCCTTGGCGATGGTCAGTCGAACCCGCCCAATATCGAGGGGACTCTCATGAAGGTCATTTGCGCGGCCATTGGCGCAACCATTTTTCTCTCTCTCTCATCGCCGCCCGCACGGGCACAAGGTACCGTCGCGGTCGGAGTTCCCGCGCGCGCCGGAGCCGTCGATGGAATGACGGAAAACTCCGATGCCTTCATCTGGCGTCTGTTTACCGAGTTTGCGGCGCCGGCACCAAACTCGCAGCCGCCGTCCGTCGTATTTGAGACCTGGGCATCCGATGACGATACCTTCTCCAATGATCCTCATTGGCCCGCGCCGGATGAACCAAGGAAACTGCATGCCAGCGTGCTCCAGGCCGTCAAGGCGCAGCCCGCGAACGCGCCCATTTCCGCCATGACCTTGCGGGCCGGCAGCATCGATGTGCCCTGCAAAGTACCCGGTAACGCGGCGGTCGGCGGCTTTCCGTCCAGCGGCTCGCCGACGCCCTGCATCGCGGAAGAGACCAAACGAAACTTCGCGCAATTCAAATACATCACCGACAACAAATTAAACAATCGGGCGGGACTGGCGGCGGCGTTCGCGCGGTCCTTCAAGGTCGATATGCCGAAGGAGGCCATTGCAGTGAAGGGCGATTGGGTGCCGATCCCGACGTTGCTGCAGTGGATCCCGCAGATCGGCGGCAGGGGAAACGTCGACAAGCTCTACTACACGACCACGGTCAATTCGGTCGAATACGCCCTCGTTTCGCTGCATGTCGCGAGCCGGCAAAACGAAAACTGGGTTTGGGGAACTTACGAGCACCAGCTCAATCCCGGCCGCTGTGACGGGATCGGATGTTTTGACACCTTCGGTGCCCAGATTCCCGCCGTCCTGCCGAACTGGAATGCGGCCAACACGCAGTATGGCGCCTGCCCGAAGACTCAGCCGCTTAAGGATTTGATGAACAAGGCAAAGCTTGCCCCGGTTTGGGAAAACTACTGCTTGAAGTCAACCGAGGTGGACTACACGGCGGCCGACGGAACGCCCTATGTGCTCGGCAATTCGGTCATCGAAGGCATCGTGGGCAACGGCACGGTATCGGCGTCGTCCTGCATCGCATGCCATACCTACGCGTCGTTCGGCGCCAAAGGCCAGCCGACCGCCGCCGCCACGGCGATGCTTCCGTTCAATCCGACCGGCAAGCCCATCCCCGGCGTGCTTAACGGGTCACTGGACTTCTCGTTCATGTGGGGCGTCTTGCTCGCTCCGTGAGGCTTCGCGCGAATCCGATGAGATAGAAGGGACGGCGAGAAACATAGCAATTCTCGCCGCTCAGACTCACGCGACCGCCGGCTTGCGCACCTCGTCGATCAGCGTGCGGTACGAGATCGCCTCGGCCAGGTGCACGCGCGAGACGGTGGCGGCGCCGTCGAGGTCGGCGAGCGTGCGCGCGACGCGCAGCACGCGGGTATAGCCGCTTCCGTGCGCTTCTGCGCATCATAGCCTATCCGAACAAATCGGCGTGGCTTCCGGTTCGGATCAACACCATTTCCGTCGCGGTAATTTCATAAATCAGTAGCCAGTCGGGCTCGATGTGACATTCCCACACGCCCTTCCAATCGCCCGTTAGTATGTGCGGCCGATATGCCGACGGTAGAGTCCCATCTGCGGCGAGCAGCTCGACTACGGCGAATAATTCCTCGGGATCTTTGCCGCGCCTTAGCTGCCTCTTGAGGTCGTCTCGGAATCGCCTTCGCTGGGTAACGTGCCGCATCGCGTGACGCTACATTTCGCGAACGCTTTTCACCCAATCCGACACGTTTTCGAACGTCTCAAGATTTTTTCTCTCCTGCGCCTCGCGGATGGCGCGCCTTGTTTCCGCGTTTGGCACGCGCACCGGAAATGGCAGACCCTTTCTAAGTTTGACTTGGGTTAGGAACAGGGTGATCGCTTCGCTCGGCGTCAACCCGATCCTCTTGAGGATCGCTTCGGCATCGCGCTTGAGGCGCGGCTCGACCCGCGCGCGGATCGTCTCGGTCTTGCCCATGATCAATGCACCTTCTCGGCGATGTAGCACATTTGGGCTACGCACGCGTAAAGTCAAGAGTCAGATGGATTGGAGCGGCGCTATGCCACTGCCGCCTTGCGCACCTCGTCGATGAGCGTGCGATACGAAATCGCTTCGGCGAGGTGCACGCGCGAGACGGTGGCGGCGCCGTCGAGGTCGGCGAGCGTGCGGGCGACGCGCAGCACGCGGGTGTAGCCGCGGGCGGAAAGCCGCATCGCGTCGGCAGCTTCGCGCAAGAGCTTGAGGCCGGCGGCGTCGGGCTTGCCCACTTCTTCGAGCGCCGGACCCGGTACGGCGGCGTTGGTGCGCACCGCGCCTTCCAGATCGGCGTAACGCGTCATCTGAATTTCGCGCGCGCGGGCGACGCGGGCGGCGACCTCGCGGCTGCCTTCGGTGGGCGGCGGCAGGATCAGGTCGGCGGCGCTCACCGCCGGCACCTCGATGGTCAGATCGATGCGGTCGATCAGCGGGCCGGAAAGGCGTCCCTGATACTCGGCCGCGCACCGCTCGACCGGGCCGCGCCGGCAGGCGAAGCCCGGATCGTTGGCGCGTCCGCAGCGGCACGGATTCATGGCGGCGACCAGCATGAAGCGCGCCGGGTAGGTGACGCGGTGGTTGGCGCGCGCGATTGCGATCTCGCCGGTTTCGAGCGGCTGGCGCAGTGAGTCGAGCACCTGCGGGGCGAACTCGGGCAGCTCATCTAAAAACAACACGCCGTGGTGTGACAGTGACGCCTCGCCCGGGCGCGCCTTGAGCCCGCCGCCGACCAGCGCCGCCATGCTGGCCGAATGGTGTGGGCTGCGGAACGGCCGCCGATTGGTGAGCGCGCCTTCGGCGATCTCGCCGGCGATCGATTGCACCATGGAGACTTCGAGCAGCTCGGCCGGCGCGAGGGGCGGCAGGATCGAGGGCAGCCGCGCCGCGAGCATCGACTTGCCGGCGCCGGGCGGGCCGACCATCAGCAAATTATGGCCGCCGGCGGCCGCGACTTCGAGCGCGCGCTTGGCGCTCTCCTGGCCCTTGATGTCGGCAAGGTCGAGCGGCGCCTGCTCGACCTCGCGCACCTTCGGCTGCGGCCGCGCGAGCACCTGCGTGCCCTTGAAGTGGTTGGCGAGCTGGATCAGCGACGCGCCGGCGATGATCTCCATCTCCGGGCTCGCCCAGGCCGCCTCCGGCCCGCAGCGCGCCGGGCAGATGAGGCCGTCGCCGCGCGCGTTGGCGCCGATCGCCGCCGGCAGCACGCCGGCGACCGCGGCGATCGAGCCGTCGAGGCCGAGTTCGCCCAGCACCGTGTAGCCGTCGAGCGCGTCGGGCGGGATCGCCCCGATCGCCGCCATCAGGCCGAGTGCGATCGGCAGGTCGTAGTGGCTGCCTTCCTTGGGAAGGTCGGCGGGCGCGAGATTCACTGTGATGCGACGGGCCGGCAGCGCGAGCCCCGAGGCGATCAGCGCCGAGCGCACCCGCTCGCGCGCCTCCGACACGGCTTTATCGGCAAGCCCGACGATGTGGAACGCCGGCATGCCGGCTGCGACCTGGACCTGCACGTCGACGCCGCGCGCCTCGACGCCCTCGAACGCCACCGTTGCGACACGCTGAACCATGCCGACCCCTGACAAGCCAGGGTAGCGGAGTGCGGAAGCAGGGGCAAGAACAATTCGGGAACGGACCCGATCAACTACTCAAACCCTCGCGCGCTGCCAAATTCTGAGGTTTCTCAGTTCACGTCTTCGTGAGCAGTGCCTACGCTTCCAAATATGGGGCCCAAGCGCCTGGATCATGACTACAAATAGGGGGTCCGGCAGGCGGCTAGTAGCGGGGGATTCGACTCAATTCTTAAAGCCGAGTAAGAAAGTCAGCATGAGGGTTAACCATTCCGCCCGCGCCACTCCAGAAGATCCTTCGCCCGTGGGCCGTGCCGCCGCACATCTCTGGTCGGAAATCGAGCGCGCGCGCGGGGAGCGCAACGCTGCCGATGCGCTCCTAAGCCGTCTCGCTGGCGCTCTCGAATTATTGGTTGATAGTCTTCCGAGCCCGGAGCGGGAAGAATATAGACGCCGCCTCGACGAACTACGGACTGGTGTCGGGGCGCCTAATATCCGCGGGGGCGAAGTCTACAGCAACGTAATCGAACTTTTTAGGCAAGCCGGACCGCGTGAGTGGAGCGTACCTGAGATTCAGGACGCGCTCAGTAGACGCGGCCAGCCAATTGACGACGCGAGAGCGGCCAAGGCGGTCTACAACACGATCAATTACTTTGCGAAAACGGGCCGGCTCCAGCGCATTTCGCGGGGTCGCTACCGCGTTTGCGATCTCGGCGCCGCTCTCGATGTCGCTGATGACATCGGGGATGATGGAACAACCCGGATGACCGAACACGACAACTAAAAAATTTCGCCCCGCTGGTGAGAGCGGGGCGAAATGCGCGTCCGTAGCTCAGTGGGATAGAGCACGGGATTTGTAATCCCGGGGTCGCAGGTCCGAGTCCTGCCGGACGCACCTTTCTTAAGGCCAGGTGGCAGAATGGCTATGCGTCAGTCCTGGAAAGTTCGATTCCGGCCCTGGCCTCGGGGGCGATCTGTTCACGCAGGTCGCCCCCGATCATTTAAGCAAACCCACCCTTGCGGAGTCGATTCGCTTTTGTACGCGAATTGTACAACAATGGAATCCCATTGCAATTCCATTGTTTGCCAATGTCCGAAAAAGGCGAAAGCCCTCAATTCTCGATCAGTCTGCCTCAGGAGGCGATAGAGATGATTGAAAACGGGCTTATTCCGTTTGGCCTTTACGGGAAAAAGCGGGCTACCATCTGCCGGGCGCTCATCCTCGACATGCTCAAGCAAACGGCGGTTCAGGAGCACATCCGGGAAGGGCGGACGAAGGTCGCCGGGCGGTCTGGCGACGCGCAATTTGGAAATCCGACGTAGTTAGATTTCCGCCCGCTTGCGCCTCAGAAGCGGAAGGTCTGGACCTGATCCTGCGCCGTTACCTCCCGTGTACCCGACGCACGCTTGCCCCTAATTTCTACTGTTCTCAGGTATGGAGCCGGTCGCATCCAAGAATTGTTTCACCATTAAATCGCGGTGCTCACGCGCGGGGGCCGACTCTAAAATTGCTTTTAAGCTATCGGCAGGAACGATATAACTAACACCAATATTCGCGCCGCTGCCTAGGACGACTTGGCTTGCGTCTAACACTGTGCCTGGACGTCTATCAAGAAAGCCACCGCACAGGAGGCCCAAAAATCTAAAGTTTGAGCCCAGCGACAAACTTCCGTCGCGCATTCCAGCAAGGTTAAGGAATACTGGCGAACCGCTATTGCCGGGCCAGGTTACTAATTCGGCGATATAAGCCTTTTGCACACCCGTGGCCGTCTGGATTTTTTCATCTGTCATCAATGCCAAGGCGCCGCGGCGAACAACCGGAAAGTTTCTGTGCTGGCCGTAATACTGGGCCATGAGGCCAATGAAATAGACTGCATCACCTTCACTAACTTTGAATTCACGCAATATCGGTTCCTCGGCAAACATCGACACGGGAATGGTCTTGAAATCAACTTTGTTTTCATTAGGCAAAAGTGGGAACGCTGCTACATCAATCGCTTCATCTTTGGCGTCATGGAACCAGATCAAATCGCCCCGTTCATCTGAGACCGGAATACCATCGATATTTGTCACGCCATCCTGTTCTTGTGAATTTTTCAAATTAACCCGAATGCTAATCTCCTTGAGATAGCGCCCATCGCCATCCTTTAACACGTGCTTGGCGGTTACGACGTAACCAAATCCCCTGTCGGTGCCCAGTCTACTATCAGGATAGTAGACAAAAAATACGGTACCTAAAGGCATCTTTGTGGTGACTAGAGTGCCATCGCCTTTGGGCAGGTGTACGGTGCCAAAAGCAAAAGCGACAGTCTTCTTTTGCTCAGTGATTTGCTGAGCGAAAAGAGAGGTGGTGCCCCAAAGGACGATCACGACAGTTGCTAGAAATCTGGCGAACAAGGGATTCATCTCCACGCTCCTCGCAGTGTGCGCGCCTACCGGCAATTCTGTTGGTAGAGGGCGTACAGATTCACTCCCATCCACAGCACTCCAGGACTAAAACTCGCCCCTGGATTGACCGTGATCTGCCCGTTAGGGCCCGTAAGTGTTACGGATTGGACGACCGCCAGCATTCCGTTGGGCTGCACCTGAAACGCGGTGCAGGGGAAGCCCTGAGCCAGCGAAGCGGATGTTGAAATCAGCATTCCCGCGAAGACTCGGAAGCAACAGCCCATGGCGGCTCTCCAAGTTGGGTGCTCGTAGACACTCAACTGCAACGATTCGGGTAGAAATCGCAAGAACAATTCGGGAACATTGGTTGGGATTCAGTGGGGCCCGATCAAGCCTGGGACACCCCACGCCGCAGCGAATGGACATCCCCCAGCTAGAATTCGGTATAAATCAAGCCGTATTTATGCATTAGAGCGCGGTCAACTAATTTAACGGCGATCAGTGGGCAATAATTAAGTCAGTATCACTTGACACCTAAAATCCTTCAGGTATTGATACCTTGAAACTAACAGGAGTTACCCTTATGAAATTCCTACCAGGACAAAGCGGCAATCCGGCCGGCCGGCCGCTCGGCGCGCTGAATAAGAAGACTCTCGCCCTTGAGGCTGCCTACGAGGCCAAGGCCGAGGCGGCGGTGAATGACATCATGGAGCGCGCCAAGAGCGGCGATCGGGGCGCCATGCGGCTGTGCATGGAGCGGGCCGTGCCGGCTGGCCGCCATCGCCGGTTTGGCTTTGCGCTGCCGCGGGTCAGGACGCCGGAGGACGCCGAGATGGCGACCGACGTCGTGATGGACGGGCTCGCCGACGGCGTGCTCAGCCTCGGCGAGGTCGAGTACCTGCTGCGCATCGTCGAGCGGCTGCTGCACATGATCGAGAGCGTCCGAGAAGCGAAGAGCACCCGCGATATCTGGGCCAAGCCTCCGTCAACCAAGTCGGATGCGGATGAGGATGAGGGCGCGGTGCAGAAAGCTCTCGCAGGTCTGCACGCCGCCATCCGGGAGGTGCAGGCCCAGCAAGAGGTGGAACAGGACGAGGAGGACGCCGACGCCCTGTATTTCCCTGTAAATCCGGAACTCGAAACGCCCGCGGAAGCGGTTGAGGCGCCACCCCCGCCATACCAAGACACCAATGAGTCCCGGGGTGGGTCGTTGCCGGCCGCGCACCCTCCAACGAGTGCTGAAACACTCGGCCCGTAACGCTCGGCGGCTGTTCCGCCCCCGGAAAAACCCCGGGAATAAATCGCCACCGCCCCCGGTCTCCTCGGCTGTCCCGTGTTGCAACCGGAGAGAATGGCGATGAGCGATCACGATAGTCACGACCACGACGGCGCCTCGCGGCGTCACGTGCTCAAGTGCATGACCTGGGCCGGGGCCGGCGTCCTGTGGACGATCGGCGGCGGCGTGCCCCGCTCGCTCGGCATCATCGGCGAGGCGCAGGCGCAATCAGCCGGCGGCCTCACCTTCCTGCAGATCAGCGACAGCCACATCGGCTTCGATAAACCGGCGAACCCCAATGCCTCCGGCACGCTCGGGGAGGCGATCGCTAAGGTGAAGGCGCTGCCGCAAAAGCCCGCCTTCATGATCCACACCGGCGACATCACCCATCTGTCGAAGCCGAAGGAGTTCGACGACGCCGACCAGATCATCGGGTCGAGCGGGCTGCCCGTGCACTACGTGCCGGGCGAGCACGACATCATCGACGAGGAGGTCAAGCTCTACCGCGAGCGCTACGGCAAGAACGCCAAGGGCGCCGGCTGGTACAGCTTCGACCAGGACGGCGTGCACTTCGTCGGCCTCGTCAATGTGGTGAACCTCAAGGCCGGCGGCCTCGGCAACCTCGGCGAGGAGCAGCTCGCCTGGCTCGCCGACGATCTCAAGGGCAAGTCCGCCTCGACGCCGATCGTGGTATTCGCCCACATCCCGCTGTGGGTGGTCTACGAGCAGTGGGGCTGGGGCACCGAGGACGGCGGCCGCGCGCTCGAACTGCTCAAGAAGTTCGGCTCGGTGACCGTGCTCAACGGCCACATCCACCAGGTGATGCAGAAGGTCGAAGGCAACGTCACCTTCCACACCGCGCGTTCGACCGCGTTCCCGCAGCCCGCGCCCGGCACCGCGCCGTCGCCGGGGCCGATGAAAGTACCGGACGACAAGCTGCGCTCGGTGCTCGGCATCGCCAACGTCACCTTCAAGCGCGGGGATCATCGCCTCGCAACCATCGTGGACAGCCCGCTGGCCTGAGTGAAACCATGTGCATCGATGCAACTGCGTGGCGGCGCTTTGTCGGCGCCGCCCTGGTGGGCGCCGCGCTCGCGGCCGGCTGCCTCGCGCCGGTGATGGCCGGTGCGGACGCGACGGCGAAGATCGACAACTTCACCTTCGAACCGGCAACTTTGACCGTGAAGACCGGCACGACGGTGACCTGGATCAACGAGGACGATATTCCTCACACGGTCGTGGCAACCAACAAGGCATTCCGGTCGAAGGCGCTCGATACCGACGACAAGTTCTCCTTCACCTTCACGACGCCGGGCTCGTACGAATATTTCTGCAGCCTGCATCCGCATATGAAGGCGACGGTGGTGGTGCAGTGAGCGAATGGTGAGTGGTGAATGGTGAGTGGTGAGTGGTGAATGGTGAGTGGATGGTACGCCGGCGATACTCACTACTCACTACTCACTACTCACCATTCACTACTCACTTCTTTGCTTTTCGATCTTGTCCCAAATCATCGCCGCGATATCCGGGCCGCCGAGCCGCTTGACCGCGCGGATGCCGGTCGGCGAGGTGACGTTGATCTCGGTCAGATAATTGTCGATCACGTCGATGCCGACAAACAGCAGACCACGCTCGCGCAGTGCCGGGCCGAGGCGCGTGCAAATCTCGCGCTCGCGCGGCGTTAGGTCGGTCGCCTGCGCGGCGCCGCCGCGCACCATGTTGGAACGCAGGTCGTCGGGCTGCGGCACGCGGTTGACCGCGCCGGCGAACTGGCCGTCGATCAGGATGATGCGCTTGTCGCCCTTGGTCACCGCGGGCAGATAAAGCTGCACTACCCACGGCTCCCTGAACATGGTGGCGAAGAGATCGTAGAGCGAGCCGAAGTTGGGATCCTCACGCGCCAGCCGGAACACCGCCGCGCCGCCGCAGCCGTAGAGCGGCTTCATCACGATGTCGCCGTGCTCGGCGCGGAACTTTCTGATCTCCTCGAGGTCGCGCGTGATGATCGTCGGCGGCATCAGGTCGGGAAACAGCGTGACGAACACTTTCTCCGGCGCGTTGCGCACGTTGGCCGGATCGTTGACCACGAGCGTTTTCGGCTGCACGCGCTCGAGCAGATGCGTGGTCGCGATGTAGGCGAGGTCGAACGGCGGGTCCTGGCGCAGCAACACCACGTCGAAGTCGGTGAGCTCGGCGCGCCGCGCCTCACCTAAGGTAAAGTGGCTGCCGGCGCGATCGACGACCTCAAGCGGCTGCACGGTGGTGAACACGCGGCCGTCGCGCAACGCAAGGCGGTCGGGCGTGTAATAGGCGAGCGCGTGGCCGCGTGCCTGAGCCTCCAGCAGCAGCGCGAAGGTGGAATCGCCCTGGATGTTGATCCGCTCGATCGGATCCATCTGTACGGCGACCGAAAGCCCCATTTCCCCACTCCTCGCGCGCCGCACGGGCGCGCTCCGCAAACCTGTAGTTAACACATTATGGTCATTGTCCAACCGGGGCCCGCCGGGCGCGGGGGTGAGGTCGGAATGCCAAGGTTTTCCATCGCCGCCAAGCTGTACACCATCTTTGCGCTGCTGGCGGCGGTCACCTTTGCGCTCGCCGGCGTTGCCGTCTTCAACTCGCTGCGCCACGCCGCGCTCACCGCGCAGATCGAAGCCGCGTCCCAGGGCGCGCTCAACGTCGAGCGCGTCGATGCGATGATCTATGCGATCGTGATGGAATCGCGCGGCGTCTATATGTCGTCGGAACCGCCGACCGTGCAGGTCTATGCCGAGGGCATCCGGCAATTCAACAAGCGCCTCGCCGCCATCATGGCCGAGTGGAAGCGGCTCGAGAACGCGACCGGCGACACCCACTTCGGCGAGTTCGTCGGGCGGGTCGATCAGTTCATGAAGTTCCGCGAGGAGCTGGCGCGTCGCGGAACGGAGATCAATGCGGCGGCGGGCCGCGAATGGGGCGACAACGACGCCAACCGCAGCGTGCGCAAGGCCCTCAACAAAGATATCGAGCGGTTGGGAAAATTCTATGACGGCGAACTCAAGCGGCTCTACGCCGAACTCGACCAGGAGGGCCAGCGCACCTGGTTGATCCTGACGCCGCTTGCGGTCTTTGCGATCATTCTGGTCGCCTTCGGCATCGCCATCATCTGGCGCGCGGTGGCGCGGCCGCTCGCGCACATCACCCGTGTGACCACCGCGGTCGCCGCCGGGACCGCCGTGGACATTCCCTTCGGCGAGCGCAGCGACGAGGTCGGAGAGCTGGCGCGCGCGATCGGCGTGTTCCAGGAGGCGATGCGCCGCAACGACGAGCTTACCCGCACCATCATCGATGAAGCGCAGACGCGCGCCAAACGGCAGGACGACCTCGCAGGCGAGATCGACCGCTTCGGCGGCGAGGTCGAGGCGACAGTTGCGGAACTCGGCCGCATCGCCGAGCGGATGGTCGACGCCTCGACCCAGCTCGCCGGCGCGGCGGATCAGGCGTCGAGCCGCACCGAGAGCGCCACCGCCGCATCGAGCGAGGCCTCGAGCAACGTCCACGACATCGCGTCCGCCGCCGAGGAACTGTCATCGTCCGTCATGGAGATCGACCGCCAAGTGTCCCATTCCAACGCCATCGCGGGCAAAGCCGTCGAAGACGCCGAGCGCACCAACGCCGAAATCAAGGCGCTCGACGATGCCGCCAAGCGCATCGGCGACGTCGTCAAGCTGATCACGGCGATCGCCGAGCAGACCAACCTGCTGGCGCTCAACGCCACCATCGAGGCGGCGCGGGCCGGCGAAGCCGGACGCGGCTTTGCCGTGGTCGCGAGCGAAGTGAAGGCGCTCGCTGGCCAGACCGCCAAGGCCACCGAGGAAATTTCCGCGCAGATCGCCGGCATGCAGCAGGCGACGGTGCGATCGGTTGATGCCATCGGCACGATCCAGCGCACCATCCGCGAAGTGGGCGACATCACCGCGACCATCGCGGCCGCCGTCACCGAGCAGGGCGCGGCCACCCGCGAGATCGCGCGTAGCGCCGACATCGCCTCCAAACGCACCATCGAGACGGTCGCCGAAGTGGGGCGCGTGCGCGAAGCCACCGCCGATACCCGCGGCAACGCCAAGACCGTCAAAGCCGTCGCCGACGATCTCGGCATGGTGGCCGGACGGGTGCGCGGCCAGGTGGCAGGATTTTTCCAGAAGCTGAGGTGAGCGAATAGCGAATAGCGAATAGCGAATAGCGAGTAGCGAGTAGCGAATAGAAACTCGCTTCTACTACTCGCTATTCGCCATTCGCTATTCGCTTTTTCCTTCACCCGTCTTCATCGAACGCCCCCGGCATGTGCCGCGGCAACCGCCACGGCACCACCAGCATCGCATCGAAGCGCATCGCGCAGGTCGCATCGTCGGGATGGCGTGCCAGCCAAGCCCGCGCGGCCGAGATGATGCGGCGGCGCTGGTAGGGCGTGACGGCAAACGCGGCCTCGTCGAAGCCGGCGCGCGCCTTGACCTCGACGAACACCAAAAGATTGCGCCGGCGCGCCACGATGTCGATCTCGCCGACCGGGCTCTTCCAGCGCCGCGCCGCGATGCGATAGCCCTTCGCGATCAACAGCAGCGCCGCGCGACTCTCGGCCGAGAGGCCACGGGCAAAGGCCGCGCGCCGCTCCGGCGAGCCGGCACTCGGCGGCTCAATCCGTCGCGCCATCGTTGTCCGCCTTGAGCGCCAGCGCGCGGCGGTAGACGTCGCGCCGCGGCTGTCCGGAAACTTCGGCGACTTCGTCGACCGCATCTTTCACCGAGAGCCGATCGAGCGCGTTGCGCAACAGCGCGTCGACCTCCTCGGCGCTTGCGGGCTGCGCGTCCGCGGGCGGCGCCGTGACGATGACGATCTCCCCGCGCGGCTCGGGCAGCGCGCGATAGGCATGCGCCAGATCGGCGAGGGTCCCGCGTCGCACTTCCTCGTGCAGCTTGGTCAGCTCGCGGCAGACGGCGGCCTCGCGCTCGCCGAGCCCTGCCGCCAGATCGGCAAGTGCCGCGGCCAGCCGTGGGCCGGTCTCGAACAGCACCAAGGTCGCCGGAATGCGCGCCAGAGCGGCGATGCGCTCCCGCCGCGCGGTTTCCTTCGGGGGCAGGAAGCCTTCGAAGAAGAAGCGGTCGGTGGGCAGGCCGGCAACCGTCAGCGCGGCGAGCACGGCCGAGGCTCCCGGCGCGGCGACCACCAGATGCCCGGCAGCTTGCGCGGCACCCACCAGCCGATAGCCGGGATCGGAGACGAGCGGCGTGCCCGCATCCGATACCAGGGCCACGCGCGCGCCTTCGTCGAGGCGGGCGATGAGCTTCGGCCGGGCCGTCGCGGCGTTGTGATCGTGGTAAGGCGTGAGCGGCGTCGCAATCCCGTAATGAGACAGGAGCTTGCGGCTAACGCGGGTGTCCTCGCAGGCGATCACGTCTGCGCCGGCCAGGATTTCGAGCGCGCGCAGCGACACGTCGCGCAAATTGCCAATCGGTGTCGCCACGAGATAAAGCCCGGGCGCGAGCGGCCGTGCCGTAATCGTTTGGCCGGCGAGGGTAAAGGCGCGCGGAGCGCGTTGGTCTGGTGGCTCGCGCGGGGTCATTGCTTCGCCTTCATCGAATTACCTTACCGATGAGAAGGCCGTGCGTCATGCGCCGTGCGGGGACATAAGTTTTTGACTCCGCTGAACTTCCGCCACATTATGGCGGCGTTGAGCGCGCTTAGTGACGACGGTATGTTCACGTCGGGGAGGGTGGACGTGTTCCCAGGCGCCGGCCGTGTGCGTTCGGCGGTGAGATTGCTGCGCCTTGCGGGCGCCGCGGCGTTCGCCATGCTGGTTGCGGCATGCTCGGGTTTTCCGGGCGGCGATCTATTCAACTTCAATAGTAGCAGCGGCAATAACAACAACCCGCCACCGGGTCCGCCCCAGGCCGCCCAGACCGTCGGCACCGGCGGCACCAAAGTCGCGCTGATCCTGCCGCTGTCGGCGGCCGGCAACGCCGGGCTCGCGGCGACCTCGATGAAGAATGCCGCCGAAATGGCGCTCGCCGAGTTCAGCAGTCCCAACATTCAGTTGCTGATCAAGGACGACGCCGGCACCGCCCAGGGCGCCCAGCAGGCGACCCAGGACGCGCTCGCCGAGGGCGTCGAAGTGATCCTCGGGCCGTTGTTTGCCCACACCGTGAGCGCGGCGGGCGCCAGCGCGCGGGCGCGCGGCATTCCGATGATTGCGTTCTCGACCGACGCGAACGTGGCGGCGCGCGGCGTTTATTTGCTCAGCTTTCTGCCCGAGTCCGATGTCGATCGCGTGGTCGATTATGCGATCGGCAGCGGCAAGCGTTCGTTCGCCGGATTGGTGCAGGACAACCCTTACGGCAGCGTGGTCGAAGCGGAGTTTCAACAGGTGGTCGCCCGCAAGGGCGGCCGGGTGATCGCGCTCGAACGCTATCCCTCCGACAAGGCGCAGATGCAGGAGGCGGTGCGCCGCGTCGCTGAAGCCGCGCGCCAAGCCGATACGGTGTTCTTGCCCGGCGGCGCCGACGCGGTCCCGGGCGTGGCGCAGGCGCTCGCCGCCGCGGGGGCCGGGGCAAAGCGCGTTCAACTCATCGGCACGGGCCTGTGGGACGACCCGCACATCTTCGCCGATCCGTCCCTGCAGGGCGGCTGGTTTCCGGCGCCCGAGACCGCGGGCTACAAAAATTTCTCCAACCGCTACCGCGCGCGCTTCGGACAGGACCCGGTGCGCACCGCAACGCTTGCCTATGACGCCGTGTCGCTCGTCGTCGGACTTGTCAAAGCGAACGGCCCGCACCATTTCACCGACGAGGTCCTCACCAATCCGTCCGGCTTTGCCGGTATCGACGGCATCTTCCGCTTCCGTTCCGACGGCACCAACCAGCGCGGCCTCGCCGTGCTGCGCGTCACCACGTCGGGCGGTCAGGTCGTCAGCCCGGCGCCGAAATCGTTCACCGGGTCGGGAACGTGAGGATGCATTCTGTTTGTTTGCTCTTGTCGTATTACCGGCAAAACGCGTCGTTAATTTAACGCAATCGGAACGTAGTTTTCTTTCGATCGTCGCTGGAATGCAGGGTCGCGTGGTAGCGAGTTGAGGCGGCAAATCGGAGCGCGATGATTATCGCCGCGCGCGCGGCCGAATGAATCGAAGCGCTGCGTGAAACTACGAGGCCGTTGCGCGCGCAGACGGCGCAACGGCAGCAACATGAGCCAAGAATCGACCGGCGGCGGCCGACCGAGCGCGCCAGAGATTCGCGCGGCGCTCGAACGCGTGCTCGCCAGCGAGGTGATGCGTCCCTCGCCGCAGCTTGCGGCCTTCCTGCGCTTCGTGGTCGAGGCAGTGCTCGAAGGAAACAGCGACCGCATCAAGGGCTATGTCATCGCGGTCGAGGTGCTCAAACGCGGCGCGAAATTCAATCCGCAGATCGATCCCATCGTGCGTGTGGAGGCGACGCGTTTGCGCCGAACCCTCGAGCGTTACTACGCCGGCGCGGGAGCGGAAGATCCGATTGTCATTACATTGCCGCGCGGGACCTACGTGCCGGCGTTCACGCGTCGCGCGGTGCCAAGTCCGGGAGATTCGGCCGGCGAAGCGAAGGCGGAGCCCTCCGTCGAAACGCTGCCGCCCGGCAACGGCATGCCCTGCCTGTTGGTCGAGCCCTTGGAGATCATCGGCACGCCGGGAGCGCACAGCCTCTCCGCCACGTCCCTGCACGCGACTCTCAGCGATGCGTTCGCGCGCTTCGATCTCATCAGTATTTTGTGGGACTCGCACGTAGCGGCCGGCACACGCCTCGATTACCGCTTGGCGGGATCGGCCGAGTATCACGAGGACGGCGCCGTACGCCTGCGCTTCCGGCTGATCGATGGCAGCGATGGCAGCGTGGTCTGGACCCGGGAGCTGGAGATCGCCGCTTCCGAAGAGACCGCCGCAGCGTTGGAGACGATCGCGCGCGAGTTGACGTCGACCCTGGTGCAGCCGTTCGGGGTCATATTCGCGCACGGGCGGGCGAAGAGCCTCGGGGCCGGGGCCGGCGATCCGCGCTATCGCGCCATTCTCGAAGCGGCCGAGTCGTTCCGCTCGGTCGACCCGGCGCAGCATTTGTACGCGCGCGCGGAACTCGAACGGCTGACCACGCTCGATCCCAGTTTCGGGCTCGGGTTTTCCTACCTCTCTGCGCTGTACGTACGGGAATATCTCTACGGTCTTGATTCCCATGATGCCGATCTGCCGCCGCTCGAACGCGCGCTGCGGGCGGCGCGGCGCGGGGTGGAGCTCGGTCCGGAAAGCGCGCGCGCCTATGAAATGCTTTTTTTGACGTTGTTCGTTCGCCGCGACCTGCCGGCGGCGTTTGCGGCGGGCGACAAGGCTATTGAACGGAACAAATACGACATGCGCGCCGTCGGCAGTTATGGGCAGCGCCTGATCGCGGTTGGCAAAATCGATGAAGGCATGGGCATGTTGATGCGGGCTGGCGACGAAGGCGGCGTGCGTCCGGCGGTCGATGAGTTTTTTTTGTTCCTCGGCAACTACCTGCGCGGCGACGCGGCGGCCGCCGCGTTTCACGCCGGGCAGCTCACCAGCGACACGTTTCAACTCGGGCTGCTGGCGCGCGCGCTTGCGGCCGCTGCGGCGGGCGAGCGCGACGCTGCCCGCATCGCGCTTGATCGTCTGTTCGCGCTCAACCGCGAATGGCGCGACAACGCCCGTGCTCAGCTGGACAAGTTCTTCCCCGACAGCTTCATCGTCGATCGCCTCGAAGCCGGCCTCGCCGCGGCCGCGGGCGGAGCCCGCCCTCCGGCGGCCGGATGATGGATTTCTAAGTACCGGAAATAACTTCCATTTAACCGTAAATTACTGCTCATCCGCGCGCGATTTCTTCCTTTTTCGGGCAGGCGTCACCGATATGTCACGCAACGGCAATCAGCGCGGGAGCACCCGCATGAGGAATAGGAATGAGAAACGACAATTCACCGGAGATATTTGCCCGCACCGACGACGATGTTTTCTGGGTGGAAAGCCCCAGTGATCCGACCGACGGAAGCGGGGACGAGTCGATCTATTCGATTGGAGATTTGGCCCGCAAGTTTGACGTAAGCCTGCGCACGCTGCGTTTTTACGAGAGCCGCGGTTTGCTCAGCCCGAGCCGCCAGGGTCACCATCGCCGCTACGGGCGCAAGGATGCCGATCGGCTCACGGTCGTCCTCAAGGCGAAGAAGCTCGGCTTCACGCTCGCCGAAATCAACGAAATGATCTCGGCCAACGACGGCGAGGCATCGCGGCAAACCCTCAAGCTCAGCCGGGAAAAATGTCTCGAGCAGATCGCGGTGTTCGAGCGCAAGCTTGCCGAAACCGAGGAAGCCCTCGCCGAGCTGCGTTGGATCTACACGTCGCTGTCCGCTCGGATCGCGGACGATCAGAACTAACTCATTTCTGGAGCATGATCTTTTCCGAAAACCGGTACCCACTTTTCGGGATCATGCTCTAAGCAGCCAAGTCGGCGACCACCGCATCGAGCACCGGAAAGCCCGCTGCGGTGACGCGCAGCCGGCCGTCCCGGGTCGTTTCTATGAATCCGCCTCGCGCGAGGTCGGCTATGCGCTCCGGGTCGAGCGGCTTGCCGGCTATTTCCGCATAGCGCGCAAGCTCGATTCCCTCGGCAAGCCGCAGCCCCATGAGCAGCAGTTCGTCCGCCTGCTCGGTGCGGGTGAGCAAGTCGTCGACCACGAGCCCGTGGCCGTTCGCCTCGACCAGCGCCAGCCATCGCTCGGGATTCTTCTCGGCGGCGGTGGCGTGGCGGTTGCCGGCAATATTCAGCCGGCCATGGGCGCCCGGCCCGATGCCGGCGTATTCCCCGTAGCGCCAGTAGACGAGGTTGTGCCGGCATTCGCCGCCCGGCCGGGCGTGGTTGGAAATCTCGTAGGCCGGCAGCCCGCGGGCCGCGCAAACATCCTGGTCGCCTCGTAGAGGGCGCGCGCGGTGCCGGGCCAAGCTCCTCCTGCGCATACTCGCGGCGGGATTGGGACCGTGATCAAATTGACACACTGCGATTCAAAAAACGACTTCTTCCCAAGTGCCGCTGGACGAACAGCCAGAACGCGAATAAACTACACTTGGCGGGTTTCGGGTTACAAACATTGAGACTCTTACCCGGGTTCGGTGGGCCCGGCACTTGGTCTTGAGCTACTGAAAGATCGGTAGTTCACACCGAGCGGGGGCTAGCTGTGGACACGTCACACCAAGTACATGACCTCTCGCGTCTGAAAGCCGACCTAGGGTCGCAGGTCAAAGCACACATCGCGGCAGCAGTCGAGGACGTCGTCGAACTAGCAGGGAAGCAATGTACGTCACTCCATACACAACAGCCCGACCAGACCGCGGAAGCATATGAGGCTACTTTGCTTAGTAGCGAAATTGAGGTTTTGCGACGCGCGTTGTACCTAGCGATCGTCGCGCAAGCGCAGATCAACGCACGGCTCCTTGCTAAGCAGCTTTGCCCATAAAGGCCGAGCTTTTATTTTTCTTTGCAGGCGGCCGAAACGTTGGTTCCCAATAGCGCGTTGGTATACTTAACCAGCAGGTCGCAGTTCTGCTTTGCACGATTGAATGAGTCTACGGTGTTCACCTGATAGAGTGAAGAATTCAAGCGTTCAAGAAAATTCAGAAATCCGTTCGGCGTGAGACCAATTCGGTGAAGGTCGGTGTCTATGCTATCGAATTTACTGTAGCTCCAAAGAAGCAAGTTTCGATGCCTCAGCTTCAGATTCATAACTCTAATAAGTTCTAACAAACCATATCGAGACTCGGCCCCTAATAAACACCGGTAATATGAGAGGATGGCTGCACATAAGTGAATGCAACATTCTCTAACTGCTGGCAAGAATAGGGCCGGATTTTGAGTGGCGATTTCGCTTGACGTAGCTGTGTAATGGTGTATTGCTCTTTCTATGTTATATGCCATTACGGTGCCTACAGTTGCTTCGGAAACAATCCAGGGATGAGGAGGCTGAAGAACTGTCTCTTTCACCACGTGATATAAAGTTTTGTAGCTTATAGTGTAGAGGTTCAGCATATTCACAAACCTCAGTAACTCGGTGGCCATCCGCTGGAGGACCGGTGGCGTAAAGTATTCCTTGTATTTTTCAAATGGATCAACTCCCTTTTCCAGTCCAAGTACGCTGCAGAATACGTGTGGCAGCAGGCTTCCTTTGATGTACTCGTAATTTAGGTCCACCTCTATGCCGTTGTCTAACACACGCATAAACTGCGCTGCGCTGCCATAGCGACGCACATATGCCGTACACCAAGTAGTCACTTCTTGATTGGTATATGCCGTCCCCGAAAATTCGAGGCCTGTGATTACCTGCAACACGGCCATTTTAATATCGTTCGTCGTGGGCGCCGACGGGTGGTCCGCATTCTCGATTAGACTTTTCAATAGAGGAATGATTTGGCGGGGAACATCAATGGCGACGGCGACCGGGATACCAATCAGCACAAGCGAACGAAAGAGCGCCTCAGACGAAAATTCTATCGATTCGCTCCCCCTCATTACGATTCCAGTTTCCGTAATTGCGTTGCGGAAAACCCTGTCAATCGATTCGAAAACACGAGCGATCGCTTCTGGCTCTGATTCCGGCGGGCGAGCTCGGGCGAGCACAAGATCTCGTCCTGCGACGATGTTGCCGCTGCCCTTTACAGTTCTAGCCATGTGGTGATTTGTTGATTAGCTTATTTATGCAGGAGATCGCGTCCAGCTGTTAGGTTCCGGTCACCTTTGACCGAAATGCTATTGTCAATCTTTAGAACTTTTTGCGCGACGAACAGGGCTACCAGTAGCCCCAGAATCGACGCGGCAGAGCCAACGATGTGCAAGATTTCCATCTTAATTCGCTCTCCATGGCCCATCGTAGTCTTCTTCAACCACAATTGTAGTTCAGTTAACCCGCTGTCAAGCAAAACTTGAGCGTGCAAAGTCCTTGGAGCGTCATGAAAGCATTCGCGGGTCGTCGACCGGCGTCCGGGCCAAACCCTCCGGGATCCGGTTCGTTCCGAGGGGTTTGCAGGTTGCGGATGCCCCTGTTCGGCCCCTGTTCGCGCCATACCTGCAAACTTGCAGGTCGTTCCCGTGCTGTTCCTAAATCGCTCGTTGCTTTCAAAGGGTCGCGCCGCGCGGTCATTCTCCGCCGCAAGCGTTGAGACGCTGTTTATCGCGGACGCAGCCGCCCCGAGTTCTGCCTTGTGCTCGGCCCAATCGACCCGCGGATGTTTGAAACGCTTGGCCGCGTGCGCGATGGGGCCAAACGTTTCGACCATGCGGCCGAACGCGTAATCAACCCCTTCCCGTTGCAAGCCCATGCACAAACCAATTAGCCATGCGGCGATGTAGCGTAGGTGTTCGGCCGGGTTCTTAGGCTTCGAAGAGGCGCCCCAAGGTGGCGCACGTCTGAACCTAAGGTACAGCACGTTTCGCTCCGCTAAGCAGCGAGGTCGGCGACCACCGCATCGAGCACCGGAAAGCCCGCTGCGGTGACGCGCAGCCGACCGTCCCGGATCGTTTCTATGAATCCGCCTCGCGCGAGGTCGGCGATGCGCTCCGGGTCGAGCGGCTTGCCGGCTATTTCCGCATAGCGCGCAAGCTCGATTCCCTCGGCAAGCCGCAGCCCCATGAGCAGCAGTTCGTCCGCCTGCTCGGTGCGGGTGAGCAAGTCGTCGACCACGAGCCCGTGGCCGTTCGCCTCGACCAGCGCCAGCCATCGCTCGGGATTCTTCTCGGCGGCGGTGGCGTGGCGGTTGCCGGCAATATTCAGCCGGCCATGGGCGCCCGGCCCGATGCCGGCGTATTCCCCGTAGCGCCAGTAGACGAGGTTGTGCCGGCATTCGCCGCCCGGCCGGGCGTGGTTGGAAATCTCGTAGGCCGGCAGCCCGCGGGCCGCGCACACCTCCTGGGTCGCATCGTAAAGCGCGCGGCCGGTGTCGTCGTCGGGTGGCGCGAGCTTGCCGCTGGCGTGAAGCGCAGCAAACGGCGTGTCCGGCTCGATCGTGAGCTGATAGACTGAGAGGTGATCGCCCGCTTCGCCGATGGCGCGGGCAAGCTCGTCGCGCCAGGCCGCCACCGTCTGTCTCGGCCGCGCGTAGATCAGATCAAACGAGTAGCGCGGGAAGGTGGTGCGGGCGATCGCGACCGCTGCGAGCGCCTCCTCGGCGGAGTGCATCCGGCCGAGCGCCGCCAGCGCGCCGTCGTCGAGCGCCTGCACGCCGAGCGAGACGCGATTGACACCCGCCGCGCGGTAGCCGCGAAACCGCGTGGCTTCGACCGAGGTGGGATTGGCTTCGAGCGTCACCTCGACGTCGGGAGCCAATTTCCAGTGGCGCGCGATCGCGTCGAGAATCGCGCCGACGGTCGCGGGCTGCATCAGCGAAGGCGTGCCGCCGCCGAAGAAAATGCTCACCGCCACACGGCCGGGAATGCGCGCGGCAGTCGCCGCGATTTCCGCCGCAAACGCGTGCACAAAGCGCTCTTCGTCGATCGCGGCGTGGCGCACGTGGCTGTTGAAATCGCAATAAGGACATTTCGACAGACAAAACGGCCAATGCACGTAGATGCCGAAGCCGGGCTCGGTGGCGGCCTGCTTGCGCGCTTCTCGCGCCAGCGGTTCAGCGAGCGCCAAGGCACGCCTCCGCGAGTTTGATAAACGCACGCGCGCGGTGCGAAAGCACGCGACCGCGCGGCGGCAGACCGTGCTTGTCCTCGCTCGACATCTCGCCGAACGTGAGCCTCTCGCCGTCCGGCAGGAACATCGGATCGTAGCCGAAGCCTTTGTCGCCGCGCGGCGGCCACACCAAGGTGCCGTCGACCGTCGCTTCGAACTCTTCGCGGTGACCGTCCGGCCACGCGACGCATAACGCGGAAACGAAGTGCGCGCGCCGGGCCGGCGGCTCGAACGCGTCGCGCTCGCGCAGCATGCCTTCGACCTTCTCCATGGCGTGGCGGAAATCCCTGCTCTCTCCCGCCCACCGCGCGGAGTGGATGCCGGGCGCGCCGTCAAGGGCGTCGACGACGAGCCCGGAATCATCAGCAAAGGCGGCGAGGCCGGCCGCGCTGGCGGCGGCATCGGCCTTGATGCGCGCGTTGTCGCGAAAGCTCGTGCCGGTCTCTTCCGGCTCGGGAAGGCCGAGCGTGCGCGCATCGACCGCTTCGATGTGAAACGGCTCCAGCAGCTCGCGCATCTCCTTGAGCTTGCCCTGGTTGTGGGTCGCGATGACCAGCCGGCCCGTGATCCGCCGATGCATGGTTCGTTCCGCGCGCTCGCCTTACATCACCGCGAGCTTCTGCAGGTCGACGAGCTTGGCAATGCCCTTGCGAGCGAGTGCGAGCAGCGCCGCGAACTCCTGTTCGCTGAACGGCGTCTTCTCGGCGGTGGCCTGCACCTCGACCAAGCGGCCGTCGCCGGTCATGACGAAATTCGCGTCGGTCTCGGCTTCGGAGTCCTCCGCATAGTCGAGGTCCAGCACCGGCGTCGTTTTGCAGATGCCGCACGAAACCGCCGCGATATGGCCGCGCAGAGGGTCGCGGCGGAGCATGTCGCGCGCCTTCATCCAGGCAAGGCAATCGTGCAGCGCGATCCACGCGCCGGTGATCGCTGCGGTGCGCGTGCCGCCATCCGCCTGAATCACGTCGCAATCGACGGTGATCTGACGCTCGCCCAAGGCTTCCAGTTCGACCACCGCGCGCAGCGAACGCCCGATCAGCCGCTGGATTTCCAAAGTGCGGCCGCTCTGCCGCCCGCCTGATGCCTCGCGGCGGGTCCGCTCCAACGTGGCGCGCGGCAGCATGCCGTATTCCGCGGTGACCCAGCCGCGCGCCTGACCCTTGAGCCAGGGCGGCAGGCGGTCTTCCAACGTCGCGGTGACCAGCACATGGGTATCGCCGAATTTCACGAAGCACGAACCCTCGGCGAATTTAACCACGGCGCGTTCGAGCGTGATGCTGCGTAATTCGTCGGGCTGTCGGCGGCTCGGCCGCATGAAACCTCCGGGAAACGGCGGGCGCGGCTCGCTTTTAAGGGCGCGTCCGGCCGCCCACAAGGGCCGAGCCCATCGTTAACCTTGCAATGGCGGGTATGAATGGACAATTCTTTGCCCCGTGAGAGAATTTCGCCACATATCGCACGACGTTCCGATCGGTTCCGCCGAGATCAGCCTCGCGCAGCTCAACGAACGTTCGCGCGAGATCTTCCGGCAAATCGTCGAGTCGTATCTGGCGACCGGCGAGCCGGTCGGCTCGCGCAACATCTCTCGCCTCATTCCGATGACGCTGTCGCCGGCTTCGGTCCGTAACGTGATGTCGGACCTGGAGCAGCTCGGGCTCATTTACGCGCCCCACACGTCGGCCGGGCGGCGGCCGACCGAGCTTGGCTTGCGCTTTTTCGTCGATGCGCTGATGGAGATCGGCGACGTGAGCGAAGCGGACCGGCGCTCGATCGAGGCGCAGTTCGCCGCCGCCGGCCAGGCGAAATCGATGGAGACGCTGCTCACCGACGCCTCGGCGCTGCTCTCCGGTCTCACTCGTTCGGCCGGCATCGTGCTCGCCGTCAAGACAAACCAGCGTCTCAAGCACATCGAGTTCGTGCGGCTCGACCCGGAGCGCGCGCTTGTGGTGCTGGTGGCGGAGGATGGCCAAGTCGAAAACCGCGTGGTCAATCTGCCGAAAGGCCTGCCGACGTCTGCGCTCACCGAGGCGACGAATTTCCTCAATGCGCGCATCCGCGGACGCACCCTGGCGGAGGCCAAGGGCGAGCTGGAAACGGCCCTCGAGGCCGGCCGCGCCGAACTCGATCAGCTCACGCAGAGAATCATCGCGGCCGGGCTTGCCAGCTGGTCGGGCGGCGAGAACGAGGAACGCAAGCTGATCGTGCGCGGCCACGCCAATCTGCTCGAGGACCTCAACGCGCTCGAGGACCTGGAGCGCGTGCGGTTGCTTTTCGACGATCTCGAAACCAAACGAGAGTTGGTCGATTTGTTGGGCCGGGCGGAACTCGCCGAAGGCGTGCGCCTCTTCATCGGTTCGGAGAACAAACTCTTCTCGCTCTCCGGCTCCTCCACCATCATCGCCCCTTACCAGGATGGCGCCGGACGTATTCTCGGCGTCATCGGCGTCATCGGGCCGACCCGGCTCAACTACGCGCGCATCATTCCGATGGTCGATTACACCGCGAAAGTCGTGAGCAAGATGCTCACCGGCTGATGACCCGGTACCCCAGCCCGGCTTGATTTTTACCGTTGAAGTCCTGATATCCCCGCCGAAACCTTACTGGAAGGAACAAAAGTCATGGCGGATACGGACACTTCTGTGCCCGCACCCGAGGCCGCCGGTACCGAAGGGCCGGCGGAGACACAGAGCATAGGCGCGGCGCCGGACCCGATGGCGGAGCTGGCGCGCGAGGCGGCCGAATGGAAGGACCGCCTGCTCCGGTCACTGGCGGAGATGGAGAACTTGCGCCGGCGCACCGACAAGCAGATCGCGGACGAGCGTGTTTACGGGATTGCGAGCTTCGCGCGCGACGTCCTGGGCGTCGCCGACAATATGCGTCGCGCGCTCGACGCGGTGACGCCGGAGCTGCGCGAGAGCGCCGATAGCGGCGTGAAGGCGTTGATCGAGGGCGTGGAGTTGACCGAGCGCGAGTTGCTCAAAGTGCTGGAAAAGCACGGGGTGAAGAAGCTCGAGCCGCTCGGCGCAAAGTTCGATCCGAACCTGCATCAGGCGATGTATGAAGTGCCCGATCCGTCGGTGCCGTCCGGCACGGTCGCGCAGGTGATGCAGGAAGGCTACACGATCGGCGATCGCGTGTTGCGTCCGGCGTTGGTCGCCGTCGCCAAGGGCGGTCCCAAGGCTGCCGCCGCGCCCGCGAACGATAATGCGGGAGAGCAGACAACAGAGGACGGACGACAGACGACAGAACGCAACTGACGAGGAACCCGGACTTTCTGTCCTCTGTCGTCAGTCCTCTGTCCTCCGTTATTTCGGCTCGATCCCGTCGCGCACCGTGCGCATGCGCATGAACACGCTTTGCCAGGCGTCCGTGCGGGAAAGCCCGAACATGTGCAGGAATCGTCCCGGACCGAAGCGCAGCCACTGAACCATCGTGATGGGGGTCCCGCTGGGATCGTCCTTGGCTTCGGCGATAAGCTGATGGCCCGGCTGGCCGCCGATCCGCATCTCCTCCGACCGGACCATGCGGATGTCCTTCACACCGGGGGTCGCGGCCAACAGCCGTCGTGCAAACGCTTCCCGATCTCCCGGCTGCGGGCCCTGGACCGGCGGAATGGCGATCAGCATGTAAGGCTGGTCGGCAGCGGTGATGGTGTCGTTGGGCCCGTCGGTGAGGAACGCCGATCCGTCGGCAAGTGCGCGCACGATGTGAAACCCGGCGAGATCCCGCAGCTCATAGGGCAGCAGCGCCAGTTGCTCGCTGGCCGGCACTTTGGCGCGCGCCGTGAAGCTCGCGAGCGAGGCGCGGCACGCATCGTCCGGGTACGCGGCGGTGGCCGCGTCCGGGACCTGTAACGTGATGATCGCAGTCAGCGTCTCGGTGCCGGCGATCAGCGCCCATCTGCGCACGGTCGTCCCGCCCATTTGCTGGCGCGCGACGACAATGAACCCGTGACCTTCCTTGAGGGGAACGTCTTCGCGTTTCTCGACCTCGATCCCCTTCGCCTTGAGGGCATCGACCGTGAACGCTTGGTCCATGGCGGGGAAGGCGTCCGGCGGCATCTCGCTCAGGATCATCGCGACGCTGTGGTCGCGGTCCTCAAACCCTTGGAACGCGGTGCTTGCCACCAAGCCGGGCGGCGGGACGACACCGATGCGCAATCCCAACGGGAACACCGGATCCGCTGCCTGGGCGGGCACGGCGACCGCAAGGGCGCAGGCAAGGATGAGCCAAGTCATCAAGCGGGACATACGGGGACCGATGACCCAGAATCCGGCCATCATAAGGCGCCGGTTTATGGGGTGCCGACCCGCCGGAGCGTGAGATTGATGCGTCCGCCCTCCGGCAGCAGCGTCGAGGTGCCGGGCATGATCCGGTCGACCCCATGAAAGGCGAGGCGCACGTCGCCGCCGAGCACCACCACATCGCCGGAAGCCAGCCGGAACGAGCGCGTTGGGTCGCTGCGGCGAGTACCGCCGACGCGGAACAGGCAGGCGTCGCCAAGCGAGAGCGAGAGCACCGGTACGGAGAGGTCCTTCTCGTCCCGGTCCTGGTGCAGCCCCATGCGGGCGGTCGGCGCGTAGACGTTGATCAGGCAGGCCTCAGGCGCCGGCGCCTCCCCGGCCAAGTCCCGCCAAGCGCGTAAGGCCAATTCCGGAATGGGCGGCCAGGGCTGGCCGGTGGTCGGGTGCGTCGGCTGATAGCGGTAGCCCGCAGCGTCCGACACCCAGCCGAGGGGCCCGCAATTGGTCATTCGCACCGAGAACGGTTGGCCGGTGCGCGGCATCGTCGGCGTGTAGAGGGGCGCCTGCCGGATTGCGTCGCGGACCGCGGAAAGCAACGCCTCCTGGCGGCGCGATCGAGATAGCCGGGGCGCAATTCCAGGCCTCGAAGCGAGCGCGTTGCCATTGTCATCGCGGATCAAAACCTCCCGTTAACCGGAGGCCGAAGTGGACTTGCCACGCGTGCTTCTGCATCGTCCCGCGGCTCGCGGATTCGTGAATGGACGGCTTGCAGGCAACATCGCGGTCCTTATATGAACCACGACCGCCGCTCTTTCCACGCGGCGGAATGAGAATCAGGGGGTCGAGCGAGGGGCGGTCCGCGGGCGAACGATCCGCGATGCTTCCTTTGCCGGGCGCTGCCAAGGCCCGGTCGACCTGCCGAAAAAGAAAGGACGGAACATGGGTAAGGTCATCGGTATCGACCTGGGCACCACCAATTCGTGTGTCGCGGTCATGGAAGGCGCGACGCCTAGAGTTATCGAAAACGCGGAAGGCATGCGCACGACGCCCTCGATCGTCGCGTTCAGCGACGACGGCGAGCGGCTGGTCGGCCAGCCGGCCAAGCGTCAGGCAGTCACCAATCCGGAGCGCACGTTCTTCGCGGTCAAGCGCCTGATCGGACGGCGCTACGACGACCCGATGGTCGAGAAGGACAAGAAGCTCGTCCCTTATAAGATCATGCGCGCCTCAAACGGCGACGCCTGGCTCGAGGCGGACGGCAAGACTTATTCGCCCTCGCAGATTTCCGCCTTCGTCCTGCAGAAGATGAAGGAGACCGCCGAAGCTCATCTGGGCCAGAAGGTCGAGCAGGCAGTCATCACCGTTCCGGCGTACTTCAATGACGCGCAGCGCCAAGCCACCAAGGACGCCGGCAAGATCGCCGGCCTCGAAGTGCTGCGCATCATCAACGAGCCGACCGCGGCCGCGCTCGCCTACGGGCTCGACAAGAAGAAGACCGGCACCATCGCGGTCTACGACCTCGGCGGCGGCACCTTCGACATTTCCGTGCTGGAGATCGGCGACGGCGTCTTCGAGGTGAAGTCGACGAACGGCGACACCTTCCTGGGCGGCGAAGATTTCGACATGCGGCTCGTCAATTATCTCGCCGACGAGTTCCAGAAAGAGCAGGGCATCGACCTGCGCCGCGACAAGCTCGCGCTGCAGCGCCTCAAGGAAGCGGCCGAGAAGGCGAAGATCGAGTTGTCCTCGACCACGCAGACCGAGATCAACCTGCCGTTCATCACGGCGGATGCGTCCGGTCCCAAGCACCTGACCATGAAGCTCACCCGCGCCAAGTTCGAGGCGCTGGTCGACGACCTCATCCAGAAGACGGTCGATCCGTGCCGTCAGGCGCTCAAGGACGCCGGCATTTCCGCGGGCGAGATCAACGAGGTCGTTCTGGTCGGCGGCATGACGCGCATGCCGAAGGTTCAGGACGTGGTGAAGCAGCTGTTCGGCAAGGAGCCGCACAAGGGCGTTAATCCGGACGAGGTTGTGGCCGTGGGCGCGGCGATCCAGGCCGGCGTGCTGCAGGGCGACGTCAAGGACGTGCTGCTGCTCGACGTGACGCCGCTCTCGCTCGGCATCGAGACGCTCGGCGGCGTGTTCACCCGCATCATCGATCGCAACACGACGATCCCGACCAAGAAGAGCCAGGTGTTCTCCACGGCCGAGGACAATCAGACCGCAGTCACCATCCGGGTGTTCCAGGGCGAACGCGAGATGGCGAGCGACAACAAAATGCTCGGCCAGTTCGACCTGGTCGGCATTCCGATGGCGCCGCGCGGCGTGCCGCAGGTCGAAGTCACTTTCGACATCGACGCCAACGGTATCGTCAACGTCTCCGCGCGCGACAAGGCCACCGGCAAGGAGCAGCAAATCCGCATCCAGGCCTCGGGCGGCTTAAGCGAAGGCGACATCGAGCGCATGGTGAAGGACGCCGAGGCGCACGCCGAGGAAGACAAGAAGCGCAAGGCGCAGGTCGAGGCGAAGAACCAGGCCGAGGCGCTCATCCACACCACCGAGCGCGCGCTCGCCGAGCACGGCGCGAAGGTTGGTGAGACCGAGCGGCGGGCCATCGAGACTGCACTCGCGGATCTCAAGGAGGCCCTGAAGGGCGACGACGCCGAAGCGATCCGCGCCAAGACCAACACGCTCGCCCAAGCTTCGATGAAGCTCGGGGAGGCCATGTATGCCCAGGCCCAGCAGGGCCAGGGCGGCCCCGGCGAGGGCGGCGGTACTGCCGGCGGTCCATCCTCCGGTGGCGGCGCGACGGAGGACGTGGTCGACGCGGAGTTCACCGAAGTCGACGACGACAAGAAAAACAAAAAGTCGGCTTGAGCCTCAGGACGCCGGGAGGCGGGCGTGGCATCCGAAGTCGATTCCATCGACCAGGACCGCCCGCGCTCCCGCGCATCGCGCGCGGGCGCGCGCTTTCCATCGCGATTAGAGCGGGATGACTTTTCGTTGAATCGTCATCCCGGTCTAACAGCTTCTTGGCGCATGATCTTTTTCCGAAAACCGGTGTCCACTTTTCGGGATCACGCGCTAGGCGATGACCCGCCGGCCGCACGGGCTGGCGGCTGAGAGCGGATATGGCGAAACGCGACTATTACGAAGTGCTCGGCGTTGCGCGCGGCGCGAACGAGGCGGACCTCAAGTCCGCCTTTCGCAAGCTCGCGATGAAATTTCATCCGGACCGCAATCCCGGCAACAAGGATTGCGAGCATCACTTCAAGGAAGTCAACGAAGCCTACGACGTCCTCAAGGACGCGCAGAAACGCGCGGCTTATGATCGTTTCGGCCACGCCGCTTTCGAGCACGGCACGGGCGGCGCCGGGTTCGGTGCCGATTTCGCCTCGAGCTTCGCGGATATTTTCGAGGATTTGTTTGGTATGGGCGGGGCTCGGCGCGGCCGTCCATCCGGGCGCGAGCGCGGCGCCGACCTGCGCTACAACATGGAGATCGCGCTCACCGAGGCCTTCACCGGCAAGACCGCGCAAGTCCGCATTCCGACCGCCGTCAGCTGCGAGGTGTGCTCGGGGAACGGCGCCAAGGCCGGCTCGCGCCCGAAAACCTGCCCGACCTGCGGCGGCTATGGCAAGATCCGCCACGCCCAGGGTTTCTTCACGATGGAGCGCACCTGCCCGGCGTGCCACGGTCGTGGCCAGGTGATCGAGGACCCGTGTCCGACCTGCGCCGGCTCCGGCCGCGTCACGCGCGAGCGCACCCTTGCGGTCAACATCCCGGCCGGCGTCGAGGACGGCACGCGCATCAGGCTCGCGGGCGAAGGCGAAGCCGGCGCGCGCGGCGGTCCTTCCGGCGACCTCTACATTTTCATCTCGCTCGCTCAGCATCCGTTCTTCCAGCGCGACGGCGCCGACCTGCACTGCCGCGTCCCGATCTCCATGGTGACGGCGGCGCTCGGCGGCGGCTTCGACGTGCCCACCATCGACGGCGGCAAAACGCGAGTGAAAGTGCCCGAGGGCACGCAGTCCGGGCGCGTGTTCCGGCTGCACGGCAAGGGCATGCCGGTGCTGCGCGCGCGCGGGACCGGTGACATGTACGTCCAGGTGATGGTGGAAACGCCACAGAAGCTGAGCAAGCGCCAGAAGGAAATTCTGGCCGAGTTCGATCGCCAATCCTCTGGCGAGACCCACCCCGAATCCGCGGGATTCTTCACGAAGGTGAAGGAATTTCTCGACGGTTTCGGGAACCATCCTGACCCTGCCTGAGTAGAACCCAGGGCGGTAATTGCTTGACCCCAGTGGTTTAGCCCTTTACCGGTGAAGTTCACGGTTTCGTCATCTGCGTTTCCCAATGATGCCGTCGCAATCGCTCCGGGTCCTCGAGAAGAAACCCCCTCGTTTCGACGACGAGGTCCGGTTCATCCGGTCCTGGTTGGAAAAGCCATTATCCACCGGTGCGGTGACGCCGTCCGGCCGCGTGCTTGCGCGCGCCATGGCGCGCTATGTCGAGCCTGAGCTGCCCGGACCGGTCGTGGAGTTGGGACCCGGCACCGGCCCGGTCACCGAAGCGCTCGTGGCGCACGGCGTCGATCCGGCGCGCTTGGTCCTCGTCGAGTTCAACCCAACCTTCTGCCAGTTGCTGCGCGCCCGTTTTCCCGCCGCGACCGTGATCCAGGCGGATGCCTACGGGCTACGCCGCGCGCTCTCGACCCTGCTGCGTCAGCCGGCCGCCGCCATGGTGTCGGGGCTGCCGATGTTCACGAAGCCGGTGCGCACGCGCGTGCGCCTGCTGCGCGATGCGCTCGCGCTGCTGCTGCCGGGCGCCCCCTTCGTCCAATTCACCTATGCGGTCGTGCCGCCGATTCCGCATTCGTTTGCCCGCGTGACCGCGGAAGCCTCCGAGCGCATCTGGATGAACCTGCCGCCCGCGCGGGTCTGGGTCTATCGTAAAGGCTGACCGCCGCGCTCGCGGAAGCCAATCCATGCCGATCCCGAAGATTCTTGTGTTGGCCGGTTCGATCCGCACCGGCTCGTTCAACGCGCGCCTCGCGGCGCTTGCCGCCAAGGAGATCGCGCGCGCCGAGGCCGAGGTCACGCGGATTTCGCTTCTCGATTTTCCGCTGCCGCTTTATGACGGCGATCACGAAGCGCGCTCGGGCGCGCCGGAGAACGCGGTGAAGCTCAAGCGGATGTTTTGCGCCCATCAGGGGGTGTTCATCGCCAGCCCCGAGTACAACGCTTCGCTCACGCCGCTGCTCAAGAACACGATCGATTGGCTCTCCCGCGTGCGCGAGAACAAAGAGCCAGCGCTCGCCGCCTATCGCAACCGGGTATTTGCGCTCGGCTCCGCTTCGAACGGGACCTATGGCGGTATGCGCTCTGTCATGGCGCTGCGCCACGTGCTCGAACTCGGCTGCGGCGCGCTGGTGATCCCGGAGCAGATCGCGGTGCGCGAGGCGAGTCACGCGTTCGAGGAAAATGACGACCTCAAGGACGAACGCAGCGCGGCTTTGCTCAGGACGCTGGCACGGCGGCTGGTCGAGCTGGCCCGGCTGGTCGCATGAAAGGAGCAAATAGATGACGCTGAGCCCGCGCGAGCGGCTGATCGTCGCCCTCGACCTGCCGTCGGTCGAGGCCGCGGAGAAGATAGTCGAGCGGCTCGGCGACACCGTCGCGTTCTATAAGATCGGTTATCAGCTCGGTTTCGCCGGTGGCCTGCCGCTCGCGCGTGCGCTCGTGCAAGCCGGCAAGCAGGTCTTCCTCGACATGAAACTGCACGACATCGCCAACACGGTCGCGTGCGGCGTCGAGAGCATCGTCAACATGGGCGTGACGTTTCTCACCGTTCATGCCTATCCGCAGACGATGCAGGCCGCGGTCGCGGCGAGAGCCGGGTCGAGCCTGAAACTCCTCGCCGTCACCGTCCTCACCTCTTACGACGACATCGACCTGCACGAGGCCGGCTACGCGCTCGGCGTGGACGAGGTGGTGACCGATCGTGCCAAGCGCGCACACGACCTCGGGCTCGACGGTATCGTCTGCTCGGCCGAGGAATGCCCGGCGCTGCATCTGCTGGTGGGCAATGACATGGTGCTGGTCACGCCCGGCATCCGGCCGGTCGGCAGCGCGCATGCCGACCAGAAGCGTGTAGTGACGCCGGCGAATGCGATTGCCGCCGGGGCCGATTATCTTGTGGTCGGCCGTCCGATCACCGCGGCGCCCGATCCGCCGGCGGCCGCCGCCGCGATCATTGCCGACATCGCTGCAGCTGCGCACTAAGGAGGACATATGCCGAAGGGATATTGGATCGGGCGCGTCGATGTGACCGAGCCCGACGGTTACAAAGCCTACGTCGCTGCTAACGCGGAGCCGTTTCGCAAATACGGCGCGAAATTCGTCGTGCGCGGCGGTACGTTCGAAGCGGTGGAGGGCAAGCCGCGCAGCCGCAACGTCGTGCTCGAGTTCAAGGACTACGCGACCGCGCTCGCGTGCTACCGCTCGCCCGAATACAAAAAGGCGATGGCGCTGCGCGAGGGCGCCGCGGTTGCCGATATCATCGTGATCGAAGGCTACGACGGCCCGCAGCCGACGGACTGATCGGATGACCTCTCACGTGGCATCCGCGCAGCCCAAGCGGCGGGCCTCCCCGCGGCTCGGTATCGTGTTGGCTGCGATCGCGGTCGTATGCCTGACGGCTCTCGCGGTCGCGGTTGTCCGGATGGAACTGGAGCTGACAGCGCCGGCCTTCGCGTTGATCGATCCGCCCCGCCCCGATATTCGTGATGATCTCCACCCCGAAATGGTAGTTATCCCTTCCCAGTCGGGCGCGAACCTCGCCGGCTGGTTCGTGAACGGTCGTCCGGGCGGCGGCGCGGTCGTGCTGATGCACGGCATCAAGGCGAACCGGATGAGCATGGTGCGGCGCGCCCGCCTGCTGCATGAAAACGGATTCTCGGTTCTTCTGTTCGATTTTCAGGCGCACGGTGAGAGTGGCGGAACGCGTATCACGGTCGGGCATCTGGAGGCGCTGGATGCCCGTGCGGCAGTTGAATTTGTTCGTCGGCGTCTGCCGGACGAGCGTGTCGGCGCGATCGGCGCGTCGCTCGGTGGCGCCGCGGCGCTGCTTGGCCCGGGTCCGCTGCCGGTTGATGCGCTCGTTCTCGAAGCGGTCTATCCGGACGTCGAGCGGGCTCTCGCAAACCGCCTGCGCCTCGTCTTAGGTCCCAACGGCGCAAACATTGCCGTGCCGGTGCTGATGCCCGTATTCGAGTTGTTTGCTCCTGCGGTCATCGGCGTATGGCCGAGCCAACTGCGGCCGATCGATCAGATCGCGGAAGTCACGGCCCCCGTCCTCGTTATCGCCGGCTCGAACGATCGCCGAACCACCCTCAAGGAAACACGCGAACTCTTCGCCCGCGCGCGCGAACCGAAATACCTATGGGTGGTCGAAGGCGCCGACCATGTCGATCTCGAAGCGTTTGCGCCTGATGAGTACCGTCGACGCGTCTTGCCGTTCCTTGATCGGCTCAGGCGCTCGCCGCAGCCTGAGGCGCGGTGAGCCGGCTTCACGTATCATCGTCGCCCCGCTATATGGCAGCTGATTAGTGGAGGCATGAGCCATGGCCGACATGCGGCTCGTGATCCTGGGCGCCGGCGGGCGCATGGGGCGCACGCTGGTCAAGACGATCGCCGATACGCCCGGCGCGGCCGTGGTCGGCGCGGTCGAGCAGGCGGGTTCGCCGCTGATTGGCCAGGACGCCGGCGTGCTGGCGGGCCTGCCCGCGAATGGAGTGAAGGTCGCGCCCGACCTCAAACCATTGCTCACGCAGGCCGACGGCATTCTCGACTTCACCGTGCCGGCGGCGACGATTGCGGCATCCGTACTCGCCGCAGAGGCGGGAAAGGTGCACGTGATCGGCACCACCGGGCTCTCCGGCGACGACATGGGCAAGCTCAGGGCGGCGGCGGCGCGGGCGACCATCCTGCAGTCGGGCAACATGAGCCTCGGCGTCAACGTGCTCGCTGCAGCGGTGCGGCGCGTTGCCCGCGCGCTCGATGAGGATTACGACATCGAGATCGTCGAGATGCATCACAACAAGAAAATCGACGCGCCGTCCGGCACCGCGCTGCTGCTCGGCCAAGCAGCCGCTCAGGGCCGGCAGATTGATCTCGAGAAGCGCTCCGAGCGCGGCCGTGACGGCATCACGGGCGCGCGCAAGCGCGGTGACATCGGCTTTGCCTCGCTGCGCGGCGGCACCGTGGTGGGTGATCACAGCGTGATCTTCGCGGGTGCCGCCGAGCGGCTCGAACTTACCCACAAGGCCGAGGACCGCATGCTGTTCGCGCGCGGCGCGATCAAGGCGGCGCTGTGGGCGCACGGCAAGCCACCCGGCCTCTACTCGATGGCCGACGTGCTCGGCCTGACTGATTTCTGACAAACACGATCAAGGGAATACGTCATGAGCGATCGCCTCCTCGTGCTCGTGCGCCACGGCCAGAGCGAATGGAATCTGAAGAATCTGTTCACCGGCTGGCGCGACGTCGACCTCACCGATGAGGGCGTTGCCGAGGCGCTGCGTGCCGGCCGCTCGCTCAAGGCGCAGGGGCTGCGCTTCGACGTGTCGTTCACCTCGGTGCTCAAGCGCGCGCAGCGCACGCTCGACATCATGCTCAAGGAATTGGGCCAGGAGAATCTTCCGGTGCTGCGCGACCAGGCGCTCAACGAGCGCGACTACGGCGATTTGGTCGGGCTCAACAAGGACGACGCGCGCAAACGCTGGGGCGACGAGCAGGTGCTCAAGTGGCGCCGCTCCTACGACATCGCGCCGCCCGGCGGCGAGAGCCTGCGCGACACGGCGGCGCGCGTGCTGCCCTATTACATCAAGGAAATTTTGCCGCGGGTGCTGCGCGGCGAGCGCGTGCTGGTCGCCGCGCACGGCAATTCGCTGCGCGCCCTCGTGATGGTACTCGACCGCCACACGACCGAATCGATCATCAAGCTCAACATCGACACCGGTGTGCCGCTGATCTATCGCCTCAACGCCGACTCGACGGTTGCCGAGAAGCGCGATCTCGCGGCGTGAGCACTAAGTTTTAGCTGGTCGCATTTCCGCGGAAAACCGGTGCCTACTTTTCCTGAAAATGCTCCGGCGGATATTTCCGTAGCGACTTCCGTCACCGCAACGGATCTTGCCCAGCTCGCCGAGGTTCTGGTCGACTGCGTCGCCGGCGGCGCGTCGGTGAGCTTCATGCCGCCATTCGAGCATGAGGACGGCAAAGCGTTCTTCACGAAAATCGCCGGGGAAGTCGCGCGCGCCGAGGCGGCGCTGCTCGTCGCGCGCGTTGACGGCCGCATCGTCGGCACGGTGCAGCTCGGGCTCGCGATGCCGCCCAACCAGCCGCATCGCGCCGACGTACGAAAGCTTTTGGTGCACCGAAGCGCGCGTGGCCGCGGCATCGGCATGGCGCTGATGACCGCCGCCGAGGACGCCGCCCGGGCGCGCGGCCGCACCCTCTTGGTGCTCGATACCGCGCTCGGGGACAATGCCGAGCGGCTCTACACGCGCGCCGGCTGGAGCCGCGTCGGGGTGATCCCGCACTACGCGTTGTTTCCCGACGGGAGCTGGTGCGACACGGTGTATTTCTGGAAGCAGATTTAGGCCGCTTCCACCCGCCCCGCCTCCCAGCCGAGCATCGCGCGCTTGCGGGTGATGCCCCAGTGATAGCCGGTGAGGTCGCCGCTCTTGCCCATGACGCGATGGCACGGCACCACGAACGACACCGGGTTCTTGCCCACCGCGGCCCCGACCGCGCGCGAGGCCGTGGGTTTGCCGAGCTTCGCGGCGATATCCGAATAGGTCGTCGCGCGTCCCATCGGAATGCCGAGCAGGGTTTCCCACACCCGAACCTCGAAATCGGTGCCGATCAGCACCACGCGCAGCGGCCGCTCGGGCCGCCACAGGGTCGGATCGAAGATGCGCCGGGCGATTGCGCCGGTGCGCTCCTTGTCCTCGGCGTAGCGCGCCTTGGCCCAGCGCCCGCGCATGTCGGCAAGCGCCGCGTCCTCTTCGCCCGGATCGGCGAAGGCAAGGCCCGCAAGCCCGCGCTCGGTCGTCATCACCAGCGCGTTGCCGAACGGCGAGGGGTGAAAGCCGTAGGCGACGCTCAAGCCCTCGCCGCCCGACTTCCATTCGCCCGGCGACATCGCCTCATGCGTGACGAACAGGTCGTGCAGCCGGCCGGGCCCAGAGAGGCCGACTTCGTAGGCGGCGTCGAGCACGCTCGCGGATGAGCGCAGCAGGCGGCGCGCGTTATCGAGCGTGATCGCCTGCAGGAACGCCTTGGGGGTGAGGCCCGCCCAGCGGCGGAACACGTGATGCAGGTCGGCGGTGGTGGTGCCGACCGCCACGGCGATTTCGTCAATCTCCGGCTGGGCACGCCAGTTCTCGGAGATGAAGGCGATGGCGCGCCGCACGACGGCGTAGTCGTCGGCCGCGCCGGAAAGGGGCGTGAGTTCGCTCACGCGATCGGGCGACAACATCGTGTCCTCCTGGGTCATCTGTCTTGCCCCGTTACCTAGGCCGCGCCTGGGCCCCTCTCCACCCGATTCCTGCCGATTTCACCGCTAATTCAGCACCGTCCGCGTGGGTCCGCGCCGCGCTTCCCCGAGGGCCGCCGAGAGCGCATTCGCAAAGCTCGCCTTTTCGGCCGGCCCCAGGAAGGTCGCGACCGGCAGGCGCCGCCCGTGCGACACCAGGAACAGCCGTTCGATGCCGAACTCTTCGTTAGTTTCCCGCTGCAGCCGGACCCACACCGGATTGAGCGTCCATTCGGCGACGCGGCCGCGATGGCTCACCTTGCGCACGGTAAGGGTGCTCGGCGTCATGGTCACCTGTTCGTAGGCCGCGGCGGTCCGGTAGCTCACTTTGAAGGCAATATAGATCAGCAGCACGTCGAGCCCGAAGAATCCCATCACCGGCCACGCGCCGGCGATGAAGAACACGAGGCCGGCGATGAAGCTGATGCCGCCGACGAGGCACATCAGCACGATAAACCCGGTGCGCCCGAGCGAACGGTGCGGCGTGAGCACCGCGGAAAACAATGTGGGTTCGTCGCTCGCGGCGTTGTCGGCGGCCATAGCGGTTCTCTATACGGATAAGATGGCCAAGCGGACCACCCGCCGCAACCGTGCGCCCGCGCGCCGCAAGCGCGCCGCCCCGCGCAAGCAAAAGCGCGTCGCCAAGAAATCGACGCGTCTCGCCACGACCGCACGCGTGCGCCGTCCGCCCAAGGCCGCCATGGCCGCGGTCGCGGCCGGCAAGACCATGAGCGCCTGGACAGCGGATGAAATCGAGACCGCGTTCCGGCGCTTTGCTGCCGCCAATCCGGACCCGCGCGGCGAACTCAAGCACGTCGATCCGTACACTTTGCTGGTCGCCGTCGTGCTTTCCGCCCAGGCGACCGACGCCGGCGTCAACAAGGCGACCGGGCCGCTCTTTCAGGTCGCCTCAACCCCCGCCGCCATGGTGGCGCTCGGCGAGGAGAAGCTGCGCGACTACATCAAGACCATCGGCCTCTTCAACACGAAGGCGAAGAACGTCATCGCGCTGTCGCAACAGCTCGTGGAGCGGTACGGCGGCAAGGTGCCTCACGACCGTGAAGCGCTCGAAGCGCTGCCGGGCGTCGGCCGCAAGAGCGCCAACGTGGTGCTCAACACCGCGTTCGGCGAGCCGACCATCGCGGTCGACACCCACATTTTCCGTCTCGGCAACCGCACCGGTATCGCGCCCGGGCTCACGCCGTTCGAGGTCGAGGTGAAGCTCAACGAGGTGGTGCCCGACCGTTACAAACTCCACGCGCACCATTGGCTCATCCTGCACGGCCGCTACATCTGCAAGGCGACCAAGCCGGCGTGCGACCGCTGCATCATCGCCGACCTGTGCAAATGGCCGGAGAAGACCGCGGACGCGGCGCCGCCGGGAACGGCGCTGTGACGCAGCCAAGCGAGCCGAAAGTGATGAAGCGTTCAAAGCAGATTCGGCCAAATACGGTCTCGAAGTAACGACAATCTACGCTTTTATGCTTGTCAAACGACGCCACACGTGGCAAAGTGACGGAATTACGCCAAGTCGTTCATGATCGCCGACTGACTGCTTACAGGCCTTAATCGGGCGTCCCCCAAGAGGGCACGCGATGCGCGTTACGCTGGTTCAGCCTCCAAGCGGCTTGTACGAGACCGGTGACCTGGCGCCCCCGCTAGGATTGCTGACCGTTGCCGCATTTCTTGAAGAGGCGGGATTTGATTTGTCGCTGGTGGATATGAACGTCCGCGGAATTACAGATCACGGCTGGGTCCAGGACAATTTTTACGAGAATGCGCTCGCCGCCATATTGGTTTCGAATCCGGATGTGGTGGGATTCACTTCGATGGCGCTGGAGTCCCACGTCTGTTTGGAGCTGGCTAGATTAGTCAAAGCGTCCGACAGCGCAATTACGACTGTACTGGGCGGCCCTCATTTTTCGGCAATCGCCAGCCATCTCTTGGAGCTGTATCCCTGGATCGATTTCGTGATAGCCGGCGAGGGGGAGCGCGCCGCGGTGGGTCTGCTGCACTATCTGCAGGGCAAGCAAGGCATCGCGGGTCTCTCCAATGTAGCGCATCGCCGGGGACGCGACATAGTCCTAAATCGTGAACTGAAGCCCTTGCGGACAATGAATGAGCTTCCTTTCCCGGCTTACCATCTGGTCGATCTTTCGCATTATTTCGAGGCCAACCCGATGCGGCTGCTCGACTACGAGCATGGCCGAGGCTGTGTCTTCAGGTGCTCGTTCTGCTACAGCCCGGCTCACTGGGGGCAAGGCGAGCAGATCAAACACGCCGATCGAATCGCTGCCGAAACGGGAAGACTCAAGGATCTTGGAGCGAGACATCTGTTCTTCGTACAAGATAATTTTCCGAACTCGATGCCTGCCGCATTGTCCATCTGTGACGCGCTTATCGAGGCACGCAGCGGGTTGACCTGGAACTGCTATGCCACGCTGCCGCAGCTAAAGCCGAACCTGCTGGATCGGTTGGCGCGGTCCGGCTGCACTTCCGTGTTTGTCGGCGTCGATGCTGTTTCGGCACGATCGAAATCGGCGTTTGCGAAGCATTTCTTCAAAGGCTGGAATGGACTGTCAGAAAAGCTGCAAGCCTGCCTCGATAGGGATATTGTCCCGACCTGTGCGTTCATGATTGATCCACCCAATTCCGACTGCGCCGACACCGACGCTGCGCTCACCGTCGCTCTGTACGCGCGAACGGTCGGATGCGGCATTCGCCTAAACACTTTGACCCTTTATAACCAATCGGCGACTTCCGATGAACTAAGTCGGTCCGAACGTACTTATACAAATTTGAAGCCGCTGCTTCTGCTCGACACGCCGAACATCATGCACGACAACCGATTCGCACAGAAACACCCTGCGCTGTTTCCTTTCCATAACACTCACTTGCGACTGGGGGAATATCGGAAATTCGTTGTCGGCATGCATATAGCCTACACGCTCTTTACCAGCTTCTACCGAACATTGGCTCAATACGTCATGATGGAAGGCGGCTCTTTGTGGCGGCTTCTGGAACATATAGGCGAAAAAATAGGCGATCTTTCCGCAATTCACCCGCTGGTTCGACGCGCGGTCGAGCGAGAGGTGTTCTTACAGGAATTTGCCAAATTGAGGCTTTCGCGCGAAACCCTCAGCGCACTGGAGCTTGAGACTGCGGAATATAACCTTGGTCGCAACGAAGCCTCGCGACCCGTCACGGTTCAATCAGGCGCAGGTAGCAAAACCTACCGAAGCGGCCGCTTTGAATTGATCCGTTTGGTCGAAGAGCCGGGCGCGTATGACCGGTTAGGCCCGCTCAAGATAAATGGCAGTGAAGATAAATCGTATTTGTTGGTGCGTAACGGGCACCAAATCGACTATTTTAAGATCCGGAAGGAAATACTGCCGACATTGAATAAGATAAAGAGGGCGCAAGAGACCGAGTCGCTCCAAATACCGACCGCTTGGGTCTCAGAGCTTGTTCAATCGGGGGCCCTGGAATTGATGTAAAGCCTTGAACCGAGGAGACGACCAATGTCCAACGACGACAGAACCGACGACATGATCGCGCCAACCGGAGTTTCCCATCCGGTTCGTGTCCAGTATTCGCATGGAGCACAGCAAGAGGCCCGTGGAATCGTAGCGCAAGAACGGATCGCCCAGGAGCGCATCGCGCAGGAGGGGATCGCTCAGGAGCGTATCGCCCAGGAGCGGATTGCTCAGGAACGCATCGCCCAGGAGGGCATCGCGCAGGAGCGAATTGCTCAGGAACGCATCGCCCAGGAACGCATCGCCCAGGAGCGGATCGCTCAGGAGGGCATCGCGCAGGAACGGATCGCCCAGGAGCGCATCGCGCAGGAGGGGATTGCTCAGGAGCGCATCGCCCAGGAGGGCATCGCGCAGGAGCGAATTGCTCAGGAGCGCATCGCTCAGGAGCGCATCGCTCAGGAACGCATCGCGCAGGAGCGCATCGCCCAAGAGCGCATCGCCCAAGAGCGCATCGCCCAAGAGCGCATCGCCCAGGAAGGCATCGCCCAGGAACGCCGGAAAAAATAGCTCGCCTGTATCAGCGAGCCGCGCGCTCGAGCAGTTCGTTCCGGGGATTTGTGAGCCGCTTGTGCACGTGCACCATCAGGGCCATGCCGAACAGCGGCGTCGCCAGGTTGACGATCGGAATAGACACAAAAGCGGCGATCAACAGGCCGGCGACAAACACGCTGCCCTGGCGCGCCTTGCGCAGCCGCTTGGCATCGGCCACCGGGTGGAACCGCATTGCCGCCAGCTCGAAATAGACGCGTCCGAGCAGGAACGCGGTGGCGATGAAAAAGATGATCGCGCCGATCCCGGCGAGCAGCAGGAACGGCAGCGCCACGAGATAGACGACGAGCGCCAGTAACGCCGCCTTCACGCCTTCGATGAGCGCGCGGCCGATCGGCACCGGAACGCCGGGCACGTCGCCGGGATAATATTCGCGCTCAACAAGGTCGGCGATTTCGTCGGCGTAGAGGCCGGCGACAAGCGAGGTGACGGCGGGCATCAAAAAGATGGCACCGGCGATGAGACCCAAGCCGGCCGCGATGGTGAGCACCCATTCGAGCGCGGTCACCGGTCCATGCGCATGGAGACCGAGCGCGGTTTCGAGCCATCCGCCGCCGCCGGCAATGAGCCAGGCGATCAGCCGCTGCAGCCCGATGCCGAGCGCGAACAAAAGCACCAGCGCGAGCGCGATCGACTTGAGCAGCACCGAGCGGAACGGCGGCGAGAACAACTGCTCCAGGGCCTTGAGGGCCGCGTCCAGCATGATGGTTTCTCCCTTTACTGGAGCATGATCTTTTCCGAAAACCGGTACCCACTTTTCGGGATCATGCTCTGAAAGGCGCGCTGCACTAGCGGGGGCCGACGCTGTGTGCAAGCGGACGCACCGTCACGGTGCCGCCATGGATTTTCGTATCCGGATCGCGCAAGACTGCCCCGACCATGAAACCGATCAGCCGCCGCGCGTTCCTTGCCGCTTCCGCGTCAGCCGTTGCCGCTCCGGCGGTCGCGGGGACGCGACAGCAACCGGGCATGCTCGATGCCATCATCGTCGGCGCTGGTGCTGCCGGCATCGCGGCCGGACGCCGGCTCGCGGCGGCAAACAAGCGCTTCCTCATCGTAGAAGCGGCTGAGCGCATCGGCGGGCGGTGCTTCACCGAGACGCAGACCTTCGGCGCGCCTTACGATCGCGGCGCCCACGCGGTCCACACGCCCGACATCAATCCGGTCGCGAAGCTTGCGGCGCGTGCCGGCCTCGAGGTTTATCCGGCGCCCGGCGGCGAGAAGCTGCGCATCGGACGGCGCGACGCGCGCACCAACGAACTTGAGGATTATCTCGCCACCATCGTGCGTGCCAACCGCGCGATCGGCGATGTCGCGCGCGCCGGCAAAGCCGACGTTGCCGCCGCGCAGGCGCTGCCGAAGGACCTCGGCGATTTGCGCCCGAGCGTCGAGTTCTATCTCGGGCCGCACACTTGCGCGAAAGACCTTGCCGAGATCTCCGCTTTCGATCTCGCCCGGTCGGCAGAACGCGATGTCGACGGCTTCTGCCGCCAGGGCTTCGGCGCGCTGGTGACGCGGCTTGCGCAAGGCCTGCCGGTGCAGCTTGCGACCGCCGTGTCCAACATCGACGTGAACCGCCGTGGCGTCGAATTGCGCACGTCGAAAGGCTATCTCACCGCGCGCGGCGCCATCGTCACCGCGTCCACCGGCGTGCTCAACGCGGGCAAGATCAGGTTCGAGCCGGAACTGCCGCGGCGCTACGGCGAGGCGCTCGGGAAGCTCACGCTCGGCCATTACGAGCAGGTGGCGCTGGAATTTCCCGGCAACCCGTTCGGACTGCAAAGCGACGATCTCATTTTCGAAAAGGCGAGCGGCCCCCGCACCGCCGCGCTGCTGGCGAATGCGTCCGGCGGCAGTTTGTCTCTCGTACGTATCGGGGGGACGTTCGCGCGCGACCTCGCGCGCGAGGGCGAGGACGCCATGGTGGCCTTTGCGCTCGAGTGGATGACGAGCCTGTTCGGGTCGCAGGCGAAGCAGGCGGTCAAACGCACGCACGCGACCCAATGGGCCAAAGAGCCGTGGGTGCTCGGCGGTTTCTCCGCAGCTGCGCCCGGCGGTCAGCCCGGCCGCCGCGCGCTGATGGAGCCGGTGCGCGACCGGCTGTTCTTCGCCGGCGAAGCGGTGCACGAGACCCAATGGGGCACGGTGGGCGGTGCGTGGGAATCCGGCGAGCGCGCCGCCGACGCGCTGATCCGGCGGATCGGGCGGTGACACTCCTCTGTAAATAATTTGTCGGAAAGCTACCCCTCACCCAACGGAGATTGTCGACAAATCGAGTTGCCCTCTCCCGCAAGGGGAGAGGGCTCTCATACGACGACCTCGCTTGTGGCACGAGCAGCCGGCGCAGTCTTTGTAGTTGTGCCCTCTCCCCTTGCGGGAGAGGGCTGCGCCGACAGGTCAGCCATCTCGTTTG